>Ga0153999_1000002_pt1 | contig 649405 bp, 576 predicted proteins | sample TSNC083MetaG_FD_104675 | JGI IMG/M metagenome (GOLD analysis project Ga0153999, IMG submission 104675) | Attine ant fungus gardens microbial communities from North Carolina, USA - TSNC083 MetaG | ecosystem: Host-associated > Fungi > Mycelium > Unclassified | place: USA: North Carolina, Lumber...
ACTCAGAAGTGAAACGCCGTAGCGCCGATGGTAGTGTGGGGTCTCCCCATGCGAGAGTAGGGAACTGCCAGGCATCAAATAAGTGAAGAAGCCCCGCACGCGAGTGCGGGGCTTTTTTACGTCCAGATTTTGCGACATTAAATAGAAATAGTGACCGCAATTCCACTTCCAGCAGCCCTCGCAACCCCCATGCTTCTCTCAAGAATCACCAGCAACTCGCTGATTTTTCGCTAATTGGCGATATGGCTCACAATATTAATCTCAAATTACCCCGCCTTTACCTTCAGTAGACTTAAATGCTTTACTCAATCCTTTAAACGCTGTTGATCAGCAAGGAACAGAGGTAAGGCATGACAACAACAAATAATAAAATTCAGCCGGATGATACAAGGAAACGCATCTGGGCTATCGTCGGCGCGTCATCGGGCAACCTGGTTGAATGGTTCGACTTCTATGTCTATTCATTCTTCTCGCTCTACTTTGCGCACATCTTCTTTCCGCAGGGCGATACCACCACGCAGTTGTTACAGACTGCGGGCGTTTTTGCGGCAGGATTTCTGATGCGTCCGATTGGTGGCTGGCTGTTCGGCTATATCGGCGACAAACATGGCCGAAAAAATTCGATGCTGGTTTCGGTCTGTATGATGTGTTTCGGGTCGCTGGTCATTGCCTGCCTGCCGGGTTACGCAACGATAGGCGTAGCGGCTCCCGTCATTCTGCTGCTGGCGCGTATGTTTCAGGGATTATCGGTGGGTGGGGAATATGGGACCAGCGCAACCTACATGAGCGAAGTGGCACTGGAAGGGCGCAAAGGATTCTACGCCTCATTTCAGTATGTCACGCTGATCGGTGGCCAGTTAGCGGCGGTACTGACGGTGGTGCTGCTGCAATTTCTGCTCACTGACGCGGAGCTACGCAGATGGGGCTGGCGAATCCCCTTCTTCCTCGGCGCACTGCTCGCGGTTGTCGCATTATGGTTACGGCGCTCTCTGGAAGAAACGTCAGACAAGACCAGTCGCGAACACCGCGATGCGGGAAGCGTAATTGGATTGTTGCGCAACCATACCCGTCCTTTCCTGATGGTGCTGGGTTTCACCGCAGGCGGTTCCCTGAGTTTTTATACCTTCACCACCTACATGCAGAAGTATCTGGTTAACACATCGGGTATGGATCCTAAAACGGCCAGTGGGCTGATGACCGGTGCGCTGCTGGTCTTTATGCTGATTCAGCCGATTATTGGTGCATTGTCAGATAAAATCGGTCGTCGCACCTCGATGATGATCTTTGGTGCGGGCGCGGCTATCTGTACCGTGCCAGTTCTGACGCTGCTGCAAAATGTGCAGAGTCCCGGCGTGGCTTTCCTGTTAATTATGCTGGCATTGCTGATTACCAGCTTCTACACGGCTATCAGCGGAATCCTTAAAGCCGAAATGTTTCCGCCGCAGGTGCGCGCACTGGGTGTCGGGCTCTCCTACGCCGTCGCGAACGCGATCTTCGGTGGTTCGGCAGAGTATGTCGCGTTGCTGATGAAGAAGCAGGGGATTGAGACCACCTTTTTCTGGTATGTCTCAGCGATGGGTGCGGTGGCGTTTCTGGTGTCGCTGTTGCTGCACAAGCGTGGTAAGGGGATTAAGCTTTAAAACAGCTACTGACTCAGATTCCACAGGGCAATGCCGCTGGCTGCACCGGCGGCATCCCAGGCGAAATCTTTCCAGCTCCAGCCGCTGCCATTCGGGCGGCTGTCATACAGCTCTTTTCCCGCCCCAGGACTTAACGAAAACAGAATGCCGACAGACCTGCTTTGCCTGCCAGAACTGCGGAAGCGACAACGTGTTCTGCTTTATCCCATCCGGTCCATTGATCTTCCGCCATATGGGCACATCCACTACACAACAGCAAAGCAGCACGCTTCGCATAATGGATGCCTTCATGGCCGCAGGGATTAAAGAATACGGCTGATCAGACGATCGATACGTATCCGGCGCAGACGACGAATCAGTTTCCGCACCTTGGCCGGATAATCAGCAATACTTTCAAGCTCACGGAAATGCGTCACTACCGTGGTGTGCTGACGGATTAGCGTCAGCTCTTTTTCACGCTGCGCTGCTAACTGCTGATGAGGATCGTGGATCAGCACCGCATTTTCCAGGTCGAGCCGCCATGCGCGTGGATTGAGGTTATTGCCGGTAATCAGCTGCCATTCATCATCGACCCACATCCCTTTAAGGTGATAACTGTTCTCGCCATCCTTCCACAGTCTTACGACCAACTGGCCGGTCGTAACGTAGTAGTGCAACCGGCTAAGGAAACGGCGCAGATTGATTTCATACAGGTATGGCAGCGCGCCGATAATTTTGAACGGTTGATCGGGCGCGATATAGAAATCATTGGCTGTTTTATCACCGACGATAATCTCGACCTGTTTTCCCTGGCGCAGCAGGTTAATGATATTACGCACCAGCAAGGCGGGCAGGTTGAAGTAGGGTGTACAGATAATCAGCTTCTGTTCTGCACAGGGCATCAGGTGAAAAATGGTTTTATTAAGCAGGCTATGCTTACCCAGACCGACCAGCGGCGTGACCGCCAGTTCATCGTTGCCGGCATTCCCTCCAAACTGATAATTGAAGCCACGCAGATCCTGACGGAACTGGCGCGTCTCGTTTTTAATTTCAGGGCTGGAAGGGCGCTCAGCAAAATCGAGCCGGTTAACCGCTTCTGCTGGCTTCAGATTGAGCGTGATCCAGTCATACATGGTATCGGTCAGCTGCGAATTGCGGATAACCTGGTAGCGATCGTAGCGATACTTGTCATGCTGATGCAGGTAAACATCATTGATGCTGGCGCCGCTGTAGAGCAGCGTATCATCAATAATGAAACCTTTAAGATGGAGTACACCCAGTGCTTCCCGGGTATTAACCGGGATACCATACACCGGGATGGCAATATCGGCATAACGCGTCGCCATTTCGCAATACCAGTCGGCATTGGTTACGCCTCGCGCTGCGCCAATTCGCCCACGCTGCGCACGATGCCAGTCTACCAGAATTGAGATATCCAGCTCCGGTCGCGCCTGCTTCGCATGATAAAGCGCATCCATGACGGCACGTCCGGCGTCATCGTTTTCCAGATAGAGCGCAACGATACAGATGCGGGTCTGCGCTGCCGCAATCTTCTCCAGCAACGTCTGACGAAATTCGGCCGGCGAGTAAAGTGTCGACATATCCGCAACGGATTGTGACAGTTTCGGCAGCTCTGCGAGGTGTTGTTGGTGTTTATTACGTTTAAATTTAGACAACATCACAGTGCACTTCTTCTCTGTTCATTGCATGGCCTTTTGCCATCAAATCAGGGTTATAACCATAAATAATAACATCAACTTCGTTGATTCGAACGTTTTTTACCTTTCTCTACAAGGTTAGCTGATCTCATTCTGTAAAGACAATTTCAGGCTGACAATACCGTCATCCAGTTGAATATCAACATGAAAATTGAGTTTTCGGGCCAGGGTAATCATGCCGCGGTTATGGGGCATGGTGATACCGTTCAATTGTTGCAAGCCGTGATGTCGGGTATAGCGGATCATCTTTTCCAGCAGTCGACGGCCCATACCTAACCCTTTCAGGTCAGAACGGACCAGCACTGAAAACTCTGCATCAATGTTATCAGCGTCAGAGATGGCGCGGGTGACGCCAATGATTTCGGGGCGCCCCTGATGCTGACGGACCGCCACAATCGCCATCTCTCGGTCATAATCGATCTGAGTCATATTGGCGAGGTCATCATGCGTGAACTCGTTGATCTCACTGAAGTAGCGGTAGTAGAGATCCTCTTTGGTAACCTGACTTATAAAATCGCGCAGTAAAGGCTCATCCTCTGGCAGAATCGGGCGGAACAGGCAGAATTGCCCATCTTTTAACTCTACCTGCTCTTCCAGATGCTGCGGATAAGGGCGAATGGCCAGTCGTGTTTCGTTATCGCCGTGGAACGGGGCCAGCGTCAGGGTCACGTCCAGCAGGGTAAAGTCATTGCCCGCCGCCAGCAGCGGATGAATATCCAGTCGCTGGATCTCCGGGCAATCCACGACCAGATCAGAGACCTGCACCAGCAGCTGACTCAGGCCGGGGATATCCAGCGGATTCAGGGCGCTGCGGCTGCGGATTTTTCCGCTCTTGATCGCCTGGATTACCAGATAGCGTGCCAGCGTCATATTCAGCGGGGGGAGGGCAACGGCAGCCTGTTTATCAGCCTGCCATTCAACTCCGCCTTCACCCAGCATAATAATTGGGCCAAACAGTGCATCCTGGTCGACCACAACCCGCAGTTCCTGCGCGCCCGCACGGCTGGCCATGCTCTGAACCAGCAGCCCCTCAATACGGGCCTGCGGCAGCGTCTGCTTTACCCGATCAAAAATAGCTTCGGCGGCATGCTCCACTTCACTGGCATTGCGCAGGTAGAGCATCACACCCTGAACCTCTGACTTATGGGCGATATCGGGTGAACGCAGCTTCAGCGCCACCGGGTAGCCAATCTGGTCGGCAATAGCTACCGCTGCCGCACTGTCACTGGCGATCCAGGTTGGCAGCGTGGCCAGCCCATAAGCCTGCAGCACTGGCTGCACTTCGTGAGTATCCAGTGAGGTAATGCCGCGCGCCAGCGCCTGTGACAGCAGCTGGTGAGCATGTGCACTATCCTGGTTAAGCGTGGCGGGCAGGGCAGGCGTTTCGCGCAGCTGCTTCTGATTACGCCGGTACTCAACCTGATGCATAAAAGCGGTGACAGTGCCTTCCGGCGTGCGCCAGGTCGGTATACCCGCCTGCGTAAAGGCACGACGCGCAGCCTGTGAAGAGAACTCGCCGCTCCAGTTGGTCAGCAGCGTCACCAGCTTGCCGCGCGGGTGGCGGGCCACGGTATCGATCAGATGTGCGGCTGTTTCAGTCGCGGGCGCGACCGCGCTTGGGGCATGAATGATCATTAAAGCATCAAGTTCATGGCTGTCGAGCAGGATCTCCACACAGGCAGCGTAGCGCTCAGCGGTGGCGTCATCTTTTAAATCCAGCGGATTACCACGACCCGCACCGGCAGGCAAAATAGCCTCAAGCTGCCGACGCGTTTCATCGCTGAGCTGCGCCAGTTTCCCGTTGCGGGCATAAAGCTCATCCAGCGCCAGCGCGGCGGGCGCCGCACCATTACTGATGATCATCAGCCTGTCGCCGCGCAGTGGCCGCATATGACTCAGCGATTCAACGGCGGAAAACAGCTCATGGGTATCCTGTACCCGCAGCAATCCGGCGCGCTGAATGGCCGCATCCCAGGCAGCGTCCAGACCACTGTGGGTGCCAAGCAGCGCCTGCGCTTCACGGCTGCGACCACTCTTGATCACCAGAATCGGTTTATTACGGGAGGCGCTGCGTGAGGCGGAAACAAAGCGACGTGCGTCACTTAGGTGCTCCAGATAAAGGAGGATGGCGCTGGTTTTACCGTCGCGAGCCAGGAAGTCGAGCAGGTCATCAACATCGGTGTCCAGGCTGTCACCCAGCGCGATAAACCACGAAAAACCGAGGTTACGCTGCTGCGCCCAGTCGAGAATGGTATTCGACACGGCGGCGGACTGGGAGATAAACGCGATACGGCCTTTCTCTATGGGTACCGGCGAGAAGCTGGCATTGAGTCCCTGCCAGGGGGCCAGCAGACCAAGACTGTTCGGTCCCAGCAGACGTATCTGCCACTGGCTTGCGCAGGCTTTAAGTTCCGCCGACTGGCTGGCAGGCGCAGAGAGAATAATACAGGCCTTGCAGCCTTTCTCGCCGAGCTGTTGCAGCAATTCGAGGTTACGTTTTGAGTGGGTGCAGATCACCGCCAGGTCAGGCGCGAAAGGTAAGCTGTCGATAGTGGGCCAGGCGAGTACGCCGCTGACCGCTTTGTATTTTGGCGTCACCGGCAGCACCGGTCCGCTAAAACCGCCAGCCAGCAGGTTACGCATCATAAAGTAGCCGGCACGCCCGGGCGTGACCGAGGCACCAATCACTGCAATTGATTTAGGTCGTAACAGCGCTTCCAGTCCGCGTTGGCTCATCTCGCCCTCCAGAGATCGGGATTTGCGTGATTGTAAACGCTTTTTGCTGACAGTGCTTCCGGGCAGATCGCAGGCTGAACATCCGGATCCTGCAAACTGTCAGGGCAGGCTCATGCCTGCCAGCCAGAGAGGGATGCGGTTAAGCCTGCCCGGCGTGATGCGGCTTTCCTGCCAGGTAAGCCGTGCGGAACCGATCGAAATGGTGAGATAGCGCCTCTGCCGCCCGCCGATCGCCCGCCTGTGCCAGCAGCGCCGCTGCCACTTCAGCGGTACAGTGCTGACCTTCGCCGTGGGCCTCACGCAGCGTGTAGCGCGAAGGCGTGCTGACATCCAGCGACATCACCGGCAGGGCATCGAGCCAGGGACTTTTGCGAAACATCTTGCGCGCTTCGGTCCAGGTGCCATCCAGCATAATAAACAGCGGCGGCTTGCCGTTGATGGGTGGCGTTGTCAGCACCTCGCGACCGGGATCGGCATAGGAAGCCGGAAAGACGACCAGCGGCTGATAATCGGGATTACGCACGGCCGCCAGCAGTAGCGGATCCGGTTCGGTGCGTGACCAGCCAAATGCCTGGGTATCCGGCAGAATATCGGCAATCAGACGACCGGTGTTACTTGGCTTCATTGGCTCGGTATCAAACATCACCAGGCAGAAGCGACTACGGGCAGACTGCGGCACGATCTGGCTGCAGAGGCAGTTGGCCTCTGGCAGCAGGCAGCCCTGGCAGCGAATGACTCGATTTCCGCGCGCGAGGAAAGGACGGGTGGCACGGGCCAGGCGTTGGGTGCGCAAGCGCAAAACGGCATTATCAGACATGAGTATTCAGGGCAGGAAAAACGTCAGTGTAATCGAAGCGCAGATGAAAAGGAAAAGGCCAGACTGGCTGGCCTTTGAAGTTTAGAGTGATTCGTCAAGCCATTCGTTAAACGGCGCTTTGGGCATAGCACCGTTCAGCATGTCGACCCGCTCGCCATTTTTAAACAGCATAATGGTCGGGATGCTGCGAATGTTGAAACGGGCGCTCAGGGCGGGCTCCGCTTCGGTATTCACTTTAATAAAGCGGACCTTGCCGCTGCGTTCACTGGCGACATCTTTAAACACCGGCGCAAAATTGACGCAGGGGCCGCACCAGGGCGCCCAGAAATCGATCACTACCGGCAGATCATCCTGCAGATATTTGTCAAAGTTGGCGCTGGTGGCATTCACCACTTCGCCATCGAACAGCTCATTTCCGCAGCGACCACATTTCGCCACGTCGGCAAGGCGTTCGTCAGGAACGCGATTGGTTGCCTGGCATGAAGCGCATACCGTATTCATAGGAACCTCTGATGTTGAAAAGTGTCAGTCTGGTAATAGTTGTCCATTATGAAAGGGGGCGGTTTTTCGCTCAATCTGGATTGCTCTATAGGTTCAATAGTTGATAGCTAAGCGCCAGCACATCAGGTAATCTGCGCGCTCTAAATGCAGGAGGAAGACATGAACGACGAATATAAAGGCAAGAGCGGCAAAGTTAAGGTGATGTACGTGCGTGGCGAGGACGATAAAAGCGCGCGCGCGCCGAATCCTCGTACAGGCAAAGGTGGTCACTCTGCTGCCCGCCAGGATGATAATCGTCGTTCATCTGGCCCCCGCACTGAACGTACTCAGGAAGGCGGTCGCTCCGCTGGTCGTCGCGGTGACGACACCGGTCGCAGCAGTTCACCGCGTCGTGATGAAGGCGGACGTGGCGCACCACGCCGTTCAGACGATGGCGCAGGTCGCCGCAACGATCGTGGTGATGACAGCCGCGGCGCCTATGGCAGCAGCGACTCCCCGTGGCGCACCGTGTCACGCGCACCATCCGCCGATCGTGCGTCATCCCCTGAGAGCGATAAGCCGGATCACGGCGGCATCAGCGGCAAGAGCTTCGTCGATCCTGAGCAGATCCGCCGTCAGCGTAATGAAGAGACCCGCGTCTATGGCGAGAACGCCTGTCAGGCGCTGTTCCAGAGCCGTCCGGAAGCGATTGTTCGCGCCTGGTTCGTGCAGGAAGTTACACCGCGTTTCCGCGAAGCGCTGCGCTGGCTGGCGGCTAACCGCAAAGCCTATCACGTGGTAGAAGATGCTGAGATCACTAAAGCATCAGGTACTGAGCATCATGGCGGCGTCTGCTTCCTGATCAAAAAGCGTATGGGCATGGCGGTGTCTGAATGGCTGAGCCAGGCAAATACGAAAGATTGCGTACTGGCACTGGAAGATGTCAGCAACCCGCATAACCTCGGCGCAATTATGCGCAGCTGCGCGCACTTTGGCGTAAAAGGTTTGCTGGTGAATGACGCTTCACTGCTGGAGTCAGGTGCAGCCGTGCGTACCGCAGAAGGCGGCGCTGAGCATGTGCAGGCGATCAGCGGCGCAACCTTCAGCGAAGGTCTGGAAGCGTTCCGTAAAGCAGGTTACACCATCGTGACCACCTCCAGCCATCAGGGCACGCCGCTGGCGCAGGCTCAGCTGCCGGAGAAAATGGTGCTGGTGTTAGGTCAGGAGCGTGAAGGTCTTTCTGACACCGCGTTCAAACAGGGTGATATGAGCCTGTCGATTGGCGGCACCGGTAACGTGGAAAGCCTCAACGTCTCTGTCGCAACCGGCGTACTGCTCGCCGAATGGTGGCGTCAGAACGCATAAAAAAACGGGCCGAAAGGCCCGTTTTTTTTGGCAGGTACGGGTCAGCGTTAAGATCGAGCCTGCGCAGGGAACAGGGTCAGCTCGGAAAGACGCAAAAAACGCCATCCCTCTGTGAACATGTCAGAAATGAAAAACGGGCCGAAAGGCCCGTTTTGCTGTGTGACATCAGTGCGCGCCACCACCACCACCGCCTGCCCCAAACGGCGGACGGGCAAACCAGATCAGCACCAGCAGGATCAAAAATACTCCCGCCGATGCCCAGAAGATCTCATTCGCTGAAATAATCAGTCCCTGATTGGTAATCTGCTGCGCGATATAAGCTGACGCCTGCTGCTGCGTCATCCCCATGCTCTCCAGCTGGCTATACATCTGCTGTGAATTGACGTTATACGGGGTAATCGACTCCGTCAGATAGCTATGATGCATCGACTCGCGATTCGTCCACATGGTGGTGGTAATCGACGTTCCCACTGAACCGGCAAAGGTTCGCATAAAGTTCGACAGACTGGAGGCGGCGGCCATGCGCTCCGGCGGCAGTCCCGACAGCGTAATGGTGGTCAGCGGCATAAAGAAGCAGGCTACGGCAAAGCCCTGGATAAACTGCGGCCAGGCTGAGGCACCAAAGTCCATGCCCGGTTCAAACGTATACGCGCGCCAGTAGAAGCAGACGGCATACATAATGAAGCTGAACGTGACCAGCCGTCGCATGTCGAGTTTATGCGCAAAGCGACCAATAATCGGCGACAGGATTACCGGCAAAATCCCCACCGGCGCAGATGCCAGACCCGCCCAGGTTGCGGTGTAGCCGTAGACCTCCTGCAGCAGTTGCGGCAACAGGACTATCGAGCCGAAGTAAAGCATATAAGCCAGACTGATCGACAGGCAGCCAATGGTGAAGTTGCGCGATTTAAACAGCGACAGGTCGATGATAGGGTGATCGTCCGTCAGCTCCCACACCAGCAGCACTGACAGCGCAATCACCGCCACGACCCCGAGCACGATAATCTCGGACGAGTTAAACCAGTCAAGCTCCTTTCCGCGGTCCAGCATCACCTGCAGACAGCCGATCCCCACCACCAGCAGCACCAGACCGACCATATCGATCGGCCGGATTTCTGTTTTGGTTTCCCGGCCACGCAGGGTCTGCAGCGTCAGTATGACTACTGCCACACCAATGGGCACGTTGATAAAGAAGATCCAGCCCCAGTGGTAGTTATCGCTGATCCAGCCACCCAGTATCGGGCCACAGATCGGCGCAACAATCACTGTCATCGCCCACAGCGACAGCGCAACACTCCGCTTGGCCGGGGGATAGTTGTTGAGCAGAAGACTTTGCGACAGCGGAATCAACGGACCCGCGACGATCCCCTGAATGACGCGGAAAAAGATCAGCATCTCCAGGCTATCTGACATGCCACACGCCCAGGAGGCGATAGCAAACAGAATGGTCGACCAGGTGAAGAGCTTCACTTCACCGATGCGTTTTGCCAGCCAGCCGGTCAGGGGGATCGAGATCGCATTGGCGACGCCAAACGAAGTGATCACCCAGGTGCCCTGAGAGTTCGACGCCCCCAGGTTCCCGGCAATGGTAGGGATAGCCACGTTGGCGATGGTCGAGTCCAGAACCTGCATGAACGTCGCCAGCGACAGCGCAATGGTCATCAGGACCAGCGGCATCCCTTCAAGCGGTTTTTGTGCCATTACAGACTCCGCGTTCTCATCCGGCGTTAGCGCGGACGATATCGGTGATCAGCTGATTGACCGGTGCAAGGTCAATCGCCAGCGCGTTGCTGCTGTAAGCGGCCTGCTGACGGGCGCTGGTGGCGAGCGCGCTACCCTCTTTGCTGGTGGTATCGATTTTAACCAGCGTGGAGAGGCCGATGCGCAGCGGATGCCTGGCGATATCGTCCTGATTCAGTTCGATACGAACCGGCAGACGCTGAACCACTTTAATCCAGTTACCGGTGGCGTTCTGTGCGGGCAGCAGAGAGAAGGCGCTGCCGGTGCCCATATCCAGACCCACGACTTTGCCCTGATAAACCACTTCGTCACCGTAGATGTCGGCGACCACGGTGGCAGGCTGACCGATACGAACGCCTGCCAGCTGCGTCTCTTTGAAATTCGCATCGACCCACAGATTGGTGGCAGGCACGACAGCCAGCAGCGGGGTGCTGGTCGAAATTTGCGAACCGACCTGTACGCTGCGACGGGAGACAAAGCCATCCATCGGGCTGCGGATTTCGGTGCGCTGCAGCGCCAGCCAGGCGTCACGCAGCTCAGCCGCACTCTGTTGCACGGCAGGCTGATTCTCCAGCGAGGTGTTGAGGATCATCGCCTGATTCGCATTGTATTGCTGAATGGCTACGTCCAGCTGCGCTTTGGCCGTTGCCACGGCGTCACGGGCGTGCTGCAACTCTTCACGGCCAATCAGGTTAGCCGCACCTAATGGCTCACGACGTTTCAGGTCGGCTTCTGCCTGCGCCAGCGCGGTCTGCTGCAGCGTAATGCTGGCCTGATACTGTTTGCCATTAATCATCAGCTGATGCGTCTGACGCACGCTGGTGGCCAGAGCCGTCTGCGCTTTTTCAAACGCCTGCTCGGCATCGGTCTTATCGAGCGACACCAGCACATCGCCTTTTTTGACGAAATCGGTATCTTCAAACCAGACTTTATTCACGCTACCGGAGACCTGGGCCATCACCTGCACCTGATTACCTGCAACGTAGGCGTCATCGGTTTCCTGAAAATGGCGCAGGACCAGGAACCAGTAAACGCCCCAGGCAATACCAATCAGCACAAAGATCAGCGCCAGCACAATGAGCACGCTTTTGCGCTTCTTCTTTTTGCTGGCTGACGGTTGCGGGCTTTGTGCTTCTGCCGTTGCACTCATGACTTTCTCCACGTTTTCCATTTAGTCGGGCGGCAGAAATCCTTTTCTGCCAGCGCCCGAGTCGAAAAAGCCAGCGACTGAGCGCTGGCCAGATAAAAAAGGAAATTAAAATAACGATTTCGACAGGTGATTGTGTCGCACTTATTGCTATTAGCGGGACAGCGAGGCGATCAGCTGATCTTCATCCATTTTATCAAGACGATTAAGCAACTTACGGGTAATGCCTTCGAGCTGAGACTTCTCATCGACTGACAGCGACGACCAGAGGTACTGCAGGCTCTGATGCTGAGGTGGCAGCAACTGACGCAGGAACTCCATCCCTTTATCGGTCAGATGCAGGTGCAGACAACGACGATCGTGATCGCTTTCGCGACGCTCAATCCAGCCGCGCTTTTCCAGCTCATCAGCAATGCGCGTGGCATTGGTGCGTGAAGAGCCAAGGGCAGAGCTGAGCTCAGAAGGCTGAATGCTGTGATTTTCCTGCGCATCCAGTGTAATCAACGCCATAAACAGGGTCTCATTAATACCCTGTGCTTTCAGCATCTTATTGCGGTTGTCCAGCAGTTTACCCTGCATATGCATACAGAGACGCGTCAGAATAATTTCCTGCAACGGAAAATCCTTATGGCGATTGGCACGGATGTTTAGCATCTGCTCAATGGGAGTAAACGAACTTTCCATTAAAAAAAACCTCACTAATTGCAACTTGTATAATAACTATGGTGACAGGCTAAGCGTAGTCACTTTTTGGCAGGTGGTCGCTGACAGACTCGCACGCTGCACCATCAAAGGTATTCCAGGCCATTCCCTGGCCCTGGGTCAAAAACCCGTACGCCCGGCGGCAGCCGCAGTGCCGGGACGTTATCAAAAAGGGGGCAAATTTAATAATATCGCGAGGAAAAATAACTGAAGTGAATAGGTTTGTTACTAACCATAACAAACCTAACCATTTGTGACCAGACCAATGCACTGTCCGGACAGCCTTCAGTTAATTTTTTCCGGCTCAAAGCGCGATCCGCCCGCCCAGATCAGCAGATTCACCAAAGTCAGTAACGCGCCAGCGATACAGACACCATACCAGCCCGCAAGATGGTAAGCGGTAGCGGAGAGCAGCGAGCCCGCCGCACCGCCGATAAAATAGCTGGTCATGTAACCGGCATTCAGACGGTTACGCGCCTCTGGCATCTGCGCATAAATCACGCTCTGATTGGTGATATGGACAGCCTGCACTGCCAGATCCAGCAGCAGGATGCCGACGATCAGCGGCATAAGCTGCTCCGCACCCCACGCAATGGCGGCCCACGACAGCAGCATCAGCAGCAGGCTCAGCCGGGTCGTCAGCTTCGCTTTGCCTTTATCCGCCAGCGAACCCGCCTGACGTGCGGCCAGCGCACCTGCGGCACCGACCAGGCCCAGCAAGCCAATCTCGCCCTCAGAGAAGTGATAGGGCGCGCCGGAGAGCAGAAACGCCATTGAGGTCCAGAGCAGGCTGAAATTGGCAAAGGAGAGACAGCCAGTCCAGGCGCGTGTGCGGATCACCCGATTGCCTGCATACAGACGAAAGATGGACGCCAGCAGTTGCGGATAGCTCATGGGCACGGACTGTTTCACGCGTGGCAGCGAGCGCCACAGCGCCAGCGCCATAATCACCATCAGCAGGCTGGCGGTCCAGTAGACGGTGCGCCAGCCGCCAAGCTGCGCCAGGCCGCCTGCCACGGTACGCGCCAGCAGAATCCCCAGCAGCAGACCGCTCATTACCGTTCCGACAATTTTACCGCGCCGCTCCGGCTCAGCCAGCGTGGCGGCCAGCGGCACCAGAATTTGTGCGGCGACCGAAAACAGGCCGGTCATGACCGTGCCCAGCAGTAAAAAGAGGAACGAGTGCGACAGGGCGATAATCACCATGCCCGCCGCAGCCAGCAGGATCATCGTCACAATCAGGCTGCGTCGTTCAAAGCGATCGCCCAGCGGCACCAGCAACAGCAGACCGCAGGCGTAGCCGAGTTGCGCCGTGGTGACAATAAACCCGGCAAGGCTCACAGAGAGATCAAACTGCTGGGCGATGGTATTGAGCAGTGGCTGAACGTAGTAATTACTGGCTACACAGAGGCCGGTTGCTACCGACATCAGCATTACTAAAGCAGGCGTCAGACCCTGGCGAGTCGCATTCATAAACAGCATCGGTCGCTAATAATCATTTGAGGTTAATAATAACTCAAAAAACTATTTCACACGCATGTTTATTAACAGGCCATACCAGTCATAATAAGAGGTTTAAACCGCGGTAGAGGATTTACGGGTGACGTTATGCGAACAGGCTCAGGAAGCATACGCCTTTCGCAAAGACGCAAAAGATGCCATCCATGGCCCGCTATGCTTTGCTACAGGCGTATGCTCCCGTCGCTTTGAGTTTTGGTGCCGTCTGAATGAAGAAACGCTTTCAGATCAGGACGACCTGCCCGACTATCAGAAATTCCAGTCTTCGTCTTCAGTCTCGACCGCTTTCCCCATCACATAGGAGGAGCCTGAACCGGAGAAGAAGTCGTGGTTCTCGTCAGCGTTGGGTGACAGTGCCGACAGAATCGCCGGATTGACGGCCGTCAGCTCCGCCGGGAACAGCGCCTCATAGCCCAGATTCATCAGTGCTTTATTGGCATTGTAGTGCAGGAAGGTTTTCACTTCGTCCACCCAGCCGACATCACCATAGAGCGCTTCGGTGTAAGCCACTTCGTTTTCATATAGCGCCAGCAGCAGATCATAAGCGAACTGCTGCAGCTCTTCGCGACGCAGATCGTCAGCGCTGGCCAGCGCCTGCTGATATTTGTAGCCGATGTAGTAACCGTGCACCGCTTCATCGCGGATAATCAGGCGAATCAGGTCTGCAGTGTTAGTCAGCTTGCCCCGGCTTGACCAGTACATCGGCAGCCAGAAGCCGGAATAGAACAGGAACGACTCCAGGAAGACGCTGGCGATCTTCTTCTTCAGCGGATCATCTGCCCGGTAGTGCTCCAGGATAATGCGCGCCTTGTTCTGCAGCGGCCCATTCTCTTCGCTCCACTGGTAGGCGGCATCCACATCCTGCGTGTTGCACAGGGTTGAGAAGATCGAACTGTAGGAGCGGGCATGTACCGCTTCCATAAAGCTGATATTCGACAGTACCGCTTCTTCGTGTGGGGTAATCGAATCCTCCATCAGTCCCGGCGCGCCGATCACATTCTGGATGGTGTCGAGCAGCGTCAGGCCGGTAAAGACCCGGATGGTCAGCTGCTGCTGCTGTTTATCCAGCGTCTGCCAGCCGGGCAGATCGTTGGAGAGTGGCACCTTTTCCGGCAGCCAGAAGTTGCTGGTGAGACGATTCCACACCTCAAGATCTTTATCATCCTGAATGCGGTTCCAGTTAATGGCCTGAATCTGTTTGAGTTTCATCGTGTTCATTACAGGGAGCAGGAAACGCAGCCCTGAACCTCCGTGCCCTGAAGCGCCATCTGACGCAGTCGAATGTAATAGAGCGTTTTGATGCCTTTTTTCCACGCGTAAATCTGCGCTTTGTTGATGTCACGGGTGGTGACGTCATCGCGGAAGAACAGCGTCAGCGACAGTCCCTGATCGACGTGCTGCGTTGCTTCTGCGTAGGTATCAATAATCGCTTCCGGTCCAATCTGATACGCATCCTGATAGAGGTGAAGATTCTCATTGGTCATAAATGGCGCGGGATAGTAGACGCGGCCGGTTTTGCCCTCTTTGCGGATCTCGATAGGGGAGACAATCGGATGGATGCTGGAGGTGGCGTGGTTGATGTAGGAGATCGAACCGGTCGGCGGGATCGCCTGCAGGTTCTGATTAAACAACCCGTGCTGCATCACCGCATCACGCAGCGCCTGCCAGTCTGCCTGCGTGGGCAGCGTCAGTCCGGCATCGGCAAACAGTTGAGCTGCCCGTTCAGTACGCGGCAGCCACGCGCGCTGCAGATACTTATCGAAATAAACGCCGCTGGCGTAGTCCGAATCCGCAAAGCCGTCGAAAGTCTGCTGATGCTCCTGCGCCAGCTGATTAGAGGTACGCAGCGCATAGTAGGTGATGCAATAGAAGTAGAGATTGGTGAAATCCAGCGCTTCCGGCGAACCGTAGGCGATGCCTTCACGCGCCAGATAGCCGTGCAGGTTCATCTGACCCAGGCCAATGGCGTGCGAGCGGCGATTGCCTTCGGCGATGGAAGGCACCGAGCCGATCTCGCTCATCATCGACACCGACGTCAGGGCGCGAACGGCCACATCCACGGTGCGCGCCAGATCGCACGAATCCATGGCGTGCGCAATATTCAGTGAGCCGAGATTACACGAGATATCTTTGCCGACGCGGCGATAGCTGAGATCGTCGTTGTACTCGCTGGCGCTGTTTACCTGCAGGATCTCAGAGCAGAGGTTGCTCATATTGATGCGACCGGCAATCGGGTTGCTGCGGTTCACACTGTCCTCATACATGATGTAGGGATAGCCCGACTCAAACTGAATTTCGGCCAGCGTCTGGAAAAAATCACGCGGCTGAATATAGGTTTTGCGGATGCGATCGTCCGCCAGCATCTCGTCATACTTCTCACTGATACTGATATCACCAAAGGCCTGACCGTAGATCCGCTCCACGTCGTAGGGTGAGAACACCGCCATCGGTTTATTCTCTTTCGCCAGCTGGAAAGTGATATCGGGGATTACCACGCCCAGCGACAACGTTTTAATGCGAATCTTCTCGTCGGCGTTTTCGCGCTTGGTATCCAGAAAGCGGAAGATATCGGGATGGTGCGCATTGAGCCACACCGCGCCAGCGCCCTGACGTGCGCCAAGCTGATTCGCATAAGAGAAGGCATCTTCCAGCATTTTCATTACCGGGATAACACCTGACGACTGATTTTCTATACGCTTGATCGGCGCGCCGGACTCTCGCAGGTTTGACAGTAAAAAGGCGACGCCGCCGCCCCGTTTTGACAGCTGCAGTGCCGAGTTCACGGCGCGACCAATCGACTCCATATTGTCTTCGATACGCAGCAGGAAGCAGGAGACCAGCTCACCGCGCTGCTGTTTGCCGCAGTTCAGAAAGGTGGGTGTGGCAGGCTGGAAACGGCCGCTGAGGATCTCCTCCAGCAGCGCCCGCGCCAGCGTTTCATCGCCCTGGGCCAGCGTCAGCGCCACCATACAGGCGCGCTGCTCGAAGGTTTCCAGATAGCGTTTGCCATCAAAGGTCTTCAGCGTATAGCTGGTGTAGTACTTCCAGGCACCCAGAAAGGTTTTGAACTCGAATCCCCAGTTCTCCGCCACCTCATGCAGCGCAAGCAGGAATTCAAAGTCGTACTGGTTCAGCACATCCGCTTCGTAATAACTCTCCGCCACCAGATAGCGTAAACGCTCAGCGTTGCTGGCGAAGGAAACCGTATTGGGCTGCACATGCTGCAGATAAAACTGACGTGTCGCTTCGCGATCCTTGTCGAACTGGATACGGCCATCGGCGTCATAGAGGTTCAGCATGGCATTAAGGGCGTGATAATCGAGCGTCACGTCGTTGAGGGTATCTGTTGTTGCCAAAATTGGGTTACTCCCGCTTTAACTTTCGCAATATCGTCAGGCGTTCCCATCAGCTCGAAGCGGTAGAGACAGGGAACCTGACATTTTTTTGCAATGATGCTGCCCGCCAGGCAGTAACCGGCACCGAAGTTACGGTTGCCGGCCGCGATCACGCCACGAATACCGCGCCGGTTCGCTTCATCATTAAGAAACTGAATCACCTGACGGGGTACCGCACCGCGACTGCTGCCACCGCCGTAGCTGGGCACCACCAGAATATAGGGCTGGTCGATATGCAGCGCCTCCCGGGCATCCAGCGGGATGCGCCGGGCGGGCAGGCCGAGGCGTGTCACAAACCGGTGGGTGTTTTCCGACTGGCTGGAAAAATAGACCAGCGGGAACATGCGGTTAGCCTCCGACAGCGGCAAGCTGGCGCAGAGTGGCGATCTTGTCCGGGCGGAAGCCGCTCCAGTGGTCATTATCCGCCATCACGACCGGTACCTGGCGGTAACCCAGTGTTTTCAGGTTATCGATAGCATCCGGCTGGCTGTCGAGATTGATGAGCTGATAGGCGAGACCCTGGCGGTCCATGGCATTTTTGGTCGCCGTGCACTGGACACAGTTATCTTTAGTGTAAATAATAATGCGCATGATTCGTATTTCCCTCTGTGTGCGGTTCTGATGCCCGGAAATAAAGCTGATGCAGCCTGTTGCGTGCTTTATTCGGGCGAGCATCTGGTATCGTGTTGATGAGGTAAATACTAGATGTAGTGGTTTGAGGGGTCAAGCCCACCAGATATAGGGTTTTATGATTTGCATTTGCGCAACTCAGGCAAAGCCAGCAGGGATGCGCCATGCCGCTTGGAAAATTCTTTTGTAAATGTCGCAGGCCGGAAAAAAGGCAAAAAAAAGCCCCGCACGGAGCAGGGCTCAGGGGATTTTTTGTACTTAGCGGCGTGAAGCCAGCAGTATACCCACTACGATACCAAACGCGGCGCCGACACCTACACCGTGCCATGGTTTGTCATGCACGTAGGTATCAACCTGTGCACCGGCATCACGTGCAACCTGAGATACGCGGTTGCTGCCACCGTTCAGTTTAGAGCGGGTCTGCTTCAGCAGTTTTTCTGCCTGACTACGGGCAGAATCCACTTCGTCTTTGGCGTCACTGCCATAAGATTTCAACAGCGCTTCCAGTGAATCGGCCAGCTCATTCACATCCTGATTGATATCAATGTCATCGTTTTTTACAGTGCGATTAAACATTTTTTAGCTCCCTTTGATTTAAAAACGTAATACTAGTGTAGACGACCTTTTTGATAAACGAGACGCGGGAGTGTTCTTTAGGGAAAATTCCGAATGCCCACTCTGTCATGCTGATGTAAGGTTGCGAAGCTTTTGAAAGAGGAGAGGATCGAGCATGTATTTACGACCAGATGAGGTAGCGCGCGTACTGGAAAAAGCGGGTTTCGAAGTCGATGAAATTACCCCACGGGCCTATGGCTATCGCCGTGGTGAAAACTACGTTTATGTGAATCGCGAAGCGCGCATGGGGCGCATGGCTTTAGTGATTCACCCGACGCTGAAAGAGAAAAGCCAGCCGTTCGCTGAACCTGCTTCAGAAATGAAGACCTGCGATCACTATACCCAATTCCCTCTCTACCTGGCGGGTGATTCACAGGAACATTACGGCATCCCGCACGGATTCAGTTCCCGCATGGCGCTGGAACGCTATATTCAAAGCGTTTTCGGCTAACGCATCAGGCCCCGCCGCGACGGGGCACTGAACCACCTGACCATCCTCCCTGTTTACCCTGCCGTTGCAATTACCGGCTGTGACGCGTATAAATTTGTCCCTTATAGATGTTTAGACGTCCATACGGATAAAAGTGATGAGCGAACAGCCAACTCCCTCGCAGGAACAATTTAAACGCACAATGAAAGTGCGCCATCTGGTGATGTTATCGCTGGGCGGCGTGATCGGCACCGGCCTGTTTTTTAACACCGGCTATATCATTTCAACCACCGGCGCGGCGGGAACGCTGCTCGCCTATCTGATTGGCGCGCTGGTGGTCTGGCTGGTGATGGTCTGCCTGGGCGAACTCTCCGTAGCGATGCCGGAAACCGGCGCGTTCCACGTCTACGCCGCGCGTTATCTCAGCCCGGCAACCGGCTACACCGTGGCCTGGCTCTACTGGCTGACCTGGACGGTGGCGCTTGGCTCCAGCCTGACGGCGGCGGGTTTCTGTATGCAGTACTGGTTCCCGCAGATCCCGGTGTGGATCTGGTGCCTGGTCTTCTGCTGCGCCATCTATCTGCTCAACGTCATCTCAACCCGCTTCTTCGCGGAAGGAGAGTTCTGGTTCTCACTGATAAAAGTCGTCACGATTGTCGCCTTTATCGTGCTGGGCGGCGCGGCGATGTTTGGCTTTATCCCGATGAAAGATGGCACGCCCGCGCCGGGCCTGAGCAATCTCACCGCGCACGGCTGGCTGCCGAATGGCGTACTGCCGATTCTGATGACGATGGTAGCGGTGAACTTCGCCTTTTCCGGCACCGAGCTGATCGGGATTGCTGCCGGTGAAACTCAGCAGCCGGAGAAAGTGTTGCCGCTGGCGATCCGCACGACGGTGGCCCGACTGATTATTTTCTTTATCGGCACCGTATTTGTGCTGGCGGCGCTGATCCCGATGGATCAGGCGGGGATTGTGAAAAGCCCGTTTGTGCTGGTGTTTGAAAAGATCGGCATTCCTTATGCGGCTGACATCATTAACTTTGTGATCCTGACCGCTATCCTCTCTGCGGCCAACTCGGGCCTGTATGCCTCCGGGCGCATGCTCTGGTCGCTGGCTAATGAAAATACACTGCCGCGCGCCTTTGCCAGCGTCAACAAGCGCGGCGTGCCTCTGCTGGCCATCACCGTCAGCATGATCGGTGGCTTACTGGCGCTGGTCTCCAGCGTGGTCGCACCGGACACGGTATTTGTGGCGCTGTCGGCCATCTCCGGCTTTGCGGTGGTCGCGGTCTGGCTCAGTATCTGCGCCTCGCATTTTGTTTTCCGTCGCCGTCATCTTCAGCAGGGCAAATCGCTGGCCGAGCTGGGCTACCGTGCGCCGCTCTATCCGCTGACGCCGATTCTGGGCTTTCTGCTCTGCCTGCTGGCCTGTGTCGGGCTGGCATTTGATCCGACCCAGCGCATTGCGCTGTGGTGTGGCATCCCGTTTGTGCTGTTCTGCTACGCCGCTTACCATCTGACCCACAAATCATCCCCGAAGCCTGAGGAGGCCAAAGATGTCGCATAACCCTGTCGCGCAGGCTTTAACGGAGTCGTCTCCGCTGATTCTGGATGGCGCGCTGGCCACCGAGCTGGAAGCCCGCGGCTGCCATCTGGCCGATGCGCTCTGGTCAGCGAAAGTGCTGATGGAAAATCCTGAGCTGATCTACCAGGTTCACTACGACTATTTTGTTGCCGGGGCGCGCTGTGCCATCACTGCCAGCTACCAGGCGACGCCGCAGGGCTTTGCCACGCGCGGTCTCGATGAGGCGCAGTCACTGGCGTTGATTGCCCAGAGCGTCGAACTGGCGCGCCGCGCCCGTCACGATTACCTGGCGGTACGGCCCGATGCGAAAACGCTGCTGGTGGCGGGATCGGTGGGGCCGTATGGTGCCTTCCTGGCGGATGGTTCGGAATATCGCGGCGACTACGCGTTGCCTGAAGCGGAGATGATGGCGTTTCACCGCCCGCGCGTGCAGGCGCTGCTGGCGGCGGGTGCCGATCTGCTGGCCTGTGAAACACTGCCTTCCTTTGCTGAAGCGCAGGCGCTGGTGAAGCTGCTGGCTGAATTTCCTGAAAGCCGCGCCTGGTTCACGTTTACCCTGCGTGACGCCGGACACATCAGCGACGGCACGCCGCTGTCAGAGGTGGTGAGCTGGCTGAATCAGCAACCACAGGTGGTGGCCATTGGGATCAACTGCGTGGCACTTGAGAGCGTGACGCCCGCGCTGCAGCAGTTGCAGAAGCTGACCGACAAACCGCTGGTGGTCTATCCCAACTCCGGCGAACAGTATGATGCCGACAGCAAAACCTGGCATTCAGCGCCCTCGGGCTGCACGCTGCATGACAAGCTGGACGAGTGGCAACAGGCGGGCGCGAAGCTGATTGGCGGCTGCTGCCGTACCTCTCCCAACGACATCGCGGCTATCGCCCGCGCTTGTCAACCGCAATAAGCTGGCTGAATCGGGCGATGATAGCCCGATTGAGTCTGAAAGGGCGGTCTACACTCTGATCATTGATCACTCTGTGGACCCCTTCATGAAACAGCGAATTCTGGCTCTGGCCGCCGCGCTGCTGCTTAGCGGCTGTGCCACCATTGTCGGCACTGAAACCCAGATGGTGCGCATCGACTCTCTGCCGCAGGGCGCGCGCTTTACCGTGCAGGATGAGCGTGGCTATGCAGTGGCGCAGGGTTTCACGCCGCAGACCGTTGAGCTGGCTAAATCGACCGGTCGCTACTTCGGCAAAAAGCACTACCTGCTGATGCTGGAAAGCCCGGGCTACGTGCCGGTCACGGTGCCGATTGAGGCGCGCGCTAACCTCTGGTATCTGCTGGGCAACATTCCGCTGGGTGGATTCCCCGGCTGGCTGCTGGTCGATCCTTTTTATGGCGGCATGTACGACCTCAAGCCGGAACATCCGCGTCCCTTTATGAACCCGGTTGGCGCGCGCGGCTGATTACTGTGCGGTCGGCTTCACCATTCCGCCTGGCGTTTTATGGCGTTCCAGATACTGATGCTGGAAAATGCACATGCGGATGGTGTTGCGGTACTCCCCGTTAATGAAAAACTCATGCTTAAGCACGCCTTCGATCTCGAAGCCGAGCTTGGTGTAGATGTGGATCGCTTTTTCGTTTTCCTGATCGACAATCAGGTAGAGCTTATAAAGATTCAGCACTGAAAAGCCATAATCCATCGCCAGCTTTGCCGCCTGCGTGGCCAGCCCTTTGCCCTGATGCGCCGGATCGATAATGATCTGAAACTCAGCGCGGCGGTGCACATGGTTAATCTCGACCAGTTCCACTAATCCCGCTTTTTGCCCGCTGTGTTCCACCACAAAGCGGCGCTCGGTCTGATCGTGAATGTGTTTATTATAGAGATCGGACAGCTCCACAAATGCCTCATAAGGCTCCTCGAACCAGTAGCGCATCACGCTGGCGTTGTTATCCAGCTGATGGACAAAGTGCAGATCTTCCCGCTCCAGCGGACGCAGTTTTACCGTCATTACCTGACTCCTTTTTTAAAGAAACTGCGGCGAGTATACCGCATCAGCCTGGTGCTGCGATTTGCGCAGTCGCATACGGTTGCTGGCTTCAGCGAACAGTGCGCCGTTCCGGCAGGGGAGAAGAGAGGTTAACGGCGGGCATAGAGGCGTGTTAAGACAGGCGGGAGAAAACAATAGCGTCGGACGGCAGGTGAACGCCATCCGGCTTGGTTTCAGGCAGAGATCTGTTCGATGATGCGACCCTGCGCCATACGCACCGCGCGATCGCACATGTGATCGATAACATCGGGATCGTGGCTGACCAGCACCATCGTCAGACCATCCTGTCGTTTCAGATCGTTGAGCAGATTAAGGATCTCGGCCTGCACTGACATATCCAGCGCCGACGTCGGCTCATCCAGCAGCAGGATCTTCGGCTGCAGCAGCAGGGCACGCACGATAGCGACGCGCTGACGCTGACCGCCGGAGAGCTGATGCGGATAGCGATCTGCCAGCGCAGGATCGAGTCCGACGTGACGGAAGCCCTGATCGATACGATCGTTGATATTGTCGCGTTTCAGCAGCTTCAGCGGCTCCGCCAGCGTGCGACGCAGGCGGTGACGTGGATGCAGCGAGGCATAAGGATCCTGAAACACCATCTGCACTTCCTGACGCAGTGCGCCGGTAAAGGCTTTGCCCGGCTGAACCTCGTGACCGGCAAGCTGCATCTGGCCCTGCCAGTGTGGATTGAGACCTGCCAGCACCCACAGCAGCGACGACTTGCCGCAGCCTGAAGGTCCTACCAGACCAAAACACTCGCCAGCGTTAACCTTCAGGTTGACCTCATGCACCACGGTGCGCAGTTCGTAACCCTGTTTGTGGGCGACGCTGAGATTGTGTAACTCAATCATAATTCGCCTCCAGCGCGGCGCGATCCAGCACCGGTAAAGCCTGTCCGTGAGTCGCTTTGCCCGGGCGGCAGGCCCACAGCGTGCGGGTATAGGGATGGGTCGCGCGCGGCAGATCGGCGGCGGGCAGCGTATCCAGCAACCGGCCTTTGTACATCACCATCACCCGCTCGCAATGTTCCGAGACCTGCTGCAAATCATGGCTGATCAGCAGCAGACCCATGTTGCGCGCTTCCACCAGACCGCGGATCAGCGCCAGCACCTGATCGCGCATGGCGTGATCCAGCGCGGAGGTCGGTTCATCGGCGATCAGGAAGTCCGGATCGGTGATCAGCGCGATCGCCAGCATCACACGCTGGCCCATACCACCAGAGAGCTGATGCGGATAGTGCTGCATCAGACGACGCGGATCGGGCAGGCCGACCGCATCCAGCATCTCGCACACCTTCTCTTTGCGCTCGGCACGACTCAGACGGCGATGCAGGATCAGCGGCTCTTCTACCTGCCAGCCAATGGTGCGCGTCGGGTTAAGGGCATATTTCGGGTCCTGCATCACCATCGCCACGCGGTTACCGCGCAGCTGGTTCCAGTGGCGCTCACTCAGCGTCAGCACATTCTCACCGGCCACCTGCAGCTGGCTGGCCTGCAGATGCAGCGCGGGCGAGAGCAAGCCCATCAGGCTGCGGGCAGTGAGTGACTTGCCGGAACCGGACTCACCGACCAGCGCCACACGCTCGCGGCCCACGGAAAAACTGATGTTATCGACCAGCAGCGCATCATCGCTGCGAATGGTCAGCCCTTCGGCATGGAGCAGATTATTTTGCATGACGGGTATCCAGTCGGTCGCGCAGGCCATCGCCTGTCAGGTTAAAGGCCAGGCTGGCAAACAAAATGGCTGCGCCCGGTGCGGCAGCAACCCACCACTGATCGAAGATCACTTTACTGCCTTCGGCGACCATTGAACCCCATTCCGCCGTCGGCGGCTGAACGCCCATGCCGAGGAAGCCAAGACCGGCCGCGGCCAGGATAATCCCGCCCAGGCTCAGCGCGGCGCGGACGACCGCTGTCGGCATACAGAGCGGCAGGATATGACCAAACATCAGGCGAAAGCCCGTAATCCCCTGCATCCGCGCAGCGGCAAGGTAGTCGCTGCGGCGCAGTGCCAGCGTTTCAGCGCGCGCCTGACGGGCAAACGGCGGCCAGCTGGTCAGCGCCAGTGCCAGCGCCCCATTCATCAGGCCAGGGCCGAGAATCGCCACCAGCGCCAGCGCGATCACCAGGTTCGGCAGCGACAGGAAGATATCGGTAATGCGCATCAGCAGGCGTTCAGTCCAGCCGCCAACGTAACCGGCGGTGATGCCGATCAGCAGCCCGGCCGGAATGGTCAGCACCAGAATCAGCGACACCAGCAGCAGCGTAGGACGTGCGCCGTAAATCACGCGCGACAGCAGATCGCGGCCAAAGCCGTCGGTGCCAAACCAGTGCTGCGCCGACGGTGCCAGCAGACGGCTCGACATGGTCTGCATATTCGGATCGAATGGCGCAATCAGCGGTGCCAGCAGCGCCATCAGGATAAGAATCGCCACCAGCGTCAGCCCAACGGTTAACGAGGTTACGCGTTGACGGCGACGGCGTGGTCGCAGCGTTTCGAGTTCAGAGAGTTGTTGCGTCATCGGGTTCTCGGATCGGTTAACCAGGTTAAAACATCCGCCAGGGCGTTAATCAGAATAAAGCAGCTGCCGATCAACAGGGTGGAGCCCAGAATCGCCGGCACATCGCCGGAGAACAGCGCATTGGTCATGTAGCGACCCACACCCGGCCAGGCGAAGACGGTTTCGGTCAGCACCGAACCTTCCAGCAGAGTGGCGTAGGAAAGGGCGATCACCGTAACCAGCGTGCCCAGCACGTTAGGGAAGATATGGCGCAGCAGGATGCGAACCCGACCCGCGCCTTTGGCACGTGCCAGCACCACATACTCTTTGCTGCTCTCTTCCAGCAGCGCAGCACGCAGCAGGCGGGTAATGCCCGCCATCGCCAGCAGGCCGAGGATCACCACCGGCAGCCAGAGGTGCGCAATCGCATTGCGGAACATCTCCGGTTCACCGGACAGCCAGCTGTCGATCAGCACAAAGCCGGTCTTCGGCTCCAGGGTATAAACCCAGATATCATCCAGCCGTCCCGGTCCGGCGGACCAGTGCAGCACCGCATAAAAGAGCAGCAGGCCCAGCAGGCCGAGCCAGAACACCGGCACTGAGTAGCCCAGCAGAGAGATAAAGCGGGCGAGGTTGTCGATCCAGCTGCCAGGTTTCCATGCCGCCAGCAGCGCCAGCGTGACACCGAACACCACCGCGAAGATCATTGCGCAGGTCGCCAGCTCAATGGTGGCGGGGAAGGTGGTCATCAGGTCGCCACTCACTGACTGATTGGTCAGACGGGAGACGCCCAGATCGCCCTGCGCCAGATGTTCGATGTAGCGCCAGAACTGCATCAGCACCGGCTGGTCGAGCCCCAGGTCGTGACGTACCTGTTGATAGGTTGCTTCACTGGCGTGATCGCCAGCGATCTGCTGCACCGGATCAATCGGCGAGAGATGCGACAGCATAAAGGTGAAGGCGAGCAGGCCAAGCAGCGTGACCAGCAGCGACAATACGCCACCGATCAGCCGTCCGCCACGCTGCCAAAAAAGCCGGGCGAACCCGGCTGAAGGAACAGACTGTGCCATTACTTAGTGACCTGCGAGTAATACACCATGTCAGGGTTAATACCCTGGACATAGCCTTTCAGGTTGTCGCGCACGGCGATCAGGTTCTTCGCCTGCATGCCAATCACGTAAGGGGAGTTCTTCATGACTTCACGCTGCATCGCTTCATACAGCGCGATGCGCTTCTTCGGATCGCTTTCCGCAGTGGCCGCAATTACCTGCTTGTTCAGCTCAGGAATATGCCAGTCTGAACGGTAAGCGATGGTTTTGCTGCCATCTTCCGGGTTGTAAGCAAACGAGGCGGCGTTGGTGTTCGGATCGAAGTAGTCGGAGCCCCAGGCGTTCAGCGTCGCTTCATATTTATGCGCTTTCACGTTGGTTGAGACTTCGGAGCTCAGGCCGGGCACCACTTCCACTTTCACGCCCGCTTTGGCGAAGCTGCCCTGCAGCGCCTGCGCAATATCCAGATAAGGCGGCTGGTTGCTGGTGGAAAGCTTGAAGGTGACGTTGTTCAGGCCCGCTTTCTTCAGAATCGCTTTGGCTTTTTCCGGGTCGTAGCTGTATGGCGTGTCGTTGATTGCGCCCAGGAAGCCCTTCGGCAGGAAGCTCTGATGCACGTCGAACTGACCTTTCAGCAGCTCATTAGCAATACCTTTGTAATCCCACAGGTAGCGTGCGGCTTCCCAGAAGGCCGGGTTCTTCATCGTCTCGTTCGCGCCGATGTTGAACTGGATGTAGTAGAGCGACGCCATTGGAATCGCTTCTGTCTTCACGCCAGGTTTGCCGTTAAGCGCAGCAATCTGATCGGCACCCAGGTTACGGGCGATATCGGCATCACCCTGTTCCAGTAGCAGACGACGCGCCGCCGGTTCCGGTACGTTCTTGATCAGGATGTTCTTCATTTTTGGCGCGCCCGCCGGTGAGGTCGGGTTGGCGCTGAGCAGCACCACCTGATGCATCACCACTTTGCGGATCTGATACGGACCGCTGCCCGCCGAGTGGGTTGCCAGCCAGGCGTTACCGAAGTCGCCGTTCTTCGCATTCGCCATCGCCGTTTTTTCATCGACAATGGACGAGACCGGCGCAGAGAGCAGGCTCAGTACGTAAGTCGGGCTGACGTTGGCGGTCCAGCTGATCTGCACATGATTGTCGTCAACTTTCTTCAGGAAGCCATCGACGTTATCTTTGGTCCAGCCGAGCTGCGTCAGGATGAAAGAGGGATCGAGGTTCAGTTTCACCACGCGGCCCAGCGAGAAGATCACATCTTCCGGACGCAGCGGGTTACCGGTGGAGAATTTCGCATCTTTGCGCAGTTCAAAGGTCAGGCTGCGGTTGTCGCTGCCGGGCTGCCACGAGGTGGCCAGTGTCGGTTTCAGATCCACGGGATTCTGTGGGTCAGACTGTACCAGACGCTGATAGATATTCGTAAAAGCCTGAACGCTGGTCAGTTCAAACCCTTTGGCCGGGTCGAAGCTGTCGGCGTCGTCGGTAGATTGGGCAATCACCAGCGTATCTTTTGGTGTTGCGGCCTGTGCTGTGAAGGCGGCAGCCAGCGTCAGCGCCAGCAGTGATGGAATTATAGTTTTCATGAAATTTCCTTGCCTCTAAAAAGTTACGCGAGTTTACGAAAGGGCCGATGCGAAGAATAGTCGAATATAGGCTAACCATATGCCAAAAGGTTATAAGTATTAGGTTGTGGTTATAAGAAGATCGCCATGTTGTTACCGAAGCGGCAACCTGAGCAGAAACAAATCCTCAACGAAGCGGTTATTTATCCCTTAATCGCTTTACCCCAATATTCCTCTCTCTATAATAGCGGCAAATAACTTCAGGAGAATTCAGTTGGACAGTCACCCTAGATTAATTTTAATTCTGGCAAGCTGAATTTTCTCTGCTGCTTGCCAACCGGCGAGCAGCGATCCCCGTTTTAATTAACGATCGCGCTCCTTTTTTTAATCCTGTCATTCACAGGAGTGCACGTTATGCTGCTGTTTATATTAGCCCTTTTTCCTCCACCCCGACTGGCGTAGCTCAGGCTGCGCCCGAACGCCGATATCAGACCTTTAAAACGCAGCGCTTAACAGGCGTTACGTCACCCTGCGCGCGCCATTATTTTTCACGCAGGCGGAATAACGTCATTATTCCTGAAGGTCGCCTCATAAAATAACCCGGCCACGCCAGGTTTTATCCATGCACCTTATTTTGCGTGCAGGACAACTATTGCTTTAAATCAGGGAGATGTCGAAATGAGCGACATGAAACTGGAACAGGTTGCGATCACCTCATCCGGCAACCGTAACGATAAAAAAAGTAAAAAAATATTTGCTGTCGCACAGCAGGCAGGCCAGCACGTTGAGATGACGCTGGCAAACCTGCGCAGTCAGCGTCAGGGTCTGACTCAGGCTGAAGCGGCAAAACGACTGGCTCTGTATGGCTGTAATGAAGTGGCACATGAGAAAGCACCACCGGCGCTGATTCAGCTGCTGATGGCGTTTAATAACCCGTTTATCTACGTCCTGCTGGTCCTGGCGCTGGTGAGCTTCTTTACCGACTATATATTGCCGCTGCGCGCCGGTCAGGAGACCGATCTCTCCGGCGTCATCATCATCTGCACCATGGTGATGCTGAGCGGGCTGCTGCGCTTCTGGCAGGAGTTTCGGACCAACCGTGCCGCGCAGGCGCTGCAGTCACTGGTTCGCAGCCAGGTCACCGTGCTGCGGCGGGAATCGGGCAGTGAAACCGCGCAGCGTCAGGATGTGGATATGAGTGAGCTGGTGCCGGGCGACATTATTCTGCTCAGCACCGGCGATCAGGTGCCTGCCGATGTGCGCCTGCTGAGCTCACGTAATCTGTTTATCAGTGAAGCGGTGCTGACTGGCGAGTCGCTGCCGGTTGAAAAACACAGCAGCGATGCGGGTATTGATGCTGAAGAGCAGACTGCCCAGGAGCTGCTGGCGTCACCGAACATCTGCCTGATGGGCACCAGCGTGGCCAGCGGCACAGCCAGCGCCGTCGTCGTTGCGACCGGAGGCGAAACCTGGTTTGGTTCACTGGCCTCATCGCTGACCGGAAGTCGTCCACAGACTGCGTTTGACCGTGGGGTGAACAGCGTCAGTAAACTGCTGATCCGCTTTATGCTGGTGATGGTTCCGGTGGTGCTGCTGATTAACGGCTTCACCAAAGGGGACTGGATGGATGCCACGCTGTTTGCTCTGGCGGTCGCGGTCGGGCTGACCCCGGAAATGCTGCCGATGATTGTCAGCGCTAATCTGGCCAAAGGCGCCATTGCGATGTCCCGGCGCAAAGTGATCGTCAAAAAGCTCAATGCCATTCAGAACCTTGGCGCGATGGATGTGCTCTGCACCGATAAAACCGGCACGCTGACCCAGGACACTATCCTGCTGGCGCATCATCTGGATGCGCAGGGCAGTGAAGATGAGCAGGTCCTGCTGCTGGCCTGGCTTAACAGTGGCAGCCAGAGTGGCGCAAAAAACCTGATGGATCGCGCCGTGCTCTGCGCAGGCGATAAAGTCATTTCACAGACTCAGCGCAGCCAGTATCAGCTGGTTGATGAGCTGCCGTTTGATTTTACCCGCCGTCGGGTGTCGGTGCTGGTGGAAGATCTGACTCAGCATCGCTCGCATCTGATCTGCAAAGGCGCAGTTGAAGAGATGCTGGCAGTCAGCGTTGCCGTGCGGCAGGGTGATGCGGTCGTTGCACTGGATGCGGCACAGCGTGCGGCGTTGCTGGCGCAGACCGAACGCTATCATCAGCAGGGTTATCGCGTGCTGCTGGTGGCAACCCGTGATGGCGAGCTGCACGCGCCGCTCAGCGACAGTGATGAGCGCGATCTGGTTATTCAGGGCATGCTGACCTTCCGCGATCCACCAAAAGCCAGTGCCGGTAAGGCGATTAAAGCCCTGCGCGACAGTGGTGTAACGGTGAAAGTGCTGACCGGTGACAATCCGCTGGTGACGCTGCGGGTCTGTGCCGATGTCGGGCTGACCGATCCGGCCATGCTGACCGGCGATCAGATTGAGGCGATGAACGATGATGAGCTGGCACTGGAAGCAGAGCGCTGCACCCTGTTTGCCCAGCTGACGCCGTTGCAGAAATCACGTCTGGTACGGCTGATGCAGCAGAACGGTCACACCGTGGGATTCCTCGGCGATGGTATCAATGACGCGCCTGCCCTGCGGGCGGCTGACACCGGTATTTCTGTGGACAGCGCGGCGGATGTGGCGAAAGCCTCATCGGACATCATCCTGCTGGAGAAAGATCTTCAGGTGCTGAATGAGGGGGTACTCAAAGGACGCGAGACCTTTGGCAACATCATCAAGTATCTCAACATGACCGCCAGCTCCAACTTCGGCAACGTGTTCTCGCTGCTGGTGGCCAGTGCCTTTATTCCGTTTCTGCCGATGCTGTCGATTCATCTGCTGATTCAGAACCTGATGTATGACGTCTCCCAGCTGGCGCTGCCGTGGGATAAGGTTGACCGTGAGTTTCTGAATAAGCCGCGTAAATGGGATGCCGGCAACATTAAACGCTTCATGCTTTGGATGGGTCCGACGTCATCAATTTTTGACGTGACCACCTTTGCGCTGATGTGGTTCGTTTTCAGCGCTAACCATGCAGGCGTGCAATCGCTGTTCCAGTCTGGCTGGTTTATCGAGGGACTGCTGTCACAGACGCTGGTGGTACATATGCTGCGTACCCGGAGGATTCCGTTTATCCAGAGTCGTGCCACCTTACCGGTGATGCTGACCACGCTGGCGGTAATGGCGCTGGGCATCCTGATTCCATTCTCTCCGCTGGGTGCGATGGTCGGTCTGGTGCCGCTGCCATGGCAATATTTCCCGTGGCTGGTGCTGACGCTGTTCAGCTACTGTCTGGTGGCGCAGGGCATGAAACGTTTCTATATCCGTCGGTTTGGTCAGTGGTTCTAGGGAGGCAAAGATGAAAAAAGGCAGGCTTGATACGGTATTTGTCGGCGTGATGATCATCGGCTTAACTCTGATTGCGCTGACGGTCATCGTTAGATGAAAGGATTGTGATAGTGCGATAGTACAGAGGCAGCGAGGTAGCTCGCTGCCTTTTTTCTAATCTTCGTCGCGCTCACGGCTGGCGCGCTGGCGCTCGTAGTATTCATCTTCTGCGGTGATGATCTCATCCATCAGCGAATCCATATCCACCACGCGCTCCTCTTCAACAAACTGTCCGGTCAGCGGTGTTTCCGGGGTCAGCTTGCCATCTTCATACAGTTGCCAGATCTCTTTGGCATAGCGCGTCTTCAGCAGCGCCGGAGCAAACTGACCGTAGTAGGAGGTGATGTTGTCTACGTCACGTTCGAACATCGACTCAGCATGGTTATTGGCTGCCGCATCGACCGCCTGTGGCAGGTCAATAATCACCGGGCCCTGATCGTCCAGCAGCACGTTGAACTCGGATAAGTCACCATGGACGATACCGGCACAGAGCATACGCACGATGTTGCGAATCATGGTGTGGAAGTCGGTAATCGCCTCCTCTTCGGAGAGCGTGACGTCGCTGAGGCGCGGCGCGACAGAGCCATTGGCGTCGGTCACCAGCTCCATCAGTAACACGCCGTCAATGCAAAGATAAGGCTGGGGCACGCGAACACCGGCATTAGCCAGGCGGAACAGGGCGTCTACTTCGGCAGTCTGCCAGGACTCCTCCTGCTGCTTACGGCCAAACTTCGTGCCTTTCTGCATGGCGCGGGCGTTACGGCTGTTGCGGGTTTTACGTCCTTCCTGATACTGCACCGCCTGCTTGAAGCTACGCTGGGTCGCTTCTTTATAAACTTTGGCGCACTGCACTTTACCGCCGCAAAGCACGGTATAGACGTCTGCTTCTTTGCCGCTTTTCAGCCGCTGCAGCACATCGTCAATGAGGCCGTCATCGACCAGGGGCTGGATTCTGTTTGGGATTTTCATGCGGCTTTATACCTTATTTCACCCGCTTTTCGTATCACTTTGCGATGATGGAAAACATTGGCAATGACTGAACAAAGTATCTGATTCTACCCTGGAAAGATGCGTTGTGGGGATGAACCTTGATGCGTTGCGCTTTTGACCTTTGTTTTATCATAAACAACGGATTAGGCGGGAGAGCAGGGCGGTTTTATCTGCCAGAGATTCGCTTTTTCACGGCACCGGGCAGCATCATGTCAGAGAGATGTGCCTGAATAGCAGGCGGATGCGGGCATAAAGGCCGAAATCCTGCTCACAGAATCCCGGCCTGCCTGCGGGATTACTTCAGACCTTTAAGCACTTTAACCGTGCTTTCGATGTCGATCTCATCTTCGGAGAAGATCAGCGTCGTTCCCTGGAAAGTGGTCACCGCCAGCTTTTTCAGCGAGCGCATCTCACTGGCGTTCGGGTCAGACTTCGGACGGATATTATTCAGCAACAGGCCCACTGAAAGCACCGCGTTCTCTTTATCGACACCAGCATCAACCGGGACGTCTTCGTTGTAAACCAGGTAAGACTTAATCGAAGTGATCTTCAGCCGCTCACCTGCGATATAGATGTATTTGCTGGTCGGCGCGACCTTCACCGCATAGGCGGATAAGCCTTTGTTGTTGGTGGTGGGTTCAAATGTCACCGCCGCATCTTTCTTAATCAGATCAGGATTGGCGACTTTAATCACATGAAAATAGCGGTTATCACCGTTTTCATCTTTGATAAAGCCAAAACCTTTATCTTCAAACCAGGTTGTGATCGTTCCGTTCATCGCCATTTTTGCCTGCTTAATCTACTCAGTTTTTTACAGCGCGCAGTGTAAAACACAATGCCTGCGCAGACTATATAAGTCTGGATGATAATTTACGGCCGGGCAAGAGGCTGGGGCGGATGCCCGACGCGGAGGTGAATGCGGTAGTCAGAAAGGTTAACCGGCCGACGGCGCAACGCTCGTCTGCCGGTGCGTATCTCTTACTCGTTGCCCCAGCGGTTCAGGAACTCGGCGATATCATCAATACGCTGCTCATCAATACCCGCTTCGCGCGCCATATCCTGCTGCGACTCTTCACTGATCTCTTCGTTATTCATCAGACGGGTGATCAGCAGCTGGAAGTAATGCGCCAGCGGAGTACGCTCTGCTTCGCTGACCGGCTTAGCCGCCTCCGTCGCGTACTCATCTGCGACATCATAATATTTGAGAGAAATTTCGTTATTCATAAGGGGATCCGCAGAGTTGAGAGTAAGTAGCAACCGGATTCTGACCCGGCTTGTGGAGGTATTATTTCGTGTTTGGGTTGGGGCTGTAAAGGGGAACAGGATGCCCGATTCTGACTAGAGAACCAGCGGCGGAAGTTGTCTGAAGGTGTTGACTAATCCCTCACCCCAGCCTTTACGGATAGTACTGAAGTACGGATGGTCTTCGGTAATGCGGTATTGCCGGGCATCGCTGTAGCTGTCACACGGGTAGATCATCACGTCGAGCGGCAGGCCGACGGACAGATTACTGCGCAGGGTCGAATCCAGTGAAATCAACGCGCATTGCATCGCCTGTTCAAGAGACATGTCGTAGTGCAGCACCCGGTCAATAATCGGTTTGCCGTACTTGCTTTCACCAATCTGGAAATAGGGCGTATCACGGGTTGCTTCGATGAAATTACCCTGAGGATAAATATGGAACAGGCCAATATCATCCCCGTTGATTTGCCCGCCGAGCAGCAGGTTGCAACTGAAGTCTGTCGTGCTGCCATTCTGTTGCGCCTCACTGTCACGCTGGATCACCTCACGAACCGTTTCGCCTATCAGCGACGCGGCCTCATAGAGGCTGGAGACATTCAGCAGATTGGGACAATCGGCATTCCTGCTGCGGTGTCGCAGCAAGCTGATGATACTTTGCGTGGTCGCCAGATTACCGGCAGTCTGAAGCACCAGCGTACGATCGCCGTCCTGATGAAACACGTGCAGTTTACGGAAGGTGGAAATATGATCCACGCCAGCATTAGTCCGTGAATCGGATGCAAAGACCAGCCCGGATGACAGGCGCATGGCCACACAATAGGTCATACCACACTTCCTTCAAAAAAAGATTTGCACGCCATCAGCGTGCATGAAGTTTTCACCATCAGCAAGTCGCGATTTACATCATTTGTACGGCAGCAATCGCGCACATATTTTCGTATCCACCGCCAATCCGTAAACCGCGCACCGGACAGGCATCCAGGTAATCAATGCCGACGGCAAGCTTAAGATGTTGATCAGGTATACGGGTATTGTTGGTGACGTCAAAGCAGTGCCAGCGGTCTTCCACCCACACTTCGGCCCAGGCATGGGTTGCGACATGGGTAGAATCTTTGCTGTGCAGGTAACCGCTGACGTAGCGTGCCGGTATATTCAGGCTACGACAGCAGCTCAGAAAGACATGCGTATGATCCTGGCACACGCCGGTACGGGCGGCGAAAGCTTCAGCCGCACTGTCGGTCACCAGAGTAGAACCTGGGGTGTAAGGCATCCTGAGCAGCAGCTCTCCCATCAGGTTTTCCAGGGCGGCCAGTATCGCCTGAGGCTGATGATAACGCAGGGCAAACGCCTGGATCGCCGCATCGGGCTGGGTCAGCGGACTGTGGCGCAGGAAAACCAGCGGCGACAGATGTCCCTGAGCCTGATCTTCAATGCCGTGTTCAATCTCTACCACGCCATGTGCCTGAATGGTGATGGACTCATGCGGTTCATCGAGTGTCAGAACATGCATGATGTTGCCGAAGGCATCCGTGGTGCAGACCGCCTTCTCCGGCAAGGTCAGTTGCCAGGAAAGTATGCGTTGATGAGGCGATTCCTGAGGCGTCAGACGCAGGTACTGGATACTCCGTTGCACTGCCTGGTCGTAGCGATAGTGCGTGTTGTGCTCAATGCTAAGTTTCATTGCGCCTCCAGATACGTGTGATGAATACTTTCGGCGATCTCGTTGACCTGGGCGAGAAAGGCTTCCAGCCAGTTGTTCAGCCCGATTCTGTTCAGGTCTTTCATGGAACTGAAGCGCAGCTCGGCGTGCAGGATGTGCGCGAGGCGGCGTGGCGGGTTTGCACGGCCCCCAATCAGCTCCAGTTGCTGAACCATATCGTTGATACACGCCAGCAACGAACGCGGCAGCTCGTTACGCAGGATCATCAGTTCGGCGATGGTCTCCCGGCTCAGGGGCTGCTTATAAATACTATGGTAGGCTTCGCGCGCACTTACTGCCTGCAGCAGTGTGTCCATGCGGTAATATTCGCGCACCGGGTCGTCATCAATGTCCATCAGTCGGTTCTTCACCTCCAGCAGACGGGCGGTGCCATCAGCCCGTTCCAGCAGCGTCCCCAGGCGGATAAAGTGCATCGCATCGCTGCGGAGCAGGGTACCGAACATGGCACCGCGGAACAGATGAGAGCGCTCTTTCACCCAGTCAAAGAAGGCGTCGGCACCGTCTGAGCCGATGCCCTGACGGCGTATCGATTTCATCCCGATCCAGGTGGCATTGATACACTCCCATACTTCGGATGACAGGCTGCCACGCACCGCATGCGCATTGTTCCAGCCCATCTGCAGGCAACTGAAAATGCTGCTGTGATTCCGGTTATCCAGGGCGAAAAAACTGACCAGATTGGGCATTGTCAGTGTCGGGTAGGTCTCAGCATACAGCCCGCTGGTGCTGGTCAGGTTGAGCGGTACCAGCAGATCATGCGTACCCCCGTTACGGATTGGCATCATCGACAGCTTGTTGGTGACGTCCAGCACCCGGGCGATATTTTCTGCCCGCTCCAGATAGCGGGCCATCCAATAGAGTTCACTGGCTGTCCGGCTCAGCATAGATCATCCTCCAGTACCCAGGTGTCCTTGGTTCCGCCGCCCTGAGATGAATTGACGACCAGCGATCCTTCCGTCAACGCGACGCGGGTAAGCCCGCCAGGCACCAGCCGGATCTCCGCGCCACTGAGCGCAAAGGGCCGGAGATCGATATGACGTGGTGCCAGGCCGTCGTTGACAAACGTGGGACAGGTGGACAATGCCAGCGTGTTTTGCGCGATGTAATTCTGCGGACGCGCCAGCAACAGGTCACGGAAGTGGGCGAGCTCAGCTTTGCTCGCGGCGGGGCCAATCAACATGCCGTAACCGCCAGCGCCGTGAACTTCTTTCACCACCATTTTTTCGAGGTTGGCCAGCACATACGACAGCTCATTTTTATGTCTGCACTGCCAGGTTGGTACGTTGTTGAGGATCGGTTCTTCCTGCAGATAAAAGCGCACCATATCCGGTACGTAGGGGTAGATAGATTTGTCATCAGCCACGCCCGTGCCGATGGCATTGGCCAGGACAACATTGCCAGCCCGATAAACTGACAGCAGTCCTGGTACGCCGAGCATGGAGTCCGGGCGGAATGCCAGCGGATCGAGGAAGGCGTCGTCAACCCGACGATAGATCACATGCACTCTGCATGGCCCGGCGGTCGTGCGCATAAACAGCATGCCGTCCTTCACAAACAAATCGGCGCTTTCCACCAGCTCAACGCCCATTTGCTGGGCCAGGAAGCTGTGTTCGAAGTAAGCGCTGTTAAAGCGGCCTGGGGTTAATACCACCACGGTGGGATCGTTGACGGGCGAGCTTTCGCGCAGCGTTTGCAGCAGATGCGACGGATAGCGTTCTACGGGAGCAATGCGTTGCTGTGCAAACAGTTCCGGATAGAGCCGCATCATCATCTTACGGTTCTCCAGCATATAGGAGACGCCGGAGGGGGTACGCAGGTTATCTTCCAGGACGTAATATTCGCCATCACTGTTGCGCACCATATCCACGCCGATAATGTGTGCGTAGATGTTACGGTGGAGATCAACACCCTGCATACAGGGTTGATACTGTTCGTTAGCCAGAACCTGTTCTGCCGGAATGACGCCCGCTTTCAGAATATGTTGTTCATGGTAGATATCGTAGAGAAAGGCATTGAGCGCCTGCACACGCTGACGAATGCCGGCATCGAGCATGGCCCACTCGGCGGCCGGGATAATACGTGGCACGCTGTCGAACGGGATCAACCGTTCAGCGCCATTATCGTCATCGTAGACATTGAAGGTAATCCCTACCCGGTGAAACAGGAGGGCGGCTTCTTCCCGCTTGCGCTGTACCGCCTGGTGATCGGCCTGCTGCAGCCATTGCCAGTAGGCGGCGTAGTGGTCACGGTGTTCACCTTCAGCCAGAAGCATCTCATCAAAAAAGGGTGAAGCGGAGAGATTGATATTCAGCATCGTCACCTCGCAGACGTTAAAGGCTGTCACTCTATCCAAGCATAAAGTGTGCCAGCCTCAGAAGAAGCGGAACGGTGCAACGCCGTGATAGTGCAAGGGTTAAAGCACTTTTTTGGTGCAGGCGCAGAGCAGCAATGTCTTAATATGGCGCTTAGTTTTTCGTGGTGAATAATAAAATGGTCATGGTTCAGGCGTCTTCAGCCCATGAAAACTGTCGCTCAAACGGTAACGGTAACATGCGGGATTTTATCGATCTGCCGGGCGTGCTCGGGCTGGTCAATCTGGAAAAAGTTATCGCCGCGCAGCCGGCTGTCTATCTGGTCAGCGACGCCAGGACGCCGAAAGCGGGCGATCCGCTACCCGCCGGTTAAGTGCTGGGCGCGCAGACTATTGCAGAACAGGAGAGTGCCAGCCTGAAGCTGCTGCTGGCGCGTAAAGGTATCAGCACGCTGAAGCCGGTCGCAGTTTTGGCATCTGGTTCCATTCCTCCTGTAACGTGCTGGCCGTGCAGTTCTTCGTCAGGGTGTTTTATCCGCAGCAGTTTGCCGCTCCCGATGCGTAACAAACACAAAAACAACGCTATAACCCGTTCCTCGCCGTCAAACCGACCGGCACTTACTGGACAAAATAAAAGGGACTTTGCCCCGGCTGCCGGGGCGTTTTAATTCACGGAGAGAAGAGAATGAAGATCAGCGGGGGGTCACTGTCTCCGCTATCGAACAGAGTCTTAACGATGCGCCCGGAGTTCTGACAGGCGAAGTATTTTCAATGGCAACACACGCAGTCGGGATAAGCTATTTTAATAGCTTTATTCACTGCCCGATAATCAGCGTTAAAGAGTATCTTGCGCCTGCATAAATCGCGCACGCCAGGGCTTGAGAACCCACAACGCCAGACCAGCGGTGATGAAGTCGAAGGTAATTGCGCAGCCAAAGACCAGGTGCCAGTTATGGGTGTGCTGATACATCAGCGCCGCCAGCGGACCACCAAAAATTGCGCCGATACCCTGCGAGATATAGAGCCAGCCATAGTTCGCTGAAGCATTTTCACTGCCAAAGGTGTCAGTCAGTGTGGAGGGGAACAGTGAGAAGATTTCGCCCCAGCCAAAGAACACAACGCCTGAAAGCAGTACGAAGAGCAACGGATCTTCGCGGCAGGCAAGCCACAGCGTCATCGCTACACCTTCCAGCGCGAAGGCAATAAACATGGTATTTTCGCGGCCGTAGCGGTCAGAAATAAAACCAAATAAGGGACGCGTTAAACCGTTAGTAAAACGATCAATGGTCAGCGCAAGCGGCAGGGCGGCCATACCGAAAATTAACGCCTTGCTGATGCCGAAGTCTTCGGCAAAAATCGCCATCTGCGAAGTCACCATCAGCCCTGAAGTCGACATCATGGTCATCATCATGAACATCAGCCAGAACAACGGCTGGCGCAGCATTTCCCCGGATTTAAACTGGCGCTGGCCCAGCACGGGAGACGGTGTTTTGCTGACCGGTATCATCCTGCTGGTTTCAGGCAGTCTCAGGTTCTGGCTGGCGAGAAGACCCACAGCGGCGAAGATGAGGCCAAATGTCGTCATCGTCTGTTCCAGCCCGTAACTATTAAGAGAAATAGAAATCGGGAAGGTGGTGAAAATGGCCCCCATGCCGTAGCCCGCCGCCACGGTTCCGGCGGCAAAGCCGCGCTGCTGTGGAAACCACTTCATCACCAGCCCCACCACGCCGATGTAAACAATACCCGTCCCCAGTCCGCCAAGGCAGCCGTAGGCCAGATACAGTGAGGTGAGGCTGTTGACCCGGGCGGCGATCACCCAACTGAAACCCGCCATCAGGGTACCGATGGAGATCAGCAGACGTGGTCCAAAGCGCTCGACCAGCCGACCCTGAAAAGGTGAGAAAAAGGTCTGCAGAATAATCAGCAGCGAGAATGTGACCTGCAGTTCCGCCAGCCCGACGCCGAGTTTGGCAATCATCGGTTTGGTTAACAGAGTCCAGACATATTGCGGGCTGGAAATGGCTGCCATGCAAAGTAATCCAAGCAGAAGCTGTACCCACTTGCTGTGTTTCGCTATTACTACCGGTTCGCTCATTGAGGCCATTGTCGTTCTCCAGAATTACGCTTTGCTCTGCTTAACCACTTTTTTGTCGTCGCACCTATTCAAACCATTGCCTTCAAATGCTCCTTCTCCGAAACCATCCCGATACGCGGATATGTACGTAAAGCGATAAAGCAGGATGTGTGCCAATTTAAAAAAAATGATTAAATTCAATTAGTAATGGAATTACGGGCGGAATAAATGTGATGAGGTGTAAAAAATGAGTGCGCTGAGATGGTGCGTAGGAGATGGTTGATTGCCAGTCAGAAAGGCCATCGGGTACATTCTGATATTCGAGGTGATGCAGCGAAAGGCGTTATTGGAAAAAGATGACCAGGCGTTTGAAATGTTCGAATTGAGGACACAAAAAAGCCCGCAAAGCTTTCACCTTGCGGGCTCTCAGGACTTCGATGATGGTTCTGGTAACCATCAACCAGGAAAATATCCTCCCGGAAACCTCATTTCTCTGACGAGACCTGACGTACTGTCTTCAGGAATTCATGAGCAGTGGTTTCCCAAAGTTCAGGCGAAAAATCAAACCCGTATCGTTTCCTGAACTCCTCTTCGACACCGTCACCATAGGCGGAGATAAAATCATCAACTTCTTCGGCGAGATCTTTGAGCATCCAGTCTGGTACTGACTTTTTGAATAGCCGTACTATGCCTTCGACCGTATCCTCGCCATCATTGATGATGTCCGCGTCCTGGTTGAAATAACCTAAAATAAGTTGGTCAAGGAAGTGGAATTTTTGCATTTTGTACCTATAGATCCGGGAATGCTGTGAGAATGTAATAGGGTTTGCCGTTATATTGCTGAAACTCGATAACAATTCTCACATTTGTCATGACTATTCGCTGGTTACTCCCGCGCCGGAAACCGTAGCCAATTGCTTTGCCAGATGCATTTCGAATAGTTAACCTGGCTCCCTGTCTGCCTCCGCCAAGGACCGATTTTATAACGTCCCGATTAGCAAAAATCGCTTTCGATATGGCTTCTTCGGCTATCTGCACGTTGGTAAAGGTAGTGGAATACTGCAAACGCTTATTGGCTTCAAAGCGGGATAATAGTTCTGCATCGCTTTTGCCAACATGTGTGGAAAGCGTATGCCCGCCGGGTTTCAAACCTGTTACTGACTCATGCTCAGTAAGTTTAATACGGCCAGCTCTTACTGCTGCTACACGACTTGCGCCGATGCCAAGTGCAAATCCTAGTGGAACAGCGATATCGACAGTCAGTCCGATTTTCATCGCCGTATCTTCATCTGCTCCAAAGGATTTAGCAATTGCTGTTGCTGCCTCGTATGTTGCTGTGCGAGTGTCTCTACCCACAATGAGCTGATTTGCAGCTGCGTGAATGCTATCGAGACTATGTGCGCCGACAACTACACATCCTGCTTTTGTTAATCCGGTAGGTTCAGGTGCGATACACAGAGCGGTGGCGCCTGCAAGCTCAAGTGAACCCATGACAAGCCCTAGCCCTCCGAGAAGGCGGTTACTCATCGTTTCCGCCTCTGTCACTGTCTTATCAGAGAGTGCGGCAGCAAGCTGAACAGGGGACATCGCGATCTTTATGCCATCATCCATAATGTGACCTTATGTGTTTAAAAGGCAAACAGCATAATTGTATGCTTTTTTCAGGTGCAGCCAACCATTTCAGTGCCATAAATTAAGTTAGTGAAAGCTATTCATTTCTCACAGGTGGTTGAAAGGAGCTGGCGCTGGATAAACAGGAGAAAATGCTGAAATGATGTGGCAGCGGCAAAAAGTAAATTGGATCACACGGTGCGGCGTTTACCGAACTTGCAGATCCTAATTGGCAGTCAGCCCTGCGAAAAGTGAGCCCGTAGCTGCTATGTTTCATTAACTTGCGTATATGTCGTGAAAAGCTTTCTCCGACGTTTGACAGTGTTGTCCTTAACCGGGTTAAGTACGTAGCGAGATTAACTGGCTAAGCAATAATGCGGGCAGCATTCGCACATTTAACTAATATTCCTAAGCTTACATCTATGCCGTTTTGTTCGCTGCCTTATCGCCTGATCAACTAATAGGGAAAAGGGTCTTCAGGTTGCCCTATCGACTACCATCTGCTTTGGCTGGTGCAGGGTTAGCATTGATATCAATGTATTTTCTCAATCCCATTGTGCGGCTTACTCCGGGAGGATCGGAAAAGGGGAGTTTAAACGTTGGAGATGCTGATACTTTTACTGTCCACGTGGTATCACCGATGAAGCGGAAGCTCGCAGAATGAGGTGAAACTTTCAAAGCCTCGAAATGACCTGAAGTATAGATACCCCCAATAGTCAGTTTCTCTAAAATTCCCTGAGAGAGATCTAACAGCAGGAGCGTCAGCATCTCTTCAAAAAGAACGTCATCTGTTATGAATAAAAGATAGCGGCGCTCATCAATTATTATCGCACCCTCAAGCACTTTTCCAGGGATGATAATTCCCGTTGAGATGCCGTCAATCAAAACTTCGGAACGAGCCTGGGCGGTATCTGTTGCCTCATTAACTTCCGACAGCGATAGTGTAGTGACTTCTTCCATTTCTATTTCCACCAGTTGCCCATTTCCCACGCCGCTAAAGCACCGCCGACAAATCCGCCTAATAGCACGCATACGGGGGCGCCAGGTCCACACATTAAACCAGCAACGGCACCGCCAGCCCAACCGCCCGCAATACCAGCTCCGTTAATAGCAACCTGCCTGCCGGTTTCTGAGGCTTTGTTGTCTGACATATATATTTCATACATTGATATCCCGATAGAAAGAACTATCAAGCCTTTAGCTGCACGGGATAGTTTCATCATTCTCAGGTTGACCTGAGGATTTGATTTACCCGCTGACTCTATAATCGCGGCATAAACCTGATTTTTTTGCGTTTCAGATAAGCTGTAAAAATTAGCCTTTGGCCCGAACATAGCGGCAGTTTTTTTGGCGACTAACTCATTAAGCGTTACGCCTGAAGTCTTCATCCTTTCTGCCATTGCCCTGCCAAGTGGCGTACTCCGGGTGCGCACCATATCCATTATCAGATTTCTGGTTTCCTGTGCCTCCATTGCAGCTTTATCCCAGCTAATAATGCCACTACTCGCTTTTGCTCTGAGATCCTCGGCCATTTCTTTAATGCGTTTAGAGTACTCAAGACGCAGTCGGGGATCGACCGAGAGCCTTGCTGCTGCCGCAGATACATCGCCTTGTAATGCGTTCACCGCACTTTCAAATTTCGTTTTGCCGTCTGAGTCCAGCGCACTAAGTAAGGCCGTATCCATTTTCAGTCCCTGTTAGATGAGCAACTCCACGAATATAACAAATGTGCTAATGAAATTGAAAATAGCCTCGTTATGCTATGCGGCGACTTTTTATGATGAGCGGATTCTTGAGGCTGCTGGCTTCCATTCAGTCAATCTGTCGTAGTAGAGGTAATGCCTGGCCTGACGCGTACTGATACTGACATTCCCCATATAGAGTTCATTGGCTCCGACATGTGCAGGATCACCCTGCGGCTCAATATGCTGCCGATGATGGCATTGATGCGGGCACCGTCACCGCTCCACAATTACCAAGTTTGTTTGGAGCTATTCAGCCGATTACAGACACAAAAAAGCCCGCAAAGCTTTCACCTTGCGGGCTCTCAGGACTTCGATGAGGGTTCTGGTAACCCTCAACCAAGAATTTGGTGGAGCTGGCGGGAGTTGAACCCGCGTCCGAAATTACTACACCGTCGGCACTACATGCTTAGTCAGTTTTTACATTCGCCGGTTAGCTGCGAACAGACACGCCACTAACAGACTATCCTGATTGGATTTAACGCTTCAACCCCAGGCAAGGCATCCACGCGATCTCTTTTGGGTTTGACTTCTCTTGATCCCCGTCTTAAGAGCGGAAGCTAGGGAGAGAAGGCTAAGAGCAGGTTATTAAGCTGCTAAAGCGTAGTTTTCGTCGTTTGCGACTATTTTTTTGCGGCTTTTTACGAGGCAAACCGCCCCTCGGCATGCTCCTAAGGCTTCACAATCCCGTCGAGTCCAGAATCAGCCCCAGAACTTCAAATACTAGCAACAATACAAATGAAAATCCAGTGCTTAACGCTTTGAATTCTTCATGATACGTGCTTTGTCTAACTGCCATTCGCGGTCTTTGATATCGTCGCGCTTGTCGTGCTCTTTCTTACCGCGTGCAACACCAATCTTCAGTTTGCACCAGGCATTCTTCCAGTACAGCGACAGTGCCACGATGGTGTAGCCTTCGCGGTTAACGCGGCCATACAGGGAGTCGAGTTCACGTTGCTTCAGCAGCAGCTTACGGCTGCGCGTTGGGTCACAGACCACGTGGCTGGAGGCAACGGCTAAGGGTTGAAAGGTTGAACCGAACAGAAAGGCTTCGCCATCGCGCAGCAGAATATAGCTGTCGCTGATGTTGGCTTTACCGGCACGAAGTGACTTAACTTCCCATCCTTGTAACGACAATCCCGCTTCATACTCCTCTTCAATGAAGTACTCGTGGCGGGCGCGTTTGTTCATGGCAACAGTGGCAGAACCGGGTTTGTGTGCTTTTTTCTTTGTCATAGTGCGGCGTATTTTACATCACTTAGTCGGTTATCGCATCCCCAGTCCAGCGGGGCAGCAGGAAACGGGATATTCTAGCACACCCTCACTCGGGGACATTTTTGTTTAATCGCTGAAAATGCTATTATTCAGCGGTTTTGTGATGAACAGGAACCATTATGGCTCAGATTAGTCGTTCGGCGCTGGTCCCGTTTAGTGCCGGGCAGATGTACCAACTTGTAAATGACGTGGATGCCTATCCGCAATTCCTGCCGGGTTGTACCGGAAGCCGCGTGCTGGATGCGTCTGATAATCAAATGACGGCATCCGTGGATGTGTCGAAAGCGGGCATCAGCAAAACGTTTACCACCCGCAATACCCTGACGGATAACCAGAGCATCCATATGCAACTGGTTGATGGGCCGTTCCGCAAACTGACTGGCGGCTGGACGTTCGTCTCGCTGGGCGATGATGCCTGCAAGGTTGAATTAAGCCTGGAGTTCGAATTCACCAACATGCTGGTAGAGATGGCCTTTGGACGTATCTTCAAAGAGCTGGCCAACAGCATGGTGCAGGCCTTCACTCAGCGTGCCAAAGAGGTTTATCGTGCCTGATATCTCCGTCGAGGTGGTCTATGCCTTGCCTGAAAAGCAGTATCAGCTTTACGTGAAAGTGGAGCAGGGCAGCACGGTAGAGCAGGCCATCCTGAAGTCAGGCCTGCTGGAACTGCGTCGGGAAATTGATCTCGCCAGCAACAAAGTCGGCGTCTACAGTCGACCAGTGAAGCTGGATGATGTGGTTCAGGAGGGTGATCGTATTGAGATCTATCGTCCGCTGATTGCCGATCCTAAAGAGTTGCGTCGTCAGCGCGCAGAGCGAGCGGCAGAAAGTAAAAAATAAGTCGTTATATCGCCTGAAATAGCGAATAACAGGCATAAAAAAGGCGCTCAATGCGCCTTTTTTGCTGTCTTTAAAACGGCCTGTTGTGAAATCAGTCGTTGTTCTTTGACAGATTCTGCTTGTTATCGATGTTGGTCAGAACACCGTTGCCATCAAAGGTCAGCGTCAGCGTCTGCTGCTTCACGCTCTCATGGCCTGGCTCCTGACGGAAAACGTAATACCAGACGTTGCTGCCAAACGGATCTTTCATCATCGGCGTACCGAGCGTGTAAGCCACCTGCTGCTGTGTCATACCGGTATGGATCTTGGCCACATCGTTGGCAACCAGATAGTTACCCTGGTTGATATCAGGACGATAGACCACGCGCTCTAAGGTGGAACATCCGGCGGTCATCATCAACATTACCACTGCCGCGGCAGTCAGCGTTTTACAGCGCATCTATACATTCCTTTTCCGGGGCCAAACGCCTTTAACAGGCGGCTTTCTTGCCATCAAAATCTGAACTCTGCCTGCGGCAGGCTTTATTACTCTGACAACATAAGTGCCGATGATAATAAACCTTTTCGCCGTTGGAAACCTCTACAGAGCAAGCATATGACCACGGTACGTTAAAAAAGTGCGCTGCTATGCGGCTAAAAGTTCTTTTGCGTTGGCCAGGGTATTACGTGTCACCTCGCTGCCGCCCAGCAGTCTCGCCAGTTCCTGCAGACGCGCTCGCTTGTCCAGCGGCTGCATATGGGTTTCGGTCATCGCGCCATCGGTCTCTTTGCTGACATAGAAGTGCTGATGTCCGCAACCGGCAACCTGCGGCAGGTGGGTGACACACATGACCTGGGTCGATTCACCCAGCTGACGCAGCAGTTTACCGACGACGGCAGCAGTCGGGCCGCTGATCCCGACATCCACTTCATCGAAAATCATCGCCGGTGTTTCCATTTTCTTCGCGGTGATTACCTGAATCGCCAGCGCGATACGTGACAGTTCACCGCCCGAAGCAACTTTGCCCAGCGGCTGCAGTGGCTGGCCTGGGTTGGTCGTCACCTGGAAATCGACGCGGCTCGCGCCATCTGCCGTCAGCTGATCCGGGTTAAAGGTCAGCGCGATTTTAAACTGGCCATGCGGCATTGAGAGCAGATGCATACTCTGGGTAATCAGCTGCTGCAACTCATCGGCATAGTGGCTGCGTTGCTGATGCAGCTGCTCTGCACTTTGCAGTGCCGCCTGGTAATGTTCACCCACCAGCGATTGCAGGCTTTCCTGATCGCTTTCGTGCTGTGACAGCAACTCCGCTTCCGCCAGCAGTTGCTGATGCAGTTCAGGCAGCGCTTCTGGCGTGACGTGATGCTTACGCGCCAGCGCAATCTGGCGGGAAATACGCTTTTCCAGTTCGTACAGGCGATTAGGGTCCAGATCAAGGCTGTCGCAGTAGTGACGCAGTTCGTCGCTGGCTTCGCTCAGCTGAATCGCCGCCTCTTCCAGCAGGTTATGAACGCCGTTCAGTTTCTCATCCAGCGAGGTCAGTTCTGAAATCATCTCACGCGCGGTGTAGAGCAGGCTGTTGAGATTATTGTCATCGCTGTCTGCTAACAGCTGCAGCGCCTGCTGGCTGGTCGACAGCAGCTGTCCGCTGTTGGCCAGACGCTTGTACTCTTCGTCAATCTGCTCATATTCGCCCTGCTGCGGTGCGAACTCGTTCAGCTCTTTGAGCTGATACTGCAACAGCTCGCGGCGTGATTCGCGTTCCTGCGCCTGCTGCTGATGCAGCGCGAGGGTGCGACAGCTCTGGTGCCAGGTCTGATAACTGGCGCGCATTTGTTGCAGGAGATCGTCGTGACCGGCATAGGCATCCAGCAGATGCTTCTGATGATCGGGTTTGAGCAAAAGCTGATGGGCATGCTGACCGTGGATCTGGATAAGCAGCTGGCCGAGATCGCGCAGCTGAGAAAGTGGCACCGCTGTACCATTGATAAAGCCACGGGAACGACCATCAGCGCTGATCACCCGACGTAGCAGACACTCGTTGCCGTCGTCGAGTTGATTTTCCATCAGCCAGTGCTGAGCAGAAGGGGAGGACTTAAGCTGGAAACGGGCGCAGATATCGGCCCGGCTGGCACCCTGACGCACCATGTCGGCATCGGCACGGCCGCCCAGACATAATCCCAGCGCATCAATCGCGATAGACTTACCGGCACCGGTTTCACCAGTGATTGCCGTCATGCCGCGTTGGAAATCAATGTCGAGCTCACGAACGATAGCGAAATTACTGATGGTCAGTTGGGCCAGCATAGGTTCACCTGTACGAATAAACACATATGGTTTTTCATACAGTATAAACTGGTTTTTTATCCAGTAAAGAGGTGAGGCCGGTTTTCAGAACAATTTTTTTGACCAGCCCAGTTTTGAACTCAGCGTATTGAAATAGCTGTAGTTTTTAGGATGAATTAAATCAAGATGACCGGCACTGCGCCGAATCAGTACATCCTCACCTTCCTGAATTGGCAGCGCAATCTGGCTGTCACAGCTGATTTCCAGGTCGCTACGGCGTGAAGAAAAGCGCAGACGGATGGTACTGCTGCTGTTAATGACCAGTGGCCGCGCTGACAGCGTATGCGGGAACATTGGCACCAGCACAATCGCTTCGAGTGATGGCGTCAGAATCGGTCCACCCGCAGAGAGGGAATAGGCGGTAGAGCCGGTGGGGGTCGAAATAATCAGCCCATCAGAGCGCTGGGAAAAGGCGAAAACTTCATCAATGTAGACTTCAAATTCGATCATGTGCGCGACTTTACCGGGATGCAGCACCACTTCGTTGATGGCGGAGCCAATACGCGGTGAGCAGTCGGATTTGCACACCTGCGCTTCCAGCAGAAAGCGGCTCTCGACGAAATAGTTACCCTGCAGCACCTCATCCAGCTGTTGCTGCGCATTGTCCGGGTCAAGGTCGGTGAGAAAACCGAGGTTACCGCGGTTAATGCCAATCACTTTGATATCATAGCGCGCCAGCACTCGCGCTGCGCCCAGCATGTTACCGTCACCGCCCACGACGACCGCTAAATCAGCCTGCTGACCAATCTCCGCCAGCGTGCCGGTCTGCACGTCGTGAAGCGACAGCTCCTGCGCAATCTGCTTCTCAACGATCACTTGATAACCTTTGGCTGTCAGCCAGCGCCAGAGCATCTCATGCGTGGTTAACGCGGTGGGATGGCGCGGATGACCCACGATACCAATGCAGTTAAAGTGTTTGTTCATCTGGTCGGTGTTCCTTATAAGCCAAAACGGCAAGGCAATGTGATAGGTTCCCTTGAATCCGTCATACCAATCCCCATAATAAGCCAACCAGCGAAATGAATGTGCAAAACGCGGAGAAATTCATGAGTAGTAAAGAACAGAACACCCCAAACGAGCAAGTCTCAGACGAAATTCAGCAGGATCAGCAGCAACCTCAGGAAGCGGAGACAGCAGCAGAGGTGGATCCGCGTGATGAGCGTATTGCTCAGCTCGAAGCTGAATTAGCGCAGTCGCAGACCGGTGTACGCGATGCCCAATTGCGTGCGCAGGCTGAGGTTGAGAACATTCGTCGTCGTGCCGAGATGGACGTTGAGAAGGCGCACAAGTTTGCGCTGGAGAAGTTTGCCAATGAACTGCTCCCGGTCATCGACAGCCTGGAACGTGCGCTGGAAGTGGCCAATAAAGAGGACCCACAGCTGGCATCCATGATCGAAGGGATTGAACTGACGCTGAAGGGCCTGCTCGGTGCCGTGCGTAAGTTCGGTGTTGAAGTGGTCGGCGAAACCGGCGTGCCATTCAACCCTGAAGTCCATCAGGCGATGTCGATGATGGAGTCTGAAGAATTTGAACCTAACCATGTGATGCTGGTGATGCAGCGTGGCTATACGCTGAATGGTCGCCTGCTGCGCCCGGCGATGGTTGCGGTTTCTAAAGCTAAAAGCTGATTCAACCTGAATCCTGTTACACGGCCGCGCACTGACGCGGCCGTGTGCGTTTGGGCGCTATTCAGGTAAGACCGGCGTCCAGTCCACCGGCTTTTTACCGGCAGCGCTCAGCAGTTCATTAGTCGTTGAGAAGTGTTTGCTGCCGAAAAATCCACGGTGCGCGGAGAGCGGCGAGGGATGCGGCGCCTGCAGCACATGATGGCGCTTGCGATCGATAATGCTGCCTTTCTTCTGCGCATGTGAGCCCCACAGCAGGAAAATTACCCCTTCACAGTGCTGGTTAATCGCCGCAATCACGTTGTCCGTAAAGGTCTCCCAGCCAAAACGAGCATGGGAATGGGCTTTACCCGCCTCAACCGTTAACACCGTGTTCAGCAACATCACCCCCTGTTTTGCCCAGCTATCAAGAAAGCCGTGATCGGGTTTCCGGAAGCCGGGAATATCCTGCATCAACTCTTTATAGATATTCTGCAGTGAGGGCGGTACCTGAACGCCCGGCAGCACCGAGAAAGCCAGCCCGTGCGCCTGATTTGGCCCGTGATAGGGATCCTGCCCCAGAATCACGACGTTGACGTCACCGAGTTCCGTCAGGCGAAACGCATTGAACACATCTTTCTGCGGTGGATAGACGGTTATGCCCGCGGCGCGTTCATCGGCGACCTGCTTCAGCGTCTCAATAAAATAGGGTTTCTCTTTCTCTTCAGCCAGCACGTCGTGCCAGGTCAGCTTTTCAGCCATGTTTAACTCCCTTAACGTTAGTGGAGTAAGCTTAGCCGTTCCTGCCGCTGACCTGAAGGCAAAAATAATTTGAAAAATAAAAATTATTTTTAGCTGGCAGGCATTTTGAGATCAATGGGTTAGCTAAAAACCGCGCTGAATGGCTGATTAATATTGATACAGGTCAAGGCTGTGTCGAATGAATGATGGTATACCGGGGCCTCAAATTTGATTTATTCACGTATTATCCGGGAGACGCAATCATGATCACTGGTATCCAGATCACTCAAACTAACAATTCACAACTTCTGAACTCTTTCTGGCTGCTGGATGAAGAGAAAGCTGAAGCGCGTTGCCTGTGTGCAAAAGCGGGCTATGAAGAAGATCAGGTTGTCGCCATCAGCGAACTGGGCGAATTCGCTTACCGTGAAGTGCCGGTTGAAATCAAACCTCAGGTACGCGTTGAAGGCGGACAGCATCTGAACGTCAACGTTCTGCGTCGCGAAACACTGGAAGATGCGGTAAAACATCCTGAAAACTACCCGCAGCTGACCATTCGTGTTTCAGGCTATGCCGTGCGTTTTAACTCACTGACGCCAGAGCAACAACGCGACGTGATCACCCGTACCTTTACCGAAAGTCTGTAAGCCGCCTGAATTATCGGGTGCTGAAAATTAGCGCAAAGCGCACACAGCAATTTTTATTAATATTATGAAAGAGATAAGCAGTTAATTACCCGGCATGCGGATGCCAGTGTTGTGAAGAAAGGACACTGGCAGAAAAAACATTCTGAAAAGGCCGTAACTGATTATCAGATAAAAAAAATCGCCTCCTGTGAGGCGATTTTTTTATGCGTGTGATGTTTTATTCCGCATTCTCATTAGCTGGCGTCGTGCCGCTTGCCTTGCGGCGTTTGCCGACGTTTTTGGCATCACGATGGCGTTTTTTCACGCGCGGTTTTTCTGTTTCGCTCGCTTTCTTCTCAGCACGCTTTGCCAGCACCTTTTTCGACGGTTTACCCGTGGTTTTAGCACCAGGCGCACGCGTCTCAGGACGCAGCTCATCAATCACACGCGCTTTGATCGGCTCGTTCACGTAGCGTGTGATTTTGCCCAGCAGAACGAAGTCGTGCGCTTCAACCAGTGAAATGGCGATGCCTTTGCGGCCCGCACGACCGGTACGACCGATGCGGTGCAGATAGGTATCGGCGGTACGCGGCATGTCATAGTTGAAGACGTGGCTGACATCTTCAACATCAATACCACGGGCGGCGATATCCGTTGCTACCAGCACGTTAACGCGTCCTTCACTCAGACGCTTAATCGCTTCGTTACGCTTGGCCTGCACCATTTCACCTTCAAGATAGCTGCTACGAATCCCCGCTTCGTGCAGCCAGCTCACCAGTTCATGCAGACGTTCACGCTTACGTACGAACACAATGCTGCGCGTTACATCCGGCTGCTTCAGCAGATGAATCAGTAATTTGGTTTTATGCTGCAGATCATCAGCGCGGTAGTACCACTGCTGGATTTTTTTGCGCTCGCGACGGCTCGGATCCGCTTCCAGTTCAACCGGTTCGTTCAGCAGACGTTCGGCGAAGTCACGGATATTGTCGCCTTCCAGCGTGGCGGAAAACAGCATGGTTTGCTTGCGCCAGCGCGTTTCAGCCGCGATGGTTTCGATATCCTGAGCAAAGCCCATATCAAGCATGCGGTCCGCTTCATCCAGCACCAGCGTTTCTACGGCGCGGCAGTCAAAGTTCTCTTCTTTGATGTACTGCAGCAGACGTCCGGTGGTCGCGACCACGATATCCTGGTTTTCGCTGAAGACTTCGGCATGGTTCATGTAAGCCACGCCGCCGGTGATCGTGGCGATGTCCAGATGCGTATGTTTCGCCAGCTCACGCGCATGATCGGCAACCTGCATCGCCAGTTCACGGGTCGGGGTCACAATGAGGATGCGTGGCGGCCCGGATTTCTTGCGCGGAAAATCAAGCAGGTGCTGCAGCGCCGGTAACAGATACGCGGCGGTTTTCCCGGTTCCTGTAGGTGCCGAACCCAGAACGTCACGGCCCTCCAGCGCGGGCGGAATTGCAGCAGCCTGGATCACTGTTGGGCGCGTAAAGCCTTTTTCCTGCAACGCTTGTAGCAGGCTTTCGTCGAGTTCGAGTTCGGAAAATGTGGTTACTGTCATGGTCTACCTCAGTTTGGGGCGCTGATTATAGACAGATCAGACTGAATCTTCATCTGTTAATCCGTTTCCGCTGCGCCTGGGGTTGTCTGCTGCGTGAATTCCCACTGTCGTCACGTTACACTCATGCGCTGCCGTGCGGCAGGAAAAAAACGATGGTAGTGACGAATGATGCAGGATAAGCCGCGTGAACGGCCTCAGTTAAACAAGAACGGATTTACCTTTAAACAATTTTTTGTTGCCCACGATCGCTGTGCGATGAAAGTGGGCACCGATGCCATTCTGCTTGGTGCCTGGGCGCCGGTCGCCGGAGTCAGACGCATTCTGGATATTGGCAGCGGCAGCGGGTTAATCGCGCTGATGCTGGCGCAGCGCACGCCGTCACTGGTCCAAATCGATGCGGTGGAGTTAGAACCTGAAGCCGCACAGCAGGCGCAGGAGAATGTGCAGCAGTCGCCGTGGCCTGAACGTATTCAGGTTCATCAGCAGGATATCGCCAGCTGGGCTGAGCAGTGCGATAAACGTTACTCGCTGATTGTCAGCAATCCCCCTTATTTTACGCCGGGCGTAGCCTGTTCTACCGTGGCACGGGACAATGCACGCGCGACAGCCTCGCTCGATCATCAGACGCTGTTACGCAGTGCAGCCTTATTAATTGAAGAAGAGGGGATGTTCTGCGTGGTGCTGCCCGTCGATATTGGGCAGACGTTTATCACCCTGGCGCAGGCCGATGGCTGGCATCTTCGTTTCCGGCTGGACGTGGCGGAATATGCCCATCGTCCGCCACACCGCGTCGTACTGGGTCTGTCGCCGCAGGCTGGGGAAACGCTGCTGGAGCGTCTCGCAATCCGCGCACCAGACACCCGCTATTCCGATGAGTGGTGTAGCCTGACGCAGGACTTTTACCTCTTCATGTAACCCGGTGGGGTCAGAATAGTCGGCAGCGCTTCTGGCAGTAAGTCCGGATAGTCACGGATATAGTGCAGGCCGCGACTCTCTTTTCGCTCCAGCGCGCAGCGCACCATCAGGTCAGCGACCTGCACCAGATTCCGCAGCTCCAGCAGATTATTGGAGAGGCGGAAGTGGTGATAATACTCATCGATCTCCTGCTGAAGCAGATTGATGCGGCGTAACGCCCGTTCCAGCCGCCGGGTGGTGCGGACGATTCCCATGTAATCCCACATGAATAACCGTAACTCGTGCCAGTTATGCTGGATTACTACGCGTTCATCGGCGTCATCAACCTGACTCTCATCCCATGCAGGAAGGGCAGTGACGGCTTCAATGCCGGGCAGGGTACGCATCAGCTCCTCTGACGCGGACCAGCCATACACCAGACACTCCAGCAGCGAATTGGAGGCCATGCGGTTAGCGCCATGCAGGCCGGTATAACTCACTTCACCAATGGCATACAGGCCACTGACGTCGGTCTGACCGTGCTGATCGACGACGACGCCACCGCAGGTGTAGTGCGCGGCAGGCACAATCGGAATCGGCTCTTTGGTCAGGTCAAAGCCAAAAGTCAGCAACTTCTCATAGATCATCGGGAAATGTGCGCGCACAAATTCTTCAGGCTGGTGGCTGATATCCAGATACATACAGTCAACGCCCAGCCGTTTCATCTCGTGGTCGATAGCGCGGGCAACAATATCGCGCGGGGCCAGTTCGGCGCGTTCATCGAAGTCGGGCATAAAACGACTGCCATCGGGACGTAACAGCCAGGCGCCTTCTCCGCGTAACGCTTCGGTTAACAGGAAATTCTGCGCCTGCGGATGAAACAGGCAGGTCGGATGAAACTGGTTAAATTCCAGATTGGCTACCCGGCAACCCGCGCGCCACGCCATCGCGATGCCATCACCGGAGGCGATGTCAGGGTTAGTAGTATATTGATAGACTTTGGCGGCCCCGCCGGTTGCAACGACGACGGCCCGTGCCCGACAGGTTTCGACCTGCTCGCGATTGCGATTCCAGATCCACGCACCCACCACCCGGCGAGCGCCAGGCAGGCCGATTTTATCTGAAAGAATCAGATCGACCGCGTTGGTGCGCTCCAGAATCCGGATGTTAGGGTGGCTTAATGCCTGGCTCACCAGCGTGGTTTCTACCGCGTGGCCGGTGGCGTCAGCACTGTGCAGAATGCGGCGATGACTGTGGCCGCCTTCGCGCGTCAGGTGATAGCGCATGTCACCCGCCGCCTGCGGATCGAGATCAAACGCAACGCCGTTGTCGATCAGCCACTGCACGCAATGCCGGGCATTACTGGCAATAAACGACACGGCCTCACGGTCGCACAAGCCCGCGCCGGCAATCAGCGTGTCTTCGATGTGCGACTCGATGCTGTCCGTCTCATCAAATACCGCAGCAATACCGCCCTGCGCATAAAGGGTTGACCCTTCATTGACCAGCGCTTTACTGAGAACGGTCACTTGATACTGTTTTGCCAGCCGTAACGCCAGCGACAGTCCAGCCGCACCGCTGCCCACAATCAACACATCACACTGATAATCCGGGTTCGCATTCATCATAATGTTTAATTTACTAAACAAGACCAGGCCTGAGCATAAGCCTAACAGGGAGTTCTGTGAAGTATTTTAAACATGAGGTGCGCGCGTTAATCTGACAATTATCTAAAGTCACCTATAATCAGTAAGTTAAAAACAGGCCGTTTCAGCCGTGGTTTTTTATAGCAAACTTATTAAACCTAAAGGATTTAATGATGAAAAAGCTGTTGTCATAGGTTACTCTGCCTGCGATTTACGCTCCTGACACTGAACGAAAACGAACAACCTGTGTTATCTCCATCGGAGCGGTAAATATCACGGCGGGAAGTGAACTTCGCACCACATCACAACTCTAAGCGCATGCTTGCTCAGAACATGAGATGTGCTGGCAGTTACTTTATGCATATGAAAAATTTGGGGAGACATTACCTCGGATGAGCGAGCAGTTAACGGATCAGGTCCTTGTCGAGCGGGTACAGAAGGGAGATCAAAAAGCGTTCAACTTACTGGTGATTCGTTACCAGCATAAAGTGGCGAGTTTGGTTTCACGCTATGTTCCCTCGGGCGACGTGCCTGATGTAGTACAGGAATCGTTTATTAAAGCGTATCGCGCACTGGACTCTTTCCGGGGCGATAGCGCGTTTTATACCTGGCTGTACCGCATTGCGGTAAACACAGCGAAAAATTACCTGGTTGCTCAGGGGCGTCGTCCGCCATCCAGCGATGTGGATGCGATTGACGCAGAAAATTTCGAAAGTGCGGGTGCATTAAAAGAAATTTCGAACCCTGAGAACTTAATGTTGTCTGACGAATTGAAACAAATTGTCTTTCGTACCATCGAGGCGCTACCCGAGGACTTGCGTATGGCAATCACCCTCAGGGAACTGGACGGTCTGAGTTATGAAGAGATCGCCGTCATTATGGATTGCCCGGTAGGCACTGTTCGATCACGTATCTTTCGTGCGCGAGAGGCCATTGATAACAAAGTTCAACCGCTTATCCAACGTTAGTGATAACGGCTACTGGAAGGGTACATAGGCATGCAGAAAGAAAAACTTTCCGCTTTAATGGATGGTGAGACCTTAGATAACGAGCTGTTTTCCGCCTTGTCTAAGGATGCAGAACTACAGAAAAGCTGGGCGAGCTATCATCTTATTCGCGATACCATGCGCGGTGATGTGGGCGATGTCCTGCATTTTGATATCTCTGCGCGCGTCGCTGCTGCTATCGAAAAAGAACCGTTGCGTACGGTTACCACGCTGATCCCTGAAGCTCAGCCAGAACCTTCCCGCTGGGAAAAAATGCCGTTCTGGAAAAAAGCGCGCCCGTGGGCTGCGCAACTGACTCAGGTGGGCGTAGCTGCCTGTGTGTCACTGGCCGTGATCGTGGGTGTTCAGCACTACAACCAGCCGCAGGGTAGCGCCACGCAGACCTCTGACTCTCCGGTATTTAATACGCTGCCGATGATGGGTAAAGCTTCACCAGTGAGCCTGGGCGTGCCGTCTGATGCCTTTGACACCAACAGTTCAAATCAGCAGGTTCAGGATCAGCGTCGTCGCGTGAACGCCATGCTGCAGGACTATGAACTGCAACGTCGTCTGCATGCTGATCAGCTGCAGTTTGAAACCGATGCGCCAAAACAGGCGCAGGTTGATGTTCCCGGAAACCAGTCATTAGGACAGCAGCAGCAGTAATGAAGCCGTTTTGGTATGCTGTTAGCCTGCTGACAGGCAGCCTGTTGTGGTCATCTGCCGCCCCGGCGCAAACTACTGCGTCCGGGGCGCTATTGCAGCAGATGGAGCAGGCAAGTCAGAACCTTAACTACGAATTTGCCTATATCAACGTCTCGCGCATCGGCATTGAATCGCTGCGTTATCGTCATGCTGTGATCGATAACCGGATATTCGCGCAGCTGTTGCAGATGGATGGGCCACGTCGGGAAGTGATCCAGCGTGGCAACGATATCAGCTACTTCGAACCCGGCCTTGATCCTTTCTCGCTCCCTGGCAATCACATTATTGACGCTTTGCCGTCGGTGATTTTTGCTGACTTCACCAAGCTCGCCACTGCCTACGATTTTATTACCGTGGGACGCTCGCGCATTGCCGATCAGATGTGTGATGTGTTGCGCATCGTGTCACGCGATGGCACGCGTTACAGCTATGTGGTCTGGCTGGATGTCGATACCAAGCTGCCGCTGCGCATCGACCTGCTCGATCGTGATGGTGAAACGCTGGAGCAGTTCCGCGTCATCAGCTTTGCGGTTGATGAAGGGGTGCGCAATCTGATGCAGGGGCTGGAGAAAGCGAATCTGCCACCGTCGCTGTCCGTGCCGAAAGGGGACGCAGTTACCGTCGCCTGGCAGCCAGGCTGGATACCCGCAGGCATGTCGCTGGTGTCGCAGAATCGTCGCACGCTGCCGGGGCTGAACAAAAATATTGAGTCGAAGCTCTACAGCGATGGTCTGTTTAGTTTCGCGATCAACGTGACGCCAGCTGATAAAAGCAGCACAACCCAGACATTGCGCACTGGGCGTCGTACGGTCCAGACCGTTGTGCGCAATAATAACGAAATTGCGGTGATCGGCGAATTACCGCCCTCAACCGCAAAACGTATTGCGGACAGCATCGACCTGGGGTCACAAAAATGATGAGAGAATGGGCCACCGTGGTGGCATGGCAGGATGGCATTGCCACACTGCACACTGAAGCAAAAACGTCCTGCAACAGCTGCCAGGCACGCAAAGGCTGTGGCAGCCATATGCTGAACAAACTCGGTCCGAAGAATGCTCACGTGATGCAGATTGCCAGCAGCAAGCCGCTGCAGCCGGGACAGCGCATTGAGTTAGGCATCAAAGAGAGCAGCCTGCTGGGTTCAGCGCTGCTGGTCTATATGACGCCGCTGTTTGGCCTGTTTGTGGTTGCCGGATTGTTTCAGTCGCTGTTCAGCAGCGATCTGGCGGCCGCCTGTGGCGCACTGCTGGGCGGCATCGGCGGTTTTATTGTCGCGAAAGGCGTTTCAATGAAATTTGGCGATCGCGAAGCCTTTCAGCCGGTCATTCTGAACATTGCCCTCCCTCCCGATGCGCTGCGTGTTGAAAGCGAAGCGTAATGTACGTCCAGGCCGCGCATCCCGCGGCCTTTGTCCGTTCTGCCTTGCGCAGATATCTGTTTCGCTTCCACCACGTTCCATTCTTTTATGCGCGGCGTTAACAGTGTAATATGCGTCGTCATTAATGAGGCTGACAGGATTGTGGGTAAAGAGCGATCTTCCTGAATGTGTCTGTGCTCAGATTTTCAACTGAATTTTAAGCGAAGATATCCCTATAAATGAAGCACATAAGAAATTTCTCCATCATCGCTCATATCGACCATGGTAAATCTACGCTCTCTGACCGCCTTATTCAGATCTGCGGTGGCCTCTCTGACCGTGAAATGGCTGCGCAGGTTCTTGACTCCATGGATCTGGAGCGGGAGCGTGGCATTACTATCAAAGCACAGAGCGTCACACTCGATTACCACGCGAAAGACGGCGAAACTTACCAGCTCAATTTCATCGATACTCCGGGCCACGTAGACTTCTCTTATGAAGTTTCCCGCTCACTGGCTGCCTGCGAAGGTGCATTGCTGGTGGTGGATGCGGGTCAGGGTGTTGAAGCGCAGACACTGGCGAACTGCTACACCGCGATGGAGATGGATCTGGAAGTAGTGCCGGTTCTGAACAAAATTGACCTGCCGGCCGCCGATCCCGATCGCGCTGCGCAGGAGATTGAAGATATTGTCGGCATCGATGCGGCTGATGCGGTGCGCTGCTCCGCTAAAACCGGCGTCGGCGTTCCGGACGTGCTGGAACGCTTAGTGCGCGATATTCCGCCGCCGGAAGGCGATCCGGAAGGCCCGCTGCAGGCGCTGATTATCGATTCCTGGTTTGATAACTACCTGGGCGTTGTCTCGCTGGTGCGTGTGAAAAACGGCACCATGCGTAAAGGTGACAAGATCAAAGTCCTCAGCACCGGCCAGGTCTATAACGCTGATCGCCTGGGTATCTTTACCCCGAAACGTGTCGATCGTAATGAACTGAACTGCGGTGAAGTCGGCTGGCTGGTCTGCGCCATTAAAGATATCCTCGGCGCACCGGTGGGGGATACCCTGACCACCGCCCGCAACCCGGCAGACAAAGCGCTGCCAGGCTTTAAAAAAGTGAAGCCGCAGGTTTATGCCGGTCTGTTCCCGATCAGCTCTGACGACTATGAAGCGTTCCGTGATGCGCTTGGCAAGCTGAGTCTGAACGATGCCTCGCTGTTCTATGAGCCAGAAAGCTCAACGGCGCTGGGCTTTGGTTTCCGCTGTGGCTTCCTCGGTCTGCTGCACATGGAAATCATCCAGGAGCGTCTGGAGCGCGAATACGACCTCGATCTGATTACCACTGCACCGACGGTAGTGTATGAAGTCGTGACCACCGGCGGCGAAATTGTTCATGTCGACAGCCCATCCAAGCTGCCGCCACTGAATAACATCGAAGAACTGCGTGAGCCGATCGCGGAATGTCACATGCTGCTGCCGCAGGAGTATCTGGGCAACGTCATCACGCTCTGTATTGAGAAGCGTGGCGTGCAGACCAACATGGTTTACCACGGCAATCAGGTTGCACTGACGTATGAAATTCCGATGGCAGAAGTGGTCCTCGACTTCTTTGACCGTCTGAAATCCACCTCGCGCGGTTATGCCTCGCTGGATTACAACTTCAAACGTTTCCAGCCTTCAGACATGGTGCGTGTCGACGTACTGATTAACTCTGAACGTGTGGATGCGCTGGCGCTGATTACTCACCGCGACAATGCGCCTTATCGCGGCCGCGATCTGGTTGAGAAAATGAAAGAGCTCATCCCGCGTCAGCAGTTTGATATTGCGATTCAGGCTGCGATTGGTAACCACATTATCGCGCGTTCAACCGTTAAACAGCTGCGTAAAAACGTTCTCGCCAAGTGTTATGGCGGTGACGTCAGTCGTAAGAAGAAACTGTTGCAGAAACAGAAAGATGGTAAGAAGCGTATGAAGCAGGTTGGTAACGTTGAGCTGCCACAGGAAGCGTTCCTCGCCATTCTGCATGTCGGTAAGGACAGCAAATAAGGATTTCCAATGGCTAATATGTTCGCCCTGATTCTGGCGATAGCGACGCTGATTACTGGCATCGTCTGGGTAATTGATCGTTTCAAATGGGCACCCGAGCGTCGCGCGAAACAGGCGGCGGCGCAGGCCCAGACCGGTAACGCGCTTGACAGCAAAACGCTGGCGAAAGTCTCTTCACAGCCAGGCTGGGTTGAGACCACCGCGTCCGTGTTCCCGGTGCTGGCCGTGGTTTTCATCGTGCGTTCGTTTATTTACGAACCGTTCCAGATTCCCTCTGGCTCGATGATGCCAACACTGCTGATTGGCGACTTTATCCTGGTGGAGAAGTTTGCTTACGGCATTAAAGATCCGATTACCCAGACGACGCTGATCCCAACCGGTCAGCCGAAGCGTGGCGACATTGCGGTATTTAAATACCCGAAAGATCCGAGCCTGGACTACATTAAGCGCGTTATTGGCCTGCCAGGCGATAAAGTCATCTATGATCCTTACAGCAAAACGCTGACGGTGAAACCGACCTGTGGTGATGATAAAGCCTGCGACACAGCGTTAGCAGTGACTTACACCGACGTTGAGCCAAGCAATTTTATTCAGACCTTTAGCGGCTTTGATGGCAACGAAACCGGCAACGGTTTTTATCAGGTGCCACAGGGCGATACCCTGCGCGGTGGTCTGCGCCTGGGAACCCGCAAAGAGACAATCGGTAACGTGACGCATGACATTCTGCTGGTTAACGAAGCGCAGAGTCAGGCAGGCATGTATTATCAGCAGCCAGGTCAGCCGCAGGCGAGCTGGGTCGTGCCGAAAGGGCAATACTTCATGATGGGCGACAACCGTGATAACAGCGCCGACAGCCGCTACTGGGGCTTTGTCCCGGAGCGTAATCTGGTCGGCAAAGCGGTCGCTATCTGGATGAGCTTTGAGAAACAAGAAGGTCAGTGGCCAACCGGCGTGCGATTCAGTCGCATCGGCGGTATCCACTAATAATTTTGTCTGATTAACAGGCAAATCGGGTGGCCTCCTCAGGGAGGCCACTGCACACCAAACGGAACGTGTTGGACTGCCAGCCCCGTTTGGTATGCAGAGTCACAGACGCAACAAAGAACTGGAATCGCATGAACCCCATCCTGATTAACAAGCTTCAGCGCAAACTGGGCTACACTTTTACTCATTCGGAACTGTTACAGCAGGCCCTGACTCATCGCAGCGCCAGCAGTAAGCACAACGAGCGCCTGGAATTTCTGGGCGATTCTATTCTTAGCTATGTGATTGCGAATGCCCTTTATCACCGCTTCCCGCGTGTTGATGAAGGTGACATGAGCCGCATGCGTGCCACGCTGGTGCGTGGCAATACGCTGGCTGAAATGGCTCGCGAATTTGATCTTGGCGAGTGCCTGCGCTTAGGACCGGGGGAGCTGAAAAGCGGCGGTTTCCGTCGCGAATCGATCCTGGCGGATACGGTGGAAGCGCTGATTGGCGGCATCTTCCTCGACAGCAGCATCGAGCGGGTAGAGCAGCTGATCCTCGACTGGTATCAGACGCGCCTGGATGAAATCAGTCCTGGCGACAAACAAAAAGATCCCAAAACGCGCCTGCAGGAGTATCTGCAGGGACGTCATCTGCCGCTGCCAAGTTATCTGGTGGTGCAGGTGCGTGGCGAAGCCCACGATCAGGAATTTACCATTCACTGTCAGGTGAGTGGCATGGCCGAGCCGGTCGTCGGCGTCGGCTCCAGCCGTCGTAAAGCCGAGCAGGCAGCGGCTGAACAGGCACTGATAAAATTAGGTCTCGAATAGGTCTGTCGGGGTGACAGTGCCGGACCGGCGCTGAATCAATCACCCTCTGACGGCTCTATCCCGGCGTCAGAAGACGCTGAATGACACATGACTCAAATAGCACTCTTCGGCGCCGCATCAGGCGCTGAACAATTCAGGACTCGAATGAGCGAAAACGTTACTTATTGCGGCTTTGTCGCGATTGTTGGCCGACCGAACGTCGGTAAATCCACCTTACTGAACCAGTTGCTGGGGCAGAAGGTGTCGATCACCTCGCGTAAGCCGCAAACCACGCGCCACCGCATCATGGGCATTCATACTGAGGGCAACTATCAGGCGATTTACGTCGATACCCCCGGACTGCACATGGAAGAGAAGCGCGCCATTAACCGTCTGATGAACCGTGCAGCCAGCAGTTCAATTGGCGACGTAGAGCTGGTGATCTTTGTCGTTGAAGGTACCCGCTGGACGCCAGATGATGAGATGGTGTTAAACAAACTGCGCGACAATAAAGTGCCGGTTGTGCTGGCTGTGAATAAAGTCGACAACATCCAGGATAAAACCATTCTGCTGCCGCATCTGCAGTTCCTCAGCCAGCAGATGAACTTCCTTGATATCGTGCCAATCTCTGCGGAGAGCGGCAAAAACGTCGATACCATTGCGGCGATTACCCGCAAGCATCTGCCGCAGGCCGATCATCACTTCCCGGAAGATTACATCACCGATCGCTCTCAGCGTTTCATGGCGTCAGAGATGATCCGTGAAAAACTGATGCGCTTCCTGGGCGCTGAACTGCCTTACTCGGTCACCGTGGAGATTGAGCGCTTCGTGACCAACGAACGCGGCGGTTATGACATCCATGGTCTGATTCTGGTCGAGCGCGAAGGGCAGAAGAAGATGGTGATTGGCAACAAAGGTGCCAAAATCAAAGTCATCGGAACAGAAGCGCGCAGGGACATGGAAGAGATGTTCGAAGCGAAAGTGCATCTCGAACTGTGGGTGAAAGTGAAATCCGGCTGGGCAGATGACGAACGAGCGCTGCGTAGCCTGGGTTATACAGACGATCTCTGATTCAATGGAAGGCTGGCAACGCGCCTTTGTGCTGCATAGTCGTCCCTTCAGCGAAACCAGCCTGCTGCTCGACCTGTTCAGCGAAAACGAAGGGCGGGTTAGGGTGCTGGCCAAGGGCGCACGCTCGCGGCGCTCCCAGCTGAAAGGTGCGTTACAGCCTTTTACCCCGCTGCTGGTTCGCTGGAGCGGGCGCGGGGACGTCAAAACCCTGCGCAACGCCGAAGCGGTGTCGCTGGCTTTACCGCTCAGCGGCATTACGCTCTACTGCGGTCTCTACGTCAATGAGCTGGTCTCTCGCGTACTGCAGCCGGAATCGCCCTTCCAGGAACTCTTCTTCGACTATCTCAACTGCCTTCAGGCATTAGCCTCAACGCACGGCAAGCCCGAACCGGCACTGCGCCGTTTTGAACTGGCGCTGCTCGGTCACCTGGGCTACGGCGTCGACTTCCTGCATTGTGCCGGCAGCGGCGAGCCGGTCAGCGACGACATGACGTACAGTTACCGTGAAGAGCGTGGCTTTATCGCCAGTCTGGTGGTTAATCAGCGCAGCTTTACCGGCCGTGAGTTGCACGCCCTGTGCGAACGTGAGTTTCCCGATGCCGACACGCTGCGCGCTGCGAAGCGGTTTACCCGTATTGCCCTGAAGCCCTACCTGGGTGGCAAGCCGCTGAAAAGTCAGGAGCTGTTCCGCCAGTTTATCCCGAAGAAAAAGCCCGAACAGGCAGATGAATAGCGCAGGGTGTACTGACGGTTTATAGTTGCGCGGTACACTCAACATCACGATGGAAAAGAAGTGAGGATGGTTATGGCTGAGTTGCTGTTAGGCGTCAATATCGATCACATTGCCACGGTGCGTAACGCCCGTGGGACAAACTATCCCGATCCGGTGCAGGCAGCGTTCATCGCCGAGCAGGCAGGCGCAGACGGCATTACAGTGCACCTGCGCGAAGATCGCCGTCACATTACCGACCGCGACGTGCGAATTCTGCGGGACACCATCCAGACGCGCATGAATCTGGAGATGGCGGTCACTGATGAGATGATCGGCATCGCCTGTGATATCCAGCCCCATTTCTGCTGCCTGGTGCCGGAAAAGCGTCAGGAAGTGACCACGGAAGGCGGACTGGATGTGGCAGGGCAGCAGGAGAAGATGAACGCGGCCGTACGACTGCTGAGTGACGCGGGCATTCTGGTTTCACTGTTTATTGATGCCGACCACCGCCAGATCGAAGCGGCCGTTGCCACGGGTGCGCCTTACATCGAAATTCATACCGGCGCTTATGCCGAGGCTCCCGAGGGACGAGCGCGTGACGCAGAGCTGGCACGCATTCGCCATGCCGCGACCTTTGCCGCCAGCCTGGGGCTGAAGGTGAATGCCGGTCACGGTCTGACCTACCATAACGTGCTGCCGATTGCGGCGCTGCCGGAAATGCATGAGCTGAATATCGGCCATGCGATTATCGGCCGTGCGGTGATGAGTGGCCTGCCGGATGCGGTCAAAGAGATGAAGCAACTGCTGCGTGAAGCCCGCCGCTGATGGCTATTCTGGGTCTGGGCAGCGACATCGTTGAGATTGAACGCATTGCCGACGTGATAGCGCGCTCCGGCGACCGGCTGGCGCGTCGGGTGCTGAGTGAAGCTGAATGGCAGCAGTATCAGGCGCACAAACAGCCGGTGCGCTTTCTCGCCAAACGCTTTGCGGTTAAAGAAGCGGCAGCCAAAGCCTTCGGCACCGGCATTCGCGGTGGTCTGGCATTTAATCAGTTCGAAGTTTACAACGATGCGCTGGGTAAACCGGGGTTACGCTTCTTTCAGCAGGCCGCTGACGTGGCAGAGAAGCTGGGCGTTAACCACGTTCACGTAACGCTGGCCGATGAGCGTCACTACGCCTGCGCCACGGTGATCATTGAAAGCTAGCCGTGCAGCAGCACGAACTTATCCCACAGCGCATCGCGTGATTCGGTGTGCTGTGGGTCACTGATAATGGTGTTGTCGATGGGGCAGACCCGCTGACAGGTTGGCGCTTCATAATGCCCGACGCATTCCGTGCAGCGGCTGACATCAATCTCATAGATCGCATCGCCCAGTGAAATCGCCTGGTTCGGGCACTCCGGTTCACACATATCGCAGTTAATGCATCTGGACGTAATCAACAGCGCCATTTATCCCACCTGGTAACAACAGAAAAAACGCGGGTATTATACGCGCTGCCACTGATCAGACCAGCTTTTTCACCAGCGCTTCGCTGTGACGAATATGACTCGACGCACGTTCAGGATCGTTTTGCACCAGCGCCATAAACAGCAGATCGGTCAGGGCCAGCTGCGCTGTGGTCGAGGAGATCGCCGCGCTGCGGGTGCTCTGCTCTTCCGCCACCGTGTAAAGACAGTAGCTGGCACTCTGCTGCAGGGTGTTCGGCGTAAAGCCGGTAAACGCTACCACATCGGCCCCAACCTGAACCGCTTCCTGCGCCGCCAGATTAATCTCGCGCCGTTCCCCGGTGTAGGAGATGGCGAGCAGCACATCACCTGGCCCCATCGCCTGCACGCTGGCCAGCAGGGCATGCATGTCCTGTTCCGCCACCGCATTGATACCAATCTTCATCAGCTTCCAGGAGAAGTCCTTTGCCACCAGGCCCGATGCGCCGATGCCGACCAGTAAAATGCGCCGGGCATTTTTCAGCAGCTGTAACACATCGTTGAGCTTCTCTTCGCTATTAATATCCAGCGTGGCGCGGATCGCCGAGAGCTTTTCGGTCAGCAGCTTTTCCCCCACCATTTTAAGCGGATCGTCGCTGAGAATATGGTTATGCACGGTAATGGCATCCTTGTCCGCCAGTGACTCACTCAGAGCCAGCTTAAGCGCCGGAAAGCCTTTATATCCCAGCTTCTGAGCAAACTTCACCACGCTCGACTGGCTGACGCCCGACTCTTCCGCCAGCTTTTGCGAACTCAGGTGACGTGCCCGATCGGGTTGCGACAGTAAAAAATCCGCCAGCCGACGCTCGTTCAATGCCAGACGTGGATAAAGCTGGCGAATGCGCAGCAATGAACTCATGCCCAATCCTCGTAATTCAGGGATAATCAGTGAAGAATAAACTATTCATCGGGCATTGTAGTCATCGGAATTAAAAATGACCGTCATCGCCGTACCGCCTGATGATGGCTACACTACTCTTTATCATCCCGGAATCAGCCGTTAAGGAGAGTTGTTTGACCAGGGGAACACAACGTCGCATCGTATTTTTCGACCTCGATGGCACTTTGCATCAGCAGGACATGTTCGGCACCTTTATGCGCTATCTGCTGCGTCGCCGCCCGCTTAATCTGCTGCTGGTGGTGCCGTTACTGCCGGTGGTGGGCATCGGTCTGCTGTTTAAAGGCCGCGCGGCACGCTGGCCCATGAGCCTGCTGCTCTGGTCAATTACCTTTGGCCGCTCCGAGCAGACATTGCTGCGCCTCGAAGCCGAGTTTGCCCAGTGGTTTCGCCTGCGCGTAAAGGCCTTTCCGATGGTGCAGCAGCGTCTGACGGATTACCTCGGCAGTGATGACGCTGACGTCTGGCTGATCACCGGATCGCCACAGTCGCTGGTGGAGCAGGTCTATTATGACTCCGCGTTTCTGCCACGCGTGAAGCTGATTGCCAGTCAGATGCGTCGCGGCTGGGGCGGGCGTGTGCTGGCGATGCGCTGCCTCGGTCATGAGAAAGTGGCCCAGCTTGAAGAGAAAATCGGCACGCCGTTACAGCTTTACAGTGGCTACAGCGACAGCAAACAGGACAACCCGTTACTGTTCTTCTGTCAGCATCGCTGGCGTGTAACCCCGGCGGGTGAACTGCAGCAGCTGGAATAAGTTTCGACACGCTCGCAGAGATCGCTATAATGCGCCGCTTTTCAGTCGCCCGGAGTGGTCAGCGTGAAACAACAAGATGAATACTGGATGCGCCACGCGCTCAGCCTGGCGCGCCGGGCCTGGGAGCAGGGCGAAGTGCCGGTGGGGGCCGTGCTGGTTCAGAACGACCGGGTGATTGGGGAAGGCTGGAACCGGCCCATCGGCCAGCACGATCCGACCGCGCATGCAGAGATCATGGCGCTGCGGCAGGGCGGTAAAATACTGGAAAATTACCGTCTGCTGGATACTACGCTCTACGTCACGCTGGAGCCGTGTGTGATGTGTGCCGGTGCCATGGTTCACAGCCGTATTAGCCGACTGGTCTATGGTGCGCACGATATTAAAAGTGGGGCGGCGGGATCGCTGCTGGATGTGCTGGGCCATCCTGGCATGAATCATCAGGTTGAACTGCATAGTGGCGTGCTGGCTGAAGAGTGTGCCGCCATGCTGAGCGACTTCTTCCGTATGCGTCGCGAGCAGAAAAAAGCGCTGCGTCAGGCGCAACGCCAGGGTTAGTTCATGGCGATCTTCGGTTCGACCGCCGGGTAGCCCTTCGCCAGTTCGGCCTGGGCTTCAGCCTGCCGCGCCAGACGCTTCTCCTGCTCCTGCAGATAACCCACCAGGCTTATCTGATACTTGCGGATATTCTCCACGTAGTTATAGGCTTCATGCCCACGGGCATAGCCATAAGCTGTCTGAGTGTAGTAGCGCTTCTGGCTTAACATGGGCAGACGCAGCTTCACATCCGCCCAGCTGTCCGGATTACCGCCCTGGCGGGCCGTCAGTTTGCGGACGTCAAGCATATGGGCATAACCCATGTTATAAGCCGCCAGCGCAAACCAGATGCGCTCATCTTCCGGGATGGTCTGCGGCACCTTCGCCATCATATCCTGCAGATACTGACTGCCGCCGCGAATGCTCTGTTCGGGATCGGTTCGATCGCCCACATCCAGGCTATCAGCGGTGTTACGCGTCAGCATCATCATGCCGCGCACGCCGGTCGGCGAGGTAGCCTGCGGGTTCCAGTGCGACTCCTGATAGGAGATCGCCGCCAGCAGCCGCCAGTCGATGCTGGTGGCGTACTTCTCAAACAGCGGCTTGATGTCGGGCAGCGTATTGTCGATGGCGCGCAGGAACGTGCGGGTATCAACATAGTCAAAGGTGCCGACGTGACCGAGGTATTTCTCCTCCAGCCGCGCCATCGCGCCTTCTTCGCCCATACCATTAAAGAAGTCGAGCATTGCTGCATTCAGACTGTCGTCATCGCTGTGCCGCACATACCAGGTCACCGGCTCTTCATCGGTAACGTCGAACGCCACCGCCAGCTGCGGATAGATGCGCTGCAGCAGGGCGATGGTCACCGAGTCACCAATGGTGTAGTCGAGCTTGCCGTCGGCGACCGCTTCCAGCAGGGCCTTAGGACTCTGATCGGTGGAGATCGCCCAGTCCAGATCGGGGAACTGATTGGAACGGGCGCTCTTAAGCGTGGACAGATAGGCCGATCCGGACGCAACTGTCAGCCGCCCCTTTAAGTCACCGAGGTTTTTAGGGCGTGGCTTATCCACGCGATAGACCAGCTGTTGTGAAACGTTGTAGTAACCTGGCCCGGTCTGATAGCGCGTCAGGCGTTCATTGTTGTAGTTCAGGCCAGCGGCCAGCAAATCGGCTTTACCCTCGTCAAGATCATCAAACAGATCGCTCAGGTTAGGACGAACCGTCACCTTCAGTTTGACGCCAAGATAATCGGCGAAGCGTTTTGCCAGCTCATAATCCATACCGGCCGGTAACTGGTTAACTGTGTAGTACGTTAATGGGGAGTTGATGGTACTGACCCGCAGGACTCCCCGTGATTTAATCTGTGAAATCCTGTCCTGCCCACCCCCATACCAGGGAATGGATGGCCACAGCGCTAACGCTAACAGCACGGCAACCAGACCGATAAACAGATAATTAAATTTTAGGCGTTTCAAATAGTTATCTCTCGCTGGCTCTAAGGCCTCTGTCTTTTAAAGGCAGTATTTATCTTCTTTGAACTCCCAGAGCGAGGGGCATTTTGCGCAACAAAATCACACTGAGCAACTTTTATAGCAGCTTTTGCGCAAAATTCAGGCAAATCCGGGTTGCCAAAAATTGTGCGCAAACGGTTTCGTCGCGAGGTCGCTTTCTCTATAATACGCCCCGTTTTCCCTGTTGCGCCCAATCAAGCGTCGCCCGGCGCCCTGACGAGAGACTTATTAATGGAAATTCTGCGTGGTTCGCCCGCCCTGTCGGCATTTCGTGTAAACAAACTGCTGACCCGCTTTCAGGACGCTCATCTGCCGGTGAGTGATATTTACGCTGAGTACATCCATTTTGCTGATGTCAGTACGCCTTTAACCGCTGACGAACAGAGCCGCCTGCAACGCCTGCTGAAGTATGGTCCCTCTCTCGCTGAACATGCCCCACAGGGACGTCTGCTGCTGGTGACACCACGTCCCGGCACCATTTCGCCCTGGTCATCCAAAGCCACCGACATTGCTCATAACTGCGGCCTGCCGCAGGTACGTCGTCTGGAACGCGGTCTGGCTTTTTATGTGCAGGCTCCGCAACTGACAGAAGCGCAGTGGCAGACGCTGGGTACACTGCTGCACGATAGGATGATGGAAACGGTCTATAGCGATCTGGCCCAGGCTGAGCAGCTGTTTGCGCACCATACGCCGCAGCCGGTGAAGAGCGTCGATCTGCTGGGTGAGGGCCGTCAGGCGCTGGTTCAGGCAAATATCTCGCTGGGTCTGGCGCTGGCAGACGATGAAATTGACTACCTGGTGGCGGCATTTACCGCGCTGGGCCGCAATCCCAACGACATTGAACTCTATATGTTTGCGCAGGCGAACTCTGAGCACTGTCGTCACAAGATCTTCAACGCCGACTGGATTATCGACGGCGAGAAACAGCCGAAGTCGCTGTTTAAGATGATCAAAAACACCATGGAGCAGACGCCGGACTTCGTGCTCTCTGCTTATAAAGATAACGCCGCCGTGATGGAAGGGTCAGAGGTTGGCCGCTTCTTTGCTGACGCCGGCGAGAGCGAATACCGCTGGCATCAGGAAGCCGCGCACATCCTGATGAAGGTGGAGACGCATAACCATCCAACGGCCATCTCGCCGTGGCCTGGTGCCGCGACCGGTTCCGGTGGTGAGATCCGTGATGAAGGCGCAACCGGACGCGGCTCCAAGCCCAAAGCGGGCCTGGTTGGATTTTCGGTCTCTAACCTGCGCATTCCGGGCTTTGAACAGCCGTGGGAAGAGGACTTCGGCAAACCAGCCCGCATCGTCAGCGCGCTGGAAATCATGACCGACGGTCCCCTGGGCGGCGCTGCGTTTAACAATGAATTTGGTCGTCCGGCGCTGAATGGCTACTTCCGTACCTATGAAGAGCAGGTCACCAGCCACAACGGCACCGAGCTGCGCGGCTATCACAAGCCGATTATGCTGGCGGGCGGCATCGGTAACATCCGTGCCGATCATGTGCAGAAAGGCGAAATCACCGTCGGCGCGAAGCTGGTTGTGCTGGGTGGACCGGCTATGAACATCGGCCTGGGCGGCGGCGCAGCATCCTCCATGGCCTCGGGCCAGTCAGATGCCGATCTCGACTTCGCCTCGGTTCAGCGTGATAACCCGGAAATGGAACGCCGTTGCCAGGAAGTGATCGACCGCTGCTGGCAGCTGGGCGATGAGAACCCGATTCTGTTTATTCACGACGTAGGCGCGGGCGGCCTTTCCAACGCCATGCCGGAGCTGGTCAGCGATGGTGGCCGCGGTGGCCGGTTTAACCTGCGTGACATCCTGAGTGACGAGCCAGGCATGAGCCCGCTGGAAGTCTGGTGTAACGAATCACAGGAACGTTATGTGATGGCCGTCGCGCCCGATCAGCTGGCACAGTTTGAGGCGATCTGCCAGCGCGAACGCGCTCCGTTCGCGGTGATTGGTGAAGCGACCGAAGAACTGCACCTGAGCCTGGAAGATAGTCATTTCGATAATAAGCCAATCGACATGCCGCTTGACGTGCTGCTGGGCAAAACGCCGAAGATGACGCGTGATGTGGTGACACAGCAGGCACAGGGGACCGAACTGCAGCGCGACGGCATTACGCTGGTCGATGCGGTGAATCGCGTGCTGCATCTGCCTGCCGTAGCGGAGAAAACCTTCCTGATCACCATCGGTGACCGCAGCGTGACCGGCATGGTAGCGCGCGATCAGATGGTCGGCCCGTGGCAGATCCCGGTTGCCAACTGTGCGGTGACTACCGCCAGTCTCGACAGCTACCACGGCGAAGCCTTTGCCCTGGGCGAACGTTCTCCGGTTGCGCTGCTGGACTTCGCGGCGTCGGGCCGTCTGGCGGTGGGTGAAGCACTGACTAACCTGGCGGCAACGCAGATTGGTTCGCTGAAACGCGTGAAACTCTCGGCTAACTGGATGTCTGCAGCCGGTCATCCGGGCGAAGATGCCGGTTTATATGCGGCGGTGAAAGCGGTCGGCGAACAGCTTTGCCCGGCGCTGGGGATCACTATCCCGGTCGGTAAAGATTCGATGTCGATGAAAACCCGCTGGCAGGAAGGCACCGAACAGCGTGAGATGACCTCACCGCTGTCGCTGGTGATTACCGCGTTTGCTCGCGTCGAAGATGTTCGTCGTACCGTCACGCCACAGCTGCAGGCCGATCAGGATAACCTGCTGCTGCTGATTGACCTGGGCAACGGCGCGAATACGCTGGGCGCAACCGCGCTGTCGCAGGTCTATCGTCAGCTCGGCGACAGACCTGCCGACATGCGTGATGCCACACAGCTGGCGGGCTTCTTCAATGCGATTCAGGCGCTGGTGGCTGAGCAGAAACTGCTGGCCTACCACGACCGCTCTGACGGCGGTCTGTTGGTGACGCTCGCCGAGATGGCGTTTGCCGGTCACTGCGGTATCGACGTTGATATCGCCTCGCTGGGCAACGATGCGCTGGCTGCTCTGTTTACCGAAGAGCTGGGTGCGGTGATCCAGATCAATGCCGCCGATCGCGCGGCGGTTGAGCAGATCCTGGCGGATCACGGCCTTGCCGCCTCGACGCATCTGCTGGGCAGCGCACAGCTGGGCAATCGCTTTGTGATCCGTGCCGGTGACAGCGCGGTTTACAGCGAAAGCCGTACCACGCTGCGCACCTGGTGGGCGGAAACCACCTGGCAGATGCAGCGCCTGCGTGACAACCCGGCGTGTGCCGATCAGGAGCATGAAGCGAAGAAGAACGACAGCGACCCTGGCCTGAATGTGAATCTGACCTTCAATCCGCAGGAAGATGTGGCGGCGCCGATGATCGCTACGGGCGCACGTCCACGCGTCGCGGTGCTGCGTGAGCAGGGCGTTAACTCACACGTCGAGATGGCCGCCGCCTTTGATCGGGCCGGTTTCACCGCCATTGACGTCCACATGAGCGATCTGCTGGCCGGACGTCGCGGTCTGGAAGAGTTCCAGGCGCTGGTGGCCTGTGGCGGCTTCTCTTACGGCGATGTGCTGGGTGCCGGTGAGGGCTGGGCGAAATCGATTCTGTTCAACCCGCGCGTACGTGACGAGTTCGAAACCTTCTTCCACCGTCCGCAAACCCTGGCGCTGGGCGTCTGCAACGGTTGCCAGATGATGTCCAACCTGCGCGAACTGATCCCGGGCAGCGATCTCTGGCCGCGCTTCGTGCGTAACCAGTCTGAGCGCTTTGAAGCACGCTTCAGCCTGGTCGAAGTGGCCGCCAGTCCGTCACTGCTGCTGGACGGCATGGCCGGTTCGCATATGCCTATCGCGGTGTCGCACGGTGAAGGCTTTGTCGAAGTCCGTGATGCGACGCATCTGGCAGCGCTGGAGTCGAAAGGGCTGGTGGCACTGCGCTTTGTCGATAACTTCGGCAAGGTGACAGAAACCTATCCGGCTAACCCAAATGGTTCTCCTAACGGCATCACCGCCGTGACCAATGAAAGTGGCCGCGTCACCATTATGATGCCGCATCCGGAGCGCGTGTTCCGTACCGTCAGCAACTCCTGGCATCCGGCTGAGTGGGGCGAAGACAGTCCGTGGATGCGCATTTTCCGCAATGCGCGCAGACAGCTGGGTTAATTTAATCCACTGAAATGAACAGGAGGCCAGCGTGCCTCCTGTTCTTTTTTGCGCCGCTGTTGGCAAATGGCGACAACAGAGTCATTGCACTGTCGCTGTATGGCGACATTTATCTCTTTGATTTTTAATGTGTGCTTATCAGACTGGTTTTAGTGTCGCCTTACGGAGACAGACAGCCTGTGCTGATATAAGATTTTTCGCGACAGTCAGCGGGCGGGCCTGCTCAATTTGCTGAAAAATATAATGATTTATTTTCTGGCATGGAACTTGCTATACTCATGCAGCTGCTCATTCACCTGTTTATGATTGCCCCGCTTAGTGGATAAGAGCTCATAAAGCCCGAATGACGCACCAAACGGAGCCTGCCGTCCACCTGACCGATAATCGCTTGCGTTATCAAACACCGGACGTAACGTTGAGTAAGGCTCCACCCATTCTTACGCGATGCACTACGCGTTGTGCCAGCGGCAGGCCATTGAGCCTGCCGTTTTCTTTTGTTCCCCTTTCTTCCGCAGACAGAGTCCGCTAGCATCCAGACAGCGAATCTTAAGGAAGCGGCTGCGTGAAAAAATGGCGTTTATTTCCCCGTTCTCTGCGTCAGCTGGTGCTGATGGCGTTTGTCCTGGTGCTGCTGCCCCTGCTGGTACTGGCCTGGCAGGCGTGGGAAAGTCTCTCTGCATTAAGCGAACAGGCTGCGGACACCAACCGCAATACCTTTACCGATGTACGCAGAAGTGAGGCGATGGCGCGAACGGCAGTTGAGCTGGAGCGTAGCTATCGCCAGTACTGCGTGCTGGATGATGCCTCGCTGGCGCGCCTCTATCAGACTCAGCATACCCGCTACAGTCAGATGCTGAGCTCACACAGCGCGAGCCTGCCCGAACTGCCCGCATTCCAGACCTTACAGGCGACACTGCCGCTGCTGACGCCACTGAAATGTGACAATGGCAATCCGGTGCCGGTTGCCGCAGAGGCGCTGGATCGCTTTTCTGCGACCAATGCGCAGATGGTGCAGGACACGCGCGAGGTGGTCTTTTCGCGTGGCTTACAGTTGCAGCGCGAAATTGCCGATCGCGGCCAGTTTTTTGGCTGGCAGGCGCTGATTCTGTTTATCATCAGTCTGGCACTGATGACGCTGTTTACCGGCATGATTATCGGTCCGGTTAAGCGCATTGAACGGATGATCAACCGGCTTGGCGAAGGGCGGGCACTGGGTAACAGCGGGACATTTCGCGGTCCGCGCGAATTACGATCGCTGGGACAGCGCATCGTCTGGCTCAGCGAGCGGCTTCAGTGGCTGGAATCGCAGCGTCATGAATTTCTTCGCCATCTCTCTCACGAGCTGAAAACGCCGCTGGCCAGCCTGCGTGAAGGCACGGAACTGCTGGCGGACGAAGTCGCCGGCTCGCTGAATGCCGATCAAAAAGAGGTGGTCACTATCCTCGACAGCAGCAGCCGCCATCTGCAGCAGCTGATTGAACAGTTGCTCGATTACAACCGCAAACTGGCGGATGGCCCGATCGCGCTGGAGCCGGTCAGCGTGGCGGAGATTGTGGAAGATGTCGTTAACGCACATGCGCTCTCGGCGCGCGCCAAACTGATGCAGACGGTGGTCGATCTTAAGGTCAATCACTGCCTGGCAGAACCGATGTTACTGATGCGGGTCATCGACAACCTCTATTCGAACGCCGTGAACTACGGCAGCGAATCCGGTACCATCTGGCTTCGCAGTCAGCAGCAGGGCGATCGGGTCTGGATTGAGGTCGCGAATAGCGGCTCGCCGATTCCGCCGGAAGAGCAGGCAATGATTTTCGAACCGTTCTACCAGGGCAGCCAGCAGCGTAAAGGGCCGGTGAAAGGCAGCGGGCTGGGATTGAGTATCGCCAAAGATTGCCTGCGCCGGATGCAGGGCGACCTGACGCTGGTCTCCTGCGATCAGGCTGACGTCTGTTTTCGAATTGAACTTAACACCACAGCCGGGAAAGTCTGACTGATGAAATATTTACCCGCTTTGCTGTTGAGCACGCTGACTACGCTGCTCCTCAGCGGATGTACGACCTCCCCGGCCACCTCCTCTTTGCCATCAGGCCATCAGGTGGCGGAACCCGAGGTCAGAATCGCTGATTACCTGGCGACCCGCTGCAGTGACCTGTGGCCGATAGAAAATAAGACGGCGCTGGGTAACACCCTCTACTGGATGCGGGCGATCGACTGTGCCGAACGTCTTTCTCCCGCGGAGGCCCGTGCCGAAGCCCATCGCTGGCCGGCTGAAAACTGGTCGCGCGCCTTCAAGCAGGGCGTGCTGATGTCCAACGGCAACGTGACGCCTGTTGAACGTCGTCGCTATGTTGAAACCCTGGATCGCTACAGCAGCGATTTTCCGCAGTCCGTGCGCCCGCTGATTCAGCTGTGGCGCAGTAATCAGACCGCGCAGCTTGACCTCAGTGAAGCGCGCACCCGTTATGCCCATCTGCAGCAGAGCAGTGATACGCAGCTTGAGGCGATACGCCAGCAGATGGTGAAACAGCAGCAGCAGCTCAGCGACACGCAGCATAAGCTGGAGCGGCTGACTGACATCGAGCGCCAGCTTTCATCACGCAAAGCCCCGGATGTGTCTGACAGCGGTCACGGCACGGCACTCCCGCAGGATGAGGAGCAATGATGGTGAGACAAGCGGCAAAATTGCTGCTGGTGGATGACGATCCCAGCCTGCTGAAGCTGCTGGGCATGCGTCTTCGCAGCGAAGGATATCAGGTCACTACCGCGGCCAGCGGACCTGAAGCGTTACGTCTGCTGCAGAAAGAGAAAATTGAGTTGGTGATCAGCGATCTGCGGATGGACGAGATGGACGGTCTGGCGCTGTTTGGCGAAATCCAGAAGCGCCACACCGGTCTGCCGGTGATTATCCTGACGGCGCACGGCTCCATTCCGGACGCGGTCTCTGCCACGCAGCAGGGCGTCTTCAGCTTCCTGACCAAACCGGTGGACAAAGATGCGCTCTATAAAGCGATTGATGAGGCGCTGGCACAGCAGGCGCCGGTCAGCGATGACCGCTGGCGCGAAGCGATTGTCACCCGCAGCCCGCTGATGTTGAAGCTGCTGGAGCAGGCGCACATGGTGGCGCAGTCCGACGTCAGCGTGCTGATTAACGGTCAGAGCGGCACCGGTAAAGAGATGCTGGCGCAGGCAATTCACGCCGCCAGCCCGCGTAACGGCAAGCCGTTTGTCGCCATTAACTGTGGCGCACTGCCGGAGCAGCTGCTGGAATCAGAGCTGTTCGGTCACGCTAAAGGGGCGTTTACCGGCGCAGTCAGTGCCCGTGACGGTTTGTTTAAAACCGCTGGCGGCGGCACGCTGTTCCTGGATGAGATTGGCGATATGCCGCAACCGCTGCAGGTGAAATTGCTGCGGGTGCTGCAGGAGCGTAAGGTCAGGCCGCTGGGCAGCGATCACGATATTGAGATCGACGTGCGCATCATTTCAGCTACCCATCGCGATCTGCCAAAGGCGATGGAGAAGAAGGAATTTCGCGAGGATCTTTTCTATCGTCTGAATGTGGTGAATCTGAAGATTCCGGCGCTGCATCAGCGCACCGAAGATATCCCACTGCTGGCTAATCATCTGTTACGTCAGGCGGCAGAACGGCATAAACCGCAGATTCGCAGTTTTTCCGTCGATGCGATGAAGCGTCTGATGGCGGCCAACTGGCCGGGCAACGTGCGTCAGTTGGTGAACGTGATTGAGCAGTGTGTGGCACTGAGTTCATCGCCGGTGATTAGCGATGCGCTGGTGGAGCAGGCCTTAAGTGGCGAGAACAGCGCGTTGCCGACCTTTGCGGAGGCGCGCAATCAGTTTGAGCTGAACTATCTGCGTAAGCTGTTGCAGATGACCAAAGGCAATGTGACCAACGCCGCACGTCTGGCCGGGCGTAATCGCACGGAGTTCTATAAGCTGCTGTCCCGGCATGAACTGGACGCCAGTGATTTCAAAGAGTAGCGGGGGCGGCGAAGTGATACCGGGAGGTTGACTGATCAGGCCCGACGCAGAATGGCTGCAGTCAGCACAATCTGACAGCGCTTGCGGCAACCTGAAGAAACCCGGATATTACCGCCCGACAGCGCCAGTAACATTTATACTTGATAAACCCTCTGACCATGGAGGGAGTGAAAAAGGGTCTGACATGAAAAAGATTGATGCGATTATCAAACCATTCAAACTCGATGATGTTCGTGAAGCCTTAGCGGAAGTGGGCATCACCGGGATGACCGTGAGTGAAGTAAAGGGCTTTGGTCGCCAGAAAGGGCACACCGAGCTGTACCGCGGCGCAGAGTATATGGTCGATTTTTTACCTAAAGTGAAAATCGAGATGGTGGTGGGCGACGATATCGTTGATACCTGCGTCGAGACCATTATGCGCACGGCGCAGACCGGCAAAATCGGTGATGGTAAGATCTTCGTCTTTGACGTGGCGCGCGTGGTGCGTATCCGTACGGGCGAAGAGGATGAAGAGGCGATCTGATAACCTCTTTATCAGCATAAAGAAGCCCGCGCTGCGGGCTTTTTTTATGCTGGGACTTGGTGAGGTTGGCTTTGAAACCGAGCCCGCTCCGGGAACACGGTCAGATCGGAAAGACGCAAAACCCGCCATCCATGGCACGCTCGGCCCGCGACGTCCTGTCGCGGGACGCTTTCCTCCTCTGCCCGTGTTCCCTTCGCTTTAGACTTATGTGCGGCTGCCTGGTTTACATTGGATTTGTTGGCAATTTAAACACGCGCTGCGAGCTTTTTTTATGGCTCAATCACATGCCTTTGTGCGGACCAAAGAGTTCGTAATGGATGTGTGAATCTGCCACACCGGCATCACGCAGTTGCGCTACCACATGTTGCATAAAAGGCAGGGGGCCGCAGAGGTAGAAGTGGGTGTCAGGTGAGGTGAGCCGAGCTGAAAGCGAGGTGATATCCATCAGACCCTGCGCGTCATAGCGACCGGCATCTTCAGCCTCGGGATCGCGGTACCAGACATGACTGACGAAATCGGCGAGCTGTGCGCCAGTCGCAATAACCTCTTCGCTAAACGCATGCTGTTTACCGTTCTCTGCGGCGTGCAGCCAGCTGACCGGCGCATGGTGCTGGCTTGTTGCCAGCGCATGGAGCATCGCCAGCATCGGCGTCTGACCCACGCCTGCGGAAATTAGCGCTACTGGCGTGACAGGATCGACCTCAAGGAAGAAGTCGCCGTGCGGTGCGGCGAGCATCAGTTCATCACCCACCCTGCCATTCTGATGCAGCCAGCCGGAGACGGTGCCCTGCGCTTCGCGTTTCACCGCGATGCGATACGCTTTGCCGTTGCTGAGATGTGTCAGCGAGTACTGACGAATCTGGTGATGTTCGAAGCTGGCAGGCTGCAGATGCACCGTCAGATACTGACCGGGCTTAAAGGCGGCGACCGGGCCGCCATCTACCGGCGTAAAGGTAAAGCTTTTAATCACATCGCTCTGCTGCGCAATTGCGCTGATGCGAAACGCCCGGGTGCCGCGCCAGCCGCCGGTTTGCTGCTCCGTGGCCTGATAAATTTCCTCTTCGCGATTGATGAATACGCTCGCCAGTACGCCGTAGGCTTTGCCCCATGCCGCCAGCGCCTCTTCGCCTGGATCCAGCAGCTCTTTAATGGTTGCCAGCAGATTTTCACCGACGATGGCGTACTGCGCAGGCTGGATATTCAGGCTGGTATGTTTCTGCGCAATCTTTTCCACCGCAGGCAGCAGCGCCGCCAGATTCTCCAGATTCGCGCCATAGGCACAGATGGCGTTGAACAGCGCTTCACGCTGATCGCCGTTGCGCTGGTTGTTCATGTTGAAGACGTTTTTGAGTTCCGGATGCTGCGACAGCATGCGGTCATAGAAGTGGGCCGTAAGCTTTGGGCCGCAGGCAGCGATGGCAGGCAGGGTCGATTTAACGGTAGCGATGGTGTGGGCATCAAGCATGGAATTAGCCTCTCAGATAAACATGTATTTTAAATGCATCTTATAGCCGCTTCGTCTGCGGTGTAAATAACCCAATGAACTTTCTGGTTGTCTGAGTGGCAACTTTTTAGTGCATCATGAAAAACCTTCGTCACAGTCTGAAGAAAAATCGTGGCGTCTGAACGGGGTAAAAAGGTGTAAAAATGCCGAGCCAGCAGCCAGCCAATCGTTTGCGTAAAAAGAGGCGGTTCACCCTACCTTCACCTGTTAAAACGGTTTACACTGTGGGCCTTCGCCCCTGAAGGGGGGTAAATACCGTCAGAAAGTTAGCTGAGTCAGGAGATCCGGATGTTAAAGCGTGATATGAACATTGCCGATTACGATGCCGAGTTGTGGCAGGCAATGGAGCAGGAGACAGTGCGTCAGGAAGAGCACATTGAACTGATTGCTTCTGAAAACTACACCAGCCCGCGTGTTATGCAGGCGCAGGGTTCTCAGCTCACCAATAAATACGCTGAAGGCTATCCGGGCAAACGCTACTACGGCGGCTGTGAGTACGTTGATATCGTTGAGCAACTGGCGATCGACCGTGCAAAAGAACTGTTTGGCGCTGATTACGCTAACGTGCAGCCTCACTCTGGTTCACAGGCTAACTTCGCGGTTTACACCGCGCTGCTGCAGCCGGGCGATACCATCCTCGGGATGAACCTGGCGCACGGTGGACACCTGACTCACGGATCACCGGTTAATCTGTCCGGCAAACTCTATAACGTAGTGGCTTACGGTATCGATGAGACCGGTAAAATCGACTATGACGAACTGGCTGAACTGGCGAAAACCCACAAGCCAAAAATGATCGTTGGCGGGTTCTCGGCGTACTCCGGCGTCTGCGACTGGGCAAAAATGCGCGAAATCGCGGATAGCGTAGGTGCATGGCTGTTTGTCGATATGGCACACGTTGCTGGCCTGATTGCCGCAGAAGTCTATCCAAGCCCGATTCCACATGCGCACATCGTGACCTCCACCACCCACAAAACGCTGGCGGGTCCGCGCGGCGGCATCATTCTGGCGAAAAACGGCGACGAAGATTTCTATAAGAAACTGAACTCTGCTGTCTTCCCTGGCGGGCAGGGTGGTCCACTGATGCACGTTATCGCCGGTAAAGCCGTTGCCTTTAAAGAGGCGATGGAGCCAGAGTTCAAAACCTACCAGCAGCAGGTGGCAAAAAACGCCAAAGCGATGGTAGAAGTGCTGATCGAGCGTGGCTATGACATCGTGTCTGGCGGCACGCATAACCATCTGTTCCTGATCGATCTGGTGAGCAAGAACCTGACCGGTAAAGAAGCCGATGCGGCGCTGGGCCGTGCCAACATCACGGTTAACAAGAACAGCGTGCCAAACGATCCGAAAAGCCCGTTTGTGACGTCCGGTATCCGTATCGGTACACCAGCAGTTACCCGTCGTGGCTTCAAAGAAGCAGACGTGCGTGAGCTGGCTGGCTGGATTGCCGATGTGCTGGATAACATCAATGACGAAGCAACCATTGAGCGCACCAAGAAGAAAGTGCTGGATATCTGCAGCCGTCTGCCGGTCTACGCTTAATCGCTAACCTGTTGTGAGACAGCATAAAAAGGATGGCATCTGCCATCCTTTTTTATTGCCTAAAAAACGAGTGCGAAAAAGCTGCAAGACCTGAGTTGCTCAGGAAACACGGTCAGATCGGAAAGTCGCTAAAGCCAATCCCTGGCCGCCCGGCCCGCGCAATTACACACCTCATCCCTGAGGTGTGCCCGTAACCGGGCCAACGCTTTGCGTTGTTTAAAAACGCTCCCGGCATTTTTGTCCATGGCGCGGGACGCTTTCCTCCTCTGACCGTGTTTCCTGCGCGTTAAAACTTAGAGGTAGCGGTAAGAGGCGCTCTGATTTGGACTGGTTAGTGTTCTGAAAGGATGGCATCTGCCATCCTTTTTTATTGCCTGTCCCGCGGCGCTCTGCCAGAGTAGCGCCCACTCATGCTGCGAGGCAGCACACTTGCTGGAGGGAATATGGCAATCGGCTCCGCCAGATGGCTCGGATTGGGCTACTTCACTTACTTCTTCTGTTACGGCATCTATCTGCCATTCTGGGGCGTGTGGCTGAAAGGCACCGGCCTGGATGCTGAGAAGATTGGCCTGCTGCTTGGCTGTGGTATGGTCGCGCGCTTCGTCGGTAGTCTGCTTATCGCTTCTCAGGTTAAGAATCCCGGCCGGTTGATTACGGCGCTGCGTCTGCTTGCGCTGATGACCTGCCTGTTCGCCGCCGGTTTCTGGGTAGGGGAGCAGTGGATGTGGCTGCTGACTGTGATGATCGGCTTTAACCTCTTCTTCTCGCCGCTCGTGCCGCTCAGTGATGCGCTGGCCGCGACCTGGACACAGCAGATTGGGCTGGCGTACGGGCCGGTGCGGCTGTGGGGATCGCTGGCCTTTGTAATCAGCTCGGCGTTAACCGGCGTGCTGGTCAGTGCTTACTCCTCTCAGGCTATTCTGCTGCTGCTTTCCGTTGGTGTCATCGCCATGCTCGCTGGCATGATGCTGAGACCGGCCACCCAGCCACAGGGTCATGAGCGTCAGAGTGCTGCGGGCGGCGGCTGGCAGGAATGGCGTGATTTGCTGCGTGAAAATGCAGTATGGCGATTTATGCTCTGCGTAACGCTGCTGCAGGGCGCGCACGCTGCCTATTACGGCTTCAGCGCTATCTGGTGGCAGGAGAGCGGCTACTCCGCCTCGACGGTGGGTTATCTCTGGTCGCTGGGCGTGGTGGCGGAAATTATCGTGTTCGCTCTGAGCAGCCGCCTGTTCCGCCGCTGGAGCGCGCGTGACCTGCTGCTGCTTTCAGGCATCTGCGCGCTGATCCGCTGGGGCCTGCTGGGAGCCAGCACCGCGTTGCCGCTGCTGATTGTGGCGCAAATCCTTCACTGTGGCAGTTTCACCGTCTGTCATCTGGCGGCGATGCGCTTTATCGCGGCGCGGCAGGGGGCAGAAGTGATCCGGCTACAGTCGCTCTATTCCGCGCTGGCGATGGGCGGGGGTATTGCAGTAATGACCATGATCTGCGGCGTGCTGTTCGCGCATCTGCAGGGTCATCTTTTCTGGGTGATGGCACTGGTGGCCCTGCCCGCACTGTTTCTGCGTCCCGGCTACGACTCCAGTAAATAACGAATGCGCTGCTGATGGTGCAGCGTCAGCGGCAGTTCCGCATGCACCAGCGGCGGAGAGAACAAGGGCAGCGAAGTAGGGTAGGGCGAAATGATGATGTCGACATCCCGCGGCGCGCCGTCCCGCTGAAACTGCTTCACGTCCAGATAGGAAATATTGACAGGCAGCAGCGTGATCTCCCGGATCTGCTGCTCCACATCCTGCTCCAGGTCGGCATCGTCGCCGGTCAGGATCAGCACCTGTTTCTCCTGCAGCGCACTCTCCTGCATCAGCCAGGCACCGAATATAATGGTGATTAAACTCACCTCTTCCGGCGTAAAAGTAATGTTGTAGTGCTGCTCAAAAGCCTGCAGGGCCTGCTGAGTGGTGCGCAGCAGGCGAGGATAGAGGCGGCTGACATCCAGTGCGACACTATTGTCGATACCGATAGTAAAGTGAGTGCGATCGAGCGCCTGCGCCAGATGCGGATAGAGCTGGTGCAGCAGTTCTTCGCGGTCAGCAAAAGTGATTTCGGCGCAGGCTTCAAAGTCATTGATCAGTTGCTGCGTCGCGTTCATCAACTGCTGTTCAGCAGGATGGGTAATTGCGTCCACGACCGGCGTATGAATCTGGCTGAACAGCAGCGTCCAGAAGTCGATTTCACTGACGTGCGGGGCAAGATGGCAGCGTTTTCGCCAGTGATGTATCACATCTTCGGCGGCCTGCCGCTCAGGCTTCTGCTGAAGCCAGAGAGACTGCGCCTCACTGAACAGCACCGGCTGACGCTGGCACAAGCCATACTTCATAAATATCTGCAGAAAAAGCCGGTCGCGTTCGCTGAAATCACGCTTCAGAAGCAGGCTGCAGTGCTGAATCAGCGCCTGTAAATTGGTCTCATCCCACAACGCTTTTTCAATCTTCATGACCTTCAGGCGCTGACGCAGCGGCGTGGCAAAATGCTGGCAGACAAAGTCCTGCGATAAACGCAGACTGCGTCGCAGGTTGTGCAACAGACAAAGGCGCCGGTCCAGCTCTGTACCATGAAGACGAAAGCTGCCATCCACCATCTGATGCAATTCCAGCTGGTGATATCGCTGTATCTCAAGGCCTACATCCGCGATATCCTGTCGGGCAACGGCAGGATCGATGCCATTCAGCTGGCAGATTTTTTCGAGCGTAAGCACGGGTGCGGGCAGAAACAGCAACAATAAAAGATGGCACTGACGCTGTGAACGGGTGAAGAGTGGTGCCAAAGGGGTAGCAGAACTCATCAATCAGATTTCCAGCAGGCTATTTTGAGCTAAGCGTAGTCAACCCGGTCAGCGCCCGCGCGGTTTACGCGGTTTATTTGCCGGAGGTTTAAGGCGGGTCACAAAATTTTGTTACTTATAGATTCTTTTCATCAGGAACGTTACTTTATAACATTATGAAACGCGCACTCTTTGCCTTACTGATGGTATTAAGTCCGGCTCTGCTGGCCCATCCTCACAGCTTCATCGACATGAAAACCGAACTGGTGGTGCAGAATGACACCTTCACCGGATTAAAGATGACCTGGACCATGGATGAGATCACCTCCGCCGACCTGCTGTATGACGCGGGTGAGGCGAAGCCAGGCAGCGTGGTGTGGAAAAAGCTGGCGGCGGGCGTGATGGCGAACGTACTGGGCCAGCACTACTTTTCTGAAATCTGGCACAACCAACAGCGGGTAAAGTTTTTGAATCTGCCAACGGAATATAATCTGTCGCGTAGCGGTCACAAAGCGGTGCTGGAATTTGTTCTGCCGCTGGCGGAGCCCCCGACGCTGGCCGGGCAGCGCTTTGAGATCCTGACCTTCGATCCCACTTACTTCGTCGATATGTTCTATGACAATCCCGGCGCGTTAACGCTGCCGCCGGCGTTGCAGACCCGCTGTAAATTTGCGCTCAATACGCCAAAACCCAATGACTCTCTGAAGCAGTATGCGCTTTCGCTGGATAAAGCCGATGCGCCTGCGGAGGAGATGGATTTAGGTCGCCAGTTCGCACAAACGGTGGTACTGACATGCCAGTAATCTCCGCCCCCCTGCGGGCTTCCCGGCTCTGGCCGCTGTGGTTACTGGCGGGACTCTTCATCGGCGGCGCATTGCTGGTCTGGCTTTACTGGTCGCAGATTCTGCTGCAGAGCGTGTTGTGGCAGAAAGATCTGCACCGCCAGATGACCCAGCTGTTACAACAGGTGGCGGAGCAGCCCAACAAGGCGGGCCTCTCGCTGGTGATATTCAGCCTGCTCTATGGCGTGCTGCACGCGCTGGGTCCGGGCCACGGCAAAGTGGTTATCGCGACCTTTCTGGCAACTCATCCTGCAAAAGTGAAAACCAGTATCAGGCTGACGCTACTCGCCTCGCTGTTGCAGGGTTCGGTGGCGATTGGGCTGGTGACGGTGATGCTGGTGGTGCTGAAAACCTCGTCGCGCCAGCTGCATCTCAGCAGTTTCTGGCTGGAGAAGGGCAGTTATCTGCTGGTGATTGGGCTGGGCGTGATGATCGGGTATCGGGCGCTGCGTTCACTGTGGCGGGCATTGCGTCCAGCTCCGGTATTTCGTGCCTTCCGGCCCCACCATCAGCATGATGAGCATTGCGGCTGCGGGCATGCGCATCTGCCAACCCCGCAGCAGATGAGCGGCAACGTTAGCTGGAAAACCCAGCTGCTGGTGGTGGTGTCGATGGGATTACGTCCCTGCTCCGGCGCGATTATGATGCTGCTGTTTGCCAAAGTGATTGGCGTTTATGGCTGGGGCATTTTCTCTGCTGCCGTGATGGCGGTCGGCACGGCGCTGACCATTTCGGCGATTGGCCTGCTGGTGCAGCAGGCGCGCTCGGTGGCGCAACGGCTGGCACAGCCTGGTGCAGTCTCAGGCATCTCGCGACTATTGTTGCCAACGCTGGCCTTAACCGGTAGCCTGATTTTAATTGTGGCGGGCATCGCATTATGGCAGTCAGCACAGCTGACGGCAGGCGGCGGAATTCGACCTTTCTGATTATAAACGCAGCGGGAATAAAATTCCCGCGGTTATCCTTACCTCGCTAATTATCTCTTAATTCATCTCTTTATTTTTTTCTCAGGGCAGTTTAGTGGAGAAATGACTATTCCCTGTCTACGCTGTTAATACCAAAACGGCATTCCGCCGTCGGGATGATAAAAGATCAGAGCCGTTTTCTGTTTATTGCGAGGAGTATATTTCATGGCTGATACCCGTATTAATAATGGCTACACCGAAACGCTGGCGACCGGGCCGGCAGGACTACCGTTAAAACGTATTTCCTGGAGCGCGGTGTTTGCCGGTGTTATTTGTGCATTAATCGTTCATATCATTCTGACGCTGCTGGGAACCGCCATTGGTGCTACCACCATTGATCCGATGAAAGAACAGAATCCGCTGGACGGCCTTGGTACTGGCGCGCTGGTCTGGACGGCCATTGAAATGTTGGTCGCGATGGCGGCGGGTAGTTATGTTGCCGGTCGACTGGCACAGCGTGAAGGCGCACTGCACGGTTTACTGATGTTTGGCCTTAGCACAATTTTCACTATTTACCTGGCAATTGCGCTGGCAACCAGCGTATTAGGTGGCGCGATGAATATTGTGGGTTCAGGCTTCCAGGCACTGGGTAGTGGTATTTCCGCCGCTGCGCCTTCGGTCACTCAAATGGCAAAAGAAAAGCTGCAGGAAAATAATATTAATTTAGATAACCTGCAGAACGAACTGGAAACCACATTACGCCAGACTGGTAAGCCGGAATTACAGCCAGAGAATCTGAAGCAGGACGCAAATAAAGAAGCGCAGAATGCGGAAAACCAGGCTAACAACACCGCGAACCATCCGCAGACAGCCGATACCGATCTGACTAACTGGGTCAAAGGTGTGATGGATCGTCATTCAGATACCCTGCAGGCAGCCGACCGTGACGCACTGAAAAATATCATCAAAGCGCGTACCGGTAAAAGCGATGAGGAAGTGGATCAGATCGTTGCGAAAACCGAGCAGAGCTATCAGCAGGCCGTTCAGAAGTATAATGAACTGAAACAGCAGGCTGAGCAGAAAGCACGTGAAGCGGGTGAAAAAGCCGCTGCTGCGACCGCTAAAGCGAGCTGGTATGCCCTGATTCTGCTGATCATCGAAGCCATACTGGCTGGTGTCATGGGTATGGTGGGTCGTCGTACTCAGCCCCGTCAGGTGCTGGCACACGAACGTCGTTAATCATCACTGATTAGCAGGCAATAAAAAAGGCGGCTGATAAGCCGCCTTTTTCTGTACTGAGACTTAGCGTTTTAACGCTTCGCTCAGCTCATCACGCATGTTCGACAGCATGGCTTTTACTACGCGCGGGTTACCCGCGACCAGGTTACCTGACAGCAGATAGCCGTGGTTACCGGTGAAGTCAGTGACCAGACCGCCCGCTTCACGAACCAGCAGTTCACCCGCCGCAAAATCCCACGGCTTCAGGCCAATCTCAAAGTAGCCATCTACGCGACCCGCAGCCACATAGGCCAGATCCAGCGCAGCAGAACCGGTGCGACGGAAGTCAGCGCACTGAGTGAAGAGTTTGGTCAGGATGTTCATGTAAGCAGGCGCGTGCTGCTTCATTTTGAACGGGAAGCCCGTTGCCAGAACGGTGCCATCCAGATCGCGGGCAATGCTGCCACGCAGACGATAGCCATTCAGCTGAGCACCCTGGCCACGTGAAGAGGTGAACAGTTCATTGCGCATTGGATCGTAAACGACGGCGACTTCAGTGCGGCCTTTGATGCGCACCGCGATCGAAACAGCAAAGTGGGGCAGACGTTTGATGAAGTTGGAGGTGCCATCCAGCGGATCGATAACCCATTGAACATCCTGATCTTCGCCCGCCAGTTCACCGCTTTCTTCAGTGATGATGGTATGTTTCGGGTAAGATTTACGAATAATTTCGATAATCAGGCGTTCTGCTTCGCGGTCAACATTGGTTACGAAGTCGTTGCTGCCTTTCTGGCTGGCTTCGACGGCGTCCGGGGTTTCATAATATTTGGCAATTAAATTTCCGGCCTTGCGCGCTGCGCGCACGGCAATGTTGAGCATTGGATGCATCGGTATCTCTCGCTGGATGTTAAAGAACGGGGAAAACGGCGCGGAGTATAGCAGCGTGTTCGGTAAATGTCCTGCTTTATGTTACGATTCTCTCCACTGATTTTACTGACCCGTTTCTGAGTATCCCTAATCATGTTGCAAAATATTCGTATCGTGCTGGTCGAAACTTCTCACACCGGTAACATGGGCTCCGTTGCGCGCGCCATGAAAACCATGGGCTTAACCAACCTCTATCTGGTTAATCCGCTGGTCAAACCCGACTCACAGGCGATCTCCCTGGCCGCCGGTGCCAGTGACGTTATCGGCGACGCAAAAATCGTCGATTCACTGGATGAAGCAATCGCCGGATGCAGTCTGGTGGTCGGGACCAGTGCACGTTCACGTTCGCTGCCCTGGCCGATGCTGGATGCACGTGAATGCGGCGTAAAAAGTGTGGAAGAGGGCCAGCAGGCACCGGTCGCGCTGGTGTTTGGTCGTGAACGCGTTGGCCTGACCAACGAAGAGTTGCAGAAGTGTCATTATCACGTCGCGATTCAGGCTAACCCGGAGTACAGCTCGCTGAACCTGGCGATGGCAGTACAGATTATCGCCTATGAAGTGCGCATGGCATGGTTACAGTCGCAGGAGCAGGCCAGCCCGCCGCCAAAGTTTGAAGAATCGCCTTATCCGCTGGTGGATGACCTTGAGCGCTTCTATCAGCATATGGAACAGATGATGCTGAACAGCGGCTTTATCCGTGAAGCCAATCCAGGCCAGGTGATGAGCAAACTGCGTCGTCTTTATACCCGTGCCCGTCCGGAACGCGATGAACTGAACATCCTGCGCGGTATGCTTTCGTCGTTTGAAAAGCGAAAAAACGAGAAAAAAGAAGCAGATAATAGTTGAGTAAATTACCTGGTTAAATACCTGACTAATTTACCAGGTTAAATAGTTGACCAATTTACTCGGGAATGTCAGACTTCATGGCATCTGTTGCTAATCCTCCGATAACCGGACGCTATTGAGGTCGTACGCTATGAGACTGACATCCAAAGGACGTTATGCCGTTACTGCAATGCTGGACGTTGCCCTTCACTCCCATGAAGGTCCGGTCCCGCTGGCTGATATTTCAGAACGTCAGGGCATCTCGCTCTCCTATCTGGAGCAGTTATTCTCCCGACTGCGTAAAAACGACCTGGTTTCCAGCGTTCGTGGCCCGGGTGGCGGTTATCTGCTGGGTAAAGCGTCAGACACCATCTCTGTCGGCGAAGTGATCACTGCGGTTGATGAGTCAGTTGATGCCACCAAATGCCAGGGTAAAGAAGGCTGCCAGGGCGGTGAGCGTTGTCTGACTCACGTGCTGTGGCGCGATCTGAGCGTGCGTATCAGTGACTTCCTGAACAATATTACGCTGGCTGAGCTGGTGAATAATCAGGAGATTCTGGATGTGGCCGATCGTCAGAATGCGATCGATAATCGTCGCTTCCAGAGCCCGCGTTCGCAGGAAATTAACGTCAACCAGCGCGCCTCGTAATCCCCGCTGTTGCGGCCCTTACTGCTAACGCGGTCAGGGCCGAATCTGCTATAAAGACGTATGATTTTCTATACGGAGCTGTAGCGCAATGAAATTACCGATTTACCTGGATTATGCCGCCACCACGCCGGCCGATCCGCGTGTAGCCAGCAAAATGATGCAGTTTCTGACGCTGGATGGCACGTTCGGTAATCCGGCTTCGCGATCGCACCGTTTTGGCTGGCAGTCTGAAGAAGCGGTCGATGTTGCCCGCAATCAGATTGCCGAACTGGTCAACGCCGATCCGCGCGAAATCGTCTTTACCTCTGGCGCCACCGAATCCGATAACCTCGCGATTAAAGGCGCAGCCCACGCCCATCAGGCGCGCGGCAAACATATCATCACCAGCCAGACGGAACACAAAGCGGTGCTCGACAGCTGTCAGCAGCTGGAGCGCGAAGGTTTTGATGTCACGTATCTGACGCCGGCAGCTAACGGCATTGTCTCGCCTGAACAGCTGCGTGCGGCGCTGCGCGATGACACCATTCTGGTTACTCTCATGCACGTCAATAATGAAACCGGTGTGGTTCAGGATATCGCCGCCTTTGGCGAACTCTGCCGCGAGCGTGAGATTCTGCTTCATGTGGATGCGACCCAGAGCGTCGGTAAGTTGCCCATCGACCTCAGCCAGTTACCGGTCGATTTGATGTCCTTTTCGGCCCACAAACTCTATGGCCCGAAAGGCATCGGTGCGCTCTATGTGCGGCGTAAACCGCGCGTGCAGATTGCTGCGCAAATCCACGGCGGCGGGCATGAACGCGGAATGCGCTCCGGCACCCTGCCGGTGCATCAGATTGTCGGTATGGGCGAGGCCTATCGTATCGCGGCAGAAGAGCGCGAAACGGAGATGGCGCGTCTGCAGGCGCTGCGCGATCGTCTGTGGCAGGGCATCAGCACGCTGCCGGACGTTACCCTCAATGGCGATCCGCATCAGTGTGCGCCGAACATTCTTAACATCAGTTTCGCTGACGTTGAGGGTGAATCCCTGATTATGGCGCTGAAAGATCTGGCCCTCTCTTCCGGCTCGGCCTGTACCTCTGCCAGCCTGGAGCCTTCCTATGTTTTACGCGCGCTGGGCGTAAGTGAGGAGCTGGCGCACAGTTCGCTGCGCTTCTCGCTGGGACGCTTCACGACCGAAGAAGAGATCGACTACGCCATCGCCCTGGTGCAGAAGTCGGTAACCCGGCTGCGTGCCTTAATGAAATCCTGATACCCGGTCATAGTCCGGAAACTGCGCCAATATGGGCGCTTCGCTGGCAACGTCCGGCGGAATCTGTTATCAGGTCTCTGCGAAATACATTTAACATCTTATTAAAGCCGCCATAACAATCAGGCTGGATGAAACAGATAACGATTACGGAGCTTTTCGATGACCACACAATCCATGAACATTACGCTTAGCAGCCAGCCCGCTGATGCGCGCTGGGGCGAAAAAGCGATTCTGAGCAGCAACGACAGCGGCATGACGCTGCATCTGACCGGCGCGGATGCGCTGAATACCATTCAGCGTGCGGCGCACAAAATCGACAGCCAGGGCATCCGCCACGTGGCGCTGACCGGCGAAGGCTGGCACCTGGAGCAATGCTGGGCATTCTGGCAGGGCTTCCGTGGCCCGAAAGGCCAGCGTCAGGTTGAGTGGCCAGCGCTGGGCGAACATGAGCAGGCGGAGTTTGATCGCCGTCTGAAAATCATCGACTGGGTCCGCAACGTCATTAACCTGCCTGCAGAAGATCTGGGGCCGGAACAGCTGGCGCATACTGCCGTCGATCTGATCAGTGAAGTGGGCGGCAGCGCCGTGAGCTATCGCATTACCAAAGGCGACGACCTGCGCGTTCAGGGCTATATGGGCCTGCACACCGTAGGACGCGGTTCAAATCGCCCGCCGGTTTACCTGGCGCTCGACTACAACCCAACCGGCGATGAGAATGCACCGGTATACGCCTGTCTGGTCGGTAAAGGCATCACCTTTGATACCGGCGGCTACAGCCTGAAGCAGAGCAGCTTCATGGACTCGATGAAGTCTGACATGGGCGGCGCGGCGACCGTTACCGGCGCACTGGCAATGGCGATTGCGCGTGGCCTGAATAAGCGCGTCAAACTCTACCTCTGCTGTGCCGATAACATGGTCAGCAGCAACGCCTTCAAGCTCGGCGACATCATTCGCTATCGCAACGGCAAATCGGTGGAAGTCATGAACACCGATGCGGAAGGTCGCCTGGTCCTGGCCGACGGTTTAATCGACGCCAGCGAGCAGAACCCGACGCTGATCATCGATGCTGCCACGCTGACCGGCGCGGCTAAAACGGCGCTGGGCAACGACTATCATGCGCTGTTTACCTTTGATGATGTGATGGCACAGTCGCTGATGGGCAGCGCGGTAAGTGAGAACGAGCCTTTCTGGCGCCTGCCGCTGGCTGAATTCCATCGCAGCCATCTGCCGTCTAACTTCGCCGATCTCAATAACATCGCCAGCCCGTCTCATGCGGCAGGTGCCAGCAGTGCGGCAGCGTTCCTGTCCCACTTCGTGAGCAACTATCAGCAGGGCTGGCTGCACATCGACTGTTCCGCTACCTATCGTAAAGGGGCAGTTGATCAATGGGCGGCGGGTGCAACAGGTCTTGGCGTGCGAACCATCGCTAATCTGTTACTGAAATAAGAAGGGCTCAGCGGTGGCAGATGCCGCCGCTGTTCAGAGGGAAACTATGAACCGTCTTGAAGAGGTGCTGAAGCTGGCAGCCACCGAGCCTGCCCATCGGCCCGAATTTTTTCAACTGCTGCTGGAGTCTGATGTCTTTGTTCCAGGCGAAAGCACTACGCAACAGCTTGATGCCAGCACGCCCGTTGATCTGCAGCACTGGGAAAAAGAGGATGGCAGCAGCATCATTCCTTTTTTCACGTCTGAAGAGGCGATGAGTGAAGCGGTGAGCGGTGAGCAGTCCTGGCTGCGTCTGCCGGTCCGGACGCTGTTTGAGATTACACGTGGCGAGACGCTGTTTCTCAATCCCAAACTGCCTTCCGGTAAAGAGTTTACTGCAGCCGAGATCACCCATCTGCTGGCTGAAGAGGGCAGTGCGCTAAGCCAGCAAACCGTGCTGGAAGGCGGACAGTCCCTGCTGTTGTCTGAAGTGGCCGAGCCGCCTGCGCAGATGATCGATTCGCTGACGCAGCTGTTCGCTAAGCATAAGCAGGTGCGTCGGGCGTTTATCGCCAGCATTCGTGAGCGGGCAGACGAAGCGGCCAATCTGCTGATTGGTATTGAAGCGGACAGCAACATTGAGGCGATTATTCAGGCGGCGGGCAGTGTGGCAACGGACACGCTGCCAGACGATGCACCGATTGATATTTGTGAAGTCACGCTGCAGGACCGTGGCATCAGCCACTTCTTTACCGCCCACATCACGCCATTTTATGAACGTCGCTGGGGCAGTTTCCTGCGTGACTTCAAGGGCAGTGAGCGGATTATCTGATTCACTTAAAAAAACAGGCGGCTTATCAGCCGCCTGATTTTTATTTCGCTATCGGTAAGTCGTCGCGACTGCCCCATTCGCCCCAGGACCCGTCATACAGCGTGGCATCCCGAGCGCCCAGCGCCGTCAGCGCCAGAATCAATACCACCGCCGTTACGCCAGAGCCACAGCTGGCGACCACCGGTTGTGTGATATCCACGCCCGCGTCAGCAAACAGCCTGCGCAGTTCCGCTTCCGGCTTGAGTTTTCCCTGCTCAACCAGCGTATTCCACGGCACGTTCAGGCTGTTGGGAATATGTCCGCGATGCAGGCCGGGACGCGGCTCGTCCACTTCGGCGTTAAAACGATTAGCGGCACGCGCATCAACAATCTGTGCACCGCCTTCATGACTGATCAGCAGCACGTCCGTCAGACGTTTCACCCGGCTTTCATCCGCGTGGGCTTCAAACTCACCTTCCGGCAGATTCACGTCGCCGGTTGCCAGCGCAAAACCGGCTTCTTTCCAGCCCTGCAAACCACCGGCCAGAATCGACACCTGCGCCACACCAAAGGTCTTCAGCATCCACCAGGCGCGTGGCGCGGAAAAGAGGTTACTCTCGTCATAGACCACCAGATGCTTATCACTGCTCACGCCCAGCTCGCGCATCGCGACGGCAAAGGTCTCGGCACGCGGCAGCATATGCGGATAAGGGCTGGTGTGATCGGAGAGCGCTTCAATATCAAAGTAAGGGGCGTCGGGTAGATGACCTGCCAGATATTCAGCCTGGACATCGCGAACCGCTTCCATTCCGGGTGGCAACAGACGTGCATCCAGCACCTGAAGTCGCTCATCGTTGTAGTGTTCTTGTAACCAGTCGGCGGACACAAACAGTGGCGTCGTCATAACAACCTCATTTCAGCAATCTGTCATACCAGTGTCAGGGAATGTGCGCACCATCTCAAGAGAAGCGTTGATTAAATGCGAGCATTGATATGAAATTACGCAGCGTAATCAAACGGCACTCCCTGCGTCCCGGTGAAGGAACTACCATGAAGAAACGCACTACCCGGCTGCTGCTCAGCATGCTGATCGGTGGCTCGCTGCTGTCAGCGACCCTGTTACCTGCTTTGCCTCTCCAGGCAGCAGAGGCACCCGCAACCAAACATGTCAGCAAACCGCTGACGATTATCGATCTCTCGGAACTGCAGATCGACGGTGCTGCTGCGCTGGTTTTAACCTTCAGTCAGCCGCTGGATGACAAACAGGATATCGCGCAGAAAGTCAGGCTGACCGATGATAAACAGGGCCGGGTGGATGGCGGCTGGGAGCTTTCCGCTAACCGTAAAACGTTGCGCTTCCGCCATCCCGAACCGTCGCGCCACTTCACCGTCACGGTGGATGCGGGACTGCGTGCGGCCAGCGGTGAGACGCTCGCCGCCGATTACAGTAAAAAAATCGCGTCCAGCGATATCCAGCCGATGGTGGGCTTTGCCAGCCGCGGTTCACTGCTGCCGCTGCGTATCACGCAGGGCCTGCCGGTACTGGCGCTGAATGTTAACCAGGTCGATGTCGATTTCTTCCGCATTAAGAATGCTGGCCTGGCGGAATTTCTCTCGCAGTGGAATTACGGCAATAACCTCTCCAGCTGGCAGTCACAGGATCTGCTGAAAAGCAGCCAGCTGGTCTATACCGGACGCTTTGAGCTTAATCCGGCGCGAAACACCCGTGAAAAACTGCAACTGCCGATGAGTGACATCAAGGCGCTTCAGCAGCCCGGCGTCTATCTGGCCGTCATGAAGCAGGCCGGGACTTATCACTACAGCCAGCCCGCCACACTCTTCACTCTGAGCGATATTGGCCTGTCACTGCACCGCTTCCCGACTCAGTTCGAACTCTTCGCCCAGAGTCTGGCAAACGGCCAGCCGCTCTCCGGCGTCAGCGTCAGATTGCTGGATGAGAAAGGGCAGGTGCTGCAGAGCGACACCAGTGACAGCACCGGTCATCTGCGCCTGAAAGCGGATGAAAAAGGCAAGATCCTGCTGGCCGTGCAGGGTGAACAGACCTCGCTGATCGACCTGGCGCGTCCGGCGCTGGATCTGGCTGAGTTTCCGGTAGCCGGGCCGCAGGGCTATGACAAACAGCTGTTTGTCTTTGGCCCGCGCGATATCTACCGTCCCGGCGAAATCGTCATTGTTAATGCGCTGCTGCGCGATGCCGACGGACGCCCGCTGCCCACCCAGCCGATCAAAGCGGAGCTGGTGCAGCCTGATGGTCAGGTGATGCGGACCTTTGTCTGGCAGCCGGAAGCGGGACTCTACCAGCAACGACTGGCGCTGCCCGCGTCCGCCATGACCGGCGACTGGATGCTGCGGCTCAATACCGGCGATAACCTTAAGCGTGAGTGGAAGTTTCACGTCGAGGATTTCCTGCCGGAGCGCATGGCGTTAACCCTGAAAAATGATCCTCAGCCGCAGCCTGCTGATGCCAGCGTTGAGTTCGGTATTGAAGGACGCTACCTCTATGGCGCGCCAGCTGCCGGGAACACCTTACAGGGGCAACTCTATCTGCGACCGGCGCGTGAAGCCGTGGCTGCACTGCCGGGCTACCAGTTTGGTGACATCACCGAAGAGGGATTAAAGCGCACGCTGGATGAAGTGGACCTCAAGCTCGATGCCAGCGGTAAAGCGCAGCTTACGGTAGAGAATCAGTGGGATCAGCTGCACTCCCCGCTTAACCTGATCCTGCAGGCCAGCCTGCTGGAGACCGGCGGACGTCCGGTCACCCGTCGATCCACCCAGGCTATCTGGCCCGCTGACGCCCTGCCAGGCATCCGGCCGCTGTTTGGTAATAAGGCAGTTTATGACTACCGCAGCGACAGCTATCACGATGAGCCTACCGTGCCGGAAGAGAGCCTGGCCGAATTCGACATTGTTTATGCCAACAGTCAGGGCAGGAAACTGGCGGCAGACAAGCTGGACGTGCGCCTGATCCGTGAGCGCCGTGATTACTACTGGAGCTTCTCTGACAGCGAAGGCTGGCAGTCGCAGTACGGCGACAAAGATCTGCAGGAAGATGAGCGCGCCATCTCAATCCCGGCTGACGGCAGCACTAAAGTCAGCTTCCCGGTTGAGTGGGGCCACTACCGGCTGGAAGTGCAGGCGGGCGAGAAGATCGTCAGCAGCGTGCGGTTCCAGGCCGGTTATGACTGGCAGGACAACACCAACGGCACGGGCGCGTTGCGTCCCGATCAGGTCAGACTGAAGCTGGATAAAGCCGCTTACCAGCCGGGTGATACCGTGCATCTGCAGGTCGAATCACCGGCTGCCGGTAAAGGCTACCTGATGGTGGAGTCGAGCAGCGGCACGCTCTGGTGGCAGCCGCTGACCGTACCAAAGGGCGGCATCACGGTGGATGTGCCGGTGGCTGAGAGCTGGCAGCGTCACGATCTCTACTTCAGCGCTATTGTGGTGCGTGATGGCGATAAAGTCAGTGGTGCCACACCCAAACGCGCGGTAGGGCTGTTGCACCTGCCGATGGCGACCGAAGCACGTCGCTTAAACCTGACGCTTGCGGCACCCGATAAAATCCGTCCTGAGCAACTCCTGACGGTTAACGTTCATGCCAGTCGTGACGGCGGTCCGCTGCCAGAAAAAGTGAATGTGCTGCTGTCAGCCGTGGACAGTGGTGTACTGAGCGTAACGGATTTCAAAACGCCCGATCCGTGGCAGGCTTTCTTTGGCCGTAAACGCTACAACGTCGATCAGTACGACGTTTTCGGTCAGCTAATCGAAGGCGGTGGCCGGCTGGCGGCGCTGCGTTTTGGTGGTGATGGCGAGGATGAATCGATGACGCGCGGCGGTAAAAAACCGGTGACGCATGTCAATATCGTCGCGCAGCAGTTACAGGCGGTGACGCTGGATAAAGCGGGCAACGGAACGATTAAGCTGCCGATCCCGGCGTTTAACGGCGAACTGCGGCTGATGACGCAGGCCTGGAGCTATGACAGCTTCGGTTCTGCAGAGCGCAAACTGGTGGTCGCGGCGCCGCTGATCAGCGAGCTGGCTACCCCACGTTTCCTTGCCAGCGGCGATACCGCATCACTGGCGCTGGATCTCACTAACCTCACCGATCTGCCGCAAACCCTGAAGGTTGATCTCTCCAGCAGTGGCCTGGTGGATCTGGCCGGTGCTGCCAGCCAGAGTGTGACGCTGGCTAAAGGTGCACGCACCACGTTACAGATTCCGGTCACGGCGAAAACCGGCTTTGGTGACGGCGAGATCGCGGTGCAGATTTCCGGTCTGAACCTGCCGGGTGAGCAGGTGAAGCCCGGCAGACAGCAGTGGAAAATGGGTGTCAGACCGCCTTATCCGGCGCAGACGCTGAACTTTGATGCCGTAATCAATCCCGATCAGCCCTGGGAGATCGCGGCGGCGGCGCTGACGGGGCTGGATGCACAAACCCTGAGCGGCCAGCTGACGCTGAGCAATCGTCCGCCGCTGAATATCGCCAGCTATATCAGTGCGCTTTACGCCTATCCCTACGGCTGCCTGGAACAGACCAGCAGCGGACTCTGGCCTTCGCTTTACACCAGCCATGCTGAGCTGACCGCTATGGGCATTAAAACCAGCAGCGATGAAGCACGACGGGCCGCCGTCGACACCGGCATTGCCCGTCTGGCGGGCATGCAGCGCGCCAACGGCAGCTTCGGGCTGTGGGATAAACAGAGTGAAGAGGAGTTCTGGCTGACGCCCTATGTGACGGACTTCCTGCTGCGCGCCAGCGAGGCGGGCTATGCGCTGCCGGATAATGTGGTGGAGCGCGCTAACGCCCGGCTACTGCGCTATCTGCAGGATCCCTCGCAGATCAGCGGCGGCGGTGATAACAACGCCGCGCTACAGTTCAGCGTACAGGCTTACGCCGGGCTGGTGCTGGCGCGTCAGCAACGTGCCCCGCTGGGTGCGTTGCGCGCCTTGTATCAGCAACGTGAGAAGTCCCGCTCCGGCCTGGCGCTGATGCAGCTTGGCGTCGCGCTGAAGCTGATGGGCGACGGACAGCGTGCACAGCAGGCGATCATGCAGGGAGCTACGCTGACGCGTTCGGACAAAGAGTGGTATGGCGACTACGGCAGTACGGTGCGCGATCAGGGGATGATGATTGCGTTGCTGGCGGAAAATAAACTGCAGCCTGATGTGCAAAACAGTCTGCTGCTGTCACTGTCCAGAGAGGTCAACGGCAAACGCTGGTTCTCGACTCAGGAAAATAACGCACTTTATCTGGCAGCTCACACTCTGCAACGTGCGCAGGGCAGCAGCTGGCAGGCGCTATTGTCGGGCAATCCAGAACCGCTGCAGGGCGATGCGCCACTGAATAAAGGGCTGTCTGCTGACCGCCTGTTACAGGGCTTAGCCATCCGTAATCCGGGCAGTGCGCCGCTGTATGGTCGTCTGGACGTCACCGGTTATCCGCTGGCCGCGCCTCAGCCTGAGAGCAATGTGCTCGGGATAAAGCGTGAATACTTTGCCCTGGATGGCAAAGCCGCCGATCTCAGTAATTTGCGTAGCGGGGAGTTGCTGGTGGTGCGTCTGACCGTTTCGTCAAAGCGCAGCATCAGCGATGCGCTGGTGGTGGATCTGCTGCCTGCCGGTCTGGAGCTGGAAAACCAGAATCTGGCCGACAGCAGCGCCAGCCTCGGTGACAGTGCGGATGCGCTGAAAGAGAGCATGGGCGATATGCAGCAGGCTGACATTAAGCACATTGAGTTCCGCGACGATCGCTTTGTCGCGGCACTGGCGGTAGATACTTATCGTCCCGCAACGCTGGTCTATCTGGCGCGGGCGGTCACACCGGGTCGCTTCCTGATGCCGCCGCCGCAGGTCGAGTCGATGTATGTGCCAGAGTGGCGCGCTACCGGCAGTACGCCGCCGCAGCTGCATATCCAGTAAGTGACGCGACGCGTGTTAAAACCTCGCACCCTTAAAAAGTGGTGGCTCGCGCTGCCGCTTTTTTTTCTGGCTTTATGGCTGGTGACGTGGGGACTGGATCGGTTGTTCCCGCTGCCGCTTAAACAGGTGCAGCCTGCGCGGGTCATTGTCGCCAGCGACGGTACGCCGCTGTGGCGCTTCGCTGACAGCAAGGGCATCTGGCGCTATCCGGTTACACCAGAAGAGGTGGCACCGGCCTATCTGCAGGCGCTGCTCACCTACGAAGATCGCTGGTTCTGGTATCACCCCGGCATCAATCCCCTGGCGCTGGTGCGCGCGGCCTGGCAGGATCTGCGTCATCAGAGTGTGATTTCCGGCGGCAGCACCCTGACCATGCAGGTGGCACGCCTTGTCGACCCGCAACCCCGCACGTTGCGGGGCAAGCTGATTCAGGCGTGGCGTGCGCTACAGCTGGAGTGGCATCTTTCCAAACGAGACATCCTGACGCTCTATCTTAATCGTGCGCCTTTTGGCGGTACGCTGGAAGGGGTGGGCGCGGCAAGCTGGAGCTGGCTGGGCAAAGCCCCGTCACAGCTGACGCCGGGTGAAGCGGCGTTGCTTGCCGTGTTGCCGCAGGCACCCAGCCGTCTGCGGCCCGATCGCTGGCCGGAGCGGGCGGAAGCCGCTCGCAATAAAGTGCTGGATCGGCTGGCGGAATACCACATCTGGTCCGCGGAACAGGTGGCGGAAATTCGTCAGGAGCCGGTGTGGCTGCCGCCGCGACAGATGCCGCAGATGGCACCGCTGCTGGCCCGGCGGCTGCTGTCGATCAGCCGCAGCGATAAGATTGTTTCCACGCTCGATCCTTCACTGCAGCGCGAACTGGAAAGCCTGGCGCTGAACGTTAAAAATCAGCTGCCGCCGCGCACCTCGCTGGCGATGCTGGTGGTGGATCACACCACCATGGCCGTTCGCGGTTATGCCGGCTCGGCCGACTTTACCGATGACAGCCGTTTTGGTCATGTGGATATGATCGCCAGCGTGCGCTCGCCAGGTTCGGTGTTAAAACCCTTTATCTACGGCATGGCGCTGGACGAGGGACTGATTCATGCCGAATCGCTGCTGCAGGATGTGCCGCGTCGCTTTGGTGATTACCGGCCCGGCAACTTTGACACCGGCTTTCACGGACCGGTCAGCGCCAGCGATGCGCTGGTACGCTCCCTGAATCTGCCCGCCGTTCAGCTGCTGGAGGCGCTGGGGCCGAAAAACGTCGCGGCGCGTCTGCGCAATGTGGGTCTGAATTTACGTTTTCCGCCTGGCGCTGAACCCAATCTTTCATTGATTCTTGGCGGCACCGGGGCGCGCATGGATGAAATTGTCGCGGCCTACAGCGCTTTTGCCCGCCACGGCAATGCCGCTCAGCTGCGCTGGATGCCCGATCAACCGTTGCAGCAGCGACCGCTGCTATCGAAGGAGTCGGCGTGGATCATCCGGCGTATCCTGGCCGGCGAAGCGCAGCCTGCCGGTAATGGCAACGTGCCCAACGTAGTGCCGCTGGCCTGGAAGACCGGCACCAGTTACGGCTATCGCGACGCCTGGTCGGTGGGCATTAATCCCCGTTACCTGATTGGCGTGTGGGTCGGACGACCTGATGCGACGCCGGTTGCCGGCCAGTTTGGTTTTGCCTCAGCCGTGCCGATCATGAATCAGATTAACAGCGTGCTGATGAGCCGCCTCGGCAGGCGTGACGTGCCAGGCGATCCGCGTCCGGCCTCGGTCACGGTCGCGACCATCTGCTGGCCTGCTGGTCAGCCGCTGCCCGCCGGAGACGAAAACTGTCGTCAGCGGCGGCAAAGCTGGGTTGCTTCGGATACGCTGCCGCCAACGCTGCTGGCACCCGGCCAGGAGAGCCTCAGCAGATTACGCCTGAGTTACTGGCAGAATGCGCAGGGACTGCGCGTTGCTGCCGACTGTCCCGGCGCCACCCGTCACGAACGGCTTGTATGGCCGCTGCCGCTGGAAGCCTGGCTGCCGCCTCAGGAGCGGCGAGCGCAGCGTCTGCCACCTGTTGATACGCACTGTCCACCGTTACAGCAGGGCAGCAGTGCACCGCTGATCATTACCGGCATCATTGAGGGGCAAATTGTTAAGCCGCTGCCGGGCAACAGTGCGCTGACGATCCCGGTCGCGGTGCAGGGCGGGCAGGGTACGCAGCGCTGGTGGTTCCTGAATGGTGAACCTCTCATAACGCAAAATGCCGCAGAGATGTCGCTGCATCTCGATCATCCGGGCGAGTATCAGCTGGTGGTGATGGATGAAGAGGGTCAGCTTGTCTCGGTCACTTTTAGCCGGGGCTGACGCTTTTCTGCGCTAAATCATAACCGTTGCGCTTCTGCTTCGACTCAGATCAAGAATTTTCAACAAATCAGGGATCTCTGGTAGGCAATGCCGGACTCAGCCCCTATAATCGGCGCCGTTTCTTAACCGGGGCGGACGCTACCGGTTTCTTCAGAACGTCAAGACAGAGGTCATCATGGCAATCGAACGTACTTTTTCTATCATCAAGCCAAACGCCGTCGCTAAAAATGTGATTGGTGCTATCTACAACCGTTTTGAAAGCGCAGGCTTCAAAATCGTTGGCGCAAAAATGCTGCAGCTGAGCAAAGAGCAGGCTGAAGGCTTTTACGCTGAGCACCAGGGCAAGCCATTCTTCGATGGTCTGGTTGAATTCATGACCTCTGGCCCGGTTGTTGTTTCCGTGCTGGAAGGTGAAAATGCCGTTCAGCGTCACCGTGACCTGATGGGTGCCACTAACCCGGCAAACGCACTGGCTGGCACACTGCGTGCTGACTACGCTGACAGCTTCACCGAAAACGCGACCCACGGTTCAGATTCTGCTGAATCCGCTGCCCGCGAAATCGCTTATTTCTTCGGCGAAAACGAAATCTGCCCACGTACCCGTTAATCGCCTGGCGATAAACGTTACAGCGGCTTTACAAAAATCTGCGTAGGGGAGGTCACTCCCGCCTGTTATCAGGCCGCAGATGTTGTACAATATTGCGCCTTCATTGACATCGCTTAATGAAGGCGCAATTTTTTCACCTATCCCTGAACAGCGCCATAACGTGTAACAACGAGGCCAGAGAATATTATGTCCGAACAGATTGTGACGTCCGCGTCCGCATCCCCTATTGTCGTCTCCCCCAAAAGCCAGAAAATCAACCTGCTGGATCTCAACCGTCAGCAGATGCGCGAATTCTTCCTGTCGCTGGGTGAAAAGCCGTTCCGTGCCGATCAGGTCATGAAGTGGATTTATCACTACTGCTGCGATGACTTCGAGCAGATGACCGACATCAACAAAAAGCTGCGTAACCGGCTGATGGAGCTGACGGAGATCCGCGCGCCAGAAGTGGCGGAAGAGATGCGCTCTACCGACGGCACCATCAAATGGGCCATTCGTGTCGGTGACCAGCTGGTGGAAACGGTCTATATCCCGGAAGGCGACCGCGCTACGCTCTGTGTCTCTTCACAGGTGGGGTGTGCGCTGGAGTGTAAATTCTGTTCGACCGCACAGCAGGGCTTTAACCGTAACCTGCGGGTGTCAGAAATTATTGGTCAGGTGTGGCGTGCGGCGAAAATTGTCGGCGCAGCGAAAATCACCGGCCAGCGTCCTATCACCAACGTGGTGATGATGGGCATGGGCGAGCCACTTCTCAACCTCAATAACGTGGTCCCGGCGATGGAGATCATGCTGGATGACTTTGGTTTTGGTCTGTCGAAGCGTCGCGTGACCCTTTCTACTTCAGGTGTTGTTCCTGCGCTGGATAAACTGGGCGATATGATTGACGTCGCGCTGGCCATTTCCCTGCATGCGCCGAACGATAAGCTGCGCGATGACATCGTGCCAATCAACAAAAAGTACAATATCGAAACCTTCCTGGCGGCGGTGAAACGCTACATTGGTAAATCCAACGCCAATCAGGGACGTGTGACCATTGAGTACGTGTTGCTGGATCACGTCAACGACAGCACCGACGATGCGCATGAGCTTGCCGCATTACTGAAAGAAACACCGTGTAAAATCAACCTGATTCCGTGGAACCCCTTCCCGGGCGCGCCGTATGGCCGTAGCTCAAACAGCCGCATCGATCGTTTCTCCAAGGTGCTGATGGACTATGGTTTTACCACCATCGTGCGTAAAACCCGTGGCGACGATATTGATGCCGCCTGTGGTCAGTTAGCCGGAGAAGTGATCGACCGTACCAAGCGAACGCTGCGTAAAAAAATGGCGGGTGAAGCCATATCTGTGAAGGCTCTCTAGAAGAGTGACACAGTGCGTTTCCTGAAGTGATGACGCGTGGCAGGCTGCAGCCTGTCAACGTCAACCGGATGGAAACGATTATGCGTAACGGATTACCTGCAGTTTTACTGGCGCTGTTTGTTGTAAGCGGGTGTGTCAGCCAGCCGTATGAACCCGGCGCTGAAGAGGTGCGTCTGCAGTTAGGGATGCACTATCTGGCCGGTGGAGACTATGCCGCAGCTGAGCGAAACTTTCTGCGTGCACAGGCCGCCGCGCCCGAGGACTACCGGGTCTCGCTTGCACTGGCACGACTGGCGCAGCAGCAGGGTAATCAGACAGCGGCGCAGGCACGGTTTATACTGGCACAGCAGCAGGCCCCGGATAATGGTTTTGTTGCTAACAATTACGGTGCGTTTCTCTGCGCTTTAAGGCAGTATGACGAAGCGCATCAACAGTTTAGTCGGGCAGGCGCTGCACCTCAGTTTGATGCACGCAATGACGCGCGTGAACTGGCAGGGTTTTGTTATCTGCAGGCGGGCGATGTTGCCGCTGCCCGCAGGACGTTACGCCAGGCCCTTGAGGCCGACAGACGCAAAGCGGATTCGCTGCTGTCGGAAGCTGAAAAGCTGATGGCAGATAACCAGCTGGCAAAGGTGCAGGTTTTGCTCGACGTTTACCAGCAACAGTTGCCCGAAACGGCACGAAGTCTGGCGTTACACTTACGTTTCGCCGCGCTACAGGGAAATGCCGCTGACGTTTCACGTTATGGCGACCAGTTAGCGCGACGTTTTCCGCAATCGATACAGTACCAGCGTTATTTAGCTAATGAATACTGAAGCCACTCAAGAAAACTCTGCATTACATTCAACAGGTGAACGCCTGCGTCTGGCCCGTGAGCAGATGGGGCTGACGCAGCAGAACGTCGCTGAGCGCCTGTGCCTGAAACTCTCTACCGTGCGTGATATTGAGGAGGACAAATCGCCTGCCGATTTAGCCTCTACGTTCCTGCGCGGCTATATTCGCTCTTACGCGCGTCTGGTGCACATTCCTGAAGAGGAACTGCTGCCAATGATGGCGAAACAGACACCGGTTCGGGCTGCAAAAATCGAACCGATGCAAAGTTTCTCACTGGGTAAGCGTCGCAAAAAACGCGACGGCTGGCTGATGATTTTCACCTGGCTGGTGGTGTTTGTGGTGGTGGGGCTGACCGGTGCCTGGTGGTGGCAGAACCATAAGGCGTCGCAGGATGACCTGGTGCCGATGACCGATCAGAACAGCAGTAGCGGCGATAATGGCCAGTCGATTCCGCTGGGTGAATCCAGCGGTGACAGCGCGGCACCTGCCGCGCCGGACGAAAGCAATACCACGACAAGCGATAACAGTGCGGCCAGCACGCCAGCGAGTGCGGCTCCAGCCGCCAGCGCCAGCAATAGCGCGACTGCCGCACAGCAGGACACCAACAGCAATGCGGTGGTATCGCCGAGTCAGGCACCTGTGGAAAACACGGCGGCTGCCCCTGCAACTACCCAGTCCGGTAACAGCACATCACCTCAGATGCCAGTGGGCGCCGCCGCCGTCAGTGAACCGGCGGCTGATCCAAACGCAGTGGTCATGACCTTTAACGCCGACTGCTGGCTGGAAGTGAGCGATGCGACCGGCAAAAAACTGTTCAGCGGTATTCAGCGCAGTGGTGGTAAACTCAGCCTCGCAGGAACGCCTCCGTATCGTCTGAAAATTGGCGCGCCTTCCGCGGTTCAGGTGCAATATCAGAATCAGCCCGTTGATTTAAGCCGTTTTATCCGTAATAACCAGGTTGCTCGCCTGACGTTGGGTGCGCAATAACAGCGTATCGCGTACCGGGCAATTGTGGAGAAGAAATATGCATAACGAAGCACCCATTATCCGCCGTAAATCCAAACGCATTTACGTCGGCAAGGTGCCGGTCGGTGACGGCGCGCCAATCGCCGTACAGTCGATGACCAACACCCGCACCACTGACGTGGAAGCGACGGTAAATCAGATCAAAGCCCTTGAGCGCGTCGGTGTCGACATCGTGCGTATCTCGGTGCCTACCATGGATGCCGCAGAAGCATTCAGACTGATCAAACAGCAGGTAAACGTCCCGCTGGTTGCAGATATTCATTTTGACTACCGCATCGCCCTGAAAGTCGCCGAATATGGCGTCGACTGCCTGCGCATCAATCCTGGTAATATCGGGAACAATGAGCGCATCCGTATGGTGGTCGACTGCGCACGCGACAACAATATTCCGATTCGAATTGGCGTGAACGCCGGTTCGCTGGAAAAAGATCTGCAGGAAAAGTATGGCGAGCCGACGCCACAGGCGCTGCTGGAATCTGCCATGCGACACGTCGATCATCTCGACCGTCTTAACTTTGATCAATTCAAAGTCAGCGTAAAAGCGTCTGACGTCTTCCTCGCAGTTGAATCTTATCGTCTGCTGGCGAAACAGATCGAACAGCCCCTGCATCTCGGCATCACCGAGGCGGGCGGCGCGCGTGCAGGCGCAGTAAAATCGGCGATTGGCCTGGGGCTGCTGCTGTCAGAAGGGATCGGCGATACGTTGCGCATCTCGCTGGCGGCCGATCCGGTTGAAGAAGTGAAAGTCGGTTTTGATATCCTGAAGTCACTGCGCATTCGCTCTCGTGGTATCAACTTCATCGCCTGTCCGACCTGCTCACGTCAGGAGTTTGACGTTATCGGCACGGTCAACGCGCTGGAGCAGCGTCTGGAAGATCTCATCACGCCGATGGATGTGTCGATTATCGGCTGTGTAGTCAACGGACCCGGCGAAGCGACCCTCTCTACGCTGGGCGTTACCGGCGGCAGCAAGAAGAGTGGTTTCTACGAAGATGGTGTGCGTCAGCGCGATCGTCTCGACAACAATGACATGATCGATCAGCTGGAAGCGCGCATTCGTGCCAAAGCGTCGATGCTGGATGCCAGCCGCCGTATTGATGTGCAGCATCTGGAAAAATAATGGCGTGCGCGGCCTGCGTACGTGACTTTTTTGACTGAACCTGTGCGGTTTCATCCTCATAAGGTATGATGCCGGACAGGTTTTTTTGCATTAAGAGATTTTAACGTGGCGAAGAATATTCAGGCAATTCGCGGGATGAACGACTACCTGCCTGCGGATACTGCCCTCTGGCAACGGATTGAAGGCGTTCTCAAGCAGACGCTGGCGAGCTACGGTTACAGCGAAATTCGCTTACCGCTGGTAGAGCAAACCCCACTGTTTAAACGCGCCATCGGTGAAGTCACCGATGTGGTTGAAAAAGAGATGTATACCTTCGATGACCGCAACGGTGAAAGCCTGACGCTGCGTCCGGAAGGCACGGCAGGCTGCGTGCGTGCCGGTATCGAACACGGTTTACTCTACAACCAGGAACAGCGCCTGTGGTACATGGGACCGATGTTCCGCTACGAACGTCCGCAGAAAGGTCGCTATCGTCAGTTCTATCAGATTGGTGTGGAAGTCTTTGGTCTGCAGGGACCGGACATCGATGCTGAACTGATCATGCTGAATGCCCGCTGGTGGAAAGCCCTGGGTATCTCTGAACACGTTCGTCTGGAACTCAACTCTATCGGTTCGCTGGAAGCTCGTGCTCACTACCGCGACGCGCTGGTTGCCTTCCTTGAGCAGCACAAAGACGTGCTGGACGAGGATTGCAAACGCCGCATGTACAGCAACCCGATGCGCGTTCTCGACAGCAAAAATCCCGATGTTCAGCAACTGCTGAATGATGCGCCACAGCTTGGCGACTATCTGGATGACGACTCCCGCGAGCATTTCAGCGGCCTGTGTGCCCTGCTGGATGACGCTGGCATCAGCTACACCGTCAATCAGCGTCTGGTACGCGGCCTGGATTACTACAACCGCACTGTGATTGAGTGGGTGACCGATAGCCTGGGTTCACAGGGCACGGTGTGTGGCGGCGGTCGCTATGATGGCCTGGTTGAGCAGCTCGGTGGTCGTGCAACGCCTGCCGTGGGTTTCGCCATGGGCATGGAGCGTCTGGTGCTGCTGGTTCAGGCGGTTAATCCTGAATTTGAACCGACGAGCAATGTGGATGTCTATGTTATCGCTTCAGGTCAGGGCGTGCAGTCTGCTGCGATGCAGCTGGCTGAGAAATTGCGTGATGAAGCGCCGGAACTGAGGCTGATGACTAACTTTGGCGGCGGCAACTTCAAGAAGCAATTTGCCCGTGCTGACAAGTGGGGCGCACGCGTTGCCCTGGTGTTAGGCGAAGACGAAGTTAAAGCCGGTCAGGTCGTGATTAAAGATCTGCGCCGTGGCGAGCAGCAAACGCTGGATCAGGCAGAGGCTGCTGCTGTATTGCGCACGCTGTTACAGTCAGCGTGACACAGCACCAACCATAGAAAGGAGAGGGATTGCGTGGAAGTGTATAGCAATGAGAACGAGCAGACCGACGCGCTGCGCAACTTTTTTGCCAGTAATGGCAAAGCGTTAGCCATTGGCGTAGTCATCGGCATTGCTGCGCTGGGTGGCTGGCGTTACTGGAGCAGTCATCAGGATGATACGGCGAAATCCGTGTCCGCGCAGTATCAGCAGCTCACCAGCGCCATGCAGGCGGGTAAACCGGAAACGCTGGAAGCGGTCAGCCGTTTTGCCAGTGAAAACAGCAATACCTACGGTGCGCTGGCTGCGATGGATCTGGCGAAGCAGTATGTTGACGCTGGTCAGCTTGATAAGGCCGCAACGCTGCTGCAAAACGGACTGAAAGACACCAAAGATGCCAATCTGCAGGCGGTGATTAACCTGCGCCTGGCACGCATTCAACTGCAACAGAATCAAGCGGATGCGGCGCTTAAAACCCTTGACGGTGTGAAGGGTGATGGCTGGACAGCCATTGTGGCCGATATTCGTGGCGAAGCGCTGCTGACCAAAGGTGACAAGCAGGGCGCGCGCGATGCCTGGAGTAAAGGAGTCGAATCTGACGCCTCTCCGGCATTGAAGCAAATGATGCAGATGAAGATGAATAACTTAAGCTAAGCCAGTCAAGAGAGCGCACATGGAATTACGTAAATACCTGCTGCCAGGACTGATTTCAGTCACTTTGCTCAGCGGTTGTTCGCTGTTTAGCGGCGAAGAAGATGTAGTAAAAATGGCCCCGTTGCCGAAGGTAGAAAATCAGTTCACGCCACAGAAAGTGTGGAACACCTCGGTAGGCGATGGCGTTGGTGATTTCTACTCAAATCTGCATCCGGCCTGGCAGGACAACACCGTTTTTGCAGCCGATCGTTTTGGTATTGTCAAAGCGCTGGATGCCGCAGACGGTAAAGAAAAATGGAAAGTCGATCTCTCTGAGAAAACCGGCTTCTTCTCGAAAAACCGCTCAGCGCTGTTATCAGGCGGCCTGACCGCTGATGGCGATCGGGTTTATGTCGGCAGCGAGCGCGGCAAAGTTTATGCCCTGAACAGCAGCGATGGCAGCCTGGCCTGGCAGACCAGCGTCGCAGGTGAAGCGCTGTCTCGTCCTGTTGTCAGCGATGGTCTGGTACTGGTGCATACCAGTAACGGCATGCTGCAGGGACTGGATCAGAGCAGCGGTGCGGTGAAGTGGAGCGTCAATCTGGATATGCCAGCGTTGTCTCTGCGCGGTGAATCTGCACCTGCTGTCGCATTTGGCGGCGCCATTGTCGGTGGCGACAACGGTCGTGTCAGTGCCGTGGTGATGAACCAGGGACAGCTAATCTGGCAGCAGCGTATTTCTCAGGTCAGCGGTGCCACTGAGATCGACCGTCTTAATGACGTCGATACCACGCCGGTTATCGTTAATGGCGTAGTGTATGCACTCGCTTACAACGGTAACCTGTCGGCGCTGGATCTGCGTTCCGGCCAGATTTTGTGGAAACGCGAAATTGGCGGTGTGAAAGATCTGATTGTCGATGCCGGTCGTATCTATCTGGTCGATCAGGATGACCGCGTGATTGCGCTGAACGCTGACGGTGGTGTTGCCATCTGGCGTCAGAGCGATCTGCTGCATCGCAACCTGACTTCTCCGGTGCTCTACAACGGCTACCTTGTGGTCGGCGACAGTGAAGGTTACCTGCACTGGCTGAATACCACTGATGGTCGTTTTGTCGCACAGCAGAAACTGGATAGCTCAGGCTTCCAGACTGAGCCGGTGGTTGCCAGCGATAAGCTGCTGATCCAGTCGAAAGACGGCGAGGTTTATGCGATTACCCGTTAACGGATAAACGTCTGGCAGGTGAAATCCTCCGTTCCGACGGCTCCTGATTTAATCAGGGGCCGTTTCGTTTTTAGTCAGGCATGGTATTCTTTGCGCCTTAAGCCTGAACTTAGCGGCCAGAGCCGTTATAATCACGCCATTCGGGCGATTCATTATTTATTGAGGCATTTTGTTATGGTACCTGTGGTCGCGCTGGTTGGGCGTCCCAATGTGGGAAAATCTACGCTATTTAACCGCTTAACCCGCACACGTGATGCGCTGGTAGCGGATTTTCCTGGACTGACTCGCGATCGCAAATATGGTCGCGCCGAAGTGGAAGGGCGCGAATTTATTGTTATTGATACCGGTGGTATCGACGGCACCGAAGAAGGTGTTGAAACGCGGATGGCCGAGCAGTCACTGCTGGCGATTGAAGAAGCCGATGTCGTGCTATTTATGGTCGATGCACGTGCGGGCATGATGGCCGCCGATCAGCAGATCGCTAAGCATCTCCGCTCGCGTCAGAAAGCCACTTTCCTGGTGGCGAACAAAACTGACGGACTCGATCCGGATCAGGCGGTTGTCGACTTCTATTCACTGGGCCTGGGTGAGATTCATGCCATTGCAGCCTCGCATGGGCGTGGTGTGAGCAGCCTGATAGAAGAGGCACTGCTGCCGTGGATGGAAAAAGTTGAGACGGTCGAGCTCACTGAAGAAGAAGAGAACCAGGCTTACTGGGCTGCGCTTGAAGCTGACGAGATTGCTGAGCAGGAAGCCGCAGAGGAAGAGGAAAACTTCGACCCGACTGGCTTGCCAATCAAACTGGCGATCGTTGGCCGTCCTAACGTAGGTAAGTCAACGCTTACTAACCGTATTCTCGGTGAAGACCGCGTGGTGGTCTACGATATGCCGGGCACCACCCGCGACAGTATCTATATTCCGATGGAGCGTGATGGACGTGAATACGTTCTGATCGACACCGCAGGCGTGCGTAAGCGTGCCAAAATCTCTGACACCGTTGAGAAATTCTCGGTAATCAAGACGCTGCAGGCAATTGAAGATGCCAACGTCGTGATGCTGGTGATTGATGCCCATGCCGGTATTTCCGATCAGGATCTCTCGCTGCTGGGCTTCATTCTTAACAGTGGTCGCTCGCTGGTGATTGTGGTCAACAAATGGGATGGCCTGTCGCAGGAAGTGCGTGATGAAGTGAAAGAGACGCTGGATTTCCGTCTGGGCTTTATCGATTTCGCCCGCATCCACTTTATCTCTGCGCTGCACGGCAGCGGCGTGGGTAATCTGTTTGAGTCGATTACAGAAGCCTATGACTGTTCGACCCGACGCGTTAACACCTCGCTGCTGACCCGCATCATGAACATGGCGGCAGACGATCACCAGCCGCCGCTGGTTCGCGGTCGTCGCGTTAAGCTTAAATATGCGCATGCTGGTGGCTATAACCCGCCTATCGTGGTGATCCATGGTAACCAGGTTAAGGATCTGCCTGATTCTTATAAACGCTACCTGATGAACTATTTCCGTAAATCACTTAATGTGATGGGAACGCCAATTCGCATTCAGTTCAAAGAGGGTGATAACCCTTATGAAGGCAAACGTAACCTGCTGACGCCAACGCAGCAGCGTAAACGTAAGCGTCTGATGGCGCATATGAAAAAGAATAAGCGTTAATAGAATGAGGGCCATCTGGCCCTCTTTTTTTTGCGCTGAATAACGCAGTGAGGGGAGAACACAATGCGTGTACTTTGTGAAAAATGTCAGCAACCGCTGTCGCTCAGCGACGGTGAATTTACCTGCACAGCCTGCGGAGCACATTACCCGGCGCATTCCTGCTGTCCTGAGTGTCATCAGCCACTTGAGGTGCTGAAAACCTGCGGCGCAGTGGACTATTTTTGCCGCAACGGACATGGTCTGATCTCCCGCAAGCGCGTACTTTTCCAGCCACCCGATCACTGACCTCGCTTTCAGCTACGCTTAAAATGTCAGATAACGCAGCGTGACCCCTGGCCCTTTTTTGTAGCAAAAATGCTATTACGCCGTAACAAACGCGTTGTATATGTTCACTCTGTAATGTACCAGGTGGTACAATCCTGCCGCGTCGTGGGAGGGGTCAGCCACATCCGTGCTCTTCCGGCCCACAGATTCTCACGGACGCGGGTCTGTTTATATTCGATTTGAAACAGAGCAATGCTCTGCGCGGACGTGCATAACGCGCCAGAGACCGGACGGCATCTGTCCGGATGCTCTGTTTATTCAGGAGAGTAAGTGTTATGGCTGAAACATCCTCCCGCTCCGGAAAGGGGCTGGGAATCGCATCCATGCTGCTCGGACTGGTGATGCTTGCCACCGGTCTGTTTTTTGCCATTGGCGGCGGCAAACTGGTAGCCCTTGGCGGCAGCTGGTACTTCTTAATTGCGGGTATCGTCACTGTACTCTCCGCAATTCAATTCTTCCGTCGCAAATCATCGGCAGTGGTTCTGTTCCTGCTGGTCTTTGTCGGCACCCTGATCTGGTCGCTGTTCGATGCGGGTCTGGAGTTCTGGCCACTAGTTTCGCGCCTGATGGTGCCAGCCGGACTGATGCTGCTGGCCTTCCTGATCTGGCCTTCACTGCGTAAGCACGAAGGTAAGCACTCACTGGCAAAACCTTCATACGCCTTCTCTGCGCTGCTGGCGGCAGGCATGGTGGTAACGCTGGTGCAGATGTTCCAGCCACATCCTACCGTTGCAGCGACCGGCGAAGAGCTGCCACTGATCCCGGTTGATAAAGCGAAACAGCAGAAAGACTGGGATAACTACGGTAACACTCCGCAGGGCAGCCGCTTTGTGGCGCTGGACCAAATCACCCGCGACAACGTGAAAGATCTGCAGGTCGCCTGGACCTTCCACACCGGTGATACGCCTGTCAGCCCGACCGGTAACGGTGCGGAAGATCAGCAGACACCGTTGCAGATTGGCAATACCCTTTACCTCTGTACGCCGCACAACAACGTCATCGCGGTTGAAGCCAACAGCGGTAAGCAGATCTGGAAACGTGAAATCAATGCCAAAGCAGAAGTCTGGCCACGCTGCCGTGGTCTGGCTTATTTTGACGCAACCAAACCGCTGCAACAGCCGGATAAGCCGGGCTCTTCACCTGTACCTGCCGCTGTGCTGCCAGCCGGTGACAGCTGCCAGCGTCGCATTCTGATGAACACCATCGACGCGCGTCTGATTGCGATCAACGCCGATAACGGTGAGTTCTGTGAAAACTTTGGCGAGCACGGCATCGTTGATCTTAAAGCGGGACTGGGCCAGGCACCGGATCCACAGTATCAGCTGACGTCAGCGCCAACGCTGGCGGGCACTACCGTCGTGGTGGGTGGTCGTGTCGCAGATAACGTGCAGACCGATATGCCAGGTGGTGTGCTGCGTGGCTTTGACGTTATCACCGGTAAAATGCGCTGGGCGTTTGACCCAGGCAATGTAGACCCGAATGCGATTCTGATGCCGGGTAAAGATTATACCCGCAGTACGCCAAACTCCTGGGCGCCGATGTCGTACGACCCGGCAATGAACACGGTGTTCATCCCGATGGGTAGTTCCTCGGTTGACCTCTGGGGTGCGAACCGTACCGAACTGGATCACAAATACGGTGCTTCAGTGCTGGCACTGGATGCGACTACCGGTAAAGAGAAGTGGGTCTATCAGACCGTACATAACGATCTGTGGGACTTCGACCTGCCGATGCAGCCAAGCCTGATCGACTTCCCGCAGAAAGATGGCAGCACCACGCCAGCGGTGGTGATTGGTGGTAAAACCGGCATGATCTTCGTGCTTGACCGTATGACCGGCAAGCCGCTGACCAAAGTCGAAGAACTGCCGATGCCGCAGGGTCATATCCCGAACGAGCAGTACACGAAAACACAGCCACACTCGACCGGTATGCCGCAGATTGGCAACCAGACGCTGAAAGAATCTGACATGTGGGGTGCAACGCCGTTCGATCAGCTGGCCTGCCGTGTTGCCTTCAAATCGATGCGCTACGACGGCCTGTTCACCGTGCCGGACACCGACAAGTCGCTGAGCTTCCCGGGTTCGCTGGGCGGGATGAACTGGGGCAGCATGTCGATCGATCCGAACAACCATCTGCTGTTCGTCAATGACATGCGTCTGGGCCTGTGGGTTCAGATGATCCCGGCGGATACCAGCAACATTGCCCGTGGCAGCAACGGCGGCGAAGCGATCAACACCGGTATGGGTGCCGTTCCGCTGAAAGGCACGCCATATGCTGTGAATAAAAACCGCTTTATGTCACCGCTGGGCATTCCTTGTCAGAAGCCGCCATTTGGTACGCTGTCGGCGATTGACCTGAAAACCCAGAAAATCGTCTGGCAGGTGCCGGTCGGCACCGTGCAGGATACTGGTCCGTTTGGCATCAAAATGCGTGTGAAAATGCCGGTTGGCATGCCAACGCTGGGCGGTACGCTGGCAACACAGGGTGGCCTGGTGTTCATCGCCGGTACGCAGGATTACTATCTGCGCGCCTTTGACTCTTCAACCGGTAAAGAGGTGTGGAAAGCACGCCTGCCGGTCGGCAGTCAGGGTGGCCCGATGAGCTACGTTTCACCGAAAGATGGTAAGCAGTACATCCTGATCTCAGCAGGTGGCGCACGTCAGTCACCGGACCGCGGTGATTACGTGATTGCTTACGCGCTGCCAGACAGCAAGTAACAACGCATAAAGAAAAGGGCCGACATTGTCGGCCCTTTTTTTGAAAAAGTCTTACCCCATTTGCTGTAAAACCGAGCATGCTCAGGGAAAACGGTCAGATCGGAAAGTCGCAAAATCGTCATCCATGACTGCTCGGCCCGCGCCGTCCCTGGCGCGGGACGCTTTCCTACTCTGACCGTGTTACCTTCGCTTTAGGCTCATTCGTTGCAGCTAAATTCACATCAGATTATCAGCTGTCTCCGGACCGACAATGTCGGCCCTTTTTATTTGCTTATTTTCCGTCGTGCCACAGCGCCTTTAGCTCAGGCGGGGCTATCTGTTCCGGAATCAGCAGCACAATGGTGCCCGCCTCACGGCGGGTGGCATACTGAATCTGGATGCGAAAATAACGCTGGTCGCCACTGCCCACCTGTGCGGCTTTCTCCTCGGGTTCGCCCAGCGGCATCGCCTGCTCAAGCGCGTGGCAGACGCGCTGTTTTTCAGGGGGTGGCAGTTCGCCCAGCATAAAACGACGTTCGGCACGCAGCCCCGGAATAAAGGCCATGCCGCCTTCACGCGCGACGACAATGGTCGCATCATCGGTGAGTTCGGGCAGGTCACTCATAGCACGCCAACCTCCTTCCACGCCTGTTCAATGGCACTGCTCACTGACGGGTTAAACCGCTTTTCGCCATGCTTAATGGTGAAGCGAGCAAAGGTTTTAAAATCTGCATCCTGTGGCAGTTCGTCGTCACACACCGTGTCATACCAGGCATATCCCGCCTGTTCCCACGCATGACCACCCAGCGCTTTGGCCGCCAGATAAAAAGCCCGGTTAGGAATGCCGGAGTTGATATGCACGCCGCCATTGTCTTCGCGGGTTTTCACATAGTGATCCATGTGGGCCGGTTGCGGGTCTTTGCCCAGCAGCGGGTCATCGTAGGCGGTGCCGGGTTCGGACATCGACCGCAGACCACGCCCGTTAATACCCTTCGCCAGCAGCCCTTCACCAATAATCCAGTCTGCTTCATCCGCACGCTGCTTTTTGCTGAACTGTTTTACCAGCGAGCCAAAGACATCCGACAGCGACTCATTCAGTGCGCCAGCCTGCTCAAAATAGATTAATCCGGCTTCGTTTTCCGTGACGCCATGTGCCAGTTCGTGGGCCACAACGTCAATCGCAATGGTAAAGCGATTAAAGATTTCGCCGTCACCATCGCCAAATACCATCTGCTGACCGTTCCAGAAGGCGTTCTGGTATTTCTCACCATAATGCACGGTACCCAGCAACTTCAGGCCCTGACCATCCAGCGAATTACGCTGATACGCCTGCCAGAAGAAGTCATAGGTGACGCCAAGGTAGTCCCAGGCTTCTTCAGCCGCGACATCATCATTACCCGGCTGGCCCTCCTGACGAATCAGCTTACCCGGCAGGGTTTCCTGGTTTTGCGCATCATAAATTTCACGATCAACATGACCGCCCGCCGCTGTTTTCACGCCGGTCGGTTTTTGCCAGTGTTCCGCCATCAGGTGCTGAACGTGCGTCAGGGTGCGGCGCGCCTGCTCCTGCTGGTGGCCGGAACTGTGAGCGATGATCTTGCGAAGGATATAGGGAGGAATAACGCAGTAAGCCATGTAAGACTCCTTGGCAAAAAGGAATGAGTCAAAAGTATAGACCCGTCTGGCTGGTTAGACCTCATTAGCGAGGCCAGCGGTAAATGGAAAAATGTGAGGTGGCGCGCAAAGTCAGTGTCAGGGGCGGATTGGAGATGGCGCTTATTTTTCAGACAACCATTCTCACGGGTTCTATGAGAATTTTTGGCAGCAAAAATCAGCCCTAAAAACAATCGATCAGGCTGTACAGGACTCATGAATGAGGCCAGCGTTAAGTGGAGAAGTGTGAGCTGGCGGAGAGCGTCAGGAAGCGGTTTTACGGCGGCGCTTTTTCTCAGGTAACAGCTGTGTCACCTGGCTTTCAACCCAGCCATCATCCAGACGGGTGCGCAGCAGGTCGCCGCTCTGCAGCTGTGCGGTTTTCTTCACCACCTGACCGGCGGTGTCGGTGGTCACGCTAAAACCACGCGCGAGCGTCGCCAGCGGGCTGACACCTTCGAGCTGTGCGACCAACTGACCAAACTGCTGTTTATTATTGCTCAGCTGTGTTGCCATGCTCTGCTGCAGGCGATAGTGCCAGCTTTGCAGCTGTTTTTGCGCCTGGAACAGACGCTGCTGCGGCTGTTGAGCGTTGAGCCGATGCGCCAGGCGATCCTGCTGACGTGTGGCCTGACGCAGGCGGGTTTCCATCGCTTCACCCAGACGCTGCTGCAGGCGGAACAGGGCGGTCTGCTGACGGGCCAGACGCAGCTGTGGATGCTGCTGCTGCAGGCGATGTTCAAGACGCGTGTAAAGCCGCTGCTGGCGCGCCAGATAGTAATCCATCGCCATCTCCAGCCGCTGCTGCTGCGATTGCAACTGGCGCAGCAGCTCCAGCTGGTTCCGGCTGACGATTTCTGCGGCTGCTGAAGGGGTAGGGGCGCGTAAATCGGCGACGAAGTCCGCGATGGTGACATCCGTTTCATGACCGACGGCGCTGACGACAGGAATGCGGCTGGCAAAAATGGCACGCGCCACGCGTTCGTCGTTAAAGCTCCATAAATCTTCCAGCGAACCGCCGCCGCGCCCGACGATTAACACATCGCACTCATTGCGCAGGTTGGCAATTTCAATCGCCCGGACGATAGCGGCTGGCGCATCGACGCCCTGTACCACAGTCGGGTAGATGACTACAGGCAGGGAGGGATCACGGCGATGCAGCACGCGTAACACATCGTGCAGCGCTGCGCCGGTGGAGGAGGTGATCACCCCGACCTGACGCGCCGGTTCCGGCAGCGGTTGCTTATGCTGCGGCTCAAACAAGCCTTCGCTCGCCAGCTTTGCTTTCAGCAGTTCAAACTGCTGTTGCAGCAGGCCTTCACCCGCCGGATGCATGCTTTCAGCAATCAGCTGATAGTCACCGCGAGGTTCATAGAGCGTGATGTTGGCGCGAACCAGTACCTGCTGACCATGCTGCGGCCGAAAGGTGACGCGACGGTTGCTGTTGCGGAACATGGCACAGCGAACCTGAGCGCCATCATCTTTCAGCGTGAAGTACCAGTGACCGGAGGCCGGTTGCGTGAAGTTGGAGATCTCGGCGCTGATCCAGACCAGGCCCATCTCTTTCTCCAGCAGCTGACGCACTGTCGTATTGAGACGGCTGACGGTAAAAATATTGGCGGTAGATGGCAGCGACATGTGACGAAGATCAAATTCCAAATCAGCAGGTTAATTCATCGATACTACAGGGCTGTCAGTGCGGATCAAGAGTTTTTCGTAAATAATGCTGGAGGCAATCGATTACGGCCTGTATAATGCCGCGGCAATATTTTATCTAATCTCAATCACCCGAGGTGGAGTATTGCCATGTTAAGAATCGCTAAAGAAGCACTCACTTTTGACGACGTTCTGCTCGTTCCTGCTCACTCCACCGTCCTGCCTAATACGGCCGATCTCAGCACTCAGCTGACCAAAAATATCCGTTTGAATATTCCTATGCTCTCCGCTGCCATGGATACCGTGACCGAAGCGGGTCTGGCGATTGCGCTGGCACAGGAAGGCGGCCTTGGCTTCATCCACAAAAACATGTCGATTGAACGCCAGGCGGATGAAGTGCGCAAGGTGAAGAAACATGAGAGCGGCGTGGTTACCGATCCGCAGACCGTGCTGCCAACCACGCCACTGGCTGACGTTAAAGCGCTGACCGAGCGCAACGGCTTTGCGGGCTATCCGGTTGTTAACCTCGACAACGAACTGGTCGGTATCATCACCGGTCGTGACGTCCGCTTTGTAACGGACCTTTCTCAGCCGGTCTCTGCGGTTATGACCCCGAAAGATCGTCTGGTGACGGTGAAAGAGGGCGAAGCACGCGACGTCGTGCTGCAGAAAATGCATGAGAAGCGCGTTGAGAAAGCGCTGGTGGTGGATGACAGCTTCCATTTGCTGGGCATGATCACTGTTAAAGACTTCCAGAAAGCCGAACGTAAACCTAACGCCTGTAAAGATGCGCAGGGTCGTCTGCGTGTCGGTGCGGCAGTAGGCGCGGGTGCCGGTAACGAAGAGCGTATCGATGCGCTGGTTGCTGCGGGCGTTGACGTGCTGCTGATCGACTCTTCACACGGCCACTCTGAAGGCGTGCTGTCACGTATCCGTGAAACCCGTGCCAAATATCCTGACCTTGAAATCGTCGGCGGCAACGTCGCTACCGGCGCAGGCGCACTGGCGCTGGTCGCGGCAGGCGTCAGCGCTGTTAAAGTGGGTATCGGTCCTGGCTCTATCTGTACGACCCGTATCGTGACCGGCGTGGGCGTTCCGCAGATTACTGCCGTTTCTGACGCCGTGACTGCGCTGGAAGGCACTGGTATTCCGGTTATCGCCGATGGCGGTATCCGTTTCTCCGGCGACATCGCCAAAGCGATCGCCGCAGGTGCCTCCTGTGTGATGGTCGGTTCGATGCTGGCGGGGACCGAAGAGTCACCGGGCGAGATCGAACTCTATCAGGGCCGTTCGTTCAAATCCTATCGCGGTATGGGTTCACTGGGCGCGATGTCCAAAGGCTCTTCTGACCGTTACTTCCAGACTGATAACGCCGCCGACAAACTGGTGCCGGAAGGCATCGAAGGCCGCGTGGCCTATAAAGGCCGTCTGAAAGAGATCGTACATCAGCAGATGGGCGGCCTGCGTTCGTGCATGGGCCTGACCGGTTGCCCGACCATTGACGACCTGCGCACCAAAGCGGAATTTGTCCGCATCAGCGGCGCAGGCATCAATGAGAGCCACGTGCATGATGTGACCATCACCAAAGAGTCACCGAACTACCGCATGGGTTCATAATCCCGATTTCCCGCCCGGCTTCAGCCGGGCGCTTTTATTGATCAAGTCACCGTTCTGGAAACCCCTCAATGACGACGGAAAATATCCATAAGCACCGCATTCTGATTCTCGATTTCGGCTCACAATATACTCAGCTGGTTGCCCGCCGCGTGCGCGAACTCGGCGTTTACTGTGAACTCTGGGCATGGGATGTCACCGAAGAGCAGATCCGCCAGTTCAACCCAAGCGGCATCATCCTTTCCGGCGGCCCGGAAAGCACCACCGAGCTGAACAGCCCGCGTGCACCTGAATATGTCTTCAGCGCTGGCGTGCCGGTGCTGGGTGTCTGCTACGGTATGCAGACCATGGCGATGCAGCTGGGCGGCACCGTTTCAGGATCAAATGAGCGCGAATTTGGTTATGCGCAGGTCGAAGTCACCACGCCAAGCGCGCTGGTTCGCGACATCGAAGATGCGATTAGCGCTGCGGGTAAACCGCTGCTGGATGTCTGGATGAGCCACGGCGACAAAGTCACGGCGATCCCGGCTGACTTCGTGACCGTTGCCAGCACAGAAAGCTGTCCGTTCGCTATCATGGCCAACGAAGAGAAGCGTTTCTACGGCGTGCAGTTCCACCCGGAAGTGACCCACACCCGCCAGGGTCTGCGGATGCTCGAGCGCTTCATCATCGACATCTGTGAATGTGAAGCCCTGTGGACCCCTGCCAAAATCATTGAAGATGCCGTTGAGCGCCTGCGTGAGCAGGTGGGTAACGACAAAGTGATCCTCGGTCTGTCAGGTGGCGTGGACTCCTCTGTGACCGCAATGCTGCTGCATCGCGCCATTGGTGACCGCCTGACCTGCGTGTTTGTGGATAACGGCCTGCTGCGTCTGAACGAAGCACAGCAGGTGATGGATATGTTTGGCGACCACTTTGGTCTGAACATCATCCATGTACCGGCTGAAATGCGCTTCCTGGATGCGCTGGCGGGTATTGATGAACCTGAAGCCAAGCGTAAAACCATTGGTCGCGTCTTTGTGGAAGTGTTCGACGAAGAAGCGCTGAAGCTGCAGGACGTGAAGTGGCTGGCGCAGGGCACCATCTATCCGGACGTGATTGAATCGGCTGCGTCTGCCACCGGTAAAGCGCACGTCATCAAGTCGCACCACAACGTGGGTGGTCTGCCGAAAGAGATGAAGATGGGCCTGGTTGAGCCGCTGAAAGAGCTGTTCAAAGACGAAGTGCGTAAGATTGGTCTGGAGCTGGGCCTGCCATACGACATGCTGTTCCGCCATCCGTTCCCGGGTCCGGGTCTGGGCGTGCGCGTACTGGGCGAAGTGAAGAAAGAGTATTGCGACCTGCTGCGTCGTGCCGATGCTATCTTCATCGAAGAGCTGCACAAAGCGGATCTCTACAACAAAGTCAGCCAGGCATTCACCGTCTTCCTGCCGGTTCGTTCGGTCGGCGTGATGGGTGATGGCCGTAAATATGACTGGGTTGTCTCGCTCCGCGCGGTAGAAACCATCGACTTTATGACCGCACACTGGGCGCACCTGCCGTATGATTTCCTGGGCCGCGTCTCTAACCGCATCATCAATGAAGTCGACGGTATTTCCCGTGTAGTGTATGACATCAGCGGTAAGCCACCGGCGACGATTGAGTGGGAATGAACCGGTTCGCGCCGATTAAACCCTGATGCCTAAAAAACCCGCTTCCAGCGGGTTTTTTATTGCCTGAAACACACGCAGACTCCCCGCTTTAACCTTTCGGCACATCCGGATAGCCATCTGGCGGTTTTCTGTTCACATTGCCGGGAATTACGCTATCCTCCATGCAGTAAAAGCTGCACTTCACTTCAGCTGTGTCCCGCTTTCACCGATCTATCCCAACGCCACCACTTACTGAAACCGCCTGCTGATCAGGCATTTCGTGATTCTTACGTCACCAGGAATGTTGTCATGCTCTCACTGAAAGTGTTCAGCCTGTTTTTTGTTGCCGTACTGCTGTTATCGCTCGGAGCCAGCATTGCGCAGGCAACGCGTCACGGCGAAAGTTCAGAGTCAGGTGGCTGGGCGACTGCCCGGCGTGATTCGGCTGGCATAGCGCCCGATCCGCGCGCTTTATATAGCCTGGCTATCGTGCAGGTCTATGCCGCGCCGACCTATGGCTGGAAAGGGCGGGTGGCGGTGCATCCGTGGATCATCTTCAAGCGTGCGGGTGAAACACGCTACACGCGCTATGAAGTGATTAGCTGGGGCAGTGGTGATAAGGTCCGCCGCAACAGCAACCTGCCGGATGGTTACTGGTATGGCGCAAAACCGCGGCTGCTGGTGGAGCATCGCGGACCGGAAGCCGAGGCGATGATCCCACAGATAGAAGCGGCCATTAAATCGTATCCGTGGCCGACAACCTATCGTGCGTGGCCTGGACCGAACAGCAACACCTTCCTGGCACACATTGGCCGTGAAGTGCCCGCCCTGAGGCTGGATCTCCCCGCCAATGCGCTGGGCAAAGATTACCGGCCACTGTGGCGTCCTGTCGGGCTGCCGCCATCCGGGCGCGGTGTGCAGGTGTCGATTCTGGGCGTGGCGGGCGTGACACTGGGTGCAGAAGAGGGATTTGAAATGAACCTGCTGGGTCTGAACATGGGACTCGATTTTTCGCCATTCCGGCTGCGGCTGCCGTTTATTGGCGGTCTGGGCAACGACAATCTTCAGCAGGACAAGCCCTGACAATATGGCCCCGTCAGGGGCCGTTTTGCCTCAGCACACGCCAAAGTCACCTTCTTCATGATAGAGGTTGACGCTCTCTGCCTTCACTTCGATCTCTTTCTTCGCCGCATCATCAATGCGCGCGCACCACAGGGTGTCGCCTTCTACGCGGAGCACCTGCATTTTAGGGCCGCCGGTTTTCGACTGAACAAAATCCTCTGCTTTAAACATATTGCCTCCATTAATTATCGTTACTGCTGCCGATCGTTTTTTGCGTGACGTTTTCCAGTTTATACCCTGACTGTTTTACTGCGAGAAAAAGTCTCCGCATGCTGAGCCATATTAAGAAATATTCATTGAGTTGTCAGTTGACAACTCATTCATTCGGCGTCAGCATAGGGGCACATATGGCAAGGAAGCGGCATCCCGGTAAAGAGATAGAGATGGCGTTACGTTACGCCGAATCCCACGGCTGGCTGGTGGTTACCGGAGGCCATCATGCCTGGGGCAAAATGTACTGCCCGAAAAATCTGTTGATGTGCCGATGCGGGGAGTTCTGTCTGACCTGTATCTGGAGCACACCAAAAAACGTACATCATCATGCCCGTGCGCTGCGGCGCGTGGTCGATAACTGTCACTATCTGAAGTCCTGAGACAGCACAAGGAGAGGCATATGGAATATTGTTTTACGCTACGGTTCAGCCTGCCGGAAGGGCATGCGCCGGTGGATGAGATGCTGGAAACGCTGGCAGCAGCAGGCTGTGACGATGCGCTGATCGGTCTGGGGATGCCTGGACGAATTGCACTGGAGTTCACCAGGGAGTCTGACTCTGCAACGGACGTATTAAAGCAGGCGGAAGAGGATGTACTGCGCGCGATACCGGGCGCCACGCTGGTGGAAGCAGCACCTGATTTTGTGGGCCTGACAGATGTGGCGGAGATCATCGGCATGACGCGGCAGAATATGCGTAAGCTGATGCTCAGCCACCGCCCGCCGTTTCCGCTGCCGGTGCATGACGGTAAAACCGCCATCTGGCACTTAGCGGATGTACTGGAGTGGCTGAGCCAGCGCGGTAATTATATGCTGCCTGCGGCGACCCGTGAACTGGCACAGGTGACGCGACAGCGCAATCTTAACGGGTCGCTGCAACGTTACGGCCTTCGCAGCTAATCAGTGCGGCAGCAGGAAGATCGTTGCCAATCCCAGGAAGATAAAGAAGCCGCCGGTATCGGTCAGCGCGGTGATCAACACGCTGGAACCCACGGCCGGATCGCGTTTCATTTTGGTCATCACCAGCGGCACCAGCACGCCCATCAGCGCGGCCAGCAGCAGGTTCAGCGCCATGGCCAGCATCATGACGCCGCCCAGTGCCATATTGTCATACATGAGCCAGGTAATGCCGCCCATGATGCCGCCCCAGAACAGGCCGTTGATCAGCGCCACGCCAAGCTCACGGACGATCAGGAAAGAGAAATTTCCCGGTTCAACCTGATGTAAGGCTAGCGCCCGCACAATCATGGTGATGGTCTGGTTACCGGTGTTGCCGCCGATACCCGCGACAATGGGCATCAGGGTTGCCAGCGCGACGATCTGCGAAATCGTCCCTTCAAACAGCCCGATAACGCGCGAGGCGACAAAAGCGGTACAGAGATTAATCGCCAGCCAGGCCCAGCGTTTACGCACCGATTTACGCACCGGCGCGAAAACATCCTCTTCCTGACTGATACCGCCCATTTTACGGATGTTGCTTTCGTTTTCGGCGTTGACCAGGTCGATGATGTCTTCAATGGTGACACGGCCAATCAGTTTTCCTTTTGCGTCAGTGACGGCGGCAGATATCAGGTTATAACGCTCAAAGGCGCTGGCGGCGTCTTCGGCCTTATCGTTGAGCTGGAAGGTGGTCGGGCGCGCATTCATGACGTCGCTCACCAGGGTTTTAGGTTTGTTAAGCAGGATATCTGTCAGCATCAGCTCGCCCAGCAGCTGATTCTCTTTATTGGTGATAAACAGCTTATCCGTGCCGCCTGGCATGTCTTTACGCTTACGCAGAAAACGCTGCACCGTTGCCAGCGTGACATCGTCGCGCACCGTCAGGATATTGAAATCCATCACCCGGCCCACGCGATCGCGGTCGAGCTGCACCATATCGAGCATGCGGGCGCGTAGAGCAGGCTCCACGGTTGCCAGCAGGCGTCCGGTCAGGTCACGCGGCAGATAACGCGCCAGCCAGACCTGGTCGTCGATATCCAGCGGCTGGATAGCTCGCAGAATATCGCGATCGCTCATCTCCTCGGTGAGGCTGGCCCAGACCGTTTCAGAGGCTTCAACCAGTACATGGCCGCGCCGCTCATTTGGCACCAGCCGCCACAGCGCCTGACGCTCCTCTTCGGGCAGGGCTTCGAGAATATCCGCGAGGTCAGCGGCATGCAGTTGCAGAATGTCCTGTTCCAGCGCATCACGCTGGGCCGCATTTTCACGTTGCTGTTCAGGATTGAGATCGCCGGATTTCTCCAGCAGAGCATCAACCAGATCGTGCTCGTTGAGCAGCAGCGTCAGAATGCGATGACGTATTTCACTTAAACGTTGAGAGTGAGAGGCAGACACAATGAGATCCCTTTAGTCTGAAAGCACCAGCACGAAGTGTAGCGTTTCGCCTGAAAAAGGGATGCAAAAAAGAGTCCAGTTGTCTGGATAACATTTACTTTTAAGAAGTCTTTCAGGCGAAAAGTCAGTATTCGTTAGCGCGTATCACCTGATGTAACGGTAACCGGTTCAGGAATCGCTTTCTGTTGCTGGTGATGCTCGAAGGCAGCGGGCAGGATAAATATCAGGCGACTAAAGAGAATGATAAAACTGATCAGCAACACAATACGGGTCATGGTGCCGGTTTTTTGACGTCTTCGGGGAGAAATAGCGCTGTTCACGCGGGGTGGTTCCTGTAATGACCCCATCAGGGGCGACTGCAATATTTAGTCACAGTCGCCTGATGAAATCAATCGCTGTTGAAAAAAACAGCAGATAAAGATCAGTAACTCGCTTTTTGTGCCAGCAGCGTAGCAAAGCGGCAGGTAACGCGATTGCCATTTTCATCTTTACGATGCAGCTGACCGGGATGTTCGTTGTACTTCACGATGTGCCAGTTGCGGTAATAGTGGCTCAATTCGCCCGACTTGAAAGCAAAGGAGAAATCAGCCGGGCAGGGCATATCTTCCGTATTCATCGCCGCCACAATCAGGTTGAAACCATCCCTGACCGTACAGGCCTGCATGTCAGCAATCAGCTGTGGAATGGTCTGCGGCTGCAGAAACATCATCACTACGGTCGACAGCACAAAGTTGAAGCCGCCATTGAAGCGCGTGTTGTTCAGGTCGCGCTCCCCGGTGTGAATTCCGCTGAGGTTTTCCCGGGCAATAATATCCTGCAGGCGGGCCAGGCTTTGCGGATTATGGTCCCATGCCGTGACGTCAAAGCCGTGCTGGTTCAGAAACAGCGTATTGCGTCCCACGCCACAGCCCAGATCCAGCGCCTTGCCGACGTTGAGATGAGGCAGAGCCGCAACCACTTCGGAGTGGGGCGGCGTCAGGCCATAGGTTTCGGCAAAATAGTTTTCGCCTGAAAGTGGTGCAGTTGGTTGTGTCATATTCATCAATTCAGTTAAACAGGCGCCAGGCGCCCGGGTTGTCAGGCTTCTTCTTCGAGGATCAGTTTCCATCCTGTGACGTCGTTCCAGTAAACCTGCTCACGTTCCAGATCGAGCTGAACCAGGTTGTTCTGGTTGAAGTAGCCCGCCGGGAAAATCAGCGTCCAGTGGCCGTCATCGCATTTAAGGGTTAATGCATCCGGACGCGTAGTGGCCTGGCGCTGATTGTTCAGCAGGGTACCCAGGCGCAGCAGGAAAATCAGCGGCACAAACTGCTTTTTCTTGAACAGCGTGACGCGCGGCAACTCGTCGAGCTTCACCGCTTTGCGGTGGAATCTGACCAGCGCCGCCAGCAGCATCTGCTGATCCTGATTGAAGCCCGGCAGGTTGGTATTTTGCAGGATATAGGCGGAATGACGTTGCAGGGCGCTGTGATTAATCGTCAGGCCCACTTCGTGCAGCATCGCCGCCCACTTCAGCAGGGCGGCCAGCTGCGGATTGGCCAGTTTCGGGTTCTGCTCGCTCCACTGCAGATAAAGCTGCTCGGTGGTTTCCAGCACGCGGCGCGCCTGATCGCTGTCAATGGCGTAATGATTCGCCAGACTTTGTGCCGTACGGCTGCGAATATCCTGATGGCGGAAACGGCCCTCCATCTCATAGAGCACGCCTTCACGCAGCGCACCGTCAGAAAGACGCAGCTCGCGAATCGCCAGCGCATCAAACACGCCACACAGAATCGCCAGTCCGGGCACAAACACCCCTTTGCGTTCTTCCGACAGGCCCGGCAGGCTGAGGGCCGCAAAGGATTTGTGCTTCATCACCTCGTCGTAGAGCTTGTCGAGGCGCTCAGGCGTAATCAGCTTCTCTTTCTCATCCATCGCCTGCAGCACTTCGCAGGCGGCCTTGATGGTGCCGGACGCACCCAGCGCATATTGCCAGCCATGCAGACGGTATTGCCACGCCAGCGTTTCCAGCTTCTGCGCAGCCGCTAAGCGGGCGCGACGGAAGTTTTCACGACTGATTTCGCCTTTCGGGAAATAGAGCTGGGCGAAACTGACGCAACCCATGCGTCGGCTCTCAACCAGTTGCGGTTCAAAATCCTCGCCAATCACCAGCTCGGTGGAGCCGCCGCCGATGTCGATCACCAGCTTGCGACCTTTCTCCGGCTGCGTGTGTTCAACACCCATAAAGATCAGACGCGCCTCTTCATGGCCTGAAATCACTTCGATCGGATAGGGGATCACCTCAGCAGCCCGCTGCAGGAAGGTTTCGGCGTTGACCGCCTCGCGCAGCGTATGGGTGCCGACAATCGTCACGTTGCTGGGACTGAACCCCTGCAGGCGCTCGGCGAACAGAGCCAGACAGGCTAATCCCCGCTCCATTGCCTCTTCGCTGAGGTTGTGTTGAGCATCCAGCCCGTCAGCCAGATGGACGCGCTGTTTAAGGCGGCCCAGTACCTGCATCGCACCATCGACGACCCGCGCAATCACCATATGGAAACTGTTCGAGCCCAGGTCAATCGCCGCAAACTCCTGGGGTTTTGGCGTACTTTTATGAGAAATTGGCATAGGATTTATTCAGGTTGTTCCAGTTTCTTGATGTAATCATAGATGGCCAGCTGCGAGCGCACTTTACGACGGTTGCCGCGCTGGACGTAATGGTTACTCAACTCTTTATCGACGATGCGGGCTTTCACCGTATCACTCAACTGAATAGCAATAATGTCGAGTATGCGCTGCCGGATGTGGGGATCGAGGATCGCCACGGCCACTTCGATGCGGTAATCAATGTTACGTGTCATCCAGTCAGCGGAGGAGAGGAACACCTTCTTATCGCCGCCATTCTCAAAAATATAGACGCGATCGTGTTCCAGATAACGGTCAACAATACTGATGACACGAATATTTTCACTGATCCCCGGCAGGTCCGGGATTAATGAGCACATGCCGCGCACCAGAAGATTAACCTTCACCCCTACGCTGGAGGCTGTATAAAGCCGATCTACCAGACCTTTGTCCACCAGATTGTTGATTTTCAGAGTAATGCCGCAGGGCTTATTCTGCTGTGCATTGGCAATTTCGGTGTCGATCAGTTCATACAGCATCCGGCGCGAGTTCTGTGGCGACACCATCAGGTGATCGAACGTCACGGGCCGGTAAGGATTCTCAATAAAGTTGAACACCCGGCGTACTTCATTGGTGATGCGCGCATCCGCAGTCAGCAACGAGTAGTCGGTATAAAGCCGCGCGGTCTTCTCATTAAAGTTGCCGGTACCGATATGCGCGTAGCGCACAATCTCTTCGCCTTCGCGGCGTGAGATTAGGAACAGCTTGGCGTGGATCTTCAGGCCGGGTGCAGAGAAAATCACATGCACGCCTGCTTCGGTCAGACGTTTCGCCCAGTAAATATTGGCTTCTTCATCAAAGCGTGCCTGCAGCTCTACGACCACCGTGACTTTTTTACCGTTATAAGCGGCATGGATCATCGCATCCATGATGCGGGAGTGTTTAGCGACGCGGTAGATGTTGATTTTGATCGCCAGCACGCTGGGGTCAAACGACGCCTGACGCAGCAGTTCCAGCACGTGCTCAAAGGTGTGGTACGGATAGTAGAGCAGTACGTCGCGGTCGCGGATCGCATCAAAGCCGTTGCGGAAGCCATCAAAACCGATGTGGCGAATCTGCGGCAGCGGGCGGTTGACCAGGTTGTTTTTACCTACGTTCGGGAAGCCGATAAAGTCTTTGAAGTTGTGATAGCGGCCACCCGGCAGTATTGAGTCAAAGTTGGAAATCGAGAGCTTGTGGCACAGCAGCTCAACCATCGCCTCTGGCATGTCACGCTGATAGACAAACCGCACCGGCTCCGCTGTCAGTCGCTGCTTCAGGCTGGAGGACATCAGCTCCAGCAGGCTCGACTCCATCTCCGTCACCAGATCGTACTCGGCGTCACGCGTCATTTTCATTGAATAGGCGTTAAGCGCGTCGTAGTCATAGAAGCCTTTGAAAATATCATCCAGGCAGTAACGTAAGATGTTGTCCAGCAGGATCATTGGCTTGCGACGGCGCGGTGGCTCTGCCGGTAAATTGATGAAGCGCGGCACTTTATCGGACGGGATCTCCAGCAGTGCATAACGAATATCGTCACCACGGATAATCTCTACCGCCAGGTAGGTGTAATCATCTTTAAGGAATTCGGTCAGGTCAGTTTCATGGGTGATCAGAATCGGGGAGATATGCTGACGCAGTTCATGTTTGAAGTAGTGGCGCAGCCACGCCTGCTGGTTGGGCGACAGCTGGCGTTCATTGATCAGGAAGATCTGGTTACGTGCCATCTCAAGCAGCAGGTCGTTATAAAGTGCGTCGAACTCCTGATCGGACTTCATCACCCGCTGCTGAATTTTCTTAAACAGATGGCGTGGCGTACTGGCGGAACCCTGCTCTTCACCAATCAGAATGCGGCGTTTGAGGTCGGCGAAACGCACTTTATAGAATTCGTCGAGATTGTTGGAGTAGATGCCCAGAAAGCGCATCCGCTCAATCAGTGGATTGCTTTTGTCTGCTGCTTCCTGCAAAACCCGTTCATTAAAGGATAACCAGCTTAATTCTTTTTCTATATAAAGCTTTACCTGACCCATTCTCACTCCATTTAGCGGTTGCAGGACTGAAGATCCAGTATCCACCAACATTATGGCGAGAGTATGGCAGCGTTGTCCAACGCCAGGAGTTGTCTTATCAATCGGCTACGGGCAACATAGCGGCTTATTTTGGCCTGCTACCGGAACCGCATGAGCGCAAACCACATTCCTGTCCAATTCAGCGATCGCAAGCGTCGTGCCGTTGATCGTCTGACGCGGCGGCTGATCACCTGCTGTGGCGTCGCGATCCTGCTACTTATGCTGCTGCTGTTCTGCTGGCTGATTGGCGTGGTATTACCGCTGTTTAATGCGCCGGGCCTGCAAATCGCGGCCAGCCAGCAACTCTGGGATCGTACGGCCGCTTTAGCAATAGGCAATCAGGGCAACATTGGCTGGCGTATCAGCGCGCACGGTGCAGCACGTTTTATTCCGCTGGATGGTCAGCCTGCGGAACCGGCGCTGGCGCTGACCCCGGCGCCTGATGAGGTGGTGCAGAGTGCCGATGGGCAGACGCTGCTACTGAATATGCAGGGCGCGCTGACGCTGATGCAGCCTGCGACCGACCAGCAGTGGCGCTTCCCGCTGGGCGACAAACCCTTTCATCTGCCTGATGGCGCAGTGACAAAGATGGCGCTGGCGACGCGTCATGCGGGTCAGTGGCGCATCGCTGCTCTCACTGAGGCCGGACTGCGGGTGCTGACGCTGGGCACCGATCGTCAGGCGTCGGTTATCCCGCTGCCGCAACGCCAGCTTGATCTGCTGGCGATCTCGCCCTCCGGCGATCTGCTCTACACCACCGAAGGCACGCTGCTGCGGGTCTGGCAGCTCGACGATGACCGTGCCCTGCTGCGCGAAACGCATACTCTGTCGCAGCCCCCACAAAGTCTGCATCTGCTGGTGGGCGGCAAAAGCCTGCTGATTCAGGATCGCAGCGGTGTCACCCAGTGGTTTGCTATCGCCAGCGATCAGGGGCCGCGCCTGCAGCGTATCCGGACCTTTGCGCACAGCGATGGCGAGACGATTCTGGTAACAGAATCACAGCGTCGCGTGTTTGCGACGCTCAGTAAACAGGGAATGCTGCGACTGTTCGCCAGCAAGCAGACTGGCCCGATACTGCAGCGTCAGCTTGAACCCGGCATCGTGCAGGCGCAGTTTTCACCCCATGGCGACAGCCTGCTGATTGAGCGGGCGGGAAGCTGGCAGACCCTGCGGCTTGATAATCCATGGCCGGATGTGACCTGGCGTAATTTCTGGCAGAAAATCTGGTATGAAAACTACCCCGGACCCGACTGGGTCTGGCAATCCACCGCCGCCGGTGACAGCTATCAGGCCAAGTTCAGCCTGATGCCGATGGTCACGGGAACGCTGAAAGCGGCCAGTTTAGCGCTGCTGTTTGCCACGCCGCTGGCGCTGGCCGCAGCGATGTATACCGCGTGGTTCATGGCACCGGGCCTTCGGCGCTGGGTTAAACCAGCCATTGAAATGATGGGCGCGCTGCCAAGCGTAGTGGTGGGGCTGATTGCCGGGATCTGGCTTGCGCCACATATTGGTCAGGCGCTGGTGGGGGTACTGCTGCTGCCCCTGACGCTGGCAGGCGCGCTACTGCTGTGTGGCGTATTCAGCGCGCGTTTACCGCCGCGCTGGCGTCAGCCGGGCCGGGAAGTAGTGATTCTGCTGCCGCTGTTGCTGCTGGTTACGCTGCTGACACTGTGGCTGCCGACGCTGTTTATACCGGATGCGGGCGACTGGCTGCCGCATTACGAGCAGCGCAATCTGCTGGTGGCCGCGCTGGCGATGGGCTTTGCGCTGGTGCCGCTGATCTTCACCCTCTCTGAAGATGCGCTGTTCAGCGTACCTGCGGCGCTGGGCCAGGGTTCGCTGGCACTGGGCGCAACGCCATGGCAAACCCTGACCCGCGTCGTTCTGCCGGGCGCCTCCGCCGGGATTTTTGCCGCGCTGATGATCGGTCTGGGACGCGCCGTGGGAGAAACCATGATTTTGCTGATGGCGACTGGTAACACGCCGCAAAGCGAAGGTGGCCTGTTCAGCGGTCTTCGCGCATTGTCCGCCAACATCGCCATTGAGATGCCGGAAGCGGCAGCGGGCAGTGCGCACTATCGCGTGCTGTTTCTCAGCGCCCTGATGCTGCTGCTGTTTACGCTGGTGATAAACACGGTTGCCGAATTGATCCGCCAGCGGCTGCGTCAGCGTTACAGCCAGCAGGAGGAGCAGGCATGAAGGCGATGCGACAGAACGATCGCTGGCGCTGGTTAACCGCTGGAGCCGTCGCCGTCTGCCTGCTGGCCTTCACGCTGCTGATTGGGCTACTGGCGTGGCAGGGCGTCCGTGCTTTCTGGCCGCAGCGCGTGGATCTCTATACCTTCAGCCAGCCTGAAGGCGGTGAAACGCGCCTGTTGGGTGAAACCCTGGAACATCAGCGGCATTTTCCAGCGCCGGCCGATGAGCAGGGCAACAGCGGTGGTCTGGTGAATCGCTATCTGATTAAAACCGGTAACCGCGACTGGGACGCTCCCGATTTCCGCGTGGTCTACAGCCGTGCAGCGGCAACAATCAGTCAGCCACCGGACGTCATGGTGCTGCAGCGGCGCAGCCACGGTCAGGCCTATGGCTGGTTTGTCGGCCTGCGTGAAGATAACGAAGAGTTAACTGCACAGAATCCCGATGCGCTGCTGCATCAGCGGCTCGGTCAGGTACAGATGCTGGTGCGGCAGGCTGACCAGATTCGCCGGGTCGATATGGCGCGCCTCAACAGCCAGCGTGAAGAGCTTGATGAGCAGGCGGCCACAAACCGGGCTGCCGGACGCTTTGATCTGCAGGCAGAGTCAGAATATCAGGCGAATCAGGCCGCACTGCAGCGCCGCTTTAATCAGCTGAGTGAGACACTGGCTTCTCTGCAACAGCAGAGTCAGCGCGATCTGTTAATCCTGCGGGATGGGCAGGGCAATGAACATGCGATTCCGCTGACCGAAATCGTCGACAGCTGGAAGCCGAACGCGATGACGCTGACCGGCAAAACCGGACATTTTCTGCATCAGCTGTGGCGTTTCGTCAGTGATTCACCTGCCGGGGGCGAAAGTGAATCCGGCGCGTTTCCGGCGATTTTCGGCACCGTGCTGATGGTGCTGCTGATGTCGGTGGTGGTGATGCCGCTGGGCGTCGTCGCCGCTATCTGGCTGCATGAATATGCCGGACGGAATGCGCTGACTAGGCTGGTGCGCATCGCGGTAGTCAATCTGGCCGGCGTTCCTTCCATTGTTTATGGCGTGTTTGGTCTGGGCTTCTTTGTCTGGCTGGTGGGCGGCACGATTGATCAGCTCTTTTTTGCCAGCGCACTGCCCAATCCCACCTTCGGCACGCCAGGTTTACTCTGGGCGTCGCTGACCCTGGCGTTACTGACGCTGCCGGTAGTAATTGTGGCGACCGAAGAGGGCTTATCGCGTATTCCCAACAGCCTGCGGCAGGGTTCACTGGCGCTGGGCGCGACCCAGGCGGAAACGCTGTGGAACGTGGTGCTGCCGATGGCAGTGCCGGCCATGCTGACCGGCCTGATTCTGGCGGTGGCGCGTGCGGCGGGTGAAACCGCGCCGCTGATGCTGGTGGGCGTGGTGAAAATGGTGCCGGAACTGCCGGTCGACGCGGTGTTCCCTTATCTGCATCTGGATCGCAAGTTTATGCATCTGGGCTTCCAGATTTACGACCTGGCGTTTCAGAGTCCGAATATTGAAGCTGACCGGCCGCTGGTGTTCGCCACCGCGCTGCTGCTGGTGCTGATTATTCTGTCGCTTAATCTGCTGGCGATGGGCCTGCGTCACCGTCTGCGTGAACGCTATCGCCTTATGACTCAATAACAGGCTATGACTATGACGTCCGACACGGATATCGCGCTGACCGTTAACCATCTGTCGCTGTGGTATGGCGAGCGCCAGGCGCTGCAGGATATTTCTTTACAGGTGCCGAAAAACAGAATTACCGCGCTGATTGGCCCCTCGGGCTGCGGCAAGTCGACGCTGCTGCGCTGCTTTAATCGCATGAACGACGTGATTGATCACTGCCGGGTAGAGGGTGAAGTGTTGCTGGGATCGCAGCCGATCCTGCGCCCCGAACAGGATCTTTCCGCGCTGCGCCGTCGGGTCGGCATGGTGTTTCAGCGGCCTAATCCTTTTCCAAAATCGATTTATGAAAATGTGGTCTACGGACTGCGTTTACAGGGTGTGCGCGATCGGCGGGTACTGAACGAGGCGTGTGAGCGTGCGCTGCGTGCGGCGGCGCTGTGGGGTGAGGTGAAAGATCAGCTGTCACAGAATGCGCTGACGCTCTCGACCGGACAGCAGCAGCGGCTGGTGATTGCCCGCGCCATTGCCATTGAGCCGGAAGTACTGCTGCTGGATGAGCCGACCTCCGCGCTGGATCCGATCTCCACGCTGGTGATTGAAGAGCTGATGACCACGCTGAAGCAGCACTTCACGCTGGTGCTGGTGACGCACAACATGCAGCAGGCCTCGCGCGTGTCCGATTTCACCGCGTTTATGCATCAGGGCGCGTTAGTGGAGTTTGATGAGACCGACCGGATCTTCACCGCGCCGAAACAGCGACGGACCGAAGATTACATTACGGGACGCTACGGCTGAGCCAGCATCGGGAGCAGAACAGGTTTTTGTGTCAGACGGCTCATATGCTTAAAGCGATGGGAGCCTATGCCCGTAGTAAAGCATCGCGGGCCATGGATGGCATTTTTTGCGTCTTTACGGAGGGCATAGGCTCCCAGAGCCTTTACTCTGCCAGTACTTCATAAGAAGCCCTGGCTTCCGGTGCATCAGTCGTTAGCATAGCCTTGTGGTGGCAGCGCTTCGCCATCCAGCCAGGCTTTACCGTCACGCATCAATAGCCGGCCTTCAACAAACCAGCCAATCACCAGCGGATAGATCGCGTGTTCCTGGTGCTGCACCCGCTCGGTAATCTCCGCTTCGCTATCGTCAGGAAAGACCGGGACTTTAGCCTGCAGGATTACCGGACCGCCATCCAGTTCATCCGTCACGAAATGCACGGAAGTACCATGTTCGCTGTCGCCATTTTCCAGCGCCTGACGATGCGTATGCAGTCCTGGATATTTCGGCAGCAGGGAAGGATGGATGTTCAGCAGGCGATCGTGAAAATGCGCTACGAACGCGCTGCTGAGAATGCGCATATAACCTGCCAGCACAATCAAATCCGGACGGTAGGCTTCGATTTCAGCAATGAGCTGACGATCAAAGGCGTCGCGGTCAGCGAAGTCGCTGGCGGCAAGCGCGTGGGCGGGGATCCCCGCCTCCTGCGCCCGCGTCAGGCCATACGCGGCAGCACGGTTGCTGAACACGGCAGCGACGCTGCCGTGAATCCGCCCGCTTTCACAGGCGTCAAGGATGGACTGAAGGTTACTTCCGTTGCCGGAAATCAGTACAACCAGCTTCTTCATCCGTTGATGACCACACGCTCTTCGGCATCCGACGCTTTAATCACGCCGAGCTTCCAGGCTTTCTCACCTGCGGCCTGCATCAGCGCAATGGCATTGTCTGCGTCTGCCGGGCTCAGTGCGATGATCATGCCGACGCCACAGTTAAAGGTACGATACATCTCGAAACGGCTGACGTTGCCCGCCTGCTGTAACCAGCTGAAGACCGCCGGCCACTGCCAGCTCTTCTCGTCGATGACAGCCTGGGTGTTGTCGGGCAGGACGCGCGGGATATTTTCCCAGAAGCCGCCGCCGGTCAGGTGCGCGATAGCGTGCACATCGACCTGCTCAATCAGGCTCAGGATATTTTTCACGTAGATGCGGGTAGGTTCCAGCAGATGATCGGCCAGCGGTTTGCCTTCCAGCTGTTCAGCCAGCGGATCGGTGTTGCTGACTTCCAGAATCTTACGCACCAGCGAATAGCCGTTGGAGTGCGGGCCACTGGAGCCGAGGGCGATCAGTACGTCGCCATCCTGCACCTTGCTGCCGTCGATAATTTCTGACTTTTCCACCACGCCGACACAGAAACCGGCCACGTCGTAATCTTCGCCGTGATACATGCCTGGCATCTCAGCGGTTTCACCGCCCACCAGCGCACAACCTGACTGCAGACACCCTTCGGCGATGCCGGTGATCACTGCAGAGGCGGTATCCACATCCAGTTTGCCGGTGGCGTAGTAGTCCAGGAAGAAGAGCGGCTCGGCGCCCTGAACCACCAGGTCATTGACGCACATCGCGACCAGGTCAACACCAATGGCATCGTGACGTTTGAGATCCATCGCCAGACGCAGCTTGGTGCCCACGCCATCGGTGCCGGAGACCAGCACGGGTTCACGGTATTTTTGCGGCAGCGCGCAAAGCGCACCAAAACCGCCCAGTCCACCCATCACTTCCGGGCGACGCGTCTTTTTCACTACGCCTTTAATACGGTCAACCAGAGCGTTACCAGCATCAATATCAACACCGGCGTCTTTGTAACTGAGAGAGGTTTTGTCGGTCACTGCGAGGTCCCCACGCGAGTTGCGGTTGGTGGTTTAAAATAAAGCGCGGCAATTCTATCAGTGCAGGCAAACGTTTGCGAGTCCGGCATTGCGCATCGGGCGATTTTCATTAATCCTCTATTTGTCCCGGTAAAAGCCGCGGCTTTGCGCAAGACCAGGTGGCGCAGCGCGTAAAAGGCGGTATAATCCCGCGATTTTTTTTAGCTCAACTCATTCCGGGAGAACACCAATGAAGATCGTGGAAGTCAGACACCCGCTGGTCAAACATAAACTGGGCCTGATGCGTGAGCATGATATCAGTACAAAGCGTTTTCGCGAGCTGGCCTCTGAAGTGGGCAGCCTGCTGACCTACGAAGCGACCGCCGATCTGGAAACAGAGCGCGTCACCATTGAGGGCTGGAACGGCCCGGTAGAGATCGATCAGATCAAAGGCAAAAAAATCACGGTGGTCCCGATCCTGCGTGCCGGCCTGGGCATGATGGAAGGGGTGCTGGAACACGTTCCCAGCGCCCGTATCAGCGTGGTGGGTGTTTACCGTGATGAAGAGACGCTGGAGCCGGTTCCCTATTTCCAGAAGCTGGTCTCTAACATCGAAGAGCGCCTGGCGCTGGTGGTCGACCCGATGCTGGCGACCGGTGGCTCCATGATTGCTACTATCGACCTGCTGAAGAAAGCGGGCTGCACCAGCATCAAAGTGCTGGTTCTGGTTGCCGCACCAGAGGGGATTGCCGCGCTGGAGAAAGCGCATCCTGACGTCGAGCTTTACACTGCGTCAGTGGATCAGGGACTGAACGAAAAGGGTTACATCATTCCCGGGCTCGGCGATGCCGGGGACAAGATTTTCGGAACCAAATAAATCGCACAGCCGACCAGAGAGTCGGCTTTTTTTTGACAAAAATAATGCCCCGAACGGATTCGGTCTGCCGCAAGGCGCACCGGCGTGCCTGCTGCTGTGCCAGAGGCGCGAACCCACGGGGATACAAAACATAAGGGGATAAATGATGACTCGTCGCGCCATTGGCGTCAGTGAACGGCCGCCGTTACTGCAAACCATTCCACTCAGCCTGCAACACCTGTTTGCCATGTTTGGTGCCACGGTACTGGTGCCGATTCTGTTCCATATCAACCCGGCGACGGTGCTGTTGTTTAACGGCGTCGGCACACTGATTTATCTTTTTATCTGTAAAGGCAAAATTCCTGCCTACCTCGGTTCCAGTTTTGCCTTTATCTCGCCGGTGCTGCTGTTACTGCCACTGGGTTACGAGGTCGCGCTGGGCGGATTTATCCTGTGCGGCGTGCTGTTCTGTGTCGTGGCGCTGATTGTGAAACGTGCGGGCACCGGCTGGCTCGACGTAATGTTCCCTCCGGCAGCGATGGGCGCGATTGTCGCCGTCATCGGTCTGGAGCTGGCGGGTGTCGCCGCCAATATGGCTGGCCTGCTGCCCGCTGAAGGCAGTGCGCCCGACAGCAAAACCGTGCTGATTTCGCTGGTCACACTGGCGGTAACGGTCTTCGGTTCGGTACTGTTCCGTGGCTTCCTGGCGATTATCCCGATTCTGGTCGGTGTGGTGGCAGGCTATCTGCTCTCTGCCTTTATGGGCATCGTTGACTGGAGTGGCGTGGTGAAAGCCCCGTGGTTTGCCCTGCCAACTTTCTATACGCCGCGTTTCGAGTGGGTGGCAATGCTCACGATTCTGCCTGCGGCGCTGGTGGTCATTGCCGAGCATATCGGTCATCTGGTGGTTACGGCCAACATCGTGAAGAAAGATCTGATTCGCGACCCTGGCCTGCATCGTTCGATGTTCGCTAACGGCTTATCCACCGTTATTTCTGGCTTCTTTGGTTCGACGCCGAATACGACCTACGGTGAAAACATCGGCGTGATGGCGATTACCCGCGTCTATAGCACCTGGGTGATTGGCGGTGCGGCGATTCTGGCGATTCTGCTCTCCTGCGTCGGCAAACTGGCGGCGGTGATCCAGGCGATCCCGGTGCCGGTGATGGGCGGCGTGTCGCTGCTGCTGTATGGCGTGATTGGCGCATCCGGTATCCGCGTGTTGATCGAATCCAAAGTCGATTACAACAAAGCGCAGAATCTGATCCTGACCTCGGTGATCCTGATCATCGGCGTCAGCGGGGCGAAGGTACATATCGGTGCGGCAGAGCTGAAAGGCATGGCGCTGGCGACGATCGTGGGTGTTGGCCTGGCGCTGATCTTCCGCGTGATCTCGCTGTTGCGTCCGGAAGAAGTGGTGCTGGAGGCTGAAGAACCGCGCGAACATTGATCGCAGCGCGCCTGACAGGAGCGGGGCAGGGACGCCCCATTCATCTCTTTCTGAAAACTGTGTTAGACTTCCCCCGATTTTTTGCTTGTTCTCTTGCTGAGGTGCTTCTGAACACGCCGGCACAATTGTCATTGCCACTCTATTTACCCGACGATGAAACCTTCTGCAGCTTCTGGCCGGGGGAAAACACGTCGCTGATTGCCGCACTCAAAGGCGCTCTCAACCAACAACATGGCAGCTATCTCTACTTCTGGTCACGCGAAGGCGGTGGGCGGAGCCATCTGCTGCACGCCGCGTGCGCTGAAATGTCCGCGCGCAGCGAAGCGGTCGGTTACGTTCCGCTGGATAAACGCACCTGGTTTGTGCCGGAAGTGCTGGAAGGAATGGAGCAGCTGTCACTGGTCTGCATCGATAACATCGAGTGCATTGCAGGCGAACCGGAGTGGGAGATGGCGATCTTCGATCTCTATAACCGCATTCTGGAAACCGGCAATACGCGCCTGTTTATTACCGGCGATCGTCCGCCACGTCAGCTGAATCTGCAGCTGCCCGATCTCGCCTCGCGGCTGGACTGGGGGCAGATCTATCGACTGCAGCCGCTCTCAGACGAAGACAAACTGCAGGCGCTGCAACTACGTGCCGGGTTACGTGGTTTTGAGCTGCCGGAAGATGTGGGTCGCTTCCTGCTGAAGCGACTGGATCGTGAAATGCGCACGCTGTTTGATACGCTGGATCGGCTTGATCGCGCCTCGATCAGCGCGCAGCGTAAACTCACTATTCCCTTCGTTAAAGAGACGCTCGGCCTTTAAATAATGTCGAGCACCGCTTCTGGCGGACGTCCGATCCGCGCTTTATCGCCATTGATCACAATCGGCCTTTCAATCAGCACCGGGTTTTCTACCAGCGCATCCAGCAGCGCACTTTCGTTTTTGTCGCCGAGTGCCAGCTCGCTGTAGATCGCCTCTTTGGTACGCATCAACTCTCGTGCACTCTGCATCCCCAGTTTCTGTAGCAGAATTTGCAGCGTCTCGCGATCGGGCGGCGTCTGCAGATAGAGCACCACTTCCGGCTCAATGCCGCGGACGTTCAGCAGCGCCAGCGTTTCGCGGCTCTTGCTGCAGCGCGGGTTGTGGTAAATCGTCACCATTTAAGACTCTCCTTTTATTTTTGGCATGTCAGCAACGTCGTTTCTCAGCCTTTCTGATATTGCTTAAAGCGCTGCTGCAACTGGCGCAGCTGATCGATACGGGCATCGTAGCGCGCCTGCTTCAGGCTGCCGAGTGGCACCTGTGCGCTGGCGCTGCCTAACGCGGTGATGGCCTGATCAAGCTGGCCATTCAGCGCCAGGCTCTCAGCCCGTGCAGATAACTCTTCATCATTCAGTCCCTGCTGTGCAGAAGCCTGTGCCAGTAAATCCCAGCCGTTGGGATCGTCTTTATTGGCCCAGGTATAGCGGTTCAGAATACGGCTGGCACTGGCATACTGCTTCGCTTCCACGTAGGCGTTCGCCAGGTTGAGCTGCACTACCGGGCTGTTTTTGGCACCGGTTGCGGCGGTGAGCAGGGCGATCGCCTGCTGTGGCTGGTTCAGGCCGATGTCGATGTCCGACATGATATCCAGGAACCAGATATTATTAGGCTGTTTCGCCAGCAGTGGCGTCATAATCCGCTTCGCATCGGCATAGCTCTTCGCCTGTAAAAACTGTATGGCTTTGCCATATTGTGACGCCAGCTGTTCACGGGCATTGCCGCTGGCATACTGACTCAGCAGTTCGTCAGTGAGCTGATTACGCCCGGTGGCGTACATCCCCAGCGCACGTACCTTCGCCAGGTAAAAATCTTCAGTGGACTGCACGACGACCGGGCGCATCTGGTTAGCACGATTGCGGGCATCCGCCAGACGGCTGTCGGGCAGGGGGTGCGTCAGCAGAATTTCAGGTGGCTTGGAGGAGAAGCGGCTCTGATCGGCCAGCTTCTGCAGAAAATTTGGCATCGCCTGGGGATCGAATCCGGCGCGCTGCAGCACCTGAATGCCGATGCGGTCAGCCTCCTGCTCATTGCCCTGCGTAAAGCTGATAATCCCCTGCTGCGTACCCGCCAGGGTGCCAGTCAGTGCGGCCATACCCGCCTGCGGACTCGCCATCGCCAGCAGTATCGAGCCCAGCGCACCGACCCAGGTGAGTGGGGCATTGCGCTTCTGATCTTCCATGGCGCGCGCCAGATGGCGCTGGGTGACGTGTGATATCTCATGCGCCATCACGGATGCCAGCTGACTTTCATTTTCGGTAAAGCGGAACAGCGCTGAGTGCAGCACCACATTGCCACCGAAGAAGGCAAAGGCGTTGAGCTCATCGTTCTGAATCAGAAAGAAGTGGAACGGGGTTTTGACGGAGTCAGCATGCGAGACCAGCCGCTGCCCCAGCTGATTAATATACTGATTAAGCAGCGGATCGTTGATCAGCGGCGCACTGGCACGCAGCTGGCGCACATAGAAGTCGCCCATCTGCAGTTCCTGATTAATCGACAGCGTCGAACCGGCCGTGGTGCCAATATCGGGAAGCGAGTCACTGACATCGGCCCTGGCAGGTGTCAGAGTGGTGAAAATCAGCGTCGGGAGGAGCGCGGCGATCAGCGTTTTCTTTAACCGGTTCAACATGCCTTAATCCTGTAGAGAGGCCCTGAAAATGGACAGGTGCGCAGCGGGAATGTTCCATTTTTCGCAGATAACGGCGGTTCGGGACTATCTTAACCAGAGCATCAAAAGAAAGAAATGTCGTTTTATGGCCAGTGCCTGGTGTAATTTGTGCAAGTTTGCAGATTTTGACGAAAAAAACTGAACATCCTGCAAACTTAAACCGCAGTTAAACGAAAAAAATCCGGCGAGGTTTTACCGGGGTCCTGAGCCGCTAATTTGCCACTTATCTGTTTATTCCCGTCGTGCTTCGACCGAATAAAGAAGAATCTGCTGACAGATATCCGGAAGTGTAATTGTTCTTTTTTTAAAGTTATGTAAATTCAATCAGAAAAACTGAATATGGCACGCATTTTTCCAGGTCTACTCTGAAAAAACAGCCCGCGCTGAGCCGCAAAATGTTTCTGCACCATTGATTAATTAAATCGTATCGCCTGCAACACTCTTCCTGATTCCAGCTATGCCTGGCTGTTATTTTCTCGCAGAAACTTAACAGAAAGAGATTAAATTCGTGATAGTCAGATCCACTGCGGCTAAGACCCTTTTTTTTGCATGATGAAAATCTTCGATTAATTATCTGAGTGAATAATTTCATCGGTTATCAATAGCGCGTTGACCTGAATTTACAGAAGCGAGAATTAAACCTGCGCTGTGGTATAGATAGCCGACCTGATTCAGCCCTGAATCTGACAGACATTATTTGCCGGAGAGAAGTGTTATGCGTTCAGTTGTTTCATACGCGTTAATCGCCATTATTGGCGGCGTCGTTGGCGCGGCTGTCACACAGAGTGGCGATATTTACGACAAAGTGACACGTCATTTTGCAACCGAGCCACAGGAAGCGCCTGGATTCTGGAGTACCCCGGCGATTGAAGGCTACGGCAAAATTCATTACGAGCCTGACGCTGCGTTTAAACCGGTGGCGGGCCTGAGCAACAAAATTGTTTTCCAGATTACCCGCAGCGACGGCGCGATGACCGCACCGAATCTGGGACTGGAGCGTGTGGCGCGCGTGGTGAATTTGTATATCGCCTCTGGCGTGCCGGCCGACCAGCTGAAGTTTGTGGTTTCGGTCACCGGTGACGCAACGCCTGCCATGCTGGATAACGCCCATTTCAAACAGTTTTATGGCATCGAAAATCCAAACCTGAAGCTGATTAATGAGCTGAATCAGGCGGGAGTGAAAGTCTCGGTCTGCGATCAGTCCGTGGCATTCCATCACTATCCGAATAACTGGATTGATAAATCAGTCATCCATGCGCTTTCCAGTCCAACCACGGTATCAACCCTGCAAAACCAGGGGTACGCGTGGCTGGCAATGTAATTGATGTTTTAAACGACCGGGAGAAGAGTGAATGCGTCCAGCAGCGTTAGTAGTGATGGCAGCCGTAGCAGGATTTATTGGCGGCAATGTTTTACAGTTGCCGGAATTATTCGATAAGGTCAGCGGAAAAATGGCAGATAATAAATCTGAGCCCGCTGATTTCTGGAGTACGCCTGCGATTGAAGGCTACGGCAAAATACATTATGTCGATACGCCGGCATTTAAACCCGGCACCACTGCGGGTCTGAGTAATAAAATTGTTTTCCAGATTAACCACAATGACGGCGATATTCGTAAGCCGAATCTGGGCCTGGAGCGTGTGGCACGTGTCACCAACCTCTATTATGCGGCGGGTGTGCCGCTCGACCAGCTGAAATTTGTGGTGTCTATCAACGGCGACGCGGTATCGTCAGCGCTGAATAACGACCAGTTCAGCAAAGCCTACGGCGTGGATAACCCGAACCTGAAGCTGATCAGCGAACTGAAAAAAGCGGGCGTTCAGGTCACTATCTGTGATCAATCCGTGGCGTTTCATCAGATCGATCGCAACTGGATCGATCCGATGGTCACCCACACTATCTCCAGCGGCACCACCGTTGCCACGCTGGAAAACAGCGGTTACGCCTTCCTGATGCTTTAATTACCCGCAGCGGCGTCACTGCCGCTGTCACCTGCCGGTCATGTTACCGTGATGCGCCTGTCATATAACGCCGCTAGTTTACGTCGCAATGAGATCGATCTCATCGACGATAAACGAGGCAGTGATGACAGATTTAATCAGCGTAGCCCGACTGGCAGGGGTCTCCCGCGCAACCGCCGCGCGCGCCTTCTCTGATCCTCATCTGCTGAAACCGGGCACGCTGCAAAAGGTGCTTGCCGCCTCGGAACAGATCGGTTTTCGCCCGAATCATATTGCCCGTCAGCTCCGCACTCAACACTCGACCACGCTTGGCGTACTGCTGCCTTCACTGCTTAATCCGGTTTTTGCCCTGCAACTGCAGGCCATGGAGCAGCAGGCCCGTCAGGCTGGGTATGCGCTGCTGGTGGCAACCAGTGATTATCAGGCTGAGCGGGAAGCGGCCATTGTCGAACATATGCTGCACCAGCGTGTCGCCGGTCTGGTTCTGACGGTGGCAGACGCCGACCGCAGTGCGCTGCTGCCGACGCTGGCGGCAGCAAAGATGCCCTTCGTGCTGACCCACAACGTGCCGCAACAACACGACTGGCCCGCGCTGTGCGTCGATAACCGTAAAGCGATGGCGGAAGCGACTGCCCATCTTATCGCCCTCGGCCATCGCCACATCGTGATGGCCGCTGGACCTATGCAGCAATCTGACCGTGCGCGTCTGCGCTACCTTGGCTACTGCGAGGCGATGCAGCAGGCCGGTCTCCAGCCGCGGGCGATGATTGAGATGCCCAGCCATATTCAGTCCGACTTCCGGCTGCTGCTGCCCCTGATGAATGCCCCTTCGCCGCTGACCGCCGTGATTTGCAGTAATGATCTGCTGGCTATCAGCCTGCTGGGGGCGGCTGCGCGTGCCGGTATCAGCGTACCCAATCAATTGTCAGTCATCGGCTTCGACGGCATTGAGCTGGGTGAACAGCTTTCACCGTCACTGGCCAGCGTGGTGCAGCCGATTGCGCTGATGGGCACGCGCGCCATCGATCTGCTTCTGAATCCGGGCGGCAAAACCCACTTGCTGGCCCATCATTTACGGCTCGGGGAGAGTATCGCCCCGGCATTTCATGGTTCTATTTCAGGGAAACATCATGTCACTCAACCTTAATATCAGACAGGTCGCCAGCGCTGCGCTGCTGGCCGGATGCTCGCTTACCAGTTCGTGGGCGCAGGCGGCGGAAAATGCCATCTGCTATAACTGCCCGCCAGAGTGGGCCGACTGGGCCACGCAGCTTCAGGCGATTGAAAAAGCGACCGGCATCCATGTGCCGCAGGATAATAAAAACTCAGGTCAGGCACTGGCGCAGCTGGTGGCGGAGAAAAACAATCCGGTCGCCGACGTGGTCTATTACGGCGTCAGCTTTGGTATTCAGGCCGTCAGTGCCGACGTGGTCAGCGCTTATAAACCGGCTAACTGGGATGAGATTCCGGCAGACATGAAAGATCCCAATGGCAAGTGGGTGGCGTTGCACTCCGGGACCATGGGCTTTATGGTTAATGTCGATGCGCTGGGTGGCGCGCCGGTGCCGCGCGCCTGGGATGATCTGCTGAAGCCGGAATATAAAGGCATGGTGGGCTATCTCGATCCGGCCAGCGCCTTTGTAGGCTATGTCGCAGCGGTCGCGGTGAATCAGGCCAAAGGCGGCAGCCTGCATGATTTCACCCCGGCGATTAACTGGTTTAAGGCGCTGCAGCGCAACCAGCCAATTGTGCCTAAGCAGACCGCCTATGCGCGTCTGATTTCGGGCGAAATCCCGATTCTGATCGACTATGACTTCAACGCCTATCGCGCCCGCTATAAAGATCACGCCAACGTTGAGTTTGTGATCCCGAGCGAGGGAACAGTCACGGTGCCTTACGTCATCAGCCTGGTGAAGAATGCGCCGCATCCGGCCAACGGTAAGAAAGTGATTGATTTCGTGCTGTCAGATGCCGGTCAGGCTATCTGGGCCAATGCCTGGCTGCGTCCGGTGCGGGCGGGAGCGATGTCACCCGAGGCGAAAAAATATTTCCTGCCTGATAGCGATTATGCGCGCGCCCACACGGTCGATTATCAGCAGATGGCCGATGCGCAGAAAGGCTTCTCCGCGCGTTATCTGAGTGAGATTCGCTGATGTCACTGTCAGAAATCAACCTGTCTGCCGCTGGCGGGCCGGTTCGCCAGCGGCTCCGGCCGCTGGGGGCGAACTGGCCGTGGATGCTGCTGCCTGCGCTGCTCTTCTTTGCGGCCTTCTGGCTACTGCCGTTTGCCCGCCTGTTGCAGATCGGCATGACGGAGGATCGTACCACGCACCACAGCGGCTACTGGACAGTTATCAGTCAGCCGCAGTATCTGCAAAGCCTGCTGAACACCGTGCTGCTCTCGGCGGCGGTCACGCTGGTGACGTTGCTGATTGCGGCGGTAGTCGGCTGCTTTCTGGCGCGGCAGCGCTTTACCGGGCGCGGCACGCTGCTGGCACTGCTGACCTTCCCGCTGGCTTTTCCGGGCGTGGTGGTGGGATTTCTGATGGTGATGCTGGCGGGGCGTCAGGGTGTGCTGGCGCAACTCAGCCTCAGCCTGTTTCATGAGCGCTGGGTTTTCGCCTATTCGCTCAGCGGCTTATTCATTGGCTATCTCTATTTTTCGCTGCCGCGCGCCATCGTGACATTGGTGGCGGCGAGTGAGAAGCTGGATCGATCGCTGGAGGAGGCGGCCCGTTCGCTGGGAGCCAGCCAGTGGCGCATCATCATCGACGTGATCATTCCGGGGCTGAAACCAGCGCTGCTCTCCTGTGGCGCGCTCTGTTTCGCCACCAGCATGGGGGCTTTTGGCACCGCCTTTACCCTGGGCACAGAGCTGGCCGTGCTGCCGCTGACCATTTACGGCGAGTTCACTAATTACGCCAACTTTGCCACCGCGGCGGCACTCTCGGTGGTGATGGGCGCGGTGGCCTGGCTGGCGCTGATGCTGGCTAATGGGCTTGCATGCCGGAAGGCGCGTTCATCATGAAGCGCCGGGGTCTGTTCTGGCTGCAGGTGGCGATCACCAGCCTCACCGCGCTGTTTATGATCGTGCCGGTGGTGCTCTCAATGCTGGCGGGCGTCACGCAGAACTACTTCGCGGGCCTGCGCAGCGGGCTGACGCTGAAGTGGGTGGAGCAGGTATGGCAGATGTATGCCGACACCTTCTGGCTGTCGCTGCTGATCGCCCTGAGCTGTCTGGCGGTGACGGTCATCGTGGGTGTGCCCGCCGCCTGGGGCTTACTGAAGTCACCGTCACGCTGGGCCTCACGCATTGAGGAGTGCCTGATGCTGCCGGTTGCGTTGCCGGGCCTCGCAACCGCGCTGGGTATCATTCTGCTTTATGGTCAGTTCAGCGCACTGCGCGACAGCTGGCTCTTCATCCTGATCGGCCATGTGCTTTTTACGCTGCCCTTTATGATCCGACCGGTGCTGTCGGTAATGCAGGCGATTGATCTGCCGCGGCTGGAAGAGGCCGCCGCGAGCCTGGGGGCGAGCTTCTGGCGTCGCTTCTTTACCGTGGTCGTCCCGAACTGTCGCAATGGCATTCTGGCGGGTGCGTTTATGGTGATTACGCTGTCGGTAGGGGAGTTCAACATCACCTGGATGCTGCACACGCCCCTGACCAAAACCCTGCCTGTCGGGCTGGCCGACAGCTACACCTCGATGCGGCTGGAAGTCGGATCCGCCTACACCCTGATTTTTATCATGATGATTTTACCGCTGCTGCTATTGCTCAATGCCTGTAATCACTGGCTGGAACGGCAATCAGGGCGGCAGCAGAGAGAGGAAACTCTATGAAAGAGGCCGTCAACGTGACGCTGCGCCACTGCTCGCGTCGCTTCAATCAGCAGGTCGCGCTGCATCCGCTCGATCTGCGGGTCCACGCCGGAGAAACGCTGGTGCTGCTGGGGCCATCCGGCTGCGGAAAAACCACACTGTTGCGTATCATTAGCGGTCTGGAAAGCAGCGATGCGCCAGGGGAAGTCTGGTTTGATCAGCGGAACGTTACCGCGCTGCCGATTGAGAAACGCAGCGTTGGCATGGTGTTCCAGAACTACGCGCTGTTCCCGACGCTCAACGTGGCGCAGAACGTCGCCTATGGCCTGAAGGTGCAGGGCGTGCCGCGAGCCGAACGTGAGGCGCGGGTGGCAGAAATGCTGGCGCTGGTGGATCTGACGCATCTGTCACATCGCGCGATAGATAAATTGTCCGGCGGGCAGAAGCAGCGGGTGGCACTGGCTCGCGCGCTGGCCGCCCGGCCTAAAGTGCTGCTGTTTGATGAGCCGCTGGCGGCGCTTGATGCCAGGCTGCGCGATCGACTGCGGCTGGAGATCGGCGCACTGCTCAAGCGGCTGGCGATCACTGCCGTTTACGTCACGCACGATCAGCAGGAGGCGATGGCGCTGGGCGATCGTATCGCGGTGATGGAGCAGGGCCGTCTGGTGCAGCTCGATACGCCGCAGGGCATCTATCAGCGCCCGGCCTCCCGTTTTGTGGCCGACTTTGTGGGTGCCATTAACTGCATTGCGCACGATCTCCATGGTCAGCCCCTGCGTTTTTGCCGCCCGGAAGATGTGCTGCTGGCCGACGACACGCGCTATCCCCAGCGCGGCGTAGTGGTGGGCAGCACCTTCCTCGGCGCTTCGCAGCGCTTATTGATCGATATCGGACTGGATAGCCCCATTCAGGTAGAGCGTCATGCACGCGAAATCTGGCAGGCCGGGCAGCGCATCAGCTGGTCGCTGACCAGTCAGGCCGCGCTGGAATTCAGTTGCTAAGGAGTCTGTTGTGTCTGTTCAACCTACGATGATTGCGCAAATCAGCGATCTGCATATCAAGGCCCATGGCCGCCTCTCTTACAAACAGGTCGATACCTATGCGGCATTACTGCAGGTTATCGATACCCTTAATGCGCTGCAGCCGCGGCCCGATGTGGTGGTGATTACCGGAGACCTGGTCGATTTTGGCCGACCTGAAGAGTACCAGACGCTGCGGGAAGCCCTGCAGCGCCTGCAGCTGCCGTTTTACCTGATGGCGGGCAATCATGACGATCGCGAGGCGCTGCGTGCCGCTTTCCCGCATCACGCCTATCTGCAGGCGGGGGCCACCCTGAACTGGCAGCTTCGCGTCGGCGACGTCAGGCTGCTGGCGCTGGATTCCAGCGTACCGCAACAGCCGTGGGGAGAGCTGGACGAACACCAGCTGCAATGGCTGGATCAGGCACTGAGCGCGGCTGCCGATCAGCCCACGCTGGTGATGCTGCATCATCCTCCTTTTGCCTGTGGCATTGCCCATATGGACCGGCAACGATTACGTCATCCGGAGGCCCTTGAGGCGATCATCGCCCGCCATCCGCAGGTTGAGCGGGTGCTCTGCGGTCATCTGCATCGCAGTCTGCAGGCCCGCTTTGCCGGCACGCTGGCCTGTGTTGCGCCAGGCGTGTCGCATCAGGTGGCGCTGGATCTGCATCCCGACGGGCCGGCTCACTTTATTCTGGAGCCGCCCGGCTTTTTGCTGCATTGCTGGCAACCCGGGCAGGGAATGGTCTCGCATCAGTGTGCGATTGGCCGCTTTTCGGGACCCTGGCCTTTTTACGATAGTCAGGGATTAATCGATTAGTGCCGGTCAAATCTGGATTCTCAGGCGTGAAATTTGTCTTAATGCTGCTCAAAAATGCCGACACCGTGTAGACTTAAGCCCGGATATCAGGGCTTCTGGCACACATTAAAAAAATAATCAGGCATTGACGACATGACATTTATCTCCGCGGCGGCGACGCCATGTTAAAGCTCTTTCGGCCCAAGGCCGATTTGCGCAATCTGATCGCCCTGCTGGTGATTGTCAGCATTGTTATCACGCTCGCGAATACGCTTTACGCCACCTGGCGGGTTCAGCGCCAGGTGCTGATTGACACCACGCTTGAGGCCAATCGCGCCTACGCCGCCAAACTGGCCTCAACCAGTGAGATTTTCTTTCAGCTGGCGCAGTCACAGCTGCACTACAGCGCTAATCAGCTCAGCCGCGACTTTAATAATGAGGCGCTGCTGGAAAGCGAAGTCAGCCGCCTGCGCGAGCAGACCAGCAGTTTCAACTCAGTGGCGATAGTGGATGCGCAGGGCGTGATCAAGGCGATTTCGCCTGAGTCGCTGACCCTGAAAGGCATGCACCTGACCAGCGACGCCTCACGGGAAGCGCTGACCCTGCGGCAGCCGAGCATCAGTAAACCCACGCTCTCTGCCGCCAACAATCTGCTGGTGTTTATCTCCTGGCCCGTCTGGAGTGCCGATGGCGACTACCTGGGCTACATCGGCGGCACCATCTATCTGAAGAAAAAAAGCATTCTGAATGCGCTGCTGGGTGAGCAATTTTACCGGGATGGCACCACGGTCTATGTGCTCGACAGCAATAATGAGGTGTTGTATCACCAGAACCGGCAGCTGGTGGGTAAAACGCTGCCGGCCATCGTCAGTCCGCGTGACGAGCAGACCAATGGCTCGCTGATGCTTGCCGGTCCGGGTGAGTCAGCTCAACTGGCGGGCTTTGCGATCGTGCCGACTACCGGCTGGACGGTGGTGGCTCTGAAGCCGATTAACGTCACGCTGGATCCGCTGTCGGGCCTGTTAATGAAAGTCCTGAAAAATTCGGTGCCGTTCGCGCTGCTGACTCTGCTGGTGGCCGTGGTGCTGGCGCGGCTGATCGCCCGGCCACTCTTCCAGCTGGCCCGCAAAGCCAGCCGGATGGATGCGCAGGGGGTATCAAAAGAGATTGGTGGTATCACCGCCTGGTATTTTGAGGCGGCTCAGGTCAAACGTGCACTGCTCACCGGTATTGGTCTGGTGCAGGACAAAATTGGCCGTCTTAGCTCGGAAGCGCAGACCGATCCACTGACCCAGTTGCTGAATCGCCGTGGTCTGAATGCGGTGCTGGAGTATTACCGCACCCTGCGCCAGCCTTTCTCGGTGCTGGCTCTGGATATCGACCACTTTAAAAACGTCAACGACAGCTGGGGTCATGATGTCGGTGACCGGGTGATTCAGCAGGTGGCGAGCACGCTGCGTGCCAGCGCCCGTCAGTCTGATGTGGTATGTCGCAACGGTGGAGAGGAATTTCTGATGCTGCTGCCGGGCACGGCCCTGGATGAGGCACAGATCATCGCAGAGCGCGTACGGCTGGGTATTGCCGAAGCCTGGCTCACGGATGTAGGACGAATTACCTTGTCTATTGGCGTTGCAGCATGGAACGGCACCCAGGATGCCGGGCTGGAAACGAGTCTGAAACAGGCGGATGCAGCGCTCTACGCGGCGAAAAATGCCGGGCGAAACTGCGTGATCGTCGCCACAGCTTAATCGCACGACTTAATCGCACAAAGAGCAGATGTTTTTTACGGCAGGCAAGCGTGAAGGGAAAGAAGATAAGCAGGGCGCGGCGGTCGGGCTACCGCGCCCCTCAACATCAGGCTGACTTAACGTAATCCAGCACCATGTCGTGGTGATTCGAGGTCTTAAAGTTATCAAACACTTTCTCAATCCTGCCCTCAGCATCGATCAGGAAGCTGATGCGATGAATACCGTCATAGGTTTTCCCCATAAAGGTTTTTTCACCCCAGACGCCAAACGCCTGGCAGACTTCATGATTTTCATCTGACAGCAGCGTGAAGTTCAGCAGCTCTTTTTCGACAAACTTTGACAGTTTTTCCGGTTTGTCGGTGCTGATGCCCAGGACTTCCACGCCCGCTTTTTTCAACTCATCCATGTTGTCACGCAGACCGCACGCCTGCACGGTGCAGCCTGGCGTCATCGCTTTCGGGTAGAAGTACACCAGAACGCGCTGTCCCTGGAAGTCGGTCAGATTCACGTGTTCGCCGTCCTGGTCGGGCAGGCTAAATGCAGGTGCAGTATCTCCGGCTTTCAGTGGATTCATCACATCTCTCCATTTTCTTATTCAGGCTGTGGGTAATACACCATCTGGCCCGAAACGACCAGAGGGAATATGACCATCAGGGGGTATTTCACCACATAGCCGATCACGCGTCAGGCATGTGGAGAAATAACTCCGGTTTATTAACTAAAGCTTAGCGTACCGCGCTGACCGATTCGCTGTTGTCAGCGTCAGACACACTGTAGAGACGCAGTGTTCCCTGGGCATTCAGCTCCTGACACAGGTTATTAAAAGCCTGCTCAAAAGTGGTGCCACTGGTTCGTGTCGGACTGTGGGCGGTCATTTGAATATAGAGCGTTGGTGGCAAATCGTGTTGCGCGGGTGTGATGCGCGACACCAGTTCGGCCACGTTCATCTGATGCTTATCAATAAGATCGGTAAAGCGTTCAATAATATGCGGCGAGTCGGCCACTTCAACCTGAATGAACGCGGTATCGGGCATCGGCGGACGAACCCCGGCGTTGGTGCGCTTCATGACGATCAGCAGCTCCAGCTCTGCGCCTTTCAGCGGCAGCGTCGATTCAATCAGCGTAATCGCGTTCCAGCTGCCTGACAGCAGCATGATAAAGGTGAATTCATCCCCAAGCATGGCAAGACGGCTATCTTCAATATTGCAACCGCAGCTGCTGACGTGTCGGGTAATCGTATTGACGATACCCGGACGGTCAACACCGAGCGCGGTGATCACCAGATGATGGGGCTGAGATTGCGGCAAAATGGCTTTTCCTCTGCTTTCGCTAATAACCATAAGGTAAACATAAAAAAAACTGCTGACAAGCGCGGGAATGGCGTGGCTTGCTTGCTTTTCCCTAAGTGTAAAACGTACCATGAAGCACTTGTTTGTCGAGGGGATCGCCAATGTTTACGGGAAGTATTGTTGCACTCGTTACGCCAATGGATGACAGCGGTAATGTCTGCCGGTCGAGTCTGAAAAAACTGATTGATTATCACGTCGCCAGCGGCACCGCGGCGATCGTTTCCGTCGGCACCACAGGCGAATCTGCAACCCTGAGCCATGAAGAACATGGTGATGTGGTGATGCTGACCCTGGAACTGGCCGATGGCCGGATTCCGGTGATTGCCGGAACCGGTGCCAATGCCACCGCTGAAGGCATCTCTCTGACGAAGCGTTTTGAAAATTCCGGCGTGGTGGGCTGTCTGACTGTGACGCCATACTATAACCGCCCCACGCAGGAAGGGCTGTTCCAGCACTTTAAAGCGATTGCGAATAGCACCAGCCTGCCGCAGATGCTGTATAACGTTCCCTCGCGTACCGGTTGTGACATGCTGCCGGAAACCGTTGCCCGCCTGGCCGAAATTAAAAATATTATCGGAATCAAAGAGGCAACCGGGAACTTATCGCGGGTTAGTCAGATCCAAGAGCTGGTTAATGAAGACTTTATTCTGGTGAGTGGCGATGACGCGACTGCGCTGGACTTTATGCAACTGGGCGGCAAAGGCGTCATTTCGGTGACCGCCAATGTGGCTGCACGTGAAATGGTCGAGCTGTGTCAACTCGCACAGCAGGGCAATTTCGTTGAGGCACGCCGCCTGAATCAGCGTCTGATGCACCTGCACCAGACGCTTTTCTGTGAACCCAATCCTATCCCGGTGAAATGGGCTGCGAAACAGCTAGGATTAATCGCTAACGACACGCTGCGTCTGCCAATGACGCCACTGACTGCAGCCGGCCAGCCGAAAGTGGAGCAGGCGCTGGTGAAAGCGGGTTTGCGATAATTTAGGGAGTTTGAATGAATTACTCAGTAAAGCGGTCAACAGTAGCCACAGTAGTCGGGCTTTCTACTCTGATGCTGTTGTCGGCCTGTTCAAGCGATCAGCGTTATAAGCGCCAGGTCAGCGGTGACGAATCTTATCTTGAAGCCAGCCAGTTAAGTGAACTGAAAGCGCCAGCCGGTATGATCCTGCCGGTTCAGCGTGGTGACTATGATGTGCCGCGCACCAGCAGCCAGGCACCCACCGGTAAGCAGCTTGACATTCGTCCGCCAGCTCAGCCGCTGGCGCTGATGAACGGGACCCGCGCGCAGTTCAGTAACAATACCGGTGCGCTGATGATCGATAACAGCCGCGGTTCAGTCTGGTCACGGGTCGTTAACGTCGTTGAGTCAAACAAATTCCCGATTGCTTCACGCAACGATGCCGGTCAGCAGCTGACGACCGACTGGGTGCAGTGGAACCGTGCTGATGAAGATCAGCAGTATCGTGGCCGCTATCAGATCAGCGTGCAGTCGCAGAGCTATCAGCAGCAGCTTACCGTGCGTCTGCTGGAGCTGCAGCAGGATGGTAAAACCATTACGTCACCTGTGCAGATCCAGCGTTACACCGCGCAGATGCTGAATGAAATCAGCACCGGTCTGGACAAAATTGATACCGCCAGTGAAAACGCGGCATCAGGCCGGGTAAGTGGCGCTATTGATGTGCAGAGCGGCGCAGATGACACCGGTCTGCCAATGCTGATCCTGCGTACGCCATACAACGTGGCATGGCAGCGTCTGCCAGATGCGATGAAACGCGTCGGGATGGAAGTGACCGATACCACCCGCTCAACCGGCAGCATGAAGGTGACCTACAAGTCACCGGGCAGCAGCGACTGGGATTCAGTCGGTGCAAAAGATCCGGAATTACCAAACGGTGATTACAAAGTGCAGGTCGGCGATCTCGACAACCGTACCAGTCTGCAATTCATTGACCCGAAAGGGCATGTGCTGACTCAGTCGCAAAACGATGCGCTGGTGGCCGTGTTCCAGGCGGCGCTGAACAAATAAAGTTGCCTCAGGCCGGAGATTCTCCGGCCTTTTTATTTTGTTTTTGGCATAATAGCGCGCGGCGAAGTAAACGATTGCGTCAAGGCAATCGCCGCAGCGGCACTGGTCGCTGAACACCCGTTATTTCAAGTCTGGAGTGAACAAGATGCAAAAGCGAGCTGAGTTGTATCGCGGTAAAGCGAAAACCGTATACAGCACCGATAACCCGGATCTGCTGATACTCGAATTCCGCAACGATACGTCAGCAGGTGATGGCGCCCGAATCGAGCAGTTTGATCGCAAGGGGATGGTTAACAACAAGTTTAACCACTTCATCATGACCAAATTGCAGGAAGCAGGTATCCCGACCCAGATGGAAGCGCTGCTGTCCGATACCGAAGCGCTGGTGAAGAAGCTGGAGATGGTGCCGGTCGAGTGCGTGGTGCGTAACCGTGCTGCAGGCTCGCTGGTAAAGCGTCTGGGCGTGGAAGAGGGCATTGTGCTCAATCCGCCGCTGTTTGATCTTTTCCTGAAAGATGATGCAAAGCACGACCCGATGGTCAACGAATCCTACTGCGAAACCTTTGGCTGGGTCAGCAAACAGAACCTGGCGCGGATGCAGGAGCTGACCTTTAAAGCCAACGACGTGCTGAGCAAACTGTTCGACGATGCGGGCCTGATTCTGGTCGACTTCAAACTGGAATTTGGTCTGTTTAACGGCGAAGTGACGCTGGGCGATGAGTTTTCACCAGACGGTGCGCGCCTGTGGGACAAAGAGACGCTGGATAAAATGGACAAAGACCGTTTCCGTCAGAGCCTGGGCGGCGTGGTTGAAGCCTATGAAGCGGTGGCACAGCGATTGGGCGTAAAACTCGACTGAGTTTGTCTTTAGCGCACAAAGAAAGCACAAAGAAAGAGGAGAGCCCCGGCTCTCCTCTTTTCATTTCAGGGTAAAGCTGGTGATTGCTCCGTCACGCAACTAAAATCATGCCATCTGAAAAAATGACTGAGGGAATACAGCATGCGCTGGCAAGGGCGTCGCGAAAGCGACAATGTAGAGGACCGTCGCGATCAATCGTCCGGTTTAGGTGGCGGAGGCCGCCAGATTCGTCTGCCGCGTGGCAAAGGCGGTATCGTGTTGCTGATCGTGGTGGCAGTCGCCGGTTATTACGGATATGACCTGACCGGACTGCTGACGGGGGGTGACGTCGCACCGACCAGCCAGCAGCAACAGCGCAGCGTCAGTGCCAATGATGACGAGGCCGCGAAATTCACGAAAGTGATTCTGGCCACCACGGAAGACACCTGGGGCAAGCTGTTCCAGCAGATGAACAAACAGTATGTGGCGCCGAAGCTGGTGATGTATCGCGGTGCAACCCGCACCGGCTGCGGAACCGGGCAGTCGGTGATGGGACCGTTCTACTGTCCTGCCGATCAGACTGTCTATATTGACCTCTCTTTCTATGACGAGATGAAAACTAAGCTGGGCGCAGGCGGTGACTTCGCTCAGGGCTACGTCGTCGCGCATGAAGTGGGCCATCATGTCCAGAAACTGCTGGGCATTGAGCCGAAAGTGCGTGAAATGCAGCAGGGTGCCAGCGAAAAGCAGGTGAATCAGCTCTCCGTCAAAATGGAACTGCAGGCGGACTGTTTTGCCGGTGTCTGGGGACACTACATGCAGAAGGAAAACATCCTTGAAGCAGGCGATCTGCAGGAAGCGCTGAATGCCGCTGAGGCGATTGGCGATGACCGTCTGCAGCAGAAAGGCCAGGGCCGCGTCGTGCCGGACAGCTTCACCCACGGCACCTCTGAGCAGCGCTACACCTGGTTTAAGCGCGGGTTTGATGGTGGCGATCCAGGACAGTGCAACACCTTCGCCAGCAACTGATGATCCCAACGCAGCTTATGCAACAGGCCGGTGCGCGTCGTCTGGCAGTCATCAGCGGCGACCCGGCCTGGTGCTTAGATCGGGCTGCGGCATGGCGTGAAGCGTTGCCAGGCGACTGGCTGGCGCTGAGTCCGGCGCCGCTATTCTCTGACGAGTCAGCTTTGCACAGGCAGCCTGGCGCGGTTCGCACGCTGCTGGGACGCGAATTCCATCATGCGATATTCGACGCCCGCCAGGGCTTTCATGCGGAGGCTTTCGCGGCGCTGGCCGGTACGCTCACCGCCGGAAGCTGGCTGCTGCTGCTGGTCCCATCCTGGCAAGCGTGGTCGCAACAGCCTGACAGCGACAGCCTGCGCTGGGCAGATGTCGCTGAACCCATCGCAACACCTCATTTCGTTCACCACCTGCAACAGCTGATCCTGGCGGATGACCAGGTGCTGCTGGAGCGGCAGCATCAGCCCTGCTGTTTTCCGGCACAGCGTGACTGGCCGCAGTGGCACTGTCAGGCTCCGCAACAGCAGCAGGCGATACTCGATCAGCTGATGACGCTGTCTTCGGGTGTCGCTGTGCTGACCGCTGCCCGTGGACGGGGTAAATCGGCCCTGGCGGGTATGCTGGCCCGGCAGAACAGACATTGTCTGGTAACGGCACCGGCCAAAGCCTCAACAAAGGTGCTGGCCACCTTTGCCGGGGAGCACTTTCACTTTATGGCACCCGATGCGCTGCTGGCGCTGGAGACGCCGCCACCGGCGGACTGGCTGATTGTAGATGAAGCCGCGGCGATTCCGGCACCGCTGCTGCAGGCGCTGGTCAGCCGCTATCCCCACGTATTGCTCACCACTACCGTACAGGGCTACGAAGGGAGTGGACGCGGCTTTATCCTTAAATTCTGCGCCGGGCTTGCAGATGCACACTATTTCACGCTGGATGAGCCGTTGCGCTGGTCACGTTTCGATCCGCTGGAGCAGTGGCTGAACCAGGCGCTGCTGTTTGACGATGCCACCGCCGCTGCGCCCGATACTCCGGCAACACCGCACCGTATTGAACGTCATGATTTCAGCGCGCTGGAAGCCGCTTATCGTCTGCTCACTAGCGCGCACTACCGCACGTCGCCGCTTGATCTGCGCCGCCTGCTGGATGCACCCGGTATGCAGCTGTGGCGGGCGGGAGATACAACCACTTTACAGGGTGCGCTCTGGCTGGTTGAGGAGGGCGGTCTTGAACCTGAGCTGGCGCAGGCGGTCTGGGCGGGCACCCGGCGACCGCGTGGCAATCTGGTTGCACAGTCGCTGGCAGCGCATGCCGGTCTGGCTGAAGCGGCAATCCTGCGCTCACAGCGCATCAGCCGGATTGCCGTGGCGGCGGAGAGCCGTCGTCGGGGAACCGGACAGCAGCTTGTTGCGGCGGCGGCTGATGCGGCTGCCGATCACGACTACCTCTCTGTCAGCTTCGGCTACACTGAATCACTCTGGGCGTTCTGGCGCGCCTGCGGTTTTACCCTGGTAAGAATTGGCAGTCAGCGCGAAGCCAGCAGCGGCTGCTACGCAGCGATGGCGATATTGCCCTGTTCTGCTGCGGGTGAGGCACTGACGCGCCGGGCGGCAGAGCAGCTGGCGCGTGACTGGTCGCGGTTGCGGCAGCATATCGCGCTGGACCTGCAGTTTGATCAGACCACAGATGACGGATTGACCGCTCAGGATAGCCATCTGGCCGTCGGTTTTGCCTGGGCGCAGCGGCCACTGGAGTCGAGTCTGCCAGTGTTGCAGCGTCTGGCAGAGGCCAGTGCCGTCTCCGTACCGCTGCTGGCCGCCGCGGTTGCTGCACCTGATGCGCTAAGCGACCTGGCCCGGCAGACGGGCTTAAGCGGCCGCAAGGCGTTGATAGCTACGCTACGTCAGCAGGCGGCTTCAGCCCTCGAAAGCGTGGGCGTTACTGCGGACGCGCTGCACCGTCCGTTGAAATAATTCGACCATCTGCCTCAAATTATCCTCATATCATTTTGTGCCAGGCGGCGTAGAGTGAACACAGGAGGTCAACATGACACTGAAATATGTAATCGTTCAACAACCTGCCACCACCGCACAGCTGTTTCTGCTCTACCATGGCGTTGGCGATAATCCGGATTCAATGGGCGAGATTGGCAACTGGTTTGCGAAAACCTTTCCCGACGCGCTGGTGGTCTCCGTTGGCTCACCCGGCGCGGGTCGTCAGTGGTTCGGCGAAACCGACCTGCACGATCAGACTATCCAGCAGCGGGTAAATGCGGCAATGCCGCAGTTTTTTGAGTCGGTGCGTCACTGGCAGAAAAAGAGCGGCGTGCGGCCCGAAGCGACAGCCTTAGTCGGCTTTTCGCAGGGCGGCAGTATGGTGCTGGAAGGCGTCAAAGCGCATCCGGATCTGGCGGGGCGCGCAGTGGTGTTTAGTGGCCAGTTTGTTACCCTGCCAGAGAAAGCGAGCACCCGTACTACGATTCACCTGATCCATGGTGATTATGATGAGCAGATCCCGCTGTACCATGCGCAGCAGGCGGAGCAGCGGCTGACCGCCTGCGGTGGCGACGTCACGCTGGATATCGTTGACGATTTGGCGCACGCCATCGATCACCGCAGCATGGAACTGGCGCTGAATCATCTGCGTTATACGGTGCCAAAACGCTACTTCGATGAGGCGTTAAGCGGCGCAAAACCCGGTGACGATGATGTTATCGCCATGATGTAAAAAAGCCCCTGCATTGCAGGGGCTTTTTAATTTACTTCTTCTTCGGCCAGTTGTCGTCGTCATCCCACTTATCGTTGAAATCACGATGCGGCGGCAGGTCAGGTTTGTTATCCATAAATTTTTTGTGATCGATGCGTTTCAGATCTTTATAAACGTTCATCAGCACGCCAACCATCAGCAGGATCACCAGGATCCACCAGTAATCTTTAATAAATTCCATTTGATGCTCCTTAACATCGCCGTCAGGCGATCAGTTGTTCCATGATGCGCTGGTACATCCGGCTCAGCATCTGCAGGTCGGAGGCTTTCACACACTCATTGATTTTGTGAATGGTGGCATTCACCGGCCCCAGCTCCACCACCTGCGCCCCCATCCGGGCGATAAACCGGCCATCGGAGGTGCCGCCTGTAGTCAGCAGCTGCGGCTTAATTTCATTATAGTGCGCCACAGCTTTCACGACGGCATCCACCAGCTTACCGCGCGAGGTCAGGAAGGGCTGACCCGAGAGTTTCCACTCGATGGTGTAACGCAGCTGGTGACGATCCAGCAGTTCCGCGACCCGCTGGCGGATCATCTCATCGGTGAGTTCGGTGCTGAAGCGGAAGTTAAACTGCACAAACAGCTCGCCGGGGATCACATTGTTGCTGCCGGTGCCCGCCTGGACATTCGCAATCTGCATGCTGGTGGCCGGGAAGAACTCATTCCCCTGATCCCATTCCGTCGCGACCAGCTCAGTCAGCGCAGGCATCGCCCGGTGAACCGGATTATCCGCCAGATGCGGATAGGCGACGTGGCCCTGCACACCGTGCACCGTCAGATTGGCGGTAATTGAGCCGCGTCGGCCATTCTTCACCACGTCACCGACGACTTCCGTGCTGGACGGCTCGCCGACCAGGCAATAGTCAAGCCTTTCACGGCGCGCCATCAGCCGTTCAACCACTTTAACCGTGCCGTTGGTCCCGCTGGCCTCTTCATCCGAGGTAATCATGAAGGCGAGGCGGCCCCGGTGATTGGGACGCACCGCCACAAAACGTTCGGCGGCCACCACCATGGCTGCCAGTGACCCTTTCATGTCAGCCGCACCACGGCCAAACAGCATGCCATCGCGGATCGTCGGTTCAAAGGGCGGGTTAATCCAGCGGCTGGCATCGCCAGGCGGCACCACATCGGTGTGACCGGCAAATGCCAGCGTTTCACCTTCGCCACGGGTGGCCCAGAAATTCAGTGTGTCGTCGATGTTCATCGTTTCAATCTTAAAGCCAATGGCTTCAAGACGGGCGATCAGCAGAGCCTGACATCCGGCATCATCGGGGCTGAGAGAGGGGCGACGAATAAGCTGCTGCGTCAGCTCAATGACCGGGCAAAACATATTATAACTTCTCCTGAATAGCATTCTGATAGGTGGCTTCGCTGAAACCGGCGAGCAGGGAGCCATCCGGAGCACGCAACAGCGGACGCTTAATCATGGCGGGATACACCAGCATCAGCGCTTTGGCGCTGCTGGCATCGTTAACCGCTTCACGATCAGCCTCGGGCAGTTTACGCCAGGTCGTGCCGCGTGTGTTAAGCAGGGCTTCATAGCCCAGTGCATCGATAAATTCCTGCAGCAGGGCATCGCTCAGGCCATCGGCACGGTAGTCGTGAAAGTGATAATCGATGCCTGCATCTGTCAAAAAGCGCCGGGCTTTTTTTATGGTGTCGCAATTTTTAATCCCGAACATCACCCACTGCGTGCTCATTGCCCGATCCTTATTATCCTGTGAAAAGAGAAAGCTGAAAAAAGCAGCCAAAGCGCGAGTTTAGCATAGTGTGATCGGTTGCGGCATCCGCGCTGGCGCGTGAATCAGTCCGGATATCATGCGCGCCGTGTCGTTATTTCGTTGCGGGTAACCGCTATCAATTTCGCAGGCAATTATTACCCTGCTTATCGCTGCGTGCTTAAGAATTTCGCCATGTTGATAAAATAGTCTACCGCTGGGCTTAAAATAAATTATCTTCAATCAGGTTAAGGGGTTGCTGAAATGTGCGTCAGCTTCCAGAATCAGCAACATTCATGTTTTTATAGTCTCTGCCGATAGAGTTAACAGGTGTAAACGTATTCACCTGCTTAAAAAAAGCGCGTAATATTGCCAGCACAATAAGAGAGGGCATTATGATTGACACTGAAATGGGAACCTGGAAAGAATTTATCGAAGCGATGTTACGCAATAAGTAACACGTGGAGATTAAAGCAGGTCAGTCCCACTTGCTGGAATTCTTACCACACACAGAAATAAAGCGGCCACTGAACTCAGTGGCCGCTTTTTATTTAGCTTTAGTCGTGCGGTTTCTCTTTAAGCGGGAAGCGACGGCGGACCAGCACAAAGAACAGCGGCACAAAAAAGATTGCCAGCAGCGTGGCGGAGATCATCCCGCCCATCACGCCGGTTCCCACGGCGTGCTGGCTGCCGGAACCTGCACCGCTACTGATTGCCATCGGCAGCACCCCAAAAATAAAGGCCAGCGAGGTCATCAGAATCGGCCGCAGACGCTGACGCGATGCCTCCAGCGTCGACTCCACCAGTTCACGGCCTTTGCTGTTAATCTCATTAGCAAACTCAACAATCAGGATGGCGTTTTTGGCGGATAGCCCCACCACCGTCAGCAGGCCAACCTGGAAGTAGACATCATTCTCCAGCCCGCGCATCCAGGTGGCGATAAGCGCGCCCACCACGCCCAGCGGCACCACCAGCATTACCGAGAACGGGATCGACCAGCTCTCATACAGCGCGGCCAGGCAGAGGAACACCACCAGCAGCGAAATTGCATAAAGCGCCGGAGCCTGCGAGCCGGAGAGGCGCTCCTGATAAGAGGCTCCGGTCCACTGGAACCCGACGCCCAGCGGCAGGGCATTGACCAGCTTTTCCATTTCATCCATCGCCGTACCGCTGCTGACGCCATTCGCCGCTTCGCCGACAATCTCCAGCGATGAATAGCCGTTATAGCGTTCAAGGCGTGGTGAACCGGTCTCCCAGCGGCTGCTGGCAAACGCGGAGAAGGGCACCATTTTGCCGCTGCTGTTGCGCACGTACCATTTGTTGATGTCGTCCGGCAGCATGCGGAATTCGGCGGCAGCCTGCACATAGACCTTTTTCACCCGGCCCCGATCCAGGAAGTCGTTCACATAGCTGGAGCCCCATGCGGTAGTCAGGGTGTCGTTGATGGTGTCCAGCGACACGCCCAGCGCCTGCGCTTTGCGGGCATCCACATCGATCTGCAGCTGCGGGCTGTCATCCAGCCCATTGTGCCGCACCCGCGATAGCGACTTATCGTTGCCCGCCATCTCCAGCAGTTTGTCGCGCATCGCCATCAGTTGCGTATGACCGATACCCGCGTGATCCTGTAGTTGCATGTCAAAGCCCGAGCTGCTGCCCATGCCGGTAATGGCGGGCGGGCTGCTGGCAATCACACGCCCCTCTTTAATCTTCTGAAACGCCTGAGTCGCACGATCGATAATAGCGAATGAGGTGCGATCGGCACCGGGCCGATCTTCCCAGTCTTTCAGCCGCACAAACAGACGCGCCACGTTCTGCCCATTGCCGCCCGGGCCGGCACCGATGGTGGAGAAGACCGACAGCACGTTGGCCTTTTCCTCGGTGAGATAATAGTGTTCGACTTTCGCGACCACGCTGGCGGTTTGCGCAAGCGTTGCGCCTGCCGGAAGCTGAACCTGAGTCAGGAAGACGCCGCGATCTTCCAGCGGCAGAAACGAGGTAGGCAGACGCAGAAACAGAAATGCCATCAGGCCGATAATGCCGAGATAGAGCAGCAGCCAGCGACCGCCCCGGCGCAGAATGCCTGCAACGCCGCGCTCATAGCGGTCAGCATTGCGATTAAAGTGACGATTGAACCAGCCGAAGAAGCCGCGACGTTCAGGCTGCTCGCCTTTCGCCACGGGTTTCAGCAATGTGGCACACAGCGCCGGTGTCAGGATCATCGCGACCAGCACCGACAGCACCATCGCCGAAACAATGGTGATGGAGAACTGACGGTAAATCGCGCCGACGGTACCGCCGAAAAACGCCATCGGCACAAACACCGCAGAGAGCACCAGCGCGATCCCGACCAGCGCGCCCTGAATCTGGCCCATCGATTTTCGCGTGGCGGCACGCGGCGAGAGTCCCTCTTCGTGCATGATGCGCTCAACGTTTTCCACCACCACGATGGCATCGTCCACCAGCAGTCCTATCGCCAGCACCATGGCAAACATGGTCAGGGTATTGATACTGAACCCGCAGGCATAGAGCATGCTGAAGGTACCGAACAGCACCACCGGCACCGCAATAGTCGGGATCAATGTGGCGCGGAAGTTCTGCATAAACAGGTACATCACGCCAAACACCAGCACGATCGCCTCCAGCAGCGTCTTCACCACATCGGTGATCGACGCTTTAACGAAAGGGGAGGTTTCGTAGGCAATTTTTGCTTCCAGCCCGTGCGGGAAGTAGTGCGACAGCTCCTCAATGCGCGCCCGCACCAGCTTATCGGTGTTCATCTCGTTGGCACCGGATGCAAGCTTCACCCCCAGACCGGATGCGGGCTGGCCATTGTAGCGGCTCAGATAATCATACTTTTCTGCGCCCAGCGCCACGGTGGCGACATCACCCAGCGTCACCACGGAACCGTCGGGATTGTTCTTCAGGGTAATGGCCCGGAACTGCCCGGGGGTCTGCAGCATCGACTGCGCATTCACCGTGGCATTCAGCGCCTGCTTCTCTACGGATGGCAGACCACCGACCTGACCCACGGCAACCTGAGTATTCTGCGACTGGATTGCACTGACCACATCGTCGGTGGTCAGCGAGTAGGCGATCAGTTTGTTGGGATCGAGCCAGATGCGCATCGCATATTGTGAGCCGTAAGCGTCTACCTGGCCAACGCCATCAATACGGCTTAACGGGTCCTGAATATTACTGGCGACATAGTCTGAAATATCCTGCTTATCCATACTGCCGTCGGTTGAGACGAAGGCGACCATCAGAATATTACTGTCACCGGTTTTATTGACAGTCACGCCCTGCGACTGTACCGCCTGCGGCAGTTTGCGCAGCGCTGACTGCAACTGGTTCTGAACCTGCTGACGGGCTTCATCAGGATTAGTCCCGGCGGTAAAGGTGAGGGTGATCTGTGCCTGACCGGTATTGCTGCTGTTCGAGGACATGTACATCAGATTATCGATGCCGGTCATGTTCTGCTCGATGACCTGGGTAACGGTGTTCTCCAGCGTCTGGGCGGATGCGCCCGGATAGTTGGCGGTGATGCGCACGTTGGGGGGTGCCAGATCGGGATACTGTTCAACAGGCAGCGAAATAATCGAAAGCGTGCCGCACAGGCACAGCAAAATCGCCAGAACCCAGGCAAAGATGGGACGGTCGATAAAGAAATTCGACATTAAATCGACACTCCTCAGGGACTTTTATAAGCGTTCAGGCCCAGCGGCAACGGGCGCACTGGCGGGCAAACCGGATGCTCTATGCCACGATTTTCCGCCGCCATTTACTCTACGTGCGGCAGCGGGGGAAATCGTGGAGAAATTGAGGAGAAAATGTAAATTCGTTGGCTATTTGCGGCTTTCAAGCCACATCACCGTGGCGGCGACGCGTGAGCGGACATCCAGCTTACGCAGCAGGTTGCGGATATGCACTTTTACGGTCTCTTCGGAGATATGCAGATTAGCCGCGATCTCTTTATTCGACAGGCCGCGCGCCACCTCCTGCAGCACGTCGCACTCACGCCCGGTGAGCTGACGCAGGGGATCGGCACTGTGCTGGCGATTAGCCAGATAACGGGCCACGCCTTCACTGAAGACCTTTTCACCCTGCGAGGCCTGCAGAATATGCCCCAGCAGGATCTCCGGCTCGCTATCCTTGAGCAGATAGCCATCGGCACCCGCATCCACCATGGCGAAGATATCACTGCGGGCGTCGGAGACTGTCAGGACCAGAATGCGTGAACTGATCCCTTCATGGCGCAACGCCTTCAGCGTATCCAGCCCGGACATGCCTTTCATATTCAGGTCGAGCAGAATGATATCGGGTTCCTGACGGCGGGCCTCGGCCAGCGCTTCCGTGCCGTTGTTGGCTTCTGCGATGACCTCAAGCCGGGGATCCAGCGCCAGCAGCTGACGGATACCACGGCGCATCAGCGGATGGTCATCCACAATCATCAATGTTAATGCGGGCTGTTGCATAGGTTCTCCATTTCATCGGCTTCAGATGGCGGCAGAAGAGCAGGGCTGGTACCAGATGGCGCCTTATCCGCTGGCCTGCGCGCTGAGACCGATAGATTATCTGAATAAGTTAACATCATGCCGGGCGCTTTATGTCAGTGAGCGCGCCGGCTGCGGTGGAAAGCGCAGTTCGACCCGGGTGCCGCGTTGCTGAGTATGGATAGTCAGATTGCCACTCAGGCGCTGGGCACGCTCTGTCATAATCGTCAGGCCGTAATGGCCCGCGGGTTCGTCAGTGCTGTTCATTCCCACCCCGTCATCCGTAATTGTCAGTAAGTGCTCACCTTGTTCGCTATGCTGATAATCCACCCGAATCACCTGCGCGCTGGCGTGACGAATGGCATTCAGCAGCGCCTCACGGGCGATCTGTAACACATGCACCTGCTGTTGTGCCTCCAGACTCTGCAGGCCGGTCTGGTAGTTAAAGTGTATCTCTGCGCCGCTTTTCTCCTGCAACGAGGCGATCATCGCCTGCATTGCCGCCACCAGATCCGCCTGCTCAATGGTCAGGCGGAAGGTGGTCAGCAGTTCACGCAGCTGACGGTAGGCATCGGCCAGCGCCTGATCGAAGTCAGCGATAATCGCGTGGGCGGCGCTGTCATCCTTATCCACAGTGCGGCGCAGCAGGGTTAGCTGAATGCGTAAAAACGAGAGCGACTGGGCCAGCGAGTCATGTAATTCCCGGGCAATGGTGGCGCGCTCTTCAATCAGCAGCATCTGCTGATACTGCTGCTGTGCCTGCCAGATCCAGATTGCCCGTCCCAGCATCGCCGCCAGGCTGCGCATCAGCTCATTGGGATGGGTGACGCCAGGCGACTGCCAGCGCAGTTCGCCAATCTGCTGATCGTCCTGTTGTAACGGCAGGCGTTGCCACTCACCGTCAGCCTGAGCATCCCCGGCGCAGAACTGAAACTGGTCGCTGTCCAGCCGGATCACTGTCAGTTTTTCGCGCGTCAGTACAGTGGTTAACACTGACTCAAACAGTGCCGGGTGCAACGGGCTAGCTGTCAGCATCTGCGAGCTGTCGTAAAGCAATGACAGCGTGCGATTCGCCTGGGTTAAGTCTTCCGTTTTCGCGCGTACCGTGCTCTCCAGCAGCTGGTAGTGCGAATGCAGACGTGCCGCCATGCCGCTGAAGGCGTGCGACAGTACCCGCAGTTCATTCTGCTGCTCAACGTGCAGCGGCGGAAAAGCAAAGTTACCGCTTTCAACGTAGCGACTGGCCGTGACCAGCGCATTGAGGGGCCGCACCACGTGCAGCCGGGTAAAGCGAATCGTCATCAGGGCCAGCACGACAATCGCGATGACACCTGCCAGGCTGCTGGCCGCCACCAGACGCATTTTCAGCTCGGTATAGCGCTGCAGACCCAGCACAAAGCGATCGATTTCACCGACGTAGATCGGCACCTGCTGCTGGTATGCCACGGTATCACCCAGCTGCAACTGCTGCTGCAGGGAAGGCCAGGCAGCACGCAATCGCTGATAGCGAGCGCTGACTTCGCGTGGTACCCAGGGCCGATCCAGCTTTTGCAGCACCGGGGCATCCAGCGTTTGCTGATAGAGCGTCAGGTGATGCACCAGATTTTGTGGCTGACGGCTGGCATCCCATGCCATGCGATAGCTCTGCATGCGCAGAGATCCCGCCAGATTGATCGCCTCCGCATCGCGCTGACTGCTGAGCAGCGTGACTAAGGCCAGACCGGTGGTGAGTAGCGATAGCAGGACAATGGCGCTGAGCGCCTTAGCGATGCTTTGAGTAACGGAACGTTTAACAATCACATGGATGGCCCTGTTGAAAGTGCGGGAATTATAAGAGCGCAATAACGTAACGCAAATGATCCATCCCCTGTTTATCGCACAGGCGGTTACACATCGCACACAAAATGACCACAACTGACAGTTCCCAGGATGGGCTACCGTTTTGTGGTTAAAAAAGGAACAGGTTTACGTCGCCCCGATGTTGCTTTTCATTGCAAGGCTAATAATTCATCCAGTCATCAGCTCAACCCCGATCGCAGATTAAGGAGCATCCAATGAAAAAACTGAATGCTGTACTGGCGGGCGCATTACTGGCTACCGCTTCTTTTGCCACTTTGGCTGCTGCGCCGGTCGACCCGTCACAGGCGCAGAATATGCAGAGCATCGGCAGCGTGTCGGTCTCCGGCGTTCGCGGCTCACTGGACGATGCTAATCGCCAGCTGTCGCAAAAAGCGGAAGAGATGGGCGCCAGCCATTACCGCGTTATTGGTATCGATAACCCAGGCGACTCCAGCCTGTGGAGCGGCACCGCAGAGATTTATCGCTAACCCAACCCTCCTGTTTCCATCCCTGTAGCTTTTACCGGCCTGAAAATGGCCGGTTTTTTTGTTTTTGTGCATCAGGATGGATTCTTACAAATCAGCCTGTGCATCTGCCCGGTATATTTTGCTTCGTTCTTGCAGAACGGGTAGGATTCATCGCCGTAAATTCCCGCGTTGCCCGGCACTCACTCACGGGCAAAGGCACAGAGGAAAATCCCCCATTTTGCAGGACGTTACGTCCGCATTGGGGAGACGACGACTGATGGTCAGGACAAACAGGAATGCTATGAAATCTAAAAAGAAAACCCCAAGTGAGATGCGCGCTGCCAAGCGCCGCTGGCTGAATTCTCACGATGCTGGTTACCAGAAGGCGATGGGTAACCGTCACGTACAGATGATTGCGATCGGCGGTGCCATCGGTACCGGTTTGTTCCTGGGCGCAGGTGGCCGTTTGCAGGCTGCGGGCCCCGCATTAGCCATCATCTATCTGGTGTGTGGCATCTTCTCCTTCTTTATTCTGCGTGCGCTGGGCGAACTGGTATTACACCGTCCCAGCAGCGGCAGCTTCGTCTCCTACGCCCGTGAATTCCTGGGCGAGAAAGCCTCCTTCGTGGCGGGCTGGATGTACTTCGTCAACTGGGCGATGACCGGCATCGTCGATATCACCGCCGTCGCGCTCTACATGCACTACTGGGGAGCGTTTGGTGATGTGCCGCAGTGGGTGTTCGCCCTGGGCGCGCTGGCGATTGTCGGCACCATGAACATGATCGGGGTTAAATGGTTTGCCGAGATGGAGTTCTGGTTCGCGCTGGTAAAAGTGCTGGCGATTGTCATCTTCCTGGTGGTGGGCGTGGTGTTCCTTGGCACCGGCAAACCGCTGGATGGCAACAGCACCGGTTTCCATCTGATCACCGATAACGGTGGCCTGTTCCCGCACGGTTTACTGCCTGCGCTGGTGCTGATTCAGGGCGTGGTGTTCGCCTTTGCTTCTATCGAACTGGTGGGTACGGCGGCCGGCGAATGTAAAGACCCGAAAACCATGCTGCCGAAAGCGATCAACAGCGTCATCTGGCGTATCGGTCTGTTCTATGTCGGCTCTGTGGTGCTGCTGGTGCTGCTGCTGCCATGGAACGCCTATCAGGCGGGTCAGAGTCCGTTCGTGACCTTCTTCTCGAAACTGGGCGTGCCTTACGTTGGCAGCATCATGAATATCGTCGTATTGAGTGCGGCGCTCTCCAGCCTGAACTCCGGCCTCTACTCGACCGGGCGTATCCTGCGCTCTATGTCGATGGGTGGCTCTGCACCGAAATTCATGTCGAAGATGAACAGTCAGCAGGTTCCTTATGCCGGTATTCTGGTGACCGTCGCCGTCTATGTGATTGGTGTGGTGCTTAACTACTATGTGCCTTCTCAGGTGTTTGAGATCGTCCTGAACGTGGCCTCGCTGGGCATTATCTCCTCCTGGGCCTTTATCGTGGTTTGCCAGCTGCGTCTGCGCAAAGCGATCAAAGAGGGCAAGGCGGATGATGTCAGCTTCAAGCTGCCAGGCGCACCGTTTACCTCGTGGCTGACGCTGCTGTTCCTGTTCAGCGTGTTGGTGCTGATGGCGTTTGACTACCCGAACGGGACGTACACCATCGCCTCCATTCCGCTGATTGCGGTATTGCTGGTGCTGGGATGGTTTGGCGTGCGTAAGCGCGTTCACGCCGTCGCTCAGACCGAACAGGATCATCACGAAGAAGAGCCTCAGCCGACCCGACTGGCTGACGACACTTCACGCTGATAAATTCTGCAGCAATCAGGCCAGCCTCCGGGCTGGCTTTTTTTTGCCGTGAACCGCCCCCGCCACGCCGCGAATTAGGATAGTTTTCCCGCAAGCTTGCCCCTATGATGAAAGGCTCCCTTTATGCGGTAGCGGAGTCCCCATGTCGTTTAAGATCAACATCATCAAAGATAAGCTCCTGTCTGAAAACTGGTTTGTGCTGCGTAATTACACCTATGACATCACCGATCGCCGTGGCGAGGTTATTCGCCATAAACGCGAAGTCTACGATCGCGGAAACGGGGCAACTATCCTGCTCTACAACCGTGAAAAGAACAGCGTGGTCCTGACGCGCCAGTTTCGTATCGCCACGTACGTCAACGGTAACGACGACGGCATGTTAATCGAAGCCTGTGCCGGCTTGCTGGACGACGACTCCCCGGAAGATTGCATCCGCAAAGAGGCGATTGAAGAGACCGGTTATGCGGTGGGCGAGGTGGAAAAACTTTATGCCTGCTATATGTCGCCGGGTGGCGTGACTGAGCTTATCCACTTTTTCGCGGCAGAATATAATGAATCGTTGCGCGACAATGCCGGCGGTGGCGTCGAAGATGAGTCAATCGACGTGCTGGAATTACGCTTTCCGGATGCGCTGGCAATGGTCGCTGAGGGTCGCATTCGAGACGGCAAAACCATTATGCTGCTTCAGCATGCACAGATTGCGGGCTGGCTGACGCCATAAAACCGTGCCACTAAGCCTGTTGCCGCGTGACAGCGTTGAGGGAGAGTGGTGAGCGTTAATCCACTTTATGCACGCTTTTTAAGCAGTTAACTGCGCTTTTTGCACAGGTTCACAGAATGCGAACCCTGTCAGGCCCGTTGATGCGCTATTCTCTCCACTCTGGGTATTCGGGGATCGATCTTCTTAATGTCGTATTGGATGAAATCGCTTTGGCTGTTGCCGTCTCTGTGGGTTGCCTCTGTTCAGGCGGAACCGTTGCAAAAGTCATTCAACGACTGGCAAATCACCTGCAACAATGAAGCCTTTTGTGTGGCGCGCAATATTCCGGGAGACAAAGGGCTGGTGATGACGATTTCGCGCCATGCGGGTGTCAACGATCGCCCTTTGCTGCGCATCGACTACGGCAGCGCCTACAGTGGTGCGCTGCCGGGTGGCCCGCTACAGGATAACCTGCTGCTCGATCAGCGCCGGCTTAAACCCGACCTCAAGCACTGGACGGTAGAGCCGCATCATCTCGCTACCAGCAATGCTATCGCCATTGATGAATTTTTTGATCTGGTGATGGAGGCCAAAAACCTGCAGCTCACCTACGATCCCAACGCGATGATCTCCCTGCGCGGCATGAAGGCCGCGCTGTTGCTGATGGATGACACGCAGGGACGGGTCAACAGCATGAGCGCGTGGATCAAACGTGGCGACAGAGCCAGCTGGGATGTTCCGCCACCGCCTGCACTGCCACCGCTGCCGCCTGCGGTCAGGTCACCCGCTGCCCTGACGCGCGATGAGACCAGCGGATTGATTGATTACGGCACCTGGCGGGTTAACACCGACTCCTGCTCACTCGATCCGCTGCGCCGCGAAGTCAGCGTGGCGCCGCTTACCGACCAGCGCGCGCTGCTGCTGGTGAGTTGCGAAATGGGGGCGTATAACGTGATCGATCTGGCGTTTGAAGTGACGCGCAGCCCGCCCTATGTGGCGCGTGGCATCACCCTGACTCTGCCTTTTACCCCGCCCGGAGCCAGCGATCGACAACTTGAGCTGATTAACGCCGAATACGACGCGGCCAGCGGCCAGCTCTACACGTTTGGTAAGGGCCGTGGATTAGGCGACTGCGGCAGGGCGACACGCTGGCAGTTTGATGGTACACGTTTTGTGTTAGCGGAATATGCGGAAGAGTCGACCTGTGACGCCTGGCACAGCAGTGATGACTGGCCAACCCTGTGGGTCAGCCAGTCTGACGGTGGTGTACAGCAGCGTTAACGAATGACCTGCACCATCATCGGTGAGCCAAGCTGGTTGCCGACCAGTTCGGCCAGCATATTATTCACTCCGTCGCTCATCGGCGTAAAGCGGGTCAGCGGCGAGCGCGTCACCACCACAAAAACCCCCACGTTATGCTGCGGCACCATCGCCATATAGGTGATGAATCCACCGCCGCCGCCGGTTTTCTGAATGATCCCAGGCCGACCACTTTTCGGTCCCATGTAGACCCAGCCCATGCCCAGCGCATCCGCTTTACCCGGGACATCCATGCCTTCTACTTTGTTCAGTTGGTCGCGGCGATAGATCAGCGTCTGCAGGCGATCGATCTGCGGCGTGCGATGGTTAACCGACGAGTTCAGGAACTGCTGCATCCAGCGACCCATATCATCCGGCGTTGAGTAAACCCCGCCGCTGCCAATCGCGGCCAGCGTGTTATTACACGGGCTGGCCCCTTTTTCGGCCACCATCAGGCGTCCGCACTGCTCAGGCGACGGCGTAAACGTGGTGTCCTTCATGCCGAGCGGGCGGGTAATCAGCTGCTGAAACAGCGCCGGATAGGGAGTTCCGCTGGCACGCGACAGCGCATCGCCCAGCAGATCGTAGCCCAGGTTGGAGTAGGCGGCACTGCTGCCTGGTGCCGCTTTGAGGTTCGCGCGCGCCAGCCATGCCCAGCGTTCGCTCTTCGTTGGCCAGACAAACACCGGACGCTGCGCTTTGCCGCCGGGCTGCTCGCGCGGCAGTCCGCTGGTGTGGGTCGAGAGATTAATCAGGCGAATCGGCTGGCCATTGTAAGTGGGCACCCGTGCACCCGGAGGCGCATATTTACTCAGAGGATCGTCAAGGCGAATCTGTCCGCGCTCAGCCATTTTCACCATCACTTCACTGGTCATCAACTTACTCAGCGAAGCGATACGAATCAGCGAATCTTTCTGCGGACGGACATTGTTGCCGGGGCGGGTTTCACCGAAGCTGGCGAACACCCGCTGATTGCCATCAATCGCCACCAGCGCCATACCGGTTGCGCCGCTGCCATAAAAGATATGTTCCGCATAGCGATCAACAATCTGTGAGGCCAGCAGCGGATCGGGCGCAACCTGCGCCATGCTTTTTAATGGAAGCAGTGAAACCATCAGGGCCAGTAAATAGGGTGTACGCATGTTCAACGGAAGTGGCTTCGCTATAAAAATCGGAGGAAATCTGCCTTCACTCATCAGGATGCATCAGGTCGCAGCCGCGTTATCCCGGCAGAATGACAGCAGGAAAAGACGGTCAGCCCGTACACAGGCAGCATTAAGTATGACGGCTCTATAGTAATCAGTTTGCGCGGAGCGGGAAGAGGGGAATGGATATTTTTTTATCTGCGAGGCTGCAAAATAAAATGGCCCTTCCCGATGAGGCCGGGAAGGGCAAATGCATTAAACCGGCTTGAGTAATGCTTCAGCGTGGCTGACGATGTTCTCAACCGTGAAGCCAAACTCCGGGAACAGCTGACTGGCTGGCGCGGATTCACCAAAGGTGGTCATGCCCACAATTGCGCCGTCCAGACCGACATACTTAAACCAGTAGTCAGCAATACCCGCTTCTACCGCCACACGCGCTTTCACGCCGCTCGGCAGCACGGATTCACGGTAAGCGGCATCCTGCGCATCAAACAGGTCAGTAGAAGGCAGTGAAACCACCCGCACCTTGTGACCACCTGATTTGAGCTTCTCAGCTGCACCCAGGGTGATCTCAATCTCTGAACCGGTCGCAATCAGAATGACTTCTGGCGTGCCGTCGCAATCCTTCAGCACGTAGCCACCGCGTTTGATGTTTTCGATCTGCTCCGGTGTGCGTTCCGGCTGCAGCAGATTCTGGCGTGACAGGATCAGGGCAGTCGGCCCATGATGGCGCTCGACAGCGGCTTTCCACGCCACCGCGGTTTCTACCTGATCGCATGGACGCCATACGCTCATGTTTGGCGTCAGACGCAGGCTGGCGATCTGCTCAACTGGCTGGTGCGTCGGGCCATCTTCGCCCAGACCGATCGAGTCATGGGTGTAGACAAGAATCTGGCGTGCCTTCATCAGCGCTGCCATACGCGCGGCGTTACGCGCATATTCGACAAACATCAGGAAGGTTGCGGTATAAGGCACGAAACCGCCGTGATGCGCGATGCCGTTACCAATTGCCGTCATACCAAATTCGCGCACACCGTAGTGGATGTAGTTACCCGCCGGATCCTCTTTGATCGATTTGGAACCCGACCAGATGGTGAGGTTACTCGGTGCCAGGTCAGCGGAACCGCCAAGGAATTCCGGCAGCATTTTGCCATAGGCTTCCAGCGAGTTCTGAGACGCTTTACGGCTGGCAATTTTCTGCGGATTAGCCTGCAGATCCTGGATGAAACGGGTCGCTTCCGTTTCCCATGTGGCGGGCATTTCGCCATTCATACGGCGCTCGTACTCTTTCGCCAGCTCGGGATGGGCCTCTTTATAAGCCGCAAACTTCGCATCCCAGGCTTTTTCGCGTTCCGCACCCGCTGCTTTGGCATCCCACTGCTGGTAGATTTCAGCCGGGATCTCAAATGCCGGATAGTTCCAGCCAAGCTGTTTACGGGTCAGCGCCACTTCGGCCTCGCCCAGCGCTGCGCCGTGCGATTCTTCTTTACCGGCTTTGTTCGGTGAACCGAAACCGATAATGGTGCGGCAGATAATCAGTGAAGGCTTATCGGTGACGCTCTGCGCTTCTTTGATCGCCTCGCGGATAGCATCAGCGTCATGGCCGTCGATGTCGCCGATGACATGCCAGTTATAGGACTCAAAGCGTTTATGCGTATCGTCGGTAAACCAGCCCTCGGTTTCGCCATCGATGGAGATGCCGTTATGGTCATAGAAGCCGATCAGTTTGCCCAGACCCAGCGTACCCGCCAGAGAACAGACTTCGTGTGAGATCCCTTCCATCAGACAGCCGTCGCCCATGAACACATAGGTATGGTGGTCGACGATTTCATGGTCCGGACGGTTAAACTGTGCAGCCAGCGTGCGCTCAGCAATCGCCAGGCCCACGGCATTAGCCAGGCCCTGACCCAGTGGGCCGGTGGTGGTTTCAACGCCTGGGGTATAGCCGATTTCCGGGTGACCCGGCGTTTTAGAGTGCAGCTGACGGAAATTTTTCAGCTCTTCAATCGGCAGGTCATAACCGCTCAGGTGCAGCAGGCTGTAAAGCAGCATCGAGCCGTGGCCGTTGGAGAGGATGAAGCGGTCGCGATCAAGCCAGGCGGGATTAGTTGGATTGTGCTGGAGGAAGTCGCGCCACAACACTTCGGCGATATCGGCCATACCCATCGGCGCACCGGGGTGGCCTGAGTTTGCCTTCTGGACTGCATCCATGCTCAGTGCACGAATCGCGTTTGCCAACTCTCTGCGTGAGGACATAAAGTTCTCCCTTGTTATGCATCAGGGCGGGAAAGTCCCGCCCGATTAAAATAAAGACTACAGGCGTGCGGCGAGCACATCTTCCAGCTTCTGCTGGTCAACCGCGAACTGGCGGATGCCGTCAGAGAGTTTTTCGACTGCCATTGGATCCTGGTTATGTTCCCAGCGGAACTCCGCCTCGGAGAGCGGCGACGGCTGATGGAAGCCCTCGGTAGAGGGTTCCAGTTTGCGCTCCAGCGGCGCATCGCTGTTCTGCAGCTCTTCCAGCAGGTTCGGCGACAGCGTCAGGCGATCGCAGCCGGCCAGCGCGATAATCTGCTCCACTTTACGGAAGCTGGCGCCCATGATGATGGTGCTGTAACGGTGCTTTTTGTAGTAGTCATAGATACGACGCACAGATTTTACGCCTGGATCTTCATCCGCCACGTACGGTTCCAGTGGCTTGCGTGAGTTGTACCAGTCGTAGATACGGCCCACGAACGGGGAGATCAGGAACACGCCCGCTTCGGCACAGGCACGCGCCTGCGCGAAGGAGAACAGCAGCGTCAGGTTACAGTGGATGCCGTTCTTCTCCAGCTCTTCCGCTGCACGGATGCCTTCCCAGGTGGAGGCCAGCTTGATCAGCACGCGTGAACGGTCGATGCCGTGCTCTTCATACATCCGAATCAGTTTTTCTGCTTTGGTGACACACATGCCACGATCGAAGGAGAGGCGCGCATCCACTTCGGTCGAAACACGGCCTGGTATGCTTTTCAGGATTTCCATACCGAGGTTGATCGCCACTTTGTCGCTGGCGTTGATAATCTGCGTCTCTTTGCTGCCGCCCTGTTTTTTCGCGTACTCAATCGCGTCATCCATCAGGTGCTTATATCCTTCCAGACCGGACGCTTTCAGAATGAGTGAAGGGTTGGTGGTGGCGTCTTCCGGGTGGTAATTACGAATCGATTCGATATCACCACTGTCCGCCACCACGGTGGTGAACTGTTTTAGGGCTTCTAGCTGGTTCATCTCTAAACTCCTTGAAAAGAAAAATGAAAGCGAACAGGGTGCACCTCAGGCCTCGCAGCCGGTCTGTGGCATGTTCTGCTACCGGTAACGCGAACCCATAACATTGCAACAGAGACTTTCTGATGAAAATGCGGTTTCTCTGATTGTTGCGCTGCGAGGCGGTGCGAAGGAGCCGTCATGCGGTTTTTACCGTGGGGTGCGCCATATTCCATCCTTAAGCATAGCAGTCAGGACGAATGACGCAGGTAACACTGTAGCAATCTGTGCCCTGTGAAACGGAACGGGTCGGTCGGGAGAAAGGTAAGCGCAGCGCGGATTACGGGCCGCGCTGCAACAGGAGAAGGGATCAGACGGGGAGGTTCAGCCAGTTTTTTACCGGCAGGAAATCGCGATAGAGCGCAGCTTCAGGCGAGTCGGCATCGGGCTGATAATCATATTCCCAGCGCACCAGTGGTGGCATCGACATCAGAATCGATTCCGTACGGCCGCCGGTCTGCAAACCAAACAGCGTGCCACGGTCCCATACCAGATTAAACTCCACATAGCGACCACGGCGGTAGAGCTGGAACTGGCGCTCGCGATCGCCCCACGGATGATCTTTACGGCGCGACACAATCGGCCGGTAGGCATCCATAAAGCCGCGGCCTACTGCCTGCATAAAGCTGAAGCTCTGCTCAAAGTCGGGCGTGTTGAGATCGTCAAAAAAGAGGCCGCCAATGCCGCGCTGCTCATCACGATGCTTCAGATAGAAGTATTCATCACACCACTTTTTATAGCGCGGATAGACATCGTCGCCAAAGGGCTGACAGAGACTGGCGGCTGTCTGATGCCAGTGCAGCGCGTCTTCTTCAAAGCCATAAAACGGCGTCAGGTCAAAGCCGCCACCAAACCACCAGACCGGATCGGCCCCCGGTTTCTCTGCGATAAAAAAGCGCACGTTGGCGTGGCTGGTCGGCACATAGGGGTTATTCGGGTGGATCACCAGCGACACGCCCATCGCTTCAAAGCTACGACCGGCCAGCTCAGGCCGGTGCGCGGTCGCTGATGCCGGCATCTGATCGCCATGCACATGCGAAAAGTTAACGCCCGCCTGCTCAAACACCGTGCCGTTGCGCAGGACGCGGCTCTGACCGCCGCCGCCGCCAGGGCGCTGCCAGCTATCTTCAGCAAACTGTGCGCCGCCATCTTCAGCCGCCAGCTGGTTACAAATCTCATCCTGCAATGCGAGCAGGAACGCTTTTACGCGGGAAATATCAGCCATCTTTTCGCTTATCGTTTGTCAAAGTCTGACGCGATTATACGCAAAACCGCGCCGCTTGCATGAGCGCGGCGCGTCGCACGATGCAAACCAGCCAGACGAATCAGGCGTTGCGGCGGTCAAACTCATCGAAGTAGTTGACGATGCCGCTGGCAATCGCTGAAGCAATTTTCTGGCGAAACGCGGTAGTGCCGAGCAGCTGCTCTTCACGGGGATTGGTAATAAAGGAGGTTTCGACCAGCACCGAGGGAATCGACGGTGACTTGAGCACCGCGAAGGCCGCCTGCTCGGTATGCTGGCTGTGCAGATGGTGCACCGGGCGGATCTGATCCAGCACGTGCTTGCCCAGGGTCAGGCTGTTTTTGATGGTATCGGTCTGTACCAGGTCGAACAGAATCTGCTGCAGATAGTGATCCTGCTGCTGTGCCTTTACGCCGCCCAGTTTGTCCGCATCGTTCTCACGCTGTGAGAGATAACGTGCCATCGAGCTGCTGGCACCGCGGTTAGAGAGCGCAAACACCGAGGCACCGCTGGCATCGGGGCTGGTAAAGCCGTCGGCATGAATCGACATAAAGAGATCGGCACCGTGCTGGTGGGCGATTTCCACCCGCTGATAAAGCGGAATAAAGTGGTCACTGTCGCGGGTCAGGCGCACTTCAATGCGCGGATGGCTCTGAAGCTGCCGCTGCACGTTACCGGCAATCTCCAGCACGATATGCTTCTCTTCAGAACCCTCTTCACCCACCGCACCAGAGTCGATGCCACCGTGCCCCGGATCGATCATCACGATGCGTTTACCGTTTTTCGCTGGCGGGGCAGGGCGCGTATGGCGATTTGCCCCGGTAAGGCCCGACTGCTCTTTAGCCTGAATCGCACGCGGCGATAAAATGGCCAGAGCCAGACCGGAAAGAAGTAACTGACGACGATGAATCAAACGTTTAAGCAGCTGCATGTACGGGTCCGGTAACAGGAATCTTGCCGGTGTTATAGCCTAAGGCTCTGTTGCCTGCGATCACAGAACCATTTCAGGGCATTACTTTGTATTGCAGGTCGCGAACAGAAAATTTGCGCTTTTTTATTTTCCGCCGGTCATCGAGGGTTGCGTGCGGCAGAGAATGCGTGATAATCAGCAAATTGTGCTTATCTGCAGGTAAATAAGATGGAAATCCGCGCCTTCCGCCAGGAAGATTTTGAAGAAGTGATCACCTTATGGGAACGTTGCGATTTGTTACGGCCATGGAACGATCCCGAGCTGGATATCGAACGCAAAATGAATCACGACCCCGATCTCTTTCTGGTCGCTGAAGTGGGCGGCGTGGTCGTTGGCACGCTGATGGGCGGTTACGATGGTCATCGCGGCGCGGCGTATTATCTGGCGGTGCATCCTGACTATCAGGGACGCGGCTTTGCCAATGCTCTGATGAACCGTCTGGAGAAGAAACTCATCGCGCGCGGCTGTCCGAAACTGCATCTGATGATCCGCGAAGAGAACGATCAGGTGGTGGCGTTCTATGAGAAGCTCGATTATGAGCCGGTCGACGCGCTGCTGTTTGGTAAACGTCTGATCGAAGATCGTGAATACTAATCCGTTGCCTGGCTATTCGCCGGACGAGTATGACGCCAGAGGGCAGCTGCGGCTGCCGTTTCTTTTTTGGCCGATCCTGTTACTTCAGGCGCGGACCTGGCTGCTGCTGGTGATGGCCGGAGCGTCACGGCAGCAGGGCAACGACCTGCTGGCACTGTTCTATCCGGATCGTCAGGCGTTCTGGGTCGGTCTGGCGCTGGGGTTACCGGCGCTGGCGGGCCTGCTGCTGACAGGCTATCGCACGCGGCTGCCGCGCCTCTGGCAGCACTGGCGCAGCGTGTTAGCGCTGTCGCTGCTGGTGAATCTGCTCTGGCAGGGCTGGCAGTTTGTGCAGGGCGATCTGCTAAGTTCGCCGCTGCCGTTGCTGCTGACGCTGTTCGACCTGCTGGCGCTGATCTGGCTGCAATCGAATCGTCGCTGTCGCGACTGCTTTCTGCCTGAACATCATCTCAACTAAACTTTTTGTCGCTTTGCGACTCCAATCAGTTCCGCCTTTCCGGCATCGCATTTACAGGAGTTCTCATGAAAGCTGTTCGTTCCACGCTACTGATCGCCGCCGTTGCACTGAGCGGCTGTGCCAGTTCGGGTTCCGGCGCTGACAGCAGCCAGCAGGCAAGCTGGTGGAATCCGCTGACGTATCACTGGTCTTCGGTGCTGCCGTGGAACTGGTTCGGTTCCTCGCTGACCGCGACTGAACAGGGTGTAGGGGGATTAACCGCCTCCACCGCCATGAAAGAGGACGCGATTAAGGACGGACTGAACGGTGACTATACCCTGCGTCAGGGCATGCGCAGTCAGAACGGTCAGGTGGTCTCTTTCTGGCAGGCGCTGGATGACGGCAAGGTCAAGCTGGTGATTTACGGACAGTCGCAGATCGAACGTATTGAGGTGATGGACAGCGCGATTGCCAGCAGTGACGGCAGTAAAGTGGGCGACGCCTTCAGTAATAAGTTCAGCAAAGCCTTCGACAACTGCACACTCGCCAGCGGCACTGATGCGCGTGACGTGGCGTGCCGTGCGCCTGGCAGCCAGCATCTGACCTATGTCTATCACGGCGACTGGCACGGACCGGAGGGATTGATGCCCTCTGACGATACCCTGAAAAACTGGAAAATCAGCAAGATTGTCTGGCAGCGTTAATCTTTTTCTTCAGCGTGCCGCCCCTCCGGCGGTCGCTGAACCCTCGTAAAACCCCTGCCCGCATGGGCTGCACGCGGTTCCTCTCCTCCATCGGCTTTTGCTGATTTCTGCATAAACTCTGCCGTCGTCTTATGCTTTTTTCGACTTTGAAATCATCAAACGATATATAAAACCGTTACTGGTTTTCACTGAGTTATAAATAAACTGATGCCTCAGCGGGTGAGATCCGCATCAAACTTTTTCAGGGTGCCAAATGACATTACAAGCGATGAAAAAAATCGTGAGCGGTATCGCGTTGTCGCTGAGCCTGGCCGGCGCAGCCAATGCCACTGAACTTCTTAATAGCTCATACGATGTATCGCGGGAGCTGTTTGTCGCCCTGAATGCTCCGTTTGTTAAACAGTGGGATGCCAGTCACCCGACTGATCCCCTGACCATTAAGATGTCGCACGCCGGTTCATCGAAGCAGGCGCTGGCTATCCTGCAGGGACTGCGCGCAGATGTGGTCACGTACAACCAGGTAACAGATGTGCAGGTGTTGCACGATAAAGGCAATCTCATTGCCGCAGACTGGAAAAGCCGTCTGCCGAACAACAGCTCGCCTTTCTACTCCACCATGGCGTTTCTGGTGCGCAAAGGGAATCCAAAGCAGATTCATGACTGGTCAGATTTGACCCGCAGCGATGTGAAGCTGATTTTCCCGAACCCGAAAACCTCGGGTAATGGCCGCTATACCTACCTGGCCGCCTGGGGCGCAGCAGATAAAGCGGACGGCGGCGATCAGGCCAAAACCCGTGCCTTTATGACGCAATTCCTGAAAAACGTGGAAGTGTTCGACACCGGCGGTCGCGGCGCAACCACCACCTTTGCTGAGCGCGGCCTGGGCGACGTACTGATCAGCTTTGAGTCGGAGGTGAATAACATCCGCAACCAGTACGGTAAAGATGAATACGAAGTGGTGGTGCCGAAAACCAACATTCTGGCGGAATTTCCGGTGGCATGGGTGGATAAGAATGTCGCCACTAATAAAACCGCTGATGCGGCCAGCGCCTACCTGAACTATCTCTACACGCCAGAAGCGCAGAATATTATTACTCACTACTATTATCGTGTGAACAATCCACAGCTGATGGCGGAGCAGAAAGATCGCTTCCCGCAGACCCGCCTGTTCCGGGTCGAAGATGCCTTTGGCGGCTGGGATAAAGTGATGCAGACGCATTTCGTCAGCGGCGGTGAGCTCGATAAATTGTTAGCGGCGGGGCGCGGATAATGTTTGCAGCCAGCCATAAACGCGTGTTGCCCGGCTTCGGTCTCAGCCTGGGTACCAGCCTGCTCTTTACCTGTCTGATCCTGCTGTTGCCGATTAGCGCCGTGATCATGCAGCTGTCGCAGATGACGCTGCAACAGTACTGGGATGTCGTGACCAACCCTCAGCTGGTGGCCGCCTACAAGGTGACACTGCTCTCTGCCGGTGTCGCGTCCCTGTTTAATGCGGTGTTCGGCATGTTGATGGCATGGATATTGACCCGTTATCGTTTTCCTGGCCGGACACTGCTGGATGGCCTGATGGATCTGCCGTTTGCACTGCCAACTGCGGTAGCAGGTCTGACCCTGGCCGGACTCTTTTCGGTCAACGGCTGGTACGGACAGTGGTTCGCCCAGTTCGACATCAAAATTTCTTACACCTGGATTGGTATCGCCATTGCCATGGCCTTTACCAGCATTCCGTTTGTTGTGCGTACCGTCCAGCCGGTGCTGGAAGAGTTGGGCCCAGAGTATGAAGAAGCGGCCGAAACGCTGGGTGCCACACCGTGGCAGAGCTTCCGCCGCGTCGTGCTGCCGGAAGTGGCACCTGCGCTGCTGGCCGGTACGGCGCTCTCCTTTACCCGCAGCCTGGGTGAGTTTGGTGCGGTAATCTTTATTGCCGGTAACATCGCCTGGAAGACGGAAGTCACCTCGCTGATGATCTTTGTCCGGCTGCAGGAGTTCGACTATCCGGCAGCCAGCGCTATCGCCTCGGTGATCCTGGCGGCATCGCTGATTTTGTTATTCGCGATTAATACATTGCAGAGCCGCTTTGGCCGTCGTCTGGGAGGTCACTAATGGCCGAGGTTTCACAGCTCAATCACGCGGCGCGTCAGCCTGTGAACTGGGGCAAATGGCTGCTGATTGGTATCGGCGCGCTGATCTCAATTCTGCTGCTGGTGGTGCCGATGGCCTCCATCTTCTGGGAAGCGCTGAATCAGGGGCTGATTGTCGCGCTCAGCAATCTGGCCGATCCGGACATGCTGCACGCCATCTGGCTGACTGTGCTGGTGGCGCTGATTACCGTTCCGGTGAACCTGGTGTTCGGCACGCTGCTCGCCTGGCTGGTGACGCGCTTTACCTTTCCGGGCCGTCAGCTGCTGCTGACCCTGTTTGATATTCCTTTTGCCGTGTCGCCCGTCGTAGCCGGTCTGATGTATCTGCTGTTCTGGGGCGTGAATGGCCCGGCAGGCGGCTGGCTGGATGCACATAACATCCAGATTATGTTTGCCTGGCCTGGCATGGTGCTGGCGACGGTGTTTGTGACCTGTCCGTTTGTCGTGCGCGAACTGGTGCCGGTGATGCTGAGCCAGGGCAGTCATGAAGATGAAGCGGCGGTGCTGTTAGGCGCGTCCGGCTGGCAGATGTTCCGTCGTGTGACGCTGCCGAACATTCGCTGGGCGCTGCTGTATGGCATCGTCCTGACCAACGCCCGTGCGATTGGTGAATTTGGTGCGGTCTCGGTGGTATCGGGATCGATTCGCGGTGAAACCTACACCTTACCGCTTCAGGTTGAATTATTGCATCAGGACTACAATACCGTTGGCGCGTTTACTGCCGCCGCCCTGTTAACCCTGATGGCAATTGTGACGCTGTTTCTGAAAAGTATTGTGCAGTGGCGTTTAGAGCAACAGCACAAACGCCTGCAACAGGAGGGAAATCATGAGCATTGAGATTAACAAGATCAACAAGTCCTTTGGTCGCACCTCGGTGCTGAACGATATCTCTCTGGATATTGCCTCAGGTGAAATGGTGGCGCTGCTTGGCCCGTCAGGCTCGGGTAAAACCACGCTGCTGCGCATTATTGCCGGGCTGGAGCATCAGAACAGCGGTCAGATCCGTTTTCACGGCAACGATGTCAGCCGCCTGCATGCGCGCGATCGTCAGGTCGGCTTTGTCTTCCAGCACTATGCGCTGTTCCGCCATATGACGGTATTCGACAACATCGCCTTTGGCCTGACCGTGCTGCCGCGTCGTGAACGCCCTTCAGCGGCGGAGATCAAACAGCGTGTAACCCGTCTGCTGGAGATGGTGCAGCTGGCGCATCTGGCTAACCGCTTCCCGGCACAGCTGTCAGGCGGCCAGAAGCAGCGTGTGGCGCTGGCGCGTGCGTTGGCAGTTGAGCCGCAGATTTTGCTGCTGGATGAACCTTTTGGTGCGCTGGATGCTCAGGTGCGTAAAGAGCTGCGCCGCTGGCTGCGTCAGCTTCATGAAGAGATTAAATTCACCAGCGTGTTTGTGACCCACGACCAGGAAGAGGCGATGGAAGTCGCGGATCGCGTGGTGGTGATGAGTCAGGGCAACATTGAGCAGGTCGGTACGCCAGATGATGTATGGCGCGATCCGGCGACCCGCTTTGTGCTTGAGTTCCTGGGTGAAGTGAATCGCTTTGATGGCGAAATTCAGGGATCGCAGTTCCACGTCGGCGCGCATCACTGGCCGCTGGGTTATACCTCAGCTCATCAGGGCGCGGTTGAGCTGTTCCTGCGTCCGTGGGAAGTCGACGTGTCACGCCGCAGCAGTTTAGAAACGCCGCTGCCGGTGCAGGTACTGGAAGTCAGCCCGCGTGGCCACTTCTGGCAGCTGGTGGTTCAGCCTGCTGGCTGGCAGAGCGAGCCGTTCTCACTGGTGTTTGAAGGTGAGCAGACAGCCCCGATTCGCGGCGAACGCCTGTTTGTTGGCTTGCAGCAGGCGCGGCTCTATAAGGGCGACACGCCGCTGCGCGCAGTTGCCTTTGCACAAAGCGCCTGATATTTTCTCATCAACACCGGGCGGGAGTGTCACTCCCGCCTTTTTTTCGCCTCTCGTTTGTAAGATGCCAGGAACTGCACCGTGACGACTCTTGAACATACCATCGGCAATACCCCGCTGATTAAGCTGCAGCGCCTGACGCCAGCTAACGGCAGTGAGGTCTGGCTCAAGCTGGAAGGCAATAATCCGGCAGGCTCGGTAAAAGATCGCGCGGCCTGGTCAATGATCCATCAGGCGGAGCTACGCGGTGAAATTTCACCCGGCGATCAGCTGATTGAAGCCACCAGCGGCAACACCGGCATTGCGCTGGCGATGATCGCGGCGATGAAAGGCTACCGGCTTCGCCTGCTGATGCCGGACAACATGAGTCAGGAGCGGCAGGATGCGATGCGTGCTTATGGCGCAGAGCTGATTCTGGTGCCGCGGGAGCAGGGCATGGAGGGCGCACGCGATCTGGCACTGGCGATGGCGGCGCGTGGTGAAGGCCGGGTGCTGGATCAGTTTAATAATCCCGATAACCCGCTGGGTCACTATCAGACCACCGGGCCGGAGTTGTGGCAGCAGTCGAACCAGCGCATGACCCATTTTATCTCCAGCATGGGCACCACCGGCACGATCACCGGCGTGGGACGTTTCCTGAAAGAGCACAACACGGGCGTGCAGGTGATCGGTTTACAGCCGAGTGAAGGCAGCAGTATTCCGGGCATTCGCCGCTGGCCGCTGGCCTATCTGCCGGGGATCTACCGCCCCGATTTAGTGGATGATGTGATGGATATGACGCAGAAAGAAGCGGAAGAGACCATGCGGGCGCTGGCTCGCCGTGAAGGTATTTTCTGTGGCGTCAGTTCGGGCGGCGCGGTGGCGGGTGCGCTGCGTATTGCGCAGGCAAATCCGGGCAGCGTCGTGGTGGCGATCGCCTGTGATCGTGGCGATCGTTATCTCTCGACCGGACTCTATCATCAGTAATCTCTGCTAATACGGAACCAGACCTGTGCGCGCCTTTAACGCCCACAGGTCTTTTTTTTAGCCAGCACTCCCATAACGGATAGACTGAATCTGTAAGGATCGCGTAAATCAGGCTGCGCGAATGCCCGGCACAGGACAAAATAGCGCCAATTCTGTCGAGAGATAACCATGAAAATTTTGCTTGTTGATGATGATGTCGAATTAGGCACGATGTTAAGCCAGTACCTTATTGCCGAAGGATTTGATGCCCAGCTGGTGCTGACCGGCAGCGCCGGGATTCATGGCGCGCTCTCCGGCGAGTTCACTGCCATGATTCTGGATATTATGCTGCCCGACATGAGTGGCATCGATGTGTTACGTCAGGTGCGCCAGAACAGCCGGATACCGGTGATCATGCTGACTGCCAAAGGCGATAATATTGATCGCGTGATCGGCCTGGAGATGGGGGCGGATGACTATATGCCTAAACCCTGTTATCCCCGTGAACTGGTCGCCCGCCTGCGCGCGGTATTGCGCCGTTTCGAGGAGCAGGTACCGCAGCCGGATGCTAAAGAGCCGCTGCGCTGGGGAGACCTGACGCTTAATCCTGCCACCCGAATGAGTGAATGGCAGGGCAAAACCTTTGATCTGACTGCTTCAGAATTTAATCTGCTGGATCTGCTGCTGCGCGCGCCGGACAGGGTCGTGTCAAAAGATGAACTCTCTGAAAAGGGGCTGGGTCGTCCGCGTGAAGCCTACGATCGCAGTGTTGATGTGCACATCAGCAACATTCGCCAGAAGCTTAGCGCGTTAACCGCTGATAGCATCAATATCGAAACCGTACGCAGCATCGGTTATCGCATTCGATGAAACAGAGTTACCGCGGTCGTATGTTCTGGAAGATCTTTATCGGCTTCTGGGTCGTTTTTGTCATCATGAGCCAGCTTATCTGGCTCGGTTTTTCGCTTTCCGGTAAACGGCATGAACCGCCTGAAATAATGGCTATCCGTCGCATCATTGATCTGCAGATGACCTCTGCTGCATCGGTGCTGGAGCGGGGCGGGCCTGATGAGCTGAATGCGATGCTGTCTGACTGGGATGAAACCGACCGTCAGTTCTTTCACGTTACGCAGCAGACTAAATCGCCACAATCCCAGGACAGCGGCAACCTGGATTTCAGGGGCCGTCTTCCTGAAGAGGTGGTGCGCTGGGTACAGGGTGCGGATGGCAAAGAATATCAGCTGCGCTACGACCTGGATGGTATGCGCATGAACAGCAAACAGAACATGATGCCGCGAAAATTTCTGAATATTCCCGAGCCGATGTTTGTCTTCGCTGGTTCGGTGGGGTTGCTGTTCAGTCTGCTGCTGGCCTGGAATCTGACGCGGCCCATGCGCCAGTTGCGCGAGGGATTTTCCCGCGTCGCCGAGGGCGATCTAAGCGTGCGTCTGTTCCCGATTATGCGTAAGCGCCACGACGAGATTTCAAATGTCGCAGAAGCGTTTGATGCTATGGTTGAGCGGCTTGATACCCTGGTGCGCGCCCGGGAAGAGCTGCTGCACGATATCTCACATGAGCTTCGTTCACCGCTGGCGCGACTGCAGCTGGCGACCGGACTCGCCAGACAGACGCCAGAAAGCGTAAACAGTTCGCTTGATCGCATTGATGAAGAGGCGCGTCGCCTGGACAAAATGATCGGTGAACTGCTGACGCTGTCGCGGGCTGAACATGAAAGCATCCCGGATGAGCAATATTTTGACCTGACCGGATTACTGGAGGCGGTCATCACCGATGTCCGCTATGAAGCACAGATCCCTGGCGTGCAGGTGGAGTTACAGGTTGACGAGCGGGGCGATTACACCGTGCGGGGCAATGCGGAGCTGATACGGCGCGGTGTCGAGAACGTCTTACGCAATGCGCTGCGCTTCTCTTTGCCAGGGCAGCGGATTGAGGTCGACTTACGCACAGAGCAGCAGTGGCTGGCGATTCAGGTGCGCGATCAGGGGCCGGGTGTCGATGAGGAGAAACTCTCCAGTATTTTCGACCCGTTTGTGCGGGTGAATTCGCCGCTGATGGGCAAAGGTTATGGTCTGGGACTGGCTATCGTGCGTAAAGTGATCCTGGCGCATCATGGTGAAGTTGAGGCGCGGAACCGGCCAGAAGGCGGACTTGAACTGACGCTGCGCCTGCCACACTGGCAGGGTTAAAACTTCATACAGCAGAAACGATAACGGCACCCGCAGGTGCCGTTATGTTATATACGAATGCTTACTTCCTGATGCGAATTACCGGCGTTTCGCCGACGGTGACCTGGCCAGACAGCTTAATCAATTCCTTGATTTCATCCATGTTGGAGATGACAACCGGTGTCAGGGTTGATTTTGCTTTCTCTTCCAGCAACGGCAGATCGAACTCAATAACCACGTCGCCTTTTTTGACCTTCTGGCCTTCTTCAGCAATGCGTTTGAAGCCTTCACCTTTCAGTTCAACCGTATCGATACCGAAGTGGACGAACAGCTCGATGCCGTTGTCTGATTCGATCGAAAAAGCGTGATTGGTTTCAAAAATCTTGCCGATAGTGCCATCAACAGGCGCAACCATTTTGTTGCCGCTGGGTTTGATCGCAATACCGTCGCCCACGATTTTTTCTGCAAACACCACATCTGGTACGTCTTCAATGTTCACGATTTCGCCTGACAGAGGCGCTACGATGTCGATTGTCCCAGCGCTATCCGTTTTTTCGCCAAAAAGTTTAGAAAACAAACCCATGATCTTCTCCTAAGCAGTAATTTGGGGCCAGCATCATGCAGGTTAGCAGAGCGTTTTTTCCTTAATGAACTTGTTAACCAGGCTCATTAAGTCTTCCGCTGTCGGTTGAGCCAGTGCCTGCTCTGCCAATGCCTTCGCATCTTCAAAATTAGTATTACGAATGATTTTCTTGATGCCAGGGATAGAAATGGCACTCATGCTGAACTCGTCCAGCCCCATTCCCAGTAACAGTAGTGTAGCACGTTCATCACCTGCCAGCTCACCACACATGCCGGTCCATTTACCTTCAGCGTGAGATGCATCAATGACTTGCTTGATTAAGTTAAGCACAGACGGCGTCATTGGGTTGTACAGGTGCGAGATCAAATCATTACCACGATCGACCGCCAGAGTATACTGCGTCAGATCGTTTGTCCCAATACTGAAGAAGTCGACTTCCTTCGCCAGGTGATGGGCAATGACGGCTGAAGCCGGGGTCTCTACCATGATGCCGACTTCGATGCTTTCATCAAAGGCTTTACCTTCTTCACGCAACTGCGCTTTCAGCAGTTCCAGTTCCGCTTTCAGGCTGCGTACTTCTTCAACCGAAATGATCATCGGGAACATGATGCGCAGTTTACCGAAGGAGGAGGCGCGCAGGATGGCACGCAGCTGTGCATGCAGAATCTCTTTACGGTCCATCGCGATACGGATAGCACGCCAGCCGAGGAACGGGTTCTCTTCTTTCGGCAGGTTCATGTAAGGCAGATCTTTGTCACCGCCAATATCCATGGTACGCACGATAACGGCCTGTGAACCCATCGCTTCAGCAACGGCTTTATACGCCTGGAACTGCTCTTCTTCACTTGGCAGAGAGTCGCGATCCATGAACAGGAATTCGGTACGGTAGAGGCCAACGCCTTCCGCGCCGTTACGCTCAGCACCGGCGATATCACGCACAGTACCGATGTTGGCACAGACTTCAACCTGATGGCCATCCAGCGTCACGGCTGGCAGATCTTTAAGCTTGGCTAATTCGTGTTTTTCCGACAGATACTGGTTCTGTACGGCTTTCAGCTCTTCCTGAATCGCTTCCGAAGGATTGACGTGAATCGCATTGTTAACGCCATCCAGGATCAGGAAATCGCCGTTTTTAACCGTGACGGTTACATTGCCGGTGCCGACAATAGCCGGGATTTCCAGCGAGCGCGCCATGATTGAGGTATGTGAGGTACGGCCACCCAGATCGGTGATAAAGCCCAGCACCTTTTTCAGGTTCAGCTGTGCGGTTTCTGACGGCGTTAAATCTTTGGCCACCAGAATGGATTCGTCCGGAATCGCGCTCAGGTCAACGATGTGCAGACCGAGGATGTTTTGCAGCAGACGCTTACCGATGTCACGCACGTCAGCCGCACGCTCTTTCAGGTATTCGTCATCTAACTCTTCCAGTGCTTTCGCCTGGCCATCAATGACCGAATAAGCAGCAGCATCGGCAGTCGCGTGATCTTTTTTGATCAGGTCGATGATTTCCTGCTCCAGCTCTTCATCTTCCAGCAACATGATGTGGCCTTCGAAGATGGCTGCTTTCTCTTCACCGAGGGTTTCACCCGCTTTGACGCGAATCGCTTCCAGTTGTAATGCCGCTTTGCTGCGGCCATCGAGGAAGCGCTGAACTTCCTGCTCAACCTGGTCATCAGAAATTTTCTTGCGGTTGATGACGATCTCGTCTTCTTTCAGCAGCAGTGCTTTGCCGAAAGCGATACCTGGTGATGCTAAAATGCCTGAAATCATAACGCTACCTTTTAATCACGATGGCTGATGGGACTCTTTGCGGTGCCATTGTCGCGGGACACGTACTCTACGAAAGCAATAACGCGGACAGGTTGTCCGCGATCAAGATGTTTGCACTCAATGGCGCAGAGGAGTCGATTGGCTGGAGAGCTGAGCGGAGATTACTCCAGTTCAGCCATCAGTTTGACCAGATGCTCAACTGCTTTCTGCTCGTCTTCACCTTCCGCGGAAAGGGTCACAACCGTTCCCTGGGTTAAACCCAGTGTCTGCAGTTTGAACAGGCTTTTCGCGCTCGCTGATTTGCCGTTAGAGGTCACGGTGATTTCTGACTGGAAAGCTTTGGCTTCTTTAACGAATTGCGCAGCTGGGCGAGTATGCAGACCGTTTGGTGCAGTAATGGTAACTTCTTGCTGGAACATTCTATTTCCCCAACGTTATCAGAATGAGTGTTATGGATCTAAAGTCTAGCCTGGAGCCTTCACTTTAGCCTGTGTAGGTGCGCGGGTATAGCTTCATGCTGACCAAAGACGCGCATGCGTCAAATCTACAATCCGTTGCGTCTCAAAACCGATTCTACACGTCACCGGTTAATTATGCCGTGATTCGCCGTTTCACTGAATCCGTAAATCGATTCAGCTTGATCCACTTCAAACGCGGATTAATTTCAGGCATCGAAATAATTGGCAGTCTGAATACCAGATCGGCATCACTGAAATCAATCTGCCGGTTGGTGAAAGTGAGATCTGCACCACAAAAAAGCACCCGGATGGGTGCTTTTTTCGACATTTTCAGACTATCGACTCCGGCTACTGCAGCTCTTTCTCAGTGAAGAGATCGGCGAACAGCGCGGTACTCAGATAGCGTTCGCCAGAGGAGGGCAGAATCACCACGATGTTTTTATTTGCGAAGGTTTCGTCTTCCTGCAGCTTCAGCGCGGCGGCGACGGCAGCACCGGAAGAGATACCGGCGAGGATACCTTCTTCTTCCATCAGCCTGCGTGCCGTGCTGATCGCTTCTTCATTGGTAATGGCCACTACGCGGTCAACCAGGTTCAGCTCAAGGTTACCCGGAATAAAGCCGGCACCAATACCCTGAATTTTGTGCGGGCCGGGTTTAATCTCTTCACCTGCCAGCGCCTGCGCAATCACCGGTGAATCGGTCGGCTCAACCGCGACAGTAATCAGTTCTTTTTTGCCTTTGGTGTTTTTGATGTAGCGACTCACGCCGGTCAGCGTACCGCCGGTGCCGACACCGGCAATAAAGACATCCACTTCGCCATCGGTGTCTTCCCAGATTTCCGGGCCGGTGGTCTTTTCGTGGATTTCCGGGTTAGCCGGGTTGCTGAACTGCTGCAGCAGCACATATTTGTCCGGGTCGCTGGCGACAATCTCTTCCGCTTTGCCAATGGCACCCTTCATGCCTTTAGCACCTTCGGTCAGAACCAGCTTCGCGCCCAGCGCCTTCAGCAGCTTACGACGTTCCACCGACATGGTTTCCGGCATGGTCAGCGTGAGTTTGTAACCACGCGCAGCAGCCACGTAGGCCAGCGCAATACCGGTGTTACCGCTGGTCGGTTCCACCAGCTCAATGCCGGGTTTCAGAATACCGCGTTTCTCTGCGTCCCAAATCATATTGGCACCGATACGGCATTTAATGCTGAAGCTCGGGTTACGGGATTCAACTTTCGCAAGAATGCGGCCGTTACCGATGCGGTTCAGTCGAACCAGCGGCGTATGACCAATTGTCAAAGAGTTGTCTTCATAGATCTTACTCATAGCCTGCCCTTAACTGTATGAATTATTGGGAACCCTATGAGCATACCTGTTCTGCCTGGGGGCGGAAGGAAAGAAATCGTATATCTATATGTCCCCCGGCAATAAGCCCTGCGAAAAAGAGCATAAGGCGCGCTGATGAGTCTAGCGCACCTCATTGCGTGCCAGCTGCGGCCGATAGCGATCGACCCACATGGCGGTGGCACCGCAAACGGCAACCGGCATAATCACGAGGTTCAGGATCGGAATCATAGTGAACAGGCTGGTGAGTGCGCCGAACTGCATATTCGCGGTTTTGTGGCGACGCAGGGCGTTCCGCATCTGCTGAAACGGCACTTTATGGTTGTCGAACGGATAGTCGCAATACTGAATGGATAACATCCAGGCACTGAACAGGAACCACAGAACGGGCGCAACCATCTGACCAAAGCCAGGAATAAAGTAGAGCAGCAGCAGTCCCAGCGCACGGGGCAGGTAATAGCCCAGCTTCTGCAACTCGCGCTTCATGATGCGCGGCACATCTTTGATCATTCCTGCCCAGCCGCTGTCAGGCAGGGGCTTGCCGGTCAGACGGCCTTCCAGCTGTTCGGCCAGCAGGCCGCAGAAAGGAGCGGCAATCAGGTTTGCCAGCGTCGAGAAGAAGTAGCTGAACACCAGCACAATCGCAATCACCGACAGCGGCCATAACAGATAGCTCAGCCACTGCAGCCAGTCCGGAATATGGGCCATCAGGCGCGGGATCCAGTCACCGAGACGATAGAACAGCCAGATGAATGCGCCACCGAGCATGATAATGTTAATCAGCAGCGGCATCACCACAAAGCGGCGAATACCAGGCAGACGGACCAGTTTCCAGCCCTGGCTAAAGTAGTGCGTGCCGTTAAAATCTGAGACCGAATTCTCACGGGCCATAAAGCCATTTCTCCTGAAAGTGTTGAGGCGTGCCCACTATAACCTGGCTTTTTCTCCAGGCCAGGTGCCGTTTGGGTAAAAAAACAGCGAAAAAGCGTGGGTTGCCTATCTTATTTGTCAGAAAATAGTGCACAGACTTGCACTTGTGTAGCAGGGCAAATACAGTTAGAGGATAAAGTTTGCCGCGGTGGCAAGGTATTGGAACAACAGAGAATACAATGATGCAGGATTTGCGTCTGATATTAATCGTTGTTGGCGCGATCGCCATTATAGCGCTCCTTCTTCACGGGCTGTGGACCAGCCGTAAAGAGCGTTCGTCAGTGTTCCGCGATCGCCCGCACAAACGTCTGAAACAACGTGAAGAACATGATGAGCAGGACCTGATTGACGACGAAGATGACGGCGTCGGCGAGGTTCGCGTTCGTTCCGATCGCAGCACACACCAGGAACCGCGTTTCGATGAGATTCGTGAGCCACAGCCAGAAGCGCCGCGTAAGCAAGCGCCTGCTGAGCCTGTGCGTCAGCCTGCGCCACGACCCGCACCGCAACCTGAACCAGAAAGCGATCCGCTTTTCAACACGGCGCCGAAGCCTGCTCCGCAGCCGCGCCCAGAACCGGTTCGTCAGCAGCCTGCACCGACATTTGTTGCGCCGCCCGTTCAGGCTGACCCGCTGCTGGATCTCGATCCGCTGGAATCTGTCCAGCCCGCTCCGCAGTACCAGGCAGAACCTGAGCCACAGCCTGAAGTAACGCCGGCTCCCGCGCCTTCACAGCCTGCAGCGAAAGCGCCAGCGGAAAAACCGAAAGAAGCGGTACTGGTGCTGCATGTTGCCGCCCATTCGGGCGGTGAGCTGAACGGTGAGGCATTGTTGCAGGGGATTCTGCAGGCGGGCTTCCAGTTTGGTGAAATGAACATTTTCCATCGTCATCTCAGTCCTGCAGGCAGCGGTCCGGTCCTGTTCAGTCTGGCTAACATGGTTAAGCCAGGCTCGTTCAACCCGGACCTGATGACCGATTTCAGCACGCCAGGCATCTCTATCTTTATGATGGTGCCTTCTTATGGTGACGCGAATCAGAACTTCAAGCTGATGCTGCAGTCGGCACAGCGTATCGCTGATGACGTTGGCGGTGTCGTGCTGGATGATGAGCGTCGCATGATGACGCCGCAGAAGCTGGAAACCTACAAAGCGCGTATCCGCGATGTGGTTGGCGTCTGAGACCTGCGCTAACCGCTATCTGAATTGTTAAAATAAACCCCCGCCTGTCGGGGGTTTTTTATCTGATGGGGCTATATGAAATCCGTCCAGGATCACATCACCGAACTGCGCACCACGTTGCGCCATCACGAATATCTCTATCACGTCATGGATGCGCCGGAAGTGCCGGATGCCGAATATGATCGTCTGATGCGTGAACTGCGTCAGCTGGAAGAGGAACACCCCGATCTCATTACCCCGGACTCGCCGACGCAACGCGTAGGTGCTGCGCCGCTGACGGTATTTGAGCAGGTCCGCCACGAAGTCCCGATGCTGTCGCTGGACAACGCCTTTGATGAAGCCACGTTCATGGCTTTCAACAAGCGGGTGCAGGATCGGCTGAAAAGCAGTGACGACATTACCTACTGCTGTGAACTCAAGCTCGATGGGGCTGCAGTCAGCCTGATGTATGAAAATGGCCTGCTGGTCCGGGCCGCGACGCGCGGTGACGGTACTACCGGCGAGAACATTACCGCCAACGTTCGTACCATTCGCGCGATTCCGCTGCGGCTAAAAGGGGACAATATCCCGGCCCGGCTGGAAGTACGTGGCGAAATATTTATGACGCAGCGCGGCTTCGAAAAGCTGAATGAGGAAGCGCGACGCACTGACGGCAAAGTCTTTGCTAACCCGCGCAACGCAGCTGCGGGTTCTTTGCGTCAGCTTGATCCGCGCATTACCGCTAAACGTCCGCTGACCTTCTTCTGCTACGGTTTTGGCCTGCTGGAAGGCGGGGAGATGCCGCACAGTCACATGGGGCGCCTGCAACAGTTCAAAGCCTGGGGCCTGCCGGTCAGCGACCGCATTAAGCTGGTGCATAACGCCGAAGAAGCCCTGGCCTTCTATCGGGATATTGAGCAACAGCGTCCGAACCTGGGTTTCGATATTGATGGCGTGGTGATCAAGGTCGATTCACAGGCATTACAGGAGCAACTGGGCTTTGTGGCGCGCGCACCGCGCTGGGCGATTGCCTTCAAATTCCCGGCACAGGAACAGCTGACCTGGGTACGTGACGTCGAATTCCAGGTTGGCCGCACGGGCGCTATCACGCCGGTGGCTCGTCTTGAGCCGGTGCAGGTGGCAGGCGTCATCGTCAGCAATGCCACGCTGCATAATGCGGATGAAATCGAGCGGCTGGGATTACGCATTGGCGACCGTGTGGTGATTCGCCGTGCCGGTGATGTGATCCCGCAGGTGGTCAACGTAGTGATCGCTGAACGCCCTGAAGAGACGCGTGAAGTAGTCTTTCCTGCCCATTGCCCGGTCTGTGGTTCCGAGGTGGAGCGGGTCGAAGGCGAGTCAGTCACGCGCTGCACTGGCGGTCTGATCTGCGGTGCGCAACGTAAAGAGGCACTGAAGCACTTTGTCTCGCGTCGGGCGCTGGATGTGGACGGTATGGGCGATAAGATTATCGATCAGCTGGTGGAAAAAGAGTACGTCGATACGCCTGCCGATTTGTTCCGTCTCACGGCCGGCAAGCTGACAGGCCTGGATCGTATGGGCCCGAAATCGGCGCAGAATATCGTCGACGCGCTGGAGAAAGCGAAGTCGACCACGCTGGCGCGTTTCCTTTATGCGCTGGGCATTCGCGAAGTGGGTGAGGCTACTGCCGCCAATCTGGCTAACCATTTTGGTGAATTGCAAAAGGTGATGGATGCCGATCTTGAGGCGCTGATTGCCGTGCCGGATGTCGGCAAAGTCGTTGCCGCACACGTGCGCAACTTCATGGAGGAGGAGAGCAACCGTGAGGTTATCCGCCAGCTGACAGACGACATCGGCATTCACTGGCCGCAGGTGGTCGTGGTGAAAGCCGAAGAGATCGACAGTCCATTTGCCGGTAAAACGGTGGTGCTGACCGGTTCGCTGTCGCAGATGAACCGCGATGATGCCAAAGCGCAGCTTATCGCGTTGGGGGCAAAAGTCAGCGGCAGCGTATCGAAGAAAACCGATCTGCTGATTGCCGGTGAAGCGGCCGGTTCAAAGCTGGCGAAAGCACAGGAGCTGGGCATTGAAGTGATTGATGAAGCGGAAATGATCCGCCTGCTGGGTGCCTGAAATGGATGAGCATCAGCTGGTGGCGATAGCCAATACGCCTATGCCGTTTGGCAAATACAAAGGGCGGATGCTGATCGATCTGCCTGAGCCTTATCTGCTCTGGTTTGCCCGCAGTGGCGACTTTCCGTCTGGTCAGCTTGGTGATCTTATGCAACTGACCCTGACCATAAAAACAGAGGGCCTGGAGGGATTAGTTAAGCCGCTCCAGACCCGCACATAATCGTGCCCGCACAGGCGGGCAACGGTTTTACTTCTGAGACTCCATCACTGAATCTTTCACCTGCAGAGCCTGCTGTTTCTCATTGGTCTTCTTGTAGCGTCCGGCGATAAACGAGCAGACCATCAGTTGTACCTGATGGAAAATCATCAGCGGCAGCACAATAATCCCCACCGTACTGGCCGGGAACAGAATATTCGCCATCGGCACGCCATTCGCCAGACTCTTCTTCGAGCCACAAAACAACACCACGATTTCATCGGCGCGCTTAAAGCGGAACAGACGCGAAGCCAGCAGATTGATGAGCAGTACGGCGGTCAGCAGAATAATGGAACCGGCCACAATCCACACCAGCGTCATTAATCCAACGCGATGCCAGATGCCGTTCACCACGGCTTCACTGAAGGCGGAATAGACTACCAGCAGAATCGAAGTCTGGTCAGTTTTGCCAATCAGGCTACGGTGTTTCTCAATCCAGCCACCGATCCAGCGACGTGAGAGGTGACCCAGAATGAAAGGCACCATCAGTTGCAGCATAATCTTACCGATTTGCTCCAGACCATCACTCGGCGCGCTGCTGTGGATATCCATGACCAGATTCACCAGCAACGGTGAAATAAACACACCCAGCAGGCTCGATGCCGAGGCGCTGCACACCGCTGCCGCGACATTCCCGCCCGCCATTGAGGTAAAGGCGATGGCAGACTGGACGGTAGCCGGCAGGATACAGAGGTAGATAAAACCAGTGTAAATTTCCGGACCGACATCAACCGGATGCCACCAGACCAGCAGCAGACCCAGTGCCGGAAACAGCACAAAGGTGCTGAACATGATCCACAGATGCAACTGCCAGTGACTGCTGCCTGCGATGATCTTTTCACGCGAAAGTTTGGCACCGTGCATAAAGAACAGCAGCGCTATCGCTGCCGTCGCGAGGTAACTGAAGATATCAACGTAGATCCCTTTTGCTGGCAGGAAAGAGGCCAGCAGCACGGTGATGATCAGTTTAACCATCATCGGATCGAGTTTTAAAAAGCCCATTGTTAAATTCCGGTAAATTATCCAATAGCGCGATTGTGCGGCAAGTAGTTTTAGAAATAAAATTGATTTATTGAATTAATCTATGAGCAAAATCGATGAATTACACCCTGCGTCAGCTGCGAACGTTTATTGCCGTGGCCCACTATGGTGGTTTCAGTCAGGCAGGGCAGGCGATAGGCCTGAGTCAGTCGGCAGTCAGCCATAGTATTAAAGAACTGGAAGCCGAAACCGGCGTGCGGTTGCTGGACAGAACCACCCGGGAGGTCATGCTGACGGAGGCGGGAAAACAGCTGGCGTCACGCATGGAGCGCCTGCTGGAGGAGATTCATACCACGCTACTGGACATCCGCAGTTTTGGCGAGCAGCGCAGTGGTACGGTCAGAGTAGCAGCCAGCCAGACCATTTCCGCGCATCTGATGCCGCAATGTCTGGCCGCCAGCCAGCACCATTTTCCCGATATCAAAGTGATTCTTCACGATCGCGCCCAGCAGTGGGTGCTGCAAAGTGTGCGTAACGCCGAAGTCGATTTCGGCATCGTGATTGGGCCGCTCAGCGACAGCGATTTCGATAGCATCGCGATTCTGGATGAGCCTTTCCTGCTGTTATGTCGCGAAGATGATCCGCTGGCGAAAGTGGAAAGGGCTGAATGGGCGATGCTCGATGGTCGCACGATGGTATTGCAGGATTACGCTTCAGGCAGTCGGGTTTTGATTGATGCGGCAATGCAGCAGCAGAATATCAGGGCTGAAGTCGTGCAGGAGATTGGTCATCCCGCCACGCTGTTCCCGATGGTACAGGTGGGAATCGGCATCAGTATTCTGCCTGCGCTCGCGTTACCCTTACCAGCGGATCGCGCCCTCACGGTGCGGCGCCTCTATCCGGAAATTAATCGTAGCCTGACGCTAATTAAACGTAAAAACCGCTCGCTGACCCCGGCTGCCGAAGCGATCTGGCAGGAGGTACGCCAGCAGGCGATGCTGCTGGCGCAACAACGCGCGGTTAAACCGGCGTTTTAGATATAAACGTCAACTTTGTTAGTATCGGTTGGGCGGTTAATCCCGTCCGCTTTGATCTCACTGACGGGCGAACTGTCACTTTTTGGCTGATCCTGCTCAGCCTGTTTCTGTTCCAGCTGTGCAATCTGTGCCTGCAGCATGGTGATTTGTGACTGGTACATCTGCTGCATCTCAGACTTCTGTTCGTCAGTCAGTTCTTTATTGTCAGCCAGCTCCTTAACCTGCGTTAACACACCCTGAATCTGTTTATTCAGCGCCGCAACCTGCGAGGCCACACTGCCGCCGCCGCTGTCACCGCTACTGACCGCACTGCTTAAAATTCCGGAAATTGAAGACATCATTTTCTCCCTGTAAGTGGTCACATACGTTATCGGCACGCTGCGAAACGACTTGAGAGCGTAGATTGTTAAGGTTTCGAAAAGGCAGGCGCTTATTTAAGAAGCCAATGTCAGTGCAGCAGAAACGAAAAAAGCGCCCCAAAGGCGCTTTATTCTGAATGGGTGGGTCGTGCAGGATAGCCTCGGCCCATCCTGGGCCTCGCCCTCCGGGTGATGCTGTCGCATCAGCCTGAATCACCGGGCGATTCAGTCGAACCTGCAGCAGGTTCTCATCCTGCACGGTAGAGTCCGTGCCCCGGAAACGAATAAAGCGCCCCAAAGGCGCTTTATTCTGAATGGGTGGGTCGTGCAGGATAGCCTCGGCCCATCCTGGTCCTCGCCCTCCGGGTGATGCTGTCGCATCAGCCTGAATCACCGGGCGATTCAGTCGAACCTGCAGCAGGTTCTCATCCTGCACGGTAGAGTCCGTGCCCCGGAAACGAAAAAAGCGCCCCAAAGGCGCTTTATTCTGAATTGGTGGGTCGTGCAGGATTCGAACCTGCGACCAATTGATTAAAAGTCAACTGCTCTACCAACTGAGCTAACGACCCGAAGTGGTGGGTGATGACGGGTTCGAACCGCCGACCCCCTCCTTGTAAGGGAGATGCTCTACCAACTGAGCTAATCACCCACTTCGTACTTCGATACTGCTAACAGGTAAGATATGGTGGGTGATGACGGGTTCGAACCGCCGACCCCCTCCTTGTAAGGGAGATGCTCTACCAACTGAGCTAATCACCCATATCTTCATACCTGTTCACTGCGGGCACCCTGTTAAGAGTGGTGGGTGATGACGGGTTCGAACCGCCGACCCCCTCCTTGTAAGGGAGATGCTCTACCAACTGAGCTAATCACCCCCGCTGTGTGGAGTCGCATTATAGGGATAGTTGATTTTGAGTCAACGCTTTTTAAAACATAAATGTGCGTTCGGTTTATTTTTAAACATCCTGTCGCGCATTTAGTCAATGTGCTGGTTTTACTGACAGAAAAGCCCCTTTTCCCGGAGAGCAACCGGCGGGCATGCATTGAGGATTCACCGTCAGATGCTAGAATGTGCCCACTGTTTTTTCGCGTCTAACCTGTTTTTTGTCATCCAGACAGAGAACCCGCGCATCTAAGGCAATACTCAATGAAAATCAAAACACGCTTCGCGCCCAGCCCGACCGGCTATCTGCATGTCGGTGGCGCCCGTACCGCACTTTACTCCTGGCTCTTTGCGCGTCATAACCAGGGCGAGTTTGTGCTGCGTATTGAAGATACCGATCTGGAACGCTCCACGCCGGAAGCTATCGAAGCCATCATGGATGGCATGAACTGGCTCAGTCTGGACTGGAACGAAGGCCCTTACTACCAGACTAAACGTTTTGATCGCTACAACGCGGTCATTGATGAAATGCTGGAAGCGGGCACGGCTTACAAATGCTACTGCTCTAAAGAGCGTCTGGAAGCCCTGCGTGAAGAGCAGATGGCCAACAACGAAAAGCCGCGTTACGACGGCCGCTGCCGTGACAGCCATGAACATCATGCCGATGACGAGCCGTGTGTGGTGCGCTTCCGCAACCCGCAGGAAGGATCGGTCATCTTCGACGACCAGATCCGTGGTCCGATTGAGTTCAGCAACCAGGAACTGGATGATCTGATTATCCGCCGTACCGATGGTTCGCCAACCTATAACTTCTGCGTCGTGGTGGATGACTGGGATATGGGCATCACGCACGTTATTCGCGGTGAAGACCACATCAACAACACACCGCGTCAGATCAACATTCTCAAAGCCATTGGCGCACAGGTTCCGGTCTATGCCCATGTTTCGATGATCCTGGGCGATGATGGCAAAAAGCTCTCCAAGCGTCATGGCGCGGTAGGGGTAATGCAGTATCGTGATGATGGCTATCTGCCAGAAGCGTTGCTCAACTACCTGGTTCGTCTGGGCTGGTCACATGGCGATCAGGAAATTTTCAGCGTGCCTGAAATGACTGAGCTGTTTACTCTGGATGCCGTCAGCAAGTCTGCCAGTGCGTTCAACACCGAGAAGCTGCAGTGGCTGAACCATCACTACATTAATACGCTGCCGCCAGAATATGTGGCGACGCATCTGCAGTGGCATATTGAAGAGCAGAAAATTGACACCCGCACCGGGCCGGAACTGGCGAAACTGGTTAGCCTGCTGGGCGAGCGCTGCAAAACGCTGAAAGAGATGGCGGCGTCCTGTCGCTACTTCTATGAAGACTTTGCAGAGTTTGATGCCGATGCCGCGAAGAAACATCTTCGTCCGGTGGCGCGTCAGCCGCTGGAAGTGGTGCGCGATAAGCTGGCCGCAATCACTGAGTGGAACGCTGAAAACGTTCATCAGGCGATTCAGAGCACCGCCGATGAGCTGGAAGTGGGGATGGGTAAAGTCGGCATGCCGCTGCGTGTAGCGGTGACCGGCGCCGGTCAGTCACCGGGTCTGGACGTCACTGTTGAAGCGATTGGCCGCAGCCGCAGTGTGGCACGTATTGAGCAGGCTCTGGCCTTTATCAGTGAGCGGGAAGCACAGGCTTAATAAACTTAGCCGGAAGCGTCACGCTTCCGGTTTCTTTACTCTTCACCAATTCCCAGACGCTGCATGACGCCCTTTATCCCTTCACGTAAGATTAACGCGGTGAACTGATCCTGTTCATCCTGACTCATTTGCTGGATGGAACTTATCAATAACGCAGGTAAAGAATTCGCCACTGCACCATAGGTCGCTGCGGGCTCGTTGAGATTGCGTGTCGACTGAATAAAACTTTTTACGCGTTCATCAATATGAATCAGACGCGCCTTACCGCCTTGTACACCGGGCTTTGGCGTGGTTGTCCAGTTCTCTCGCTTGATCCATTTATTCACCGTTTGCCGACTGTAACCCGTTTCTGCAGCCAGCTCTTCGGGAGTAAGCCATTCCTTTTTCACGATGCTATCCCTGTTAAATACATTAGCGGTACATATTACAGCAAAACGTAACGGGGGAAAGTAACTGAAGCTGAAATTGCCTTTTGTCTTTTGACAAAAGGCAAAACAGGATTACTGCGGGTTGCTGGCAGGTTCTGCGGCAGGGCGGAAGGCAAGGAAGTAGGCCAGGCCAACGAAGACGGCACCGCCCACGGCATTGCCCAGGAAGACGGCAACAAAGTTAGGCAGATACTCTGCCCAGCTCATCTGACCGGCAAAAATGGCGGCCGGGATGATAAACATGTTGGCGACAACGTGCTGGAAGCCAATGGCAACAAACGCCATCACCGGGAACCACATGCCGAAGATTTTCCCGACCACATCTTTACTGGCAAACGCCAGCCACACCGCCAGACACACCAGCCAGTTACAGCCAATGCCTGAAATAAAGGCGTGCAGGAAATCGGCATGGACTTTTGCAGAGGCAATCGCAACGGTCTTTTTCAGGTAATCGCCTTCGGTCATGCCCAGCATATGGCCAAAGAACCAGGCGACAGCCACGCTGCCGAGGAAGTTTGCCAGAGTCACCCAGAACCAGTTCCGCGCCACGCTCATAAAGCTGATGCGGCGGGCGAACCAGGCTACCGGCAGGGTCATCATATTACCGGTCAGCAGCTCACCCCCTGCCAGCACGGTCATGATGATACCTACAGGGAAGACAGCGGCACCTAACAGGCCACCAAACGAGCCCCACTCAGCGGGCAGGGTGTTTATCACGTGAAGATCCAGCAGGAAGCCGGTCGCAATAAATGCGCCCGCCATGAAGCCGAGAATCAGAAGGATGCTGACAGGCGCACGGCTTTTTGCCACGCCTGACTGGATCGCCAGTTGTGCGATTTCTTTAGGTGTATGCAGCGACATAGTATCTCAATAGTTTTTTTATGATTAATGGGACGATAACGCCTGGTGGACGCGTGGTGTGCGGGAGAGGGTCCCGGTGACCACTAAATTAGCGGGCTAAGTTTTGCACGCGAAAAAGACGAAGACAAGAAAATTCCTATAACATATTTAACCGGGAATTAACCTGACGGCAGACTGAATAACAGTTAAAAAACGGCCCTGCCGGAACAGACATGATTTTCAGCTGCGGCATGCTGCTGAAACTTCGCAGGTTGCCGCCTTTTTCAGCGATCAAACAGAGAATGTCATTTTGCCGTTGACACCCTGGAGGCGGTTTCATATTATGCCGTCCGTCGCTTAACGCGACAGTTTTTCGGTTCGGGGCTATAGCTCAGCTGGGAGAGCGCCTGCATGGCATGCAGGAGGTCAGCGGTTCGATCCCGCTTAGCTCCACCAAACTTCTTCCCAGAAGTTTGGCACTGAAAAACGATTCCAGATGTGGGGGTATAGCTCAGCTGGGAGAGCGCTTGCATGGCATGCAAGAGGTCAGCGGTTCGATCCCGCTTATCTCCACCATTTTCTGACACGTTGCTGTCAAACTCCTTTCCGATTTATCTTTCATTCGCCTTTTCCTGCGAATCTATATTCATTGCGATTTACATTACGCTGCTGCGTACGCTATTTACTGTCAATACTTTCTGTGACGCCTCCAGCGCCCCTGGCGGGACATTGTGCTGTCCGTTGCGCACGGTTTAACTCCACACGTGACCGGGGTATGCAATGGAAGCAGAGAGAGGAAAGAAACGCTAAAACGGAAAGGACGAATCAGCGGAAGCTGAGCAGGGATGGCGCAAAATGAAAAGGGCGAGCCAGGCTCGCCCTTTGATGTCCAGAACAGTATCAGAACGCCAGAACCAGACCGGCGATAGCGGCGGAGAGCACGCTGACCAGCGTAGAGCCGTACAGCAGCTTCAGGCCAAAGCGGGAAACCACGTTACCCTGTTCTTCGTTCAGACCTTTAATCGCACCGGCCACGATGCCGATTGAAGAGAAGTTGGCGAACGACACCAGGAACACGGACAGAATACCTTCTGAATTTGGCGACAACTGACCCGCGATTTTCTGCAGATCCATCATGGCTACAAACTCATTCGACACCAGCTTGGTCGCCATAATGCTGCCGACCTGCAGCGCTTCGCCAGAAGGCACACCCATCATCCAGGCAAACGGATAGAAGACAAAGCCGAGAACGCCCTGGAAGCTGATGCCGAAGATCAGATCAAACAGCGCATTCAGGCCTGAAATCAGCGCGATAAAGCCAATCAGCATGGCGGCGACAATAATCGCGACGCGGAAACCGGCCAGGATATATTCGCCCAGCATCTCGAAGAAGCTCTGACCTTTATGCAGATCCTGCAGCTGCAGATCTTCTTCGTTCTCAACGCGGTACGGGTTGATCAGCGACAGCACGATAAAGGTACTGAACATGTTGAGCACCAGTGCAGCGACCACATATTTTGGCTGCAGCATCGTCATGTAGGCGCCGACGATAGACATCGAAACGGTGGACATTGCGGTAGCGGCCATGGTGTACATGCGGCGCTGTGACATCTTGCCCAGGATATCTTTATAGGCGATGAAGTTTTCTGACTGTCCCAGTATCAGAGAACTCACGGCGTTGAAAGATTCCAGTTTTCCCATGCCATTCACTTTCGACAGCACGGTACCGATACCGCGGATCACCCACGGCAGGATACGGAAGTGCTGCAGAATACCGATCAGGGCAGAGATAAAGACGATTGGGCACAGTACGTTGAGGAAGAAGAAGGCCAGACCTTTGTCGCTCATGTTGCCGAAGACAAAGTTGGTTCCCTGAGCCGCATACTTCAACAGATGATCGAAGAAGCCCGCGAAGCCTTTGACGAAACCCAGTCCCGCTTCTGAGTTCAGGAAGAACCAGGCGAGCACAATTTCAATCACCAGTAGCTGTATAATGTAGCGAATGCGAATGCTTTTACGATCGTGACTGACCAGCAAGGAGAGTATCCCGACCACCACCAGTGCTAAAAGAAATTGCAAAATATGGGACATGGTTGCTCCAAATTTGAGGAGGGTTGTATTTTGTTGCGTATTCTATGTAACGCGTTACTTAAAAACGAGATCTGAACCACAATATAAGTATTCGCTATCGCTATATTTTCCAGAAAAGTTCCAGAGATCACGTCCTGTTTACAAATTATTCACGCCAGATAACCACATAATTATTGTCTATATTTTACACGGGGCGTAGAGTGACACTATTGCTCACATTTTTAGCAATCACCTCCTTTACTGTAAGATATAGCAATGGCTATACTTTATAGCAGCATCTATTACACCGATAACAATAAACGAATTTCACTTGCACATGCTAACCCCTAAGCTGGCGGGGCAGGCAAATGTTCAGACAGGGTACCGGATATGTTTGAAAGTCGTACCGCCGAGCGCGCCGCTCGCGGAGTCAGAAAAGTCAAACTCGCACTGCTGGGCCCCGCCTTTATTGCCGCTATCGGCTATATCGATCCGGGCAACTTTGCGACCAACATTCAGGCGGGCGCTGCTTACGGCTACAAATTGCTGTGGGTGGTGGTGTGGGCCAACATCATGGCCATGCTGATCCAGCTGATGTCCGCTAAGCTGGGTATCGCCACCGGCAAAAATCTCGCCGAGCATATCCGCGATCGCTTTCCTCGTCCCGCCGTCTGGTTTTACTGGGTGCAGGCAGAAATTATTGCGATGGCCACCGACCTTGCGGAGTTTATCGGCGCGGCGCTGGGCTTCAAGCTGTTGCTCGGTATCTCACTGATGCAGGGCGCGGTACTGACCGGCATCGCCACGTTCCTGATATTGATGTTACAGAGCCGCGGTCAGAAACCGCTGGAGCTGGTAATTGGCGGACTGCTACTGTTTGTGGCGGCGGCCTATATCGTCGAACTCTTCTTTTCTCAGCCCAATGTCAAAGAGCTGGTGGTCGGCATGGCGCTGCCCGCGCTACCGACGTCGGATGCCGTTTTCCTGGCAGCCGGTGTGCTGGGCGCGACCATTATGCCGCACGTAATCTATCTGCACTCCGCACTGACGCAGGGCAAAAGTGAGGACAGCAAAGGCCAGCGTTACTCTTCAACCAAACTGGATGTGGCGATTGCCATGACCATCGCCGGATTCGTTAACCTGGCGATGATGGCTACCGCGGCGGCGGCCTTCCACTTCAGCGGTCACAGCAAAATCGCTGAGCTTGACCAGGCCTATCTGACGCTGCAGCCGTTGTTAGGTCAGGCGGCGGCGACGGTATTTGGTCTGAGCCTGGTGGCTGCCGGACTCTCCTCAACGGTGGTCGGCACGCTGGCGGGACAGGTGGTGATGCAGGGCTTTATCCGTTTCCATATTCCGCTCTGGGTGCGGCGAACTGTCACCATGCTGCCTTCCTTTATTGTTATCTGGGCAGGATGGGATCCAACAAAGGTGCTGGTGATGAGTCAGGTGCTGCTGAGCTTCGGTATTGCGCTGGCGCTGATTCCTCTGCTCTCCTTTACCGGCAACCGCGAGCTGATGGGCGATGATATGGTGAACTCGCGCCTGATGCAGAACACCGGACGACTGATCGTGTTGCTGGTGATTGCGCTGAATCTTTATCTGCTGGTGGGCGAAGCGCTGGGGCTGTAAGGGTCCTGGAAACAAAAAAACGCCCGGCATTTGCCGGGCGTTTTTTGTTAGTGGCGATCGTGTCCGTGATGATCGGGACCACCAGGCCCAAAACCACGCGGGCCTGGCCCGCGACGGTCATGACGATCCCAGTCACGATCGCGGCGATGCTGATGTTCCCAGCGGCGCTCACGGTCGCGCTCATGCCAGCGACGTTCACGCTCCCACTGCTGCCGACGACGCCACTCTTCGTGTCGCCACCAGCGGCGTTCGTTATAGGAATAACGATCATTCCACCAGCGCGGTTCACGCCAGCGACCGCCATCCCAGTAATAACCACGATTGTCGCGATCACCCAGATTCAGCGTAACGCCGGGGGCCAGAGTAATAGAGGCACTGGAGGCCTCAGCTGTGTGGTTTGCCAGCGGCGACAACACCGCCAGCAGGGCAGCAAAAATAAGAGCTCTTTTCATTATATTCTCCTCATCAACAGTCTGATGCTGTTGCGGCGCAGTGATTATGCCTGCGTAATGCTGTCGTTACCGCATCATTGTGTCGGAAGATTGTGAGGAAATTGGGGAGAGAAAGGGGATTGAGACTATTCTGGCGAGAAAACACCCGGCCTGCGCCGGGCAGGGAAAAATTACAGCAGGGCCGCGTCAATCGCCGCTAACTCCGTGTCGCTGAACTGACGTCGGGCGAGCATGGCCACCGCGTCATCGATCTGGGCCGTTTTACTGGCCCCTATCAGCACGGAGGTGACGCGATCATCGCGCAGCACCCACGCCAGCGCCATCTGCGCCAGCTTCTGCTCACGCTGCTGCGCAATCACGTTCAGCTTTCGGACCTTCTCCATCTTCTCATCCGTCAACTGATTCTCCGTCAGGAATTTGCTGCCGCTGGCCGCACGCGAATCTTCCGGAATGCCCTGCAGATAGCGATCGGTGAGCACGCCGCCCGCCAGCGGCGAGAAGGCAATACAGCCGACGCCCTCATCACCCAGCGTCTGAATCAATCCCTGTTCAGGCGTTCGCTCAAACATCGAATACCGCGGCTGGTGGATCAGACAAGGCGTGCCGAGATCGCGCAGGATAGCAATTGCCCTGGCAGCAAAATCGGCCGGATAATTAGAAAGGGCAGCGTAAAGCGCTTTGCCCTGGCGCACCACATGATCCAGCGCGCGCATGGTTTCTTCCAGCGGCGTTTCCGGATCGGGGCGGTGATGATAGAAAATATCCACATACTCCAGCCCCATGCGCTTCAGGCTCTGATCCAGGCTGGCAACCAGATACTTGCGCGAACCCCAGTCGCCATACGGCCCCTGCCACATGGTATAGCCCGCTTTAGTGGAGATAATCAGCTCATCACGATGGGCACGAAAATCTTCCCGCAGAATACGCCCGAAATTCTCCTCCGCTGAGCCCGGTGGCGGGCCGTAGTTATTCGCTAAGTCGAAGTGGGTGATGCCAAGGTCAAACGCATGACGCAGCAGCTCACGACTGTTATCGACCCGGGTGCTGTCACCAAAGTTGTGCCACAGTCCCAGCGAAATGGCGGGCAGTTTAATGCCGCTGCGGCCGCTGCGACGGTATTCCATCTGTTGATAGCGATCGGGATGGGGGAAAGAGGACATTCAGCGCTCCTGAGTAAAAACGGGGATATGTGCCAAAAGTCTATCAGTGTATACGGTTACACTCAGTGACAGCGCGCAGCAGATCGCGTTTTTACAGAATATTCCGCCAGCGTAACGCCGGCTTTCCAGCCATTGTGGCTGGCGGAAAGCGTGGCACTCCTCGCTAATTTCATCGGCTGTCAGATACTTAACCCAACTCTTCCCTGAAAGGATTGCGCAATGTCCACATTCACTGTTGGAGACTACCTGCTGACCCGTCTGCAGGAGATGGGTATAAAGCATCTGTTTGGCGTGCCGGGCGACTATAACCTGCAGTTTCTTGACTGCGTTATCGACCATCCGGAAATCAGCTGGGTGGGCTGTGCCAATGAGCTTAATGCCGCTTATGCGGCGGACGGTTACGCACGCTGCAACGGTGCTGGCGCGCTGTTAACGACTTTTGGTGTTGGCGAACTCAGTGCGATTAATGGCATTGCAGGCAGTTTTGCCGAGTATCTGCCGGTGATCCATATCGTTGGCGCGCCAGCGACTTCAGCGCAATTACAGGGTGACTGTGTCCACCATTCGCTGGGCGATGGCGATTTCCGGCATTTCATACGCATGGCTGCCGAAGTCAGTGCCGCAACGGCGCAACTTACTGCCGACAATGCAACTGCTGAAATTGACAGGGTAATAGAGCACGCGTTACAGGCCCGTCGTCCCGGCTATCTGTCGCTGGCCGTTGACGTGGCAGCCATTGAGGTGCAGCCACCTGTTCAGCCCCTGAACCGTCATCAATCCTCTTCGCCCGCTGCGCGCCGCGCTTTCCGTGACGCGGCGGAGCAATTGCTGGCACCGGCAGAGCGCGTTTCACTGCTGGCCGATTTTCTGGCGCTGCGCTGGCAGCAGCAATCTGCCCTGGCCGCGCTGCGTGAAAAGAGTGCGATTCCCTGCGCCAGCCTGCTGATGGGCAAAGGCGTACTGGACGAGCAGCAGCCGGGTTATGTGGGGACTTATGCCGGTGAAGCCAGTGCGAGTCAGGTGTGCGGACAGATTGAGCTGGTGGATGTGGCGATCTGCGTCGGGGTGCGTTTCACTGACACGATTACAGCAGGATTTACGCAGCAGTTTGCGCCTGAGCGACTGATCGATCTGCAACCCTTCAGCGCCAGTGTGGGCGGTGAGCATTTTGCACCGCTGTCGATGGCGGATGCGCTGAGCGAGCTGCAACCGCTGTTTGAACACTACGGCCAGCAGTGGCAGCCCGCCATAGCACCGTCTGCCGTGCAACCGGCTGAACCGGCCGCCGTGATCAGTCAGCAGGCTTTCTGGCAGGCGATGCAGGCTTTTCTGCAACCCGGTGACCTGATTCTGGCGGAGCAGGGGACAGCCGCTTTTGGTGCCGCTGCGTTGCGACTGCCCTCGCAGGCGCAGCTGGTGGTTCAGCCATTATGGGGATCAATCGGCTATACTCTTCCGGCAGCGTTTGGCGCACAGACCGCTGACCCCGATCGCCGGGTTATCCTGATTATCGGCGACGGTTCGGCACAGCTGACGATTCAGGAACTGGGTTCAATGCTGCGGGATGAGCAGCGACTGATTATCTTTTTGCTGAATAATGAAGGCTATACCGTCGAACGGGCCATTCATGGCGCAACACAGCGTTATAATGATATTGCTCAGTGGAACTGGACGGCCTTACCGCACGCACTGAGTCTGCAGGGCCAGGCGCAGTGCTGGCGCATCAGTGAAACGGTGCAGTTAGACGAGGTGATGGCGCGACTTTCCGCGCCTCAATGGCTGTCGCTGGTTGAGGTGGTCATGCAGAAAGAGGATTTGCCGCCACTGCTACGAAAAGTCACCGCCTGCCTGAATCAACGCAACGGCGGCTAAGATTCAGATAGTTGCCGCTGTGCAGGGTGGACTATCGCGGTTAGGCTGTAGCACACCTGAGTAAGACGCTCACCAATCGCACCGGTGAGCGTTGTTGTTTTATGGGCAGAAATTTATAGTGTCCTCCAACTCTTAAGACCCCAAGCGGAGCAACAGAAGAATGACAACCTATGCCTTGGTCGGCGATGTCGGCGGTACTAACGCACGCCTCGCCCTGTGTGAGGTGGAAAGCGGCAGCATCACCCAGGCCAAAACATTCTCAACATCAGAATACGACAGCCTCGAAGCCGTCATCCGCCACTATCTTGATGAACAACAGCAGGATGTTAAAGATGGCTGTATCGCTATCGCCTGCCCGATTACCGATGACTGGGTTGAAATGACCAACCATGACTGGGCGTTTTCTACGCGCAAGCTCAAAGAGAACATCGGTTTTGAACACCTGGAAATCATTAACGACTTCACTGCGGTATCCATGGCGATTCCGATGCTGACCGCCGACAACGTGATTCAGTTTGGCGGCACAGCCCCGGTGAAAGACAAGCCTATTGCGATTTATGGTGCCGGTACCGGATTAGGCGTCAGCCATCTGGTGCACGTGGACAAACGCTGGGTCAGCCTGCCAGGTGAGGGCGGTCATGTCGATTTCGCCGCTAACAGCGAAGAAGAAGATCAGATTCTGGAAGTGCTGCGTGAAGAGCTGGGCCATGTTTCAGCAGAACGTATCCTGTCCGGTGCCGGTCTGGTTAACCTCTATCGTGCGATTGTTAAAGTCGATAATCGTGTGCCGGAAAACCTGAAGCCAAAAGATGTCAGCCAGCGTGCGCTGGATGATAGCTGCATCGACTGCCGTCGTGCGCTGTCGATGTTCTGCGTCATCATGGGCCGTTTCGGTGGCAATCTGGCATTGAACCTCGGCACTTTTGGTGGCGTCTACATTGCGGGTGGCATCGTGCCACGTTTCCTGGAGTTCTTTAAGGCGTCAGGTTTCCGTGCCGCTTTCGAAGACAAAGGCCGCTTTCGTGACTATGTTGCCAGCATACCGGTCTATATGATCACGCACGATCAGCCTGGCCTGCTGGGCGCGGGCGCGCATCTGCGTCAGACGCTGGGTCGCATTATCTGATTCAGTTACACCTCGCACGCACGTCCACTTTGCGCGCGTTTGATTTTCCTGGCCTGCCTGCTTCAGCTGGGCGGGTTCGGGAAATCATCCTCGGCTTCGCCACACGTTCTCCTGAAACATTCACCACTCCAGCGCTACAGGCGCATCAGTTGCCGAAACTGCTTCACCTTGCTGCGGCTCACCGGCACCTGAAACTCCAGATCGCGCAGCTTCAGCAGATAGGTGTTGTTAAACCACGGCTCAATTTCGCGGATCTTGCTGAGGCTGACGCAGTAAGAGCGGTGGCAGCGGAAGAACTGCTGCTCCGGCAGACGTGAACAGAATTCGGTAATATTCATCGACATCACGTAAGACTCGCGCCGCGTGTACACAAACGTCAGCTTTTCATGGGCTTCTACGTAGTAAATGTCATTCACGTCCGTGACGATAATGCGCTCATCTTTAATCAGGTTGACCGTCTGCGGGGCTGGCGTGGCGCTGAGATGGCTGACCGCCTGCTGCGCCTGCGCCGTGGCTTCCAGCTTGTTCAGCATGGTGACAATCCGCGACTCCTGATAAGGCTTGAGAATGTAGTCAAACGCCTCCAGCTCAAACGCCTCTACCGCATGCTCTTTCCACGCGGTGATAAAGACAATCAGCGGCTTGTGCGCAAACTGATGGATATTCTGTGCCAGCAGCATGCCATCCAGCGAAGGAATGTTGATGTCGAGAAAAATTACATCGACCCGATGCTGTTGCAGATACTTCAGTACGTCGAGGCCATCGTCAAAGCAGGCTTCAATCTCGATTTTGCTGTGATGCTGAATCATCCAGCTCAGCTCCTGCTGCGCCAGGAATTCATCTTCCACAATAATGGCTTTCATAACAGATTCTCCGCCAGGCGCTGGCCATTCTTACTCAGCGTAAAGGAAATCTCGGTGCCCGGCTGGTGCCGCACGATGTTCAGTCCCTGACCCGACAGAAGTTTTACCCGATGATGCACATTGAGCAGGCCAATTTTGTTACCGGGCATCTCATTGCGTGCTACTCGCTCCATCACCTGGTCACTGATGCCCTGGCCGGTATCCCGAACTGAAACCCGCACCCGATCGCCCAGATCCCGCACGCTCAGCGTCACCACGCCTTTACCTTTACAGGGCTGGATGCCATGCACAATCGCATTCTCCACCAGCGGCTGGATCAGCAGACTTGGCAGCAGAAAATGCAGATCTTCGTCGACGTCATAGATCATCGTCAGCTTATCGCCAAACCGCGCCTGCTCAATAGCGATGTAATCTTTGACCTGCCATAGCTCCTTACGGATATCGATTAGCTCATCATCGTTTAGCTCCAGGTTGTAGCGCAGGTAGCGTGACAGGTTAATCACCAGCTGGCGGGCGGTATCGGGATTAAGCCGGATAGAAGAGGAAATGGCATTCAGGGCATTGAACAGAAAATGGGGATTTATTTTACTTTGCAGCGCGCGCAGTTCCGCTTTATTGGCCATCTCACGTAGCTGCTCGGCGCGCGACACTTCAAGCTGGGTAGAGATGATTTGCGACAGGCCGATGGCCATCTCCTTCAGCGAGCCGGTGATACGGTGCGCGCGGCGATAGTAGATTTTCAGCGTGCCGGTGACTTTGCCTTTTTCCCACAGCGGGATGACGATCATCGAATGGATATCTTTGGTGCGGTGCGCTTCGTCGTTGTTTTTAATGATAATTTTACCGCTGGCGATCGACTGCGCCGTGGTGGGGCTGATGCCATCATCCCCATGTTGATAGTTATGTTCGCCATAGCCGACGTAGGCCAGAATCTGTTTTTTGTCGGTCATCGCCACCGCATCGGCTTTGATCTCCCGCCGGATAATGTCACAGATGTTGCGCAGCGAGTCGCTGTTTACCTGACGAAACAGCGGCAGGGTTTTGTTGGCGATCTCCAGCGCCAGCTTGGCCTGACGGGCGGCAATTGCCTCTTTCTCTCCCTCGACGCTCTGCACCAGCAACACAATGATACCGATGCTGGAGGCACCGAGGATCATGGGCAGCGCAATCTCCGACACAATCGCCAGCCCGAGTGAAGTTGGGCGCGCCCACAGGACGATCAGCACCATCGTCAGGGCTTCACACAGCATGCCGCCGACGATACCGGCACGCCAGCGATGCTCTTTCAGCACCCGCCGGTTAATACCGCCCGCGACGATACCGGCGATGATGCTGGTAATCAGACAGGGCACCGAGGTCACGCCGTGAATATCGATCAGAAAACGGTGCAGCCCCGCAATCACACCGGTGGCGATGCCAACCCAGGGACCAAACAGAATGCCGCCCGCCATCACGGCAATCACCCGCACATTCAGCAGCGAACCGTCGACATTAACGCCCGACCAGGTACTGAACAGCGCAAACAGGGAAAAGATGGCCGTTACCGCCACTTTCTCCGCGCGGGTGTGTTCATCTTTTTGCAGCAGCTGACGAAACGGGCGGGTGCGCGTCAGGAAGAACAGGCAGATCAACATCAGGGCGGCGCGGTCAAATACTGCCAGTAACATCGTGAAGTGGGAGGACACAGGCGGCTCGTCGGCAATGGAAAGTGTCTCTATGATAAAAAATGTGATCGCGAACCGCTAGCGCCCCGCACAATCACGCCGGGACTTCGTGTTTCAGATCAATTTTTATGGCCTGGGCATAAAAAGAGGAAAGGTTGAGCACAATAAAGGGGAACAGTTTTTCATCCTGCCAGTGCTGGTCGCTGTGATGCCGTTTTGCTATGTTGCGCGATGACGCGCGCCAGCGACCGCTGGAAAACCGCGCCCATCGGGAGCAGCAGATGCAACTTGTCACCGCCAGATTAACCCTGAATAAATTACAGCCAGAAGACTGGCAACTGTTTCGTGCCGTCCATGAAGATCGTGACACCATGACCTGGGTGAGCGAGATCCCCGATGAAGCGGATATTCGCCAGCGCTTCACCGAGCGTCTGGCTCCATGGCAGCCAGGCAGTTTTCATATACTCTGCCTGGTGGCACGACGACGCGACAGCGGTGAGCCGATTGGCCTGTTTGGCTGCAGTCCGGAGTGGGAGCCACACCGTCAGGCCGAGGTGGGTTATATGCTGCTGCATCGCCACTGCGGACAGGGCTATGGCAGCGAGGCGCTGGCGGCGCTGTGTCAGTTTCTGCTCGAAGCCGACTTCCATAAACTCAAGGCGATGGTGGTTGAAGGTAACTGGGCGTCACGCCGGATTCTGGAGAAAAACGGCTTCCAGCTGGAGGGCACGCTACGGGATAATTATCTGCTGAACGGCTGCTGGGTGAACGATTGGCTGCTGGGACGACTGAATCCGCAAAAATAAAAATATTTTCTGCCCCCTCGACAAAATGATCCTCACCGCGTTATGTTCGTAACGGGTCACCGCAGTGACCCGCGTCGCTCGGACGGTCCGGGCGCTTACGTAATCCAGAGGACATCATGGCTGATAACAGCACCCCCCGTCGTTTCTCACGTATTGAACGTTTACCCCCTTACGTTTTCAACATCACTGCTGAACTGAAGATGGCTGCGCGCCGGCGCGGCGAAGATATCATCGACTTTTCAATGGGGAATCCTGATGGCCCGACCCCGCCGCACATCGTCGAAAAGTTATGCCAGGTAGCGCAGCGCGACGACACCCACGGTTATTCCACCTCACGCGGTATTCCGCGTCTGCGCCGGGCGATCTCGCGCTGGTACGCCGATCGTTACCAGGTGGAGATCGATCCCGAATCCGAGGCGATTGTCACCATCGGCTCCAAAGAGGGACTGGCGCACCTGATGCTGGCGACGCTGGATCATGGTGATACCGTGCTGGTACCGAACCCTAGCTATCCGATTCATATCTACGGTGCGGTGATTGCCGGAGCGCAGGTACGCTCGGTGCCGCTGGTGGCAGGTGTCGACTTCTTCAATGAGCTGGAACGCGCCATTCGTGAGAGCTACCCCAAGCCAAAAATGATGATCCTTGGCTTCCCGTCCAATCCCACCGCACAGTGTGTGGAACTCGACTTTTTCGAGCGGGTGATTGCGCTGGCAAAACAATACAACGTGCTGGTGATCCACGATTTGGCCTATGCCGACATCGTTTACGATGGCTGGAAAGCGCCGTCGATTATGCAGGTGCCAGGTGCGCGTGATGTCGCCGTCGAGTTCTTTACCCTGTCAAAAAGCTACAACATGGCGGGCTGGCGCATCGGTTTTATGGTGGGCAACAAAGAGCTGGTCGCCGCGCTGGCACGGATCAAAAGTTACCATGACTACGGCACCTTTACGCCGCTGCAGGTGGCGGCAATTGCCGCGCTGGAAGGGGATCAACAGTGTGTTCGCGACATTGCAGAGCAGTACAAACGCCGTCGTGATGTGCTGGTCAAGGGCTTGCATGAAGCGGGCTGGATGGTAGATAACCCGAAAGCCTCGATGTATGTCTGGGCAAAAATTCCGAACCACTATGCGCATCTGGGGTCGCTGGAGTTTGCCAAACATATGCTGCAGGAGGCAAAAGTCTGTGTCTCGCCCGGCATCGGATTCGGTGACTATGGTGACACGCACGTACGATTTGCGCTGATTGAAAACAGCGATCGCATTCGTCAGGCAGTACGAGGAATTAAAGCGATGTTTCGCGCCGATGGCGTATTGCCAGGCGGCATGAAAACAGAAGAAGAGCACTGACAGCCAGCAGGGGCGACGCAATGGTCGCCCCGTGGCGGCACTGTCACGCCATTACTTCAGCAGCAGAACAAAGGTTCCGAACCAAAGTAACGCGAAAAAAGATATTCCCATCAAGGCATATTTCACAAAGCAACTCCTCTGAGCGGTTACGATGATGGCGATCCCAAACCAGTGCAACGCGAACAGCTGTGGAAAAGAGATCGCCATTTCAGTAATGGTCTGCTCATTTCCGGGTCGATCTGAATAACTCAGAACAGGATCAGGCGCTAATTTACGCGTAATCCTGCCTAAATGAAATAGGTCCGTTCTGAGATATTGCTCACAATTTTACGGCACCTGGATTTCCGGGATCGCCGACATGCCGACACGTAACTGAGCCAGATGCTGTTGGTCACTATCCAGCACAATTTTAACCGGCAGACGTTGAACGACTTTAGTGTAGTTGCCGGTGGCGTTATCGGGAGCAATTGCGGAAAAAGTTGCGCCTGTGGCCGGTGCGATACTGTCCACATGGCCGGTAAAGGTCTTGCCTGGCAGGGCATCGACACGGATTTGCACGCGCTGACCCGGACGCACATCGCTTAACTGCGTTTCAAGGTAGTTAGCCGTAATGTAGGTCTGCTGCAGGGGCACCACCGCCAGCAGGCGGGTTCCGGCTGACACATAAGCGCCGATCCGCACTGAGCGCTGACCGACCATGCCGTCAACGGGCGCCGTGATTCGCGTGTAGGAGAGATTCAGCCTGGCCTGATCGACGCTGGCTTTAGCCGCTGCGACATCCGCTTCCGCTGAACGCACCGCAGCCTGTAACACGCCGACCTGTTTCACTGCCGACGCCAGCGCAGCCTGACTCTGATGCACCGCTGCCAGCGCCGAGCGCTGGTTAGCGCTGGATTTCTGCTGATCGTCGGCAGCTACGGTACCGCTCTTATAGAGTCGGTTGTAGCGATCGGCGCTCTGTCCGGCATACTGCGCGGACGCCTGGCTGGCCGCGACGCTGGCTTTCTGCTGATCAATCACCGACTGCTGCTGTTCCAGCTGGGCCTGGCTGCTCAGCAGTTTCGCCTGACTCACCTGCAGGTCAGCCTCGGCACTCTCCAGTGCCACACGATAGTCACGGTCGTCCAGCGTTGCCAGCAGCTGACCGGCTTTGACCTGCTGATTATCCTGCACCTGCACATTGCTGATGTAGCCGGAGACTTTTGGCGCGACCAGAGTGTAATCCGCATTGATGTAAGCGTCGTTGGTGCGGTGATCGTTGCCGCTCATCAGTGACCACACTGCAAAAGCGATGGCCAGTAACACCAGCAGCAGCAGTGTGAGCACCAGAGTTCTTTTCATTTCGAAAGCACGCATATTCAGTTATTCCGGGAGGGGTTTTGAAGCAAAGTTTGAGGCGGCCAGACCCGTTTTGGCAGGATGGCGGTAAGCAGTAACAGGCAGGCGGCAAAACCGGTCAGCATCAGCCAGCTGTCGCTCAGACTCAGAACCGTAGCCTGATGACGAACCAGCGTGGCAAATCCGCTGAGATTATCGCTGGCGCTGATGCTGCCGTCCGGCAACAGCGGCAGGCTGCGACTGGCCTGATCGGCCGCTGGCGCGGTCATCAGCCAGCTGCGGCTGGCGGCCTGATCAATCAGAACACTGGAGTGAAACTGCTCACGATGGGAGAGAAAAACCTCAACCAGCGTGGAGGCGGTAATGCTGGAGAAGCCGCGTACCGTATTGAACATCGCCGAGGCAAACGGGCCTTCTGGCGGGGCCACCACGCTGGTGGCGCTCATCAGTATCGGCAGAATAATCATCGGTTGCCCGAACGCCTGAAGAATCTGCAGCAGCCAGAAGTTCTGGCGAGCCCACTCACTGGTGATTTGCGAGCCCAGCAGACAGGACGTTACCAGCAGGCCGACGCCCGCCGTCAGCATCCAGCGGCAGTCAATCCAGCGAATATTCAGCAGGGCCGCAATCAGCGGTGCGATCAGCAGTTGCGGCAGGCCGACCGTCAGCGCCAGTGGGGCAAACTCCAGGGTGCGAAAGCCGCTGACCTGAGCAAAATAGGCCGACGGCAGGGCGGAGCCTGACAGACCAAGGATGAGCACGCAGGCCAGTCCCAGCAAGCCGTGCGCCAGATTGGGCCGCCGCAGCATCTGCAATTTAAACAGGGGCAGCGGGTGAAACCACTCATTAATCAGGAAAACCAGCAGCAGCGGCAGCGCGGTCAGCAGCATACCGGCGATCAATGGCGAGTTCAGCCAGTCGAGACGCTCACCCTGAGTCAGCACCAGAACCAGCAGCGCAACCGCGCTGCAGCCGGTCACCATGCCAAACAGATCGATCTGCTGAAAGCGTTCCAGACGCAGCGGGTCCTGCGGTATCCCCCAGCTAATCAGCACCATAGCAATGAGCATGAATGGCACGACCTGCCAGAACACCATCATCCAGCTGACGTGGTCGGTCCATAACGACGCCAGCGAGGCCGCCATATTGGGGCCAAACGTCGCGGTCAGGGCATAGCCCGCCAGGCCAAACAGCTTAAAAGGCGGCGGCAGGAAGCGCAGGGCGACGGTCATCAGCATTGGCGGCAGTGCACCACCGAACAGCCCCTGCAGTACGCGCAGGCTGACAAAAAGCGTCGGATCCGGCACCAGCGGCAGCAGAATGCCGGTCAGCATAAATCCTGCCGATACGCCCAGTGTGAAACGCCGCAGCGACAGAGTGACGGCAAACCAGGGCGCGATCATCATGGCAGCGACTTCTGCCGCCTGATAACCGGAAATAATCCAGCTACCCTGATCGTAACCGATGCCGATAGCAGCCCGGATATCTGCCAGCGCGATATCACTGACGCGATCGTTCAGCCCGGAGGTCAGGGCAGCAATGAGCACGCCGACCAGGCCAAGCGCCAGTCGCAGTGTAAAAGGATGAGGGGCCGGCGCGGCGGCAGGCTTAGCGTTCATTGCAGGCGATCTCGTTATTATGATGCAGTGTACTGCGATGTGATACAGGGCGTAATATTACATCCCGGTATGCTGTATTGCAATGTGGTACAGACTGTAAAAAGTGCGGCATTCGCGCTACAGTAAGGCAGCTCAAACAGGACGACGCTATGGCACATCAACCCTCCAGCCGTGAGGATGAAAAAACGGGCGGCATTCAGGTCATCGCCCGTGCGGCAAAAATTCTTAATGCGCTGGGCGAACAGCCGGGCGGCATGAGCCTCGGCGAGATAGCTCAGGCAGTAGAACTGCCCCGTTCCACGGTGCAGCGCATCGTTGCCGCGCTCGACAGCGCCGAGCTGGTGCGCAGCAGCGGGGCAGGCGGACTGCGCCTGGGGCCGGCGCTGTTAAAACTGATTTCCAGCGTGCATACCGATGTGGTCGATCTGGTCAGTCCGTTGCTGGAAAAACTCTCTTCCGACACCAATGAGACGGTTTCACTGGCGCGTGCCAGCGGCAGCCAGCTGGCGATTATTCACCACGTGGTCGCGTCGCGGGAGCTGCGGGTCGTTCCACATATGGGACTCAATCTGCCGCTCTACAGCACCTCCGGTGGACGGGCACTGCTGGCGCTGGAGTGTGAAAAAGATGTGCGGACGATCGTCGGTGACGCCTGGCAGGAGTTAACCGATATGACGGTGAAAACCCTGCCGCAGCTTCTGCAACTTATCAGAGAAGTGCGCGAAACCGGTATCGCCGTGGATCGCGGTGAAACGCTGGAAGGTATCTCGACGATGGCGTTTGCGCTGGATACGCTGTTTGGTCGCTTTTCTGTCTCTTTGCTGGTGCCCTCTGCACGTTTTCTGCGTCACGAAGCCCGTTTTCGTGACGAGATGCTGAAGTGCAAAGAGGCGCTGGTGCGTGAAATCGGCAAAGTCGCCGCGATAGAAGGATAAGCATCTGATGAAAACCCTGCTGATGGCCATTGATCACTCTCCGGTGGCGGAGAAAGTGGTTGCCTTAACTATTGAAGAAGCGCTGGCGCATCGCGCTGATGTAGTGGTGCTGTGCTGCGTGGATCCTGCCTACTCCTCGTGTAATCAGCCGATGGAAATCGATGCGGGTGAAGATCCGGCCGATTTTGTGGCGGCGCAGGATGAGCAGAATACGGCGGAAATGGTGGTGCGCCATGCGCTGGCACCGTTATTGCGCGCGGGCATTAATGCGCGTGGCCTGATCCTGGCGGGGGACGCAGCAGACACCATCGTTGCCCAGTCGCAACAGCTTAAGGCCAGTATGATTATCATGGGGCGTCGCCATCTCTCCTCTTTTAATCGGCTATTAAAAGGCTCGGTTAGCGCATCAGTTATTGAGCGTGCTCACTGCCCGGTGCTGATCGATGTGCGTAAGGATTGATCCCGCAGCATGAATTCTCTGCTTTTTATTACGCTGGCCGCGTTTGCGCTGCTGGCGCTGATCGTCATTGTGCTGATCAAAACCACCCGGCTGCGTTTGTGGCAGGGGCTGATCCTCTTTCTGCTGCCACTGATACTGGCAAATCTGCTCTGGTTCAGCTGGGTCGCGCCGCATCAGCAGCAGACTGCTCAGCATGAGCAGGCGGTGAATCAGCTGGCAAAGATGCCTGGCTATCGGGTATTGCAGACGCAGGAACCGGCATTATGGCTGTTGCTGACTCAGGAACTGACCCGGCGGATCCGTGCAGGCGAGCAGCCTGACAGGGCGACAGGTGAACTGCGTGGCTGGCTGATTGAGGTAATTAATCAGCGACTGATGCGCGGAACCGATGCGGCGGTCGTTAACTACATCAGCGTCTCGGTTGAAGAGATGCGGGCGCTGAACCACATCGATCCGGGCCTCTGCTTCCGTTATCTCTATCCGCAGGTGAGTGGTGGCATCAATTTGCAGACCACACTCCCAGCCTCGCTGAATCGCAAAGAGGCCGATGCCATGGAGCTGCTGCTGCTCAATAGCCCGCCGCCCGAACAGCCCCTTGATAAGACGCAGGCGCAGGATGATCTGCAAAAGATTGTCGGCCGGCTTTATCTGAAGTGGGGCGACAAACTGCAGCAGCTGAATATGCCTGCCGACACGGCGGTGGATCGCTCTTCGCTCTGTGCCATGTCGATTGACCTCTACAGTGCCATTCTGGCATTACCTGACAAGCGCGCCGCTAACCTGTTACGTAGAATGGTGGCACTGACCGGTCAGTAAACCCGCGCTTAGCAGGCGAAAAAAAGCCCGCTAAGCGCGGGCAGGGAAGAGAGAGGAACAGATTTTTATTTTTGGCATTTCCTGGTGTGGTGCAGTCTTCGTTTGGTCTGATTATATCCTGTCACTTCCGGCATGATAGTGATAGCCGTTTAATCGTATTACATTAATTGGTAAAAGCTTCTCAAGTTTTGATTTTCGCGCATTAATCCTATGGATGCGTGGCATGCTGCGTCATACACTGCGCGGCAAAGTGAGGATAACTAAATGAAAAAATTAATTACCGGCGCACTGGCGCTGATTCTGCTGAGTGGATGTACTGCCAGCAAACCCGGGGCATTTGAACGCGTTGATGAAGATCCCAGCTCGAATACCGTGCAGTACCGTTTTGACCCGGTAAAGGTCAATCGTGATGCAATGGATATCGATCTGGCGAATTACTGCAGTAATAAAGGATTTGATAAAGTTGAGGCGCTGCCTGCCCAGGAAAGTCATATTCCGGGGCTGAAGAAAGTCTGGTTCCAGTGTAATTATGCGCTGAAAAGCTAAATGAAACGGGCGGGATAATTATCCCGCCCTTAAAGTTTACTGCTTTTATTTTATGCTGTGTGACATCTTTGCCCATTAGTGGCGATGGTGACCGCCATGATACCCACCGTGATAACCTCCATAGTAGCCTCCATGATATCCGCCGCCACCCCCGCGGTGCCAGCCATTGTCGTGTCTGGGGCTGATGATACAACCGCTTAGTAATGTCATCAGCGCAACCACCGAAGCGACTTTAATTAATCTCTTCATCGGAAGCCTCTCCTCTTTTTCAATGACTACGACATTACGCTGGAAAAGTGGAGTGAAGATGCAGGCTTTGTAGAGTTATTTAAGAAGATATGACGGAATATTTCAGCGCGCTGTATTTTTCCGCGGCAGGAAATAAGAAAATCGGAATGAGCTGAATAATAAATACTATCAAAGAGAATAGTCTTAAAATCAAGAGAAAATAATTCTCATTTGAAAGTTTTTACCACTACATTATTAGCATGTCATTTCAATGGGAGAGAAACATGGCGCATAACGTAAAAAATATTCTGGCGTTACAGGCTGAACTGGGGGAATGCCCGCTCTGGTCATCAGAAGAACAGGTGCTCTATTGCGTCGATATTCTCGCTCCGGCCATTCACCGTTTTGATCCGGTCAGCGGTGAATTGCAGACCTTCCCGCAGGCGGAAGAGGTAGGGTGCATCGGTCTGCGTGAGCAGGGCGGGCTGATAGCCGCATTGCGCAATGGTGTCTGGCTGCTGGATGCGCAGGGTAAACCAGAGAAAAAGGTCGCAGAGAATCCAGGTGTAGCCGCGCAAAGTCGCTTTAATGATGGCCGTGTGGATCCGTGGGGTAATTTCTGGTGCGGTAGCCTGTGGGAACCGCAGGATAAAAATGGCGGTCTGTTATGCCGCGTGACGCCTGACCTGAAGCTGGAAGTGAAGGCGCAGGACATTAAAATTTCCAACGGACTGGCATTCTCTCCGGACCGGCAATGGATGTATCACAGCGATACGCCGAATGAGGCGCTCTATCGTTATCCGTTAAGCGAGCAGGGCGAACCGGGTGAGCGCACGCTGTTCCGTCGTTTTGACGCGAAAGGGGGTTTACCGGATGGTGCCGCGGTGGATAGCGAAGGTTTTTACTGGTCAGCACAGTTTGATGGCGGACGCGTGGTGCGTATCGATCCGCAGAGTAGCGAAATCGTGGATGAGATCCTGCTGCCGGTGAAGTGGCCAACCATGGTGGCCTTTGGCGGTACCGATCTTAAAACGCTGTTTATCACCAGTTCGCGGGAAGATCGCACCGAAGAGGAACTGGCGCGCTATCCGCAGTCCGGCGATATCTTTGCCGTGGATGTCGCGGTGGCAGGAATAGCAGAGCCGCGATTCCGAGGCTGAATGTTAACGGGCTGCACAATGGCGGCCCGTGATCGTTGTCCGTAAAGTTAGTGGCGCTGCAACACCGGCTCTGCTGTGACGGAACTCTGTGGCAGTCGGATGGTGAGCGACAGGAACAGGGAGATGACCAGCAATGTCATAATCAGGCTGAAGGTGACAGTGAAACCACCAAACAGTGAGGCGACCAGCGAACCCAGCACGCTGCCGATACCAAAGCCCAGGTAGAGCAGGCCATAGTTTTTTGTCAGGTTGTTGAGGCCGAAAAAGTCACTGACCAGTGATGGGAACACCGTGATGGTCCCGCCAAAGCTAAAGGCCACACAGGCGAGTGACAGGAAGAAGGTGACCTCATTCATCCGGGTAAACAGCAGCACACTCATCCCGATCAGCGACACAATTTGCGCCAGCGAAATGACCCGGATACGCAGCATTTTGTCGGAGAGCACACCCAGCACCAGACGACCACTCAGATTGGCAATCGCAATTACCGTTACCGCGCTGGCAGCAGTCTGCGTGGAGAGATGCACCAGACCTTCGCCGATATCTTTGGCAACCCCTATCACATAGAGGCCGCTCATACAGGCGGTCAGGAACATCAGCGCCAGCATCCAGTACTGCGGCAGACGCACTGACTGTGCCAGCGTGTAATCCCGCGCATGTTGCTGACCTTGGGCGGTGGTCCCGGTCTGCTGCAGTGGCGCTTCACGCATCAGCAGCGCACCGAGAATAATCATCGACATGGCCAGCACGCCCCAGATCATAAAGGTCTGCTCCAGACCGACCGTTGCCAGCAGTGCTCCGCAGATAAACTTGAATCCCAGACTGCCAAGGCCGTAAGCGCCAATTGCACAGGCCGAGATCATCCCCTTACGTTCAGGGAACCATTTCACGCAGTTTGACAGCGTCATCAGGTAACCGGCACCATCGGCCAGACCGACCAGCAGCCCGGCACTGAAGTAGAGCATCATCAGGTTATTTGCGTGCGCGGTGAGCCAGAAGCCCAAAGCCATCAGTACACCCGCACCAATTGTGACGCGGCGTACGCCAAAACGTTCCTGTAATTTTCCGGCCAGTGAAGAGGCAATAGCCAGACCTAAACTCAGCAGGCCAAAGGAAAATGCGACCTGACTGATCGGTGCATCAAGCTTCTGTGACAACTGGCCGTTGAACAAACTCCATGTATAAACTGACCCCAGCGCAAACTGAGTGATTACCGTTCCGAACAATGTAAGCCAGCGGGAACGCTGGTAAGACGCCTGTTGAGTCTGGTTCATAATTTATCTCTCCCGTTCGGGAATCTGGAAACTGCGGTCAGAATAAAGCAGTGGTTCGCGCGCGTGAGCAACAAAGGTATGAACGGAACGTCTCAGGGAATGAAATGCCATTCAGGCGGTATGAATGACATAATGCAGGTCTGCAGCGATAATGCAGCGTTGCGTTAAAAGTAACCAAAGCGGCAGCTTAATAAATAAGCGTAACCACCCGTAATAGAATGTTTCAGCGAGCCGGTTATGTGAGCAGCCTTCCGGATCTTTTGCCAGGCTGATAGTTCACTTATCAGGAGGAAATATGAAAGACCGGACATATGAATCCACCACCAGTGAGGACGAAGTTTGCTGCATCATCGGTCAGGCGGTGATTGAACTCAGTACAGAACAGCAGCCTGTGACCAAATCGACGCTGGCATTAAAACTGCTGTCGATGGCCGATCGTGATAGTGACGATGAGCGTGTTCTGCTCTACTGGATTGCGCGTAAAGCGATCAATCAACCACAGAAACTTCTTCAGCAGCAGTGGGCATAACGCCCATCCGGACGCGGGCCGGAGCCCGCCTCCGCGTCAGATGATTATCCGGCGACGGCTTGCCGGCCAGCGGGCAAACATGACGATATTGCCCAGCAGAATCATGACAAGGCCAGGGATGGCGCTGACATGCCACTCATACCCCTCAAAGCGGGTCGAGAGTGCCAGCGCAACCAGTGGAAACAGAACCGTTGTATAGGCAGCCCGACTGGCGCCGATACGTCCCACCAGTGTAAAGTAGGCACCGAAACCCATCACCGATCCCACGATAGCCAGATAGGTTAATGCGCCAATCCACTGGACATTCCATATTGGCTGTAGTGAAACACCCTGTAGCAGTGAGACCAGTGCCATCATCAGCGCGCCATACAACATGCCGTAGCTGTTAGTTGTCAGTACGTCGCGTTGCAGACGCTGATGCCGCTGACTGATCATATTGCCAAATGAAAATCCCAGCGTGCCCAGCGCACTTAAACCAATGCCCCACATCAGCCCGGCAGAGGCCTGCGTGCTGCGCAGATCGTGCCAGAACAGCGCAACGATGCCTGCCATACCCAGCACGATCGCCGGAATCAGACGCGGGGAAGGGCGCTGATGGAAAAAGATCCAGCTGTTTATCGCATTGTACATCACCGCCATAGAGAAAATGACCGACTCCAGTCCGCTGCTGATATAGCCTGAAGCGTAATAGAAACAGATAAAATTGAAGCCAAAGACGCAGCAGCCTTGCAGCATGCAGAAAAGATGATCGCGCAGCGTCAGCCTGTGCAGTCGTTTTATCAGCTTAAGCAGCAATAACATGACCAGTGAAGCCAGTAAAAATCGCCAGAACACGGCGACAGTCACGGCCCCCATGCCAGCAGACTGTTGCGCATAGATCGCAATCCAGGTTGTACCCCAGATGAACACGACAGAGAGATACAAAAACAGGTTCATTGCCAGGTTCTCCACCACAAAACGCCGAGTCTGCACTGGTAACGCGCATGGGTCTTGCAGCGGATTGCGCCGGGTTTGCAAAATCTTGCGCATTTTTATCCTCTGTCCCGATGTGACCTGTTTTCTGTCCCCCACAATCCGTAAACTGGCCCTCTGTTTATCTGAACTGATACCCCGATGCGTACCTATCAGACCTTTGAAATGCTGCAACGCCACAAAGCACAACTGCGCGATCAGGTACAACTCAATAATGGCATTCAGCTGGCCGCCTGGTTTAATAGTGGCGATCGCGTTACCAACCTGAGCGATCATCACACGCTGAGTCTTTATGTGGCGGGCGGCTACGATACCTGGCATAAAACAGCGCACGGCTGGCGTAACGGTGGCGCACCGGATCGCTTCTGTCTGATGCCCGCAGGCACGGAATCAACCTGGGATTTGCGTGCCGACCTCGCTTTTGTTCATCTCTATTGCAGCGAGAATCAGCTGCGGCATCTGGCCGAACAGGTGTGGGATCGCAGCCCGGCGCAGTTAAATCTGCATGAGAAAGTCTTTTCCGCTGATGACCGCATTACCCAGCTTTATCGGCACTTTCTGCTGAGCAGCGACTGGCAACAGCCCGCCAGTCAGCTGACGCTGAGCAGCGCATCAACCCTGCTTCTGACCCATCTGTTGCAGCACTACAGTGAGGTTAAATGGCAACTACCACAGATGCGGGGCGGACTGGCTCCCGTGGTGTTACGGCGTGTTCTGGAATTTATTGAAACCCATCTCGACCAGCCATTAACCCTGTCTGTGCTGGCGCAGGAAGCGGCGCTGAGTGAGTTTCATTTTGCCCGTATGTTCCGTCATACCACTGGCGAAGCGCCGCACCAGTTTGTGATGCGTCGTCGTATGGATCGTGCGCGAACATTGCTTGCTCGGCCTGACCTGACGCTGACTGAGATAGCGCTTCAGTGTGGTTTTCACTCTTCTGCGCACTTCAGCCATCGTTTTCGGCAGATTTATGGCATGACGGCTTCGGCATGTCGGCGGGGGAGTCGATGAAATTTCTGAACTTGCCGTTATAAATACTGATATCAAGCCGAATAAACTATCTGATTTTTGAATTAACATTGAACCATTGTTCAATGACTTTTTCAGAGCATAAAAATTTATTCTAACTTTGTCCTAATATGTTATTTTTAACTTTTATAATGATTAATAAATTTCTTTAAGGCTGTCTTATCGTATTAATAATTATAATTTTAGAGACGTAATTACTGCCTGATAAAATACGAAGGTGCCATTTTTTTAATGACACCTTAAATAAATAACAAGATTTAGCATGAGCTAAAATACCCAGCGTTCCTGAGATATTACAGTTCTTTGTTACCTTTAATATCCCACCCTGACTGAGTTTCAGCGCCTTTGCCGCCACTCGCTGACTGTTCCCAATACTGTGTCCTGACTTTTGATGCCTGGAACTGATATGAGACTCCGATCAGATCACGATTTGTAGTGCCATTGAAAACCACATTGGTGATGAGGACGTCTTCAAGCGTAATGCGACAGTACTCAATTTGGCTTCCTCCGGCTTTACATACCGAAAGCTCAACCTTGCCTACATGCTTGCCGTTGGATACATAGCGCATAATTGCTGGAGTAGCTTTGTCAATGAGTGCCTGAACTGATAGGTCGCGATACTGAACCTTTCCTGCACCACCGCCACCCCCAACCGACATGTTCCCTGGCTGGTTTGCACCCCACGTGAAAGATTCAATAGCAATCCAGCCTTTATGGTTGCTGTCCTGTGATTCGCCTGTAATGCCGTCGATTTTTAAGAAGAGATCTGTACTCATAGCTGGTCCTTTTGCTTTCCCTGAGAAGGGTAATCTGATTAAATAAACTTAATGATACTTATAATGACATAAAGGCACAGTCATGGACTACTGGAAACCAGACCGATTCAAGGATTACTTTCTGACTATGGCTAATGCTGAGGCTAATCAGCTGCTAAGCAATGCTAATCACCTTTCTCACATCTACCTTAAAGACGGATTTAATAGGTTACAGTTCCAGGATAACGTTAAAGCTTTTGTTAACGCTCAGCTTAACGTCATACGTTCTGACTCAACTGATGATCAGTGCCAGGAGTGCATCCAAAATCTCAAAAAGGAAAACGAGTACCTTACGATTCAGGACAGAATGCTCAGAGCAGGGACAGCTGCGGTTCACGCTTCGGTACAGTTGGTCAGGAATGGAGATTTTTGGGGCTATGTGATTAATGGCGTTGGGGTAGTGCTAAGCGGTATGCAGGTAATAGCCGGTGTATCAGTGATCGGTGCTTCCCTTGCGTCAGGGACAATCATAGGTTCTGCCTTTGGAGGAATGTTGGTTCTGCATGGACTCAACGGCTTTCAGGAGTCTGTTGAGAACCTGGTGTATGGCAAAACTGATAGTGTTGGGTTACTCAAACAGGGTTATGTAGCAACAGCTGAGTTTTTGGGGTTCGATCAGAGGGTTGGGCAGTTAGCATACAGTTCAATGGACCTGGCACTGTCTCTCTATGGCATCGTGCGTCTGGTACAAAAACCTGAGGCCTGGCGGCTCTACTATTTTCTTAATACCGACTACGTTCGCGGTATTAAGGAAATGAGCAGAAAAGAGCTATTCATAGAAGTCTATAATGACGCTTCAGCCATTAAATCAATCTCTGATACTTACAAAGAGTGACCATGTTTTTTCATGAATCTGTAAGCTTTAAATGCAGGTTTCAAAGGTACAAATATATATAAAATAACGAAACCTGCTACAAGCGTGATTGAATACGAAACAAGGTTTTCTTGTGTACCACTGCGAATGGTATAGATGAGTCCTGCGAGAAGGATTGCTATTAATATCATTGCAACTATGAATCTTTTCTTTAACTGTGAAAGGAGCCAGGGATAAGGATAACCGTCTTTCTCAGCATGCTGACGTATCACAGAGACTTCTTTTGGTGTAAATCCCTCTTTTACAAGCATTTCTTCGATTTGCATTTTGTTCATAATAAGCGTCATTCATTTGTCTTACGATAATCTGATTGTAACTCATTACCTCAGCCCTATACAAACCGGACAGGCCTATGAAAGGCGCCTTGTTTTTTTATTTTTTAGAAATGCTTCCCTTACGCTAATACTTGAGCTCAAAGTATGAACTTTGAAGTTTCGATGAAAACTTAGCGTGTTAATTATTGGACTTAATTAAGGTGACACTTTCCAGTTACCATGATTTTTAGTGAATTTGAATTTAGCTATAGTGTGCTTTTCTCCATGTTATGGCATGGTAACGTCTGTATCAATTTTACAGAAGTATATATGTAAATATCCCTGCATTATCGAACCAAACATACCAACAATTGTACCAGCATGACGCTATGGATTTTGTGAGCCTGCTGGAGACTCAGGTGAGTTATGAAACTAAGTTAAATGACTGGATGTAATAGATAAAGCAGACTTTGAGAGACTAATATTTGGTGTCCCCTGCAGGAATCGAACCTGCAACTAGCCCTTAGGAGGGGCTCGTTATATCCATTTAACTAAGAGGACTGCGGCGCGCAGTATAGCGCAAACAGGCTATGAGATTCACTACATCGCCGTCTGTTTGCTCATTCCGTCAGCAATCCGGCTTTCTGAACTCGCGAACATTACGTACAGAAAGCGGAAAGCAGTTAGTCTGAAGTCCAGGATGCCACCCAGACTGAAGCGGCACCCCGGCTCTGAATCTTCACTTCCGGTTACAGCAGACACTCCGGTAAACGTTTTTCAGCTGCCCGCATAGCATATTGCCTTTAGCCAACAGACCTGAAAAACAGACAGAGTTAATTGTCTGCCTTGCCATTTACTCCGTGCCTTCCTGCTCTTCACGCTGGCGGCGCTTCTCCTGCTTCCGTTTTTCCGCTTTCGCTTTGGCCACGGCCGCCTCACTCATGTCATTGCGAATCTGCGCATGGCTGATCAATGCAAAAATCAGGGTGCCACCGGTAATGTTGCCGAGCAGCGTCGGCAGGGCAAACGGCCACAAAAACTCATGCCAGCTAATGCTGCCATTAAATACCAGATAGAGCACTTCGACCGAGCCCACAACGATATGCGCCAGATCGCCCAGCGCAACCAGCCAGGTCATCATCACAATGACCAGCAGTTTAGCGCCGCCCGCAGACGGGAACATCCAGACCATGGTGGCGATAATCCAGCCGGAAATCACCGCATTGGCAAACATCTCGCCAGGGGTATGTTCCATCACCTTCATACTGATATGGGTAAAGGCCTGACGGGTGGCATCGTCAAATATCGGCATCTCATTAAACGCCAGCGCACCCAGCGCGGTACCGATCAGGTTACCCAGCAACACAATGCCCCATAGCCTTAACAGCAGACCCGCATTACTCCAGGTCGGTTTGTGCATCACCGGTAAGACGGCGGTAACAGTGTTCTCGGTAAACAGCTGCTGGCGCGCCATAATGACGATAACAAAACCAAAGGTGTACCCGAGGTTTTCCAGCAGAAACGCACCGGGTACGCCATCAAGATGCACCTGGAATATTCCCTTAGCCATCAGCGAGGCACCCATGGACAAGCCTGCCGCAATGGCTGACCAGAGCAGCGCCATCCCGTCGCGCTCCAGCTCCTTTTCACCATCCTGACGAATCTCTTCATGGATCGCCGCAGCGCGTGAGGGTAATGCCTCCTCATCGACTTCGATGTCAGTGCCCTTGTCCTTCTCTTCGCTCTCTACGTCGTTAGGACCCTGTTCATTACCTGATGAAGGCTTCATATTTTCTCCTGGTGATAGTGCTGTAGCGTAATAAGCGTAGCCGTTTTTTATTTGCTGATAATGTAACGACCAGTGCGAATAAGCGTAACAACGTTTTTCGGAACTGCATTTTTATTCAGACTTTCGTCGATACCGCACGAATAAGCTACTGACAGCGAAACTGAGCGTTGGCTCACACTTCGGCCCACAGCAACATTGTGGTAATATCCCGGCCACTTTTAGCTGGTGCGATTCCCCCCTCGATGCTGGAAATCATTACGCTTACTTGTGCATACGACGAACGATCGCTATTTCGGCGGCTCTCTTTTCGCGTCTCTGCTGGTGACATTGTGCAGATTGAAGGCCCCAACGGTGCCGGAAAGACCTCGTTATTGCGCCTGCTGGCGGGTCTGAGCCGTCCGGAAGAGGGTGAAATACGCTGGCAGCAGCAGCCGATCCTGCGACAGCGTGAAACCTGGCATCAGGCGATGCTCTATCTGGGCCACTGTCCCGGTATCAAAGGCGTGCTCACGCCGCTGGAAAATCTGCGCTTCTACCATCCCGATTGCACTGATGCGCTGATCTTTGCAGCACTCGAAAGTGTCGATCTCACGGGCGATGAAGAGGTACCAGTCAGCCGCTTGTCGGCAGGTCAGCAGCGTCGGGTGGCGCTGGCGCGGCTGTGGCTCAGTCAGGCCCGCATCTGGATTCTCGACGAGCCGCTGACCGCCATCGACAAAGCGGGTATTGAAAAATTAATGGCGCAATTCGCCCGGCATGCCGATAACGGCGGTGCAGTGATCCTCACGACCCATCAGGATTTACCTGCGGATGCGGCGCGGGTGCGTAAAATTCGCCTTGGCGACGTGGAGGCAGAGTGATGCTGTTTCGCCTCCTCCAGCGTGAATTGCGCATTGCCTTTCGCGGCGGTGCAGATGTGGTCAATCCGCTCTGGTTTTTCCTGATTGTCATCACCCTGTTTCCATTGGGCATCGGACCGGACCCGCAACAGCTGGCGCGCATTGCGCCGGGCGTTGCCTGGGTTGCAGCACTGCTTGCGTCGCTGCTGGCGCTGGAACGGCTGTTTCGCGATGACTTCAGTGATGGGTCGCTGGAGCAGCTGGTTCTGTTGCCGACGCCGCTGCCGGTAACGGTTATTGGCAAAGTGGTGGCGCACTGGCTGGTCACCGGCGTGCCATTGATCATTCTGTCGCCACTGGCCGCGCTACTGCTGTCGCTGGATTTTAATGGCTGGCGGGCGATGGCCCTGACGCTGCTGCTCGGCACGCCAACGCTGAGTTTCCTTGGTGCGATTGGCGTGGGTCTGACGGTGGGGTTGCGACGCGGTGGTGTGCTGCTGAGCCTGCTGGTGCTGCCGCTGGCGATTCCGGTATTGATCTTCGCCAGTGCGGCGATGGAGGCGGCCAGTCAGGGATTGCCGATTGGTGGCTATCTGGCGATTCTCGGCGCGATGCTGCTGGGCAGCGCCACGCTCGCGCCGTTTGCCACGGCAGCGGCGCTACGCATTACTTTGCAGTAACCGGCTTGTATCCACCGCGCGTAAAAGACGCGGCAATACTCTTTTATCGTTAATGTGAGCATCTGATATGTGGAAAGCGTTACATCAGCTGGCCAGGCCCGAACGGCTTTATCAATTTTCGGGGCGACTGGTGCCCTGGTTTGCCGTTGCAGGGCTGGCATCGTTGCTGCTGGGCTGGGTCTGGGGATTCGGATTTGCACCTGCTGACTATCAGCAGGGCGACAGTTTTCGCATCATGTATATCCATGTACCCGCCGCGATGTGGTCGATGGGCATCTATGCCTCCATGGCTATCGCCGCCTTTACTGGTCTGGTGTGGCAGATGAAGATGGCCGATCTGGTCTCAGCCGCCATGGCTCCGGTGGGCGCGGTTTTTACCTTTATTGCGCTGGTCACCGGTTCCGCATGGGGCAAGCCGATGTGGGGCACCTGGTGGATCTGGGATGCGCGTCTGACATCGGAACTGGTGCTGCTGTTCCTCTATATGGGCGTGATCGCGCTTTATCACGCTTTTGATGACCGCCGCACCGCAGGCCGGGCCGCCGGTATTCTGATTCTGGTTGGTGTGGTCAATCTGCCCATCATTCACTTCTCGGTGCAGTGGTGGAATACCCTCCATCAGGGTTCGTCAGGCATTCTTCAGCAGGCGATTGCGCCGGTCATGCGCACGCCGCTACGCTGGTCGATCCTCGGTTATCTGCTGCTGTTTATCACGCTGACCCTGATGCGGTTGCGCAATCTGATTCTGTTAACCGAGCGTCATCGTCCCTGGGCGATTGATGTGGCGAAGCGGGGAGAGCAGGCATGACCCCGGCATTTACCTCCTGGCACGCCTTCTTTGCGATGGGCGGTTACGCCTTTTACGTCTGGCTGGCGGTTGCCTGCACGCTGCTTCCGCTTATCGGTCTGACGCTGCATACCCTGTTGTTGCGCCGACGCCTGCTGGCTGAGATCCGCCAGCGTGATGCACGGGAACGTCGCATCCGGGCGGCGAAAACGAAAAAAGCCGCGGCTGAAGCGGCAGGAGAGACACTGTGAATATCCGTCGACGCAACCGCCTCTATGCGGCAGTGGCGATCCTGCTCGGCCTTGGCCTGGCGACTGCGCTGGTGATGTATGCGCTGCGCTCAAACATCGATCTGTTCTATACTCCGGGTGAAATCCTCTACGGCAAAGGCGAGGCGCACGAGAAGCCTGAGGCGGGCCAGCGACTGCGCGTCGGTGGCATGGTGATGCCCGGCAGCGTCCGGCGCGATCCCAATACGCTGGCGGTATCGTTCAAACTTTATGATGCACGCGGCGTGGTCAGCGTCAGTTTTGAAGGCATCCTGCCGGATCTGTTCCGGGAAGGGCAGGGCGTTGTCGCGCAGGGCGTGCTGACGACGGGCAACCAGGTTATCGCCAAAGAAGTGCTGGCGAAACATGATGAGAAATACACGCCGCCGGAGATTGAAGACGCGATGAAGAGTAATCACACCGGCCCGCAGTCGCTCTATCAGGCGGGAAATAAATCATCATGATGCCTGAAATCGGTACCTTTCTGCTCTGCCTGGCGCTAGGGCTTTCCCTGTTGCTGAGCAGTTATCCGCTGTGGGGCGCAGTACGTCAGGATGCCCGTCTGATGGCGATGGCGCGTCCGCTGGCCTGCGGCTTATTTATCTGCATCGCGGCGGCGTTTGCGCTGCTGGTCTGGGCTTTTATCAGCAACGACTTTACCGTTGCCTATGTCGTCACGAACTCCAACAGTCTGCTGCCGGTCTACTATCGCATCGCTGCCACCTGGGGCGCACACGAAGGTTCACTGCTGCTGTGGGTGCTGCTGCTCAGCACATGGACACTGGCGGTAGCGATCTTCAGCCGCGGGATGCCGCAGGATGCGCTGGCCCGCGTGCTGGCCGTCATGGGAATGATCAACCTCGGCTTCCTGCTGTTTATCCTGCTGACCTCCAATCCGTTTGGCCGCACGCTGCCGGACTTCCCGATAGACGGGCACGACCTGAATCCGATGCTGCAGGATATCGGCCTGATTTTCCATCCGCCGCTGCTCTATATGGGCTATGTCGGCTTTTCGGTGGCGTTTGCCTTCGCCATCGCCTCATTAATGGCCGGACGGCTCGATACCGCCTGGGCGCGCTGGTCGCGTCCCTGGACGACGGCGGCCTGGGTCTTTCTGACCATCGGGATTGTCCTTGGATCTGCCTGGGCCTATTACGAACTGGGCTGGGGCGGCTGGTGGTTCTGGGACCCGGTTGAAAATGCGTCGTTTATGCCATGGCTGGCGGGCACCGCCCTGATGCACTCGCTGGCGGTCACCGAAAAGCGCGGCACCTTTAAGGCCTGGACCGTGCTGCTGGCGATTACGGCATTTTCGCTGAGCCTGCTCGGGACATTCCTGGTGCGATCCGGCGTGCTGGTGTCGGTGCACTCCTTTGCCTCCGATCCGGCGCGCGGCATGTTTATCCTCGCATTTCTGGTGATTGTCATCGGCAGTTCACTGCTGCTCTACGCCATTAAAGGCGGGCAGGTGCGTGGCCGGGTTCAGAATGAAACCTGGTCGCGGGAATCGTTCCTGCTGGGTAATAACGTGCTGCTGATTGCCGCAATGCTGGTGGTGCTGCTCGGCACGCTATTGCCGCTGGTACACAAGCAACTGGGGCTGGGCAGCATTTCGGTCGGTGAACCCTTCTTCAACACGATGTTCAGCTGGCTGATGGCACCGTTTGCGTTGCTGATGGGGATCGGGCCGCTGGTGCGCTGGCGTCGCGATGAACCGCAGAAGCTGGCTAAACGGCTGGCGCTGGCGCTGATGGTGACACTGGCCTGTTCCATGATCATTCCGTGGTGGCTGCAGGATCGTATTGAAGCGATGACGGTGGTTGGTCTGCTGATGTCACTCTGGATTATCGTGCTGACGCTGCTGGAACTGCATGAGCGCGCCACCCATCGTCATCCGTTCTTTGCGGGTTTACGTCATCTGTCGCGCAGTCACTGGGGCATGGTGCTGGGCCATCTGGGGGTCGGTGTCACGGTGATTGGCATTGCGTTCAGCACGCAGTACAGCGTGGAACGCGATGTGCGGATGAAGGCGGGCGATAGCGTCGATATTCATCATTATCACTTTGTCTTCCGTGGCGTGCAGAATCTGCAGGGGCCAAACTACAGCGGCGGCATGGGTATCATTGATGTCACGCGCAATGGCAAACATGAAGCGACGCTGCAGGCGGAAAAACGCTTTTATACCGCCGCCCGTACCATGATGACCGAAGCGGCGATCGATGGCGGTTTCAGCCGCGATCTCTACGCGGCGCTGGGCGAAGAGCTGGAGGATGGCGGCTGGGCTGTGCGCATCTACTACAAACCCTTTGTCCGCTGGATCTGGTTCGGTGGCGCGCTAATGGCGGTGGGCGGGCTGTTCTGCCTGTTTGATCCCCGTTACCGTTCGCGCAAAAAAGCAGAAACGGAGGTGCGGACATGAACAAGAAAATTCTGTTTATTCCCCTGATGCTGTTTCTGCTGCTGGCGGCGGCGCTGCTGTGGCAGCTGACGCGCAATGCCGATGGCGACGATCCGACCCGCCTCGAATCGGCCCTGATTGGCAAACCGGTGCCGCTGTTCCGGCTGGAAGCACTGGATCAGCCGGGCAAAACTTATGATCAGCGCGTGCTGACCGATGGCAAACCGATATTGCTCAACGTCTGGGCGACCTGGTGTCCGACCTGCCGCGCTGAGCATCACTATCTGAATACGCTGGCAGAGCAGGGCATTCGTGTCGTCGGGCTGAACTACAAAGACGATCGTCAAAAGGCGGTTAACTGGCTGAATACGCTGGGTAATCCGTATGCGCTGAGTCTCTACGATGGCAACGGCATGCTGGGACTGGATCTCGGCGTTTATGGCGCGCCGGAAACCTTCCTGATCGACGGTAAAGGAATCATCCGTTATCGCCATGCGGGCGATCTGAATGCGCGCGTCTGGGAGCAGGAAGTGAAACCCTTGTGGATGAAATACAGTGCGGAGGCGGGATCATGAGAATGCTGTTACTGCTCTGCGGCCTGCTGATCAGCATTAACCTGTGGGCAAGCATCGACACGCTGCAATTTGACTCGGAGGCCCAGGAAGAGCAATACCGCGACCTGACCGCGTCACTGCGTTGTCCGAAATGCCAGAACAACAGCATTGCCGATTCAAATGCGATGATTGCCGCCGATATGCGGCTGAAAGTCTATCAACTGATGAAGCAGGGCCAGAGTCGCCAGCAGATTATCGACTATATGGTGGCGCGCTACGGCAACTTCGTCAGCTATTCGCCACCGGTCACGCCTTCAACCCTTATTCTGTGGGCGGGTCCGGCGCTGTTTGCGCTGCTGGGTGGCGTGGTGATCATCCTGCGTAGCCGTCAGCGCAAAACCCGCAGTGAGCTGGATGAAGATGAGCAACAGCGTCTTAATGCGCTACTGAATTCAGACAGGAAGCCGTAATGAGTGCATTCTGGATCACCCTTTTTCTGTTACTGCTGGCGGCCTGCACGCTGTTCCTAGCGGCGGGCTGGCGGCAGCGTCAGGCCAGCGCAGGCGATCGCGATCGCCTTAATCAGCGTTTCTACCATCAGCGGATAGATGAGCTGGCGCAGGATGAAGCGCAGGGCGTCGTTGCTGAGCGTCCGCTGATGGAACGGGAACTACAGCAGACGCTGCTGGCAGATATCCCGCCGGCACAGACGCTGCAGTCACACAGCAGCCGCCGCTGGATTCTGCTGCCAGGCCTGATTGTGCTGGTTGCGGTTTCGCTGGGCACTTATCTGAAAACCGGCGGCCTGGCACAATTCACCGGCTGGATGCAGGTGCAGCAGGCGTATCCTGAGCTACGTGCCCGCCTGATGGATCCCGGCGCAAAACCGCTGAGTATGGAGGAGCTGGCGCGTTTACAGCTCGGATTGCGTACCGCGTTGCAAACCGAACCGGATAATCTGGCCGACTGGACGATGCTGGGACGGCTCGGCATGGTCCTGAATAATGCGGAGATCGCCAGCCAGGCCTTTGAGCGTGCACTTCAGCTGTCGCCCAACGATCTGGCGCTGAAGCAGGATTATGCAGAGGTGCTGACAAGATCCTCCGATCCGCAGGATAACCGTCAGGCATCACTGTTGCTGCAGTCATTGCTTAAAGTGGATCCGCAAAACCTGCGGACGCTGAGCCTGCTGGCGTATAACGCTTACGGACAGCAGCACTACGATCAGGCTATCAACGCATGGCAGACCCTGCTGGGTCTGTTGCCTGCCGGTGATTCGCGACACGCGATGATCGCCCGCAGCATTGAAAAGGCCCGAAGTGATGCGGGGCAGCAGAGTCGTCAGCTGGCGCTGACAGTGACGCTGACGCCAGAGGCAGAAAAAATGTTACCTCAGGACGGAGTGTTGTATATTTCGGTTTCTGACGGGGATTCACCGGTACCGGTGGCGGTTAAGCGTATACCGCTCAGCCACTTCCCGCTGTCGCTGACGCTGGATGACAGCAATGCCATGATGCCGGATCGCCTGCTTTCGGCGCAGCATCAGGTTGAGGTTCGGGTGCGGGTTTCCCGCGATGGCAGCGCCAATCCGCAGCCGGGTGACTGGCTGGGTCTGAGCGCGGTGACGCCATGGGATGGCCATCAGCCGATCGCGGTGGAGATCAATAAGCAGCTACCCTGAACGTCAAAATTGATAACGTTAAAAATGATGCGTGCCATTGCCTGCTGCCTCTGGCACAAAGTCAGCTATGCTCATCGGATAAGCCGATACGACAGGGCTGTGACCTGAACGATGGGCTGACCTTTTTCATCCGCACAGGGAGATTGGAATGAATTATCGCCTGACCAGCCTGGCTATGGCCAGCGTCCTTCTGGTGGGTTGTGCCAGTTCAAAGCCGGCGAATAGCGATCCTGCGCAGCGCAGCGATCCATTCGAAGGCTTTAACCGCACGATGTTTAACTTTAACTACAACGTGCTGGATCCGTACGTGCTTCGTCCGGTCGCTGTCGCATGGCGTGATTATGTGCCGGTCCCGGCACGTACCGGCCTGAGCAATTTCCTCGGCAACCTGGAAGAGCCAGCCAGTATGGTCAACGCCATTCTGGTCGGTAACGGACGTGATGCGGGCATTCACTTTACCCGTTTCTTCCTGAACAGCGTGCTGGGACTGGGCGGTTTCATCGACGTTGCCGGTAAAGCCAACCCGGAACTGGCGCGTGAAGAGCCGCATCGTTTCGGTACCACGCTGGGTCACTATGGCGTCGGCTACGGGCCTTATGTTGAACTGCCTGCTTACGGCAGCTTCACGGTTCGTCAGGATGGCGGCGACTATGTTGATACGCTCTATCCGATCCTCGGCTGGCTGACCTGGCCAATGTCGATTGGTAAATGGACGCTGGAAGGTATCGAGACCCGCGCTCAGTTGCTGGATTCTGATGCCATCCTGAAACAGCAGAGCGATCCATACGCCTTTATCCGTAACGCCTACTTCCAGCGTCACGACTTCCTGGCGCGTGGCGGTAAGCTCAAGCCGGAAGACAATCCTAACGCAGCCGCGATTCAGGATGACCTGAAGGATATCGATTCGCAGTAAGCGATCCGCAGTGACAAAAAGGGCGACTTATCATAGTCGCCCTTTTTGATCGTAACCGCCAATCAGAACTTGTAGTTAAAGTTCGCGCCATAAAGCCAGGCCTTACCTTCAGAGGTAAAGGTATAAGGACCTTCTTTCACCGTCACTTTCTGGCCATGCATATAAGAGATGCCCAAATCGACCGAGGCATCATCGTTAAAGGCATAGGATGTACCGGCACTCAGCCATAAACGATCCTGGTCCGGAATAGAGATAGAACGCTTGTCAGCCGGTACCGGGCTATCATCAAACGCGATACCGGTGCGGAAAGTCCAGTTCTTGTCGTAGGAATAGGTGGTGCCTAGGGCAATGCGATAAGCATCGCGGAAGCTTTCATCTTTATAGAATAGCGTCTGGCCATTTGAACCCGTGGCTTTCAGCTCCTGGAACTGGCTCCAACTGGTATACGCCATGCTGTAGTGAACCGCCCACTGCGGAGCCACTTTATGCCAGCCCGATACTTCCCACATCTCTGGCAGATTCAGGGTTAATGCACCTGGAACGGTGGTGCCGTTGGTGCCAAACGGCACGCCTGATACTTCCGGGTTATTCACCGCATTCAGCCGGGATGAAAGGCTGCTCTTGTAATCGCCATCAAAGTCGACTTTCACTTCGGAACGATAGGTAAAGCCGAAGCGGTTATTCTCATCTACTTCATAAAGAATACCGGCGTTCCAGCCATATCCCCACTCATCGCCTTTCAGATGGGCAACCTGCGTATCAGCCGGAACGCCCAGTCTTGCGCCTGACTCACCGGCATAGCGTTCAATTTTAGCTTTCGCATAAACCGCATCAAAACCGACGCCAAAACTAAAATGTTCATTTAAGCGGTACGCGGTGCTGAGATTAAAATTGCCGGTTACCAGATCGGTTTTACCGCCGTAACCCCCCGCGGTGTAACCATTATTAAACTCTGTTGCTAAGCCATAGTTAGAGGTTGCAGACGCGCCGATCCACCACTGATCGTTGATGGGCTGAACATAATGAATATTGGGGACCCACTGATTCGGTGCAATATTATTAGCATCCAGGCTGCGTCCGCTGGGACTGCGACCACTGATATTGACGTCTGGCGCAATATAAACCGCACCGATAGAAAATTCCGGACGATCCATCAACGCCATCGTCGCCGGGTTACGGCTGGCTGATGCCGCCGTATCACCCATTGCCCCTTCGCCTGAATATGCGCGACCTAAACCAATCGTAGAAAACTCATTTAACTGAAATCCAGCTGCGTAAACGTGTGAAGAGACAAGCGCCACTGCAGCCGCCACGGCTGACTTTGCAAACAGGTTTTTATGGTTCATGACCACAACCTCATGTGAATTATTATTTAACGCTATAACGTCGCGTAACAAAGGACGGCGGATTGTAGGGACTGATGTAAAACGCACATATCAGACCAGTGCGGAGAGTATAGGTCCGACCTGTGTGCATGTTGCAATATTGTTTTTAAAATATTTCAGGGTTGATCGCTTAAAATTCGATCTGCATAACAAAACTGCCCTGATTCTGCACAGCATACCGATTCCAGTTTGTTCTGGATCAATTTTTATTGTGATATTCGTCACTTAGCGCCGTGTACATGGCGCATCTTTACGCGAGCAGGTAAAATTTCGGTCATAAAATCGCTCAACCCACCAGATCGCTGGTCAGGAGAATGAAATGACTGATGCCATTAAAAAATGCAGTGCGACCGAAACAGCAGCCTGCTGTTGTGTTGATGTGGGCACGGTAATGGATAATACCGATTGCACCGCCAGCTGGTCGGAGTGGTTTGCTCAGCGTGCCGATGCGGAAGCCAAATTAGCGCTCCTCACCGAACGTGCACGTGAAGTTGAATCGGAACCCTGTGTGATTGAGTCGCGCTTCAGTGAAGTGGATCAGGGTGTGCAGCTGGATATCGATTTTACTTTCAGCTGCCAGGCTGAAACGATGATTTTTCAGCTCGGTTTGCGTTAAGTCTCATAACGCCGCGTTAATGCGGCGTTTTTCATTTTCGTGTTTCCCTTCGCACTTTTTCCTTTCCGGTATTGGCGGCTCACCCGCTTGTGGTTAACACTGATCAGGTCAGACCTCTTCAGGCAATGATGCCCCAGTCCCAGCCACAGGTGAGAACAATGAGCAAAGCGCAGCCGCTGCTGACGCGTGATGGTGAACGCATCGCAATAACCCACGGGTTACGCACCCCTTTTTTGCGCCAGGCGACCGGCTTTCATGGCATTCCCGCCATTGAGCTGGGGCGGATGGTGGTCAGCGAATTAATGGCGCGCAGTGAACTGCCGGCTGAGGTGATCGAGCAACTGGTCTTTGGTCAGGTGGTGCAGATGCCGGAAGCGCCGAACATTGCGCGTGAGATTGTACTGAGCAGCGGCCTTGATGTGCACACCGATGCCTATAGCGTCAGCCGTGCCTGCGCCACCAGTTTCCAGGCAGTGGCGAATGTGGCAGAAAGTCTGCTGGCTGGCACGATTTCTGCGGGCATTGCAGGAGGCGCCGACTCCTCGTCAGTGCTGCCAATCGGCGTCAGTAAAACACTGGCCCGCGCGCTGGTGGATCTCAATAAAGCCCGCAGCCTTGGGCAAAAACTGCACATCCTTAAACGTCTGCGTCCGCGCGATCTGCTGCCGGTGCCGCCCGCGGTGGCCGAGTATTCAACCGGCCTGCGCATGGGTGACACCGCCGAGCAGATGGCAAAGAGTCATAGCATCACCCGTGAGGCACAGGATGCGCTGGCGCTGCGATCTCATCAGCATGCCGCCCGCGCCTGGCAATCCGGGGTACTCAATCAGGAAGTGATGGCAGCCTTTGTGCCGCCGTGGAAAACCGCTATCGACCAGGACAATAACGTCCGCATGAACGCCAGAGCAGAGGATTATGCCCGCTTACGCCCGGCGTTTGATCGTCAGCACGGCAGCGTCACGGCGGCCAACAGCACGCCACTCACCGACGGTGCGGCCGCCGTGATTCTGATGCGCGAAGGCCGCGCCCGTGAACTCGGTGTCACGCCGCTGGGCTATCTGCGCAGCTACGCGTTTACCGCGATTGGTGTACAGCAGGATATGCTGCTGGGCCCGGCGTACTCCTCCCCGCTGGCGCTGGATCGCGCCGGGATTACGCTGTCCGATCTGACGCTAATCGATATGCACGAAGCGTTTGCGGCCCAGACGCTGAGCAATCTGCAACTGTTTCGCGACGAGCGCTTTGCCCGTGAGGTGCTCAATCGTCCGCATGCGCTGGGCGAAGTGAATGAAGAGCGCTTTAACGTGCTGGGTGGTTCAATCGCCTATGGTCATCCTTTTGCTGCCACGGGCGCGCGTATGATCACCCAGACGCTGAATGAATTACGCCGTCGCGGTGGCGGGTTAGGACTGGTCACAGCGTGTGCGGCGGGCGGTCTGGGTGCGGCAATGGTTCTGGAGGCCGAATAATGGAGCAGAATGCGTTTCACCTGAAGATGCGACTGGATCACGTTGGCATCATTACAATCGATGTCCCTGGCGAGAAGATGAACACCCTGAAAGCAGAATTTGCCGGGCAGATTACCGCCATCATTGCGGAGGCGCGACGCGATCCTCAGCTGGCAGGACTGGTGCTGATTTCTGGCAAAGCGGACAACTTTATCGCGGGCGCCGACATCAGCATGATTGATCGCTGTCAGAGCGCGCAGGAAGCCGAAGCGCTGGCAAAACAGGGGCAGGAAGTGATGGCTGCGCTTGATGCGCTGCCATTCCCGGTAGTGGCCGCAATCCATGGTGCCTGTCTGGGCGGCGGGCTGGAACTGGCGCTGGCCTGCGATGCGCGCATCTGCTCGCTTGATGATAAAACCCGTCTCGGATTACCGGAAGTGCAACTCGGCTTACTGCCCGGCTCCGGTGGCACTCAGCGACTGCCGCGGTTAATTGGCGTGCAGCAGGCGCTGCCGCTGATTCTGACCGGCAAAACGCTGCGGGCGAAACAGGCACGTAAGCTGGGAGTGGTCGATGACGCGGTACCTCAGGCGATTTTGCTGGAGACGGCTATCGCACGGGTGAAAAAGGGCAAAGTCAGCGGTCGAACGCTGCCGCTGCGCGACCGTCTGCTGCACGGTCCGGTGGGCCGTCAGGCGCTGTTTGCACTGGCGACCCGGCAGACTGCAGCCAAAACTCAGGGTAACTATCCGGCAGCAAACCGCATTATTGAGGTGGTGCGCATCGGGCTGGAGCAGGGCAGCCGGGCCGGACATGATGCTGAAGCGCGTGCCTTCGGTGAACTGGCGATGACGCCGGAATCTGTTACTTTGCGCGGGATCTTTTTCGCGACCACCGCCATGAAGAAGGAGCGGGGTGGTGAGGCGGAACCCGCTGCGGTGAAGCGTGTCGCAATTCTCGGCGGCGGTCTGATGGGCGGTGGCATCGCCAGCGTCACCGCAATCAATGCCGGGTTGCCGGTGCGCATCAAAGATATCAGCCTGGAAGGCGTTAACCATGCGCTGAAAACCAGCTGGGAACTGCTGAGCAAAAAGGTTAAGCGACGCCAGCTCACTCCGGCACAGCGTCAGCAGCAGATGGCCCGCATCACGGGCGGCATCGATTATCAGGGTTTCTCACAGCGCGATGTGGTGATCGAAGCCGTGTTCGAAGATTTAGCACTCAAGCAGCAGATGGTCAGCGAAGTGGAAGCCCACTGTCAGCCGCATACGCTGTTTGCTTCTAACACCTCTTCGCTGCCGATTGAAGAGATTGCCGCCAAAGCACAGCGTCCGCAGAACGTCATCGGGCTGCACTACTTCAGCCCGGTCGATAAAATGCCGCTGGTGGAAGTGATTCCCCATCTGAACACCTCCGCCGCAACGGTAGTAACGATTGTGGCGCTGGCACGCAGCCAGGGCAAAACGCCGATAGTGGTGGCGGACAAGCCTGGCTTCTATGTTAACCGCATCCTGACACCTTATATAAATGAAGCGATGCGTTGCCTGCTGGAAGGCGAGCCGATTGACCATATCGATCGGGCGCTGGTGAAGGCTGGTTTTCCGGTCGGTCCGATTCAGCTGCTGGATGAGGTAGGCATCGACGTCGGCAGCAAAATCAGTCCCATCCTGCATCAGGCTTATGGTGAACGCTTTGCCGCGCCCGCTGCTTTTGATGCAGTGCTGAAAGATGGCCGCAAGGGTCGTAAAAATAGCAAAGGCTTCTATCGCTATGACCAGCCGCGCTGGCAGCGTAAAAACCCGGACACCTCACTGTATACGTTGCTGAAGGTCACGCCGCAGGCCAGGCAGAGCGAAGCGCAGATTGCGGAACGCTGCATGATGATGATGCTGAACGAGGCGGCACGCTGCCTTGATGAGCAGGTCATTCGCTGTGCCCGCGATGGCGATATCGGTGCAGTGTTTGGTATCGGCTTTCCGCCTTTCCTGGGGGGGCCGTTCCACTATATGGACAAACTGGGTGCGGCGGAGGTGGTCAACCGATTAACCCGCCTCACGCAGCAGCATGGCGAGCGATTTACTCCTTGCGAAGCGCTGATTGAAGCGACCAGAAAGTAGACGAAATTTTACATTTCTACTGTAAATGGAATAACCAATCCGATTCAGCGGGTTAGAAAAGCGCCGCCAGAGTGTGCGGCGCAGCATGATTCTGAGAAGCGCTTATTTAATAAACAACCGGTTGACTATACTGAAGCCATTAGGGTAAAACACAGCGTTCATTCGCAGAGTGAAGAGTCAGGCGCCAGGCGTCGGGCGATGTCGACAAACAACAGCGGTGCTTTATGCAAGTTTTTATCATGCGTCACGGCGATGCGGCTCTGGAAGCAGCCAGTGATTCAGTCAGGCCTTTAACCTTATGTGGCTGCAATGAATCACGCCAGATGGCCAACTGGCTCAACAGCCAGACGCCGGACATAGAGCGTGTCCTGGTGAGTCCCTATTTACGCGCGCAGCAAACCCTCGCGACCGTGCGTGAAGCTTTTCCACTGCCGGAAAACCAGGATGTTCTGCCGGAGTTAACGCCGGGCGGCGATCCGGAAATGGTCGGGTGCTATCTACAGACCCTGGCAAATGAAGGCGTGAAATCGGCGCTGGTGATCTCTCACTTACCGCTGGTGGGGTATTTAGTCTCTGAACTGTGCCCGCAGGAAGCACCCCCTATGTTTGCCACTTCCGCTATTGCCTGCGTGGAATTCGATCCGGCACAGCATGCCGGTAAACTCCTGTGGCAGGTCAGCCCCAAAAAGCTGGCGAAAGCGATCTGACGTCTGTGGGCCGATCCTCCGGCCCCTTTCAGGGCAACTCAGGCGGTTGCCACTCCTCAATCTCAATCAAAACCAGCAGCGCGGCATCACCGCCAAACAGCTTCGGGGCCTGGTGAAAAGCCATCACCCACGGGTGCTGGGCCAGCCACAGCGGCGTCTGCTGCTTCAGGATATGCTTTCCATGACCGGTCATGACGCTGGCGCAGAACAGATGTTCACGGCGGCAGGCGGCGATCAGTGCGCCCAGTTCCTGCTTGGCCTGCTGCTGCGTTAAGCCATGCAGATCGAGGAAAATCTCCGGCGTATAGTCGCCACGACGCAGTTTTTTCAGCTCAAAGTGGCTGACATCGGCGCGCACATAACGGGTGGCCCCTTCGGTGGAGAGCAGCGGCTGAAACTCATCCGAAAAGTAATGGCTGTTGTCCGCCTGCTCTGAAAGCAGACGTTTTACCGGCAGTTCGCGGGTTTTAACCGGTAATTTGTGCACGAAAGTATCTTGTTTCAACTGACGTGTGCCAGTCATTAACTGTCGGAACAGTGCCTGGTCATCCGGGCTTAAGGGTGTTTTTTTACTCATGACGGGTCAGTTATCTAAGAAAAGTCTGCTACACAGCATAGGCGATACCTTACCGATTAATGTCATTAAATGTCAGCTTTTTCACCTTGCTGCGCTGAATTCTCCCCGGCTTCATGGCACACTACTGGCCGATTTAGCAAAAGGCCTGCGGAGGGCTACGTGGACAAAATTTTCGTCGATGAGGCAGTGAACGAACTGCACACCATTCAGGACATGCTGCGCTGGGCGGTAAGCCGCTTTTCCGCTGCCGGAATCTGGTACGGACATGGCACAGACAATCCCTGGGACGAAGCCGTTCAACTGGTCCTGCCGTCACTCTGGCTACCGCTGGATATTCCTGAAGACATGCGCAGTGCGCGTCTCACCGCCAGCGAACGTCTGCTGATCGTTGAGCGTGTCATCCGTCGTGTTAACGAGCGTATTCCGGTTGCTTATCTGACCAATAAAGCCTGGTTCTGCGGGCACGAATTCTTTGTCGATGAGCGCGTGCTGGTACCGCGTTCACCGATTGGCGAGCTGATTGAGAACCGCTTTGCCGGTCTGGTCAGCACACCACCGCGTCATATTCTGGATATGTGTACCGGTAGCGGCTGTATCGCGATTGCCTGCGCTTATGCCTTCCCGGAAGCCGAAGTGGACGCCGTGGATATCTCCACCGGTGCGCTGGCGGTAGCCGAACAGAACATTGAAGAGCATGGACTCATCCACCAGGTGACGCCGATTCGTGCTGACCTGTTCCGCGAACTGCCACAGCTGAAATATGATCTGATCGTCACCAATCCGCCGTACGTTGATGCGGAAGATATGGACGATCTGCCGAACGAATATCGCCACGAACCGGAGCTGGGTCTGGCGGCGGGCAGCGACGGCCTGAAGCTGGTGCGCCGCATTCTGGCCTGCGCGCCCGACTATCTTAGCGAGCAGGGCGTACTGGTCTGCGAAGTGGGCAACAGCATGGTGCACATGATCGAGCAGTATCCCGATGTGCCCTTTACCTGGCTGGAATTCGACAACGGCGGCGACGGCGTCTTCACGCTGACGCGCCAGCAGATTGTCGACGCACAACACCATTTCTCTTTTTACAAAGACTAAAAGTGGGGCGAAGCCTCGCCCGCCGAACTCTGACAAGGAAACAGCATGGCCGGAAACAGCATCGGGCAATTTTTTCGAGTAACGACCTTTGGCGAGTCCCACGGTCTGGCACTGGGCTGTATCGTTGACGGTGTGCCGCCAGGCATCCCGCTGACTGAAGCAGATATTCAGCATGACCTCGATCGCCGCCGTCCTGGCACGTCGCGCTATACCACGCAGCGCCGCGAGCCGGATCAGGTGAAAATTTTGTCCGGTGTCTTTGAGGGTGTGACCACCGGCACCTCGATCGGCCTGCTGATTGAGAACACCGATCAGCGCTCGCAGGATTACGGTGCCATTAAAGATCTCTTCCGTCCGGGCCATGCTGATTACACCTACGAGCAGAAATATGGTCAGCGCGACTATCGTGGCGGTGGCCGCTCATCGGCGCGTGAAACCGCGATGCGCGTGGCGGCTGGTGCGATTGCCAAGAAATATCTGCAGATGAAACACGGTGTCGTGGTACGTGGCTATCTTTCACAGATTGGTGATGTCGCCTGTGAGCTAAAAGACTGGAGCATCGTGGAAGAGAACCCGTTCTTCTGCCCGGATGCCGACAAGCTCGAGGCGCTGGATGAACTGATGCGCGGCCTGAAAAAAGAGGGCGACTCCATCGGTGCCAAAGTCACGGTTATGGCAGACAACGTGCCGCCAGGCCTGGGCGAGCCGGTTTTTGACCGACTGGACGCCGATCTGGCGCACGCGCTGATGAGTATCAATGCCGTGAAAGGCGTCGAAATTGGCGACGGCTTTGCGGTGGTTAACCAGCGCGGCAGTCAGCACCGTGATGAGATTCGCCACAACGGTTTTCAGAGCAACCACGCGGGCGGCATTCTGGGCGGCATCAGCAGCGGGCAGACCATCAGCGCTAATCTGGCGATGAAACCGACCTCCAGCATCACCGTGCCAGGTAAAACCATTACCCGCGACGGCGAAGAGGTGGAGATGATCACTAAAGGTCGCCACGATCCCTGCGTCGGGATCCGCGCTGTGCCGATCGCTGAGGCGATGATGGCGATCGTTCTGATGGATCATCTGCTGCGCCAGCGGGCGCAGAACGGTGACGTCAACAGCTCTGTACCGCGCTGGTGATGGCATGAAGGCTATTTTGCTTACGCTGAGTGCGCTGCTGATCAGCGCCTCCAGCCTGGCCGCAACGCCGTGGCAACAGATTCAGCAGCCGATCAGTGGCGCACCGCAGTCAATTGGTGGCTTCGCCAACGGCTGTATCGTCGGCGCACAGGCACTGCCGCTGAATTCACCGCACTATCAGGTGATGCGTCAGGATCAGCGGCGCTTCTTTGGCCATCCCGATCTGATTCAGTTTATTCAGCGGCTCAGCACCCAGGTGCATAATCTGCAACTGGGTAACGTGCTGATTGGCGATATGGGCATGGCCGCAGGTGGGCGCTTCAGCAGCGGTCACGCCAGTCACCAGACCGGGCTGGATGTCGATATCTGGCTGCAACTGCCAAAAACACGCTGGAGCGCGCAGCAGCTGCTGAAGCCCCAGCCGCTGGATCTGGTCGGGCCGGGCGATAAGAATGTGATTGCCCGCCACTGGCAGCCGGAAATCGACAGCCTGATTAAACTGGCCGCAAAAGACGACGATGTTACGCGTATCTTCGTCAATCCGGCGATTAAAAAGCAGCTTTGTGCAGACGCGGGTAACGATCGCGACTGGCTGCGGAAAGTGCGCCCGTGGTTCGCGCATCGTGCCCACATGCATGTTCGGTTGCGCTGCCCGGCGGGCAGTATCGGCTGTGAAGATCAGCCCGCACCGCCGGCTGGCGATGGTTGTGGCGCCGAGTTGCAGAGCTGGTTCCTGCCGAAACAGCCTGGGTCAGGCGCACCGGTGAAACGTGAGCCGCCGCCATTACCGCCTGCCTGTCAGGCTCTGCTGGATAAACATCTACTGTAAGGGATTCCATGGAGTGGTTTGCTGTCAGCCCGCTACTGGTCGGGCTGCTGTTTTTAATCGCCATGCTGGCTGGTTTTATTGACTCCATCGCCGGTGGCGGGGGGTTACTGACGGTGCCTTCACTGCTGGCAGCGGGCCTCTCTCCGGCGCAGGCGCTGGCGACCAATAAACTGCAATCGGTCGGCGGCTCGTTTTCCGCAAGCCTCTACTTTGTGCGGCGCGGTGCGGTCAATCTGAATGAGCAGTGGCTGAACATCGCCATGACGCTGCTGGGGTCCATTCTGGGCGCGATACTGATTCAGCGCCTGCAGGCTGACTTCCTGCGCCAGATGCTGCCGCTGTTTTTGATCGCGATTGGCCTGTGGTTCCTGCTGATGCCAAAACTGGGCGAAGTCGATCAGGCGCGCCGCCTTCATGGCCTGCCTTATGCGCTGGTGGGCGGCGGGGCAGTAGGATTTTATGACGGATTTTTCGGGCCGGGCGCAGGCTCGTTTTATGCGCTGGCTTTCGTTACCCTCTGCGGCTACAACCTGGCCAAAGCGACCGCGCATGCCAAGGTACTCAACTTCACCTCAAACATGGGCAGCCTGCTGTTCTTTATGTTCGGCGGCAAAGTGGTGTGGGGAACCGGTCTGATCATGATGCTCGGTGCCTTCTGCGGCGCGCGTCTGGGCGCGCGGCTGGTGCTGAGCCGCGGACAGAAACTGATCCGCCCGATGGTGGTGATTGTTTCTGCCGTCATGAGCATTAAATTATTGTGGGACAGTCACGGCAGCGAAGTTATGGCCTGGCTTGCCACGCTGCATTCGTAACCTGAAACGCGATACCGTCATGAACCCGACCCATCATTATGAACAGCTGATCACGCTGTTTGATCGCTGCTTCAGCGATGAATTTCAGACCCGCCTGATTAAAGGCGACGATGAACCGATCTATCTTCCTGCTGATGCGGAGTCGCCGTGGAACCGTGTGGTCTTTGCCCACGGCTTTTACGCCAGCGCCCTGCATGAGATCTCTCACTGGTGCATTGCCGGTGAAGCACGCCGCAAACTGGTCGATTTTGGCTACTGGTACTGCCCGGATGGCCGCGATGCGCTGACCCAGAGTCAGTTTGAAGCGGTTGAAGTGAAGCCGCAGGCACTGGAGTGGATGTTTTGTATGGCGGCAGGCTTTCCCTTCAACGTGAGTTGTGACAATCTCGACGGAGATTGTGAGCCGGATCGCATTGCGTTCCAGCGTAAAGTGCATGCTCAGGTCATGAGCTATCTGACGTCGGGCATTCCCGACCGTCCCGCGCGTTTTATTACCGCTCTGGCGGAATTTTATGGCAGGCCTTCACTCACCGCGTCGCAGTTTCCCTGGCCGGACGATCTGTGATGCAGGAAGGCATTATTAATAGAGGAATTGAGATGATCGCAGAATTTGAAGCGCGTATTCTGGCCCTGATTGACGACATGGTCGAGCATGCCAGTGACGATGAGCTGTTCGCCAGCGGTTATCTGCGCGGGCATCTGACACTGGCTGTGGCCGAAGTGGAGCAACTGGGCGAACATACGCCAGAAGCGCTGCAGATTCAGGTCTCCCGCAGCCTGCAAAATGCTATCGCTGCCGGAGAACTTTCACCGCGCGACCAGGCATTAGTGGTCGGAATGTGGGACAATTTGTTTGTTCAGGCACGCCAGCTCTCCGCATAACGTTGCAGGGCGGCGTGCCGCCCTCAGCATCGGCTAAACTGCTTTTCCCTTCAGTAATTTCCTCACCCAGTAACGATTCGGATTAAGCGCTGCCAGCGTACTCGCGTCCAGCGGCTGCGGCTCGCCCGTCAGCTGGGCTGCCAGCACTTCGGCTGCCAGCGGCGCACTGCACAGGCCGCGCGATCCCAGCGCACCAAACAGATACAGGCCCGCCAGATCGAGTGCATCAGCGATATCGTGACTTGCGGCCAGCTGAGCCGGTAAATCAGCGTACTGCAGAAGCGTAGCGTCATAATCCGGCACGCCGCCCACCATCGGCAGGTGATCCCGCGTGGCGCAGCGCACACCCATTCTCGCCTCGCCGCTACTGACATCCACGCTCTCTGCCCAGCGACGGTCAGGCAGGCAATCCAGCAGTCGGCTGCGGTTCTCCTGCTGATCCTCTTCCCGGTAATCCGTTGCGGTATCGCCACGATGATAGCTGGCACCAATACAGTGGGTGCCGAACTGCGGGCTGACGGGCGTCAGATAGCCGTCGTAACAGAGCACGGTCTGCAGCGCGTCGAGGCCCGGGGTTGACGGAACATGGCTCACCTGACCGGCCACCGGATAGGTCGGCAGCGGGGCGCTCTGCGCAACGTCGGCCATCGCATGTCCGTTAGCCAGCACCACCGTCGGATGACGGACCGCCGGGCGATCGCTGAACGTCAGCGTCCAGTGATCATCATCCCGTGAAAGGCTGCTCACCCTGTGCAGCCAGTGAATGCGTAAGCCCTGGGTTTCGCCATAAGCCAGCATCGCGCTGGTCAGCTCGGCCGGTGAGAGCCAGCCACCTTCAGGGTAGAAAATGCCGCTACAGCCATGGTCAACATTTGCCAGTTTCTCCGCCTCTGCGACATCCACGCCACGAGCGATGGATTCGGGCAAACCCATCGCCAGCATCTGATCAATCTTCTTACGGCTTTTCTCATCCCAGCCCAGTTGAAGCACGCCGCTCCAGTGATGCTCATAGGTGACGGTCAACTGATCGTAGAGCCGCCGGGCGAAGCTGAAGGCCGCCGGGAAAAAGGTGGCGAGCGCCGGGTCGTGCTGGTTGAGCAGCGGATAGAGCGCGCCCTGACGATTACCGGACGCGCCCAGCGCGGGGGCTTCGTCGGCACAGTAAAGGGTGACCCGCCAGCCGCGACGTAGCAGCGCCAGCGCTAAAGTGGCACTGGCGACGCCGCCGCCAATCAGGGCAATATCACGCTGCTCCGCAGATTGACGATGATACCAGGGCTGCGGGCTGGGTAACGGAGGCGCATCCTGCAATGGTCCGCACAGCATTTCGCGCTTCGGGCCAAATCCCTTGCGGCGGATGACAGTAAAGCCTGCCTCCTGCAGGCCGCGCCGGACGATGCCTGCGGCGGTAAAGGTTGCGAAGGTCCCTTGTGGACGCGCCAGCTTTGCCATCATGCCGAACAGTTCCGGCGTCCACATATCCGGGTTCTTCGACGGCGCGAAGCCATCCAGGAACCAGGCATCCACCTGACGATGCAGGCTCTCATCCAGCTCTCCCATCAGCTGGTTAATATCGCCGAGCCACAGGTCGAGCGTGATGCGTCCGCCGTCAAACAGCAGGCGCTGACAGCCGGGCAGGGCCGCAGGCCACTGCGCCTGCAGCGCTTCGGCCCAGGGAGCCAGTTCCGGCCAGTGCTGCTGCGCAGCAGCCAGGTCTTCACGGGTTAACGGAAATTTCTCAAAGCTGATGAAGTGCAGACGTTTTAACGTGGTATCGGGCTGTTCGCGCTGAAACGCATCGAACGCCTGCCACAGCGTCAGAAAGTTGAGGCCAGTGCCAAAACCGCTTTCCGCCACGATCAGCAGATCGCGCGGATGCGCTGCAAAACGCTGGGGAAAACCGTTGCCGCCAAGGAAGACATAGCGTGTCTCTTCCAGACCATTGTCATTAGAGAAATAGACGTCGCCAAACGCTCGGGAAACAGGTGTACCCTGTTCATTCCAGTTCAGCTGTGCATGTTCAACCGGGGTTAATTTCACGGTAAAGGCTCGTTTTTCAGGCAGTGGCGCGATTCTAACGACCCACGTGACATGACGCAAATTTACAAAAGGAAATAGCTGATCGGACTTGTTCGGCGTACAAGTGTACGCTAGAGTGCATGCCAATTAAGAAGAAGTGGATGAGGAAGATTGAATGAAACGTGCTGTGATTACTGGCTTAGGGATCGTTTCCAGTATTGGTAATAACCAGCAAGAGGTGCTGTCATCTCTGCGTGAAGGACGCTCTGGCATCACCTTTTCTGAAGAGATGAAAGATTCCGGCATGCGTAGTCACGTCTGGGGTAACGTTAAATTAGATACCACCGGCCTCATCGATCGCAAAGTTGTGCGTTTTATGAGTGATGCGTCCATCTATGCTTATCTTTCCATGGAAGAAGCGATTAAAGATTCCGGCCTCACCACTGAAATGTATCAGAGCAACCCACGCGTGGGTCTGATTGCGGGTTCAGGCGGCGGTTCTCCACGCTTCCAGGTGTTTGGCGCGGATGCGATGCGCAGCCCACGCGGCCTGAAAGCGGTTGGCCCCTATGTGGTCACCAAAGCGATGGCATCTGGCGTTTCTGCCTGCCTCGCCACGCCATTCAAAATTCATGGCGTAAACTACTCGATTAGCTCCGCCTGTGCCACCTCTGCGCACTGTATTGGTAATGCCGTTGAGCAGATTCAGCTCGGCAAACAGGATATCGTTTTTGCGGGCGGCGGCGAAGAGCTGTGCTGGGAAATGGCCTGTGAGTTCGACGCCATGGGCGCGCTCTCTACCCGTTACAACGACACGCCAGAGAAAGCGTCACGTACTTATGACAATGAGCGCGACGGCTTTGTTATCGCCGGTGGCGGCGGCATGGTGGTGGTTGAAGAGCTGGAGCATGCGCGGGCACGTGGTGCGCACATCTATGCCGAAATCGTTGGTTACGGCGCGACGTCAGACGGTGCAGATATGGTTGCCCCATCAGGTGAAGGCGCAGTGCGCTGCATGAAGATGGCGATGAACGGTGTCGATACGCCAATCGACTATCTGAACAGCCACGGAACCTCTACTCCGGTAGGTGATGTGAAAGAGCTGGGTGCGATTCGTGAAGTGTTTGGCGATAACACGCCTTACATTTCAGCGACTAAAGCGATGACCGGCCACTCACTGGGTGCCGCTGGTGTGCAGGAAGCGATCTACTCGCTGCTGATGCTGGAGCATGGTTTTATTGCGCCAAGCATCAACATCACCTCGCTGGATGCGGCTGCAACCGGTATGAACATCGTCACTGCGCCGATGGAAAAAGAGCTGACCACCGTGATGTCTAACAGCTTTGGTTTCGGCGGCACCAACGCCACCCTGACCATGCGTAAATATCAGGCATAATCATTACGTCAGTACGCTGAAGGGCCGGCTTGCCGGCCCTTTTTGTTTTTCAGCTCCTCTGCGTGACCTCGTTTACCCCTCGGTATTAAGCCTCCCGCAGCAGCAGCCGCAGCAAGGTATCGCATCCTGCCACAATCTCGTCAGGCGTCAGCGCGGCAAAGCCCAGTATCCAGCCTTGCTGCGACACTGATCCGGCATAGAGCGGACTGAGACGCGGCAGCAGCAAACCCTCTTGTGCCGCCAGCGCGGTTAAGCGCGCTTCATCCTTCTGCAATTTCACCGTCAGCTGTAATCCACCGCCGCTGGCTATCGGCGTGAGCCATGGCGAGAGCCGCTGCTCAATCTGCTCAAGTAACCGATCGCGACGGCTGCGATAGAGCTGACGCATCAGCCGCAGATGGCTGGCGAAATGTCCCTGCTGCAGGAAGGCGGCAGTGACGGCCTGTGGCAGCAGGGCGCTGTGCCCATCGAGCACGCTGCGTGCCTGACCGATGGGCGTAATCAGCGCGGGCGGCACCACCATCCACGCCAGGCGCAGAGAGGGAAACAGCGATTTCGAGAAGGTGCCCAGCGTGATCACCCGCTGTTGGCGATCCAGTCCCTGCAGCGCAGGAACAGGCCGTTCGTCGTAATGAAACTCACTGTCGTAGTCATCTTCGATTAACCAGCACTGGTTGCGCTGCGCCCAGTCGAGCCATGCCAGACGCCGGGGCAGGCTGAGCGTGACGCCGGTTGGATAATGATGCGAGGGCGTCAGATACATCAGCTTCGGATTGCCGCTGGCAGGGATAGTACCTTCGGCATCGACCGCAATCCCGTGCACCTGCGCACCTGCGGCCATAAAGGCATTACGTGCTCCGGGATAGCCTGGTTCCTCCATCCATACCTCATCACCAGGATCGACGAACATCATCGCCAGCAACTGCAGCGCCTGTTGTGAACTGGTCAGAATGATGACCTGCCCCGGCTGGCACGTTACGCCTCGTGAGAGCGCCAGATAATCAGCGAGTGCGCTGCGCAACGGCAGATAGCCGCAGGGATCGCCGTATCCCATTGCCGCGCTGCCCAGTGAACGCTGCACGCTGTTGCTCAGGCGCCGCCAGGTATCGTGAGGAAAAGCGCGTAACTCCGGTGAACCGGCGGCGAATGCGTGCGGAAAAGGGGGATCCTGACAGCCGCCGGTTGCCAGCACCTGCTGGCCCCGCGCCGAAAAGCGGGCGGGCTGAGGCCGGGCCGGTAAGGTTGAAGGACTGGCGGGGATAACGATAGCGACAAAAGTTCCTCGGCCGGTTTCGCGTCGCAGGTAGCCCTCACTCTCCAGCTGGCCGTAGGCCGCTTCTACCGTCACACGAGACACCTGCAGATCCTGCGCCAGCTGCCGGCTGGAGGGTAATTGCTGACCGGCGTGCAGATGGTGACGGTTGATCGCCAGCCGCAGGGTAGAGCAGAGCCGCTCACGCACGCCGCCACTGGCCTGGTGCTGGAAAAGTTGTAACAGTGGTGAAGGCATATGGGTCTTAACCCTGCTGGATAATGGGTATCAGTAAGCAGTCCACTTTGCCGTAAACTGCGACTTCACCACAACAGGAGAATCGCTATGTCATCGGTTTTACAGATTCCGGCCGCCACGCCGCAGCAAAGCCTCGACTATCTGCAGGCAAAACTCGCTTATTACACCGACGCCTGGGATCTGGCGGAAGATCTGGCTCGTCAGGTAATAGAAATTATGGTGATCGATGCCCGTGCGCCGGAGGCTTATCGCGCCGGGCATATCTGCGGTGCGATAAGCTTTCCGCATCGCGGGATGGACGCCACCACGACGGCGCGGCTTGACCGCAGCAAAGTGTTTGTCACCTATTGTGACGGCATTGGCTGTAACGGGTCGACGAAAGCGGCCTGGAAACTGGCATCGCTGGGATTTCAGGTGAAGGAGTTAATTGGCGGGCTGGATTTCTGGAAACGTGACGGTCATCCGCTGACCTGGGGTGATGCAGCGGGCGAATGGCCTGCCGCCGCACCCATAGCATCCTGCGGCTGCTGACTCAGAGTACCAGCCAGAGTAAAAGGGTGATAACCACCAGTGCGACAAAGAATCCCAGCAGGGGACGCTGCGCCAGCGGCTGTATCGCGGGCGGCAGCGATGCAACAAACGGCGACCAGATTGGCTGAGGTTTAATCTCGCTGGGTGCCAGCGGCTGCTCGAGAAGTTTTTCTGCCCGGTCAGCGCGACGGCTGAACAGGAAGTTCAGCAGATCCTGCGTCTGTGCCGTAGTCAGAACCATTTGCGGCGTTACCTGAAAACGCTGCTGGCTGTAATCCTCCAGCTGCTGCCGTTCCTGCTGATCGAGCGGCTGCTTCAGGGACGCTTCCAGCAGTTGCAGCGTCGGTGCACTGTGCTGACTCAGCGTCTGACGTACCTGCAGGTATTGTGTCAGCAGCGGGAAGTGGCGTGAGGGAATTGGGTCGCCGCTGGTCAGATTCACCAGTTTCAGCGCCGCCGACCACAGCTTACCGGTGGATTCGCCGGTGGCGGCGGCCAGACGCACCACCTGCTGATTCAGGGTATGGTGCTCGGCAGGCAGCAGCGTGCGATCGCTGACGCGGATCTGCTGCGGCTGGGGAATTGTCATCTGGCCGTTCTGCAGCATCGTCAGCACCTGGCGCAGCTGATCCTGGCTCAGCGCGCTCAGAACGGTCTGACCAAACTGCTGACGGATAAAATCGCTGACGGCCTGGCGGTTATTACCTTTCGGCAGCAGCTCGGTGAGCTGAGTCATCAGCTGGCGGGTGCCATGCCCGTTCTGCGCCTGCGTCAGGCGACTATTCAGATACTGCTCTGCCGCCGGAAAATGACGCGACTGTAACTCGGCTTCACTCTTTACACCCACTTCATGACGGACGCCCGCCCAGAGTTCAGGCGCTTTAAGATTGCTGAGCGATAAGATACGCACGATCAGGCGCTCTAGCGTCGTGCGCTGGGCAGGGGAGAGAGGTTGTTCGCCCGCCACAGAACCGTGACGGGGCACGCCGGTTTGCGGATTGACTGATGAACGATCGACCGGCGCACCGGGGCCGCTGAGAGGTTGCATGGCGGATTCCTTGGGAAAACAGAACAGCGTGGGGTGCGCCGGAAAACGAATAGGTCATGATAGCAAAACCCCCCGGGAAATCCCACGGGGGACTCGCGTTTCGGCGCGAGATTTACGCTTCAGTTGTGAACCTCAGCCGCCTTTATTTACTACTACCTTCAGCTGCATCTTTACTCACCGCAGCCATCTTCCGTCATCCGCAGAGGGTGCGATTCAGGATGGTGGCTGAGTTACCGGTTTATGCCGGGTTAAAGGTGTACGCAGCCGCTGCGCCAGTATCACACCGCCTAGCGTCAGACCCCCGCCAATCCAGTGGTAACTGTGCAGTTGCTCATGCAGAAACAGCACGGCGATCAACGCGGTGAACAGCGGCGTCAGATTCATAAAAATGCTGGTAGTGCTGGCCCCCAGGCGCTGCACGCCGTGGATCCATAAAAAGGGCGCGATGATGGAGGCGAACAGTCCGGCAAATGCCACCAGTGGCAGGTTATGCCAGTTTAGCGACACGTCTGGTGCCAGTAAAAAGCCGGGCAGCAACAGCAGTACGCCAAATACGATCTGCACATAGAGACTCTGCCAGATTGGCAGTGGCAGCGCCCAGCGTTTCGTCAGGACGCCATACAGCGCATAAGAGGTGGAAGCGGCCAGCATCATCAGTTCACCTTTTCCCATGCCGTGATTCAGCAGTTGCATCACGTCACCCTCACTGACCAGCCACACCAGCCCGCAAAAAGAGATGACACTGCCGAGCAGGATACCGAGCGTTGGCGCAATTCGCAGGATAACCACGCTCAGCAGTACGGTGAGCAGCGGGATCAGCGCGCCGATAATGCCCATAAAGAGCGCGCTGACGCTGTGCGCCGCGTAATAGGCGAGGCTCTGATAGAGCACCATGCCGAGCAGCCCAAGGATCGCCAGCCGCCAGAGGTGCGGTCTGATGATCTTACGCATGCGCCACACCCCAGGCAGCACAAAAGGGGTCAGCACCAGCAGCGCCAGCAGCCAGCGATAGAAGGAGATCGCTGCCGGATCGATCGCACTGGCCGACAGTTTGCTGACAATTGAGTTGATCGACCAGATCATCACCGCAAAGAGTGGGTACAGGAAAAACATGCTGACTCTCCATACATCATCACACACCATTAATGAGGCGCAGTGTACGCTTGTCCGGATTTATCCAGATAGTTAATATCGGACAAAATGAGCAAATGAGCGGACAGAATGAGCCTGAAAGTGACCTACCAGCCGCCAGTGAATGCACCGCAGCTACGCTACTTTATGCGCTATGAACAGGCCAATGCCCGCACCGAATATCTGCCACATTCACATGCCTGGGGCCAGCTGATCATGGTGAAAAGTCACGTGCTGGAGATGCAGGTCGAGGGCGAGCGCTTGCTGACGCCGGCCGACATTCCGGTCTGGATCCCGCCAGGTCAGTTGCACAGTAGCTATAACCATCGTCAGGCGCAGTTCCGCACCTTTAATCTGGCGGCCTCGCTCTGCGCCGATTTACCCCGGCGCGCCTGTCTGATGCTGGTGGATCCCATTGCACACGCCATCATGGACGATTTCGCTGAGCAGCAAATCGAGCAACCCGCAACGGATGCGCAGTGGCGGCTGTGCGAGGTGTTGCGCGATCGCCTGCAGGTGGCGCAGGTGCAGGAGAGCTATCTGCCCACCTCGCAGGATAAATTTCTCGCACCGGTGTTACATGCACTGGAAGCGCATCCTGGCGATAACACCACGCTGGCGGGCTGGGCGGCGCGGGTCTTTACCACCGAACGGACGCTGGCACGGCGCTGCCAGCAGCATCTGCATATGACATTTGGTGAGTGGCGGCAGCGCCTGCGGTTTCTGCGCGCCATCGTGCTGCTGGAGCAGGGAGAAAGCGTGCAGAGTATCGCCCATGAGCTGGGATACAGTTCCGCCTCGGCGCTGATTGTGATGTTCCAGCAACAGGCAGGCACCACGCCCGATCGCTACCGTGCGCGGTTAGGCTAACGCGTCGCTTTGTGCCAGAATAATTGCCTCACATGTAACAGACAGGAAAGCCGTGGTGAAAATTCTGGTCGATGAAAATATGCCTTATGCCCGTGAGTTATTCAGCCGCACCGGCGACGTGGTCGCGGTGCCAGGGCGTCCGCTGCCGGTGGCTGAACTGGCCGATGCCGATGGCCTGATGGTGCGCTCTGTCACCCAGGTGAATGAATCGCTGCTGGCTGGAAAGCCGGTGAAATTTGTCGGCACCGCGACGGCGGGCACCGATCATATCGACGAGAACTGGCTGCAGCAGGCGGGCATTGCGTTCTCTGCCGCTCCCGGCTGTAACGCCATCGCGGTGGTGGAATATGTTTTCTCTGCGCTGCTGCTGCTGGCGGAGCGCGATGGTTTTGAGCTGCGTGACCGCACAGTCGGCATTGTCGGCGTCGGTAACGTTGGCGGGCGGCTGCAGAAGCGGCTGGAAGCCTGGGGCATCAAAACCCTGCTGTGCGATCCGCCACGCGCCGATCGCGGTGATGAAGGCGATTTCCTGTCACTGGAGGCGGTGACAGAGCAGGCAGATATTCTGACCTTCCACACGCCGCTGTTTAAAGACGGCCCCTACAAAAGCTGGCATCTGGCAGATGCCGCGCTGCTGATGGCGCTGAAGCCCAACACCATCCTGATCAACGCCTGTCGCGGCCCGGTCGTGGACAACGGCGCGCTGCTGGAGGTGCTGAAAATGCGCCACGACCTCAGCGTGGTGCTGGACGTCTGGGAGCCGGAGCCGGATCTCTCGCTGGCGCTGCTGGATAAGGTCGACATCGCTACGCCGCACATTGCGGGCTACACGCTGGAAGGCAAAGCACGCGGCACCACCCAGGTCTTTGAAGCCTGGTGTGACTTTATCGGTCAGCCGCAGGAGGTGCCGCTCAGCACCTTACTGCCGGAGCCGGAATTCAGTGAAATTACCCTGAATGGCCCGCTGGATCAGCCAACACTGAAACGCCTGGCGCATCTGGTGTATGATGTGCGCCGCGATGATGCCCCGCTACGTAAAGTGGCGGCGAAACCCGGCGAGTTTGATCGCCTGCGCAAGCAGTATCTGGAGCGCCGCGAATGGTCTTCGCTGCAGGTCAACTGTGATGACGCCTCAACGGCTGAGATGCTGAACCAGCTGGGCTTTAACGCAATCTACTCCCCGAAGTAACCGGCGCTGCAGGCATGGCACCGTTTTCTGCACTGAATCAGTCGGTGACCAGAAAACGCGCGTAATTCACGCCTGCCAGTGTGGCGGCAGGTTTCGGGGGGGATAAATCTGAATCCCTGGGCGGTGAATATCACCGCCTTCTGTTTTTATGTCATTGTCTGGAGTAAACCAACATGTCTGACGGCTGGAATATTGCGCTACTGGGCGCAACAGGCGCAGTAGGGAACGCTGTACTGGAACTGCTGGCGGAACGCCAGTTCCCGGTTGGTGAATTATATTTGCTGGCCAGCGAAAACAGCGCGGGCGAAATCAAGCGTTACGAGGGCCGCTCGGTGCGGGTCGACAATGCAGAGACGTTCGACTGGTCACAGGCGCAGCTGGCCTTTTTCGTGGCAGGCCGTGACGCCTCGGCACGTTTTGCCGATGAAGCGGCCAATGCGGGTTGTCTGGTGATCGACAGCAGTGAGCTGTTTGCGCTGGAACCTGATGTGCCGCTGGTGGTGCCGGATGTGAACCCGCAGGTGCTGGCCGATTATCGTAATCGCAACATCATCAGCGTGGCGGACAACCTGGTGAGCCAGCTGCTGACCGCAATTAAACCGCTGGTAGATGCTGCCGGGCTGAGCCGTTTACAGGTGACGAATCTGATCTCGGTTTCCAGCTACGGCAAAGTGGCGGTCGATGCGCTGGCGGGGGAAAGTGCCCGCCTGCTGAATGGTATTCCGGCTGATGAACATCACTTTGGTCGTCAGCTCGCGTTTAACCTGATGCCACAACAGGCCGACGCAGAAGGCAGCGTGGAAAGTGAACGCCGACTGATTGATCAGGTGCGCAAAGTCCTGCAGGACGAAGGCTTACCGATTGCGGTCAGCAGCGTTCAGGCCCCGGTGTTCTACGGTAATGCGCAGATTGTGCATATCGAAAATCTGCGCCCGCTCTCTGCGGAAGAAGCACGTGCCGAGCTGGCGCTGGCGTCAGATATTCGTCTGAGCGAAGAGGATGACGTGCCGACGCCGGTGACGGATGCTTCTGGCAACGGCGAACTGAGCATCGGCGCAGTGCGCAACGACTACGGTATTCCGGAGCTGCTGCAGTTCTGGTCAGTGGCGGACAACATTCGTTTTGGCGGCGCGCTGATGGCGGTGAAAACCGCTGAGAAACTGGTTCAGGAGTATCTTTAAGCATGTCCGATGGTCAGACGCAAAAACTGGCGCTCGGCATTGAGTATGACGGCAGTCGTTACTACGGCTGGCAGCGCCAGAATGAAGTCCGCAGCGTGCAGGAGAAGGTAGAGCGCGCGCTGTCGAAAGTCGCCGATCATCCGGTCAGCATTTTTTGCGCTGGCCGCACCGATGCGGGCGTGCACGGCACAGGGCAGGTGGTCCATTTCGAAACCACCTCGCAGCGGCCTGATGGTGCCTGGACACTGGGCGTCAACGCCAATCTGCCGGCAGATATTGCCGTGCGCTGGGTGAAAGCGGTGCCGGATGAGTTCCATGCCCGCTTCAGCGCCACGGCCCGACGCTATCGCTACCTGATCTACAATCAGCGTCTGCGTCCGGCGGTGCTGGCGCAGGGCGTGACGCACTTCTACCATCCACTGGATGCAGAGAAGATGCAGCGCGCCGGGCAATGTCTGTTAGGCGAGAATGATTTCACCTCATTCCGCGCGGTGCAGTGCCAGTCACGCACACCCTGGCGCAACGTGATTCACCTCAACGTGACGCGTCAGGGTCCCTACGTGATTGTGGATATTAAAGCCAACGCGTTTGTGCATCACATGGTGCGCAATATCGTGGGCAGCCTGATGGAGATAGGCTGCGGCAATAAGCCGGAGTCATGGATGGCAACGCTGCTGGCGGCGAAGGATCGGACATTAGCCGCAGCCACAGCCCGGGCAGAGGGGTTGTATCTGGTGGCGGTGGATTACCCATCCCACTTTGCGTTACCACAGCCGTTGATGGGACCGTTGTTCCTCGCGGATTAATTCACTTTCAGGACTTAAAAGGGCGCGCTATGGAGTTTCTCCATTTTCTGGTCGATTTTATTCTGCACATCGATGTGCATCTGGCCGAGCTGGTTGCACAGTACGGTATCTGGATTTACGCTATTTTGTTCCTGATTCTGTTCTGCGAAACCGGACTGGTTGTGACGCCATTCCTGCCAGGCGATTCGCTGCTGTTTGTGGCGGGTGCACTGGCTGCACTGCCGGGTAACGATCTCAATGTGCATGTGATGGCGGCACTGTTAGTAGTGGCCGCGGTACTTGGCGATGCAGTGAACTACACCATTGGCCGCCTGTTTGGCGAGCGGTTGTTCAGCAACCCGAACTCGAAGATTTTCCGTCGCAGCCATCTGGATAAAACCCATGCGTTTTATGCCCGTCACGGCGGAAAAACCATTATCCTGGCGCGCTTTGTGCCGATTGTCCGCACGTTCGCGCCGTTTGTTGCCGGTATGGGCCACATGTCCTATCGCCACTTTGCGCTGTTCAACGTGACCGGTGCGCTGTTATGGGTGCTGCTGTTCTCCTATGCCGGCTACCTGTTTGGCGATCTGCCGGTGGTGCAGGAAAACCTGAAGCTGCTGATTGTGGGCATTATCCTGGTCTCGATTCTGCCGGGTGTAATTGAAGTCTGGCGTCATCGCCGTCAGGCGAAGCAGCAGAAGCTGCCGTAAGGCTTCGCTCAGGGGTAAGACCAGATTTTTATCCACAGTCTGAACAGGTTGTGGTTTAATGAGCGACATTTACCGTCTGCTGAAGCGGTTTTCAGCAGTATCAAGACGACTGGACCAGGTCAGTTTTAAACAGAAAGGTCATCAATGAGCTGGATTGAACGCATTCTTAATAAAAGCACCACGACGCCAACGCGCAAAGCCAGCATCCCGGAAGGGGTCTGGACCAAGTGCGACAGCTGTGGCCAGGTTCTCTACCGCGCCGAGCTGGAGCGTAATCTTGAGGTTTGCCCGAAGTGTGACCACCACATGCGTATGCACGCGCGTGAGCGCCTCGGCAGTTTCCTCGATCAGGGAACGATGGTTGAGCTTGGCAGTGAACTTGAACCCAAAGATCTGCTGAAGTTTCGCGACTCCAAGAAGTACAAAGATCGTCTGGTCGCCGCACAGAAAGATACCGGCGAGAAAGATGCGCTGATCGTGATGAAAGGTCAGCTGCACAGTATGCCGGTGGTTGCGGCAGCTTTTGAATTTGCCTTTATGGGCGGTTCAATGGGCTCTGTCGTCGGTGCACGTTTTGTACGTGCAGTTGAGCAGGCGCTGGAAGATAACTGTCCGCTGATCTGCTTCTCCGCCAGCGGCGGTGCCCGTATGCAGGAAGCGCTGCAGTCGCTGATGCAGATGGCGAAAACCAGTGCGGCTCTGGCCAAAATGCGCGAGCGCGGTCTGCCCTACATTTCCGTGCTGACTGACCCGACCATGGGCGGTGTTTCGGCCAGTTTCGCCATGCTGGGTGACCTCAACATCGCGGAGCCTAAAGCGCTCATCGGCTTTGCCGGCCCACGCGTTATCGAGCAGACCGTGCGTGAAAAACTGCCGCCGGGCTTCCAGCGCAGTGAGTTCCTGATTGAGAAGGGCGCGATTGATATGATCATCCGCCGTCCGGAAATGCGCTACAAACTGGCAAGCCTGCTGGCTAAAATGATGAACCTGCCGGCACCGCTGCATGACGGTGAACCGTCCGCTCCCGCGACGACTGAATCGGAAAGCAACGAGGCCTGACAGGAGATAGAGAGGTGCGCCTGTCGCGCCTCTTACCAATGCACCGTATACCGCAGCACCAGTCTGCCAGGTATAAATAAGCAAAACGGGACATATGGACAATCTTCACCTTCCTCAAGCCACGTCGCCTTTGGCCACGTGGCTTTATTATCTTGAGCACCTGCATACTCAGGCCATCGAACTGGGTCTGGACCGTATTCGTCAGGTAGCGCTTCGTCTCGACCTGCTGAAACCCGCTCCGTTTGTCTTTACCGTGGCCGGTACTAATGGCAAAGGCACCACCTGTCGCACCCTGGAAACGCTGCTGATCGCTGCGGGTTACCGCGTTGGCGTCTACAGCTCGCCGCATCTGGTGCGTTATACCGAACGCGTCCGGGTCCAGGGCGAGGAGCTGAGTGAAGCGCAGCACTGCGCCAGCTTTGCGGAGATTGAAGCCGGACGGGCTGATATTTCGCTGACCTACTTCGAATTTGGTACGCTCTCCGCGCTGAATCTGTTCCGCCAGGCGCAACTGGATGTCGTGATCCTCGAAGTCGGCCTCGGCGGACGACTGGATGCCACCAACATCGTGGATGCCGATGTCGCCGTAGTCACCAGCATCGCGCTGGATCACACCGACTGGCTGGGCCCGGATCGCGAAAGCATCGGGCGCGAGAAAGCGGGTGTGTTCCGGGCAGGGAAACCGGCAGTCGTCGGTGAACCCGATATGCCACACAGCATCGCTGTGGTCGCGCAGGAAAAAGGCGCTCAGCTGTTACAGCGCAACCGCGACTGGTCCTGGCATGCCCAGGCCGAAAGCTGGTCGCTGCGTGATGCGCAGGGCGAGCTGAACGATCTGCCACTGCCTCAGGTGCCGCTGCCTAACGCGGCGACCGCGCTGGTGGCGCTGCGGGTCTCAGGGCTTGAGGTCAGTGAGATGCAGATTCGCGCCAGCCTGCCGCTGGCGATGCTGCCAGGGCGATTCCAGACGATAAGTGAATCACCGCGCGTGATTCTGGATGTCGCTCATAACCCGCACGCGGCAGGCTATCTGGCGTCGCGTCTGGCGGCGCTGCCGAAACGCGGCAAAGTGCATGCCGTGGTGGGCATGTTGCATGATAAAGATATCGCCGGAACGCTCGCGGCATTGGCTCCAATGGTTGATGCCTGGTATTGTGCACCGCTTGACGGTCCGCGCGGTGCCAGTGCAGAGCAGCTGCTGGATGCGCTGCCGCAGGGCGAGGCCTTTGATTCGGTTGAACTCGCCTGGCAGCAGGCGCGCGAGCGGGCTGCGCCGCAGGACACTGTGCTGGTCTGTGGTTCATTCCACACGGTGGCACAGGTCATGGAATCGATTGAAACGGAGAAAGGACGTGGCAAGTAAGTTTCAGAACCGTTTAGTCGGCACCGTTATTCTGGTCGCCGTTGGCGTGATTGTGCTGCCAGGGCTGCTGGATGGTCAGAAAAAGCATTACAAAGAGGAGTTCGCCGCCATTCCGCTGGTGCCGAAACCTGACGATCAGCAGGACAGCGAAATGGTGCCGCCGGTAACCCAGTCGCTGCCCGCTCAGCCGCCGGAAGGCGCAGGCAGTGCCGTCAATAGCAGCAATGGCAATGGTAAAACCAACGCCACGGCGGAGCAGGGACGGACGCAGCCGGATGAAGAGAGCGATCCGGTCGTGGTCTCGCCGCCGCCGGTTCATCAGTCTGTGCCTGCGCAGACGGTGACGAAGCCGAAAGCGGCAGAGCAGCAGAAACCGAAGGCCACCGAGCAGCCTAAGCAGAAGCCGGTTGAACAGCAGAAGCCAAAAGTCGTGGAGCAGCCTAAACCGAAGCCGGTTGAGCAACCTAAAGCGGTTGAGCAGCCGAAGCAGGAAGAAGCGCCAAAAGCGGCAGAGACCACGGCTCCGGCGGGGCAGGCTTATGTGGTGCAGTTAGGTGCGCTGAAGAACGCCAGCAAAGTAAATGAGATTGTCGCGCAGTTGCGGCTGTCGGGCTATCGCGCCTTTACCGTGCCGTCAACGCCGGTTCAGGGGCAGATTACCCGTATCTACGTTGGCCCTGATGCTTCGAAAGCTAAAATGCAAGGCGCGGTGGGTGAACTGAAAAGCATCTCAGGACTTGGCGGTGTCGTTAAGCCGTACAGCGCCCGTTAGCGCGATGATTGGCGCTGCCGATAGCAGTAACAGGCAGCGTCTTTTGCCGGGCAGGCAGTACGCTTAACGCGCACTGCCGCATAAAATAGTGACGATTTTCAACGGCCTGTCCGGCTGAGAATCACCGGGGCGATTGCGGTTTTTTTCATCGCCTTTTTTATGGATGCAGAAAAAGAAAACCGCTACGCAAACGTTTTCTTTTTCTGTTAGAATGCGCCCCGAACTGGATGCAGGGGTGCAATTGCGCTGGCGCTGGAAGAGTTCATGATCTGGATTGATTACGTCATTATTGCGGTAGTTGGTTTTTCGGCTCTGGTCAGCCTGGTTCGTGGGTTTGTCCGGGAAGCCTTATCTCTCGTTACCTGGGGATGCGCGTTTTTTGTCGCCAGTCATTACTACGCCTACCTTGCAGTCTGGTTTACAGGTTTTGACGACGAACTGGTTCGTAACGGTATTGCCATCGGTGTGCTGTTTGTGGCGACCCTGATTGTGGGCGCCATTGTGAACTACGTTATCGGCACGCTGGTGGAAAAAACCGGCCTGTCGGGAACCGACCGGGTGTTGGGCGTCTGTTTCGGGGCGTTGCGTGGTGTGCTGATCGTAGCCGCTTTGCTGTTCTTCCTTGATACATTCACTGGCTTTTCCAAAAGTCCGGACTGGCAACAGTCTCAACTCATTCCCGAGTTCAGTTATATCATCAGGTGGTTCTTTGATTACCTGAAAAGCACGTCGAGTTTTTTACCCCGGTGATGTGACCGGGTGTGCGGCTAAATGAGGAAATGACAACATGTGCGGTATTGTCGGTATCACCGGTTTCATGCCGGTCAACCAGTCGATCTATGACGCGTTAACGGTGCTCCAGCACCGCGGGCAGGATGCCGCAGGCATTTGTACTATCGATGCGCTGAAATGTTTTCGCCTGCGAAAGGCAAACGGCCTGGTCAGCGACGTTTTCGAAGCACGCCACATGCAGCGACTGCAGGGCAATATGGGGATCGGTCACGCGCGTTATCCCACCGCGGGCAGCTCCAGTGCCTCTGAAGCGCAGCCATTCTATGTAAACTCCCCGTATGGCATCACCCTGGCGCACAACGGTAACCTGACCAACGCCCATGTGCTGCGTAAGCACCTGTTTGAAAAGGGTCGCCGTCACGTTAATACCACTTCAGATTCTGAAATCCTGCTGAATATCTTTGCGCAGGAGTTAGATCGTTTTCAAAACGATCCGCTGGAAGCTGACAACATTTTTGCTGCGGTGGCTGCGGTACATCAGCAGGTTCGCGGTGCCTACGCCGTCGTAGCGATGATTATCGGCCACGGCATGGTGGCCTTCCGCGACCCTAACGGCATCCGTCCGCTGGTGCTGGGCAAGCGCGTTATCGCCGATGGCCGCACCGAATATATGGTCGCCTCCGAGAGTGTCGCGCTGGATACGCTGGGCTTTGAGTTCATCCGTGACGTTGCACCGGGTGAAGCGGTTTATGTCACTGAATCCGGCCAGCTTTCGACCCGCCAGTGTGCTGAAAACCCGAAAAGCAATCCGTGCCTGTTCGAGTATGTCTACTTTGCGCGTCCGGATTCCTTCCTGGACAAAATCTCCGTCTACAGCGCCCGTGTCCGCATGGGCACCAAGCTGGGCGAGAAAATTGCCCGCGAGTGGGAAGATCTCGACATCGATGTCGTGATTCCGATTCCGGAAACCTCAACCGATATCGCGCTGGAAATCGCCCGTATTCTCGACAAGCCTTATCGTCAGGGCTTCGTAAAAAACCGCTACGTTGGCCGTACCTTTATCATGCCGGGACAGCAGTTACGTCGCAGCGCAGTACGCCGCAAGCTCAACGCGAACCGCGCTGAATTCCGTGATAAAAACGTGCTGCTGGTGGATGACTCTATCGTGCGCGGTACGACTTCAGAGCAGATCATTGAGATGGCGCGTGAAGCGGGTGCAAAACGCGTTTACCTGGCCTCAGCGGCACCGGAAATTCGTTTCCCGAACGTCTACGGCATCGATATGCCGAGCGCCACGGAACTGATTGCGCACGGCCGCGAAGTGGAAGAGATTCGCCAGCTGATTAAAGCCGATGCACTGATTTTCCAGGATCTCGACGATCTGATCGAAGCGGTGCGTGAAGAGAATCCGGACATTGCACAATTTGAGTGCTCGGTGTTCAACGGCATTTACGTGACGAAGGATGTCGACCAGCAGTATCTGGAGTATCTGGAGTCGCTGCGTAATGATGATGCCAAAGCGCTTCAGCGCCAGAACGAAGTCGAAAATCTTGAGCTGCACAACGAAGGCTGATACCCATCCATAGTCGGGCAGCATACAACAGGGCGGGAGCAATCCCGCCCTGTTTGTTTTCAGAAACCCGCTGGCCGCGTATGATGGCGCATTAGCTGACATAAGGTTGGAATATGAAACGACTCATCATTGGCATCTCTGGCGCAAGCGGGGTGATCTATGGCGTGCGCATGCTGCAGGTGTTGCAGCAGGTGGAAGAGGTAGAAACGCATCTGGTCATGAGCCAGGCGGCACGTCAGACGCTGGGGCTGGAGAGCGACTATTCGCTGCGTGATGTGCAGGCGCTGGCCGATGTGGTGCATGACGTGCGCGATATTGCAGCAAATATCTCGTCGGGATCGTTCAAAACGCTGGGCATGGCGATTTTACCCTGCTCGATGAAAACGCTTTCAGGGATTGTGCACAGCTACAGTGACTCATTGCTGACCCGTGCGGCTGATGTGGTATTAAAAGAGCAGCGTAAGCTGGTGTTGTGCGTACGCGAAACCCCGCTGCACGTCGGCCACCTGCGGATGATGACCACCGCGGCTGAACTGGGTGCCATTATCATGCCGCCCGTGCCAGCGTTTTATCATCGGCCTGAAACCATCGATCAGCTCATCGACCAGACTGTGAATCGGGTAATCGATCAGTTCGATATCGAATTACCGGAAGATCTCTTTATGCGCTGGCAGGGTGCATAAAGTTCCGCCGGCGCACTTATTTAGTGCATAAGCGCGCCTCGGATCACTCTTCGTGCATTTGACGCACCAAAAGTTAACAACGTCGCTTTTTCTCTTTTACTTCACTGCTATATTCCCCTCACAAACACAGCGTTTTCGCCTGTCTGTCATCACGTTAACGGCGTGGATAACTTGCAGAACTGGCATGAAACATGCAAATTACTTTGCGCAAACACATCACGAACCACATAACAAAAAGCACTTCACTTGAGGGTAATCTATGAAAAAGCGTGTTCTGGCTCTTTCCCTGATGCTGGGCTTAACCAGTGCTGCCAGCGTCTTCGCGGCAGTTCCGGGTTCAATCCGTATCGGCACAGATCCAACTTACCCACCGTTTGAGTCGAAAGACGCGCAAGGCAAGTTAGTGGGCTTCGATATCGACCTCGCTAACGAAATCTGTAAACGCATTCATACCCAATGTACCTACGTTGAAAGCGACTTTGATGCGCTGATCCCTTCCCTGAAAGCGAAGAAAATTGATGCCATCATCTCCTCACTTTCCATCACAGCAAAACGTCAGGAAGAGATCGCCTTCTCGGAAAAACTTTACGCCGCTAACGCGCGTTTAGTCGCACCAAAGGGATCGAAAATTCAGCCGACTATTGAGTCACTGAAAGGCAAAAACATCGGCCTGCTGCAGGGCACCACGCAGGAAACCTATGCCAATCAGAACTGGCGGCCAAAAGGGGTTAACGTCACCCCTTATGCTAACCAGGATCTGGTGTATCAGGATCTGAACGCCGGTCGTATTGATGCAGCCTTCCAGGATGAAGTGCAGGCCAGCGAAGGTTTCCTGAAACAGCCAGTCGGTAAAAACTACGCTTTCGCGGGTCCGGCGGTTAAAGATGACAAAATCTTTGGGGTCGGAACCGGGATGGGACTGCGTAAAGATGACAGCGAACTGAAAGCCGCCATCGACAAAGCCTTTGCTGACATGCGTAAAGATGGCACCTACGACAAGATTGCGAAGAAATACTTCGATTTCAATGTGTACGGCGACTAACCATCCTGTCGCTTTACCCTCTGTGTCCGTTTTACCGGGACTGAGCCGGTTCTGCCTGGTGCAGAAACCGGAGCCGACCCGCTAATGGCGAATGGCATCTGCAACGGAGAGGTAAAGCTAAACTGCCCGTCTCGCTGGCGGGCAGCGTTTCGTTTTCACCCCACGACAGGACCCTCTCAATGCTGTATGGCTATTCTGATGTAATTCTTCGGGGCACGCTGGTGACGCTGGAGCTGGCGCTCACCTCCGTCGTGCTGGCAGTGCTGCTGGGCCTGATTGGTGCAGGCGCGAAACTGTCGCGCAGCCGGCCACTGGCGATGATTTTTGAAGGCTACACCACGCTGATTCGTGGCGTGCCAGACCTCGTACTGATGCTGCTGATCTTCTACGGTCTGCAGATTGTCCTCAACCAGGTGACCGACGCACTGGGCATGGCGCAGTTTGATATCGACCCGATGGTCGCCGGTATCATCACGCTCGGCTTTATTTATGGTGCCTATTTCACCGAAACATTCCGCGGCGCCTTTATGGCGGTGCCAAAAGGGCAGATTGAAGCGGCCACTGCGTTTGGCTTTACCGGCGCGCAGGTGTTCCGCCGCATTCTGTTTCCGGCCATGATGCGCTATGCGCTGCCGGGCATCGGAAATAACTGGCAGGTGATCCTGAAAGCCACCGCGCTGGTTTCGCTGCTGGGACTGGAAGATGTGGTGAAGGCGACGCAGCTGGCGGGGAAAAGTACCTGGCAGCCGTTCTACTTCGCCATCGTCGCCGGTGTGATCTATCTGGTGTTTACCACGCTGTCGAACGGCGTGCTGTGGTGGCTGAACCGTCGCTATACGGTCGGAGTGAAGAGGGCGAGTTATGATTGAGATTATTCAGGAATACTGGAAATCGCTGCTCTGGACGGACGGTTACCGTTTTACCGGTGTGGCGATCACCCTTTGGCTGTTAATTCTCTCAGTCACCATTGGCGGCTGTCTGGCCATTCTGCTGGCGATAGCCCGGGTTTCGCCAAACCGGTTTATCAGCTTTCCGGTCTGGCTCTTTACCTACGTATTTCGCGGCACGCCGCTCTATGTGCAGCTGCTGGTCTTCTACTCCGGCATGTATACGCTGGAAATTGTCAAAGGCACAGAATTGCTGAACGCCTTTTTCCGCAGCGGCCTGAACTGTACGCTGCTCGCCTTTACCCTGAATACCTGCGCTTACACCACGGAAATCTTTGCGGGTGCGATTCGCTCGGTACCCCACGGTGAGATTGAGGCAGCGCGGGCTTACGGCTTCTCCACCTTCAAACTCTATCGCTGCATTATCCTGCCTTCCGCGCTGCGTACGGCTCTGCCGGTCTACAGCAACGAGGTGATTCTGATGCTGCACTCCACGGCATTAGCCTTCACCGCCACGGTGCCGGATCTGCTGAAAGTGGCACGAGATATTAACTCAGCAACTTATCAGCCGTTTACCGCCTTTGGTCTGGCAGCAGTGTTGTACCTGATTATCTCTTACGTGTTGATCAGCCTGTTCCGCCAGGCGGAACGTCGCTGGCTGGCCCACGTGAAACCCTCTTCATCGCATTGAGTAGAACTATGGCTGACAATAAATTAAGCGTCACCGAATTGCATAAACGTTACGGTGAACATGAAGTGCTGAAAGGGGTCTCGTTAACTGCGAAAGCGGGCGATGTGATCAGTATCATTGGATCGTCCGGTTCAGGGAAAAGTACCTTTTTACGCTGCATCAACTTCCTCGAAAAACCGAGTGAAGGCACCATCGTGGTCAATAACCAACACATCACGCTGGTCCGTGACAAAGATGGTCAGCTGAAAGTCGCTGACAAAGAGCAGTTGCGCGCATTGCGCACCAGTCTGACTATGGTGTTCCAGCATTTCAATCTCTGGAGCCACATGACGGTGCTGGAAAACGTCATGGAAGCGCCGATTCAGGTGCTGGGGCTGAGCAAAGCGGAGGCGCGTGAGCGGGCCATCCGCTACCTCGATAAAGTGGGCATTGATGCGCGGGCGCAGGCGAAGTATCCGGTGCACCTCTCCGGGGGTCAGCAGCAGCGTGTGTCGATTGCGCGCGCACTGGCGATGGAGCCGGAGGTGTTGCTGTTTGATGAGCCGACCTCGGCGCTGGATCCGGAACTGGTCGGTGAAGTGCTGCGCATCATGCAAAAGCTGGCGGAAGAAGGCAAAACGATGGTGGTGGTAACGCATGAGATGGAGTTTGCCCGTCACGTCTCAAATCACGTGATTTTCCTGCATCAGGGTAAAATCGAAGAGCAGGGGCCACCTTCGGAGGTGTTCGGCAGCCCGAAAAGCCCGCGTTTACAGCAGTTCCTCAAGGGATCGCTGAAATAATCCAGCGCCCGCGTCTGACAGGCGCGGGCGTCAGGTTAATGCTTCACCACATCCTGCAACGCCTGTTGCAGATCGTACCAGCGGAAGCTAAAACCCGAGGCTTCCAGCCGCTTTGGCACCACATGCTGTCCTCCCAGCACCAGCACCGACGATTCGCCCATCATCAGTTTAATGGCGCTGGCTGGCGTGCGCATAAAGGCCGGGCGGTGCATAACCTGGCCCAGCGTGGCGGCAAACTGCTCATTGCGCACGGCGTAAGGCGCGACCATATTGAACGGACCACGCAGATCATCATGATCCAGCAGCCAGATAATGGCGTTAAGCATGTCATCAAGGTGGATCCACGGCATATATTGCTTGCCACTGCCGATAGGCCCGCCGATGCCGAGCTTAAAGGGCAACTTCATTTTGCTGAGTGCGCCACCTTCGGGGGCCAGCACCACGCCGGTCCGCAGCAGGCAGACGCGGGTGCGCTCACTTTCTGCTGCAAGCGCCAGCTGCTCCCAGCGGGCGCAGAGCTGATGCGTAAACTCATCCTGCCCCTGATCCTCTTCAGTCAGCACCAGATCGCCGGTATTGCCATAAAAGCCGGTTGCCGAACCTGAGATCAATACTGAGGGCGGCGTAGCGCTGGCGTTGATCAGTGAGGCGATCTGCTCAGTGATCTGCCAGCGGCTTTCGCACAGCTGCTGTTTATGCGGCTCCGTCCAGCGCTTGTCGGCGATGGGTTCTCCCGCCAGATTAATCACCGCATCGATGTTATCCAGATTCGACTGTTGCGCCAGGCCTGACCAGAGTGCGACGTTCTCGCCCAGTTTTTCACGCGCGCTGACCACATCACGTGTCACCACGCTAATCTGATGCCCCAGCTGCTGCAGGCGCGGGATCAGGTGACGGCCAATCAGTCCCGTGCCACCGGTAATTAGAATGTGCATGTTGCGGCTCCCTTGATGTTTTTGTTATTTGCACCTTTCAGCATAGAAGAGTCGAGCCATTCCAGAGTGAGTCGCGTCGCGCTTTCTGCTTCCGGTGGCAGAGATCGGAGCAGCTCAGCGTTGCCTTCGCAAAAAAAAATCGGTAAACATGATGCAACCCTGACAGCCAATTGAGGTAACCGATGAATTATCCGTCCATCACCCTGTGGTCAGATTCATCATTTTTCAGTCCTTACGCTATGTCTGCCTATGTTGCTCTTACCGAAAAAGGGATCCCTTTCCAGCTGAAACGTGTCGATCTGTCGCAGAATCAGCAATACGCCGCAGCATACCGCGAGCTGTCGCTGACCTGCCGCGTGCCGACTCTCCAGATTGATGACTTCCTGTTAAGCGAATCCTCGGCGATTACCGAATATCTCGAAGAGCGTTTTCCGGCACCCGAATTTGAGCGCCTCTATCCGCGCGACCGGGAAAAGCGCGCCCGTGCCCGTGAGATTCAGGCCTGGCTGCGCAGTGACTTCCTGTGGATCCGTCAGGAGCGTCCCACAGAAGTGCTGTTTGCCGGTGAACGTTTTGCGCCACTGACTGCGTCAGCGCAGCAGGCGGTGGATAAACTGGTTACCGCTGTCGATCGTCTGCTGCCTGAGGGGCAACATAACCTGTTTGGTGAGTGGTCCATTGCGGATACCGATCTGGCAGTAATGCTTAACCGGCTGGTGTTACATGGCGATCCTTTGCCCGTCCGTCTGCGGCATTATGCTGAGTTTCAGTGGCAGCGAGCCTCGGTACAACTGTGGTTAGCAGAAAGTGGTAAAAATCGGTAACAGCCAGGGCTTGCTCAGGCTGTCGGAAGTGATTACCTTACGCCACATAAAAATAACGACGTGGCAAACTGCGTACATAACTGTACGCCAAACAGGAAAGGGTTACTGATGGTGGATCAAACTGCGGGTGACGGCATCGAGTGGGTCGATATCGTAAACGAAGAGAATGAAGTCGTTGCTCAGGCGACACGTGCGCAGATGCGTGCTCAGTGCCTGCGTCACCGCGCTACCTATATTGTGGTTCATGACGGTATGGGTAAGATTCTGGTACAGCGTCGCACCGAGATAAAAGATTTTATGCCGGGCAAACTGGACGCAACCGCGGGCGGCGTGGTGCAGAGCGGTGAAGATATGCTGGAATCTGCGCGACGTGAAGCAGAAGAGGAGTTAGGGATTGCCGCGGTGCCGTTTGCTGAACATGGCAAATTCTACTTCGAAGATCAGCACTGTCGTGTCTGGGGCGGTCTGTTCAGTTGTGTATCACACGGGCCATTCGCCATGCAGGAATCGGAAGTCGATGAGATTATCTGGATGACGCCCGATGAGATTACCGCACGTTGTGATGAGTTCACCGACGATTCGCTGAAAGCGCTCTCCCTGTGGATGAGCCGCAACGGCGATAACCGGGCCTGAAAACAGGCATTTTAATTCAGGTTATTCATCCGCATCAGACAGAGCCGCTTTGTTACCGGCGAAAAAAAGGCATGCTCTGGGGCATGCCTTTTTCGTTATGACCAGCCGCTTAGCCTTCAGCCTGCTGGGACTGAATCGCCGTCAGGGCGATGGTATAAACGATGTCATCCACCAGCGCACCGCGAGACAGGTCGTTGACCGGCTTACGCATACCCTGCAGCATCGGTCCGATGGAGATCAGATCGGCTGAACGCTGTACCGCTTTGTAGGTGGTGTTACCGGTGTTGAGATCCGGGAAGATAAACACAGTAGCGCGGCCGGCAACCTGAGAATTCGGCGCTTTGGATTTCGCCACATCTTCCATGATCGCGGCGTCATACTGCAGCGGACCATCGATCACCAGATCTGGCCGTTTCTCCTGCGCAATGCGCGTTGCTTCACGCACTTTCTCAACGTCGCTGCCCGCTCCTGACGTGCCGGTAGAGTAGGAGATCATCGCAACGCGCGGATCGATACCAAAGGCGCTGGCAGAATCGGCTGACTGGATAGCGATCTCAGCCAGCTGCTCCGCGGTCGGATCCGGGTTAATTGCGCAGTCACCGTAAACCAGCACCTGCTCCGGCAGCAGCATAAAGAACACCGAGGAAACCAGTGAGCTGTTAGGCGCGGTTTTGATCAGCTGCAGCGGCGGACGAATGGTATTGGCCGTGGTGTGAACTGCACCTGACACCAGGCCATCCACTTCGCCGCTCTCCAGCATCATAGTGCCGAGTACCACGTTATCTTCCAGTTGCTCCTGAGCAACCACCTCGGTCATGCCTTTGCTCTTACGCAGCTCAACCAGACGCGGCACGTAGTTTTCACGAACCTGTTCCGGGTCAACAATCTCAACGCCTTTGCCCAGTTCAACACCCTGAGCCGCAGCGACACGCTGAATCTCCTCCGGGTTGCCTAACAGTACGCAGGTGGCGATGCCGCGCTCGGCACAGATAGCGGCCGCTTTAACCGTACGCGGCTCATCACCCTCTGGCAGCACCACGCGTTTACCCGCTTTACGCGCCAGCTCGGTAAGCTGATAGCGGAAGGCAGGCGGTGACAGGCGACGGCTGCGCTCAGATGTGGCGGTCAGTGACTCAATCCACTCTGCATTAATGTAGCTGGCGACATATTCCTGCACTTTCTCGATGCGCTGCGTGTCATCAGCAGGCACTTCAAGATTAAAGCTCTGCAGGCTCAGAGAGGTCTGCCAGGTATTGGTTTTCACCATAAACACCGGCAGGCCGGTCTGGAAGGCACGGTCGCAGAGACGGGCAATGCGATCGTCAATCTCGTAGTTACCGGTCAGCAGGATTGCGCCAATCTCAATGCCGTTCATCGCAGCCAGACAGGCGGCGACCAGCACATCCGGACGGTCAGCCGAAGTCACCAGCAGTGAGCCAGGACGGAAATGCTCCAGCATGTGCGGGATACTGCGGGCGCAGAAGGTAACGGATTTAACCCGGCGGGTCTGAATCTCACCTTCGTTAATGATGCGTGCATCCAGGTGGCGGCACATATCGATCGCGCGGGTGGCTATCAGATCAAAGCTCCACGGCACGCAGCCCAGCACGGGCAGCGGGCTGTCTGAGAACAGCTGCTTAGGATCAATGTTGGCGATGCTGGCTTTTGAGGAATCATCAAAGATTTCTGACAGGTCAGGGCGGGTACGTCCCTGATCGTCGACCGGCGCGTTGAGTTTGTTGATGATCACGCCAGTGATGTTTTTGTTCTTCTGACCGCCGAAGCTGCTTTGCGTCAGCTCAATGCGCTCTTTCAGCTGCGCCGGAGAGTCATTGCCCAGCGCCATCACGAAGACGATTTCCGCGTTCAGGGTTTTGGCGATTTCATAGTTCAGCGCGTTGGCAAACTGATGCTTACGGGTTGGCACCAGACCTTCAACCAGCACCACTTCCGCATCCTGGGTGTTGGCATGGTAACGGGAGATGATCTCTTCCATCAGTACATCCTGCTGGTTGGAACCCAGCAGTGACTCAACACGTGACATCTGCAGCGGTTCTGCGGCAGGAATCGAGGAGTTCTTACGGATGATGGTAGTGGTTTGATCCGGGGTATCGCCGCCAGCACGTGGCTGAGCAATCGGCTTAAAGACGCTAAGGCGAACACCTTTGCGTTCCATGGCGCGGATAACGCCAAGGCTGACGCTGGTCAGGCCGACGCTGGTGCCGGTCGGAATGAGCATAATTGTACGTGACACGTTTGAACCTCTCAGTAATGGCAGGGTGTCAGAAACAACTCCGTCAGCCTGAGCTGACGGAGAGAAGTGTTTTACGCAGTCAGACGCGCGGCGTCCTGGGCGATGACCAGCTCTTCGTTGGTCGGAATCACCAGCGCCGGGCGGGTGCCTTCTTTATTGATGTAGCCTGATTTGCCGAAACGGGCCGCCAGGTTGCGCTCGTGGTCGACGTCAAAGCCCAGCAGTGCCAGTTTTTTCAGTGAAAGTTCACGGACCATCGCGGCGTTTTCACCGATGCCGCCAGTGAACACGACGGCGTCAAGACGGCCATCCATCAGCGCGGTGTAGCTGCCGATATATTTCGCCAGGCGATGACAGAATACATCCATTGCGCGCTTCGCATCTTCTTTGGTGGTGTAGTTGTCTTCTACGTAGCGGCAGTCGCTGGTGACTTCGGTTAGCCCTAACAGGCCAGACTCTTTGGTCAGCAGTTTATTGATGGCGTCAACGCTCATACCCAGCGTATCGTGCAGGAAGAAGATGATGGCCGGATCGATGTCGCCACTGCGGGTTCCCATCACCAGACCTTCCAGCGGAGTCAGACCCATAGAGGTGTCTACGCACTCGCCGTTACGAATAGCAGAAACTGAACCACCATTACCGAGGTGACAGGTGATAATGTTCAGTGACTCAAGCGGCTTGTTAAGCATTTTAGCGGCTTCGTGAGTCACATAGAAATGGCTGGTGCCATGCGCGCCATAGCGACGAACGCCATGCTCTTTATATAATTTGTACGGCAGCGCATAGAGGTAAGACTCTTCCGGCATTGTCTGATGGAAAGCCGTGTCGAATACCGCGACATTCTTATCTGACAGGTGCGGGAAGTTTTTCATCGCTTCATCAATACCGATCAGATGAGCCGGGTTGTGCAGCGGTGCAAAAGAAGAGGCGTCCTTGATGCCCTGTACCACGTCTTTAGTAATGATGACTGACTGACTCAGCTTCTCGCCGCCATGAACGATACGATGGCCGATTGCAGCAATTTGTGCCGAAAGCTCAGGTTTTTGTGCCAGAATGGTTTTAACAATGAAGTTCAGCGCTTCGCTATGCGCTGCGCCAGCACCCAGAGGCGCTTCCTGTTTTTCGCCTTCCAGCTTCCATTTGATGCGGGCCTCAGGAAGGTGGAAACATTCCGCCAGGCCTGACAGGAACTCTTCACCGCTGGCAGGGTTGAGAATGGCAAACTTCAGGGAAGAGCTGCCACAGTTCAGAACCAGAACTAACTTACTCGACATGGAAGTACCTATTTTTTGAGAGTGGCTAAATAAAACGCAATCAGACTAACAGCGTAGCCCATGAAAGCTGGTAGATTAATGACAAACATCATGCGGTAGACAGAAACCTGCATTTCCGCAAAAAATTTCAGCAATCTTACGCGAAAATTTGAAGATTGCCTTGTCGAAATATGGCTCAGGCCTCTTCCCAACGGCGCATCCCGCGTGCGGAAAGGTGTTAAAACGGCGTCAGAATAGCTGGAGTCATCTTTAAAGACAAAAATAATTGAAGGATGTTACGTAAAGTTGTGTGGTTATAACTATTTTTTAATCTTTGCAGTATTAGTTGAGGTGAGCCATGGCGAATGAATCTGGCAGTACCAGTTGGTTTCGGATGTTTCAGCGCGGCCAGCACTATATGAAGACCTGGCCTGCTGATAAGCGCCTGGCCCCGGTGTTCCCGGAAAACCGCGTTTCATCAGCAACGCGTTTCGCCATTCGCTTTATGCCACCGCTGGCGATTTTTACGCTGACCTGGCAGATCGCGATGGGCGGTCAGTTAGGTCCTGCCGTGGCGACGGCGCTGTTTGCCTGCAGCCTGCCGATGCAGGGATTGTGGTGGCTGGGCAAGCGTTCAGTCACGCCGCTGCCGCCGACGCTGCTTAACTGGTTTCATGAAGTGCGTGCCCGGCTGGAAGAAGCGGGGCAGGCGATAGCGCCGGTTGAAGGCAAGCCGACCTATCAGGCGCTGGCCGATCTGCTTAAGCGGGCGTTTAAACAACTCGACCGCACCTTCCTGGACGATCTCTGACTCCTCCCGGGCTGGCGGTAAAATAATTACCGCTAACCTGCGGCCAAATCAAAGAAAGGCGATACGGCGATTTCCGTGTCGCTAACGCTGTGCAATCATTTCTCCATTGTCGATTAACTGAGCGGTCTCTGACCGGGAGTGAATGATGGAAATGACCCATGCGCAGCGTCTGATTCTTACCAACCAGTACAAAATCATGGCCATGCTTGAGCCGGAAAATGCAGAACGTTTTCGCCGTTACCAGACCATTATCGAACGCGGTTATGCGCTGCAGATGCGCGAGCTGGATAAAGAGTTTGGCGAACTGAGTGAAGCGATCTGCCGGACCGTGATCGATATAATGGAAATGCATCATGCGCTCCACGTCTCCTGGTCGAACCTGAAGGATAAAGGTCAGCTGGAAGAGCGCCGTCTCGCCTTTCTGGGCTTTGATGCAGCAACGGAAGCACGCCTGCTGGGTTACGTCCGTTTTATGGTCAATACAGAAGGGCGTTATACCCACTTTGATTCCGGTACCCACGGTTTTAACGCGCAGACCCCGATGTGGGAAAAGTATCAACGCATGTTAGCTTTGTGGCAGACTTGTCCGCGCCAGTACCATTTAAGTGCAAACGAAATTGCGCAAGTGATTAATGCCTGATGAGGAGGAGCGCGTGACCTACAGAGGTTTTCTGTTTGATTTAGACGGCACGCTGGTGGACTCACTGCCAGCGGTTGAACGAGCCTGGAGCCAGTGGGGTGCCCGTCATGGTATCGACGCTGATGAGATCCTGGATTTCATCCATGGCAAACAGGCGATTACCTCTCTGCGTCATTTCATGGCAGGCCAGTCGGAAGAGGCTATTCAGGCGGAGTTTGTCGCGCTGGAGCAGGCTGAAGCGGCAGACACCGACGGTGTGCAGGCGCTGCCAGGCGCCCATGCGCTGCTGAACCGGCTGAACGAGCTGCAGATTCCCTGGGCGATCGTCACTTCAGGCTCGGTGCCGGTCGCTCATGCCCGGCACAAAGCCGCGGGATTACCGAAGCCCGCCGTCTTCATTACCGCTGAGCAGGTCGCTAAAGGCAAACCTGAGCCCGATCCTTACCTGCTTGGTGCAGAGAAGCTGGGATTAGCGGCGACGTCATGCGTGGTAGCAGAAGATGCACCCGCCGGTATTCTGTCCGGCCTGAACGCCGGCTGTGCGGTGATTGCTATTAATCCCCCAGCGGAAACGCCACGACTGGATGAGGTGGCGCTTAAGCTCGACTCACTGGCGTCTCTGATTATTACCCGCGAGTCTGATGGCAGCTTTACCTTCAGCCAGCAGGCTTAAAGATCCGCCCGGCGGCCATGCCGTCGGGTTTACAGTGGCGTATCCTGCGAAATTTCATCCAGCGACAGGCTGAAGCTTGGAATAAACACCTCAACGAAGTAATCCATCTCTGGCGAACGCCGCTGTGCCAGGGTCTTTTCCAGCCGCGCTTTGGCCAGCAGAAATTCGTTATTGCCGGCAGACAGCTCCTCAAGACATTTTACATAGGCACAGAGCGCATCTGCCTGTTTCACCACGGCCTGCTCCTCTTCGCTATGCAGATGCTCGTCGATCAGCGGGCGATAGATCGCCTTAAACTCTTCCGGCAGCATCTCAATCAGTTTCTGCTGGGCAATCTTCTCGATTTTCTTATATTCGTGGGCAATCTGTGCGTTGTAATACTTAACCGGAGTGGGTAAATCGCCGGTGAGCACTTCGCTGGCGTCATGATAAAGCGCCAGCATGGCGATGCGGTCGGCGTTAAGCGAACCACTGAATTTAAGGTTTTTGATGACGGCCAGCGCGTGCGCCACCATGGCGACCTGCAGACTGTGTTCAGAAACATTCTCGGTACGCACATTGCGCATCAGTGGCCAGCGGTTGATCAGCTTAAGACGGGAGAGGTGAGCAAAGAAGTGGCTTTGTGTCATGAGCGTTCCTGTTAGCAGGCAGGGGAGAGACAGGCTCTCCCCAAATAGCGTCAGTATACGCGGGCGTGATTACTGGCGATAGCCTTGCAGGAAGCGACCAAACTTATTAATCGCCATCTCCAGATCATCCACACGAGGCAGCGTAACAATGCGCAGGTGATCGGGCCATGGCCAGTTGAACGCGCTACCCTGTACCAGCAGCACCTTCTCCTGAAGCAGAAAATCCAGCACCATTTTTTGATCGTCAAAAATATTGAATTTTTTGGCGTCAATTTTCGGGAACATGTAGAGCGCGCCCTGCGGCTTCACACAGCTGACGCCGGGAATATCGTTGATCAATTCCCAGGCACGCTGGCGCTGCTCATAAAGACGACCACCAGGCATGATAAATTCGCTGATGCTTTGGTAGCCGCCCAGCGCCGTCTGGATGGCATGCTGGGCCGGTACGTTGGCACACAGGCGCATAGACGCGAGCATCTCCAGCCCTTCAATGTAGCCTTTCGCATGTTTCTTTGGCCCGTTCAGTACCATCCAACCCTGACGGAAACCGGCTACACGATAGGTTTTAGAAAGGCCATTGAAGGTCACGGTCAGCAGATCTGGGGCCAGGGCTGCGATGCAGTGGTGCTGTGCCTCGTCGTAAAGGATCTTATCGTAGATCTCATCGGCAAAAATAATCAGGTTATGCTGACGCGCAATCTCAACCACCTCTAACAGCAGCTCTTTGCTGTAGACCGCGCCGGTCGGGTTATTCGGGTTGATAATCACGATACCGCGGGTACGCGGGGTGATCTTGCTGCGGATATCATCCAGGTCAGGGAACCAGCCTGCTGACTCATCACACAGATAGTGCACCGCTTTTCCGCTGGAAAGGGAAACCGCAGCCGTCCACAACGGATAGTCAGGCGCTGGCACCAGCATTTCGTCGCCGCTGTTCAGTAACGCCTGCATCGCCTGCACGATGAGCTCTGAAACGCCGTTGCCAATGTAGATATCTTCTACCGTGACATCACGCATGTCGCGCGCCTGATAGTGCTGCATGATCGCTTTTCGGGCGGAATAGAGACCCTTGGAGTCGCAATAGCCCTGAGCACTGGGAAGATTACGAATCACATCGACCAGAATCTCATCCGGTGCTTCGAAACCAAACGGCGCCGGATTGCCGATGTTCAGCTTAAGAACTTTATTGCCTTCTTCTTCGAGACGCTTCGCCTCTTTCAGGACCGGGCCACGGATGTCATAACAGACGTTATCGAGTTTTCCGGATTTATCTATTTGAAAAGTCATTGTTACCGCCTTAACGGGCAGAATCCTTTTTGGCTGCCACTGAAATCGAACCAGCACAATGTACTCTCCTGTCGGTCACAAATGAAGGGTGCCGCCCCGTTTTGGCGGGTTCAACAACTATTTAGACGGTGAGTAGCGTAAAAAATATTTACTAAGGCGTGAGGTGGTTGATAAAACCAGAAATGATGCATATAGAAATATTTTAAACTATCTAAAGCGGGGCTGAGACAACATATGGCTTGGGTATTGTGAAATGAAATATGAACGTTATGGAAAGGACGCTTTTCTTTGCACCTGAAATATACACTCAGGTAAATAGTTAAAGGATATTTTATAAACGTTCACTTTGTGGACAATTTTATGACGCGTGCAACGACTACGCCTTAACACTGCTTAAGAGTGGCCTGTTTAAGGCCTTGTGATCGCCGGAAAAGTACCAAATGAAGAGGTGTTTCTGGCACGCTTTTATCAGGATTGTGAGCAGTACTTAACACTTCTTCACTAAATTTCGGAACGCTGAAGGCTTAAAAAGTGATCAATAATGTGGCATAAGGGTCCGGAAATGCCTTTAGCACAAAATTTACAGCGCTTTTCACAAAATCATTTCCATTTTGAAGTCAAAAATGATTAAGTATAATTTATTATTTAATGCACATAGCCGCTTCGTCTTGCTGGCCTGAAAAGTGCGATTTTTATCCCGCCCGATAATTTCTGGTGGGAATAAGACAACTACGCAACTTCCTGCATTTGCGCACCCCAGCGCCATCGGTTCAGAAGTTGTATCTGTCTTGAGAGCACCGTGACCCTTTCAGTTGAGTCAGCAGTGCCGGTTCCAGATGAATTTTTTTTGTGTCAGTCTTCACACAGGACTGTCATTAAGCACCATTACTGCTTATCACTTTGATAAGCTTGTAATAACACCAGGGTAGTAGTTCGTAAAAATCTTATAAGTGAAGAAAAAACATGACTAATGCAAATCGTCCGATACTCAATCTCGACCTCGATCTGCTGAGAACTTTCGTTGCCGTTGCGGATTTGAATACCTTTGCAGCGGCCGCTGCAGCGGTCTGCAGAACCCAGTCAGCAGTCAGTCAGCAGATGCAGCGTCTGGAACAATTGGTAGGTAAAGAGCTGTTTGCCAGACATGGACGTAATAAGCTGTTAACAGAGCACGGGATCCAGCTTTTAGGCTATGCCAGAAAAATCCTTCGTTTCAACGACGAAGCCTGCACTTCGCTGATGTACAGTAATATTCAGGGCGTGCTGACCATTGGTGCCTCTGATGACACCTCTGACACTATTCTGCCTTTCCTGTTAAACCGGGTAACCTCGGTTTATCCGAAACTGGCAATCGATGTTCGGGTTAAACGTAATCCGTTTATGATGGAAATGCTCAATCAGGGTGAAGTGGACCTGGTTGTGACGACCTCAAGCCCGGGTAACTTTACCTATCAGGTACTGCGTACTTCACCTACCTTGTGGTACTGCGCAGCGGATTATATCTTCCAGCGCGGCGAAGCTATTCCATTGGTGCTGCTAGATGAGCCAAGTCCTTACCGCGATATGGCGATTGATCATCTCAATGAAGCTGGCATACCGTGGCGTATCTCATACGTCGCTTCCACACTGGCTGCAGTACGCGCCGCGGTGAAAGCGGGACTGGGCGTGACAGCGCGTCCGGTAGAGATGATGAGCCCGGAACTGCGTGTTATGGGTGCGGCGGAAGGGCTGCCGGTATTGCCGGATACGCAATATCTGCTGTGCCGCAATCCTGACAGCGATAATGAGCTGGCACTGGCTATCTTTAACGCCATGCAGTCCACCAACGACCCGTATAACCTGAGCAATAATCCAGACGGTACGCTGTTGCTGGATGACGAAGAGTAATTTCGCTAACGTGTTGTACTCAACACAGGCATAGTTGCCTTAACAAACGCTTATAAATAGGCCTCTCATTCCCTGAACAGAACGAGAGGCTTTTTTGTGTCTGCGCCTCGCCCGACTCTCCTCACCAGCTCTTCTCCCTGACGTTACCCTCCTGAATAATTTCATCCTGCAATGAACTGAAACGTAAAGACCGAAAAAACGAATCATTTGTTCTGGATCGCTGTTTCAAGTGGAGAAAATTAGCGCACAAAGGACAGAAGTGTGTTCTGGATCAAGAAAATACCCCTGAGAAGGGGAAGGAAAACAGGATGATACCTGTCAAAATATGTTTGTTAAATGCACGATCCATGCATGTGAATACCCGCTACACTAAAATTAACCCTACAGACTGAAGCGATTTAGCTGGAAAGCGGGGCATCATTTGTTAATAATATGATGCAGGTGTGAAATAATGTTTGGATACTTTTGTCAAAGTTGACAAAAGGTTATAGAAAGGAGTAAAAAACCCCATAAAATGGCTGCTTATTACCTGATAACAGCAACATTTAAAAGGTTTTTACCCTTCCCTTGAATCGATGTGGTCAGTTTGCTGCGGGAAACGCGTGCAGGATGCCAGCGCCACTTTTGATGAGTAAGCAATGAGTATGTCAACTACCACCGAAATCATCGCTCAGCACTGGGCGTTTATCGTATTTATCGTTATTGCCTTTGGCCTGTGTGCTTTCATGCTGACCGGAGGATGGCTGCTTGGCGGCAGAGCGCGCGCCCGCTACAAAGACACGCCATTCGAATCGGGCATCGAATCCGTTGGTGATACCCATATCCGCCTGTCGGCGAAATTTTATCTGGTTGCGATGTTTTTCGTCATTTTCGACGTCGAAGCCCTCTTTTTATACGCATGGGCGACTTCAATCCGTGAAAGCGGTTGGATCGGCTTTGTGGAAGCCGCAATTTTCATTTTGGTGCTCCTGGCGGGTCTGGTCTATCTGGTACGCATTGGCGCACTGGACTGGGCGCCAGCTCGTCGTCGCGTGGTGGTGAAAACCACTACGGTCAGCCACACCAATCCTCATAAGCAGTAAAAGAGAGGCAATAAGATGGACTATACGCTCACCCGCATAGACCCGAACGGTGGTGAGAACGACCGTTATCCTCTGCAAAAGCAGGAAATCGTCAGCGATCCGCTGGAGCAGCACGTTCATCGCAGCGTTTATATGGGCAAACTCGAAAATGCCCTGCATGACATCGTGAACTGGGGACGTAAAAACTCCCTCTGGCCCTACAACTTCGGCTTGTCCTGTTGTTACGTAGAGATGACAACGTCGTTCACCGCGGTTCACGACGTGGCGCGTTTTGGTGCGGAAGTTATGCGCGCCTCGCCACGTCAGGCAGATTTCATGGTTATTGCCGGTACGCCGTTTACTAAAATGGCCCCGGTTATTCAGCGTTTGTACGATCAAATGCTGGAACCAAAATGGGTGATCTCCATGGGTGCCTGCGCCAACTCGGGCGGCATGTATGACATCTATTCGGTGGTGCAGGGCGTCGATAAATTCCTGCCGGTCGATGTTTACATTCCTGGCTGCCCGCCACGTCCTGAAGCCTACATGCAGGCACTGCTGCTGTTGCAGGAGTCGATCGGCAAAGAGCGCCGTCCGCTTTCGTGGGTTGTCGGCGACCAGGGCGTTTACCGCGCCAACATGCCTTCAGAGCGTGAAAGAAAACGCTCAGAGCGCATCGCAGTCACAAACCTGCGCAGCCCGGACGAAGTTTAAAACCGTATGGATGGAAAACCGCGCCTGCAGCAGAACATCACAATTTAATGCATGGCCCCATCCTGACGCCTTCATTTGAGTGCCTGAGACCAGGCCGGAATGGTGAGTAACGTATGACAGATTTGACCACGCAAGATCTCGCTCAGCCTCTATGGCAAACCCGTGATCACCTTGATGACCCGGTGATCGGCGAGTTGCGTAACCGTTTTGGGCCGGATGCCTTCACTGTACAGCCAACCCGCACCGGCATTCCGGTGGTCTGGGTTAAGCGTGAACAGATACTGGAAATTACCGAGTTCCTGCGTAAATTACCTAAGCCTTACGTCATGCTGTATGACCTGCATGGCGTGGATGAGCGTTTACGTACCCACCGTGCAGGCCTGCCTGCGGCGGATTTTTCCGTTTTCTACCACCTGCTGTCGATCGAGCGCAACCGCGACATCATGCTCAAGGTGGCACTCTCTGAAAACGACATGCATCTGCCGACCATCACCCGTCTTTTCCCGAATGCCAACTGGTATGAGCGTGAAACCTGGGAGATGTTTGGTATTACCTTTGATGGCCACCCGCACCTGACCCGCATCATGATGCCGTCGACCTGGGAAGGCCATCCGCTGCGTAAGGATTACCCGGCGCGCGCCACCGAATTCGATCCTTTCACGCTGACTAAGCAGAAAGAAGATTTAGAGATGGAGGCGCTGACTTTTAAGCCCGAAGACTGGGGCATGAAGCGCAGTACTACCAACGAAGACTTCATGTTCCTCAACCTCGGGCCTAACCACCCGTCGGCGCACGGTGCATTCCGCATCATTCTGCAGCTGGATGGTGAAGAGATTGTCGACTGCGTGCCTGACATCGGTTATCACCATCGTGGTGCCGAAAAGATGGGTGAACGTCAGTCGTGGCACAGCTACATTCCTTACACAGACCGTATCGAATACCTCGGCGGTTGCGTAAACGAAATGCCGTACGTGCTGGCAGTGGAAAAACTGGCCGGTATCGTGGTGCCCGATCGCGTTAACGTGATCCGTGTCATGCTCTCTGAGCTGTTCCGCATCAACAGCCATCTGCTCTATATCTCCACCTTTATTCAGGACGTCGGTGCCATGACACCGGTGTTCTTTGCCTTTACCGATCGCCAGAAAATCTATGACGTAGTTGAAGCCATTACCGGTTTCCGTATGCATCCGGCCTGGTTCCGCATCGGTGGCGTCGCACACGACCTGCCGCGTGGCTGGGAACGTCTGCTGCGTGACTTCCTGGACTGGATGCCGAAGCGTCTGAAGGAATATGACAAAGCTGCACTGCGTAACACCGTGCTGATTGGTCGTTCTAAAGGCGTGGCTGCGTACAACATGGAAGAGGCGCTGGCGTGGGGCACGACCGGTGCCGGTCTGCGTGCAACGGGTCTCGACTTTGACGTGCGTAAATGGCGTCCCTATTCAGGCTACGAAAACTTCGATTTCGAAATCCCGGTCGGCGACGGCGTCAGCGATGCGTATAGCCGCGTTCAGCTGAAGATGGAAGAGATGTGGCAGTCGCTGCGTATTCTTGAGCAGTGTCTCAATAATATGCCAGAGGGGCCGTTTAAAGCGGATCACCCGCTGACCACGCCGCCACCCAAAGAGCGCACGCTGCAGCACATTGAAACGCTGATTACCCACTTCCTGCAGGTGTCCTGGGGACCGGTGATGCCAGCCAATGAATCGTTCCAGATGATTGAAGCGACGAAAGGGATCAACAGCTACTACCTGACCAGCGATGGCAGCACCATGAGCTACCGCACCCGCGTGCGTACGCCGAGCTTCCCGCATCTGCAGCAGATTCCTTCCGTAATCCGTGGCAGCCTGGTATCCGACCTGATCGTATATCTGGGTAGTATCGATTTTGTTATGTCAGACGTGGACCGCTAATTATGCACGATCAACACATTGCCATTAAAACGATCGACCCTAACGAGGTCTTCGTGCTGAGCGCGGAAGAGCATCACGCTATTGAGCACGAAAAACACCACTACGAAGATGCGCGTGCAGCCTCGATTGAAGCGCTGAAGATCGTGCAGAAACAGCGTGGCTGGGTGCCGGACGGCGCGATCAACGCGATCGCGGATGTGCTGGGTATCCCGGCAAGCGACGTTGAAGGTGTGGCGACGTTTTACAGCCAGATCTTCCGTCAGCCGGTTGGCCGTCATGTGATCCGTTACTGTGACAGCGTGGTCTGTCACATCACCGGTTATCAGGGCATCCAGTCCGCACTGGAACAGCAACTGAATATCAAACCGGGTCAGACCACGGCTGATGGCCGCTTTACGCTGCTGCCAACCTGCTGTCTGGGCAACTGCGACAAGGGCCCAACGATGATGGTGGATGAAGACACGCATGTGCATCTGACGCCGGAAGGCATTCCTTCTTTGCTGGAGCAGTATCAATGACAATTAAACAGATCATTCGTACTGCTGAAACCCATCCGCTGACCTGGCGGATGCGTGACGACAAACAACCTGTCTGGCTTGATGAATACCGCAGCAAAAACGGCTATGCCGGTGCGGAAAAAGCGCTGAAAAGCATGTCACAGGATGAAATCGTCGCAGCAGTGAAAGATTCCGGCCTGAAAGGGCGTGGCGGTGCTGGCTTCTCTACCGGTCTGAAGTGGAGCCTGATGCCGAAAGATGAGTCGATGAACATCCGTTACCTGCTGTGTAACGCCGATGAGATGGAACCCGGCACCTATAAAGACCGCCTGCTGATGGAGCAGATGCCTCATCAGCTGGTGGAAGGGATGCTGATCAGTGCCTTTGCACTGAAGGCTTACCGTGGCTATATCTTCTTACGTGGCGAATACATTGAAGCCGCGGTGCATCTGCGCCGTGCGATTGCTGAAGCGACGGAAGCGGGTTATCTCGGTAAAAATATTCTTGGCACCGGTTTCGACTTTGAGCTGATCGTCCACACCGGCGCAGGGCGTTATATCTGCGGCGAAGAGACGGCGCTGATTAACTCACTGGAAGGCCGTCGTGCTAACCCGCGTTCCAAGCCGCCATTCCCGGCAAGTGCGGGCGCGTGGGGCAAACCGACCTGCGTGAACAACGTGGAAACCCTCTCCAACGTCCCGGCGATTCTGGCCAATGGCGTGGAGTGGTACAAAAACATCTCTAAAAGCGAAGATGCCGGTACCAAAATGATGGGCTTCTCAGGACGGGTGAAAAATCCTGGCGTCTGGGAGCTGCCATTCGGTATCACCGCGCGTGAAATCCTGGAAGATTATGCGGGCGGCATGCGTGATGGGCTGAAGTTTAAAGCCTGGCAGCCGGGCGGCGCAGGCACCGATTTCCTCACCGACCAGCATCTGGATCTGCCGATGGAGTTTGCCAGCATCGGCAAAGCAGGCAGCCGTCTCGGCACCGCGCTGGCGATGGCGGTCGATCACGAAATCAATATGGTCTCGCTGGTGCGCAACCTGGAAGAGTTCTTTGCCCGAGAGTCGTGCGGCTGGTGTACACCGTGTCGCGATGGCCTGCCGTGGAGCGTGAAAATTCTGCGTGCGCTGGAGCAGAAGCAGGGTCAGCCAGGGGACATCGAAACCTTACTGCAACTTTGCCGTCAGCTTGGCCCGGGTAAAACCTTCTGTGCGCATGCGCCGGGTGCGGTTGAGCCGCTGCAGAGTGCGATTAAATATTTCCGTGAAGAGTTTGAAGCTGGCATGGCTCCGCAGGTGTTTGGCAATACCCGCGCCATTGGCGGGATCCAGCCAAACCTGCTGAAAGCGCGCTGGTAATTCGCCGCAGCACACGGAATAGGCCTGGTGCCGCCGCCCGGACAATGTCGTGCGTCGGGGCAAGAATATGATTAACGCTCGTCTCTGACGAGCCTTACGGAAGCATGTCACTATGGCTACAATTCATGTAGACGGTAAAGAGTATGATGTGAACGGAGCGGACAACCTGCTACAGGCATGTCTCTCTCTGGGCCTTGATATTCCTTACTTTTGCTGGCATCCGGCGCTGGGAAGCGTTGGGGCCTGCCGCCAGTGTGCGGTAAAGCAATTCCAGAATGCCGAAGATACCCGCGGCCGTCTTGTCATGTCCTGCATGACGCCGGCCTCTGACGGCACATTCATCTCCATCGATGATGGCGAAGCGAAAGAGTTCCGCGAAAGCGTGGTGGAGTGGCTGATGACCAACCACCCGCACGACTGCCCGGTGTGTGAAGAGGGCGGTAACTGTCACCTGCAGGATATGACAGTCATGACCGGCCACAGCTTCCGCCGCTATCGCTTCACTAAGCGTACCCACCGTAATCAGGATCTCGGCCCATTCATCTCCCACGAGATGAACCGCTGTATCGCCTGTTACCGCTGCGTGCGTTACTACAAAGATTATGCCGATGGCAAAGATCTGGGTGTCTACGGCGCGCACGACAACGTCTACTTTGGTCGCCCGGAAGACGGCACGCTGGAGAGCGAATTCTCCGGTAACCTGGTTGAAATCTGCCCGACCGGCGTCTTCACCGACAAAACCCACTCCGAACGCTACAACCGTAAATGGGATATGCAGTTTGCGCCGAGCATCTGCCAGCAGTGCAGCGTTGGCTGTAACACCAGCCCGGGTGAGCGTTATGGTGAGTTACGCCGTATCGAAAACCGTTATAACGGCACTGTAAACCACTATTTCCTGTGTGACCGTGGCCGCTTTGGCTATGGCTACGTGAACCGTAAAGATCGCCCACGTCAGCCGATGCTGCTGCGCGGCAACGACTGGGTCACACTGAACGCAGAGCAGGCGGTTAACGCTGGTGCAGATTTGCTGCGTCAGGCGAAGAAAGTGATTGGTATCGGCTCGCCGCGCGCCAGCATTGAAAGTAACTTCGCCCTGCGTGAACTGGTGGGTGCAGAGAACTTCTCAACCGGCATGGCAGCGGGCGAACAGGCTCGTCTTGAACTGATGCTCAACGTCCTGCGCGAGGGCGGTATCTATACGCCATCGCTACGTGAAATTGAAAGCTACGACGCGGTGCTGGTGCTGGGTGAAGACCTGACACAGGTGGGCGCACGCGTGGCGCTCTCTGTGCGTCAGGCAGTGAAAGGCAAAGCGCGTGATATGGCCGCTGCGCAAAAAGTCGCAGACTGGCAGATCGCCGCCATCATGAACATCGGTCAGAACGCCAAACATCCGCTGTTTGTTACCCACGTTGATGAAACCCGTCTGGATGATATCGCGGCATGGAGCTATCGTGCGCCGGTTGAAGATCAGGCGCGCCTCGGCTTCGCTATCGCCAGTGCACTGGATGAGTCTGCACCTGCGGTCACCGATTTCGACAGCAAACTCAGCGGGAAAATGGATGTTGTCGTGCAGGCGCTGGCCGGCGCGAAAAAGCCCTTAATTATCTCCGGTACCCACTCAGGCAGCAGCGCAGTGATTGAAGCCGCGGCTAACGTGGCGAAAGCCCTGAAGGCACGCGGTGCAGATGTCGGCATTACTCTGCTGGCAGGTCACGCGAACAGCATCGGCCTGGGCATGATTGGCGGCAATCCGCTGGAGCAGGCGCTGGAGCAGCTGAGCAACGGTGAAGCCGATGCGCTGGTGGTGCTGGAAAATGACCTTTATCGCCATGCGCCGAAAGCACTGGTAGATGCGGCACTGGCTCAGACCACTAACGTGATTGTGGTTGATCATCAGCGTACTGCAACGCTCGAGAAAGCGGGTCTGGTGTTATCTACCGCCAGCTTTGCTGAAAGTGATGGCACCTCGATTAACCATGAAGGCCGCGCTCAGCGCTTCTTCCAGGTTTACGACCCTGCCTATTACGACAACAACATTGTGATGCTGGAAAGCTGGCGCTGGCTGCACTCGCTGCACAGCACGCTGGAAAGCCGTCATGTGGACTGGACGCAGCTCGATCACGTGATCGATGCGGTAGTCACCCGTCTGCCACAGCTCGCGGGTATTAAAGAAGCCGCACCTGACGCCAGCTTCCGCATCCGTGGTCAGAAACTGTCACGCTCTCCGATCCGTGCCAGTGGACGTACTGCAGCACGCGCGAATATCAGCGTTCATGAACCGCGTCAGCCGCAGGACCAGGACACGATGTTCGCCTTCTCAATGGAAGGGAACAACCAGCCCTCTGCACCGCGTTCACAGATTCCGTTTGCCTGGGCACCAGGCTGGAACTCACCGCAGGCGTGGAACAAGTTCCAGGCAGAAGTGGGCGGCAAACTGCGTCATGGCGATCCGGGCGTGCGCCTGTTTGAAGCCAGCGCAGGTGAGTTACCCTGGTTCACTACTGTACCAAAAGCCTTTGTCAGTGATGCGCAGTGGCGCGTGGCACCTTTATATCGGCTGTTCGGCAGCGAAGAGATGTCACAGCGTTCACCGGTCTTCCAGCAGCGTATGGCTGAGCCTGCGCTGGTGATTAACCCGGAGGATGCGGCAAAACTGGGCGTCAACAATGGCGCGGCGGTGGAGTTCAGCTGTGCCGGTGAGACAGTGCGTCTGCCGGTCCGTTTCTCGGCGTCACTGCAGGCGGGACAGATTGGTCTGCCGCTGGGTATGCCGGGCGTTCCACCATTCCTGGCGAACGGTAAAATCGACACTCTGCAGGAGGCGGCGCAATGAGCTGGTTAACACCGGACGTTATCGACATTCTGCTGGCCATTGTTAAAGCCATCGTGATTCTGCTGGTGGTGGTGGCCTGCGGCGCGTTCATGAGCTTCGCCGAGCGTCGTCTGCTCGGCCTGTTCCAGAACCGTTATGGGCCAAACCGCGTAGGCTGGGGCGGCTCGCTGCAGCTGGTGGCGGACATGATCAAAATGTTCTTCAAAGAGGACTGGGTCCCGCCGTTTACCGACCGCTTTATCTTTACCCTTGCACCGGTTATCGCCTTTGTTTCACTGCTGCTGGCTTTTGCTATCGTGCCGGTTTCGCCCACCTGGATGGTAACAGACCTGAATATCGGTCTGCTGTTCTTCCTGATGATGGCGGGCCTTGCGGTCTACGCGGTGCTGTTTGCTGGCTGGTCGAGTAACAACAAATACTCGCTGCTGGGTGCGATGCGCGCCTCGGCGCAGACCCTGAGCTACGAAGTGTTCCTGGGTCTGTCGCTGATGGGTGTGGTAGCACAGGCGGGCTCGTTCAATATGAACGATATCGTCAACAGCCAGACGCATCTGTGGAACATCATTCCGCAGTTCTTCGGTTTCGTGACCTTCTGTATTGCGGGCGTGGCGGTGTGTCACCGTCATCCGTTTGACCAGCCAGAAGCGGAGCAGGAACTGGCGGACGGCTACCACATTGAATATGCCGGTATGAAGTTCGGCCTGTTCTTTGTCGGCGAATATGTGGCGATTACCACCGTTTCAGCGCTGATCGTAACGCTGTTCTTTGGTGGCTGGCACGGACCTTTCCTGCCGCCGTTCATCTGGTTCGCCCTGAAAACGGCGTTCTTTATGATGATGTTCATCCTGATCCGTGCTGCGCTTCCGCGTCCACGCTACGACCAGGTGCTGTCATTCGGCTGGAAAGTGTGTCTGCCGTTGACGCTGTTGAACCTGCTGGCGACTGCCGCAGTGATTCTCTACACAGCGCCGTAAGGGGTTAACAAATGACTTTGAAAGATATTGTCGTAGGTTTCGGCACGACAGTTCGCAGTATCTGGCTGATCGGGCTGCACGCCTTCGCCAAACGTGAAACGCAGATGTACCCGGAAGAGCCGGTTTATCTGCCACCGCGCTATCGTGGCCGTATCGTGTTAACCCGCGATCCGGACGGCCAGGAGCGTTGCGTTGCCTGTAACCTGTGTGCGGTTGCCTGTCCGGTTGGCTGTATTTCACTGCAGAAAGCTGAAACCAAAGATGGCCGCTGGTACCCGGAGTTCTTCCGCATCAACTTCTCACGCTGCATCTTCTGTGGCATGTGTGAGGAAGCCTGTCCGACCACGGCGATTCAGCTGACGCCCGATTTTGAACTGGGTGAGTTTAAGCGTCAGGATCTGGTGTATGAGAAGGACGATCTGCTGATTTCGGGGCCGGGTAAATATCCGGAGTACAACTTCTACCGCATGGCAGGTATGGCGATTGACGGTAAAGATAAGGGCGAAGCGGAAAACGAAGCGAAGCCTATCGACGTCAAAGGCTTATTACCTTAAGGAGCAAGGCATGGAATTTGCGTTTTATCTTTGCGGACTGGTGGCGGTGCTGACGACGTTGCGCGTCATTACCCACACTAATCCGGTACATGCGTTGCTGTACCTGATCGTTTCGCTATTGTCGATTGCGGGCGTCTTCTTCTCGATGGGGGCCTATTTTGCCGGTGCCCTGGAGATCATCGTCTACGCCGGGGCCATCATGGTGCTGTTCGTCTTCGTGGTTATGATGCTGAACCTGGGCAAACAGACCGAGAAGCAGGAGCGCGAGTGGCTCAGTCCGTCGCTGTGGATTGGCCCGGGCATCGTTTCATTACTGCTGCTGGTGGTAATGATCTACGCCATCCTGACAGCCAATGACCAGGGCATTGATGGCACCATCATCGACGCCAAAGCGGTCGGCATCAGCCTGTTTGGTCCTTATGTGCTGGCGGTTGAACTGGCTTCGATGCTGCTGCTGGCGGGTCTGGTCGTGGCGTTCCATATCGGTCGTGAAGAGCGTCAGGGCGAAGTCCTGAGTAACCGTAATGCTGACGCCGCTCAGGTGAAAAAGGAGAACGCATGATCCCGTTACAACATGGATTGATTCTTGCTGCCGTGCTGTTTGTCCTTGGACTGACGTCGCTGGTGATACGCCGCAATCTGCTGTTTATGCTGATCGGCCTTGAAATCATGATCAACGCCGCCGCTTTAGCTCTGGTGGTTGCCGGGAGCTACTGGGGTCAGGCCGATGGACAGGTGATGTATATCCTGGCTATCAGCCTGGCGGCAGCGGAAGCCAGTATTGGTCTGGCACTGCTGCTTCAGCTCTATCGTCGTCGTCAGACGCTGAACATTGATACTGTGAGCGAGATGCGCGGATGAATCTTCTCTATTTAACTGTCTTGTTTCCGCTGATCGGCTTTCTGCTGTTAGCGTTTTCCCGCGGTCGCTGGTCAGAGAACCTGTCGGCCACGGTGGGTATGGGATCGGTGGGTCTGGCAGCACTGACTACGGCAATGATCGGTTTCGACTTCTTCGCCAATGGCCAGCAAGCTTACACCCAGGCACTCTGGACGTGGATGCATGTCGGCAATTTCGACATGAAGGTGAATCTGACGCTGGACGGCCTGTCGCTGACCATGCTGTCGGTCGTAACCGGCGTCGGCTTCTTCATTCATATGTTCGCCTCCTGGTACATGCGTGGAGAGGAGGGCTACTCCCGCTTCTTCGCCTACACCAACCTGTTTATCGCCAGCATGGTGGTTCTGGTGCTGGCCGATAACCTGATGCTGATGTATCTGGGCTGGGAAGGGGTAGGGCTCTGCTCTTATCTGCTGATCGGTTTCTACTACAGCAATCCGGAAAACGGCAAAGCGGCGATGAAAGCGTTCATCATTACCCGCGTGGGCGACGTCTTTCTGGCATTCGGTCTGTTCATTCTCTACAACGAGCTGGGCACGCTGAACTTCCGCGAGATGATGGAACTGGCTCCGGCGCACTTTGCTGCAGACAACCATATGCTGCAGTGGGCGACGCTGATGCTGCTGGGTGGCGCGGTCGGTAAATCGGCACAGCTGCCATTGCAGACCTGGCTGGCCGATGCGATGGCGGGTCCGACACCGGTTTCGGCGCTGATTCACGCCGCGACCATGGTGACGGCGGGTGTTTACCTGATTGCCCGCAGCCACGGTCTCTTCCTGCTGACGCCGGAAGTGCTGCATCTGGTTGGTATCATCGGGGCGGTTACCCTGGTGCTGGCGGGCTTTGCCGCGCTGGTGCAGACCGACATCAAACGCGTTCTCGCTTACTCCACCATGAGCCAGATTGGCTACATGTTCCTGGCGCTGGGCGTTCAGGCGTGGGATGCGGCGATTTTCCATCTGATGACGCACGCCTTCTTTAAAGCATTACTGTTCCTCTCCTCGGGTTCAGTGATTCTGGCCTGCCATCACGAGCAGAACATCTTCAAAATGGGTGGCTTGCGTAAGAGCATTCCGCTGGTCTACACCTGCTTCCTGGTCGGTGGCGCGGCGCTGGCGGCACTGCCGCTGATTACGGCGGGCTTCTACAGTAAAGATGAAATTCTGTTTGGTGCGCTGGCTAACGGCCACATTAATCTGATGGTAGCGGGTCTGGTCGGGGCGTTCCTGACCTCCATCTATACCTTCCGCATGATCTTCATCGTGTTCCATGGCGAAGAGAAAATTCATGCACACGCCGGTAAAGGCATTACCCATCATCTGCCGCTGATTGTGCTGCTGCTGCTCTCCACCTTTATTGGTGCGCTGATTACGCCACCGCTGGCGGGTGTACTGCCAGCCAATGAGTTCGGTGAAGCGGGCAAAGTGGGACTGGAAATCACCTCGGGCGTGGTCGCGATTGTCGGCATTCTGATCGCTGCCGCACTGTGGCTGGGCAAACGTGAGCTGGTAACCCGTATCGCAAACAGTGCACCGGGCCGCTTCTTCGGCACCTGGTGGTTTGCGGCATGGGGCTTCGACTGGCTCTACGATAAAGTGTTCGTCAAACCTTACCTGGGTATTGCGTGGCTGCTGAAGCGCGACCCACTGAATGGTCTGATGAACCTGCCTGCGCTGCTGTCACGCATTGCCAATAAAGGTCTGGTGGTCAGTGAAAATGGCTACCTGCGCTGGTACGTGGCGTCAATGAGTGTGGGTGCCGTGCTGGTGCTGGCTCTGCTGCTGGTGATTTAAAGATTGATGAGCGGGGCAGGTTAGTTAACCTGCCCATTGAGAATGTCAAAAATTGTCCTGAGCAAGGGCGTTATCGTCGCAGCCAGTTTGGTTACCGCCAGCGCGCAGCAACGGAGCATACCGAGGTATGTGAGGATTGCGAGCACTGCCGGGAAGCAAAATGGCAAGTAAGATAGCCCGAACTAAGACAAAGAAAAGGGAAGTGTGCCGTGTTATTACCTTGGCTAATTATCATACCCTTCGTCGGCGGTCTGATCTGCTGGCTTACTGAGCGCCTTGGCGCGAAGGTGCCACGCTGGATCGCGCTGATCACCATGGGGCTGACGTTGGCGCTTTCACTGCAACTCTGGTTGCAGGGAGGCTATTCACTGACGCAGGCAGCGGGCATTCCGCAGTGGCAGTCAAGTTTCTCCGTTCCGTGGATCCCACGCTTCGGCATCAGCTTCCATTTAGCCATTGATGGCCTGTCGCTGCTGATGGTGGTGCTGACCGGTCTGCTCGGTCTGATGGCGGTGCTCTGTTCCTGGAATGAGATTTCAAAGTATCAGGGCTTCTTCCATCTGAATCTGATGTGGATCCTGGGCGGCGTAATCGGTGTGTTCCTCTCCATCGACCTGTTCCTGTTCTTCTTCTTCTGGGAAATGATGCTGGTGCCGATGTACTTCCTCATCGCGCTCTGGGGTCATAAAGCATCGGACGGTAAAACCCGTATCTCCGCCGCGACCAAATTCTTCATCTATACCCAGGCTTCGGGTCTGGTGATGCTGATTGCGATTCTGGGCCTGGTGTTTGTCCACTACAACGCGACCGGCATCTGGACATTCAACTACGAACAGCTGCTGCAGACGCCAATGTCGAGCGGTGTTGAATATCTGCTGATGCTGGGCTTCTTTATCGCCTTTGCGGTCAAGATGCCGGTAGTACCGTTGCACGGCTGGCTGCCGGATGCGCACAGTCAGGCACCCACAGCCGGTTCTGTTGACCTGGCGGGTATCCTGCTGAAAACCGCGGCTTACGGCTTACTCCGTTTCAGCCTGCCGCTGTTCCCGAACGCGTCAGCCGAGTTTGCGCCGATCGCCATGTGGCTGGGCATCATCGGTATCTTCTACGGTGCCTGGATGGCTTTCTCGCAGACCGATATCAAACGTCTGATTGCTTATACCTCCATTTCGCACATGGGCTTTGTACTGATTGCCATCTACACCGGCAGCCAGCTGGCGCTGCAGGGTGCGGTGATTCAGATGATTGCGCACGGTCTGTCCGCTGCGGCACTCTTCATTCTGTGTGGTCAGCTGTATGAGCGTCTGCATACCCGTGATATGCGTCAGATGGGTGGCCTGTGGTCGCGCATCAAATGGATTCCGGGTCTGTCGCTGTTCTTTGCTGTCGCCAACCTCGGTATGCCGGGCACCGGTAACTTTGTCGGCGAATTTATGATTCTGACCGGCAGCTTCCAGGTGGTGCCGATGATTATCATCATCGCGACCTTTGGTCTGGTGTTCGCTTCGATTTACTCGCTGGTGATGATGCAGCGTGCTTACTACGGCGAAGCGAAATCGAAAGATCCGCTGCCAGGCATGTCACCGCGTGAGTTTATGACCATCGGTGTTCTGGTGGTGCTGCTGGTGCTGCTGGGCGTCTATCCACAGCCGATTCTGGATACTTCGCACGCTGCCATGAGCAATATTCAGCAGTGGTTTACCGCTTCAATTTCAACTACAAGGCCGTAATTCGCCATGACAATAACTCCTCACCAATTGATTGCGTTGCTACCGCTGTTAATCGTCGGATTGACGGTGGTGGTTGTGATGCTGTCCATTGCCTGGCGACGCAACCACTTCGTTAATGCCACGCTAACGGTAGTTGGCCTGAACCTGGCGCTGCTCTCGCTCTACTTTGTCGGTCAGGTCGGGGCAATGGATGTCACGCCGCTGCTGCGCGTCGATGGCTATTCGATGTTTTACACCGCGCTGGTGATGCTGGCGAGCCTGGCGACCTGTACCTTTGCCTATCCATGGCTGGCGGGTTACCCGGACAACAAAGATGAGTTCTACCTGCTGGTGCTGATTGCGGCGCTGGGTGGCATCGTGCTGGCCAGTGCTAACCATCTGGCTTCGCTGTTCATCGGCATTGAGCTGTTGTCGCTACCGCTGTTTGGTCTGATTGGCTACGCTTTCCGCCAGAAACGTTCGCTGGAAGCGGCGCTGAAATACACCATTCTTTCTGCGGCGGCCTCATCGTTCCTGCTGTTTGGCATTGCGCTGATCTACGCTGATTCCGGTAACCTGAGCTTCGTGGCGCTGGGTCAGAGCCTGACAGACAGCATGATCCACGAGCCACTGCTGCTGGTGGGTCTGGGCATGATGATTATCGGTCTGGGCTTCAAGCTGTCGCTGGTTCCGTTCCACCTCTGGACGCCCGATGTTTATCAGGGGGCGCCTGCACCGGTTTCAACCTTCCTGGCCACCGCCAGCAAGATTGCCATCTTCGGTGTCATCATGCGTCTGTTCATGTATGCGCCGGTGACTGACAGCGAAGCGGTGCGAACGGTACTGGCCATGATCGCGTTTGTGTCGATTCTGTTCGGTAACCTGATGGCGATTTCGCAGAGCAACATCAAGCGTCTGCTGGGTTACTCCTCTATCGCCCATCTCGGTTATCTGCTGGTCGCGCTGATTGCGGTGAAAGATCATCAGCTGTCGCTGGAAACCTCGGGTGTTTACCTGGCGGGTTATCTGTTCAGCAGCCTGGGTGCCTTTGGTGTGGTGAGCCTGATGTCCAGCCCGTATCGTGGCCCGGATGCCGACTCGCTCTACTCCTATCGTGGTCTGTTCTGGCATCGTCCTGTCCTGTCTGCGGTCATGACGGTGATGATGTTGTCGCTGGCAGGTATCCCGATGACGCTGGGCTTTATCGGTAAATTCTACGTTATCGCGTCAGGTGTCAGTGCTCACCTGTGGTGGCTGACCGGTGCCGTGGTCGCGGGCAGCGCGATTGGCCTCTATTACTATCTGCGCGTGACGGTCAGTCTCTACCTCAGCCCGCCGGAACTGCATACCCGTGACACCCCGGCTAACTGGGCATTTACGGCCGGTGGTGTGGTCGTGCTGATCTCCGCCATTCTGGTGCTGCTGTTAGGGGTTTACCCGCAGCCGCTGATCAGACTGGTGCAGATGGCTCAGCCGCTGATGTAAGCAGGTATCTGCAACTGATGAATCAGGCCTCCGGGCCTGATTTTTTTTGCCTTTAAGACGAGGTAACCCTGCCGATGCTGGATGGCGGCACCGTTCTGATGTAGCGTGTTGTGATTAGCAAGGAGAGACCATGAACATTGACTGGCAGGATAAACACCATAGCGAACTCACCGCCCGGGAACTTTATGACTTACTGGCATTGCGCAGTGCCGTGTTCGTCGTGGAACAGCAGTGCGCGTATCAGGATGTGGATGGCAAAGATTTGCAGGCAGGAAACCGGCATCTGCTGGGGATAGCGGATGGCCAGTTGGTGGCCTATGCGCGACTTCTCTCGCCGGAAGATAAGACCAGCCCGGTAAAAATCGGACGGGTGATTGTGTCCGATCGGGTGCGTGGTGCGCGGCTGGGCAGCCGTCTGATGGAGAAGGCGATCAGCCGTTGTCAGCTGCACTGGCCGGGTCACGATCTGTTTCTCTCCGCTCAGGCACATCTGGAAAATTTTTACGGGCAGTATGGCTTTGTGGCGGCAGGGGAGAGCTACCTGGAAGATGGCATTCCGCATATTGATATGGTGAAAACTGCGCTATAAAAAAGGCGAGGCCTGAGCCTCGCCTGTTTCCATCAACCCACCGTCATCTGACGGTCATCGACATATTTGCGCTGATCCGGCGCAGGCGGGAAATACTGATAAAGCCACGTTTCACTCAGCGTCTCATCCTTGCTACGCAGGAACAGACGCATTTCCACCGGCTGAGTGGAATCACTGTTCGGATACCAGTCAAACAGAATGCGGTATCCCTTCAGCGGATCGACATACAGAATTTCAACCTGCTTCACGCTGCCCGATGAGACAGTAATCACCGGCTCAATGCCTTTCGGCGCGGCAGCCTGCAGATCACCACCAATAAAATCGATGGCGAAGCGACGGCACCAGGTTTCAGGGAAGTGCTCGCCAGGCGCCCAGCCTTCCGGGAAGCCACCGATACCGGTACGGGTGGCATCCACACGCGCCAGACCGCTTCGCACTGGCGGCAGACCACTCCAGTAGAGTTTGTAGGAGAAGTTCAGCTCACTACCCGCTTTGACCGGTTCCGCCGGTTGCCAGAAGCAGACGATGTTATCCAGCGTTTCACCCGTGGTTGGGATCTCCATCAGGTTGATCGCGCCTTTGCCCCACTTGCCGACCGGCTCAACCCACAGGCTCGGACGTTTGTCATACCAGCCAATCACATCCTGGTAATCTTTGAAGTCGTGATTCAGCTGCAGCAGGCCAAAGCCACGCGGATTCTCATCTTCATAGGCGTTGAACTGCAGACGCTGCGGATTATTCAGCGGGCGGGCAATCCATTCGCCTTTACCGGTCCACATCGCCAGACGATCGGAGTCGTGGATCTGCGGATGGTAAGTGTTGCACATGCGACGTTCGTTGGTGCCGCAGCTGAACATGCTGGTCATTGGCGAGATGCCGATCTGACGGATCTCTTTACGGGCAAACAGGTGGTTTTCTACTTCCATTACCACGCGTTTCTCTTCGCAATGAATGATGAACTTATAAGCACCGGTAAGGCTGGCACCATCCAGCAGGGCGTAACAGGTGAAAGTGGTATCTTCCGCTTTTGGCGTTTCAAACCAGAAGGCGGTGAAGTCCGGGAACTCTTCCTGACCGTTGCTGAAAGTGTTAATCGCCACGCCACGCGCCGAGAGACCGTACTGGAAGGTATCGTCAACGGCACGGAAGTAGCTTGCGCCGAGGAAAGAGACGATGTCGCGACGGGCCAGCTCCGGCTTTTTAAAGGCGCGGAAACCGGCGAAGCCGAGGTCAGTTTTGCCCTCCAGCTGCTTTGTATCCACGTGGGCGTTGTTGTAGTTGAACAGCTCGGGGCGGAAATGAATTTCGCGCGCCTCGCGGCTTGCGCCGTCAACAGAGAACATACGGATGCGACGCTTAAAGCCCATACCAACATGGAAGAACTGCACATCCAGTTGACGGTCAGGCAGGTTATTCCACAGCGAGTGGTTAGCGTCATACTGAATTTCGTTGTACGCCTGCGGGGTCAGTGTAGCCAGCGTCTCCGGCAGCGCGCCTGGTGCACCGCCCCAGGGTTTTTTAGCCAGCGCGGCCGCGTTTTTCTTCAGTACGTCAAAATCGAAGCGTACGGCGGTTCCGTCAGCAATGCCATCTTCTGCCCATGCGGATTGCGCAAACAGCGTTGACAGGCCGGTCATGCCGCTGACGGCGGAGAAGGCCATTGACGCTTTCATAAACATTCTTCGATTCATGCCAGAGATCATTCCTTAGCTGTTCGAGGGTGTCGTGACTGTTGTGCCAAATGCACTTTTATGGCCCGATAATCACAGGCAACAGAGGGGTACGACAGTAGGGTTACTGGAAAATTCAGTCCCGACAAAATTTATCAGATTAATCAAAGAAGCGAAGCGAAATTCGGCGGTTGCCGTGGCGTCTTACACTTCTTTGCGCAGCGAAACGGTGCACCGCCTGAGTTGAGCAACTTTAGCAGATGAAAAATCAGGTGATTCCTGGATCAGGAAAACAGCAGAGCGCCAGATTATGACTATAGTTAATGAACTGCTTTGCAATTCACACGGAGGAAACGATGGTAAACCAGACAAATCAATTCGAAACGAACCTCGATGACGATATTGCGTTACTGACCGAAACGCTGGAAGAAGTGCTTAAGGCATCAGGCGATCCGGCCGATCAGAAGTACATTGAGCTCAAAAGCAAAGCCGAACAGGCGCTGAACGATGTGAAATCCCGTGTCAGCCAGGCGTCAGATAGCTATTACTATTGCGCTAAACAGGCGGCTTACCGCGCTGACGATTACGTGCATGAAAAACCGTGGCAGGGCGTCGGTATTGGCGCAACTGCCGGTCTGGTGCTCGGTCTGCTGCTGGCCCGTCGCTAATCGCGACCTGCTCATTCAGATGTAGCAGACAACTGCAGTGAAAAAACGGCGGGGAAATCCCGCCGTTTTTGTTGACTTCTTACTGTCCTGAATTCACTCATCTGCGCCATTGAATCCCGCTCAACCCTCTGACATTTAAGCGCAACGTGCTGCCTTAGCCGCAACAATCACAATCGCTGGTAATGCCGATTGTGTTTCCCGGGTGGACTTCATACAGTGAAGCAAACGTGAAAAGGAGAATCCGACGTGATTAGAGTAGAGATGCTGTCAACCGGGGATGAGGTGCTGCATGGCCAAATCGTCGACACCAATGCAGCCTGGCTGGCGGATATGCTGTTCCAGCAGGGTTTGCCCATGACCAGTCGCACCACGGTAGGGGATTCACTCGAGTCGCTGATCGCTACGCTGCAGGCGCGCAGTCATGAAGCCGATGTGCTGATCGTCAATGGCGGTCTGGGGCCAACCAGTGATGATCTTAGTGCGCTGGCTGCAGCCCGCGCCTGTGGGGTTGAACTGGCGATGCAGCAGGAGTGGCTGGAGCAGATGGAAGCCTGGTTTGCCAGCCGTGGACGGGTGATGGCGGCCAGCAATCGCAAGCAGGCTGAAATCCCGGCCAATGCGGAGCTGATTGATAATCCGGTCGGAACCGCCTGTGGCTTTGCCCTGCAACTCAATCGCTGCTGGATGTTCTTCACGCCTGGCGTGCCGTCTGAATTTAAAGTGATGGTGGAGCAACAGATCATTCCGCGTCTGAAAACAAAATTCTCGCCGCCCGAACCGCCGGTTTGTCTGCGGCTGACCACCTTTGGTCGCGGTGAAAGTGATATAGCCGCCGAACTGGAGCCACTCGCCCTGCCGGAAGGGGTGGTGATGGGGTATCGCTCATCGATGCCAATCATTGAGATCAAGCTTACCGGCCCGGCCAGCCAGCGGGTGGCGATGGAGCAGGTGTGGCAGCAGGTGCGTCTGCTTCTGGCGGAGTGCACAATTTTTGAAGGCACCGAAGGTCTGCCGGCACTGCTGGCCCGCGAGCTGGAGCAGCGCGGTGAACAACTGGCGGTCAGCGAGCAATACACCGCCGGTCTGCTTTACTGGCAACTGGCGGCCGCCAGCGTGCCGTTGCGTGGCGCGGACATTCTGCCACCAAAGTTGGAGACGCTGGAGCAGCAGGTGAGCCGCACCCGCGATCTTGCCGCGCAGCAGCAGGCAGCGCTGGCACTCTCTGTTGGCAGCCTGGAACAGGAAGAGATTTCGGTGGCGTTGCATACGCCAGAGGGCAGTTTTGGTCAGCGCGTGAAGTTCAGCACCGGTCGCTATAACCTTGAAACGCGGCAGAAGGTGGTGGCGATGATGGCGATGAACATGCTGCGTCGCTGGTTGCACGGCAGTGAAGTCAGCACCGGTCACGGCTGGATTGATGTGGTTGAAACTGTCAGACAGTAATGTCAGTGAAAATAAAACGGGCGCCTGAGGCGCCCGTTTTACTTCAGGATGCTGACCAGTTTAGCCTTGGTGGCTTTCAGACCGAGCCTGCGAAGGGAACACGGTCAGATCGGAAAGACGCAAAACCCGTCATCCCTGACCTGCTCTACCCATGCCATCCATGGCGTGGGACGCTTTCCTCTTCTGACCGTGTTCCCTGCGCTTCTGGCTGATCAATTGCTGTCAGGTTCACCCGCATTTGACCTGGGCAGCAATCTGACGAACGCCGCCTCAGTTATAACTCAAGCTCAATCTCGCCTTTAGCTTTGCAGCAGCAGGGCAGGATCTCATCCTGCTGCACAAAGGCCAGCGGCCGCTGTGGGTAATGCACTTCGCCTTTCAGCAGCCGCATCCTACAGGAGCCACAGTAGCCTTCGCGGCACTGAAACTCCACGCAGAGATTGTTGGCTTCCAGCAGCGTCAGCAGGTTGGTGTGCTCGTCTGTGCATTCCAGCCGGGTGCCGGAAGTGCGCAGAATAACAACGTCACGGCTCATGATTAAAGCTGGAAGTCGTCGAAGTCGTTAGCGCCTACTTCAGAGTCGATCTGACCGACCAGATAAGAGCTCACTTCCACTTCCTGCGGCGCGACCTGAACGTTGTCAGACACCAGCCATGAGTTGATCCATGGAATCGGGTTAGAGCGCGTCTGGAAGGGCAGATCAAGACCCACCGCCTGCATACGGATATTGGTGATGTACTCAATGTACTGGCAGAGAATGTCTTTGTTCAGGCCGATCATCGAGCCGCCGCTGAACAGATATTCTGCCCACTCTTTCTCCTGCAGCGCCGCCTTCTTAAATAGCTCAAAGCACTCTTCACGGCACTCTGCCGCAATCTCTTTCATTTCCGGATCGTCTTCACCGCTGCGCAGCAGGTTCAGCATGTGCTGGGTGCCGGTCAGGTGCAGCGCTTCATCGCGGGCGATCAGCTTGATGATTTTAGCGTTGCCTTCCATCAGCTCGCGCTCGGCGAAAGCGAAGGAACAGGCGAAGCTGACATAGAAACGGATTGCTTCCAGCGCATTGACGCTCATCAGACAGATATAAAGCTGCTTCTTCAGCGCACGCAGGCTGACCACAACCTGCTTATCGTTGACCTGATGGGTGCCTTCGCCCAGCTGATGCCAGTAGTTGGTCATCTCAATCAGATCGTCGTAATAGCGTGAGATATCCTGAGCACGCGCCAGAATCTGCTCATTGGTGACGATATCGTCAAACACCACCGCGGGATCGTTCACGATGTTACGGATGATATGGGTGTAAGAACGGGAGTGAATCGTCTCAGAGAATGCCCAGGTTTCAATCCAGGTTTCCAGTTCAGGAATCGAGATCAGCGGCAGCAGGGCAACGTTCGGGCTGCGACCCTGAATCGAATCCAGCAGCGTCTGATACTTCAGGTTACTGATGAAGATATGCTTTTCGTGGTCCGGCAGCGCCTGGTAGTCGATACGGTCGCGCGAGACGTCCACCTCTTCCGGACGCCAGAAGAAGGAGAGCTGCTTTTCGATCAGCTTTTCAAAGATGTCATATTTCTGCTGGTCAAAGCGCGCCACGTTGACTGACTGACCGAAAAACATCGGCTCTTTCAGCTGATCATTTTTGTTCTGTGAGAAAGTGGAGTAAGCCATAAAAGTTGTCCAAAAGTAGACGAAGCCAGGCCTCGTGAAATGAATGAGGCGGGAGAATCTCCCGCCTGACCATTAGATCTTACAGGCGCCGCTTTCGCAGCCATCATCCTGGATAGAAGGTGCCAGGTCATCCTGCGCATCTTCCGCACCGTCACGGGTGTTCTGATAGTAGAGCGTTTTCACGCCGAACTTGTACGCCGTCAGCAGATCTTTCAGCAGCTGTTTCATCGGCACTTTACCGTTGGCAAAGCGTGACGGATCGTAGTTGGTGTTGGACGAAATTGCCTGGTCGATGAATTTCTGCATCAGACCCACCAGTTGCAGGTAGCCGTCGTTGTTCGGCATTTCCCACAGCAGCTCGTACTGATCTTTCAGACGCTCATACTCCGGCACTACCTGACGCAGGATGCCATCTTTCGATGCTTTGATGCTGATGTGGCCACGTGGCGGCTCAATGCCATTAGTGGCATTGGAGATCTGCGACGAGGTCTCAGACGGCATCAGCGCAGACAGGGTCGAGTTGCGCAGGCCGTGCGTTTTAATCTCTTCACGCAGACTCTCCCAGTCGAGATGCAGCGGTTCGTTGCTGATTGCGTCCAGGTCTTTCTTGTAGGTGTCGATTGGCAGAATGCCCTGCGCATAGGTGGTTTCATTGAACCACGGGCAGGCACCTTGCTCTTTTGCCAGCTCGTTTGACGCTTTCAACAGGTAGTACTGAATCGCTTCAAAGGTTTTGTGGGTCAGGCCATTAGCACTGCCATCGGAGTAGCGCACACCGTGCTTCGCCAGATAGTAGGCGTAGTTGATGACGCCGATACCCAGGGTACGACGACCCATGGCACCACGCTGGGCAGCCGGAATCGGGTAATCCTGATAGTCGAGCAGGGCATCCAGTGCACGCACCGCCAGGGTAGCCAGCTCTTCCAGATCGTCCAGGCTTTCGATGGCACCGAGGTTAAACGCAGAAAGCGTACAAAGCGCGATCTCACCGTTTTCGTCGTTAACATCTTCCAGCGGTTTGGTCGGCAGGGCGATTTCCAGGCAGAGGTTAGACTGGCGAACCGGCGCGATGCGCGGATCAAACGGGCTGTGGGTGTTGCAGTGATCGACGTTCTGAATGTAGATACGGCCAGTTGAAGCACGTTCCTGCATCATCAGCGAGAAGAGATCGACCGCTTTAACACGCTGCTGGCGGATGCTCTTATCCTGCTCATATTTGGTGTAGAGACGCTCAAACTCATCCTGATCGGCGAAGAACGCGTCATAGAGGCCAGGGACGTCAGACGGACTGAACAGAGTAATGTCTTCGCCTTTCAGCAGGCGCTGATACATCAGCTTGTTAAGCTGAACGCCGTAGTCCATGTGACGCACGCGGTTGCCTTCAACGCCACGGTTGTTTTTCAGCACCAGCAGGCTTTCGATTTCCAGATGCCACATCGGGTAGAACAGTGTCGCTGCGCCGCCACGTACGCCGCCCTGAGAACAGGACTTCACTGCGGTCTGGAAATGCTTATAGAACGGGATACAGCCGGTGTGGAACGCTTCACCACCGCGAATCGGGCTGCCCAGCGCACGGATACGACCGGCGTTGATGCCGATACCGGCACGCTGAGAGACATATTTCACAATCGCACTGGAGGTGGCGTTGATGGAGTCCAGGCTATCGCCGCACTCGATCAGCACACAGGAGCTGAACTGGCGTGTCGGGGTACGCACGCCCGACATGATTGGCGTCGGCAGCGAGATTTTAAACGTGGAGATCGCATCATAGAAACGCTTGATGTAATCCATACGCGTGTCGCGCGGGTAGCCAGAGAACAGGCAGGCAGCAACCAGAATGTAGAGGAACTGCGCGCTCTCGTAGATTTCACCCGAGACGCGGTTCTGGACCAGATATTTGCCTTCCAGCTGCTTCACCGCGGCGTAGGAGAAGTTCATGTCACGCCAGTGGTCGAGGAATTCGTCCATCTGTGCGAACTCTTCCTGGCTGTAATCTTCCAGCAGGTGGCGATCGTATTTGCCCATGTCGACCATCTTAACGACCTGGTCATAAAGCTTCGGCGGCTCAAACTGACCATACGCTTTTTTGCGCAGGTGGAAGATCGCCAGGCGGGCAGCCAGGTACTGATAGTCAGGGGCATCGCGAGAGATGAGGTCTGCTGCGGCCTTGATGATGGTCTCATGAATGTCAGAGGTTCTGATGCCATCATAGAACTGAATGTGGGAGCGCAGCTCCACCTGTGAAACTGAGACGTTGTTCAGCCCTTCAGCTGCCCAGTCCAGCACACGGTGAATTTTGTCGAGGTCAATGCGCTCCTGGCGGCCATCGCGTTTAGTAACGAGCAGACTCTGGTTCATGTCGCGTTTTTACCTTTGCGTGAGTATCCAAAAATTAAAAGAAATCCCGGCTTATGCACAGCATATTCATTGTGAATAATGTGTGGATAAACACTACATCTTGGGGGTGATGGGAAGTACCATAACTACATGGGGGCTTATTTTAGTATTTTACGGCCGCTTAACAAGAGCAAAAAATGATGGATAGAGGGGTTGTATTTTTGGCGAAAATTCTTAGGCCATGCCTTGTAAGGCCTGGCAACATGTCAACCAGATCACACTTTTTTTTCTAACTTTGATCGGACGCGTATTTCTTATTCAATCCTCCCTTTTCGGCCCTGAAGGGGAGGAAAAAAGGCGAAAAGAGACTACCTGCCCAGGGCGTTGCCAGATGGCGCGGACTGAAATCTGAGGCAGAAGAGAGTGGGTGTGACGTAACCCACTGGCAGATAACACTATGCCTCTGTTGCGGATGATTTCGGGGTCAGCAGGCGATGAAAAGCGGAAAGGGAAGAGCAAGCCCGCCCTGATTCAGGCGGGCCGATCACTTATACGGCGCGATGGGTATGCACCATATAATTGACATCCGTACCCGGGGCCAGTTTGAAGCGGTTGGTCACCGGATTGTAGTGCAGGCCGATGATGTTACGTTCACGTAGCGTCGTTTCATCGACCCAGCCCAGCAGTTCGGAAGGGCGGATGAATTTCTTCACATCATGCGTACCGCGCGGCAGCATGCGGAGCACATATTCTGCGCCAAAGATCGCCAGCAGCCAGGCTTTAGGGTTGCGGTTCAGCGTTGAGAAAAAGACTTCGCCGCCGGGTTTGACCAGCTTCGCACAGGCGTGAATCACCGAGCGCGGATCCGGCACATGCTCCAGCATCTCCATGCAGGTCACCACATCATATTTTCCGGCGTGCTGTTCGGCATGCTCTTCAACGGTCTGCTGTACGTAGTCCAGCGTCACGCCGCTCTCAAGGGCATGCAGGCGTGCCACGGCCAGCGGTTCAGCGCCCATATCCAGGCCCGTCACCACTGCGCCTTCACGCGCCATGCTTTCCGCTAAAATGCCGCCGCCGCATCCCACGTCGAGCACGGTTTTACCAAACAAACCGTTGCTGTGCTGCGCGATATAGCCCAGGCGCAGCGGGTTGATGCGGTGCAGAGGTTTAAATTCACCCTCCAGATCCCACCAGCGCGAGGCCACCGCCTCAAACTTGGCAATTTCCTGCGCATCGACGTTCTGCTGATGATTCTGCGGTTGTGCATTCATTGAATCGTAACTCCTGACAAAATGTGCCCACAGTATAAACGCTTAACCGCGGATGGCACACCTTTCAGGCGTAAGGAAAAGCGGGCGATATCGGTGGTTAACGTTCACCCGGGCATTGCAGTGTGATATACTTTCGCACCTTTAAAATCCGGGATTAAGTAGAGGGATAGCGGCTCCATGAGCGACCTTGCGAGAGAAATTACACCGGTCAATATCGAAGAAGAATTAAAAAATTCTTACCTCGGTTACGCCATGTCGGTCATCGTTGGCCGAGCTTTACCCGATGTGCGTGATGGCCTGAAGCCGGTTCATCGTCGCGTACTCTATGCGATGAGCGTACTGGGTAACGACTGGAACAAACCCTATAAAAAATCTGCCCGCGTCGTCGGTGACGTTATCGGTAAATATCACCCGCATGGTGATTCTGCCGTTTACGATACCATTGTACGTATGGCCCAGCCTTTCTCCCTGCGTTACATGCTGGTGGACGGACAAGGCAACTTCGGTTCCATCGACGGCGACTCCGCTGCAGCGATGCGTTATACCGAAATTCGCATGTCGAAAATCGCCCACGACCTGTTAGCTGACCTGGAAAAAGAGACCGTCGATTTCGTACCGAACTATGACGGCACTGAGCAGATCCCTGAAGTTCTGCCAACCAAAATCCCTAACCTGCTGGTGAACGGTTCGTCCGGTATCGCCGTGGGTATGGCAACCAACATTCCACCGCACAACCTGCGTGAAGTGATCAACGGCTGCCTGGCGTACATTGAAGATGAGAACATCAGCATTGAAGCGCTGATGGAGCATATTCCGGGGCCTGATTTCCCGACCGCCGCCATTATCAATGGTCGCCGTGGCATCGAAGAAGCGTACCGCACCGGACGCGGCAAGATTTACATTCGCGCGCGTGGCGAAGTGGAAGCCGATGCGAAAACGGGCCGCGAGACCATCATCATTCATGAGCTGCCGTATCAGGTGAACAAAGCCCGCCTGATTGAGAAGATTGCGGAGCTGGTGAAAGAGAAGCGTGTCGAAGGCATCAGCGCACTGCGCGATGAGTCTGATAAAGACGGCATGCGCATCGTGATTGAGATCAAGCGTGATGCGGTCGGTGAAGTGGTCCTGAATAATCTCTATTCACTGACCCAGCTGCAGACCTCGTTTGGTATCAATATGGTGGCGCTGCATCAGGGCCAGCCGAAGATTATGGCGCTGAAGGAGATTCTGGACGCCTTCGTTCGCCATCGTCGTGAAGTCGTAACGCGTCGTACCATCTTTGAACTGCGCAAGGCCCGTGACCGCGCGCATATCCTGGAAGGTCTGGCGATTGCGCTGGCGAATATCGATCCGATCATCGAACTGATTCGTCGTGCGCCAAACCCGGCAGAAGCGAAAGCGGGTCTGATTGCCCAGGCGTGGGATCTCGGTAACGTGTCAGCGATGCTGGAGCGTGCCGGTGATGACGCCGCGCGTCCTGAGTGGCTGGATCCGCAGTACGGTATCCGTGATGGGCAGTACTATCTGACCGAGCAGCAGGCTCAGGCGATTCTGGATCTGCGTCTGCAGAAACTGACCGGCCTTGAGCACGAGAAGCTGCTGGATGAGTATAAGGCGCTGCTGGAGCAGATCGCTGAGTTGCTGCACATTCTGTCAAGCGCCGAGCGTCTGATGGAAGTGATCCGCGAAGAGCTGGAGCTGATGCGCGATCAGTTTGGTGACGATCGTCGTACCGAGATCACCGCAAACACCGCTGATATTAATATCGAAGACCTGATTAATCAGGAAGATGTTGTCGTGACCTTGTCGCATCAGGGCTATGTGAAGTATCAGCCGCTGAGCGACTATGAAGCGCAGCGTCGTGGTGGTAAAGGCAAGTCAGCCGCGCGTATCAAAGAAGAGGACTTCATTGATCGTCTGCTGGTGGCCAATACCCATGACACAATTCTTTGCTTCTCAAGTCGTGGCCGTCTGTACTGGATGAAGGTTTATCAGCTGCCAGAAGCAAGTCGTGGCGCGCGTGGACGTCCAATCGTCAACCTGCTGCCGCTGGAAGCTAACGAGCGTATTACGGCGATTCTGCCGGTACGTGAGTATACCGAAGGCTTCAATATCTTTATGGCGACCGCGCTGGGTACCGTGAAGAAGACGGCGCTTAAAGAGTTCAGCCGTCCACGCAGCGCCGGTATTATTGCCGTGAATCTGCGTGATGACGATGAGCTGATCGGCGTGGCGCTGACTAATGGCAACGATGAAGCGATGTTGTTCTCCGCAGCCGGTAAAGTGGTTCGCTTTGCAGAGTCCGCAGTTCGTGCCATGGGTCGTACCGCTTCTGGCGTGCGCGGCATCAGGCTGGCTGAAGGCGATCGTGTGGTGTCGCTGATTGTGCCGCGTGAAGAAGGTGCCATTATGACCGTGACGCAGAATGGTTACGGTAAGCGTACGGCCAACAGCGAATACCCGACGAAGTCGCGTGCGACGCAGGGTGTTATCTCAATCAAAGTGACCGAGCGTAATGGTCCGGTGATTGGCGCGGTTCAGGTTGTCGATGGCGATCAGATTATGATGATCACCGATGCCGGTACGCTGGTGCGTACCCGCGTGTCAGAAGTGAGCGTCGTGGGTCGTAATACCCAGGGTGTGATTCTGATTCGTACCGCTGAGGATGAGAACGTCGTCGGACTGCAGCGTGTTGCCGAGCCGGTTGAAGAGGAAGAGCTGGATTCAATCGACGGCAGCGTGGCGGAAGGCGAAGATGATATTGCGCCGGAAGCTGAGATCGACGATGAAGAGATTGCACCGGAAGCAGATGCAGTAGACGAAGACGACGCAGCAGAAGACGAAGAGTAATTTGTCTGATGTAAGCTGAGGTTCGTTGCAGAAACGGCAGGTCAGGGGAAACCCGGCCTGCCGTTTTTTTTGAGGTCGGGTGTGGGTGGCTGTGAGTCGGGAGCCGCCGAAAGGCCCGCTATGCCCGATCGCAAAGAATTCCCGCATCCCTGCGGATCGGCCACGCCATCCGTGGCGTGGACGCTTTGCTCTTCGGGCATAGGCAGCCTTTCTCGCTGGGATTACAGTGTCGCTTTGAGTTCTTAAGGGCAGGCCTGTACGCAGGCCTTCCTGTTCACTGATAGCTGGCTGCTTTCGCTATCTTAAAAGATTCCCAAACCTTCCGCTAAGCCTGCGGCTGGCTGGCTTTTTTCGCCTGATAAAGCTAGTGTATGGGCATTAAAAATCGATGATGCGACTAACCTTGCCAACTGCGAGTTACTTTTGAAATATCCTGTCTCTTTCCGCACTACGCTTCGCATCTCGCGCTATCTTTTCCGCGCGCTGGCGCTGCTAATCTGGACGCTGGGCGCTGTTCTGACGGCGTTTTACATCATCAGCGTGCTGCACAATAAAGAGACGCAGGTCCGGCAGGAGTTCGCCAGCAACTACGGCACGATTCAGTGGTATGTGCGCCATTCGGCGGACATGATGCGTGAGCTGAAATATATCACCGAGAACCGCCTGACCAACGCCAGCAGTGGTCTGGATGTGCTGACCGGCATGATGCCGGGCAAAACTACGCAGCCGCAGTTTACGCCACTCTTTTCGGATGGCGACTGTACTTCAATGAGCAATACCTGGCGCAACTCGCTCGATTCCCTCAGCTACTACATCAATTACTGGAAGAGCAACTTCGCCTCGTCATATGAGCTTAATCGGGTGTTCTTTATCGGTGGCGAGAGTCAGTGTCTGGCGGACTTTACCATTGGCAGCAGTAATGCCGATCGGGAACGCAGCCTGAAATCGCTGCGTGAGAATGTACTGCGCTATCGCAATAGCAGCGAAGAAGATCGCCGCAATCCAATGTACTGGATCAATAGCAGTGCGCAGCCCGGCGTCGGCACCTTCTATATGGTAGTGCCGGTTTATGTCGCCAATAAGTTACAGGCGCTGCTAGGTGTTGAGCAGAACATCCGGCTGGATGAGTTTATTCAGCCGGGCAGCCTGCCGATTATTGCGTCTATTACCGACGAAAATTACCGTCCACTGCTTAACTCGCGGCGCGGCGGGCTGGGCTTCTCGCTTGATAATCTGCCGGATGATAAAACCTGGTTTGGTTATCTGAATGGGTATCGTCAGCTGGTGCTGAAGAAACCGCTGCCGCCGTCCGATCTTAACGTGGTGTGGTCGATACCCACCGACGTCATGGTGGATCAGCTTAAGCTGATGATTATCAATGCGCTGCTGCTTAATATTTTCAGCGCCGTGATCCTGTTTACTCTCGCATGGGTGTTTGAGCGACGGATGTTCCTGCCGGCGGAGGAGAATGCGCACCGGCTGGAAGAGCATGAGCAGTTTAACCGTAAGATTGTTGCCTCTGCGCCGGTCGGGATCTGTATCTTACGTACCAGCGACGGCACCAATATTCTGAGTAACGAGCTGGCGCACAACTATCTGACGTTGCTGACGCAGGAAGATCGTCTGAGACTGAATGAGATTATTGGCGGGCAGCAGGTCAACTTTGTCGATGTGCTGACCGGCAGTAATACTAACCTGCAGATCAGCTTTGTGCATTCGCGCTATCGTAATGAGAACGTGGCGATTTGCGTGCTGGTCGATGTTTCGGCGCGCGTACGAATGGAGCAGTCTCTGCAGGAGATGGCCCACGCGGCAGAGCAGGCCAGCCAGTCTAAATCGATGTTCCTGGCTACCGTCAGTCACGAGCTGCGCACGCCGCTGTATGGCATTATCGGTAATCTCGACCTGTTACAGACCAAAGAGCTGCCCAGCGGCATCGACTCGCTGGTGACGGCGATGAACAACTCCTCCAGCCTGCTGCTGAAGATCATCAGCGATATTCTCGATTTCTCGAAAATTGAGTCCGAGCAGCTGAAAATTGAGCCGCGTCCGTTTGCACCGCGCGAAATCGTCACCCACATCGTCGGTAACTATCTGTCGCTGGTGGTGAAGAAGCGGCTGACGCTCTACTGCTTTATCGAACATGATGTGCCGCAGGTGCTGGATGGCGATCCGCTGCGCCTGCAGCAGGTGATCTCGAACCTGCTGAATAACGCGATTAAGTTCACGCACACCGGCTGTATTATCCTCCACGCCTGGGTTGCCGAAGGCTATCTGGCCTTCCGCGTCCGTGATACCGGCGTCGGCATCCCGGCGAAAGAGCTGCCACGTCTGTTTGATCCTTTCTTCCAGGTAGGCAGTGGCGTGCAGCGTAATTTCCAGGGCACCGGGCTGGGACTGGCGATCTGTGAAAAGCTGATCAATATGATGGACGGTGACATTGAAGTTGACTCAGAGCCAGGCATGGGTAGCCAGTTCATCGTCCGTATTCCGATCTACAAAGGGCAGAAGCCGTCACTGATGCTGCTCGAGGATTTGAAAGAGAACAAAGTCTGGCTGGCGATGCGTAACGACTATCTTGCGGAGTTTATTACCCGCCAGATTCAGCAGCAGGGCATTGAGGTCGCGGAATATAATGGTAAGCCGGGTCACGACGATGTGGTGATGACCGATTACGACCTGGAAATCGACTTACCGCTGCGGGCGCTGATTACCTTCGATGGCTCGCATGTGGATATGCCGCGTGAACGTCAGCCGGGACGCTGGATCCACTCAACAGCCACGCTGCACGAGGTGCCGGCGCTGCTGGCGCGCATCTACCGTATTTCGCTGGGCCACGATGCGGCGGATGCGTTGCTGCTAGCCGCGCCGGTCGAAGAGAAAGTGCATAACGATGACATCATGGTGCTGATTGTCGATGACCATCCAATTAACCGCATGCTGCTGTCGGAACAGCTTGGCACGCTGGGCTATCAGGTGAAAACCGCGCAGGATGGCGTTGATGCGCTTAACGTGCTGAGTCGTAATGAAATCGACATCGTGCTGACGGACGTGAATATGCCAAACATGGATGGTTATCGCCTGACGCAGCGGTTGCGTCAGCTGGGCCATCTCTTCCCGGTCGTGGGCGTGACGGCGAATGCGCTGGCGGAAGAGAAACAGCGTTGTATGGATGCGGGCATGGATAACTGCCTGTCAAAACCGGTGACGCTGGATGTGCTGAAAGTGACGCTGGCTATCTATGCTGATCGGGTGCGCAAAACGCGGATAGGATAGGGCAGGATAGGGCAGAGGTAAGGCGGTGCAGGCTGCACCGCCTCAGACGTAACTTAGTCTCTTTCGACCTGAGTCTGGCTGACAGACGACAGGTAGTTCAGCAGCGCGATATCATTATCCACGCCCAGTTTCATCATCGCTGATTTCTTCTGGCTACTGATCGTTTTGATACTGCGGTTCAGTTTCTTGGCGATTTCCGTTACCAGGAAACCTTCAGCGAACAGACGCAGTACTTCGCTCTCTTTTGGTGACAGGCGCTTGTCGCCATAACCACCTGCGCTGATCTTCTCCAGCAGTTTCGCAACGCTTTCCGGCGTATATTTCTTGCCTTTCTGCAGTGCAGCCAGCGCTTTCGGCAGATCGGTAGGCGCGCCCTGTTTCAGGACAATCCCTTCGATATCGAGATCAAGCACAGAACTCAGAATCGCCGGGTTATTGTTCATGGTCAGAACAATAATCGACAGATCCGGATAGTGGCGTTTAATGTATTTAATCAGCGTGATGCCATCGCCATACTTCTCACCTGGCATAGAGAGGTCGGTGATCAGGACGTTAGCGTCGAGCTTGGACAGATTATTGATCAGTGCTGTTGAGTCTTCGAACTCACCTACAACGTTGACCCATTCAATTTGTTCCAGAGACTTTCGGATACCGAAAAGGACAATTGGATGGTCATCGGCAATAATTACGTTTAAGTTATTCATCTTATTGGTTACCTTGCTGCAGCAGTTGATTGACGTAAGCGTCAATATCACTGGTGGTATTTGTAATGTTTGAATCGTCACACGCTTTAATGTGGTGTTCTAACTCTTCACAAAGCTGTTTGCCGGGAGTCAGATTGAGCATGGCAAACACGCCCTTTAGGCGATGCGCTGTCTGAGCAAGCGAGGCGTAGTCCTTTTCCGCCGACTCAGTATACAGTCTCTTCACATCAACCGGTACTGTCTCCGTAAACAGCTGGAAATAGCCGCCGCTCATCAATGGCGTGGCCGTGTCGTCTTCCATGTCATTATCCATCACATCATGCGACAGTTGCTTCTCAATCAGGGCCAGTAAGGCATCCAGCATCGCATTACTGAGATTGAAATTGACCCGATACTGCTGGTCGTTCAGTGCATGATGACCCAGTTCATCTTCCGCCAGCAGCAGTGCCCAGCCGCTAAGCTTTGAGGGATCGTCGGTCACCAGCACATCGTGATCCTGACCGGAAATGCGCTCATCGGGTGTCAGACACCGTGCGCCCCAGTTCTCCAGATGACGGCAGACGATTTTATGCACGTCCTCCACGGTGATCTCCACCAGCGCGGTCACACCATCCAGAATCTTTTCCTCTTCTTCTTCGTGCTTCTGCTCCAGCACCAGCGGCAGCTGCATGTTATAGCGCGTGCCGATATCCGCTTTTGCCACGATATCGAGGCTGCCACCCATCTGCTTGCAGAGCTGCTTACACAGGAAGAACGCCATGCCGGAAGCCTGTCCGTAGCGATCCTGACTGGTATCGCCCAGGAACGGGAAGTCGACATTCGCCAGCTCATCCACCGTCAGGCCCGCACCGGTGTCCACCAGTTCGATGATCACTCTATCGGCCTGTTTGTCCGCAGCCTTAACTTCCAGGGTGATTTTTCCCCAGCGGGTGGTGGTCAGAGCATAGTGCATCAGCGTGGTCAGCACTTTGCGCAGGGCGCGACGGTCGCCAAAGCGCGTCTCGTCATTCGCCAGATGATTATTCACCACCAGCGACAGCCCTTTGCGACGCATCAGCGGCAGGCTTTCCAGTGCGATTTCGTCCAGCAGCTCCTGCAGGTTAAAGACGGTGGCATCCGGTGACCAGTCATGCGCCTCAAGCCGGTTCAGCAGCACGATATCATCCACCAGTCGCGCCAGCCCCTGGCTCTCATCGAGCAGGTCCAGCACAGTCTCATCGGCGTCACGCTGGCTGAGCTGCACCAGCTGCGTCACCATCTTCTCCAGTGGCTGATTCAGCGCATGTCCCAGATTGTGCAGCAGCTGCTGACGCATCTGATGGTTGCGGTCCAGCACCTGCTGTGCTTTCTGTAGTTTCTTGTTCACCAGCAGCTCACGATCCTGGTCACGCATCATAAACAGCTGGGTATGTGGCGACAGCACGCTGCGGGCGTGGCGAATTTCATACACTTCGTTATTGATAGTGGCCTGCAGCACGCCCTGATGCTGGTCGGACATATTAATAATCTTCTGCAGATTGAGGTGAGGCAAAAGATGTTCAGCAATCTTATTGCTCAGCAGGGTGCGGTTGCTGGCAAAGTCATACACCAGCAGGCCGACCGGCAGGCTGGCGACAATCTCCTCATTCAGTACCCGTAGCGAGTCGAGTTCAGCGCTCTGATTCTCGCTGGGACGCAGCGATTGCTGGCGCAGCAGCACGATACCCGCCAGCGACAGCAGGAATAGCAGCAGGTTGATCAGCAGCGGCCAGAGCAGGTTGTGCAGGCTGTCGATAATCAGGCGGGTAATCGGCACCTGATAGACCAGCTGCAGCGACGTGCTGGGCAGGGTGGCCGTAATCTCAATATTGGGATTCACCAGCGTGATGCGGGTGTTTTCCACCTCCTGCTGATCGGCTGTCGTGGCAGGCATTGAGCTGTCCTGACGCAGCTGGAAGTTTTCCAGCGGCATGTTCTGCGGAACAATATCGTTAACCGGCAGATCAAAGGCGACCACCGTGGCCAGATGGCCCGGCTGATTAAAAGTGGTGCGCAGCGTGAAATAGTGGTCGTTCTGGAAGGCGAGGTGGCGCAGCGGCGAGAAGCTCTCGCGTTCATCCAGCGCATTAGCCTGTTGCAGCATCTCCGCGCGGCGGCTATCCACCATTGCGCTGATAGCGCTCTCTTTATAGCGCGTCGCCATATCTTTCAGCGGCAGGGTCGAGATCATAATCAGGCTGTTGTCCTGACCATTTAAAAAATACATCGACCAGGTGGGATTTTCTGCGCCCCACAGCGTGTCGAGATAGTTCGACATCCGCATGGTCATATCCAGCGTGCTGCTGTCGTGTGAACCGAAAATCAGCGCTTCGGTTTTACGGCGGGTTTTTTCCAGGTAATAGACGTCAGGACGCAGCCGCGTCTCCTGCAGATTGCTGCCGGGTGTGGCGCCTGCTGCACTGGTGGAGAGATTTTCATAGATCTGCCAGGTGGCAAAGCGGTAGGCGTCGATGCGCTTCTGCACGTCACGCGCCAGATCGTCCATGGCATAGCGTTTGCCGGTCAGCCAGGCATTGACCGAGTTATGCACCATAAAGCCCAGCGCCAGCAGCAGCACCAGATTGAAAACCACAAAAAAGCGGGTGACATTGCCGGAGGTCAGTGGAAACTTATACAACATAGCGTGTCAGGTACCTGAATTATCGCGCAACTTTTCGCGCACTGGCGGCTACCGCTAACAGCAACAGCGCGATCATTAAAAATGCGCCGCTGAGGCTGATCCATTGCGAAATGAATCCGATTAAAGCCGGACCTGAGAGAATACCCGCATATCCCAGCGTTGTCATGGCAGAAATCGCCAGGTTCGCAGGCATATCCTGTTGATTCCCGGCAGCATTGAACAACATCGGCACCGTATTGGACAAACCAAAGCCCACCAGCAGAAATGCCAGCAGGGCGATCTCCGGCCACGGCAGCCAGACTGCCAGCGTCATACCCGCTGCGGCAGTCAGTGCGCCCGTCAGCATCACCGGATAGCGGCCAAAACGCTGGATGATCTTATCGCCGCTAAAACGGCCCAGCGTCATCGCTACTGAAAAGACCGCATAGCCCAGACCCGCATAAGCGGGTGACATCGCCGGATTCTGCAGCAACAGCAGTGCGCCCCAGTCCAGCACCGCCCCTTCCGCCAGGAACAGGATAAAGCAGAGCAGGCCAAGAAATGCGACCCAGCCGCGTGGGATCACTAGCCAGGGCTGATCGGGCTGATGCAGGCGCTGATTCATTAACACCGGCAGTCGCCACAGCAGCAGTAACAGCATCACGGCCATCACTACCAGGGTCGCGTGCAGCGGCGTAAACGCGCGGCTCAGCAACAGGCTCACCGTACCCGCTCCCAGAATCCCGCCCAGGCTGAAGAAGCCATGAAAGCCTGACATCATCGGTTTATCGGCAGCCTGCTCAACCTGCACCGCCTGATAATTCATCGCCACATCCAGCATGCCGAGCCCGGCACCAAACAGCATCAGCGCCGCTGCCATCACCAGATGAGAGTCAGCGGTGGCCAGCAGCGGCATCATAAGCAGCACTAACAGCGTGGAGAAGCCCATGACCCGACGGCAGCCAAACCGTGCCACCAGCGTGCCGGTCACCGGCATCGCGGCCAGCGAGCCAATTCCCAGGCAAAGCAGTAATGCGCCCAATGAGGCGCCGCTGAGCTGCAGACGATCGCGGGCAAAAGGCACCAGCGGTGCCCAGGCTGACATCCCTAAACCATTAATCAGAAAGATGGTGCGTGTGCCCCAGTTCAGGCGGCTCTGATACTTATGTTGTTGTGCAGCGTCCAGTGCAGTCATAGGTCAGATTCATCAAGGGTAAAGCGGAAAAGTGTAGCACTGGCCGTGAGTTCAGTGGCCGTTGCGCCTCTTATTAAAGTGGTGCAGCAACATCGTTTAAATGGCAAAACCGGGAGTTTACCGACTTTTGCTGCGCCGCGAATTTTTTCCAGAACTTTCCTGGTATGACCACCACTCACACGGCATGACTTAACTCAAATTTCAATGCTGCTTTTCAACAAGTTGCCACCCAAAAGGCGGAACAGGACCAGCCATAAATGATGGCTGAATCGCATAATTAACAAATTTATTTTTCCGGCCTCAGGTTTTTGAAAGGGTGGTTTTTTAACCAATTTGCATCATTTATGGAAACAGTCAGCAATAAATTGACATGAAAAAACAAGGGCAAAGCGAATTTTCCGAAAACTGAATTTCAGCTATGGCTAATGTAATAAAGATTAAATCATAATGAAATCTGTACATTGAAATTGATTTTTACCAGGGTTACGCTAAAAATTACTTTGTCAGAACCGTTACGTCTTGCGTCAGTCTGTACAACTAAATCTAACAATAATACTGCCATCTTCCGCTTCACCAGGGATGTGTGGTGCAGCTTTGCTTTGCCATTTCAACATACACCAGGTTGAGACGCCTTCTGTGATTCAGAAGGTGAAACTATGTGTGAAGGCCTTAAGCATGAAATAAATTTATGTTTATGGATTCAGTATATTAGCTAATCTGGTGGAATAGAGGTTACAAATGGCAGAACTCACGCAAGGCCGTGTAGACATTATCTCGCGCGAAAACGGCACGCTCCTCTCACAGACCGCTGGCGGTTCGTCACAATCCATCAACCTCACCGAGCCAAGCGTTGTGCGCATCAGCGGCACGCGCGACATGGTGACGCAGTTCGAGCGCCAGGGTAACGATCTCGTGCTGAAAATGCGTGACGGCAGCACGGTACGCTATCAGAAATTCTTCCTCGATGACGCCGAAGGCCAGCACAGCGAACTGGTGTTCGATGATGGGGTTAATCCACCGGAACATGCGCTCTTTCCCCAGACTGCCGAGGGCGCTGAACTCGCCTCCGGTTCGGTTACGCCCACCTATGAGTCACTCGACAGCGTAGAGCCGCTACTGCTGGCGGATAACACCAACACCTCAATGGGCGTGATCACCGCGGGCGGTCTGGGTGTGCTCGGCTTAGCCGGACTGGCCGTGGGTGTAGGTCGTGGTGGAGGCGGCGGTGGAGGGAATGGCGGCGGCAACGATGGCGGCACTGATCCCGGTACACCGGTTACGCCAGGGACGCCTGCCATCACCCTGAATGCATTCGCTGACGATGATGTACTGGATAACGCAGAAAAAAACACCGATCAGGTACTGAGCGGCACTACCAGCAATGTTGAAGCAGGTCAGATTGTTACCGTGACGCTGGGCGGCCAGACCTACAACGCCACCGTGGGTGCGGATGGCAGCTGGAGCGTTACAATCCCGGCTGCGGCGCTGGCAGGACTCGCCGCAGGCACCACCACCATCGACGTCAGCGTCACTAACGCAGCAGGCACGGTGGCCACCGGCAGCCTGCCGATTACCGTCGCCGCCGCCGATCCCGGCACGCCTGCGACGCCAGCTATCAGCCTGAACCCGTTTGCGGGCGATAACCTGCTGGATAACAGCGAAAAAACGACGCCACAAACGGTATCCGGATCTACCAGCAATGTTGAGGCGGGTCAGACAGTTACCGTCACACTGGGCGGCCAGACCTACAACGGCACTGTGGGTGCGGATGGCAGCTGGAGCGTTGCGATTCCGGCTGCGGCACTGGCGGGACTCGCCGCAGGCACTACCACCATAGGCGTCAGCGTCACTAACGCAGCAGGCACGGCGGCCACCGGCAGCCTGCCGATTACCGTCGCCGCCGCCGATCCCGGCACGCCTGCGACGCCAGCTATCAGCCTGAATCCGTTTGCGGGCGATAACCTGCTGGATAACAGCGAAAAAACCACGCCACAAACGCTGTCCGGCTCCACCGGCAATGTCGAAGCAGGGCAGATCGTTACCGTGACCCTGGGCGGCCAGAGCTACAGCGGCAGCGTAGCGGGCGACGGCAGCTGGAACATCACCGTGCCTGCCGATGCGCTGAGCGCGCTGGCCTCCGGCACCACCACCGTCACGGCAACGGTCACTAACCAGGCGGGAACCGCTGCCAGCGGCAGTCTGACTCTTACCGTAGAGGCACCGCTGACCCAGCCGGGGACGCCGGTCATCACCATCGACCAGTTTGCCGGGGATGATATCCTCAGCAATGCTGAGAAAAGCAGTGACCAGCTGCTGAGCGGCTCCACCACCAACGTTGAAGCCGGGCAGATTGTCACCATCACGCTGGGCGACCAGACCTATAGTGCGCTGGTGGATGCACAGGGCAACTGGAGCATCACGCTGTCGCCTGAACTGCTGAATGCGCTGGCCGCCGGGACGGTTGCCATTTCGGCGGTCGTCACCAGTCAGGCTGGCATTGAGGCCAGCGAAAACCGCGCTATCAGCGTCGATACGCCGGTGGTTACGGGCCCGCCAGCGGTCACCGTGGATGACTTTACCGGTGACAATCAGCTGAGTAACACGGAGAAAGCCACCGACCAGACGGTGACCGGCAGCACCAGTAACATCGAACCCGGGCAGCCGGTGACGGTGACGCTGGGCGGTCAGACTTACAGCGGCAGCGTGGACGCGCAGGGCAACTGGAGCGTCACATTGCCATCAGCAGCCCTGAGCGCACTGGCGGCAGGTGAAACCACCCTGACGGTTTCGGTCAGCAATGCTGCCGGTAACACCGTGACCGGCAGCCTGCCGATCAGCGTGGAAGCCCCAGTGACGCAGCCGGGCGAACCGACTGTGACCATCGGTCAGTTTGCCGGGGATGACATTCTCAGCAACGATGAAAAAGGGACGGCCCAGACACTCTCCGGCACGACCACCAATATCGAAGCGGGCCAGACGGTAACCGTCACCCTGGGGGGGCAGACTTATCTGGGCACCGTCGATGGCAGTGGAAACTGGAGTGTGATTATTCCGGCAGCCGCGCTGGGCAATCTGCCTGCGGGCTCGAATGCCATTGGCGTCACCGTCAGTAACGCCGTGGGCCTAACCACCAGCGAAACCCGCGATATTTCGGTGGATGCGCCGACAACAGAGCCAGGCGTACCGGCCCTGACCCTGAATGATTTCGCCGGTGATAACGATCTGAGCAACGATGAAAAGGCGGTTGATCAGCTCGTCAGCGGCACCACCAGTAATGTTGAAGCCGGACAGCTGGTGACGGTTACCCTGGGCGGCCAGACCTACAGCGCCAGCGTGCAGGCTGATGGCAGCTGGAGCGTCACCGTTCCGTCAGCTGCGCTCAACGCGCTGGCCGCCGGCACGACCACACTCACCGTTTCGGTCAGTAATGCGGCGGGCGATGTCGCAACTGCCGCGCAGCCAATCACCGTCGAAGCCCCTGCAACGCAGCCGGGTCAGGCCACCGTGACCATCGACGCCTTTGCCGGAGATGACATCCTCAGCAACAGCGAGAAAGCCAGCGACCAGTTGCTGAGCGGTACCACCACCAATATCCCCGAGGGGCAGCAGGTTACTGTTACGCTGAACGGAGAGACCTTCACCGCCACGGTCGGCGCAGATGGCAGCTGGAGCGTCACGATTCCGGCCAGCTCGCTGGCCGCGCTGACCGCCGGAAGTGCGACCCTGAACGCCACCGTTAACGATTCGCTCGGCACGCCAGTCAGCGAAACCCGCGACTTCCTCGTAGAGTCATCAGGCACCGCGCCAGGCACCCCGACATTAACCATCAATGCCTTTGCTGGCGATAACGTCCTGAGCAACGATGAGAAGCTGGATGCTCAGGCGGTCTCGGGCAGCACCACCAATGTCGAAGCCGGACAGATTGTCACGGTGACGCTGGGCGGCCAGAACTACAGCGGCACGGTCGGCGCCGATGGCAGCTGGAATATCGCGATTCCGGCCAACGATCTCCTTGCTCTGGCTTCGGGCGCTGCCTCGCTGGTCGTGACGGTCAGCAATGCGGCTGGCACGCCCGTCAGCGATACGCTGGCGATTACGGTAGAACCTCTGGTTACCGAGCCGGGCCAGCCGGTGATCACAATCAATCAGTTCGCGGGTGATGACGTCCTGAGTAACGACGAGAAAACCAGCGACCAGCTATTGAGCGGTACCACCACCAACGTTGAGGCGGGCCAGATTGTCACGGTCACGCTGGGTGATCAGACCTACAGCGCTACGGTTGGTGTGGATGGCAGCTGGAGCCTGAGCGTCCCTGCCAGCGCGCTGGCGGCACTGGCGGCGGGCAGTGCCACTATCGCGGCCACGGTCACCAGTCAGGCGGGGGGAACGGTAAGTGAAGATCGGGTGATCGCGGTGGAAGCGCCTGCGGAGCCGGGCACGCCGACAGTCACGATCGCCCTGTTTGCCGGTGATGATCTGGTGGATAATAGCGAGAAGGCCGTCGATCAGACGCTGTCCGGCAGCACCAGCAATGTGGAGGCGGGTCAGACGGTCACCATTACCCTGGGCGGTCAGAATTACAGTGCGCTGGTCAACCCGGACGGCAGCTGGAGCACGCAGATCCCATCTGCGGCGCTCAGTGCCCTGGCGGCAGGCACCACGGCCATCACGGTCAGCGTCACGTCGGTAGCCGGTGCCTTAGCCACCGACAGCCGTGACATTAACGTCGCGCCGGCAGCCGGTGAACCGGGTGTGATCACGATCAGTGAGCCTGTCAGCGTTGATGGTTTCCTTAACCTGCAGGAGCTGAACAGCGATCTGATCATCGGCGGCTCGGCGGTGGGCGTCAATCCGGGCCAGGCGGTGCAGCTTAACTTCAACGGCAACAATTACAGTGCGGTGGTGGGCAGCAACGGCTTCTGGAGCGTCACCGTTCCGGCTGGCGATCTCAGTGGCATCACCGACGGCGTGAAACTGATCTCGGTTACCGCAACTGACGCCAGTGGTGCGCTGCTGACCGACTCCGCTCAGCTGAATGTGGTCACCACCACGCTGCCACAGATCACGCTGGATGAGAGCGCGCTTACCGATGGCATTCTTAATCAGACAGAAGCGGGCAGCGATCTGCTCATCGGTGGCAGCACCGGTAAAGCGGTGGCGGGCCAGTTGGTCGAAGTACAACTCAACGGCAAAACTTACAGCACCACGGTCAATGACGACGGCAGCTGGAACCTGACACTGCCTGCCGCCGATCTCGCCTTACTGCCGCAGGGCGCTAACGGCCTGACCATTACCGCGATTGATGAGGCGGGCAACCGCGTGGACGAGACGCTGAACTTCAGCGTCGACACGCTGCCACCGAACCTGATTGTGGCGGAAGTCGCAGGTGGCGATGGCATTCTTAACAGCGCGGAAGTGGCAGCAGGTGTGCCGGTAAGCGGTTCAGCTGCGCTGCCGGGCGAGCTGGTAACGGTCTCGCTGAACAACGTCGTTTACAGCGCAACCGTGGATGGGCAGGGCAACTGGACGGTGGATCTGCCGCCAGCGGCGCTGCAGGCGCTGTCAGATGGCAGCAGCTATACGCTGGTGGTTACCCTGACCGACGCCAGCGGTAACATCGCGACCCAGTCGCAGACGCTGGCCGTCAGCACGCAGCCGCCGGTTGCCACCGTCACCGCACCGGGCGGGGATGGCGTTCTGACCAGCAATGAGCTCACGGAGCCGCTGGTGATCAGCGGAACCGGCACCGCGGGCGACAGTGTAGCGGTCGGGTTAAACGGTAAAACTTACGCTGCTATCGTGGACGAAAACGGTAACTGGAGTGCATCAGTTCCGATTGCCGATCTTGCCACGCTGAGCAACCAGACTTATCCGGTCACCGTGACCGTGACCGATCAGGCCGGTAACAGCAGCACGCAGGATACCGATCTACGGGTTGCTACCGAAGCGCCTGCTCTGACTCTGAACCCTCTGGACGCTGACGGCGTAATCAACATCAGCGACGCGCAGCAGCCGCTGATTGTCAGCGGAACCGGCGACGAAGGTGACATCATTCGTGTCACGCTCAATAACCTGACCTACAGCGCTGTAGTGGCACAGGGTGGCAACTGGAGTGTAACCGTTCCGGCTGCCGACCTGGCGGGTGTGCCCAACGGTACTCAGCTGGTATCTGTCGTCGCGACGGACGCGGATGGCAATACCACCCCAGCCAGCAGTTCACTGATTTTCGCGACCACGCCGCCACTGCTGGAGGTCTCGACGCCGGGCAGTGATGGTTATATCAACATCGCTGAACACACGCAGGATTTCACCATCGACGGGCGCGGGGGGACGCAGGGCGACACGGTGGCAGTGAGTTTCAATGGCGAAACCTACTCCGCCACGGTTGACACCAATGGCACATGGAGCGTGACGGTGCCCGCCGCCATCATCAGTCAGTTGGGCGATGCACTCTACCCGGTTGACGTGGTAATCAGCGATGCTTACGGCAACAGCACGACCGTCGCCTCCAGTGTCACGGTGCTGGCGGCAACGTCACCGGCGCTGACCATTGATCCTGTGACCGGCGATAATCTGGTCGACAGTGCGGAACAGCTCACTGACATTCTGGTCACCGGTAACGTCACCGGCGTACCGGCAGGCCAGCCGGTATTACTGACCATTAACGGTCAGTCTTACGACGGCGTAGTGCAGGCGAACGGAAGCTGGAGTGTGACCCTGCCCGCCGGATCGCTGGGTGCCGCGGGCGATAAAACCTTTACCGTGGCGATTACCGACGTGGCCGGAAATCCGGCGCTGCCTGCCCAGGGGCAGTTCACCGTGATCACGACCAACGTACCGTCGCTGTCGATTGCCCCGATCAGTGACGACAACGCACTCAACGTGCTGGATGCGCAGAGCGATCTGATCCTCAGCGGCGGTTCCGCAAACCTGCCAGCGAACAGCCCGATCAGCGTGACGCTGGTGCCCGGCGGCACCCTTTACAGCACTACAACCGATGAAAACGGTAGCTGGACTCTGACCGTGCCAGCCGCCGACCTGGCGAACCTGGCGCAGGGTAACACCACCGTTACCGTCACCTCAGGGGATGTACAGACCAGCCAGACGCTGCTGGTGGCAACGACGCCGCTGGCAGAACCCCAAATCAACACGCCTTTCACTGATGGCATTCTCAACACTGAGGAAGCCAGCACAGCGCAGACGCTGACCGGCTCCGTCCAGCCAGGCCAGGCCGTCAGCGTGACCCTGGGCGGCATCAGCTATCCGGCAACGGTAGCGGCAAATGGTGACTGGAGCGTCACGCTGCCGCCAGATGCGCTACAGGCCCTGGCGCAGGGCAGCAATCCCGTTACCGTGACAGTGAGCGATGTCGCGGGTAACAGCACCAGCATCAGCGCACCGCTGACGGTGGATACCGGAGTACCGGTGCTGACCGTTAACCCGATTGCCACCGATGGTATTATCAATGCGGCTGAAACAGCCAGCGATCTGACCGTCAGCGGCACCGTCGCCCCGGGCAGCAGCGTCAGTCTTGTGCTGAATGGTGAGACCTACAGCGCCACGGTCGCCGCGGATGGCAGCTGGACCGCCACCGTACCCGCTGCCGATCTGCAACAGCTGACTGATGGCCGTTACGATCTCAACGTGACCGTTACCAGCGTCAGTGGCAACGTTGCCACCACGCCATTGCCGGTCACCGTGGATACCACCGCACCCGACTTCAGCATTAATGCGCCCGCTGGCGATGGTGTGCTGAACATCGCGGAGCAGGCTGCTGGTTTCAGCTTCAGCGGCGCAGGCAGTGAAGGTGACCGCGTCAGCGTGACGCTGAATGGCGTCACTTATACCGGCACGGTTGATGCGGACGGAAACTGGGCGCTGGCCGTACCGCCTGCTGCGCTTGCCGGTCTGACCAACGGCACCAGCTATCCGGTGGTGGTCACCGTCACCGACGTGGCTGGCAACAGCAGCAGCCAGAACAGTGCGCTGACGGTTGCCACCACGCCGCCTCCGCTGGTGGTTGCGCCGGTCAGCGGGGACAACGCGCTGAACACCGCTGAACTGGCGGAGCCGCTGGTCGTCAGTGGCAGCGGTCAGAACGGCGACATTGTCACGGTCCAGCTCAATGACCAGCTCTACAGCACCACCGTCGGCGTGAATGGGCAGTGGACGCTGCAAATCGATGCTAATGATCTGGCGGCGCTGCCTCCGGGCACGAATCCGCTCACCGTTACCGAAATCAATGCTAACGGCAACCAGAGCAGCCAGGTGGTTGATCTCAATGTGGCAACCTCGCCGGACGTGCAGCCTGTGCTGACCGTCGACAGCAGCACCTTTGCCGGTGACGGTATCGTCACGGCCGCAGAACAGTTACAGCCGGTTACGGTGCGCGGCAGCAGCAGTAACGTCGAGGCGGGCCAGCAGGTCGTCATCACCCTGAACGGCACGGACTACAGCGGCGTGGTCGGGGCCAGCGGCAACTGGAGCATTACGCTGCCTGCGGGCGCACTGGCGGAACTGGGCGAGGGCAGCCAGACGCTGAACGTCAGCGTGATCAACGCCGTTGGCAATACCGCCACCAGCCCGCTTAACTTCACTGTGGACAACACGCTGCCATCGATCGCGCTGGCACCGATCGGCGACGACAACTACCTCAATGCCCAGGAGCTGGGCGGTGCCGTTGTGGTCAGCGGCAGCACCAGCGGCCTGCCTGAGGGCAGCATTATTACCGTGCTTGCCAACGGCACCACAGCCAGCACCAGCGTGGCGGCCGATGGAAGCTGGAGCCTGACCTTACCGGCTGGCACCTTTAACGGCGCAGCCGATGGCCCGCAGACGATTACCGCTACGGCCACCGACGGCAGCGGACAACAGCTTGCCACCAGCGACGCTACCCTGACGGTGGTGGCCAGTGCACTGCCGGTGGCCACCCCTGGCGTGGCCTTTGATGACGGTATTCTCAACGGCGACGAAGCCGTCAGCGGCGGCGTGATCACCGGTAACACCGGCGTACCTGGCGACGGCCAGACGGTTATCGTCACGCTGGGCGGCACTAACTACAGCGGCACGGTCGACGCAGCGGGTAACTGGCAGGTCGCGGTTCCGCCAGCGGCCCTCTCTGCGCTGCCACAGGGCACCACGCCTTACACCGTGGTGGTCAGTGATGTGGCAGGCAACAGCAGCCAGGCTGACGGCAGCCTGGTGGTGGATACCCTGCCACCGGTGCTGAACTTCATCACCCCCTCCGATGGCATTATCAATGCCGCTGAGAGTCAGCAGCCGCTGACGCTGACCGGCAGCAGTGAAGCCAATGCGCTGATTGTGGCCAGCTTCAACGGCATCAGCCTGAGCACCACCGCAGACGTCAACGGTAACTGGTCGCTGGATCTGCCCGCCACGGTTTATACCGGGCTGGGCAACGGCACCTATCCTCTGACCGTGACCGCCAGCGACGCAGCAGGCAATGCCACCACCACCAGCCGCGATCTGGCGCTGAAAGTGGAGGCGGGCACGCTGCCGACCCTGACGCTGGATGCCTTTGCCGGTAACAATGTGGTCGATGGTGCGGAACGCCTCACCGATCAACGTCTGACCGGCACCACCACCAACGTCGAAGCGGGCCAGCTGGTCACCGTCACCCTTGATGGCACGGTCTACAGCGCCGCCGTGCAGGCGAGCGGAGCATGGAGCCTGATCGTGCCAGCCGGTGCGCTGGCGGCAATTGCGGATGGCAGCGCCAGTTTCACCGTGGCGGTCAGCGACGTGGCGGGCAACACCACCACCACTAATCTCACCTTTGACGTTAATAGCAACGCGTCTGGCCTGGCGATGGATGCCATCAGTCAGGACAACTACCTGAATGCGCAGGAACTGGGTCAGCCGCTGATTGTTACCGGCACCTCAGCGAATGTGCCTGAAGGCAGTCTGGTCACGCTGCTGTTTAACAACATCAGCTACACCGCGCAGGTCTCGGCCAGTGGTCGCTGGAGCGTGATCGTTCCGGCTGAGTCACTGACGGCACTCGCCGACGGGCCTTACACCGTCACGGTCACCGCGACGGACAGCGGCGGGGCGACCCTGAGCAGCGAAGCCGCGCTCAGCGTGCTGGCGACGCTGCCAGCACCGCAGATCGTCTCTGCTTTTGGCGATGGTCTGCTTAACAGCAGCGAAATCACCACGCCACAAACCCTGAGCGGCACCACAGGTGTGACAGGTGACGGCCAGACGGTGAGCGTGGTTCTCAACGGCGTGACCTACAACGGCACGGTCGACAGCAATGGCAACTGGCAGGTCAGCGTGCCTGCCTCTGCGCTGGCCGATCTGCCGGAGGAGACGCTTGACTACACCGTTAACGTGCAGGATGCAGAGGGTAACACCGGCAGCAGCCAGGGCAGCGTCACGGTCGATCTGACGCCACCAACCCTGTCGCTTGATCCGGTTGCGGGCGATAACAGCGTCAATATCGCCGAAAGCACCGCGCCGATTGTGCTCAGCGGCAGCAGTAATGCCGAAGCCGGTCAGCAGGTCACCCTTACCCTTAACAACCAGATCTGGACCACCACCGTGACCCAGGATGGTGACTGGAGCCTGACGCTGCCTGCGGGTGCCCTGGCAGGGATTCCGGCCGGTGCGTATACCCTGACCGTGACGGTCAGTGATGCGGCGGGCAATCCGGTTACTGAAACGCGTGAAATCACCGTCGCAACCGGTGCCCTGTCGGTCAGCATTAATACCCCGTTTGGCGATGGCTACCTTAGCCAGGCTGAAACGGCGATCAGTCAGACGCTGAGCGGCAGCACCGGCGTCGTGGGCGAGGGCCAGACCGTCAGCGTGACGCTGGGCGATAATGACTACACTGCCACAGTCGATGCGCAGGGCAACTGGACGCTGACCTTAACGCCAGCGCAGGTGCAGGAACTGGCTGAGGGCGTGACGACCCTGGTGGTCAATGCCAGCGATGCCGCCGGTAACAGCGGTTCGCTGACCAGCGCAGTTACCGTCGATCTCACCCCGCCTGCGTTAAGCATTAACCCTATCGGCGGTGACAACATCATCAATTCAGTTGAGGTGCTGGAAGCTGTTGCTATCAGCGGAACAGCCTCAGTTGCGGATGCCGGACAAACGGTCACGGTCAGTTTCCAGAATACCGATTACACCGCCCGGGTACTCTCTGATGGCACGTGGCAGGTGACCCTGCCTGCCGCTGTCGTGCAGGGGCTGGCGGATGGCAGCTATCCGGTCGATGTGACGATCAGAGATGCGGCGGGTAACCTGACCACGGCGACCCAGACGCTGACGCGTGATGCGGACAGCCTGAATCTGCCGACCCTGGCCATTGGGACAATCAGTGATGATAACTTCCTTAACCAGGCAGAGTCGCTGCAGGATCTGAGCATCGGAGGCACCAGCACCAATCTGGTGGAAGGCCAGCTGGTAACGGTAACGCTGAACGCCATTCAGTACAGCGGCACGGTGGCCGCAGATGGCAGCTGGACCGTGACCGTGCCGGCCGCCGATCTGGGCAATCTGCCGGATGGCGATCAGCTGCTGGTCGTCGTCTCAGCGGATACCTCTGGCAACCCGGCCAGTGCCAGCGCCAGTCTGGTCGTGCTGGCCAGCGCGCTGGTTCAGCCAACACTGACCCTGAACGTGGTGGCAGGCGATGATGTGATCAATGCTACTGAGGCCGCTGCGGATGTCGCTGTCAGCGGTGGCAGCACCCTGCTGGCGGCAGGAACGCCGGTAACCGTGTCGTTTAACGGTACTGATTACAGCACCACGATTGATGCTGACGGCAACTGGACGGTGACGGTACCGTCTGCAGCCTTCATCAACGTTGCGCCGGGCAGCACGCAGACCTTTACCGTCACCGCCAGTGATGTCGCCGGTAACCCGGCGGTCGCCACGCAGGAGGTAAGCTTCAGTACCACACCGCCTGTGCTGACGGATATTACGGTCAATGCGGGTGACACGCTAAACCTGGCGGAGTCGCTGCAGGATCTCACTATCAACGGCACCACCACGGGCGCACTGCCGGTGACGGTGACGCTGAATAACGTCAGCTATATCACCACGGCGGATGCGGACGGGAACTGGACCCTCACCATTCCCACAGCCGATGTGCAGCAGCTGGCAGATGGCCCTAACGCCATCACCGTGTCGGTCACTGACGCGGCGGGCAATGTCACTACCGACACCACCACCATACTGGATGTGGCGTTTAATACCCTGCCAGCGCTGACTCTGAACACGCCGTTTGGCGACGCGCTGGTCAGTGCAGCAGATGCCGCCGCGCCATTAACGCTGAGTGGTGACAGCACTAATCTGCCGGAAGGCAGCGTAGTGAATATTACCGTCGGCACACAGACTTTCAGCACCACGACCGATGCCAGCGGCAACTGGACGCTGAACCTGGCAGCGGGCGCACTGACGGGCCTGGACGATGGACTGACACAGGTGGTGGTCACCGCCACGGATGCGGCAGGAAATCCGGCGCAGGTTACCGCAGGCGTTGAAATCCTGCAGGCCCCGCCGGTTTCCGCCAACTTTGCTGCAACACAGTTCGGCGATAACGTGATTAACATCAGTGAAGCGGGTTCCGTTCAGCTGGTCACAGGCACGTCTAATCCTGTTGCGGGCCAGACCCTCAGCGTCACAGTCGGCGATGACAATATCCCGCTGTCGGTGACGGTCGATGCCAGTGGCAACTGGACAGCCAGCCTGACGCCGGAGGTGATCGCCAGCCTGGGTGCCGGTGAACACACGCTGACCCTCACCACCACGGATCGGGCCGGTAACAGCATCACAGAGACGCAGACCTTTGTCTCAGCGATTACCCCGATTGGCGCGCCAACGCTGGATACGCCATTTACGGATGGCCGTCTTAACGCGGCGGAAGCGGCAACGGACGGTATCCTGACCGGTACGGTCAACAGTGCTGATCCGGCCTCGGTGGCGGTGACTATCAATGGCACCGTCTATGCCGCGACGCTCACTGCTGGCGGTGCAGGCTGGTCACTGACTCTGCCGCCTGCCGTATTGCAGTCACTGCCGGATGGCAACCTGCCGGTCAGCGTGACCGTCACCGACGTGAACGGCAACATCGGCACCACCAGTGGTTCGCTGCTGGTCGCTGTCAATACGCTGCCGGATGTCACGCTGATCCTGCCGTTTGGTGACGGTGCGCTGAACGCCACCGAAGCGGGAACAGAGCAAATCCTCAGTGGCACCACCGGCATTACCGGTGCAGGACAGACGGTATCGGTGCTGATCGCCGGCTTTAACGGCGACCAGCCGCTGGCCGCCACGGTGCAGAACGATGGCAGCTGGTCGCTGGCCCTGTCGCCAGCGCAGTTAGCCACCTTCACCAGCGGCACGCATACCATTACCGTGACCGCTACCGACATTGCGGGTAACAGTGACGTGACGGCCCTGAGTGTGGTAACCGAAGTGGCTGTGCCGGTGCCGGCCTTCACGCCTGGCGCGTTTGGCGGCGATAACGTCCTGAACATCAGTGAAGCCGCGGCAGGGGTCACCCTGACCGGCACCACCGGCAGCGTGGGGGATAATCAGGCGGTCAGCATTACTGTTGATCTCAATGGCAGCCTCTATTCCGGCACGGTGGATGGCAACGGTAACTGGACCGTTGACCTTCCTGGTAACGCGCTGAGTTCTCTGGGTAACGGGACGCAAATCCTGACGGTTAACGTCGTGGATGCGGCGGGTAACAGCGCATCGGCGCAGCTGCCGTTCACCACCGATCTCAGCGCGCCGCAGCCTGGGGTCAATCCGCAATTCCTCGGTGATTATGTGAATAGCAGCGATGTTGCCGCAGGGATTACGCTGAGCGGTACCACCGGTGAGGCGGGCGCAAATCAGACGGTGCAGCTGACGCTGGGCGGCAACACTTACAGCGCCACAGTGGATGCGAATGGTAACTGGACGGTGCCGCTGACCCAGGCGCAGCTTTCAGCGCTGCCGGATGCTACCTATCCGGTTACCGTGACGGCCACCGATGCGGCAGGCAACAGCACGACGATTAACAGCTCACTGGTACTCGACACCACGCCACCGGTACTGACCACTAACGCCTTTGCCGGCGACAATGCACTGAACTACGCCGAGAGCATTCAGCCGCAGATCCTTAGCGGCACGGCAACGGGCGCAGAGACGGGTGCCGTGGTCACGGTCTCGCTGAATGCCACGACCCTCGGCACCGCCGTGGTTGACGGTAACGGCAACTGGAGCGTGACGCTGACGCCAGAGCAGATGGCCACCTTTGGCGCATCCACAACCCTGGCGCTGGCAGTGACTGACCTGGCAGGTAACACAGCCAATGATGAGGTTGCGCTTGCGGTTAACCTGACGCCACCGCCAGGCCCGCTGGTGACGCTGGGCACGGTTTCGGGCGACAACATCATCAGCACCCAGGATGTCGCGGGTGGCGTCGTCCTGAGCGGCACCTCGGCTAACCTTGGTGCAGGCGGGGTGGTGACGGTGTTAATCAACGGTCAGACCTACGCCACCACGCTGGATGGGTCAGGCAACTGGTCAACGGCTGCGTTGCCGGTCAGCGCCTTTGGCAATGCGGACGGCAGCGTCGCCATCACGGTGAATGCCACCGACGGCACGACTCCTGTCACCGTCAGCGGTAACGTGCTGATTGATCTGACGCCACCGGCCCTGACGATCAATGCCTTTGCGGGTGACAACCAGGTCAATGGTAATGAAAGCGCTACCAGCCAGACCATCAGCGGCACCGCCGATGTCGGTGAAGCAGGCCGTACGGTGGTTGTGACCTTCAATAACCAGACGTACAGCGCAGTAGTGCAGAGTAACGGCAGCTGGTCCACCACCGTTCCTGCCAGCGCGATGCAGGCCCTGACCGATGGCAGTACGCCGGTGATCACCGCGCAGTTGTCAGATGTCGCCGGTAACGTGACGACCGTGACACAGCAGGTGACGGTGGATACCGCTGCGCCGCTAGTGCAGGTTGACGCGCTGGCGGGCGATAACGTGCTTAACGCCGCTGATCTGGCCGTCAGTCAGGTGCTGACCGGCAGCGCACAGGGCGCAGAAGGCCAGACCATCGGCCTCTACCTGGGCGATGCTGCGCCGATCGCTACCGCAACGGTGGGTGCAGATGGCCGCTGGAGCATTGATCTTGCACCGAATGTCCTGTCGGGTCTCACTGACGGCGCACTGGTGTTTGGCGTGCGGGTCAATGACAGTGCAGGAAATCAGACCGACGCGACGCTGACGGTCAACAAAGTCGTTAACAGTGCGCTGACGCTGGTGGTTGATTCGGTATTCGGCGACGGCACGCTCAGTGCGCTGGATACCACGGTGGCGCAGACCATCTCCGGAACGGCGACGTCGGCAGGTGTCGGGGCCACGGTATCGGTGGTACTGGGCGGCACCACGCTCTCTGCTTCTGTGGGTCAGGATGGTAAATGGGCCATCGTGGTGCCACCTGCGGTGCTGGATCTGGTCACCGACGGCAATCTTGCGGTTAACGTTACCCTGACCGATGCGGCGGGCAACACCCGCACCGTGGGTGAAACCGTGACGGCGATTGTCGATGCGGTGCCGGTGGTGGGCGCCCTCACCGGGCTGTTTGGCGGCGATAACCTGCTGAACATTGCGGAAGCGGCAGCCGGACAGCTGGTGGGTGGCGTAATCAGTAACGCGGCGGCAGGTTCCCAGGTGACGGTGACCTTCGGCAGTAAAACTTACAACACCACCGTACAGGCGGGCGGAGCATGGAGCGTTAGCCTGCCGGGCAGCGATCTCACCTCACTGCTGGATGGCAATCTGACGCTGGGCGTCAGCGTCCGGGATGCGGCGGGTAACGTCGCCTCGAATAGCGCGACGATCGGCATCTTTACCCAGACACCATCCATTTCCCTGACCTCTCTGTTTGGCGATGGCGTGCTGAATCTGGCTGATATCGCCACCGGCCAGGTGATCAGCGGGGTGGTGAACAACGTTGCGCAGGGCAGTGTGGTGACGCTTTCGGTGGGCAACAGCCAGCTGACCGCGACCGTGGGTGCGGGCGGTGCCTTCAGCGCCACGGTGACGCCGGATATCCTGGGCACCCTGGCGCAGGGCAACCTGACGGTCGGGGCGTCGGTAACGGATGCAGCGGGGAATACCGCCAGCACCAGCGCCGGTATTCGCGTCGATACGCTGCTGCCAACCATCACGGTAAATCCGCTTTTCGGTGACGGTCTGCTGAACGTGGCGGATGCGCTGGTCACGCAGGTGATTGGCGGCGTCGTCGGCGGTGCAGAAGCGGGATCGCGTGTCGTCGTATCGGTGGGTTCTCAGCAGTTTGTAACGGCAACTGATGCCAGCGGCAACTTTAACGTTTCACTGACGCCTGCGCTGCTGCAGGGCATTGCGGATGGCAATCTCACCGTCGGCGTCAGCGTCACTGACAGCGCCGGTAACACCAGCAGCACCACCGCCGGCGCGCTGGTGGGTATTCACAATCTGCCGAAGGTTACGCTCAATCCGTTGTTTGGTGATGGCGTGCTGAACCTGGCGGAATCGCTGGTGAGCCAGACTATCAGCGGCACGGTCTCCGGCGTGGCAGCGGGCAGCAGCGTCAGGCTGGCCATTGGCAACACAACGGCCACTGCGCTGGTCAACGCCGATGGCACGTTCTCCACCACCGTTTCGCCAGCCGTGCTCTCGACGCTGCTGAACGGTAACTTTACTGTCAGCGCGGCGGTCACTGACCTGGTCGGCAACGTCAGCAGCACCAGCGCAGGCGTGTCACTGGGACTGGTGCAGCCAACCCTGACGGTGAATACGGTATTCGGCGACGGGGTGCTGAGCGCAGCCGATCTGGCCTCGAACCAGACCCTGAGCGGGACCTCCAGCCTGTCAGCCGGCTCTACTGTCAGCGCCACGCTGAACGGCCTGACCTACACCACCAAAGTGGTAAGTGGCGGTAACTGGAGCATCAGCGTTCCGAAAGCGGATCTTGCCGCAATCACTGACGGCAGTAAAACCGTGACGGTGACCGGCACCGATGCCTACGGAAACGTGGCGAACAGCAGTGGAACACTGAGCGTTATCAGTCAGTCGACGCCTGTGGTCGCCATTATGTAGCGCGGAAAATTTTTTGATACTGATTTGAAAGGTATTTGATTTGGGTTTTAAGCCTCGCTGGAGTATCAAATACCTTTCAAAATAGCGTTAAATTCATACTATTTCTTAATTCCCGCTTTTAACTAATTACTCTGCTGGACTGGTCGAATTTGCCGAGTTAGTGTGCGCCGCAGCACATGCTTGTGTGATTTTTCACCATTCAGAGGGAATTTATTGTGAATTTTTCACGTATCCGGCAGTCCATGACGGACGACGCCTGCGACATAGTTTCAGCATTAAGCCAAGCACCAGCGCTGACGCTTCAGGCCATCCTCTTTATTACTAAAGGCAGGGAGCACGCCACCCGCTTTATGCTTGAGCAGATGGCGGCATTAGGTGTAGCCACCGAGAATAACGGCCTGTGGCGGCTTACAGAGACATTTAAGGCATCGTCTTATCAGGCGACGGCTTAAAATTGGTGATAATAAGTTCAGCGGCTTTATGGCCGTTGTTACCGCCAATTGAGTAAGTCGTTTCAACGCTCATCATTTCCAGCCCGCTAAACACCCGGCGCATGTCCGGGTGGTCATTGACCGATATCATCACATAACCCTTTACCGTTCTGGCCAGCGCAGCCATCTGCTTGTACTGCTCCATATCGAACGGTACGCCATAGCCCTGTGTTTTCCAGTATGGCGGATCGAGATAGAACAGCGTGCCGGTGCGATCATACCTGCGCATGCACTCCTGCCAGTCCAGGTGCTCTATGGTCACCCGGTGCAACCGCATCCAGGCTTCGGACAGGGTTTCCTCCATACGCAGTATATTCAGCCGTGATGGACTGGTTGCGCTTGTCCCAAATGTACGGCCCTCGACCTTTGAGCCGAACGAGAGTTTTTGCAGATAGTAGAAACGCGCGGCACGCTGTATATCGGTTAACGTTTCAGGTGGAGTGTCCTTCAGCCATTTAAACATCTCACGGCTGGTTAAAGCCCATTTAAACTGCTTTATAAATTCTTCCAGGTGGTTCTGGATGACACGATAAAGATTAACGATATCGCCGTTAATATCGTTCAGCACTTCCGCTTTTGACTGTTCCTTAATAAAGAATAAAGCCGCGCCACCGCAGAACGGCTCGACATAGCATGCGTGGGATGGAAAAAGGGGAAGAAGAAGTTTAGCAAGTTTACGTTTTCCACCCACCCAGGGAATGATTGTGTTAGTCATATTACCTTCGTTGATTGATCTGTATTAACGATCAATAAATTGCTTATTGATCAGTAAAACCAATATTAAGCAGGTTGCAGGGTGAGCAGCAGTTACAGGGGTGAGGCGGGCTTTTGCGCCGGGTCACATTGGCCGGCATTTGTAAATTTTCGCTTAAAATACTTGCGGAGTGGCATTTTTTTATTCAAATATCAGCACTCACTCAAGTGCAATTATTAAACAGGATGTTATGGATAACGGTATTCAGATAGCGATGTCTCCGGTTCAGTTGGCTGCTGTTCTGTCAGATAAAACAGTCACTGAATCAGAAACAATGAGTAACCGCCTGCTGGGTGGGCTTGATCTTATTATGGGCAGTCTGGAAATGGCTGGCGCTACCGCTCTGTGCATGGCACCAGAGCCTACCGGATTAACTAAGGCCGCTTGCGTTGTTGTTGGTGCCCACAGTATGGACAGCATTAATACTGCGGCTGACCGGATGCTTTCCGGGACTAACACCCGCACGGCGACATACCGGGCAGCAGCTGAACTGGCTAAACAGTTCGGTGCCGATGATAAAACAGCGTGGGAAATCGGCCTTACGGTTGATATAGCTGTTCCTGTTGGGTTTGCTATGGCAGCAAGTGCCGCTCGCGTTGCGATGATCCGCTCTGGCCGTATAAACCTCAGAGAGCATGAGTCATTTAACGGGTTAAAGCCTGGCGGCCATGCGATTGAAAGGCATGTTGGAAGAACAGAGGCTGAATTAAGACAACGTCTCGCATCACGGCCAACCATGACCGGAAGCAGCACTTTCCACAACCTGCGCGTAGCTGAAGACGCAATATCCAGAGCATTGAAATTCAACGCTCAGCAGGTTAAGCACTGGGCGAGCTATGGCAGATCTGGCTCCAGAATGGAGATAGATTTTTTTACAGGCAATGAAATTGGTTTTGGCATTAAATCCGCCACCGGCTCTGTTATAAAATCACATAAATTACGGTTAGTGCTTGTCCTTCAGAGTTATCACGGAAAGCCTTACTACGTACTGACAGCCTTCCCTAAACTGGACTGAACAATGATTTATTATTATCTCGACCATCTTATGGGAGCGTATCTCAATCAGGACTATGACCTTTCGGGTGAAACGCCCGAGGAAGTAGTCCAGTGCTACCTTGACAATGAGGGAGTCGCCCACGCTTCAGGGCTTGCTGAAGATTGCACAAAATTCATTGAAAACAACAATGATGTTGAAACGAATTTTGAGGCGCTATATGGAGATGATTTCAGCCCCAGATTATGGCGTATTACAGCTATTGAATTTCTTCAGAATACATCAGAACAAGCGAAAGCATTTATCAGTGACAGTGAGTCCAGATAATATCCTTTCGTTACTTAGTAAGAATAACGCCGGGATTTTCCCGGCGTTATTTTATCTGTTATACCGCCTGTGCAGGTTCAGCTTCTGGCACGTCCTGGCCGTTATCAATGCTGTGCTTATATTGGAGATTGTCGACATAGGTCTGCACCTGACGTTCGACTTCCGCTTTATCTGCATCAATGACTGCATCAGCCAGCTTTTCAGCGATACCCTGCGCCTGTTCAGCAAAGGCAGACTGAATCTTGTCAAAGTTATCGCCGCAGGCGGTGCGCACGGAGGCTTCGTTGTGCAGGGTCAGGTGGTTAACGAAGTCCGTTGCCGCAGCAGTGGCGTCGTCTTTGGTCGGGCCGGTATAAATGGCGGCCAGAATACCGTCGACAATCGCTTTACTGCGCAGTTGGGTGATTGCGGCTTTCTGAATATTGCCGGTGATATTAACAGTGCTCATGGTGCTCTCCTTTCGGGGTTTGGGTTTAAATAACGTTCTCAGCCATGCGATTAATTTCATGGAAAAGCTCTTTTACAGATGCGGGGCATCCGAAACTGAATTAATGATGATCTGAATCAATTAACAGAAAGGGACCGTTAATTTCGTTTACTTTCTGTTTTCTTACAGCCTGCATACTCTGGGCCGTGAGTGCGACCTCACTGAGCAAAGCGATGAATGCTCTATACATGCTTAATCGATGTTCGATAACGCCCTCTGTTTGGGCGTTCTTTTTTTCCAGTGGTGTGTAAGCATTTGAGGTTATTCCATCGGTCAGGGTTCCGTGCATTTCCTCAGTGGCTGCCAGGGTTTTAGGCGCTTTAGCTGGCAGCCTTCATTTTCCTTTCAGCATCCGGTTCCTGCGAATATTTCTGTCTTCCCCTCGCAAAACTTCGCGTGTCGCGCATACTGATTCTGTCTATACCTCGTCCTTGCTCATTGAGCGATGCTAAAGCCGTCGCAGCATCAGACCAACACCAGTTCGCTGCGGCGGCTCTTTTTCACATATCTGGAAAGCACATTTAATAACCCAGGTTAAAGCTGGCACTGTGTGCGCGCAGCACTTATAGAGTGCTGCGGCACGTTGACTTGCTTTGTCCGGCTTGCCTGGGTTGCAGGCAATTTTTTGCTGAATATGAACCGATGAAAATTATGCTGTTCTCATCCAGCCCAGGACATGCACGTATTCATTCTGCACGCTGAATGCCTGGCCTGAGCCTGCTGCGCTGGTCTGCATCAGGGAATAACCGCCTTTAGCATCTGTACCAAACCGGCCTGTTCCCCATGCCGCTGAACCGGCGTCCGGTTGGGTGGATGCGTCGCCTGTCGCACCGCCGTTGTGGCGGTGAGGAGGCATATGTGCTTCTGCCAGGGTGACTGTATTACTCCCGCCCGTCTGGAGTGCGTCTGTACCCAGCGCAATAACTTTCCCATCGAATCCCGTTCCATTAAGCCACTGCCATGTTGTCCCCGGAAAAATATTATTGGGGTCGGAAGTGTTACCCAGCAACATTATGTAGCCAACCGGAAAGGGGCAGTTATTGGGGCTGTAAACGCGCTGACCCGCTTCTGATATCTGGCCGCTGGAATTCACATCACCTGTGCCACTGAATTCCACAGTACCCGTCTGAACTGTGTTATCTGAATTGACGGTTCTGAAATGAAAGCCACCGACGCCACCACCACGGTTATTAACAAAATCAGACTCACCCTGACCACCGGAATCATTCCAGCCAACAAACGTTCCCTGTACCGAAGGATTAGCAACCTGTGTAACACCAAGATAATTTGCGCTCACATAGCCGTTAACGTTGCCACCAGTCTGAGGATAAGCACCCACATCAGACGCAGACAGGCTGTCCAGAACGGCCAGCTTACCAAGTCCTAAATGACCACGGGATTCAGCAGCATCTTTGAGGTCAGACAGGTTTTTGTCTTTCTGCAACGCACCGCTGACGCGGGTGTCATCCCCTGCCAGAAACAGGCTTTTCAGTGCACTGAGCAACTGGTCATTGGTAGCGTCAGCAGGCTTGATGCCTGCGGCTGTCAGTACGCTGATGACTTCCTGCTGCAGGCTGCGGGTCGCCCCCTGCGTGTCGTTCATGTAAACCGGCGTGACGATGGTGGCCAGCGCGCCGGTCTGGTTGTCCCGACCATGAAACTGGCCGTCGTCGGTATTGATCGGATCAATTAAGGGTTTCACTTGTTGCTGCCCTCGGAATATTTAAACAGGCACTCCGTGTGTGCCGGTTTTAAGCGTTTAAATAAGGTTTCAAGGTCCGGGTCGCCGGATTCTTCCAGGCGGTCACCGACCACGGACTCACCCACGCGGAAATACCACACGCGCTCCGGTGCGCCGTTAACGTTCACAATCCAGCGCCATTTCGGATCGTCGGGTTCCTCAATGGTGACGTCGTAGCCCAGCGCTCTGGCCAGATTGATAAAATACTGGCGGCTCAGACCGCCGGTCTCGGCCAGCGCGGCCATCACTCTGGCGCGTCGCTGCTGCAGGGTGTCGCTGTCGCTCACCGTCAGGGCGTAAACCCGCTCCCAGTCCGGCAGCGTCAGCGTGGCCTGATTCGGGTCGATGGATGACGCCAGTCCGGCAATCAGGGCATCCACTGTAGTCAGTAACTTTGCTTCGGCGCTGAGTTCGGCGCTCAGCTGCTCACCGGATGCGTCATAGGTGACCGGCGGTAAAAGCTGTGCCAGCAGACTGCGGAAGTCGTCGCGTGTCACGCTGTCACTCCTTCAGCTGCGTAAAGGTAAATTTACCCGGCCTGATCCACTCCACGGTGGTGTCATTGACGGTCGGCGTGATGTTGGCGGCAGGTTTGCTCAGCTCATAGTCCAGCACGCCGTCCACGTCTGATATCAGCGCACCCACCTGGCTGCGTATCGCCTCCTGACCGGGGATGAGCGCGTTAAACCAGGTATTGAGGCTGGCTGTAATGGCGGTCTGTACCGCATCAAAGGTGGTGCTGTCGCTGATGCCGACCGCTGCCGTCACGTCCACGGTTTTAATCGTGGGGGCCAGCACCTTGCAGCCCGCCGCGCCGGGACCGACCGGGCGCACGCTGTCGATATAGTCCTGCACGGCCTTAAGCGTCTCCGCTGACGGCAGACCGCCGGTCGCGGTGATGACCACGTCGACTGTACCCAGCCCACGCCGCAGTGGAAAGACATAAGCGCCGCTGACGCCGTCCACGGACTCAGCCCAGACCTTGTAATCATGCGCGTTACCGCCCGCAGGGGGCTGGCGCATCACGTCCAGCAGGCGCGCCAGCAGCTCGTCGTCGGTCTCGGTGTCGGTCGCGCCGGTCATGGTGACCACCGTCACGGCGCTGTCGATGCCGGACGGTGCGGAGACCAGCGTGCCGGTTACGCCTGCGGTCAGATTGCCCGCCGTGCCGGTGGTGGTGGCCTTTGCGGTGACTGTCACGCTGCCGTCATCGCCGGTTTTGCCCGCCGCCGTGGTCTGGTAAAGGGTGCTGTTACCCTTTACCCGAAACTGCAGCCCACTCGCTATAGTGGTTGCGGCTTTACCGGTCAGGGTGACGGAGCCGCCTGCGGCGGTAGCCTGCTTGCGGGTCAGGCCGCGCAGGCGGGCGTGCATCTCCAGATACTCTGTATCTGCCGTGTCCGGGAAGGCCTGACGCAGCACCCAAGCGGTGTATTGGTAGAGACCCCAGCAAGCGGAGGCGGTGGCGTTCGCGCGCGCCCGGTAGTCGCTGTCAGAGTAGACGTCCGCGTCCGGGAGCTGGTTGCTGATTTCATCGAGGTAGTTGTCGGCAATGTTGGCCTGCGCGGGAATGTTGAGCGGCATCAGCTCACCTTTACCTGGTGTTCAAAGGTGGCCACCTCACCGGTAGCCTGCGTAATGCGGACAGAAAGAGAGATCCAGCCCTGCAGCTTACGGGAGGCCGTGACCGAGATCGCCGTCGCGCGACCGTCCGTGATGAGCGGCGAGAGCGCCTGAAAGGCGTACTGCTCCGCCAGCGCGCGGGTCTGCTCCGTGTCCTTGCGGGGCAGCAGGTGCAGCTTCGACCCCAGTTCCGTATCAAACAGATAGCTTCCCTGCGGGGTCTTAAGGCGCATCTGTGCGGCGTTCTCCAGGCCGGTGGTGCGTTCACCGTTATAGTCGCCTGTTGCCGGATCAATCATTCTGTCCATGCCGGGCAGCGTATCGCGCGCGCGAATCGTGAGTGAGTGACAGGGGTGAGACGGGATGCAGAAGAGCGTGTAGAGGATTGAGGGTAAGGCTGACCCGGCGAATGCGCGCCGGGCTGTGGGGTGAGCGGCTTAGCCTGCCTGCATCGGGCCGGAGTTGCCGTCCGGGGTGGTGTGAATGTGCTTATCAACTTCGACGCCGTTAATTTTGATACTGACGGAGCTGATCGAGCCGGAAGTGTGGCTGATGCTGCCCGCAAAGCTGGCGGCTGCGCCGCTGCCGTTGTCACCGGAAATGCTCATGCCGCCATTGCCGGTGAACAGACCTTTAACGGTGGCGTTCTGAGAGGTGGAGAAGTCCGGGGTGGTGAAAGTGATGGACTCGCTGGCGTTAATCGCGGCGGTCTTACAGTCCATAGTGAATGCATCGCACACCATGTGGATGGCTTTGCCGTTCTTCAGGGTAATACTGGCTCCGTCGCTGTTGTAGATGGCCACCTCGCCGGGCTTCAGGGCCTGAATGCGGTATTCACTGTGCTCAGTGGCCACCACAATACCGTGGCTGGTGCGACCGCCCAGCGGAATGACGATGGCCATCGCGCCCTCGGGTGGTACGGAGGTGATGCCGAAGTGCTGGAAAACTTCCACTTCCTGCAGCGTCTCACCCGCCAGACCGTCCAGCTGCGCGGTCATCACGCCGCCGGTGCTGGTGATGCGGGAGAGTACTGCGCGAAACGGTTTGCGGATGCTGTCCAGTGCAGTGGCGATGCGCCGGTTGATGATTGCGACGATATCCATTACGGGATTTCCTCCCAGCTGTGATAGGTCGGTACCTGCTGCTTTCCCTTTTTCTTATGGCGTGATTTAGGGTAAGCGTCCGGCGTCCAGATACCGTCCTCTTTAAGCGTGAGCGTGGTGGTGAGCGGTGCGCCACGCCCGCCCCGAACTTCCCGGCCCATGATGAAGTAAATGGCGTCAATGTTGTGGATGGCGCTTTTAACCGCGACGCGCTGGCCCGGCATCCACGCAGTGCCGCCCGTGGTGCGCACGCCACGCACCACGGCGGTGATGGTCAGCGCCTTCAGGCGCGAGTCAGAGAGCAGCTTGCGGGCGCGGGTGGTGGCCTCTTCGTCGGTGTCGGTGTCGCCCATGACCTGAATGTGCGGGCGATAGAGCGTAAAGCCGCTGTCTTTGATCGTGCCCTTGTGATTGCGTACGCCGTTGCGTTCAGACGTTGCGTGGCCCTGCGTGAGCACAGTGACCTCTGAATAGCGACCGGCGATGCTGGTGTGCTTCGTCAGATCCAGCAGATTACCGGTGCCGTCGCGGTTCATCACCAGCGAATCCACCGGCGTGGCGCTGTAGTCTGGGCCGCCGATAATCAGCGTGCCGTCCGGCGCAATCCACGGCCACAGGCCGCTGACCACGGCGACTTTCATTAACGCGCTCCAGGCGGTGTCGCCCGGCTCGATGGCGAACTTCTGGGGAGCGGTCGAGCTGTCGGCCCGGATGCTGATTTTGCTGATACCGAGCGGACGGACAATCCTCGCGATAACCTCCTGCAGCGTCATCTTCTGCTCGGTGAATATAGGGGCGCTGCAGTCGACCAGCACGGCGGCTTCATCGCGGCCGGTGAGCGAAAGGATGTGCTGACCGCGCAGCACGGCGTGGTTGATGTCGTCAATCAGACCGGTCATCAGCACGTCGCGGCCCGCGCTGAGCACGGCGCGCGCGCCTTCGCACACTTCAGCGGGCAGTGACGCGCCGTTTATGCCCAGTTCGAGCTGCCACTGGCCTGCAGGCGTCAGAAAGTCTGCCGTCACGGAAACCCGCGTCCAGTCGCTGTGGGTTTTGCCGCCGACCGTCAGGGTCAGGCGTTCATCGGCTGCAGCTGCAGTCGTGCTGCTTTTTGCGGTGGCGTTATTTTGCGTAGGCATAGAGTGTCATTCCTGGCTGAATATCGTTAGGGTTGCCGAGAGAGGGATTCAGGCGCAGCAGCTCCCCGGCACGGGTGGCGTCGGCGTACCAGTCAAAGGCCAGCAGATGCAGGTTGCACCGGCGCGTCACAGAGCGGGTGATGAGCGGCGGGCGCTGCTGAATGAGTGCCGCCGCCTGACGCTGCAGGGTCAGGGCCAGCGTCTGCAGGTGCGTGATGATCGTAGCGTGTACGCGACCGTCTGAGGTCAGGCCGCTGGCACGCGCCTGTGTCTCTGCGGTCTGGAGCGCGGCGCGCTGGTCGGTAAGCGCATCCACTATCACGCTGCGCACGCTGTTAGTGACCTGCTCAATCTGGGTGCTGGTCAGCGACGGCGTGGTGCTCTCGTTCTGCAGGAGGGTGGCGGCGACCTCTGCCAGCTCGCTGACGGCGACCAGGCGAACGGTGCGCGTGACCAGCTGCGTGTCGCTGTCGCGCACGGCGGTGACCTGACTCAGCGGCAGGCGAAACGGCTTCGTGATGGTGGTAATGCTGCGGTTCTGCACGTACTTAGCCGGGTAGCTGACAACGTGCTGCGCGAGGCGCGTTGCCTGCTGCCAGCCGGAGGTGACGCCGCTGCCGGTCAGGGTCAGCGTATCGCTGAAGGTGCTGACCAGGCTTTTGAGGTCGCTGACCAGCGCGGTGGGCGTGTCCAGCAGGTTGCTGACGCTGGCAGCGGCGCTCTGAATCTCTTCCCTGACGCTGTCGAGAACGTATTCACCCTGGGCGACGATGGTGTTAATGCGCTCAACGCCGTTCTCGAGTGCGCGCAGGTCGCTCATGGCGGTGCTGAAGGCAGAGGCGGCGCTGTCCAGCAGGCTGTTGCCGGTTGAGGTAATGCCCTGTGCAGCCTGATCGGCGGATGCCGCTGCAAACAGCGCCTGCTCCTCGCCGGACTCGATAAAGACCAGCTCGACGGTGACGCCGTCCATCGTTTCAGCCTGCTTCTCGATGCCCGCTTCCAGAAACTGGGTGCGCGGGATCGAGCCATAAACCGGGTGGATCAGCTCGCCGGGGCCGCTGGCTTTAAACGCGGTTATAAGCGCCTTTAACTGCTGTTTCCAGTCGTGACCCCAGAGAAAGGCGGTAATGCGGAAGTTGACCGGGTTCAGCCCCTGATCCTCGATGGTTGCGCCATCGTGATAAGGGTATGCATAGTTAACGGTGGTGCGGGCCAGCGTGTCGCGGGTGGCCAGACACTCGAACTCAACGCCCCGGAAGGACGCCTGCATCAGGGTGTCTATTCCCGCCAGTGCGGCGAGCTGGGAGATAAAGTCGGTCATGCGCCGTGCCTCCGGGCGTTACGCTCGATTTCGGTATAGAGCCAGTCAGACACCTTCTGGCCGTCCAGAAACATATTGACGGTGACATTAGGTGCGGGCTGAGCGGGCAGCTTAATGATCGGCCCGCCACCTGCAGGGACATCATGGCCGGGATAGTTCTGCAGATAGTTCAGCGCTTCCGCCGAGGTCTGGCGGGAATTTTTACCGTAGTTCTGGTTTTTGAGGCGGGCCAGTTCGGCAGATTCGCTACTGCCGCTGACGGTGTCGGGCGTATAGATCAGCCCGGCGATACCCAGCAGAAGAGGATTGCTCATAAGGCCATCCGTAACCAGGCTTTTACCGCCGTTTACGGCGGCTCCACCCAGCGCGCGGCCACCGCCCAGAATCCAGCGCCCGATGGTGCTGAGAATGCCACCACCAGCCGCTTCTCCGCCTGCGACTTCAGCGCCTTCTGCCGCGCCAGCCACCTCTCCACCGGCTTCGCCTGCACCGGCAACTGATGGCGGTTTGCGGCCAAAGATTTTTTTAATACCGGCCATGCCTAACGCACCACCCAGCACGCCGCCCAGCCCGCTGTCACGCAGCGTCTGAAAGGCTGAGGTTGTGCCTGAAACCGCTGTGGCCAGCGCCGGAAACTCCTTCTCCAGATCGGCAACGTGGTTCATGACGTCACCCCAGAGCGCCGCCGCGCCACCGGCACTTTTATTGCTGGTCACCACGGCCATGTTTTTTTCACGATCCATCTTCCACTGCGCGCTATCTGATACCAACTTCCAGTCCTGATCGGCTGAGCGCTGGCCTTCGGGCTTGCTAAACTGGTCCCCACCTTCTTTAACTAGTTGGTCATAAAAAGGCCTGTTGCGATCAAAGTTAAGGTAGGCGTTGCGATCCTGCTGATTAGGGAAAAGCTGGGAGATATGCTGGCCATGAATCTGGTCAATCTGCGCCTGAATGTTAGCGCGCTGTTCGTCGGTGGTGGCAGAACTGAGCTGCTTAGTTAGCCGCTTAAATTGCGGGTCGGTGCTGTCCATTTTGCTGATAACACCCGTTACGGTATCCAGCGCCGTCTTACCATGCGCAAGGTCATTACGCATCATGCCCCGGATATCCAGCTTGTGGCCGTTGATCCGGATGCGCTCGGCACTGTTCTGCAGGTTGTTGCCTGAGAGTGCCGCAAGCAGGTCATTGGTATTGGTTGCCGCCTCCTGTGGATCACCTGTACCGATGGCTGCCGCCTCAAAGAGTGCGCCAATCTGACTAAAACCCTTTGTTCCGTGGTAGCCTGCAGACTTACCCGCCTCAAGCGCGCGGGGCATGGCGCGCGCGAGTTCTGGGACGTCCACCTTGCCATGCTGGGCGAATGTAGTCAGTACGCTCAACGCTGCAGCTGCATCGTCATCGTTCATGCCAAAATTAACCGCACTTGCCTGTGTGCTGGCCACAGATTCAGCATCTGCGCCTGTCGCTGCTGCATTTCGAAGCACGTTATTCAGGAATTTGTAAGGCTTTTCTTTGCCTATTACGCCTGAGCGCCACATGGTTTCAAGCGCCGCAAAGGCCTCTTCCGGCGATGCGCCGGTTTTGTCGACTGCATCCTGGACGGCGGAGGACATGCGATCCATGCCCTCAAGACGACCTTTGGTGTCGCGGTCGCTATAGGCAAAGTTAGCCTCCCGGCGCAGTGTGGCGTCATAGGCTGCGGCATCGTTGATCGGGCCGCGCAGCAGCATACCCGCACCGAGTACGGCTCCGCCGATTTTACCGGCTACAGCTGCTCCTCCACGAAAGCGCTCACCCAGCGTACGCTCCTGCTTCGCGACTTCGCCCAGCTCACGACGCAGCTTGCCAACCGTGGCAATGGTCTTTTCCTGCGCGCGCTGCAGCTCCTGCGCCGAAAGCACGCCGGAGCGTTCAAGGCGGTTATAGGCCGCTTCGGTCTGCTGGATTTCACGACGGATGCTGTGCTCGCTGCGCACGCCCAGCCGCTCCCAGGCTTCACGGGCGGTGTTACGGCGCATCAGGCTCTGCTCTTCAACCTTGCCCAGCTCCTGCTCAAGCTTTGAAACCGTTGAGGTCATCTTTTCGTGTGCGCGGGTGAGCGCTGTCGCTGACAGTGTGCCGGAGCGCTCCAGGCGATTATACGCAGCGACCGTTTTCTGGATTTCGCGCTGGATTGACTGCTCGCTTCTGATGCCGAGCGCCGTATAGGCCTCGCGGGCGGTGTTACGGCGGGTATAGCTGCGCACCTCGACTTCAGCCATCTCTTTCTGCAGACGACTGATTTTGGTCGCGGCCATTTCATGCGCGCGCGACAGCTCAGCCGCGCTGAGCTTACCGCTGCTGGCAAGGCGATTATAGGAGGCCTCGGTCTGCTGAATGGCGCGGCGAATAGCGTGCTCACTGCGCACGCCGAGGCGCTCGCGCGCCTCCTGCATACGCTGCGTCTCACTGCGGATGCGCTGAATGCCCGCACTGGCGTTATCCTTAACGCCAATCGTCATCTGCGTTTCAAAGGGTCCTGACATGCGTTATTTCCTGCGGGAGGCGCGGCGGCGCTTTTTACCGCGCCGACTGCTGATGAACCGGACGTTCTGGCCTGACTGCTTTTTCTGCCAGGCTTTGGGGTTCTGGACGTGGTCGAGGGCGTCAAGCACCCCCGCCAGTGCTACAGGACTAAGGGCGCGGATTCGCGCTTCACTGTATCCATGCTGTCCGAGCCGGAGGCAGGCGCAGCGGAAGTGGTGGAGTCGGCGCTCATCGCTTTGCGCTTTTTTTTCAGATCGTCAGCCGCCCGGATCAGAATCCCGAAGTCGCCGCTGTCCAGTTCATCATGCAGCAGGCTATAGGTGATCTGCTCGTTGGGGATGCTGCCCAGCGCGGTCAGGCAGCGGGCAAACAGTGCCACGCGAAAGCCGCTTTCCGGAATACTGTCGTCTTCTGAAACGTCGATTTCATCGCCTACGGTGGGCAGACGCAGGGTGAAGTCGCGATGCAGCCTGCCGTCAAATTCCAGGCCAATGTCCAGCGTGCCGCTGATAGTTTTGTTTCCGTTCATCATTATTCCTCAATGCAGTTAAGGGCAAAGCCGCTGATGCTGATGCGGGCTTCGTTGTCCACGCTGTACTGACGCCCCACGGTCTGGACCGTGAAGTTCTGGTAGGTGGTGGTCAGGCCGCCGCTGGCGGCGTCTTCCGGGTAAATGGTCAGTTTGGCGTCGGTGATGTTCTCCCAGACGATGGTGCCGGATTTAGGAATGACCGCCTCCAGCGTCAGGTTGTAGGTCGCAATGCCGTTAACGTGACCCTTAGCTCGCCCGGTGGAGTTCATGGTCTTCACCAGCTTGCGGCCCGTATCAACGGTCGGGCTGACCTGCGTAATCTCAATCTCGGTCCCGTTGACCTCAAGAACAACCGGGCCGACATAGACGTCGCTCATCTGTCTCTCCTTAATACAGGTAAAGGGTGCCGGTCAGGATGTGTAGTCCGCGCACGACAGGGGCCGGAATAGCGGTATCCGCGCGGGTGTTGTCCTGGGCGTTGCGGGTGACCGTCACCTGGTCTTTATAGCTGTCGATGTTCTCCACCATTTCCAGCGCCTGCAGGGCATAGAGCACGTCCAGCGTCTCTGAGCGGATCTGCAGCAGGCGGCGGTCGGTCAGCTTGCCGCCGTTCGGGAACCGCTGGGACATGCGGGTGCGCCACGTCTTGCGGATGTAGTCCAGGGTGCGGATGGTGTTAATGTCGAGCAGGGTCGGGTCATCAATGCCCTGGCTGTTTTTGACGTAGGTGCTGATCGCACGCACCAACTGCACCTTATTGTTCACCACGTTAAACGGCGACAGGCCGTTATGCAGCGCCTTCTCCATCTCGGTGCGCATCGGCCAGCGGGTCTGGGCGGTGACGTCGAGACCGGTCAGCACGCTGTTGTCCAGCGGTTCGGACGGGTCGTCTTCGGCGGCAATAATGGCCGCGTACACCGCCGCCAGAATGCCGTTACCCAGCACCGAGCCGGGATGCCAGCCGCAGGTAATGCGCGCCGCATTGGCCGCCGTGGTCAGGGTGGTGCCGGTGGCCAGCGTGCCGTTCCAGCCGGTGACGCCGACCGCACCGCGCTGCTCGGTCGGACCGGAGACGCCCTCAAGGTGCTCTGACAGCGCGTTCAGGGCTTCTTTGGTGCTGTACGGCATCACAATCAGGGTGTGACCGGCGCTGTAAATCGCCGTTAACGCCAGTGTCACGTCCGGGTCACCCTGGCCGCCCGCCATCGGGCTGAGCACGCCGCTGACGCCGGTCGCCGTAATGGTCAGTGACAGGCCGATCTCGTTACCGCACGTGCCCGGATGTTTGGCAATCAGGATAAGTCCATTCTCTTTGTCCGCGACCCGGTCCAGCTTCACTTTTACCGACAGGTCAGCCTCAGCGCCCATCACCTCATGCAGGCTCTGCAGCAGGTCATCAGCGGTCTGCCCGGCTTTCACGGCTACGGCCAGGGTTTTATCGCCCACCTGCAGGCGGATCTGACCCGAACTGGTCGCCGGACCGCTCAGGGTGAGCTGACCGGTTGCGGCCACGCCCGCCTTGTCGTCGTCCAGCGCACACACGGCCAGCTGAACGTTACCGTTGGCGCGCATGACCGCATCCGCCATCAGGTGCGCCTGTGAGCCGTGGCCGAAGTACGTCGCCGCCTGATCGCTGCTGAAGACGTCGGTCGGGGTCAGCGCGGCCACGGTGCCGGTCTCCAGCCGCTGGGCGATGATCACCACATACTGGTCATCGGTGGCCAGCGTGCTGGAGCCGCTAGTAAAGTTGTAGTTAACATAGGTACCCGGCACACGGGTGGTGGTGGAAATGCTGTCGGTGTCGCTCATCTCAGCCCTCCTTTTTTGCATCGGCGGCGCGCTGCACCACCGGCTCGTCGCTGTCGGCCTGCGCGGTCTTCGCCGGGGTGGCCGGGGCCAGCTGCAGGTCGCCATCGTTCATGCGGCGGCGATAGTAGGTGCTCAGCACCACGTCCACCGCCGCAGCGTCCGTAATGTACTCACGGCTGCTGTTCTCCAGCGGCACGCGCACGCCCTTACGGGCAATAACCTTAACTGTCTGCATCGTTGCTCTCCGTGGGCAGATTGCTGAGGGTGTCCTGTGCCACCACCTCGCCGTCGCGGATGTAATCCGCATGGGTGGTGACGTGGTCCGGGTACGGGGTATCTAGACGGCCCAGATAGCGTGCGAAGACCTGATCCGGGTCGTTATCACCTTCAGGTGCGGGCCAGCGCCCGTTATCCAGCGCGTCTTCGTACCAGTCCGTCGCAAACTCGCAGACGTACACCGAAACGGCACTTTTGTTGTACGCCTTGCGGAACAGGTTGGTGACGCGCCCTGGACGCAGGTCGGTGATGGGCAGGCCCAGATCCTGCCCGGTCAGCAGGCGGCGCACGCTCTCCGCAATCAGGTTGCAGCCGGTCTCATCCGGCACAGGTCCGCCCTCACGCTGTGCGGCCTCGCTGCGCACGCTGCGCGACGCCACAAATACGGCAAAGTCAGCCGTCACGCGCCAGCGGCGGCGCATGGTGTTCACGCGCCTGCAGCCGGTTACGCCCTTGAAGGTCACCCAGATGCCCGGCAGCGCAGCCAGAATCTCCCCGATGTCCTCCAGCTGGCCCCCGTAGGTAGTGACGGTGCGCACCATGCCGCCCTTGCCGGTATTGAGACCCTCGCTCAGGCGGGCCACGATGGCCTGCTCAATGTCGGTATACATCAGTAGCCGCCTCCGCCCGTGCGCCAGCGGGACCAGTTATTGCCGCCCGCCATGAATACCACCCCGACAGAAGAAGACGGCACCGCCGCACCGCCTGAAACCGCCGCACCGAGAGACACGCTGCCGCTGGCGACCTTCTCCAGATAGCGGATGCCGTCACGGTAGCGGTCGCGGATCTCCTCGGTACAGGGGCGATCCGTTCCGGTCAGGCGATATCGCGCAATATCACAGGCAATGCCGGTAAGCACGGGCGGACACACCGCCAGCGGCAGGGTGTAGCGCCCGGCGATATAACCGTCGATTTCGTCTGAGGCGGCACGCAGGCCATAACCCAGCACCGCAACATCGATCACGCCCTCACCATCAAGGTCTGTCAGCTCGCGCACTTCTTTTTCACCGAAGCGGCCTGTCATGTCCTCGCGGGTCGCATACATAATCAGCCCCCGGTGCCGGTAGAGCCGACCGCCATCTGCCAGAAGGCATAGGCTGCTGCACCGCGCGCTTCAACGCCGAACAGGTATTCGGCACGCATAAAAACGCCGTCGCTGTCAGGAGTGACCTGCGACACAAACACCGGCTTTTTACGCATCTGGAAGATAAACGGCTTCAGCGCCTGCGTGGTATCCAGCAGGAACCACGCGGTAGAGGACGTGATGCGCTGCGACATCACCACTTTTGCGGCACCTTTATACGGGTTGGGCTTGCCGTCTTCCAGGCGGTCGGTGGTCATGAGCGAGGTGGCCAGATCAAACAGCGCCGGGCCGACCAGCAGGATGTTAGGGTTCAGGCTCAGCGGCTCATCCTGTGAATCCCGCAGGCTCCACATCATCTCGCGGGCCTTACCAAAACCGGCTTTAGCTTCAGCCTGAGACGCGATGGACAGCGGCGCGGTCAGCAGGTTGCTGTAGGTGGTTTTGGCGACCGGATGCTTCGCACTGAAGAACGGCTGGCCGTCGAAGCACTTATTTTTAAAACCGGCATTAACCAGATCGTAAATCAGCTTATCCGGCCAGTTCGCGGCGGTGGTGCCGTAAGCGTCAGCATTCACCGGGTAAATACCCAACTGATCGTCCTCAATATGATTACGTTTGACGCTGAGGGTCGCTTCGTAATCATCATTGGGAACGATGTAGTCCTGACGCTGCAGGCGCTGGATCATCTTGTCGCCGACCCACTTACGCAGCTGCGGGAACTGTTCCATCCAGGCGTAATAGTTAGCCGCCGTGGTGGACGGAATGAGCGTCGCAATCTGATCCCACGTCGGACTGGCGCGCATCATCGCGTTGTTGAAACTCTTCTTCAGCGCCAGAAACAGCACGTCAAGCGTGGCTTTATTGACTTCGGCCATATTCGTTTATCCTTATGCTCAGTAGATCCAGACGCCGTCGGCATCAATCATGATGATGGTTCCGGCTTTGCTGTAAGCCGCTTCTTTAGCAGGCGTCTTCCCGTCATCTGATGCAGCAGCACCGCCGTCTGTCGCAGTGACCGTCTGGTTATCCAGGATGTAAGCGCGCTCCAGCAGGCTCGCCTGCGTAATGCTGCCGTCGTTATCCCAGCGGAATGCCTTGTGAGAACGCACGTTAATGGCGCAATCTCCGTCCGCGCCGTCTTTATTATTTACGGATTCAGCAGCGCACCCGGCGTATTTCAGCGTGGTATCTGCTTTACCGTTAACGGCAAAGCCGTCTGCGTTAACGCAGACAATCGCGCCTTCAGGGATAACTTCACCTTTGGCGACCGGAACCGGCGTCAGGATGCAGTCGCGCCAGGGGGTGTTACGTGGTGTGGTAGCAGCAGCCATTATTCACCGTCCTTTTCAGCCAGGAAATTTTCACTGAGGCCCATCGCGCCCAGCAGCTTGTGCTGGTCCGCTGACAGCGCGGCAGCATTCAGCGTCTCGGGCGCTTTGCCATCGGTCTGCATTCTGACCAGCGCCGGATTGGCCTTGCGAATGGACAGACCGGCCTTAAAGGTGGCCATATCCTGCTTAGCCAGTCCGCGCATCCAGTCCTCGTCGGCACCGGCAATGATGCGACCGTCGCTGAGCGCCGCCTCAATCAGGGCGTCCGCCTCGGTCTGCGACACTTTTGCACTCAGCGCAGCCAGCTCTTCGCGGGTCTGATTAAAGACCGCCACCGGCACGAACTGTGACGGGTCAGGCACACCGGCAGGGTTTGCCGAGAGCTGCGCAATCTGCTGGTCTTTTTTGGTGATAAGGTCAGTGAGCGTGCTGCAGGCGGCAGGCTTGAGCAGCTTTTCCTGCGCGGTGGCCAGTGCCACCGCAATGGCCGCCTCGTCAGCATCGGTTGCCAGCCCCAGCATGGAGCAGAGCGCGAGACGCAGGTTTTCATCCATTGTTTTTTCCTCCGGGAGGTAAAGAAGCGACGCGGCGGCAAGGAGATCATCCATGCCGTCCAGCGCCGGGGTATTGGTCAGGGCGGCATTGATGAGCTGAACGATGTTGCCCTGCAGGTCATACAGAAAGAGCGCCGACACGTAGCGGTACTCTTTCGCCTCAATCATCTGCTGCGCCCGGTCGGTCCACCGCACATCGGTTGCGAACAGGCCCGCCTGCGGATCAAACTCCAGCTGCTTGAACCAGCCTGCCGCCGGGTTGGGCTGACCGTTCTCTTCCTTGTGGGCGGTCTGATGTTCGTAGTCGAACATGAAGTCGTTGGTACGCGCGTTCGCGGCGGCGATGACCTGCGACGCCTGCGGTGCGTTGAGCTGCCAGCAGGCGGCCTCTGCCGGGCGACCATCTTCGGAGCGAAAGCATCCGGCGGGCAGCAGCTGCACGCGCTGCACGCTGCCATCCAATGGCGTGAACTGTCCGTTTAGTGCGCCTACCCGTAATTTCATGTGTCAGAGCCATCCTGCTGAGTCGTTACTGCAGGCAGCTTACCGGCGGGGATGTGGCGGATTAAGTTTCAGGGGTGAGACGGGATGCAGGAGAAGTAAATCAGCGGGAAATCAGGTTATCAGCTAAAACGGCAGGCGTAACCCCATTTAAAACCCGTTTAAATCGCGTCAGATTTGTTTAAATGGTTTTCAGGGGTATGGTTGTACCCCTGCGGGGGTTCAGGCGCGTACAGGGCGTCTCACGCGGTCAGCCTTCAGCATCGCCTGCAAGCCAGTCATTGATGGTCTGTGCCACGTCCTGCATGTCCTCATCGGTCAGCATCAGGAACGGGCGTGCGGGGATATCCGAGCCGGGGTGGTTCACCTTCGCCGCATAGCGACCGTTAAAGTACAGCGCCTTCTTATACTTTGGCCGGATTTCATGTGGCTTAGTTTTGCCCCCCTGATTCTGGATACGGGCGTAGATGACGTTAGTGCCGACTATGGCGCGGTCGTTATCACTCCAGGTGTCAATAGAGCTGGCCAGCCGCCCGGAGTCCTGCAGGATTTTACCCTCACGCGCCACCGGCAGCCACTTAACGGGCCGCCCCTCCTGGTCGAAGTTATCCATCACCGCCTTATACATGCGCTCGCTGATGTCCCGCATCAGCGGCTCGCGGTGCGCCAGGCGTTCGGCCATGCGCGCCAGCGCCTGCTCCAGTTCGGGGGGAAAGGTCACGGTCAGTTCAGGCTCCATCAGGATCTCCATGCGCCGGTGATGACCGGTAGCTGTTTCAGTGTGGTTAACGCCTGCGCCGTCAGCGGCGCGCTCTGTGTAATGGCCGGATTGCCACCGGTGAGCGTGACCCTGACCAGGCGCGGCAGATTACTCTGCTGGATCACATAAATCAGTGCACCGTCGCCGTCCTGCAGCACCACATCAGGGGCAGCAAGCAGCGCGGGCAGGCGCAGCCAGTCCGGCGTCAGGTCGCCCGCCGCCTGCACCGTGTCCGCCGTCAGCGCAATCACCGCGCTGACGGGCGGTGTCTTCAGCGCATCCAGCACGGCGGGCGTGAGCGCACCGGCGTAGCGCGCATCTCCGCTGAGCGAAGTATCCTGCGCCACGGTCTGCACCCACGATGCCAGCGAACGGGTGAAGTCAGCCCGCACAACAGGTGAGCGCATCGCCTCGTCCACCGCCAGCGCCGCCAGCCGTGGCGGTGCGGTTGCGCCCTTGCGCAGCAGCTGCTGGCTGAGGTTCGCCAGGCTGTCGCGTCCGGGGTTAAGGTGAAAGCCCGCATCAGGCGTGAACAGGCGACCGGTCGCCGGGTCTTTCAGCGCGGTCACCGGGCGGGTGGTGTTGCCGTAAGGCTGCCCGATGGTGACCTGCAGATCCGACGACGACTCCACGCCCACCGGATGCCGGTCGACCTCGGCCTGCGACAGCGCCACCACCCGGCAGCGGCAGTTATAGCCGTTCGGCGGGAAGATAGTGTCCCATATCGGATCGTCCCAGCGGAAAATGCGCCCGTTGAGCGCGGCATGCGCCGGGCGGGTGCGGCTGTCCATCACGGCCACGTACTGCCAGTAAGGGCGCGCTTTGACGTTGGCGCGCATTTTTTCATAGCGGCCCGCCATGTAGGCGGACTGCGTGTTGGTGCGGAAAATGGTGTCGAGCCGGTACGGCATCAGCTTTCTGCCTTCCAGCACGCCGTCCGCATCGGCCTTCAGGCCACTGCCCATCCAGCCCCGGCGGGTAAGCTGTGGAATAAGGTTATCCTTAAACCACGCGGCGGTCTGGCCGTCCTCCAGCGCCTTCGCCAGTGCGCCGTGGACGTCAGTCAGCACGTCCTGCTTCAGCATGCCGCTCACCACAAACGAGGTGGCATGCGCACGATTCTGCATCTGGCGCGTATCAAAGGCGATTTTAATGCCCTTTGAACGGAAGTAGCGGATCGCCGCCTCCGGCTTCAGGGTCATGGCGTAACCGAGGTCAACCACGCACGCGTCCCCAGAGGTCGGCCACAAACAGGGCATTCTCAATCAGCTGGCGCATCTCTTCGCCGTCGAGCTGCGGGTACGCCGCGTCGATGATGGCGGGCAGCGCCTCCGGGGACTGGCCCTCGCTGAGCGCCGCGACCAGCGGCGCAATCAGGGTTTTCATTGCCGCCTCAGCATCGCCGGTCAGCGCCTGCGGCGCGCCGTCCACGGCCTGCTGGGCGCTGTTATCCGACTGCAGGGAGAGCGCCGCCTGCTGCGTAAAGGGCAGCATGGCCCGCGCGTCATACAGCGCGCTGAGGGTGGCCGGAATATCCTTTTTGTTGCCGGGCGGCACCAGCAGGGTGTCGCCCGCCGCCGGAACGGGAATGCCGGTGCGCTCGTGTGCCCAGGTCTGGCTGACGCTGATCCCCGCATTGACCGACGCCCCGATGGCATCCGCCAGCGTCTTCAGGTCTTCCGGTTCGCTGGCGTCAAACTCAAAGCGGCACAGGCGGCGCGGATCGATATCGCTGTAGCCGTTCAGGGCCAGCATGGGCCAGAGCAGCTCGCGGGTGAGCGTACCGGCCAGCTGACGGGCGTCGCTGGCCAGCAGCTCGTGACGCACTTCGTTATGCACCTCACCCAGCGCACGACTGCCGTTGTTCTCGGTCTGGGAGGTCAGGGTTGCGCCGAGGATCACCTTGCTCTGGGTACGTTCGCACCACTCGATCATGTAGCGGAACGGGTCGGCCTGACCCTCTGCCGCATCCTCAAAGTTAATCTCCATGCCCTGCGGCATAATGCCCGCCGCCTCACGACCCAGCGTCATCACGGCGCGCATCAGCTCCATCTTCTCGTCGTCGGTGGTGCCGGAGGGATACTTACCGACGCGCATCGGCAGGCCGTACACCTCCAGAAACTCCGCCAGATCGCGCGCGGAAAGGTTCTTGAACAGGTACGTCCAGGCCAGCACGCGGAACAGGCCCGCCTCCGGGAAGCCGCCGCATTTTGCCTTGTGACGATGCAGTATCCAGCCCGATGGCCACAGCTCAGCGCCGTCGGTGGTGCCGTCAATCAGCCGGATGTCTTCGCCATTGAACAGCGGCGTCTGAAACCAGCGCTGCGGGCGCTTGAAGAACTGGCGCGGAAACCACAGCTTATCCTGACGTGACCACTCAACCTCGACCGGCGAGAAGCCGTGGCCCACGGCGTCGGTGAGATCGAACAGCAGCGACTCAAAGTCCGGCATGTCCTGAAACCACTCGGTGACCTGCGTGGCCAGATTCTGCTCGGCGGCGGTGGCGTTGCGCGGCGGCGTGATTTTCCACGGCAGCGTCAGGATGGCGCGGCGGCGCTTGCTCATTTCTGCAAACAGGTGACCGTCGCGCTCCTCCATATCACAGAACAGATCGGCCTGCGCAGTCAGGTTGCCCTGTTCGGCCTCCTGAAAGATGCCGTAAAGCCGGTTGATATTAATGCCGACAGAGGGGTGCTCCGCCCACTGGCGGCGCAGCAGCAGGTTATCGTCCGACTGCTGGCGCTTCAGCGCCTGCGACTCAAACGGCACACCGCGCGTGTCCACAATCACACCCATAATCACCATCCTCCCCGTGAATAATCGCGCTGCCAGTCGCGCATGGCGCGCCCGGACAGGTCGCTGCTGGCGCTGTAAAACTCCATTTTGGGCGAGCTGGTGACCGCCAGCGTCCAGAGCATGTGCAGCGCATCAGGACCGTCATCATGATCGGCCTTCGGAAAGTGGCGCAGCTGCTCAATCAGCGTGGTCTGGTCGGCGTGCAGCCGGATACGCCCGTTAGCCATGTGCGGCTGCAGGGACTCAATGCGCAGCAGCTTGTCGGCGTGAGGCATAATGGCCCGCGCCGGAACGGGAATGCCTATCAGCTGGGCGCGCTTGATAAGCTCGGTGCGCAGGAACTCCTGGAACTGCACGGACTCCACGCCCCAGACCAGACAGTTGTAAGTCTTCTGTAGCTCAATGACGTCGCTGATGATTTTGTCCGGCAGACGCTTGCGGATATCTGCGACCATCACATCAAGCACGCCGTTAAGCCGGTCATAACCGCCCACCAGAATGGCGGACGGGTCGCGGCTGGCCCCGGCCTTGCCGAGGCTGGGGTCAACGGCCCCGAAAAAGATCCACTCGCGCAGCCGGTGCACCCAGAACTTGATGATGTCGTGGCCGCTCTCATCCTTCCCGGCAAACAGCGCATCGTCACCGGCGACCGGATCGTTCTGGTATTCAGAATCAAACGTGCCGTGACCGTCTCGCGCGCGGATGGTCATCAGGGCGAGCAGCGGGCGTGCCGTCCATGACACAATCGCCCCGGCGTCCATCGCGGCACGCCGGGCCTCGTAGAACGCCGTCGCCACGTCTTCACCCTCGTTACGCAGTAGCGACTCCCACTCATCCCACAGCTTTCTGTCGTCCGGCCATCGGCGCATCGCCTTAAATCGCGCGGTGCGCCACAGCTTATTGTTCAGGGTGCGGGACAGCACCGAGTCATAGTGAAGAATGGTGCCGATGTAGACCACGTCGAGCTTGCCGCCCGCCTGACCGAGCGGCAGCACGGTTTTCTTCAGCCAGCCCTCCAGCTTGTCGCGCTGCTCAGGCTTGCGCACGTTCTCGTCGTTCTCGATATCGTCCAGCACCACCAGGTCGGGGCGATAAGGGCCGTGCCGCAGGCCGCGCAGCTTTTTACCACTGCCCGCTACCTGCACCTTGATGTCGTTGCGGGTCAGGATGGTGCCCATCTGCCAGACGCGGCCCTGACCACAGACGTCGGGGTAATCCGCCTGCAGGCGCGGGTTATAGACCAGTTCCGCCTTGATGGCTTCCAGCATCGGATACGCCTGGTCGATGGAGTCCATGACGATCACCGGATAGTGCTTGATGCCGCGAATGATGCACCACAGCACAAACAGCTGACTGACCAGTGTGGACTTGGCCTCGCCGCGCGGCGCGGCAATGGCGTCATTGCAGCCCTTCGTGCTGGCCACAATCTGCGGCAGGCGCTGAAACAGGTAGACGTGCAGCTCGCTGGGGTCAGCGTGGCGCACATAGTGAGGAAAGTAGGTCTGCACAAAATAACGGTAGCCGGTCACCGGATCGCTGACGGCAGCACGCCGCTTAGCCACGGCGCGGGCATCGGTGGAAAAGCCGGTACACTCCGCCTCAATCGTGCGGCGAAGGCCCGCCGCCAGCTCGGTCATGGCCTGACGCAGCTCGCGCAGGCTGGTTTTTAACGACATATCAGCCTCTTAAAAAAGAAGCCTCTTTGTGCCAGGATACGGGCGCACCCCGATAACCACAGAAACAAAGAGGCTTTAATGACACAGCAAAATGAAAAACTCACCATCGATCAGAAAATCGAGGTTGCCAGAATGGCGACGGGCATCTTTGTCAGGATCTGCCCCACAGATTTAATCAAGCAACAGAGTATTGATTATCTGTCGGCCCTGATGGCAAATGGCAAAGCTGACAGCGCCAGCAAAGAACTCGTGAAAATGCAGGCGCTTTTTAACTACACTTTTAGTCTTGTTGAATCTGCAATCATCGGTCCTATTGAAAGCGCTTCATAATCCCCACGGCCCATCCCGGGCCGTATATCATCTGCAGAGCCAGCCAGACATCCTCAATAAAATCAGGGTGGGCAGGCATCGTTTCGTCAAGCTCTGAACTCAGTTTTTCAACAATGCGGCTCACTCTTTCCTGCCGCTGTACCCATTCCGCTGATGCTTCCTTTTCCATAAATCACCTCAAACCCTATTTAAATTGCATTCAGACCCAGACGGCGCTCGCGCATCACCGCATTAATGCGCCCGGCGATGTCGGCAGGGCTACAGCCCCGACCGTCAAGATGCATATCCCGAAGGCTTCCGCGCATAATCAGCCGGAAATCGCGCTCATTGCGGTACTGGGTAATTTGCGCAACGTCCGCAGGGTCCAGCCAGACACCCTCGGTAATTTCAATTAACTGCATCCCGTTATCAGCCTCAGTATTTACGTCGGAAAAGATTCGCTGACGCGCCATGTCCGGCGTCTCGCCCTGCAGCGGGGTGACTTCCAGAACGCCATGATGGCGGGTGTGCACAATCAGCCGCGAGCGGTCACCGCTTACCGCTGTTGCGGTAATCTCCTCAGCCCGCAGGCTGATGTTGGGATTAATTTCAATCAGCTTACCGGCCATGTGTTTTCTCCAGTTCCGGGGTAAAGGCCTCGATAATCTCCACGAACGCCGCAAGGTGCTGCGGGTATCGGGTCTGTATAAACTGCGACAGCGCGGTGATGGTGCTGATGGCCGTAGCCACGCGGTCCGTCTCCGGCAGCACCTTTTTACTGGCCGCTATCGCTTTGGTGTAGGCATCGGACAGTGAGGCCAGCAGCTGGACGCGCTCCTGCGCCGGAATGTCATCAGCAGAACTCACTTTTTCCAGCGTGGTCTGAAACTGCCCCATCAGGCTGTTCAGAATGGCTCGGGCAATGTCCTCCGGCGCGCCGCTGGCCAGCTGGTTAGCCGTGCGTAACGCATCCCAGCTGTCACCCTCATCAGCTGACACTTTTTTCCAGCGCATTGCCGTGGAAAAACTCACACCCTGCTGGGCGGCCAGCAGCTCCAGCGACTGATTGCTGAAGATGTAAGCCCTGCGCAGGGCGTCGCGGGTCTCACGCGGATGCGCCATTCACACCCCCGCTGAGGCGCGTACCAGCGCCAGTCCGACCGATACGACCGCGCCTGACAGCGCGCCGCTGAGCGTACCGGACACGACACCATGCTTCATGCCGCTGTCCTCAATCACACTCAGGCGCGCATCGATGCCGTCAAGTGTCGACTGGATGTCGCGCAGCGTTGACAGTACGTCACGCAGCACGGCCTCATCCCTGTGCTTTGGTATGCGATTCATCAGTGATTACCCGACCCGCTAATCAGGCGATCAATGCGCTCGGTAGTGCGCTCCATAGAGGACTTAATTTCAGACAGCATTTTCATGATCTGCTCCTGATCGCGTACCGCATCGGACTTAAGCTGATACAGCTCACGCATGCGGATATTCTCTTTGCGAAGCTCTGCAATTGCGCCGTGCAGCACCTTGAGCCAGAAAAAAAAGATGCCCGCAACTATTGTTGAAATGATGGTCTGCCAGACATCTGCTACTGATCCCATTCCTTACTCCTTGTTATCCGGCCAGAAAAACGCCTCAAGCGATGTCAGCTTCGCCGCGTTCGCCTGACACCAGGCTCCATAATCTGCCGCATGACGCAGCAGCACCTCCGGGGTCAGGCCGTCAGCCTTACCCGCATACACGTCAGGCGACGGCGGCATCACGCCCGGCGTGACCATCGCACGCGGTGGCTTTACCACCGGCTCAGTGACCGGTGCCGGTGTGACCGTCACCGTAGCCGAGGGCGTTGGCGTAGAGCTGCATGCTGCGAGGACCAAGCCCGTTATAACCACACCCGCCAGCCGTTTTACTGTCATCACTGACCGCCTTATTAATCTGGATACTGAGCAGCAACTTAGCCTGCGCCAGCTCACCGGTTGTATTCTCCAGGCTTGCCGCAAGCGCATCGGCCCGCGACTGCTGGACCTTTTCATCCCGCTGCGCCTTAAGCAGCGCCGCCGTGGTTGACTCGCTGATGCGCTGACGCTCATCAGCACGGCCCTTTTTCTCGCTGGCCAGCGCCACGTCACCGGCGCTTTTTGCCTGCGCGAAGCCTGACGCATAACCGCGATGATGCAGCCACCACCCGGCACCGCCGACCAGCGCACACAGCAGCACTCCCGGTAAAAGCCGCTTTAAACACCATTCAATCAGCACCGCGCCCATCAGGCTTACCTCCCGGAGAGCCGCCTTCTGGCGGGGTGTTATCGGTTCTGCTGTCGTGGTATTTCTGGACACCGGCATGCGCCACCCAGGCACCCACATACACCGCCAGCGCATCCACCGGCGCGTGATTCCAGTAAGCACACATCAGCACCACCGCTGAACTGACGATCAGCGCAAAAAGCGTTGTCGCATCAGTGGTCGACAGCTGGCCCTGACGGTTGGAGACCAGCTCCGGCAGTCGCTTCAGAAAGCCCATCAGCATTACCCCGCGCCACATCAGTCGTTATGCCAGCCGGGCAGGTGCAGCAAAAGCGTTCCCAGCACAGCACCCACTACAAAAACGAAAAGCGCCAGCACAAATGAACCTATCCAGCTGATACCGCGCATCCAGTGGCAAAACAGCATCTCACCGATGCAAATTATTCCGCTCGTCACGATTTCAGGGGTGTAACTGTGCCACCAGGCTGTAAGCACCTTTTTCATGTGGGATACGCCGCGAATGGCAGCTGAAAATGCGCACCGTCCTTAAGGGTGGTCCAGTTACCACCCCATTCAACGGGGATAGAAAGGTCTGCAGACGCCTGTTTAAACGCGGCGGCAATCTGCTCGTACAGCGACCACTCCCACGAAATCTGGCTCCCGACATACGCGACCACGTCAACCGCATGCCCGGTCAGGTGGCGACTGTTAAGCGTCTGACTGTGACCACCGGCGACCATCTCTTTCTGGCGTTCGGCAGTGCGCAGACCCTCGGTGATACCAAAATCAACGGCTGATACTTCAAGCGCACGGCGAACCAGTTTCACCAAATCAGGGTTTACCCCCTGCAGGTTGCTTTCGCTGCGCTGACTGAATTTGAAAGAAGACATAAAAAAACCCTCACGTTTCTGTGAGGGTCATTGTGATCGCATCGCAACGGGGGATGGAGTGACGGGGGTGAGACGGGAACGGGTCAGAATAACTGCCCCTGCGTCTGGGAGGGATGCTTCCGACGCCGGTTAATCAGCTCCCATGCCCAGGTATTACCAAAACCATATTTCGGCGCGACGTGCGTCAGCGCCATGCGCAGGGACTCGCCACTGTTCACCATGTCGTCCATATCTGCATAGAAACACCGGTTGCGCCACTCACGCAGCGCCGCTGCACAGCGGGGGATCACCAGCGTATCCTCACCGCCGAAGTGCTTGACCAGCTGCTGTGCGCGATCTTCTCCTATAACCTCACGCAACATAGAAAGGCGACGATCCCCGTCACGCCGCACGCCTTTACCAATCGGGAACCGTGCACCACCAAAGCGCTCGATGAGCTTTTGCGTGGCGTCAAAACCGATTACTCCTACAATCTGGCGCACCGTTTCGGGCAGCAGCTCTTCCAGGTCTTCAAGATGAAACTCACGCATTACAGCCTCCCGTGACGCTTCGCATCGACAATCAGCATCTGCATAACCTTACGCACCTGATCGTCGTTAAGCCATTCAACCGGCTTTTTCTCACCCAGCATCCGCTCAATCACGCCATCCAGATAACTCCATGAACGACCCGCCTCCGCCAGCAGCGCCTCAATCTTTGAGAGCATTCCCTTACGCCCCGAAGCCACGCGCGGACGGCGGCCATGTGACGCAGAAGGGGTAAAGCCCACCGAGCGCATCCACGCTAACACCTTTTCCAGCTCAGCCTCCGTGCAGTCGCTGGCAGAACGTCGCCCGGTCAGGCGCGCCAGCACATCGCGATAGGTATCGTCATCCCAGCCGAGACGCGACTTGCCGGTATGCACGATGCGGATAAGGTTACGCTTCATTAGATCACCTCAGACGAAGGGAGAAAACAGGAAACCCATAAACGAAAAAAGCCCCTCAATGAGGGGCTTTTCAGGGCTGATTTAAATTGTCACACCAGTGCTGCAGAAGGACATTGGATCACAGCCTTAGAGGATTGTCAATTCATCGATAACGACGGATGTGCTCACGTATCTTCCATCCAATCCACAGAGCGACCATGATAAAGACCCACGCGTTAAATACCCCTTCATAACAGATACTCCTATTGGGATACATTGTTAGCATCTGACTCAGTCTCAGCGACTGCCTGCGAGCTTTGATTACACCCTGGCGCTTTGGAGACCTGCGACTGCTCCGCTGAGGACTCTTGAAATGTAACAAACAGCCAAGCCGAGACACCAATCCAGAGTGTTACCGCAATAAAATCCAAATCAGCTTGAATTCTAGCGTAAACGTTATCAGCTATGACAACACTAAAAATCCACCATATGAGCAATATAGTGAGAAAAGAGCCAAACTTTTTTTTACGACTTTTCCTTCTCAGCATATTATATCTTCTCCTTCTAAATAGCTTTCAACACCGCACCATCAACTGGCAACCACCGGACAACGTACTGCGAAATATCCCGCCCGGTATTGCGGCAAATCATACCGGCGTAATCCACATCCAGATAAGCCCAAACCAGCCGTGGAAAACCTTCACCCTGCAGCGTTTCATCAACCTCACACACCGCGCAGATCACTCTGCCTGCACCGGTCTCATAAGCTGCATCCAGAACATCAGAAGGGATGTCACTATCCGCCTCGACCCATTTAAAAGATTTCAGCATTTTAATCCTCCCATTCGGCACCGCGCCGCCAGTCAGCCATTAACTCTTTAATCTCGCCAGACAGCGCATCAATACGCTCCGCCTGATGTTCAAGCTCTGTCATGAGGCAGGTATCAAGGTCTCCCCAGCACTCCGACATTTCCAGCAGGTGCCGCGACATTGTGGCCAGGCGGCGCAGGTGTGCTCTTCCGGTTTTAACGTGCTCAGCATAGGGATTTGGGCTTTTACGCCCGGTGGATGTGCTCATATAAATTTCCCTCTCTTCTTATACCGCTCTACGGCTTTTTTCATTGCCGCCTGATCAGACTTTTTATAGACACGGTGATTACGACTGTCCCAGAACTCCCAGCGGGCAACCTCTGGCATGTAGCGGAACTCTTCAACCGTACCGCCATCATTCAGGCGGTAAATACGCCGCGCGATGCCGTCATAGTGTTCAAACCTGGTCACGCACAGATACATAACGCACCTCCGTAAATAGCTCTGAAGGTGATCTGAGCGTCAGCCCCTCAATTTTGCGGAAATGATTAACAACGGTTTTAGCTGTCGGAAAGAAGGTATCCGTTACTTCGGAGTCCTTCTCTGAATAGTGCCGGTTCTCTTTCCGTTTCAGCCATGCCTTGCCGCCGCGCTCTTTAGCAATTTCGCGCGCAATTTTGGCCGTGGTATTAATCAGTCTTTTACGGAGAAAAATTGCCGACAGTGGTTGATATTTCTCATGACCTTCTCTGAGAAAACCAAGCAGGACCTCATCATTGAGAACAACGATATAAGCAAGGTGAGTCTCATCGGTCTGGATTTTGGCGACTTCCACTTTTTGTCCCTGATAATCGAAAGCTACGCGCTCCCCAGATCTTATGGATGCTTCAATGCCAGACCACTGCTGTTTAGTGATGGACTTATTCACCACACACCTCCATTTCATCAATCGACAAAAACTGATTAAACGTGGTTTTGCAAAAGTGACATTTCACAATAACGTCCAGCTGCTGGGCATCATGCGCCGCAGCGTCTATGCGCAACTCCAGTACCGCCGTGCGCTCGCAGGCAGGACACTCTGAATCAAGCAAAACATTTTCAGGATTTACTCTCATATCCGGCCTCTCATTTGCCCTTGCGGCAGAAATTGCAAAACCCTTCCAGAATCACGTAAGCACCGCAAAGAACAAGACCACCCAAGGCAATAGGCCAGAACAAGACTATTGTGAGCGGGTCGGGGGTGTTACTTTTTCTGAAGATATAGCGGGCCATCAACCCAAGTGTGATAAAACCTATTGTGATATAAATCACCAAAAATAAAAAAATCGTTGTATTCATTAAGTACCTCTACCTGAATTTTGGCGTGAGCAGTCCCCTGACGGTTCACGCCATATTTAAAAGATGATTAATGTTGGTTTAAATCAGACTAATTTCACTGATACCGGTGTTAATGATTTCACGGTAGTGAAATAAGGCTTCACGCTAATTTCAATCATCGTCACCGACTTCAAATCACGCGCTACATCCAGCGTTTTCACCAGGCGACCGCTTAGAACCCCACAGGGCTGATAAATAAAGCAACTGCCCACCGGATAACGTGCGTTAAACTCTTCAGCCTGCATTGGGATTATTCCATACCCGCGACTCCGCATGTAGGCAGAACTTCCGACGCATTTTCGCCCACCCCAGATTAACCGCCCTGCAGGGTGCCTGTGCCGCCTTCAGCCAGAGCGTCGCTGCGTCAGCGTAACGGCCCTCACGCTCAGCCCTGACAGCACCGATGGCATAGCGCGCATACTGGTTAACGTGATTAAGATTTGCCGGGTTCTGCTGCATATCAGGCTCCTGCCGTCTGCTCGAACGGCGTAATGGCAAAGTCCTCAATGCCGCTGCGAACGGTAATACCGGCAACGCCCTCAACGGCCTTAGCCTCATTCAGGATCGCGTCTTTGTTGATTTCTTCCTTCGTGCGAATAAAGCGGTCCAGGTTCAGACGGCGCAGCGTCTCCAGCACACTATCCACCCCGCGCACGGCAACTGAAGGTGGGCGGTTGCGCCACTCGATCTTGCCGGTGATCAGACTGGCCGTCTTGGTCTTGCCATTCTGGGTCAGTTCATCACGATGAGCCTCACACCACCCCTGAATTCCCTTGCTCAGGGTATCAATGTCTTTTTTGAGCGCCTCCAGCAAAGGAGCGTGCTGCTCGGTAATCTTCCCGATGGCGTCATTCATTTCACCCTCAGTGCGTGCCAGCTCGCGCTGCAGGTCACCCAGCTTTTTAATATCCCCGATCACATCTTCTTTGCACTGTGGAACATAGACTGCCGCAACTGCTTTAATGCGTTTTGGTTTAACCGCCATGATTAATTTCTCCGTTAATAGATTTTGCTTTTACAAATACACGATCAAACTGCGCAGCCAGGTTCATGGCATGCATGACAGTACTGGTGGCAATGTTCATTTCAGATACGGTGTGATTATTTGGGTCAACTTTAATTTCCGGGTTAACCACAAACCCCGACCCGCTTAATTCAACGTCAATGCAGATTCGGACGCTCATTTCCTCCTCCCTGAAGTTCTTTACAGGCGGGGCAATTACAGCCCGGTGTAGGTTTTTTCAGATCGTTTAAAACTGCCTTGATGCCATTATTAATTAGTACCGCGCGTTCGGCTTCAGCCTCGGTGGCACCATCAAGCAGACCCTCAACTGAGGTAGACATAACATCGCTCAGTTCATCAATTTTGATAGTAATAATTGCTGTCATTATTAACCCCACATCACCCGGCATCCGTTAACAATCGATACACGCCGCACACCCGGCACGCCATTCAGCACATAAGGCACTTCTATATAAGGCACCGCGATCCCCTGAACAGGCGGAACGGCATAAACCACAGGAAGATTACGCTGACTGCGACCCGTTACACGCCCAAGACCACCCGCATTAACCCCTGATAAACCGCGAGAGTACATACAGTTAATAACCTGCTTTTCCATGATTACCCCCTGAGTTCCTGAATAAATTCATCCAGCTTTTTAAGCATTGCCATCTCCTCAACGTGCGCCTCCATGAAAGCCGATAAAATCTTTTCGAACTGCTTACTTTGCGTTTCTGAGCGATTTAACCGGTGATAGCTGCGTGCCGTTCTGCGCATTTCACGCCACAGTGAATCATCACTACGAATGGCAGATCTGCAGCGATATGCCTCTGGCACTGGCGGGAATTCATCTGTCATCGGGTAATGAGCAGACCGACGCATGCGCCGCCCAACAATTCGGCCATTTTCCCGACATGACATTGGCGATGTGGCTGGTGTATTCAGGCGAACCGCCTCACAGATGAATTCACCGTTCGCATACACATCAACTGATTCATCAAACCAGACAGAAACCTCAACACACCGCTCATGTAAGGCGGCTAATTTAGGTGAATAATAAAAAATGTCGTTAATTTGGACGAAGCAATATCTGACTTTAGCTTTCATAATATTTTCCTTATTTAATTAAACTGAATATTCACTGCTTATCTGGTTAATCCGCTTTTATGTACGAGACCTTCAGCGCAATCTTTAATTAGCGTCGGTGTAATACCCTGATCGCCGTAGCTCATGCAGCTGACGACACTTTTCACCAGCTTAAACAGATAGCGATAGCCGCCCGTACCGGAATAGCGCCAGAACGCCCGGACGACACGGGTGTTTTCCATATAATTAACGCCATTCACAACCGGCAGCAGGCTGGCAAGCACCTGCTCAAATGACTCACGCTGCTGCTCTGGCGTCAGCGCATCGAGCTGAACGCGGCGCATAATGCGGCTGGCAAGCTGCGGCTCGTTCGCCACAGTCGTGACAAGGTGTTTTGTACCCGCCAGAACCAGCCCCACATCTGCCAGATCATGAATACGACGCAGGGTATTAAGTGCATCTGACGACAGGAACTCTGACTCGTCGACCATGATCAACTTGCCGGGATGGCGCTTTAACTGCTTAACGCAGCGGCGCACCATGTCGTGAGCAGAGCCATTGCTGGCCAGATCTAACTCTTCGCATAACTCACGCAGCAGGGCGTAAGGGGATGGCGCAACCGCGTCAATCTTGATCGCGCTGCTGTGGCGGGTGGCGTACTCTTCAAGCACCGTAGTCTTCCCGTAGCCAGGCTCTGCCGTCAGCATCATAATGTCCGGGTCAATATGAACCTTACGGATAATGTCTAAAGCCTCCTGCGCCATAAAAATATCGACAAAAGATTTAGTGACCTTCTGCAGCTGGTCTTTTTCTTCCTCTGTCGCGATGAAAGCCGCCATCGCCTTAAGAATGTTGGCATCATTGGCCGCATACGAACCACCAAGCACCTGTGATAACGTCGCCGGGCTTATTTCCATACGGCTGCAGGCCTCTGTGCGGGTAATAGCTTTCCGTTCCAGCAATTGCAGGAATTCAGTTTTAGTGCTCATATTTATATTTCCGATATTAAGAGTATTTAATTCAGACTTTATTTAACGGGTGATTATTATTTTTCACCCATCGCCCGCAGGCGGGCTGCAGCCGAGGTAAATACCTGACCGTCGTCTTCATCATCAAAATCAAAGTCTGTTGCGTCACCACTCACCAGCGGTATCACCACATCCGGCTTATGCTCCAGCGCCGGAGTGCGCTCGGCTTCAACTTCACGCAGCTGCTCCAGCAGGCGGTCGCGGCGACGTTTGGTGCGTTTTTCCTGCAGCATTTCGACATACGGTATCGGGAATGCCGCGACTTTATTGCCATCCCAGATCGCATCGCAGACCCATGAACCGTCCATGCGACGCACTATCACGCTATTGGGATCGTGAATATCAAAGCAGACGCGCACCTTCTCCCCCTCAACCTGCGCCAGCTGCTCACTGAAATAGCGGTTATTAAACAGATTAATTTCACCGCGACGCGCGATACGCTCCACCTCCGGCCTGAACATTTCATGCAGCTCAGCGCTGGTCAGCATATCGAGAACGATATTTTCGGTTTTAATAAGGTGATTACGGTACGCCTGCGGCGTCCAGTGCTGGCCATTCTCACGAACCGGCAGGCTGTCATGAGGCCGGTTATTATGACGCTGTACCTGCACCTCGATTTCTTCCAGCAGCTCGTCCCAGCGCGGCACCTTCGCCATATATTTTTTCTGCTCAGCAGTCAGCTCTTTGCCTTTTGAAAGGGCATTAAATGCCGAGCGGGCCTTGCGGTGATACAGGCGTTGCGTCTCCCGGTCACCCGATTTACCCACATAAGAACCGAACTTTTTCGCTACCCGCGCCGGGATTTCTTTATTCAGACGCTCAATAATACCGCGCGCCTGCGGATTTCCCGGATTACCGGTCTGATGATCCACTTCAAGGCGGGAGAAAATACCCGTTGTGTCGGCGTCAAATATCTTATTCTTTTCACCGCCACCGTTATCTGAGTAATAAATCAGCGGCACACCATGCCGTGAGACCGCATGCCGAATGGCATCGCCCACCGCCACCTGGTTTTCAGATAACGCCAGACTCCAGCCCACCACAAAGCGCGTACAGCCATCAACGACCAGCGTTATCTCTGCCATGAAAGGCCAGCCTGTCGCAGGATGAACCACTTCCATCTTGATCCCGTGGCCATCACCCACCCAGGCACCATTAACGGGGAGTGCAGACCAGTCACGGCGCACGAAGGGCAGCAGGGATTTATACTCAGCGCCGGTAACACGTCCGCGCTCACGCTCTGCTTTCGGTAACTTGTTCAGTGCGTAACGCACGGTATCAACCTTCGGCAGCTGCGCCAGCATCAGCTCATTGCCTGCATACTCAGACTGCCAGTCATCAGCAAAGGCTTCATAAGCCATCGTCACGCTGGGCCGGTTAGGATTGCGCCAATACTGCAGGAAGCGGCCCATCCACGGATACTGTTCAGCTTTCTTAGCCCGAACCTTTCCGGGTGCCATAATCACCAGGCGCTCCCCCGACGTTCTGGCCATCAGGTAATCTGAGAGCCAGCGCTGCAGGCTGCTGGTGCCTACACCGGTACGTGTAGACCCTTTGCGGGCATTGGCAATGGATGCCGCATACAGCATTTCCGGGGAGAGCGTGCCGAGCCGCGTTCCGGTGGCAATCAGATCAACTGCAGCATTACGCTTCATCCCGCCAACGTCCATCAGCTTGATCACGCCGCGCACCAGCGTCATACGCGCATCAGCAACCGCTTTCTGGTTTTCAGTAAACTCACGCATTGTTTTCTCCATCAGCGCAGGACACTTGCGATACATTTCCAGCAAACAAACCGAATCAGCAGGCCCTTTAACCACCACATCACCCGACTCAACAACCGCAGGCAACGCTGTATCAGACTCAGACACGCACAGCTGACGCGCCATCCGGGCCTGTACCACTTCCCTAAATGATGCTGGTAGGCTGCTAATAAGGTATTCATATTCAACTCCCCTTGTAGATTTTGATTGCTCACGAGGCCTCCTAACCCATCCCTCACGTGCAGATCTACGGATGATGGTGCTCAGGCTTGCAGGTAGACCAGGCGCACCGATTAAATCCTTGGAAGTTACCCAAAGTTCGCTAGCTTCACTCATATCTTTCAGGCCAAATATCTTGCGGAGTTGAATCTAATGCCTTAGCGATAAGGGCCTCACCCTTTGGGTAGGGCTTATCCAAAGCATTTTTTAAGGTGCTTGAAGCAAGTCCGTGCCTTCGCCCAATTTCAGCAAGAGACATCTTTCTCTTTTTGAGTTCCGCAACGATGTCTGCCCTATGCCGATTGCATCTTCTTTTGGTCTTCATTTCGTGACATCCTACTCAGTTAATCCGTGAGCTACTTTATGAGGTAGCCCGTGCGGTGTGTTTGAAGTATTGATCGATTGCATTAGGATTGCAACATCGTGCAATGCATAAAAATCATTTAGTTTTGCATCATAAAGATAAGCCTTTGTTTTTATGTTGAATTTCTAAGGATTGCATTTATCGATTGAATTGCATCCATGCAATCCTATTGACGAGATTGAATTGCATGAGCGATTGGTGGACGATTGATGAATTACTTGACCAAAAACTCCCTAATTTCCCTACTGAACGGAGCGCCGTTAGCCGTAAGGTTGTAAGGGAGAAGTGGGAGCGGCGAAAGAGGAATACGTCGGGTAAGCGAGGGGTGACATACGAATACAGGATGCCAGCGAAGGCTCCTGAAATTAATGCAATAGAAGTGCGGTCAATGGAAAATCGCCCAGCTATTGAGGAATTGAGTGCATTACTCTCTGCATTGAGTGGTTCAGAATTAAATGATTTACTAGTCACCTTGAAGCGCAAGGGGGTTGAAACACTACTGTACCTTCTTGACGAGAGGAACATCACATTATTGAAGCTGGATGATGTCGTTAAGGAGAAATATCTGGGAATTCAACCCAAAACACCGGATGAAGCAGTTCGCGCCACTGACGAGGCTAGAGAGTGTGGTGCCGATAATTCTGCACAAACACCCGCCGACAGCCTAGCATCCGAAAAGAGGCAGGCTGGATAATAGAGCATAGGCTGGTACTAATCAGTTTGTAATAGTTTCGGCTTACGCTTAATTTGACTTAAGCCAAGCGCATGACAGATTCCTTAAAATCTGTTTAAACGCCTTTCAAACTCGCTCAAACCAGAATCATTCCATCCAAAATACATTGCAAAAAAATCATTTTTCGTTCATTTTTTTGCGGCAAGTCCAAAACCCTCAAATCCTCGTCAGGCCGCGCCACTCAACGGCTTGCGGCTAACCTGCATGTTCTCCGATCAGTCCAGAAATGATTACCACCCCACAATTACCTCACTGTTTGGTGACAATGCCCTCAGTGCAGCCGATGTCAAAACCGCGCAGACTATTTCAGGCACCGCCAGTAACGCCGAAGGATCGGTGGTACGCGTTACGCTGGGTGGCCAGACTTACAGCACCACGGTGAGCAGCAACGGCAACTGGAGTCTCTCTGTGCCAGCGGCTAACCTCGCTGCGATTGCGGATGGTCTGCAGACCGTGACGGCCAGCGTCATCAACGGCGCAGGCACCAACGGCGCCACCTCGGCGTCGCTGGGTGTGGTGAGTCACACTACGCCGACCGTCACTGTGAATAGTTTCTTTGGTGGCGATGGTTATCTCAATATTGCGGAAGCCAATACGGCTGAAACCATCAGAGGAACCAGCACCAACGCGGCGGGCGGCACCGTAACGGTTAACATGGCAGGTAATGTCCTCACCACGACCATCGGCGCGAATGGGGCATGGAGCATCAGCGTGCCGTCAGCGACGCTGAAAGGGATCGCAGATGGCAGCCATCCACTGACCGTCACGGTGACGGATATTGGGGGCAATACCGCGACCAGCACCAGCAGCTTTACTGCGCTGTCCCATAATCAGCCGCTGGTCGGGGTTGATCCGGTGCTTAGCATCGTCGGTTCTCTGCTTACCGGCCTGGTCGTGCAGGGGGGATCGCTGAATGCATCTCAGGGCTCGAAAGTCAGCGTGACGCTGCTGCTCTCCAACGGCAGCAACGGACCGACGCTGAATACCACCACCGATGCCCTGGGGCGTTACGCGGTTAACTTCTCACCGTCACTGCTGTCGGTGGGTGGCCTGCTACTGTCGCTGAACACGCTGGCAAAAGTCTCCATCACTGACGTGGCCGGTAACAGCTATACCACTACCAATACCCTGTTGCTGGGTTCGGTGCTGCCGGTAACGCTGGCGGCCACCGAGTCGGTGGCACTTTTCTCGGTGGCGGATGACAGCGCCACCGTCGCCAGTGCCAGCGTGGAAACGCAGCATAACAGCAGCACCAGCAGCGACGATAACAGCGCCCATGTAGCCGTGGCCTCGACGCTGATTACCGATGCGGATACGGTGACGCCGGTCAGCAGCAGTGAAACCGTGGTGGCCAGTGACACCGCTGTGGCGGCGGCACCGGCAGAGGAGGTGGGTTACACCATTGGCGGCGTCGTGATTACGCTGGCCGATGGCAGTACGGCAGAGGGCGCTTCGGTGACCGGCAGCAGCGGGGCGGATACCGTGACGGTCAGCGACCTTAACTTTACCCATATTGATGGCGGCGCAGGCACCGATACACTGGTGCTGAATGGTGAATATCTCAATCTGGATCTCACCGCGCTGGGCCTGAAAGTTGAACACATTGAAGTGCTCGATTTGGGTAAAACCGGCACCAACTCTGTGAAACTCGATCTCAATGAGGCACTTAATATTACGGACAAACAGAGTGATGATTTGCTGATCAAAGGCGCAGATGGCAGTCAGGTCACACTGGCGAACAGCAACGGCGGTATCTGGGAAGTGACCGGCGAGCGCACGGTGGAAGGCAGAGTCTTTGAGATCTACCACAACTCGGCGCTGAGCAGTGAGAACACCCTGGGTGATGTGCTGGTGCAGCAGAACCTGCAGGTCCACGTGGCGTAGTCACAGCAACGTCTGTCAGGTCGTTATGAGAAGCGGGTGCGGAAGCACCCGCTTTTTTTGTTTTAGTCACGTAATAATTTCACTTTCCAGATTATCGCCACTATTCATTAGCAGAATGAAAGATTAGGGTAAGCGCAGCAAACGGCGTGACGCCGTAAATCAGCATTCTGGCTCCATTTGTCGCTTTTATCAGCGTCTTCTTTCATCATCCCTGTTACCTGCGGGTAATCAGTTCCGACCAGCGGAAACGGGCAGCGTCAGCTGGCCCACTACCCATCGTCAGTCTTAACGTCCGGTTTATCCGGGCGTTTTGGTCTGCGTTTCTGTTCTGAACTGAGGTTACCTATGTCAACACGCGATACGCTTCGTTCCGTCCGGTTCGAATCCATTTTCCAGACGGCGGTGAGCGACTTTGCCGTCGCCGACAGCGCGCTGCCCGCCATTGCGCCAGTCGCAACGCAGAGTCTTAATCTGCCCGTCACCCCTCTCTCTGCGGAGTCTCCGCATAGCAGTCCGCTCAACTACAGTGCCCTGGTGGTCAGCGCGGTTGAGAGTACGCCACCCGCTGCACTGCGCCCCTATGAACCGATTGCCAGAGATGGCGTCATTGCCGCCTGGGAGGCGCAAAAGCCGGTGCATCTGCGCGGCCGGGCTGAAGGCGAAGCGGGCTCAACGGTCACGCTGACGTTTAACGACCAGAGCTGGCACAGCACCGTTAACAAGTGGGGCTACTGGAACGCCTCCATGCCGGCTGATGCCCTGAAAGGCGTGCCGGATGGCAATCACAGCCTGGCGCTGACCATCACCGATAAAGCGGGCCACAGCACCACGACCGACGTCGATTTTGGTCTCTATGTTGATCGCACCATCAAACCGACCCTGACAGTAGACACGGTCAGTGGCGACAACGCGGTAAATATTGCTGAGAGCATTTACGGCGTTGAAATCAGTGGCAGCGCAACGCACCTGCCGGCGGGGTCAGTGCTGAAATTAACCCTGGGCACGCAGACCACCACTGCCCACATGGAAAGCGACGGCAAGTGGTATGGCACTTTCCAGGAAAGCGATATGCAGGCGCTGCAGGATGGCGTCTACAGCCTCAAAGTGACGGCGACCGATCCGAATGGAAAAACCGTAACCGACTATCACGACCTGACGCTGATTACCCACCTGAGTAGCCTGCCAAAAATTACCTTTGATAAGATCACGTCGGACGACGTGATTAATCTGGCGGAAACCCAGCAGGATCTGCTGCTGAGCGGCACGCTCTCTACCGTGATGCCGGGTCACCGGCTGGTGATCACCGGTGCCAACCAGAAAGATTATGCTGCCACAATAGGCGAGGATGGCCACTGGCAGGTGGTGATCCCGGCGGCGGATGTGCACGACTTTATTAACATTGGCGAGATCCGCGCCTGGTCGATCGACGGGGCCAATAACTACACGGATGCCACGCATGAGCTGAATATCCACACCGGCTTTATTCCGATCTACACCGAAATGGATCTGGGCGATGACATGACGCTTAACTATCAGGAGGCGCAGCACGATCTGAGCTTCTACGTTGAGGGCTGCAACACGCTGGAGATCAACGGCAAAACCTACCAGCCCGATGCACAGGGCATGGTGACGCTTACCTCCGGCGAGCTGATGGCGCTGCCGGATGGCCCGGTCGCTGCCACCTTCTATCGCCACGATGAGTATGGCAACAGCGACACGCAGAACCGGGACTCCCTCTTTACCGTGGCCGTGCATCAGCGGCCAACTCTGACGCTGGACACCGCCTTTGATGACAACAAAATTGATGCCGCCGATGTGAACAGCTGGCATCTGATCCAGGGCAGCTCCAGCCATCTGCAACCGGGCAGCCTGGTAGAATTAACGCTGGGCGATCAACACTACAGCGCCAGCGTAAAAGCGGATGGTGGCTGGGCACTGACCATTCTGGCCGGGGAGCTGGCGCCGCTGGATGATGGTGAGTACCAGATGACGGTCAGCGGTATAGACAGTGCCGGTAATCTGGCCACGGCCAGCCAGACGGTGCAGGTGGTATCGCATACCGAAACGGCCAGCCTGATGGCGGATCAGACGGTGGATAACCTGCTGGAAACCGTCACGCTGACCCAGCAGGCGGAGACCGCGCACGTGGCGCACGCCTCCACGGCTTCTGCCGTACCGCAGGAGAGTCATCTCTTCTCCGATGTTTCTTACACCCTTGCCGATCATCTGTTGCAGCATCCTGCGGCACAGCCGATAGTCTGACGCCAACACATTAGTAAAATCACTGCCTTCCGGACAGGTCTGTTAAGCCTGTCTGGATTGGTATGGATTCCTTTGTTGGTTGTTTTTCGTCCATGCAGGAGAAATATTAAAGAATTCATCTGTTTTTAGCAGGAATAAGCGCGGGATATGATCTAATAATGTTAAAGGTCGTTTAGCGTCCCGCTTGCGAACCATAAATAAAATAACGCAACAAAACGGTCTGGCTCTGAGATACACCCCTTTTTGCTCGCTTTGTTCACCAGGAAAAACACCATGATGATAAGAACCCCTGCTGGTATGGATAATGAACAAAGCGCGATTAACTTTTTTGTTGTGCGCCCTGAGTGGCGTGGCAGTGCCCGCGGCCTTTGCCGCACCGTTACCGAAAGCCGAATTTAACTGGCGCGCCGCGCCAACCGAAGAACAGATTGCCAGCTTAACGCTGCGCGACGCCATTCTCCGGGCCTTTGCCCGCAATCCGAAAATCTCGGAAGCGGCGGCACAGATCCACGTCGGTGAGGGGGATCTGGATGCCGCCCGCAGCGCCTGGTATCCGCAGATCTCACTGCAGGGTGCCGCGGGACGCTCTCACCAGACCGACTCAGCCGGCAGTCTGAACAATAATGGCTCCGGCGGTATCACGCTCAGTCAGCTGCTTTACGACTTTGGCCGCACCGGCAGCGCCATTGATGAACAGCATGCCCTGTCAGAGGCTTATCGTTTCGGCCTGTTCGATTCGATGACGACCGTGGCGGAAGATACGCTGCAGGCCTACCTCGAAGTCAAACGCTACCAGGCGCTGTCTGAAACGGCGCACACCAATATCGCCTCGCTGCAGCGGGTACGGGATATCGCAAAACTGCGTGCCGATGCCGGACTCAATTCCCAGTCAGATGTTTTGCAGGCGGAAACCCGCATCGCCGCGATGCAGGCCACGCTGGAGCAATATCGCGCCCAGCTGCGTTCTGCCACCGCGCAGCTGACCGTGCTGACCGGTGTCGTGCCCGCCACGCTGCCCGAACTGCCCCAGGCGTTGCTGAAACAGCAGATCACCCTCGACAAAATTGCCTATGAAAGCAGCGCCGCAGTACGCAGCGCGCAGTCTAAACAGGAAGCCGCCCGTGAGCGGGTGCGCCAGGCTCAGTCCGGGCACTGGCCGACCATCAAAGTGCAGGCAGGCCGGACCCGCTATGAAAACGATCGTTCGTCTTACTGGGATGATGAAGTGCAGCTGCAGGTGGAAGCGCCGCTTTATCAGGGCGGCATGGTGAATGCCAAAACTGAGTCAGCGGAGGGCGATCGCGAAGCGGCACAGGCTGCGGTGCAGCAGGCCAAACTTGCCATCAATCAGAACGCCTCGACTGCCTATGCCGACATGATCGGGGCACAGCAGCGGCAGGCCGCCGGAGAAGTGCAGCTGGCCAGCGCCGACCATACCCGTAATGTCTACGCCGATGAATATCGTCTGAGTAAGCGCAGCCTGAACGACCTGCTGAGCGTGGAACAGGATGTGTTTCAGGCCGACAGCTCACGTATCACCGCGCTTTACGATGGCTGGGACGCCACCGTGCGCTATGCCGCCGCGGTAGACAATCTGCTCGATATCATGGGTATCGATCGCCAGCAAAGCAGCGGCGATCTCCTTCCTTCGCTGCAATAGCGATAAGGCATAAATAATGAGTACTTCAACCCTGAATACCGATAACTGGATTGCCGCCATGCTGCGCGTCGCCGCGCGATTCGGTAAACCTGCCGATGGCAAAACCCTGCGTCAGCAGATGCGCTGGTTTGAACATCTGCCGGTGTCACAGCAGCTGGAGCGGCTTTCCGGGCTGCTGGGACTGCATCTGACCATGGTACCGCAGAACAAACTGCGCTGGCGTCAGGAGATCACCCCGGTGGTGCTGGTGCTGGAAAATGCCAGCGTGGCGGTGCTGGAGAATATCGATTCTGACGGCAGCGCACGCTACTGGCTCAGTGAAGGCGGCGATGTGGTGCGCGAAAGCGCCTTATCGGAACTGCTGACGCGCGCTCAGGGCGATGTCGGCGTGATTGGCGTGGCGGCGCGTGGCCGGGATGCGCGTATCGACGAATTTGTTCAGCCCTATGAGCCGCACTGGTTCTGGAAAAACTTTCGTGGCATGGGTCGCCGTATTACCGAGATCTCGCTGGCCTCGGTGATCAGCAATGTGCTGGCGCTGGCCGGTATTCTCTTTTCGATGCAGGTATACGATAGGGTGATTCCGGCGCAGTCGCAGTCCACGCTGTGGGTACTGTTTGTCGGGGTGCTAATCGCCGCAGCCATTGAGTATGTGATCCGGCTGATGCGAACTCAGGTGTCAGACTTAATGGGCAAACGCATCGACCTCAAAGTCTCCGCCATGCTGTTTGCCCGGGCGATGAGCATCCGTAATGAGGCGCGGCCAAAATCGACCGGCTCCTTTATTTCGCAGTTGCGTGAGATCGACCAGGTGCGTGAGTTGCTGACTTCAACCACGGTGGGTGCAGCAGCCGATCTGCCGTTTGTCATCCTGTTCCTGTTTATCATGTCGTTTGTGGGCGGCTGGCTGGTGCTGATCCCGCTGGCGGCGATCCCGCTGATCGTTATTCCCGGCCTGCTGGTGCAGATCCCGATGGCGCGGCTGGCCAAAGAGGGGCTGCGCGAGGGCGCGCTGCGCAATGCGGTGCTGGTGGAAACCATCGAAGGGATTGAGGATATCAAGGCGCTGCAGGCAGAACCCTATTTCCAGCGTCAGTGGGAACAGACCCACGAAGTCAGCGCTTCAATCAGCAATCAGCAGCGGTTATGGGGCGCACGCCTTACCGGCTGGGCATCGACCGTGCAACAGCTCACTTATGCCGGAATGCTGGTGTTTGGTGTCTATCTGGTGCTCGATTCGCAAATCACCACCGGTACGCTGGTTGCCTGTAGCCTGCTCTCATCCCGCACCATCGCCCCATTAATGCAGCTGACCATGGTTTTCTCACGCTGGCAGCACGCCAAAATGGCAATGAAAGGGCTAGATGAGCTGCTGAAAAAGCCGCTCGATCAGCCTGAAGCCGCCACGCTGGCGCACTGTCCGACGCTTACCGGCCAGTACGATCTGCGCAATGTCCATTACAGCTATGACGAAGAGAATGAAAAAAATGTGCTCCACGTGCAGCAGTTGCAGATCAAGCCCGGCGAGAAGATTGCCATTCTGGGCAAAGTCGGGGCAGGGAAGTCGACGCTCCTGAAGATCCTGGCCGGTCAGGCGCAGGCCACTCAGGGCAAGGTCATTGTCGATGGCGTCGACATTGAGCGTATCGATCCTGTCGATTTACGCCGTCAGCTCGGCTGGCTGTCGCATGATTCCCGTCTCTTCTTTGGCACGCTGCGGCAGAACCTGATGCTGGGTAATCCCCACGCCAGCGAACAGGAGATGCTGCAGGCGCTGCGCATCAGCGGCGCGCTGTCGCTGGTCCAGCAGGATGCCGCCAGTCTGGATCGTATTATCAATGAAGGCGGACGCGGGCTGTCAGGCGGGCAGCGTCAGATGGTGATGCTTAGCCGGATGATCCTGCGGCAGCCGCAGGTGGTGCTGCTGGATGAGCCGACTGCGGCCATGGATGAACAGCTGGAGGAACATGTGATCCGTCAGCTACAGGGCTGGATCAGTGGCCGGACGCTGGTGCTGGTGACGCATCGCCCGGCGCTGCTGAAGATGGTTGATAGGATTGTGGTGATGGATAACGGCCGGATTGTGGCCGATGGTCCGCGTGACGAGATCCTGCGCCGTGCGACGACGCCAGCGACGCCAGGGAAAGGAGATGCTGCATGAGTCTGGTTATTGTTGATAAAGATCTTGCCCGTCATGAGCGCCGGACATCGGCAATTATCTGGCTCTGCACCGCCGCGCTGGCGATTTTTCTTATCTGGGCGCACTTCGCCATTCTGGATGAGGTGACCGTCGGCACAGGTAAGGTAACACCTTCCAGCCGCGCGCAGGTGATTGACAGCCTGGACGGCGGCATCGTCAAACAGCTGAATGTGCATGAGGGCGATATTGTTGAGAAAGGGCAGGTGCTGGCGACGCTCGATCCGACGCGCTTCCAGTCCAACTTCGGCGAAGCGCAGGCCAAAGTGCGCACGCTGCGTGCCTCATCCGAAAGGCTTGAGGCCGAGTTGTCGGGCACGCCGCTGACGTTCAGCGCCGAAACCCTGAAGGAGCCGAACCTGGTCACGCGCGAACGGCAGCTCTACGAATCGCGTCGTCGTAATCTCACCGAAACCATCAGTAACCTGCAGCAGTCGCTGAAACTGGTACAGGATGAACTGAGGCTGACGGAACCGCTGGTGGCTAAGGGCGCGGCAGGACAGGTCGAGGTGATTCGTCTGCGCCGTCAGGTCAGCGATCTGCGCGGTAAAATTGATGAGGCGCGTAACGACTATCTGGTGCGTGCCCATGAAGAGCAGGTGAAAAACAATGCCGAACTGGATGCACAACTGCAGGTTGCTGCGGGCAAAGAGGATCAGCTGACGCGTGCTACGCTCTACTCGCCGGTACGCGGCATCGTCAAAGATATTCAGGTCACCACGGTCGGTGGCGTACTGGAGCCAGGCGGTAAGCTGATGGAAATCGTGCCGCTGGAGGATCAGCTGCTGATTGAGACGCGCATCAATCCACGTGATATCGCCTATATCCGCCCCGGTCTGGCCGCCACCGTAAAAGTGACCGCCTATGACTCTTCTATCTATGGCGACCTGCCCGGCGAAGTTGAAACGGTGTCGCCCGATACCCTGCAGGATGAGGTAAAACGCGATCAATATTACTATCGTGTTTACGTTCGTACCCAGAAAGCGGAGCTGACCAACCGTGCCGGACGAAAATTCCCGATTGTGCCGGGTATGGTGGCCAACGTGGAGATTAAAACCGGTCAGAAATCGGTCATGGACTATCTGATTAAGCCGCTGAATAAAGTCAAAGAATCGCTACGCGAGCGCTGACAATCAGCAGCATCCCCACTATCCGCCTGCTTAATTACGGTGATAAATTAACATGGCGGATATTTCATCATTCCGTGTGCAAAGCGTGCGCAATTTAACACTCTGTGCGGAAATGAGGCGGAGTTAATTTAACCCGCTTAAGAAAGTTTACGTGGATATAACGGAACGGCAAATTGCAGGCAAAAAAATGCCGGACGATTTGTCCGGCGGGAAATAATAAGTTGTACATCTCATTCGGGGAGAATGAAGGTAATAATGGAATAAATGATGATAGCGGGGTCTATTCTATTACCAGATCCCGCAAAAGTTTTATCATTCAGTGCTTCAGAAAGGTCTGATGCAACCTGTTGATAACAAAGAATACCAATTGAGATTGACGATTCGTGCGCTGATTTTTATCGATCCGTGCTGGTTATTAGTTCCCCGATATTTACATTAAGAAATAACTGTTTCGACTTATGAAACACTTTTGGAAATTTAGTAGCATTTTCCTGGTGGATTATTGCCCGTTATATAACAACAATGGCCTGCCGGCTGAATTTTTAATCATTCAGTTCGCAGTGGCAAATAATAAAGGCACATAACAGAGGGTAATAAAATGAAACGTCGCGTTCTCTCCCTGGTGATCCCTGCATTGCTGGTTGCAGCAGGATCAGCAAACGCAGCTGAAATCTATAACAAAGACGGCAACAAATTAGACCTCTTCGGTAAAGTTGACGGTCTGCACTACTTCTCTGATAACGACAGCTCTGACGGCGACCAATCCTACGTTCGCTTCGGCTTCAAAGGTGAAACCGAAATCAGCAATGAGCTGACCGGTTACGGCCAGTGGGAATATCAGGCCGCGCTGAACAACGCCGAGTCTCAGGGCACTGCTGACAGCTTCACCCGTGTCGGCTTTGCCGGCGTGAAATTTGGGGATGCAGGCTCGTTCGACTACGGTCGTAACTACGGCGTAGCCTACGACATCGGCGCATGGACCGACGTGCTGCCCGAGTTTGGTGGCGATACCTATGGCGCGGATAACTTCATGTATCAGCGCGGTAACGGCATGGCGACCTACCGCAACAATAACTTCTTTGGTCTGGTGGATGGCTGGAACTTTGCAGTCCAGTATCAGGGCAAGAATGGCAACAGCAGCGAATCACCTAATGGCCGCGACGTACTGGGCCAGAACGGCGACGGCTGGGGTCTGAGCACCACCTATGATCTGGGTCAGGGCTTCGGCATTGGCGCAGCAGCTTTCCAGTCTGACCGTACCAACGATCAGAACAGCGCAACGTCAGGTATTCTTGGCCGCGGCGATAAAGCGGAAGTGTACACAGGCGGTCTGAAATATGACGCGAACAATGTCTATCTGGCAGCGATGTACTCACGTGCTTACAATGCGACCCGCTTTGGTGACAGCAGTGACGCCTCTTCAGCTTACGGGTATGCGGATAAAGCGGATAACTGGGAACTGGTTGCACAGTATCAGTTTGACTTCGGCCTGCGTCCATCCCTGGCCTATGTCACCTCACGCGGCACCGATGTTCAGAACTGGGGCAAACAGAATCTGAAAAAATATATCGATGTTGGCGCGACGTACTACTTCAACAAAAACATGTCTACCTATGTTGATTACCAGATCAACCTGCTGGACGACAACGCCTTCACCGACGCAGCCGGTATCAATACCGACGACGTGGTGGCACTGGGTCTGGTTTACCAGTTCTAAATGTTCTGAGTTGTCAGGGAGCGCAGTTACCGCTGCGCTCCTGCATCACCTTCCGGGCTGAGCGCTTCAGCCTTTTGCCACTTTGTGGGTTCTGGTGCTGTTGTTACCGACGACACAACACTGCCGAATCGTGCACCTTCAAATGCCACACCTGCCAGCGTAAAGGCTGAAAAGCTCAGCCAGTGATGCCATGCTGTTGGCCACTTCTGTGAATTTTTCATTCTGCACCTCTCAGAGATAAACACTGTTTCAACAGTGCAGAATTCATGCCAGCTTTACCGCTCTCACAGCCACAGACGGCGCGCCCGTTTTGGTACACTTGCCGCGCGCGTCAGAGAGGCATTGCCCCAATCAGGTGCAGCCAGGCCTGTTAATGGCGCGGCCGGGAAGGCGTCATATGACGATGACGACGTTGTTCGACCACTTTATAACTTCCATAAACAAACAGACCCAGGGCAATAACGAGAATCGCATAAATCATCTGTAGCTCCTTACTTTGAATTAATGTTTATCGCCTGTCGGGAGGCGGGGTCAGGATAGATGACCGGTGAATGTTCTCGTGATTCAGAAAAATATTCAACGCTATTTAAGCTAATTTACCCGAAGTTTATGCTTTGTAGCAGAGCTGAATAAAGTGTTACAAGTGAGGGGGAGATGCGTTCTCAGATTAATCTGCTGTTTATAGCGATGTTGGTACTGATGTTAGCAGCCTGTGATAAGCCAGCGGCAACAACCGCACTGGTACTGGAAGGAAAAACGATGGGGACCGTCTGGCGTGTGAGCCTGGCGGGAGTAGAGAGCGAACGTAAAGCGGAGCTGCAGCAGCGCATTCAGCAGCGGCTGGACGCGGATGATGCTGAACTCTCAACCTGGAAAGCCGATTCCGTGCTATCGCGCTTCAACCAGAGCCGGGAGCTGTCACCGCAGCCGGTGAGTGAAAATATGGCGGATATTGTCATCACCTCTTTGCGAATTGGCCGCCAAACCGGCGGGGCGATGGATATCACCGTCGGGCCACTGGTTAACCTGTGGGGTTTTGGGCCGACGAAACAGCCTGGTCATACGCCGGATGCGGCACAGATCGCTGCCGCCCGGGCGCAGACCGGGTTACAGCATCTGCGGGTGGTGCAGGGTGCAGACGGGCAGTGGCTGCAGAAAGATCTGCCTGACCTTTATGTGGATCTCTCAACGGTGGGCGAGGGCTTCGCTACCGATCATCTGGCGCGGCTGATGGAGCAGCTCGGCATCAACAACTATCTGGTGTCGGTCGGGGGGGCGGTGCTGAGTCGTGGTCTGAATGCGCAGCAGCAGCCGTGGCGTGTGGCGATTCAGAAACCGACGGATCGCGAAAATGCGGTTCAGGCGCGCGTTGATCTGCAGGGACACGGTATCAGCACCTCCGGCAGTTATCGCAACTATTATGAACTGGACGGCAAGCGCATTTCTCATGTGATCGATCCCGTTACCGGACGGCCCATTGAGCATAAACTGGTCTCCGCCACGGTGATCGCCACTACGGCACTGGAAGCCGACGGTTGGGATACCGGATTGATGGTACTCGGCACTGAAAAAGCCAAAGCACTGGCGATAAAAGAGCATCTGGCGGTCTATCTGATTAGTAAGCAGGGCGATAAATTTGCCAGCTGGATGTCGCCGCAGTTTGCTGCCTTCCTGATCCCCGACAAATCCGGAGAACCCTGATGTTAGATCTTTTTAGTGAAGAGCAACCCTGGCAGGAGCCGCTGGCTGAAGGAGCTGTGATCCTGCGGCGTCGCGCGCGCGAAGAGGCAGAAGCGCTTTATCAGCAGATAATGACGATTGCGGAACAGAACCCGTTTGCCCATCGCATTACGCCCGGCGGCCATCGCATGTCGGTGGCGATGACCAACTGCGGCGATTTTGGCTGGTCGGTGGATTCACGTGGCTACAATTATCAGCAGCAGGACAACCTCAACGGACGTCAATGGCCACCCATGCCACCGCTGTTTCGTACTCTGGCAAAGCAGGCGGCATCAGAGGCAGGATTTCCTGACTTTAATCCGGATGCCTGCCTGCTTAATCGCTATGAACCGGGCGCGAAGCTGACGCTGCATCAGGATAAAGATGAGAAAGATCTGCGCCAGCCTATCGTTTCGGTGTCGCTGGGCTTGCCGGCGGTTTTCCAGTTTGGCGGCTTCGAGCGCGGTGACACAACTCAGCGTGTGCTGCTGGAGCATGGTGATATTGTGGTGTGGGGCGGGCCGTCGCGCCTGCGTTATCACGGCATTCTGCCGCTGAAGCCAGGCGTTCATCCGCTGGCCGGTCCCTGGCGTTATAACCTGACGTTTCGCCGCGCCTTTTGACCCGCCACGCCGGTTATGGCGTGGTGAGAATAACTATTGCTATCATTTGGCATCCCATTACACTGCAGGCTGTTTTTAGCTGATGGATTGCCTGCATGACGTTGTTAAGCGTTGTTTTTCGCCAGTTCCGCTGGCCTTTTCTCGGGGTGATTGCGCTGACGTTGTTAAGCGCCGTGCTGGGTATCGGCATGATCGCCTTCATCAATCGCGAAATGATTGTCGCCATTAACACCTCCTTTGCGGTATTGCCGCAGTTTCTGTTGCAGTTGGTGGTGCTGATGGCGGTGACGCTGGCCTCGCAGCTGGCGCTGACGATGCTCGGCCATCAGTTTGTCTGGCGACTGCGCGGCGAGTTTATTAAGCGTATCCTCGATTCCCGGGTTGAGCGCATCGAGCAACTCGGCAGTGCGCAGCTGCTGGCGGGGCTGACCAGCGATGTGCGGGCGATTACGCTGGCCTTTGTACGCCTGCCGGAGCTGTTTCAGGGCGTCATCATTACGCTTGGCTCGGCAATTTATCTCGCCTGGCTGTCGCCCAAAATGCTGCTGGTGACCAGTCTCTGGCTGGGTGTCACGCTGGTGGGCGGCTGGATGCTGGTTTCACGCGTGTATCAGCACATGGCAAAGCTGCGGGAAATCGAAGATAACCTCTATCGCGATTACCAGACGGTGATTGAAGGGCGCAAAGAGCTGCAGCTTAACCGCTCCCGTGCACAGCAGGTCTATGACACCGTGTATCAGGAAGATGCCCGCGCCTGGCGTCATCATATTGTACGCGCGGATACTTACCATCTCAGTGCGGTTAACTGGTCAAATATCATGACGCTAGGCGCTATCGGCATGGTCTTTTTTATGGCTAACAGCCTGGGCTGGGCTAATACCGCCGTCGCCGCCACCTTTTCCCTGACGCTGCTTTTCTTACGCACGCCGCTGCTCTCGGCGGTGGGTGCGTTACCGACGTTGCTCAGTGCCCAGGTCGCTTTCCGTAAGCTCAACGCCTTTGACCTCGCGCCTTATCAGCCCGGGTTTCATGCCCCATCTGCCGTCTCTGACTGGCAGACACTGGAGCTGCGCGACGTCTCTTTTCACTATGGTGATAATGGCTTCCAGGTGGGACCAATTAACCTGACGCTGCGCCGGGGAGAACTGGTGTTCCTGATTGGCGGCAACGGTAGCGGAAAATCGACGCTGGCGATGCTGATGACCGGACTTTATCAGCCGCAGTCCGGCACGCTGCTGCTTGATGGTAAAGCGATCACGGCTGACGAGCTGGATGTGTGGCGCAGCCAGTTCTCGGCGGTCTTTACCGACCTGCATCTGTTTGACCGGTTAATCGGGCGGGAAGGGGTTGCGGCCAATCCGGCGCTGGTTCAGCAGTGGCTGGAGCGGCTGAAGATGCAGGATAAGCTGAAAATTGAAGGCAACAAAGTGCTGAACCTGCGGCTATCCAAAGGGCAGAGTAAGCGACTGGCACTGCTGCTGGCGGTGGCGGAAGAGCGCGATGTGCTGTTACTGGATGAGTGGGCGGCCGATCAGGATCCCCATTTTCGCCGCATCTTTTATCGCGAGCTGCTGCCGTGGTTGCAGCAGGCGGGTAAAACGGTGTTTGCCATCAGCCATGACGATCATTACTTCATTCATGCCGATCGGCTGCTGGAGATGCGCGAAGGCCAGTTAACGGAGCTGACCGGTAATGAGCGCGATCTCGCCACGCTCGACTCGGTAAAGCGCACCGACACCGGGCTTTGACGGCAGCTGGCAAAACTTAGCAGAAAAGCGCACTGGCGTGCTGCGCGTCAGACAGGCTACTTTAGCAATCAGCAGAAACGTCGGTTTCTGCCATCCTGAAACGTCTTCTTTCGTCTGTGTTTACCCCGGCTAAATACCCTTGTTTAGCCGGTTTTTTAAAGCTGATGCGTGATCAGGGTGATGACCTGATTCTCCTGCCACATAAAGTCCGCTTGCAGTAACGTCCCCCTCGCAAAGCGCTCGCCGACGTGCTGAGTCAGGCTCAGCGTGGCACTTTGCTGCGCGAAATCTACGGACACCAGTGCCGCATCCAGAAAGTCCATCGGCTGATGCAGTTGTGGCCATAGCGCTTTATATACGCTTTCTTTGAGCGAGAAGAGCAGGGTGGCGGCCGCACTGAAGGAGACGGGAAGCGTCCGCAACAGCTGCTGTTCCTGCTCGTTCATCAGCAGCGTTGCCGTTTCCTGTGCCGTGGTCTCTGACATCAACTGCTCGACATCAATGCCAACTGCGCAGGGCTGACGGGTAGCCGCCACGACGACGACACCACTACTGTGTGACAGTGACGCCTGAATGCCGGCAGGCCAGAGGGGAGATCGGTCAGGAGCGTTAGTCAGAATGAAATCATCAATGCCCAGTTCTGCCATTACTGACCGGGCAAGTAACCGGCTGGCAAGATATTCCGCACGTCTTTTATTGACCGCCTGCTGCAATCGGGCGGGCAGTGGAATACCCCATTCGACAGCCAGCGCGTCATGATATTTTTGTGGGTCAAAGTGACTCACCGCCAGCAAAGGATCGCTGTGGTTAAGATGACAGGAAAGGATAAAGCCGCCTGCAACAGGCGGCAGCGGCAGGTCGGGATAGCGCATGCGAAACCATCATCAGAACCCAAAAAGGCATTTAATCAGGCGCGATGGTTCAGGGCAAGCAGCCCGCCACAATCAGTCGTTGGGAGGAATGGCAAAACTTTTAAGAGAAACAACGAAATGGTGGTGACCCCTGCTGATGCGTGCACCCCGGTCGCACCAGTGGCTCGCCAGACGAAAGAAATCGTCGCTGCCAATGTCATACGCCAGTTCCACTTTGCTAATGCCTGAATGAAGTAACGCTTCTGCATCTTTCAGGCTTTTCGCTTTGATCGCCATAAAAATTATCCGTCAATTTCTGGGGAGTTCAGGGTAGTTATTTTCTGTGACATTTTTGTTTCAGTTTGATGAAAAAGCGCAGCGGGTGGCTACTTTTGTGAGGCGGATCAGGCTTTTTTGCAAGCTTTAACCTGATGATTACATGAGGAATGTTAACCTCGTTCAGGATTAATCTGAATATTAAGCAATGGGAAGCAGCGACAAAGAAAGGCCGCGTCAGACGCGGCCCTGTGGGTTACTTTTCGTCTGGCGGGGAAGGTTGCTTATCGCCGGACTCGGGTGCTTCGGTTGGATCGTCTTTTTCGATGAATGTCATGAACTCTCCTCTTGTTACCCACACGTTTTTAAGTATAGATCGGATTGCTGGACGCGCGAGGGAAGTTAAAGTCTGACGACAGAAACGAAAAAAGCAGCCTTTTGGGCTGCTTTTCAGGGAATTTGGTCGGCACGAGAGGATTTGAACCTCCGACCCCGGACACCCCATGACCGTGCGCTACCAGGCTGCGCTACGTGCCGAACACTGGAAGATAAGTCTACTGGTTATCGTCATGAATGCAAGATACCCGCAAACTATTTGCCTGATAATTAATCAGTTAGCGATAAACCGCTTCTCCTCGGTGAGTACCTGCAACAGCAATGCCAGCTCTGGCTTGTGATCTTTAAGCGCGTTGCCCTGCGCATCATAAGCGCGATAGCTGCCATTGTTGTTGAGCACCAGCGTCACCTGCGGCGTGGTAATGACCAGTTTATTCTCTTCGCTGCTGGCGACCCAGTCATGGCGACGACGCGCTGCAAACAGATCTTCACCCTGCGAGTAATTCACCGGATTGGTCCGCACATGCAGCAGGCGCTGCATCAGCGTCGCCATCACATCCTGATGATCCGAAAGGCGATCAACCGTCTGCGCGGGGGTGTCAGGCCAGTGAATCACTAACGGCACCTGCAACGTCTGGCGGTTTCCGGCACTGTCAGGATTGCCATCCAGAGCCAGACCACGCTGCGCGGTGATCACCACGACGGTGTTCTTCAGCAAATCACGTGCCTGCAGGCTGCTGAGCACCGCGTGAATCTGTTCATCAACAGCCGGAGCCTGACGCAGATAGCTGCGCTGACGCGCTTTGGCACTGTCGCCGGTCACATCAGGGCCGTTCAGGGCGATCCATGAGAACCAGGGCGCCTGTGAATCTTTCTGTTTCTCCAGCCAGTTCTGCCATTGCCCCACGGTGCTGGCGTTGGGCTGACTGCTGGTGGCAGGCAGTGAATAATCGGTCAGCAACGCCTGGCGGTAGAGCGGCGGATTAAAGCCTTCTGAGGAGAACAGGCCAAACTGATAACCCTGGGTACTCAATGCACCCAGCAGGGCAGACGGCGTCCGGGAGGCCAGAATGCCGTTCATGTAGCTGGAGGAGATACCGTAGAACAGGCCGAATAAGCCTTTCTCCGGCGTATCACCCGCGCTGTAGTGCTGCGTGAAACGCACGTTCTCGCTGGCAAACTGATTGAGTTGCGGCAGCGCTTTGGCCAGCGTGGCGTTGTTCAGACCATCGACGGTCAGCACCAGCAGGTTATTGCGTGTCCCGGCGTCACGGAAAGTAATGTCGCTCAGCGGATACTCTACCGCCAGCGCTTCCGGATCCCCCTGCTGAACCAGACGGCGCTGATACTCCTGCGCATCCAGCAAGCCGTGACGTTCCAGGAAGCGGCGGGCGGTCATCGGATAGGAGAGCGGCAGATTGGCTCGCTGCATGGTAATCGGGCGATAGAAGTTGGCATCGGCCCAGATATACATCAGGTGGCTGGCAAAGAAGGCGCTGATAAACAGAGCTGCGACAGGTTTACCAAATGAACGGCGATTGAGGCTGCGCAGCTTCTGCCAGCTCCAGGTCGCAAACAGCATCTCGACCAGGAAAATCAGCGGCACGCTGATAAACATCAGCTGCCAGTCACGCGCCATCTCGCTCTGATCGGGGTTAATGACCAGTTCCCACACCACCGGATTCAGGTGCAGGTGGAAACGGCTGAAGACCGCACTGTCGACCATCACCAGCGTCAGCCCGGACGTCGCAATCACCGCAGATAACACCCGCATCAGCCGTTGCGACATCACCACAAAGGTCAGCGGGAAAATAATCAGCAGATAAGCGGCAAACACGACAAAACTGAAGTGGCCAACCCAGCTGGTATAGGCGTAGATACGCCCCGCCAGCGAAGAAGGCCAGTCGGCGACCAACAGGTAGCGACTGCCTAAAATCAGCGCGAATAAGATATTAAACAGAGCAAACCAGTGCCCCCAACTGATCATCTGGGAGACTTTTTCGCGGTAGCGCTGCCGGTTGGTTACCATATTATGAAGTCAAATCAGCCAATTAATGAGCGTTGTCGTCGCGCACAGATGCCTGAAGGGCATCGGCGAAAGAGCGTGCCAGTGAACGACGTTGCGCCGGAGCGACATCGCTGTTAATTAAGTTGGTCACCATATTTCCCAGTACCATCAGGGAGAGGTCGGTGGGGGCTTTATCCTTGTGCAGGATTTGGGCCATTTCCGCGAGGAGTTGTTCCACGCGTTCGTCACTGTAGCGTGATGATTGTGCCATATCGTCGTCTAAGCTCATTTCAAAAGGCGATATATTACCGGAACAGCGCACTTTTTACCGCAATTTTATCGAAAGTACCGCGTTCGCTTTCAGCATGGAGTTGAAAGCCGATGCTGGCGGTGTTTGAATACGCGCCTGTGCTAAAAGGAGAGTCTACCATGAGTCTGGATATCGACCAGATTGCCCTGCATCAGTTAATCAAACGCGATGAAAACCAGCTTGAACTGGCGCTGCGCGATTCGCTGCTGCCTGCCACCAACACGGTCAACGCGATGGTGGAAGAGTTACACCGGGTTTACAGCGCAAAAAGCAAAGCCTATGGCCTGTTCAACGCTGAGAGTGAACTGGCAGAAGCGCTGCGTAATTGTCGTAAGGGCAACGATGATTTTCTCGCTTTTAGCCGTGCCGCGACCGGTCGTCTGCGCGACGAGCTGGCAAAATACCCGTTTGCGGAAGGCGGCGTGGTGCTGTTTATTCACTATCGCTATCTGGCGGTGGAGTACCTGCTGATTGCGGTGCTGAACAGCCAGTCCAGCATGCGCGTCAATGAGCAGCTGGATATCAGCAGCACGCATTATCTTGATATCAACCATGCGGACATCGTAGCGCGTATCGACTTGACCGAATGGGAAACCAACCCGGAATCGACCCGTTACCTGACCTTCCTGCGCGGCCGCGTTGGTCGTAAGGTCGCTGACTTCTTTATGGACTTCCTCGGAGCCGAAGTGGGATTAGACACTAAGGCGCAGAACCGCGGTCTGTTGCAGGCGGTCGATGACTACTGCAACGAATCGGAACTGGACAAGCAGGAGCGGCAGAACTATCGCCAGCAGGTTTACAGCTACTGCAACGAGCAGCTGCAGGCGGGCGAAGAGATTGCGCTGGAAGATCTGTCGAGCGAACTGCCACCGCTGGGCGAAAAAACCTTCCAGGCCTTTACCCAGGAGCAGGGTTACGAGCTGGAAGAGAGCTTCCCTGCGGATCGCAGCACGTTGCGTCAGCTGACAAAGTTTGCCGGAAGCGGCGGGGGACTGACCCTGAACTTTGATGCGATGTTGCTGGGTGAACGCATTTTCTGGGATCCGGCCACGGACACTCTGACGATTAAGGGCACACCGCCTAATCTGCGCGATCAGCTCCAGCGCCGTACCAGCAGCAAATAAAAAAAGCCGGGCTTAGCCCGGCTCTGTTGCCTGATACGTCGATTGTCCTGGTGTATCAGCGACAAAATAAAAGGGCCGGTTTCTCAACCGGCCCTTCTGTTTTTCAACGTAATTCGCGATTAAGCGCGAACGAAGTCGATGTGGAACAGTTTTGGCTTGAACGGGTGACGCTGAACAGCCTGAACTTTCACTTTAGTTTCTTTGCCGTCAACTGACAGGGTCAGAACTTCGTCGTAGAAACCTGGCTTAGCCTGCAGGTTCATTACTGAGTCGTGATCCAGATCGATGGCAACAGCCGCTTCAGAACCACCGTAGATGATGGCCGGGAAACGGTTTGCTGTACGCAGGCGGCGGCTCGCACCCTTACCCTGCTCTTTACGTTCTACTGCATTGATAGTGAGCATTAATATATCTCTTTATTTAATCCTGCTACAGGCGACCCAGTAACAGGCAGGTTATTCAATCCCGCTGATGCACATGCAAAAGCGGGCGGCAGTATAGCCGTTATGCCAGGTGGTAGCAAACGATATACCCGCCAGCAGGGATTACCGCAGCTCATTGGCGCGGCGATAACGACCCTGATAATCAAACATTTTCTCGCGGATTTGCCAGAACTGGCCTTTGGCGCGCGCCACGACAAAGTCGGGATGTCGCAGCAGGGGCTGCAACGCCAGCACGTCAGCGGCGGTCTGCCAGCCCAGCGGTACGCCGGGCGCGCGCTGATGCGGGCGCATAAAGAGCTGTTCAAACGCCTTACGCTGGGCGGGTGTCTGCAGGCGAAACCGTTCGCTGACGCTGGTGCCTTCCTCATCATGATAAGTTGCCTTCAGCCATTCACCTTTGGCGTCGCGGCCCTGTTCCAGCGTCATACCGCCACAGCGCAGCACCAGCGCATCCTTCAGTTTCAGGGCAGCTTTAAGCATATCGTCCGGGTCGACCAGAATTTTGTCGCACTGATGGCAGCGCCGGGCGGCAATATCATTCTCTGCGCCACAGTCAGGGCAGCTTTTAAAGCGGAAGCGGAAATCACACTGTTCGCGCTCACCCTCATCATCTTCCAGCACGCCCTGACAGCGTCGGCCAAAATGCTCAATCACCATGCCATCGGCGGTCGCCTTGCCCCAGAAGGTGTTGGCGAAACCGCAGGCGGGACAGAAAACCTGCACCGGCTGGTTGTCGCTGGCCCCTTTAGGCGCGCCGACTTCGGGCGTAAAGAGATCGTGCGGATTACCGGCGTAATCCAGGATCAGACAGTCGGTTTTACCGGGCGAGAGTCGCAGCCCGCGCCCGACAATCTGCTGGTAGAGGCTCACCGACTCGGTCGGGCGCAGGATCGCAATCAGATCCACGTGCGGGGCATCAAACCCGGTGGTCAGCACCGCCACGTTCACCAGGAATTTCAGCTGCTGCGCTTTAAACGCCAGAATCAGGGCATCACGCTCGCGGGCGGGGGTGTCGGCAGAGACCAGCGCGCTGTTTTCAGGCAGCAGCTGCAGAATTTCCCGCGCATGCTCTACCGTTGAGGCGAAAATCATCACCCCCAGCCGATCTTCAGCGAACTCCACAATCTGCCGGATGATATGGGGCGTTACGCGCTGCTGCTGTTTCAGCTCGCGATTCAGATCGGCTTCGCTGAACAGGCCGTTAGACTGTGCCGTCAGGCGGCTGAAATCATACTGCACCACCGGCATATCCAGCCGCTCAGGCGGCACCAGGAACTGGTGCTTGATCATATAGCGTAGCGGCAGCTCATAAATGCAGTCGCGGAACAGCGACTTTTCGTCGCCACGTACCATGCCGTGATAGTGGAACTGATAAATCCAGCCTTTACCCAGCCGGAACGGCGTGGCGGTCAGGCCGAGTAAACGGAGCTGAGGATTGTGCTGACGCAGATGGTTGAAGATCTGCTGATACTGGCTCTCTTTGTCATCGCCGATGCGGTGGCACTCATCGACGATCACCAGCGAGAAGGCGCTGTCGAACAGGTCGAGGTTACGCGCCACCGACTGTACGCTGCCAAACACCACTTTGCGCTGGCTCTCTTTGCGCTGCAGGCCGGCGGCAAAAATATCGGCCTCCAGTCCGTAAGCCTGATATTTGCTGTGGTTCTGTGCCACCAGCTCTTTGACGTGCGCCAGCACCAGCACCCGGCCACGCGCCAGCCGTGCCAGCTCGGCAATCACCAGACTCTTTCCGGCACCGGTTGGCAGCACAATAACGGCGGGCTCCTGATGGCGACGGAAATGCGCCACGGTGGCATTCACCGCATCCTGTTGATAGGGGCGTAAGGTAAAAGACATGTTGCTCACTTTTATAAAACTGGTGGTAATTATGCCATGAAAGGGCGGTAAACGCGCTGTCAGGCTGGCGCGGATCACGTTATACTTCCCGCACATTTTCAACGGTTAACCAGGCCGTTTCAGATTCCCTCCGCAGTAACAGGCAAAACGAATTCATGCGACTCGACAAATTCATCTCTCAGCAACTGGAAATCAGCCGCGCTATCGCTCATCGCGAGATCCGTGGCCAGCGTGTCACCGTCAACGGTGAAGTGGTGCGCGACACCGCGTTTAAACTGCTGCCCGACCACGAAGTCGCCTACGACGGCAACGTGCTGCAGATGCTCACCGGCCCACGCTACTTTATGCTGAACAAACCGCAGGGCTACGTCTGCTCAACCGACGATCCCGATCATCCGACTATCCTCTATTTCATCGAAGAGCCAATGTCATTCAAACTGCACGCGGCAGGGCGTCTTGATATTGACACCACCGGGCTGGTGCTGCTGACAGATGATGGCCAGTGGTCACACCGCATTACCTCGCCACGTCATCACTGCGAGAAAACCTATCGCGTCACCCTGGAATCGCCGATCGGTGACGATACGGCCGCGCAGTTTACCGCGGGCGTGCAGCTCCACAATGAGAAGGACCTGACGAAACCGGCACAGCTGGAGGTGATTACCCCCACAGACGTGCGGCTGACCCTGAGCGAAGGCCGCTATCACCAGGTGAAACGGATGTTTGCCGCCGTCGGTAACCGGGTCATTGAGCTGCATCGCGAACGTATCGGTGACATTGCGCTGGACGACGATCTGGAACCGGGCGAATACCGGGCGCTGACAGAAGACGAGATCGCCAGTATCGGTTTGCCAAAAGAGCTGCAGGCAAAATAACCGGGCGGGCCAGGCGGCCCGTACCTGATTCATTTGTGCAGGAGAGGGTGTGCGTAAGGAAAAGAATTCGCCAACAGGACTGGTTGTCATCCTTGGTCTGTTAGCCATGCTGATGCCATTGTCGATCGACATGTATCTGCCTGCGATGCCGCAGATTGCGCGTGAGTTTGGCGTGTCAGCCGGTAGCGTGCAGATGTCGCTTAACCTTTACATCCTTGGCTTCGCGATTGGCCAGCTTATTTATGGGCCACTGGCAGACAGCTATGGGCGTAAGCCGGTGATTGCACTCGGCACCCTGATCTTCGCCTGTGCCGCCGCGGCCTGTGCGTTGTCGCAAAGCATCGACCAGCTGATTCTGATGCGTTTCCTGCACGGGCTGTCGGCTGCCGCAGCCAGTGTGGTGATCAATGCCCTGATGCGTGACAGTTACTCGAAAGAGGACTTCTCGCGCATGATGTCCTTTGTGATGCTGATTACCACCATTGCGCCGCTGCTGGCCCCGATTATCGGGGGCTGGCTGCTGGTGCTCTGGAGCTGGCATGCCATCTTCTGGGCACTTGCGGGCGCGGCACTGGTGACGACCGTGCTGGTCACCACCCAGATCCGCGAAACCCTGAAGCCGGAGCAGCGACAGCGGTTTCACCTGCGCACCACGCTGGGCAATTTCGTGACCCTGTTCCGCCACAAGCGGGCGTTCAGCTATATGCTGGCGAGCGGCTTCTCCTTTGCCGGGCTGTTTACCTTTCTCAATGCTGGCCCCTTTGTTTACATCGAGCTGAATCACGTCTCACCGCAAAACTTTGGCTACTACTTTGGCCTTAACGTGGTGTTTCTGTTTCTGCTGACGCTGATTAACAGCCGCGCCGTGCGCCGCTTTGGCCCGGTGGCAATGTTCCGGCTGGGCCTGCTGATTCAGTTCTGCATGGGGATCTGGCTGCTGATTGTCAGCGCTTTCAGCCTCGGTTTCCTGCCGCTGGTGATGGGAATCGCGCTGTTTATCGGCTGCGTGTCGATGGTCTCATCGAATGCGATGGCGGTGATCCTGGATGAGTTCCCGCACATGGCGGGCACGGCCTCGTCCCTGGCGGGCACGCTGCGTTTTGGCGTCGGCGCGTTTGTCGGTGCGTTGCTGTCGCTGGTGAGTTTTAACAGCGCCTGGCCGATGGTCGGCACTATCGCACTCTGCGCAACAATCTCTCTGTTGCTCTTTTTCTACGCTTCACGTTCCCGCACTGCGCCCCGTTAATCGGGCGCAGTGGTTTCCCCGCCGTTGTCCGCAGTGATGCACATCTCGCCGGTTTTGTTTCTTACTTGTGAAAACTTTTAGCTAAAAAAGTAACCACAATGCGTCTAAAATGATTGTTAACGGCGTGTGAACGCGGTACATATAGGCTGAAGTGCGATGTAAGTCGCAAAAAATGCGCTTCTGCAATCCGCATGGATGGGCCAGTCATCCCTGTCCTGACTCTGCGGGGATCAACCCGTTTTCAGCCGGGCAGGTCGGTGTTGCGACATAAACTCATCGGGGAGAGTAACCTATGCTGCAACTTTCAATTGTGCATCGTCTGCCACAGCGTTTTCGCTGGGCCAGCGATCACCACAGTGCCATTGAATCCGATGACACAATGCTGGATGAGCAGGAGTTCGTGGCGTTGCGTCTGATCAGCCATGACGGCATTCCGGCGTGGGAGATCCTGCAGCAGCTGAAAGAGGTGCTGGCGGATATTCAGGTCGATTGCAAAGTGGCCGAGTGCGAAGGGCAGCCCTGCCTGTTTATTCAGCGTCGCGACGAAAGCGCCACTAACTGCTGCCTGAAAAATCAGGGCGTGGCGATTGCGGAAACTTTTATCGCAGGTTGAGTTGCGCCGACTGCAGCAGCTCGCGGGTATACACAGCCGTCGGTGACGCAAACAACGTTTCACACTCTCCCTGTTCCACTACCTCCCCCTGACGCAGCACAATAAGCTGGTGGCACAGGGCGCGAACCACATCCAGGTCGTGACTGATAAACAGATAGCTGAGCTGACGCTGCTGCTGTAAGCGGCGTAACAGCGTCAGAATCTGCTTCTGCACCGTGCGATCCAGCGATGAGGTGGGTTCATCCAGAATCAGCAACTCCGGCTCCAGAATCAGTGCCCGCGCGATAGCAATACGCTGTCGCTGACCGCCAGAAAATTCGGCCGGATAACGATGCCGGCTTTCCGCTTCCAGTCCCATTTCTTCCATCACCGCAATCACCCGCTGCGCCTGCTGGGCACTGTTCAGTTCGGGCTGATGCACCGCCAGACCTTCAGCAATAATCTGCTGCACCGTCATACGCGGATTGAGCGAGGAATTGGGATCCTGAAACACCACCTGAATGCGCTGACGCAGCGGCAGAAGTTGCCGGCGCGACAGCTGATGCAGCGGCTGGCCGTCAAACCAGACTTCGCCACGTGAGGAAATCAGCCGCAACAGCGCCAGGCCGGTGGTGCTTTTACCCGACCCGGACTCGCCCACCAGACCCAGACTTTCGCCCCGCCGCAGGCTGAAACTCAGCCCGGAAAGCACCTGCTTTTCGCCGGTCTGCCGACGGAACAGTCCGCGTCGCAGCGCAAAACTGACCTGAAGCTGTTCGACCCGAAGAATGACCGGCGCGTCTGCGGGTAGCGGCAGCGCTTTTCCTTCCGGCTCCGCAGCCAGCAGCTGCTGGCTGTAAGGATGTTGCGGCTGGTTCAGCAGAATCTGGCTGCGATTCTGTTCCACGATATGACCCTGACGCATCACGCTGACGTTATCCGCCAGCTGACGCACGATATTCAGGTTATGGGTGATAAACAGCATGCCCATATTCAGCTCCCGCTGCAGTTCACGCAGCAGCGCCAGAATCTGCGCCTGTACCGTCACATCCAGTGCAGTGGTCGGCTCATCGGCAATCAGCAACTGCGGCTCGGTCAGCAGCGCCATGGCGATCATCACCCGCTGGCGTTCGCCGCCGGAAAGCTGGTGGGGGAAATCGTTGAGCCGGGTAGCAGGCTGACGGATACCGACCCGATCAAGCACGCTGAGAATCTCACCACGTGCAGCCGGACGACGCAGCCCGCGATGCAGCGACAGCACTTCATACAGCTGCTTCTCCACGGTGTGCAGCGGATTCAGCGATACCATCGGCTCCTGAAAAATCATTGCGATCTGGTTGCCGCGAATCGCGCGCAGTCGTTGCTCGCGGGCGCGCAGCAGATCTTCACCGTTAAACAGAATCTCTCCACGGGGATAAACCACCGCCGCCTCATGCAGCAGTCGCATTACCGACAGCGCCGTGACGCTTTTGCCGGAACCCGACTCACCCACCAGCGCCAGCGTTTCGCCCGCGTCAATGCGCAGTGAAACGTCATTCACGACCTGGCGAAGCTGCTCGCCCTGACGAAAGGCGACCGAGAGATGATTGATGGCAAGCAGTGGCGTTGTCATTCAGGCTCCTTTGCCCGGATCAAAGGCGTCGCGCACCGCTTCGCCGATAAAAATCAGCAGCGAGAGCAGGATCGCCAGGGTGAAAAAGCCCGCCAGGCCCAGCCAGGGCGCCTGCAGGTTATTTTTGCCCTGCAGCAGTAGCTCGCCCAGCGAGGGCGAGCCCAGCGGCAGACCGAAACCGAGAAAGTCGAGGGAGGTGAGCGTGGTGATCGATCCGCACAAAATAAAGGGCAGAAAAGTCAGGGTAGCCACCATCGCGTTAGGCAGCATGTGACGCAGCATAATCCGGCCATCGCTGACGCCCAGCGCCTGTGCTGCGCGGATGTAATCAAAGTTTCGGGTTCGCAGAAACTCGGCCCGGACCACGCTCACCAGGCTCATCCAGCCAAACGCCACGGTGACCAGCAGTAGCCACCAGAAACCGGGCTGAATGACGCTGGAGAGGAGGATCAGCAGAAACAGCGCTGGCATGCCGGACCAGACTTCAATCATTCGCTGCCCAATCAGGTCAATTCTGCCGCCGAAATAACCCTGCACCGCGCCAATCACAATCCCGATGATACTGGAGATAAGTGTCAGCAGCACGCCGAACAGCAGGGAGATGCGCGTACCATAGAGCAGACGAGCCAGTACGTCGCCACCGTTGGCGTCCGTGCCGAGCCAGTTCTGCGCAGAGGGCGGAGAGGGGAACGGCACCTCGGTGGCAAAATTGATGGTGCTGTCGCTGAAGCGAATCGGAGCCCATAAAGCCCAGCCGTTCTGCGCAATGCGCTGCCGCAGCCAGGGATCCTGATAATCCGCCGCTGTCGCCAGTACGCCGCCATAGTCGGTTTCGCTGTAATCAAACAGCAGCGGCACCGTCCAGCGCTGTTGATAATGCACCAGCAGCGGCTTGTCATTGGCGATCAGTTCGGCACACAGCGACAGCAGGAAAATGACCAGAAAGATCCACAGTGACCAGTAGCCGCGCCGGTTATGGCGAAAGCGCTGCCAGCGCTGTTGATTCAGCGGAGAGAGCGTCATGAGCGGCTCCCGAAATCGATGCGCGGATCGACCAGCGTATAGGTCAGATCGCTGAGAATGTTCATCAGCAAACCGATCAGCGTAAAAATATAGAGCGTGCCAAACATCACCGGATAATCACGTTGCAGCGTCGCATCATAGCCGAGCAGGCCGAGTCCGTTGAGCGAGAACATCACTTCGATCAGCACCGAACTGGTAAAAAACATGCTGATAAACGTGGCGGGAAAGCTGGCGATGACCAGCAGCATCGCATTGCGAAATACATGGTGATAGAGAATACGGCGTTCCGGCACGCCTTTGGCGCGCGCGGTCACCACATAGAGCTTACGGATCTCATCCAGAAAGGCGTTTTTCGTCAGCATCGTCAGTGTGGCAAAGCCGCCAATCACCGTTGCCAGTACCGGCAGGGCGATATGCCAGAAGTAATCCAGCACTTTGCCATACCAGGGCAGGGTGTCGTGCTGCGCAGACGTAAGCCCGCGCAGCGGGAACCAGTCGAGATAGCTGCCACCGGCGAACAGTACGATCAGCATGATGCCGAACAGAAAAGCCGGAATGGAGTAGCCAATGATAATAAACGCGCTGCTCCAGACATCAAAGGCGCTGCCGTTGCGCACCGCTTTGCGGATCCCGAGCGGGATCGAAACCAGATAGATGATCAGCGTGCTCCATAATCCCAGACTGATGGAGACCGGCAGGCTCTCCTTAATCAGCCCGATCACCGAGGCGCTGCGAAACAGGCTGTCGCCAAAATCAAAACGCAGGTAGTTCCACAGCATCTCGCCGTAGCGCTGCCACAGCGGTTTATCGAAGCCGTAACGCTTTTTAATTTCCGCAATTACTTCGGGATCCAGCCCGCGCGCCCCACGGTACTGATTATCTGCGGGATTAAGATGACTGACGCTGGCGCGTGAACTGGCGTTCTCCGCGCCGCTGCCGGGCAGGCCAGTGGTCTGACCAAACTCAATATTCGCCAGCGCCTGATCGACCGGTCCGCCGGGCGCGATTTGCACGATAAAGAAGTTAAGCGTGATGATCGCCCATAAGGTCGGGATAATCAGCAGCAATCTGCGCAGAAAGTATGCGGCCAACGGTCATCTCCTTAGCGTTTGCTGGCCGGCAGGCGTCCGGCTTTATTTGTGTCGTACCACCAGTTTTCCAGCCCGGTGCTGTAGGCAGGCTTGCGGGCAGGGTGTGAAAACTTATCCCAGTACGCCAGCCGCTGTTCAGCGTTGTACCACATCGGGATCATATACGCATTCCACAGCAGTACCCGATCCAGCGCCTGTGCCAGCGGCCGCAGCGCGGCAGGGTCGCCCTGATGCGCGATAATCTGTTTCACAAAGTGATCAACGATTGGGTCTTTGACCCGCGCGGTATTCCACGACGAGGTGATGTAGTCGGACTGCCAGAGGATCTGCAGACTGGAGGTCGGGATTGGCATCGCCCCATAAACGGAGGCAATCATGTCATAGTCGCCTTCACGCAGGCGCCGCAGGTACTGCGAGCTGTCGATCTGCCGCAGGTTCAGCGTAATGCCGAGCCGCGCAAGGTTGTGCTGCAACGGCAAGGCCCATTCGGTGCTGGTGCCACCGCGCAGCAGCAGTTCGACCGTAAATGGCTGACCGGTTTTATCGTTAATCAGTCGGCGATTTTTAATCTGCCAGCCCGCCTGTTTCAGCAGGTCAAACGCGCTTAACAGACTGGCGCGGTCATAGCCGCTGCCATCGGTTTTGTGCGGCAGATAAGGCTGGCTGAACAGCGCAGGTGGCAGCTGCGCGCGCCAGGGTTCAAGCAGCGCCAGCTGCTGTGCATCCGGCACGCCGTGGGCCGCATACTCTGTATTCTGGAAGTAGCTGCTGGCACGCTGCCAGGCACCGTAATAGAGCGCTTTATTCATCCACTCGAAATCGAACATCAGTGACAACGCCTGGCGCACGCGGCGATCGTGGAATAGCGGTTTTTCATTGTTGAATGCCAGCCAGCGGGTATCGATAGCGGCTTCATTGGGCGCGGTTTCTTTAACAATGCTGCCATTGTCGAAATTGCGGCCGCGATACTGGGTCGCCCATTTCTTCGCCGATGTCTCTTCACGCCAGTCGTACGCACCCGCTTTAAAGGCTTCGAACGCCACATTGTCATCCAGATAGTAGTCATAGCGCATGCGATCAAAATTAAAGCGTCCACGATTCACTGGCAGATCGGCGGCCCAGTAATCTTTTACCCGGCTGAACTCAATAAACTGGCCCAGCTTCCAGCGCGTGATGCGATAAGGCCCACTGGAAAGCGGTGGTGCGCTTAACGGCTCGTTAAACTTCTTATCGCGCCAGAACGACTCGGGGATAACCGGTAGCGTCAGTAACCCAAGCAGCAGATCTTTATCCGGTTTCTGTGCCCCGATGCGGACAGTGTGATCGTCCAGCGCTCTGACGGTCACGCCACGGTAGGCGACGCGGAACTGAGGCACGCCCTCGGTCATGAACTTCTGAAAGGTGAACGCTACGTCGCGGGCGGTGACTGGTGTGCCGTCATGGAACCGGGCGCGGGGATTCAGGCGTATTTCAATCCAGGTAAAATCGCTGGCGTAGCGGGCTGATTCAGCAATCAGCGGATAATAGCTGCCCGGTTCATCGTCTGAGCTGGTGTACAGGCCGTCATAAAGCGTGCCGGTATTGATGCCCGGATTGCCGCGTGAGGCGTAGCGGTTGAAATTGTCGTAAGTGCCCACTACCGCCAGGGTAATACTGCCGCCTTTTGGCGCGCGGGGGTCAGCGTAATCGTAATGGCTGAAGCCGGGCGGATATTTCGCTTCGCCGGCCTGTGTGAAGGCGAACGTTTGCAGGACTGATGCAGCCAGCAGCGGGGCGCTGAAGAGGCCGCACAGCAGCAGAAATCCCAGGCGAAATAGCATGTTCTCTCCCGTTAAATGTCCGGCGCGATTCGGGCCAGAGAGTCTCAGGCGTTATGACGCCGGAAATAGTCTATCAGCGTTTCCGGTCGCAGCGGACGGCTGAAGATGTAACCCTGCAGATGAGTCACGCCACGATGGATCAGCCAGGCGGCCTGTTCGCCGGTTTCTACCCCTTCCGCCACACTTTTCAGATTCAGTTTCTTCGCCAGCTGCAGCACGGTGTCCAGCACCGGCGAGGTCAGGGTTTCTGTGCCGATGCTCTGGACAAAACCACGATCGATTTTCAGGTAATCAAACGCATAACGTTCCAGATAGATCAGCGCACTGTGTCCGGTGCCAAAATCATCAATGGCAATATTGATATGCTGCTGATGCAGCCAGTCAAACAGTTCTCCGACGTTTTCATCGCGCACCATGGCGCGCTCGGTAATCTCAAACACGTAATTAAAGTGAGCTGCAGGCATGGTATCAAGCCAGCGCAGCACATCCTGCCGGAAACAGCTGTCAGCCAGATGCAGCGGAGAGATGTTGAGGCTGAGGCAGGCATGACGGGGAATGGTATGACACAACTGGTGTGCATCACGGGAAACCAGCTGAAACAGATGCCGGGTCAGCGGAATAATCAGGTTCTGCGACTCGGCATACTGAATAAACACATCGGGCGGGATCGGGCCTTCGGTCGGATGGGTCCAGCGCAGTAACGCTTCCATGCCATAAGGCTGACCATCATGGGAGGTGACCAGCGGCTGATATTCAACGTGAAACTCGCCGCGCTTCATGCCCCGGATCAGCTCTTTACCCGGACGCTGATAAACAGATAACAGCAGCCAGCAGCCGCCGGAAACCAGCAGTGACAGCAGCAGGCTGCACAGCAGGATATTCTGATAATCACTGAACGCCAGAACCGAACCGAACAACACAAACTTCAGCGGATAGCCTGTCAGCGCCTGCTGATACAGCGGCGGCGGCAGACTTTTATTTTTCATCACGCCAGGCTGCCAGCTGGTTAAGGCACTCTTTTGCGCCATCAGCGCCATACCGGTAATTTCCGGATGCCCGGAGACCTGCAGCTGGTAGGGAGCCAGACTAATATTCAGCGTCGCGAAGACACCTGACTGCGGACTGCCAGGATTTTTAATCCACAATCCCAGCGCCGGTTTATTTGGCTGAAGCGGCGTGCCTGACATCAGCTGCAGATCGATGTCACGTGAGATATCACTATCAGGTGCGATCACATTAAGCGGCAGGCTAAAACTGCCGGTGGCCGAGGAGCAAAAGGCATTGCCGTCGTTAACCAGCAGGATGGCGCGGAGATTACCGGCAAACGCGGCGCGCGAGGTCAGTTCACGATTAATGGTATGACAGGCAGTGTGGGTGAACGGAAGCAGGGGACTGAGGGTGCTGTTGAGCAGGCTGGAAAGCGTTTGCTGTAATGCTGTGCGGCTGTTCTCCAGCAGTTGCTGATGCTGTCGTTCGCGCTTCTGCCAGGTCTGGTGAAATGACAGGGCGGCAAACAGCAGAAAGAATACGCCACCGGCCATCGCACTACTCCATGCGATTCGGCGAGGATAGGTGGCATGGCGCCTTAGCGCCCCCGACAGTGGCATGAGGAACTTCCCCTGATCAAATTATTATTATGTATTGCACACGACTGCTTCGGTTTAAGCGACCGAGAATATAACGAGAGTGTCCGAAATGTCTCGTTATTAATCTGAAATACAATGCTTTTATCTGATAAAACGACTGCCGCTAAGAATAAGGCACGAAAAAAAACGCTGCGTAAGCAGCGTTTCATGTTCTCTGGCTGAGAGAAGATCGAAGGTGATAATCAGGTCGGGTTGCGACTTAATACACGGCGTCCTTCACGGTAACGCTTTTTCCAGTAGTCATCATTGAGACTGGAGATCATGACGCCACTGCTGGTGGAGGCATGAACGAAATTGTCGTTACCCAGATAAATACCCACATGACGACCAGTCGAACCGGCACGGAACATCACCAGATCGCCAGGACGCAGTTTACTGCGGGTAATCTCTTTACCGGTGTCCTGCTGCTCAGAGGTCGAGCGCGGTAATTCTAAGCCAAACTGATCGCGGAAAGTGCGTTGTACAAAGGCGGAACAATCGATCCCGCGTTTGGTATCGCCACCGAGGCGATAGCGCACACCTTTCCAGACGGCGTATTGTTCCATGATGCGCGACTTAACGTCGACGTTACGCACCATTTCTTCAAACTCATCCTGAGACGCCTGAAGTAAAAAACCATTGTGGTTGTTAACTTCATGATTCTCGTTATTCGCGTTTTGACTGCTATGGGTACTGCTACAAGCTGAGAGGAGTGTGGCCAGCGCCAGTGCGGGCACGATCCGCAAGATATATCTCAGTATTGGTTGAGACTTGACCATTATTCGGGTTTTCCTTCGATTTCCTTACGACAAAATTGTCGCCAGCCAGATGACAAAACAGGGAGATTAATAAGCGAAACAGCCTAAGACAAATCCTTAATTACTAAAATGTGTTAATGGACACATTTTAACGGTAAAAAATCCGAATTTTCTGCCGCTGTAGCCTCACTGCGACTGAGGTTAACTGATTACAGACGCCGTGGCGAGTGCTTTTAATCAATTTCATATAGGTTTTTTTGATGTGAAATCAAACCGTAACACACTGACTATTTTAGCAACAATTGTGGTGAAATGATGATGAGAACAGGCAGTGAAAGGGGCGTCAATTCAGGGCATAGCCTCTGTTTTTGGAGTTTTCTTAATTGACAGAGGGTGTTGGTGGCTATTTAACCTGTCAGCAGGGTCATAACCTTTTCTTTTCGTGAATTTAATTAGCAGGCTAATAGTGGTGGGCTGTTTTTTATAAGCGCGGACGGTTAAGACCAGGGCGATTAAATCGTCCGCGCTTAACATTTACGTCACGGGCTTATATTTACCCGGTAATTTGCGATAAAACCAGTTAACCAGCACGTCACTGGCCGGCGTTAATAGCCACCAGCTCAGCCCCACTAATATCACTGACATTGAACCGACGGCAATATCGGTAAACCAGTGTGCACCCGCCATGACGCGCGGCAGTGAAAATATCACCACAATAACGGTGGCAATTAAAAAACGGCTAAAACCAAAATAACGCCAGATAAAGCAGGCGAAAATAATCAGCATCATACCGTGGTCGCCTGGGAAGCTGTCTTTCGAGGCATCTTTAGCGGGGATACCGGTCAGTTCGCTGACGCGATGCACATTCTCGAAGAACAGCGTCGGACTGGAGTGTTTCACAGGCAACAGGTGGCCCAGCTGGTTAAGCACCACGGCGGTGAGCAGCATAGTGATGCCGATAGCCAGCATCCGCCGCCGCGCCTGTGGCGTTTCACGTCGCCAGATCGACAGATATAGCAGGCCCATTGCCAGCAATGACACCGCATCAAAACCACGAAAATTGGTGATGGCGACGATCAGTGCGAACAGCGGATGGCTCACCATCTGATTGTTGAAGCCATAGAATATAGTTTTATCAATGCCGAACCAGAAACCATGTTCTGGCGGCAGATACCACGAAAGAAAGAGCACTACGCCCAGTGCATTAAGCAGCAGGATAGTAATAAGGCGGGTTGCGCGCATAATCAGAACTCATTTAAAAAAATAACCGCCGACAATACCTGTCTTAGCGTAAACGGCACTTCAACAACGCCGATTGTAGCCGATTCCAGTCAGCCTGCTGAGAATGGATGATCTCAATGCGGCTATCGGGTGGCGGTGTGGCGAGGGTTTCACTCTGCAACTCTTTTGCCTGGCAGTTAATACGCATTGTGCCTTCTGGCGTGCGCATCACACCTTTAATACGATCGACCGCTGCCTGCCGTACCCACTCCAGCAGTGCGCCGCTGTCGAACAGCGTATCAGCATCAAACAGCCAGCCGCAGGCGCTGTAACCCTGGCCGTGATTCAGCGCCCGACGCCAGCGTGCTTCGCCATCCAGACGTAACGCCATCAGACCGCTAGTGGGATTTGCCGGATGATGATGATGCGGCAGAGGGATATCGCGGGGCTGATACGGCATATCCAGCAGGGAAAGGGGGACCTGACCAAATTCTGTCTGTATTAATGGACGCGGAGGCTGCATCTGCTGGTGCCAGTCCGCCAGGCGCTGACGGTCCGCTTCATCCCAGCAATCACGCTTGTTGGCGATGACAATATCGGCAGCCGCGAGCTGATCGCGGAAATTTTCATTCGCAACGATGCGAGGATCGGCCAGCTGACGCGCATCCAGCAGTGTCAGGGTGGCATTCAGTTGCAACCACGCCTGATAAACCGGCGCACTTAACATTTCTAACACCTGACGGGGATGGCCTAGGCCGGTGGGCTCAATCAGCAGCCGATCGGGCTTACTCTTTAGCAGCATATTCAGCCCGACCTGCATCGGCAGGCCATTCACGCAACACAGGCAGCCGCCGGGGATCTCTTTCAGCGTGGCGCCGCGATCGGCCAGCAGGGTGCCGTCGATCCCGATCTCACCAAATTCGTTGACCAGCACTGCCCACTTTTCCCCGGCGGGCCTGGCGGCCAGCAGATGGCAGAGCAGCGTGGTTTTGCCGCTACCCAGAAAGCCGGTGATCAGGTTAACGCGTGTCATAAGCCAACTCCTGCCAGAGAATAGCGTGATAATGTAATACTATAACATTATCACGATAGGCAGAAGGCTACCGGTCAGTCTGCTCGACCCATGTAGCGGCGTTCAGCGATATGGATACGGATGCGATCACCATTGCTGAGGTATTCCGGCACCTGGATAGAGAGACCCGTGCTCATGCCGGCTGGTTTGGTGCGGGCACTGGCTGAAGCACCTTTAATGCCGGGAGAGGTATCCACGATTTCCATGTCTACGGTTTGTGGCAGTTCCAGTGCCAGCACCTGACCTTCCATCGTCAGTACGTGAATGCCAGGGATGCCGCCTTCAGGGATAAACAGCAGCTCTTCTTCAATCTGCTCCTGTTTAAAGGAGTAGGGGGTGTAATCCTCATCATCCATAAAAATGTATTCGTCACCATCTATATAAGAGAAGGTCACGCTGCGGCGGCTGAGCGAAATTGCATCAATAATCTCGTCGCCCTTGAAGCGTTCTTCGACTTTTAAACCGGTGCGGACATCGGTAAAGCGCATTTTATACAGGGTGGCGGCACCGCGTGCGCTGGGGCTCTGGACATCAATGTCCTTAACCAGCAGCAGTTTACCGTTGTGCGTGACGGCCATCCCTTTTTTGATTTCATTGGCTTTTGGCATTGCTGTTCTCGCTATCTTGAGAGTGAAGTGCGCGCAACGTTACTCGCGCCGGTGAAAACTGGCAATATCGTGGATGCGAAATTTTGTGTCAGGCCGCGGCTTTCATGGTAATTAGCGCGGTGGACTGCTATTGTCGCCGCGACTTTCTCTGCCGGAGCACAGCATGCAATGCCGTAGCCAATGCGGTGCCTGTTGCACGGCACCTTCGATCTCCTCGCCGATTCCTGGCATGCCTGACGGCAAGCCAGCCAATACGCCCTGTATTCAGCTTGATGACACACTTCGCTGCAAACTGTTTGGCTCACCACTGCGTCCAGCTGTCTGCGCAGGTCTGCAACCCACACACAGCATGTGCGGCGATTCCCGTCATCAGGCGATGACATATCTGCTGCAACTTGAAGCGGATACCGCGCCCTGAGGCGCTGACGCTGCTGAAATTTCTGGTCCGGCAATCTCTGGTTTACAGCAACCGCGTCAGCCTGTTCACTTTTTATTCCCCAAAACCGCCCTGAAATGTGCGTAACGTCAAAAATCTGTTACGCCATTTGCGCATTTTCTTGCCTCCGGAAAGTTGCTGTACCACAATCCCTGAAACGTTTCAGCGGTGACTGCGCCACCTGTTTTCAACAGCATGGCGTAAAAAAATCCCCACTGGCTGAAACGATTCAATCTCAGCAAGCGAGGAGAATTATGTTCCAGCTCGAATTGCAGGCCATCCATACCGGAGCCAGCGCCCAGAACAAAGAAGAGGCCATTCGTCAGGTCGCTGCCGCGTTAACTGCTGCAGGCAATGTGACGGAAGGCTACGTCAACGGCATGCTGGCGCGCGAACAGCAGACCTCAACCTTCCTCGGCAACGGCATCGCCATCCCTCATGGCACCACCGATACCCGCGATCTGGTGCTGAAAACCGGTGTTCAGGTGTTCCAGTTCCCGCAGGGCATTGCCTGGGGCGACGATCAGACCGCCTATGTCGCTATCGGGATTGCTGCTAAGTCAGATGAACATCTGGCGCTGCTGCGTCAGCTGACGCATGTCCTGAGCGATGACTCTATTGCCGAACAGCTTAAAACCGCCTCTGCTGAAGATCTTCGTGCGTTGCTGATGGGCGAGAAACAAGCCGCCGAGTTCAGCTTCGACACTTCATTAATTACCCTGAACGTCGCCGCCAGCGATCTGATTACCCTGCTGGCAATGAACGCCGGTCGGCTGCAGTCCGCGGGCGTGGTGGATGCCAGCTACGTCGCAGACGTGGTTTCAACGACGCCGCTGAATCTGGGGCAGGGCATCTGGCTCAGCGACAGCAGCCTCGGCAACCTGCGCAGCGGCGTGGCTATCAGTCGCGCTGAACATGCCTTCGACCATAAGGGCGAACAGGCTGCACTGTTAATCAGCGTGTCGGCGACCGATGAGCGTCCGCTGGAAGTGCTGGGCTACCTCAGCGCATTACTGCAGCAGGGCAAAGCCGATCGTCTGCTGAAAGCTGATGCGGCAGGCGTTTTCGCGCTACTGACCAGCGAAGTCGATGAGCAGGCTGAGGTGCTGACCGCCGAATACACCATCCGTAACGAACATGGCCTGCATGCCCGTCCGGGCACCGCGCTGGTCAGCGTGATCAAGCAGTTCAACAGCGACATCACCGTGACCAACCTCGACGGCAGCGGTAAACCTGCCAATGGCCGCAGCCTGATGAAAGTGGTTGCGCTGGGCGTGAAGAAAGGCCATCGCCTGCGCTTCACTGCCAGCGGTGACGATGCACAGCAGGCGCTGAACGCGATTGAAGAAGCGATCACCAGCGGTCTGGGCGAGGGGGCATCATGAGCAGACGCGTCGCCACCATTACGCTGAATCCGGCGTATGACCTGGTGGGCTATACCCCTGAAATTGAACGTGGCGAAGTGAACCTGGTGAAAACTACCGGGCTGCATGCTGCGGGCAAGGGCATCAACGTTGCCAAGGTCCTGAAAGACCTGGGTATCGATGTCACCGTGGGTGGCTTCCTGGGTAAAGAGAATCAGGACGGGTTCCAGCAGCTGTTCAGCGAGCTGGGCATTGCTAACCGTTTCCAGGTGGTGCCAGGCCGTACCCGTATCAACGTTAAACTCACTGAACAGACCGGCGACGTTACCGATCTGAATTTCTCCGGTTTTCAGGTAACGGGTCAGGACTGGGATCGTTTTACCACCGACTCGCTGACCTGGCTGGGCCAGTTCGATATGGTCTGCGTCAGCGGCAGCCTGCCGGAAGGTGTCGATCACGATGCCTTTACCCGCTGGATGACCGAACTGCGCACCCACTGCCCTTGCATCATCTTTGACAGCAGCCGCGAAGCACTGGTGGCAGGCCTGAAAGCCGCACCGTGGCTGGTTAAACCTAACCGCCGTGAGCTGGAAATCTGGGCCGGCCGCAAACTGCCAACCCTGCAGGATGTGATTGGTGCTGCGCACGAACTGCGTGAGCAGGGCATCGCCCATGTGGTGATTTCGCTGGGCGCAGAAGGCGCACTGTGGGTCAACGCCTCAGGTGAATGGATTGCTAAACCGCCGGTGTGTGAAGTCGTCAGCACCGTGGGTGCAGGTGATTCCATGGTTGGCGGCCTGATTTATGGCCTGCTGATGCGCGAATCCAGCGAACACACGCTGCGTCTTGCGACTGCTGTGGCGGCAATGGCCGTCAGCCAGAGCAATGTCGGCGTTTCCGATCGTACTCAGTTGGCCGCAATGATGGCGCGCGTCGACTTACAACCCGTTAACTGACAGCAGGAGAGCGATAATGAAAACGCTGCTGATTAAAGACCCTGTACTGGGACTGGCTTCCGCTTATATGGCGCAACAACGTCTGGCTGCGGCCGCACCTGCTGCGGGCCTGACTCTGACTGATAACCCTGCCGACGCTGAACTGGCGATCGTGCTGGGCAAAAACGTGCCGGACGATGCGGCGCTGAACGGTAAAGCGGTCTGGCTGGGCGATATCCAGCTGGCAGTCCGCGAGCCGGAAACTTTCCTGAACCGGGCGAAAGCCGAAGCCAAAACCTGGCAGTCAACCGCTGCGGTGGCCACACCGGCTGGCGCTGCTGCTGCGGCACCGGCTCAGAGTGGCGCGCCGAAACGCGTGGTTGCCGTTACCGCCTGTCCGACCGGCGTGGCGCACACCTTTATGGCTGCCGAGGCGATTCAGGCCGAAGCGACCCGCCGCGGCTGGTGGGTGAAAGTTGAAACCCGCGGTTCCGTGGGAGCCGGTAATGCGATTACTCCGGAAGAGGTGGCTGCTGCCGATCTGGTGATCGTCGCTGCTGATATCGAAGTCGATCTGGCGAAATTTGCCGGTAAGCCGATGTACCGCACCTCAACCGGTCTGGCGCTGAAGAAAACCGCGCAGGAACTGGATAAAGCGGTAGCAGAAGCGAAGCCGTATAAAGCGGCGGCTGCCGGACAGAGCAATACCAGCGAAGAAGAGAAGAAAGGCGGCGCGGGGGCTTATCGTCACCTGCTGACCGGTGTTTCTTACATGCTGCCGATGGTGGTCGCGGGTGGTCTGAGCATCGCCCTGTCGTTCGCTTTTGGTATCACAGCCTTTAAAGAGCAGGGCACACTGGCTGCGGCACTGATGCAAATCGGTGGAGGCAGCGCCTTTGCCCTGATGGTACCGGTGCTGGCGGGCTTTATCGCCTTCTCTATTGCTGACCGCCCGGGTCTGACGCCAGGTCTGATTGGCGGTATGATCGCCACCAGCATCAACGCAGGCTTCTTAGGCGGTATCATCGCGGGCTTTATCGCCGGTTATGCGGCGAAGCTGATCAGCGGCAAGGTGAAACTGCCGCAGAGTATGGAAGCGCTGAAGCCGATACTGATTATTCCGCTCTTTGCCAGCCTGATCACCGGTCTGCTGATGATCTACGTGGTGGGTAAACCAGTTGCAGGCATCATGAATGGCCTGACGCACTGGCTGGCCAACATGGGTACGGCGAATGCGGTCCTGCTGGGTGCGATTCTGGGCGGCATGATGTGTACCGATATGGGTGGTCCGGTGAACAAAGTGGCTTACGCATTTGGCGTTGGCTTACTGAGTTCGCAGACGTATGCACCCATGGCCGCCATCATGGCCGCCGGTATGGTGCCACCGCTGGCGATGGGTCTGGCTACGCTGGTTGCCCGTCGTAAATTCAACAAAGGTCAGCAGGAAGGCGGTAAAGCGGCACTGGTTCTGGGTCTCTGCTTTATCTCTGAAGGTGCGATTCCGTTCGCTGCCCGTGACCCGATGCGCGTTCTGCCTTGCTGTATCGTCGGCGGCGCGGTTACCGGCGCGATCTCCATGGCGATTGGCGCGAAACTGATGGCACCGCACGGTGGACTGTTTGTCCTGCTGATCCCTGGCGCAATCACCCCGGTTGTCGGCTATCTGATGGCGATTATCATCGGCACCGCGATTGCCGGTCTGAGCTATGCAGTTCTGAAACGTCCGGAAGAGCAGCTGGCGAAAGCCTGATGTGCAGAAGTGCCTAATCTGCTGAAGTAAAAATAACAGGGAGCCGGATGGCTCCCTGTTATTCCAGTTGACAAAGTCGGGCCCGGTGGCGGTGAGACCGAGCTGGCACTGGGAACACGGTCAGATCGGAAAGACGCAAAAGCCGCCATCCATGGCACGCTCGGCCCGCGCGATTACGCACCTCATCCCTGAGGTGCGCCCGTAAACGGGCCAACGCGTTGCGTTGTTCAAAAACGCTCCCGGCGTTTTTATCCGGGCGGCGGGACGCTTTCCTCCTCTGACCCTGTTCCCTGCGCATTGAGCTAATACGTTGCTGCCAGGTTCAACCGGCTTTCGGTTCGTCAGCGGTCTGAGGGAGCCATCTGGCTCCCTTTTTCTATCCCTGCTGCTCGGCTTTCAGCCAGGCAATCTCATCTTTCCAGATATCGGGATTGATGGTCTCCAGAATCAACGGGATACCATCAAACCGGGGATCTTTCATCAGCCAGCTAAACGCCGTTTTGCCGATATTCCCTTCACCCAGACTGTGATGGCGGTCAACGCGACTGTCAAAGGCGCTTTTGGCATCGTTCAGGTGCATGCCGCGCAGATAGTCAAAGCCGACAATGCGCTCAAACTCAGCAAAGGTCGCTTCGCAGTCCGCTTCGGTGCGCAGGTCATAACCGCCAGCAAATGCATGGCAGGTATCAATGCAGACGCCGACGCGCGACTTATCTTCGACATGCTCAATAATTGTGGCGAGATGCTCGAAGCGGAAACCCAGGTTACTGCCCTGACCGGCGGTATTCTCAATCACGGCGGTCACGTTCTGCGTCTGATCGAGCGCGATGTTAATCGACTCCGCAATCCGCTTCAGGCACGCTTCTTCTTCAATCTGATGCAGATGGCTGCCGGGATGGAAATTGAGCAGCGTCAGGCCGAGCTGATCACAACGTTTCAGTTCATCAATAAAAGCCGCGCGGGATTTCTCCAGCGCCTCTTCAACCGGATGACCAAGGTTAATCAGAAAACTGTCGTGCGGCAGGATTTGCTGCGGACTGAATTTGTACGTCTCGCAGGCGGCGCGAAAAGCATCAATCACCTCGGTGGAGAGCGGGGCGGCCTTCCACTGACGCTGATTTTTAGTAAAGAGGGCGAAGGCGGTGGCTTCTATTTCATGGGCGCGGATCACGGCCTGATCAACGCCACCTGCCGCACTCACGTGTGCGCCAATATATTTCATGCCTTACTCCTGGGGGCTATGCACGGGTGAAGCGGCATAATACCCGATGCCGCTAGCCCATGAAATGTTGCACCAGCAGATTGATGGTGCCGCCGCCCGCGATTAACCAGCCAAATACCAGCGCGCCCAGCAGCAGCGGTTTAACGCCAGCCTCACGCAGCGCGCTAAAACGGGTGGTTAAGCCCAGCGCGGCCATCGCCATTGCCAGCAGCAGACCCGCCAGCGCATTCAGCGTGGTCACCACCGCAGCAGGCAGCAGCTGCAGCGAGTTAAACAGCGCGACCGCGATAAACAGCAGGGCGAACCAGGGAAAGGTCACCGGCTGACGTGCCTGGCTCGCGTTGCGTTTGCCGCGGATTACCGCACTCAGGCAGAGCAGGAATGGCGCCAGCATCATTACCCGCAGCATTTTGGCAATCACGGCGCTGTTCTCAGCCTCCGGGCTGATACTGTGCCCGGCGGCCACGACCTGCGCCACTTCATGAATGGTTGAGCCAGTGAATACCCCAAACTGTGCGGCACTCAGCCCCGGAAACAGGTGATGCGCCAGTGGCCACAGCAGCGGATATATAAAGATCGCCAGCGTGCCAAACAGCACCACGGTCGCGATAGCCACCGCAACTTTTGACGGCGCGGCTTTTACCACCGGCTCGGTCGCCAGCACGGCAGCAGCCCCGCAGATACTGCTGCCTGCGCCAATCAGCCAGACGGTATCGCGATCCAGCTTCAGCAGCCTGATGCCCAGCAGGCAGGTCACTAAGAAGGTGCTGCTCAGCGTCAGCGCATCAATCAGGATGCCGCTGAAACCGACGTCAGCGATCTGCTGTAAAGTAATGCGAAAGCCAAACAGGATGATCCCCAGCCGCAGCAGCTTCTGCTTAGCCAGCACCACGCCGCTGTCGCAGCGTGACGCCAGAGGTGTATAGACGCTATTGCCAACCAGAATGCCCAGCATAATCGCCAGGGTCAGTGAACCCAGCCCTGCTGCTGCAATTGCCGGTTGCTGCGCCAGCCAGCTGGCAGCCCCGGCAATCGCGGCAGTCAGCAGCAGACCAGGGAACCAGAGCGCAACGGGATGATGCGTTTTAGGGATGCTCAGTTCGGTCATGGTGTCACTCCTCGTGGTTGAGTCATGATCATGAGGGCGACTGGCTTAAAAGTGAAATTGATAATATATTTATAATTGACCAGAATAAACGATAAGGCAGCAATCATGATAGTTTCGCGTCTGCGCCGCTGGGCGACGCTGATCAAAAGAGATGTGTTCGTGCTGTGGTTCGCCTTTCGCGATCCGCGCACACCCTGGTGGAACAAGCTGGGCATGCTGGGGCTGGTTGCTTATGGGGTCAGCCCGATCGATCTCATCCCGGATGTGATCCCGTTTGTTGGTCTGCTGGATGACGCGGTGATTATTCCCACGGGTGTCATGATTCTGTTGCGTCTGCTGCCGCGTGAGGTGCGCATCAGCAGCAGCGAACGCGCGCGTTCCCAGCGTTCGCGCGGCAAAAAGATGGCAGGCTGGCTGGTGGTCATCGGGCTGATCTGGCTGGCGTTAATCATTTACCTTGTCAGGCACTCACTGAGTTAAGAGGCGACGATGCACATTACGCTGCGGCAAATCGAAGTGTTCACCGAAGTGCTGAAGAGCGGCTCCACCACTCAGGCGTCGCAACTGCTGGCGCTGTCGCAGTCGGCGGTCAGCGCGGCGCTGGCCGATCTGGAGAGTCAGCTCGGGGTACAGCTGTTTGATCGGGTCGGCAAACGGCTGGTACTGAATGAGCATGGGCGACTGCTCTATCCGCGTGCGGTCGGGCTGCTGGAGCAGGCGGGCGAAATTGAGCAGCTATTCAAAGAGGATAACGGCGCGATCCGCATCTTTGCCAGCAGCACCATTGGTAACTATCTGCTGCCGGGCATGATGGCGGCCTATCGTCGCGATTTTCCCGGTCTGCCGCTGGAGCTGAGCGTCGGCAACAGTCAGGATGTGATTCAGGCGGTTTCCGATTTTCGCGTGGATGTCGGCCTGATTGAAGGGCCGTGCCATATGACCGAACTGGTCAGCGAACCCTGGCTGGAAGATGAGCTGGTGGTGTTTGCCGCGCCCGATGCCGCGATTCTGCAACAGCCGGTAACGCTGAAAACCCTGGCAGAAGCGCCGTGGATCCTGCGTGAACGCGGATCCGGCACCCGGGAAATCGTCGACTATCTGCTGCTGTCTCACCTGCCAAGTTTTCAACTGGGTATGGAGCTGGGCAACTCCGAAGCGATCAAGCATGCCGTGCGGCACGGCATGGGCATCAGCTGTCTTTCGCGCCGGGTGATTGCCGATTTGCTGGAGGCGGGGACGCTGATAGAACTGACGATTCCGTTGCCGCGTCTGACCCGGACGCTCTATCGCATCCATCATCGGCAGAAGCATATTTCAAAGGCACTGACGCGCTTTTTGTCCTATTGTCGTGAGTGATTGCTAATAATTCGGGCGCGATCATGAACTTAACTTATAACAGTATGGCATCAGCTATACAGAGGCGGTCTGGCTGCTACAATCGCGCCTCATTTTTACCCAGCGTAGCGTTAACACATGCATAATGACTCAAAAACAACACAACAACCTGCATTACGACGTGCGTTAAAAGCCCGTCATCTGACGATGATCGCCATCGGCGGCTCCATCGGTACCGGCCTGTTTGTCGCCTCCGGCGCTACTATTGCTCAGGCTGGCCCCGGCGGGGCACTGCTCTCCTACATGCTGATCGGCCTGATGGTCTACTTCCTGATGACCAGTCTCGGTGAGCTGGCTGCCTTCATGCCCGTATCCGGTTCTTTCGCCACCTACGGCGCAAAATATGTCGAAGAGGGCTTTGGTTTCGCACTCGGCTGGAACTACTGGTACAACTGGGCGGTGACCATCGCGGTTGACCTGGTGGCGTCCCAGCTGGTGATGACCTACTGGTTCCCCGACACGCCGGGCTGGATCTGGAGCGCGCTGTTCCTGGGACTGATATTCCTGCTTAACTACATCTCAGTAAAAGGCTTTGGCGAGGCGGAGTACTGGTTCTCGCTGATTAAAGTGGCCACCGTCATTATCTTTATCATCGTGGGCGTGCTGATGATCACCGGCATCATGCGCGGTGCGGAGCATGCGGGCTGGCAGAACTGGCAGGTGGGCGATGCGCCATTTGCGGGCGGCTTTGCGGCGATGATTGGCGTGGCGATGATTGTGGGATTCTCCTTCCAGGGCACCGAGCTGATCGGTATCGCGGCGGGCGAATCTGAAGATCCGGCAAAAAATATCCCGCGCGCCGTGCGGCAGATTTTCTGGCGTATCCTGCTGTTCTATGTGTTCGCTATCCTTATTATCAGCCTGATTCTGCCGTACACCGATCCGCAATTGCTGCACAACGACATTGACGATATCAGCGTCAGCCCGTTCACCCTGGTGTTCCGCAACGCGGGTCTGCTCTCTGCGGCAGCGGTGATGAATGCGGTGATCCTGACGGCGGTGCTGTCTGCCGGTAACTCCGGTATGTATGCCTCAACGCGCATGCTGTACAACCTGGCCTCTGAAGGTAAAGCGCCGCGCATTTTCGCGAAGCTCTCTAAGGGCGGCGTGCCGCGCAATGCCTTATGGGCGACGACCGTCGTGGCGGGGCTGTGCTTCCTGACCTCCAAATTTGGCAATCAGGAAGTTTATCTGTGGCTGCTGAACACCTCGGGCATGACCGGTTTTATCGCCTGGCTGGGTATTGCCATCAGTCACTATCGCTTCCGTCGCGGCTATGTCGCCCAGGGCCGTGACCTGAACGATCTGCCATACCGTTCCGGTTTCTTCCCGCTGGGACCGATTTTTGCCTTCGTGCTCTGCCTGATCATCACGCTGGGTCAGAACTATCAGGCCTTCCTCAACGACAGCATCGACTGGTATGGCGTAGCGGCAACCTATATCGGTCTTCCGCTGTTCCTGATTATCTGGTTCGGCTACAAGCTGACGCGCGGCAGCCGTTTCGTGAAGTACAGCGAGATGGATTTCCCGGTTCATAAAGATTAGCTCTGTGCGCTTGCGCTGTTGAGTCAGATGCCTGACACAGCGCGTTGAGGCTGCTCCCGGCCTTAAAGCGATGGGAGCATACGTCTGAAGCAAAGCATAGCGGGCCATGGATGGCCCGCGCTGAGCATGCCAGGGATGGCGTTTTTGCGTCTTTGCGAAAGACGTATGCTCCCTGAGCAAGTGCCCCATCTGCAACCTCAACGCGCTGTATCTGCCGGTATCCTGCCCATATCAACACCGTTTTTTACCCTTTTTTCACGTCTCGCTTATCTTCACGAATTGATAATTATTATCACCTGCACTATTGTGGCTGCGTTTTCTGACGTGATAGCCACACAGGGTTCAAACATGACTACCGAAACTTCGCTGCTGGCGGGGGAAGAGACGCTTCACCACACCATGCAAAATTACCATCAGGTGCTGCGCCGCCGCCTGATCTGGATTGGCGTATTACTGGTGGCCATTGTCGCCTCGCTGATCCTCGACTTCACGCTGGGTCCGGCCGGGCTCTCACTTGATACGCTGTGGAATACGCTGCTCAGCCCTGACAGCGTGGATGCCGGCACCCGCGTTATCGTCTGGGACATTCGTTTACCCTATGCGCTGATGGCGCTGGTGGTAGGGCTGTCGCTGGGCCTGGCAGGTGCAGAGATGCAGACCATCCTGAACAACCCGCTGGCCAGCCCCTTTACGCTGGGTGTCTCCTCGGCGGCGGCGTTTGGTGCTGCACTGGCGATCATCCTCGGTGTGGGTATCCCCGGCATTCCTGATCAGTGGTTAATCTCTGCCAACGCCTTTGTCTTTGCGCTGTTTGCCGCGCTGATGCTGGATGCCGTGACCCGCTGGACGCAGGTTTCATCGGCGGGCGTAGTCCTGTTCGGTATTGCGCTGGTCTTTACCTTTAATGCGCTGGTCTCAATGATGCAGTTCATCGCCAGCGAAGACACCCTGCAGGGTCTGGTGTTCTGGACCATGGGCAGCCTGGCGCGTGCTTCCTGGGAGAAGCTGGGCGTATTAACCGTCGCGCTGGCCATTCTGGTGCCGTTCTCGATGATGAGCAGCTGGAAGCTGACGGCGCTGCGTCTGGGTGAAGATCGTGCGGTGAGCTTTGGTATCGATGTACGTCGTCTGCGCCTTACCACCCTGCTGCGTATCAGCATTCTCTCGGCGCTGGCGGTGGCGTTTGTTGGCCCGATAGGCTTCATCGGTCTGGTGGCACCGCATATTGCCCGCATGATGTTTGGTGAAGATCACCGCTTCTATCTGCCCGCCAGTGCGCTGGTTGGTGCGCTGGTGCTATCGCTGGCGTCGGTCGCCTCGAAAAACCTGCTCCCCGGTGTGATCATCCCGGTCGGCATTGTCACCTCACTGATTGGCGTGCCGTTCTTCCTGAGTATTATTCTGCGTCATCGGGGGACAGTGTGATGGAACAGGGTCTGACGTTACGCGGCTTCAGTGCCGGGTATCCCAAACATAAAGTCATTGAAAATCTCAACGTGGCGCCGCTGCCACGCGGGGAGATCACCGTGCTGCTCGGGCCGAATGGCTGTGGTAAATCGACGCTGCTGCGCGCGCTGGCCGGGCTGAATAAAGGTCAGGGTGAGATGTGGCTCAACGGTGAAGATCTGATGACCCAGCCGTTTGCCCGTCGCGCAAAGAACGTGGTCTATCTGCCGCAGTCATTGCCTGCTGGCGTGCATCTGCATGTGCTGGAGTCGATCATCGTGGCGCAGCGCGCCTCGGGTGGACTGCACAGCGCCAGCAGCGAAGCGGAAATCATGCATCTGCTGGAACAGCTGGGGATTGCGCATCTCGCGATGCGTTACCTCGACCAGCTCTCCGGCGGACAGAAGCAGCTGGTCGGGCTGGCGCAGTCACTGATCCGTCGCCCTAAGCTGCTGCTGCTGGATGAACCGCTGAGCGCGCTGGACCTCAATTACCAGTTCCACGTGATGGATCTGGTCCGCCGCGAAACAGCCCAGCGCAACATCGTGACGGTGGTGGTGGTGCATGACATCAACATCGCGCTGCGTCATGCGCAACACGCGCTGATGCTGAAGCAGGGCGCGCTGGTAGCGGAAGGGCAGCCGGATAAGGTGATCACGCCTGCTACGCTGGCGAAGGTGTATGGCGTGAATGGCCGTATCGAACACTGCTCGCGCGGCATTCCGCAGGTGATGATCGACGGGCTGACCGGACCGGCACTGGTCTGAGAATCGGGCTGGCCTTGAGCCAGCGTTTGCGGCAGTACAGGATGCAGAAAAATTCAGGGCCGCCATTGCGGCCCTGATTATTTACGCCAGCAGATGCTGTGCATGGAAGCGCAGATGATCTTCCACGAAGCTGGCGATAAAGAAGTAGCTATGGTCATAACCCGGCTGAATACGCAGCGTCAGCGGGAAACCGACTTCTCTGGCGATCTCCTCTAACCGCTCCGGTTGCAGCTGATCGGCCAGGAACTGATCGCTGTCGCCCTGATCGATCAGGACTGGCAGACGATGCGACACCTCCGCCATCAGCTGGCAGCTGTCATATTCCCGCCACGCTGCCTGGTCATCGCCCAGATAGGCCTGAAACGCTTTCTGGCCCCACGGCACCTGCATCGGGTTCACAATCGGCGCAAACGCAGACGCCGAGGCAAAGCGGTTACCCAGACGCAGCGCCAGCATCAGCGCGCCGTGTCCGCCCATGGAGTGACCCATGATCGACTGACGTTCACTGACCTTGAAGTTGTCGGCAATCAGGGCGGGCAGCTCGCTGCTCAGATAGTCGAACATGCGGAAATGCGTGGCCCAGGGTTGCTGAGTGGCATTGAGATAAAATCCCGCGCCCTGACCCAGATCGTAGCCCTCATCGTTGGCAACGCCTTCGCCGCGCGGGCTGGTATCCGGCATAATCAGCACCAGACCCAGCTCCGCCGCCACGCGCTGCGCGCCCGCTTTGGTAGTAAAGTTCTCATCGTTGCAGGTCAGCCCGGCCAGAAACCAGACCACCGGCGGCGGCGCATCACCGTGCGGCTCAGGCAGATAGATGCTGAAGGTCATCGGGCAGTTCAGCACGGCCGACTGATGACGCCAGCGCTGCTGCCAGCCGCCAAAAATACGGTGTTCTTCCAGTAGCTCCAGAGTGGATGCCATAACGCCTCCTGATTATTTGTTAAAATGCACGACCGAGCGAATCGATTTTCCTTCGTGCATCAAATCAAAGGCGTCGTTGATCTCTTCCAGCGGCATGGTGTGGGTGATGAAGTCGTTCAGGGCAAACTTACCATCAAGGTAATCCTGCACAATGCCCGGCAGCTGTGAACGGCCTTTCACGCCACCAAAGGCGGAACCGCGCCAGACGCGACCGGTCACCAGCTGGAACGGACGGGTAGAGATCTCTTCACCGGCACCCGCGACGCCGATAATCACAGACTCGCCCCAGCCTTTGTGGCAGCACTCCAGCGCAGAGCGCATTACGTTGACGTTACCGATGCATTCAAACGAGAAGTCCACGCCGCCGTCGGTCAGCTCGACAATCACATCCTGAATCGGCTTATCGTAATCTTTCGGGTTAATCAGATCGGTGGCACCCAGTTTGCGCGCCAGATCGAATTTGCTGGTGTTGAGGTCGATTGCGATGATGCGTCCGGCTTTCGCCATTTTGGCGCCGATGACCGCAGACAGACCGATGCCGCCGAGACCGAAGATTGCGACGGTGTCGCCTTCTTTCACTTTGGCGGTGTTCATTACCGCGCCCATGCCGGTGGTGACGCCACAGCCCAGCAGGCAAACTTCTTCCAGCGGCGCTTCTTTACTGATTTTCGCCAGTGAGATCTCCGGGATGACGGTGTATTCAGAGAAGGTCGAGGTGCCCATATAGTGGAAAATCGGTTTACCATCTTTGAAGAAGCGGGTGGTGCCGTCCGGCATCAGACCTTTACCCTGGGTGGTTCGGATCGCCTGACAGAGGTTAGTTTTGCCCGAGAGACAATATTTACATTTGCCACACTCTGGCGTGTAAAGCGGAATGACATGGTCACCCACTTCTACGCTGGTCACGCCTTCGCCCACGGCTTCCACGATGCCGCCGCCTTCATGGCCGAGAATCGCCGGGAAAACGCCTTCCGGGTCAGTGCCGGAGAGGGTATAGGCGTCGGTATGACAGACACCGGTCGCGACAATGCGCACCAGCACTTCGCCTTTTTGCGGTGGCATCAAATCCACTTCTTCGATTTTCAGCGGTTCGCCAGCGGCCCAGGCAACAGCGGCACGGGTTTTGATCATGTTCATGCAATCCCTCTTCCAGTCAGATTTTGACGCGCGATGGCGTCGTGTGGTTATGGTTTAAACATAGCGTGGAACGCTTATTCCGCCGCCTGTAATGGGTGAATCAGCTCATCGTTAAGCGGACGATCGTCAAACTGTTCAATAATCAGGTATTTCAGCGCTTCGACATTGGGGGTAAAGGCGTCGCGTCGCCACATCAGCCAGGTGGCGGTATCGCGATAAGCGGCGGGTAAGGTATGCGCCTGTACCCGCGATCGGTCTGCCATCTGCTTCAGCACCGATGCCGGGATCATCGCAACGCCTGCGCCGCCCGCCACGCAGGCCAGCATGGCGTGATAGGACTGAATCTCCATCACGTTGTCGGGCGCGGTCTGGCTGTCGCGATACCAGCTCTCCAGCTTCACCCGGTAAGAGCAGCTGTTGCGGAAGGCAAACAGGGTGTCGTCCTGCACATCGCGCGCCGTGGTAATAGGCGCGTGATCCAGCCCGGTGATCAACACCATCTCCTCGCGAAACGCGATGCAGCCATTCAGATCGTCATGGGAAACCGGCCCATCCACCAGCGCGGCAGCCAGGGTGCCTTCGCGGACCCGGTCAATAATTTCGCCCGAGGTGCCGGTAATCAGCGACAGCGCCACTTTAGGGAAGCGCTGGTGATAGGCGGCGAGCAGACCAGGCAGGCGGGTCGCTGCGGTACTCTCCATAGAGCCCAGCGCAAAGTTGCCTGCCGGTTCGCCGGTGCGCGTCATACTCATCGCTTCTTCGCTTAATGCCAGAATACGCTGCGCATAATTCAGGAAATTATGGCCCATCGGTGACAGGCGAATGCGCTGCTTCTCACGAATAAAGAGATCCACACCTAATTCTTCTTCCAGCTGGCGCAGCCGCGTGGTGAGATTAGAGGGAACGCGATGCAGCTGTTCGGCTGCGCGCGCCAGGGAACCCGTCTCGGCGACGGAACAGAACATACGCAGCTGAACTAAATCCATACCTTCTCTTCCCGTAAACAAGTTGGTTAATATTATTCACTTTCCGTGAGTTTAATCATCCTGCATGCTGTTAGCAAGTCAGAAGAGATCTCAGGGCAGAACAACAGGAGTTCAGCAATGGCGTTACGCGTCGCGCTCAGCGCGTTTTTAACCTTATTTGTAGCGATGGGCATTGGGCGATTCGCCTTTACGCCGCAGGTGCCGCTGATGATTCAGGCGCACCAGCTGACGCTCACGAGTGCCAGCCTGGTCGCTGCGCTCAACTATCTTGGCTATCTGTGTGGTTCTTTTGATGCCATGCGCGCGCACCGGCGGGTCGAGCTGCGTTTGCAGGCGGGCGTGTGGGGCGCAGTGATCCTGACGCTGCTCTCTGCACTGGCAACCGGTCCATGGCTGCACGGTGCGATACGCTTTTTGATTGGCTGCGCCAGTGGCTGGGCGATGGTGCTGGTGGCGGCCTGGAGTAACGAACAGTTGCATCGGCATGGCCGGGCAGGGCTGTCGGCGGCCGTCTTTGCCGGGCCGGGCTGCGGCATTTTTGTCAGCGGTCTGCTGGGGGTGGCGCTGCAAACATGGCAGGTCTCCGCCGGTCTGGCCTGGGCCGCTTACGGTGCGCTGGCACTGCTGCTGATTGCGCTGATTACGCGTAACCTGCCGCGTCGGGGCGAACTGCATCGCCCGGATCAGGCACCGGAGCCGCTGGTGCTGGATCGCAACCTGAAACGTCTGGTGCTGAGTTACAGTCTGGCGGGCTTTGGTTATATCCTGCCCGCCACCTTTTTGTCGCAGATGGCCGCTACGCGTTTTCCTGACGGTATCTTCGCGCAGTTTGTCTGGCCGATATTTGGCGGCGCGGCGATGATCGGCATCGTGCTGGGGATCCTGACGCGGCGCTGGGGGCACAGTCACGTCCGTCTGGCGATAGTACTCTGGGCGCAGGCACTGGGCGTTTTTGCTGCGGCACTGCTGCCAGGCTTTAGTGGTCTGCTGGCCGGTGCGCTGCTGGTAGGCGGCGGCTTCCTCAGCGTGGTGCAGCTCTCGCTGCTCTGCGCCCGTGAACTGGCGCCCAACCATCTGCGATACATGGCTGGCCTGCTGACCACCGGCTACGCGGTGGGTCAGCTGGTCGGTCCGCTGCTCTCTTTTCTCTCTACTGCCCTGTTACACCGGCTGGAGCCTGCCCTGTGGGTGGCCGGGGCCAGCCTTGTCTGGGCGGGCCTGCTGGTCTGGCGAAGAAGTGAGTGAAAAGCTTTCATCACCAATCTGATTGATTGCTGGATTCCCCGCAAAGAAAGTTTCACAATACGCGCCTGATTACAGGGCCCGCAGGCAAAAGCTTGCGGGCGCAACACCAGCCGGAGAAGAGTAAATGAGCACCCTAAGTCAGGAAGCTGCCCTGGTTCACGAAGCGCTGCTGGCGCGTGGACTGGAAACGCCGTTACGTGCACCGACGCGCGACATAGATAAAGAGACGCGTAAAAGCCTGATTGCCGGGCACATGACGGAAATCATGCAGCTGCTGAATCTGGATCTTGAAGATGACAGCCTGATGGAAACGCCGCATCGTATCGCCAAAATGTATGTGGATGAGGTTTTTTCCGGTCTCGATTACGCCAACTTCCCGAAAATCACCGTCATTGAGAATAAAATGAAGGTTGATGAGATGGTGACCGTGCGTGATATCACCCTGACCAGCACCTGTGAACACCACTTTGTGATCATCGATGGCAAAGCTACGGTCGCCTATATTCCCAAGGAAAAGGTGATTGGCCTGTCGAAAATCAACCGCATCGTGCAGTTCTTCGCCCAGCGCCCGCAGGTGCAGGAGCGTCTGACTCAGCAGGTGCTGGTTGCACTGCAGACGCTGCTGGGCACCAACAACGTTGCGGTCTCGATTGATGCGGTGCACTACTGTGTGAAAGCGCGTGGCGTAAAAGATGCCACCAGCGCCACTACCACGACCTCTCTGGGCGGCCTGTTCAAGTCCAGTCAGAATACCCGCCAGGAATTTTTGCGCGCGGTACGCCATAGTTGAGTTAACGGTGGGCACATGATGTTGCCCGCGTCGTCAATGCAGGGTGCCGCATGCAACAACGCTATCACGCGCTGGATTTCATTCGTGGATGTGCCATTCTCGGCATCCTGCTGCTCAATATTGTCGGCTTCGGCCTGCCTTCTGCTGCTTACCTGAATCCGGCCTGGCAGGGCAGCGTCAGCCTCTCCGATGTCTGGACCTGGGCACTCTCTGACGTCTTTGCTCAGCTCAAATTCCTCACCCTGTTTGCACTGCTGTTTGGCGCAGGTCTGCAAATGCAGCTGCCGCGCGGCAGTCGCTGGCTGACAGCCCGGCTTTCCATTCTGGTACTCATCGGTTTTCTGCATGGTGTCTTTCTCTGGGAGGGCGACATCCTGCTGGACTACGGCATTATCGGGCTGGTGGTCTGGCGGGTGCTGCGTGATGTGCCTTCAACCCGCAGCCTGATGAATACCGGCATTCTGCTCTATCTGGTGGGCTGCGGCGTGCTGCTGGTGTTTGGGTCGATTTCCGATCCCGAACCGACGCGATCCTGGCTGCCGGGCGCAGCCGATCTGCAATATGAGCAGTACTGGAAACTCGCCGGCGGCTGGGAAGCGATACAGAACCGGCTGGACCATCTCTCGTCAGGGCTGATGGCGCTGGCGGCGCAGTATGGCTGGCAGCTGGCGGGCTTAATGATGATTGGTGGCGCACTGCTGCGCAGCGGCTGGCTGACAGGGGAGTTTCCTCTCCGCCACTATCGTCAGGCGGCGGCCCTGCTGCTGACAATGGGCTTCTCCATTGCGGTGGCCGGTGTGGCAGCGCAATGGCTGTTACATTGGGAATTCCGCTGGACGGCTTTTTACCTGCAGGCTCCGCGCGATCTCGCCAGCCCGCTGATTAGCCTGGGCTATGCCGCGCTCTGCCTGGCGTACTGGCCGCTGATCTCGCGCTGGCGCATCAGCCACGCCATCCAGTGCGTGGGCCGTATGGCGCTGACCAACTATCTGCTGCAAACGCTTATCTGTACCACGCTGTTCTATCGCTTTGGCTTCTATATGCACTTCACCCGGCTGGAACTGGTGATGATTGTGCCTGCGGTGTGGCTCATCAATATCCTGTTTTCACTCATCTGGTTACATTTCTTCGCCCAGGGTCCGCTGGAATGGCTGTGGCGGCGACTTACGCTGCTCTCAGCCGGCAAATCACGCATTACCGACAACGCCAGATAATGACCGCCATCACAAAGGTTACAGAATTGTATGTAACCGTTTTCATTGATGTGACGCAATTCACGCTGTACGCCTCCTGCCCCTGACAGAATAGCGCCGGTGTTCAACCCGGCGTGATGCCCTATTTTTCCTTTCTGGAACTGCTGCATGATAACTATTCGTGATGTTGCCCGTCAGGCTGGCGTGTCAGTGGCGACCGTGTCGCGCGTTCTCAATCAGAGCAACGCCGTGACCTCTGACACCCGCGACGCCGTGTTGCAGGCGGTTGAGGCGCTGGGCTATCGCCCCAACGCCAACGCCCAGGCGCTGGCGACGCAGGTCAGCGATACGATCGGGGTCGTGGTGATGGATGTCTCAGATCCCTTCTTCGGGGCGCTGGTTAAAGCAGTGGATACCGTGGCGCAGCGCGTGCACAAGCATGTGTTAATCAGCAACTCCTGGCATCAGGAAGAGAAAGAGCGTCATGCTATCGAGGTGCTGATCCGGCAGCGCTGCAGCGCCCTGGTGGTTCACGCGAAAACGCTGCCGGACGCGGAGCTGGCGGACTTTATGCAGCACGTGCCTGGCATGGTGGTGATTAACCGCATCGTCCCAGGATTCGAACACCGCAGCGTCAGTCTGGATAACGTCACCGGGGCGCTGATGGCCTCAAGAACCCTGCTGCAACAAGGGCATAGCCGCATTGGCTATCTCTGCTCCAGCCATCCCATCGAGGATGTCGCGCAGCGCCGTGAAGGGTGGATGCAGGCGATGGCAGAGCAGGGCATCCGGCCGCAGGAGAGCTGGATTGCCAGCGCAGAGCCAGACATGCAGGGGGGCGAAGCGGCGATGGTGGAATTGCTGGGGCGTAACCTCAATCTGACTGCGGTGTTTGCCTATAACGACGGCATGGCGGCTGGCGCCCTCACTGCGCTGAAAGACAACGGCATCCAGGTGCCACAGCATTTTTCTGTCATTGGCTTTGATGACATCCCCATCTCCCGTTACACCGATCCGCAGTTAACCACTGTGCGCTATCCCATTGTATCTATGGCAAAAATTGCCACTGAGCTGGCACTGCAGGGCGCAGCCGGACTGCTTGATGACACCGCAACCCACATCTTTATGCCAACCCTGGTGCGGCGTCATTCGGTGGCGCAGCGGCAAAATGTGGAGTCTGTCACTAATTCAGGCGATTCAGGCATGTAACCGTTTTCAATCTGTGATTGTATTCACAGTTAATTAACATTGCCCTCACTATGATGGCAGCGTCTTACCGGACTGAAACATTATGTAACGCCAGTGTAACGGCATCAGTTGTGGTCTCAGTAGCCGGTTAAAGGGTTTATACCCTCTTCATGGAAGCGTTCTGGCACAGGGAAGTCAGGTTTTAGACGGCGTTTAACGGCTTAACATCTTCATTATGTTAGCCAGCGCGCCGATCTGTTTTACCGATTGCGCTCACGCACGTTTAGCGTTAGCGCTAAAAAGACCCTGCATAATAAAACCGGAGATACCATGAATAAGAAGGTTTTCACGCTTACAGCACTGGTTGCCAGCATGATGTTTGGTGCAACCGCTCACGCAGCTGACACCCGTATCGGCGTGACCATTTACAAATATGATGACAACTTCATGTCAATGGTGCGCAAAGACATCGAGAAAGAAGCGAAAGCGATCGGTGGCGTACAGCTGCTGATGAATGACTCGCAGAACGACCAGTCCAAACAGAACGATCAGGTTGACGTGCTGATGGCAAAAGGCGTGAAAGCGCTGGCGATTAACCTGGTTGACCCGGCTGCCGCTGCCGTCATCGTAGACAAAGCGCGTGCCAACGAAGTGCCGGTTGTCTTCTTCAACAAAGAACCCAACGCCAAAGTGCTGGCCGGTTATGACAAAGCTTACTATGTCGGTACCGATTCCAAAGAGTCTGGCATCATTCAGGGTCAGCTGATCGAGAAGCACTGGAAAGCAACCCCAGCCTGGGATCTGAACAAAGATGGCACCATTCAGTTCGTCCTGCTAAAAGGCGAGCCGGGCCATCCGGATGCTGAAGCCCGTACTAAATATGTCATCGACACGCTGAACAAAGATGGTCTGAAGACACAGCAGTTAGCGATGGATACGGCGATGTGGGACACCGCACAGGCCAAAGATAAGATGGATGCGTGGCTGTCAGGCCCGAACGCGAAGAAAATTGAAGTCGTGATTGCCAACAACGATGCGATGGCGATGGGTGCCGTTGAAGCGCTGAAAGCGCACAACATGACCTCCATTCCGGTCTTCGGTGTCGATGCCCTGCCAGAAGCGCTGGCGCTGGTGAAATCCGGTGCGCTGGCCGGTACCGTGCTGAACGATGCGGAAAACCAGGCGAAAGCGACGCTGGATATTGCCAACAACCTGGCGAACGGCAAAGCGGCAACCGACGGAACGAACTTCAAGATGGTCGATAAGATCGTCCGCGTTCCTTACGTGCCGGTTGATAAAGAAAATCTGTCTCAGTTCTCGAAATAAGATTGATTACGGGCGCGACCGCTGTCGCGCCTTTTTTATGTCACCACCGTTTTTTAGCCAGGTAAAATATGGCCAGTGATAACACGACCGCGCAGCGAGAATATTTGCTGGAAATGACGAATGTTTCAAAATCATTTCCCGGCGTTAAAGCGTTAGATAATGTGAATTTAAAAGTGCGGCCTCACTCTGTTCATGCATTAATGGGCGAGAACGGTGCCGGGAAATCCACCTTATTAAAATGCCTGTTTGGTATTTATAAAAAAGATACCGGCAGTATCCTGTTTCAGGGTAAAGAGATCGACTATAAAAGCTCCAAAGAGGCGCTGGAAAATGGCGTGTCGATGGTGCATCAGGAATTAAACCTGGTTCTGCAGCGTACCGTGATGGACAACATGTGGCTGGGGCGTTATCCGCGAAAAGGCTTCTTTGTCGATCAGGATAAAATGTACCAGGACACCAAAGCGATTTTTGACGAGCTGGATATCGATATCGATCCGCGCGACAAAGTGGCTAATCTGTCTGTGTCGCAGATGCAGATGATAGAAATTGCCAAAGCGTTTTCCTACGACGCGAAAATTGTGATTATGGATGAGCCGACTTCTTCGTTAACCGAGAAAGAGGTAAATCACCTGTTCACGATTATTCGTAAGCTGAAAGATCGCGGCTGCGGTATTGTTTATATTTCGCACAAGATGGAAGAGATTTTCCAGCTGTGTGATGAGATCACAATTCTGCGTGATGGTCAGTGGATTACCTCTCAGCCGCTGGAAGGGCTGGATATGGATAAGATCATTGCCATGATGGTCGGCCGTTCACTGAACCAGCGTTTCCCTGACCGTACCAACGTGCCAGGCGAGACGATTCTTGAGGTGCGTAATCTGACGTCACTGCGTCAGCCATCGATTCGCGACATCTCATTTGATTTACGTAAAGGGGAGATACTCGGCATTGCCGGGCTGGTGGGCGCTAAACGTACCGATATCGTCGAAACGCTGTTTGGCATTCGCGAGAAATCGGGCGGCACCATTAAACTGCATGGCAAACCGATTAATAATCACAGCGCCAATGAAGCGATTAACCACGGTTTTGCGCTGGTGACTGAAGAGCGGCGTTCAACTGGTATTTATGCTTACCTGGATATTGGTTTTAACTCGCTTATTTCCAATATTAAAAAATATAAAAACAGTATGGGACTGCTGGATAATAAACGCATGAAGAGTGATACCCAATGGGTTATCGATTCAATGCGCGTAAAAACGCCAGGTCATCATACACAAATTGGTTCGCTTTCGGGCGGTAACCAGCAAAAAGTGATTATTGGCCGCTGGTTATTGACCCAGCCTGAAATCCTGATGCTTGATGAACCAACTCGCGGTATTGATGTTGGTGCGAAGTTCGAAATTTACCAGCTGATTGCTGAACTGGCGAAAAGAGAAAAGGGCATCATTATTATCTCCTCCGAAATGCCGGAGCTGTTAGGCATTACCGATCGTATTCTGGTGATGAGTAATGGTCTGGTAGCAGGCATAGTTGATACCAAAACGACCACGCAGAACGAAATATTGCGTTTAGCGTCATTACACCTTTAATGAAGCAAGGGCTGTTAACATGAAAGCGACTACAAAAAAGAATGCGCTAACCTGGTTAAAAGAGGGCGGCATTTATGTCGTTCTGCTGGTATTGCTGGCTATTATTATTTTCCAGGACCCGACATTTTTAAGTTTGATGAACCTGAGTAATATTCTGACCCAATCTTCGGTGCGCATTATTATTGCACTGGGTGTGGCGGGTCTGATTGTGACCCAGGGTACTGACCTGTCAGCCGGACGTCAGGTCGGCTTAGCGGCGGTCGTTGCCGCAACGCTGTTGCAGGCGATGGATAACGCGAATAAAGTCTTCCCGACGCTGGATACGGTGCCGATTCCACTGGTTATCCTGACCGTGTGCATCATCGGCGGTGTGATTGGTCTGGTCAACGGTGTGATTATTGCTTACCTGAAAGTAACGCCATTTATCACCACGCTGGGCACCATGATTATCGTTTACGGTATCAACTCACTCTATTACGACTTTGTGGGTGCCTCGCCGATTGCCGGTTTTGATGCAGGGTTCTCGAAATTTACTCAGGGCTTCTTACGCTTTGGTGATTTTAAACTCTCATTCATCACGTTCTATGCCGTGATTGCCATTATTTTCGTCTGGATTCTGTGGAACAAAACCCGCTTCGGTAAAAACATTTTTGCTATCGGCGGTAACCCTGAAGCGGCGAAAGTGTCAGGCGTGAACGTGCCTTTGAACCTGATCATGATTTATGCCCTGTCAGGTGTGTTCTACGCCTTTGGCGGGATGCTTGAAGCCGGTCGTATCGGTTCTGCCACCAATAACCTCGGCTTTATGTATGAGCTGGATGCCATTGCGGCCTGTGTGGTCGGCGGCGTCTCCTTCGCCGGTGGTGTGGGTAGCGTGGCAGGCGTAGTGACCGGTGTACTGATCTTCACCGTTATCAACTACGGTCTGACCTATATCGGCGTCAACCCATACTGGCAGTACATCATTAAGGGCGGCATCATCATCTTCGCCGTGGCGCTGGATTCACTGAAATATTCACGTAAGAAGTAAGACTGATTCAACGCTAAAAAAGCGACCTTCGGGTCGCTTTTTTTATGGGGGTGAGTGCTGGGAGCGTTGATTTGAGACGGAGTATGCGAAGGGAACACGGTCAGATCGAAAAGACGCAAAATCTGTTATCCGTTACATGCCCGGCCTATAACATCCCTGGCGTAGGGAGCTTTTAATGGGGTAAGTGCTGGAGTTGCTGCTTTGATACGGAGTATGCGCAGGGAACACGGTCAGATCGGAAAGACGCAAAAGCCGCCATCCATGGCACGCTCGGCCCGCGCCGTCCCTGGCGCGGGACGCTTTCCTCTTCTGACCGTGTTCCCTGCGCTTCAGGCTTTTTTATTGCTGTTAGATTCGCCTAAGCCTCAGGGAATTCAAACAGACGACTCACCCACTTAAAACGATGGGAGCGTACGCCTGCAGCAAAGCAAAGCGGGCCATGGACAAAAACGCCGGGAGCGTTTTTGAACAACGCAAAGCGTTGGCACGTTTACGGGCGCACCTCAGGGATGAGGTGCGTAATCGCCCGCGCTGAGCCTGCCAGGGATGGCGTCTTTTGCGTCTTTGCGAAAGGCGTATGCTCACTGAGTCTTGTACCTTGCTGCCAGACTGCAGCTCAGCGCATATAACAGAGTTTCATTAAACCGCTGAACGTCAGCTATTTCCGCAGCTTCTGTTCCAGCTCCAGCAGCTGCTCTGGCGTCACCGCCGGGTAACTCTGTGCATCCTCAGGAACATCGTGTACGGCGGGAATCGGCACCAGCGGGCCTAAGAAACGGGGTTCACGCTTGAGCAGGAAGAGATCCGCCAGTGCGCCCAGCCGGGCACCCACTTCACGGAAGCGCACGCTCAGCATGTTTTTCGGTGAAGGCACCGCATAACACTGCGCCTGAATACCCAGCTGCAGGGCGATAAACAGCGCGCGCTCACAGTGGAAGCGTTGCGTGATAATAATGAAGTCGTTGGTATCAAACACTTTGCGGGTGCGCACAATCGAATCCAGCGTCCGGAATCCGGCATAATCGAGCACGATATCGGCCGGGTCGACACCGGCTTTGATGAGATCGCGGCGCATCGTCATCGGCTCGTTATAGCTTTGCAGCGCGTTATCACCGCTGAGCAGCAGATAATTCACCTTGCCGCTGTTATAGGCATTCAGCGCACCCTGCATACGATAGAGGTAATACTGATTAATGACGCCGGTACGATAATATTTAGCTGTACCCAGTACCACGCCCACCTGACGATGCGGCAATGAGGCAACATTTTCGTAGATAAAAGGCGCAGTTTTCCAGCTGATCCAGCGATCAAGGCCGAGCGCCGTTGCCACCATCAGTAAGATGATGAAAAGCAGACCAATGAGAACGCGTTTCAGCATGCGCCTGGAGACTCGATGTCAGAATGTGAGATGGGACAAGGCTACTTGAGCAGCCGCAGCGAAGCAAGTTACTGCCGGCTGGCTGTACTCTTTTTGAACACTGCCGGATCAAGGGCGATCCGGCAGCGGGAAGATTAAATCGAGGTACGACGATAGTGACGATACTGCGGCAGCCAGAAGTTGTTGGCGATAGCCTGTGACAACACATCTTCTGAGGTCACCACGGCGACACCGGCCAGCTGAGCGGCTTTACCCACTTCCATCGCAATGATTTTCGACACGCCCTGAATGTCTTTAATTTCAGGCAGCACCGGGCCTTCGCCTTCGTTCACCAGCGGAGAGCAGTCGGCGAGCGCGCGGCTGGCGGTCATCAGCATCGTATCGGTAACACGGCTGGCACCTGCGGCAATCACACCCAGACCAATGCCCGGGAAGATGTAGGAGTTATTGCACTGCGCAATCGGGTAAGTTTTACCATTCCAGCTCACCGGCGAGAACGGGCTGCCGGTTGCGACCAGCGCAGAACCGTCAGTCCAGGCGATAATATCGGCTGGCGTCGCTTCCACGCGTGATGTCGGGTTCGACAGTGGCATCACGATAGGGCGCTTACAGTGCTTGTGCATCTCACGGATGATCTCTTCGGTGAACAGACCCGGCTGGCCGGAAACACCAATCAGAATATCGGGCTGAGCATTACGCACCACATCCAGCAGCGAGATTGCATCATTGGTCACATCCCAGTGCTGCAGGCTTTCGCTCTTCTGCACCAGCTTGCTCTGGAAATCGAGCAGGTTAGGCAGCTTGTCCGTCAGCAGACCAAAGCGATCTACCATCATCACCCGGCCACGGGCTTCCGCGTCGCTCAGACCTTCTGATTTCATCTGCGCGATGATCTGTTCAGCGATACCACAACCCGCAGAACCGGCACCCAGGAACACCACTTTCTGTTCGCACAGGCGGCTACCGGCTGCGCGGCTGGCGGCAATCAGCGTGCCGACAGTAACGGCGGCGGTGCCCTGAATATCATCGTTAAAGCAGCAGACCTCATCGCGATAGCGGTTCAGCAGCGGCATGGCGTTCTTCTGGGCAAAATCTTCAAACTGCAACAGTACTTTCGGCCAGCGGCGCTTAACGGCCTGAATAAATTCGTTCACGAACTCGTCATACTCTTCGCCAGTAATGCGCGGATGACGCCAGCCCATATAGAGCGGATCGTTCAGCAACTGCTGGTTATTGGTGCCGACATCCAGCACCACCGGCAGGGTGTAAGCCGGGCTGATGCCGCCACAGGCGGTATAGAGTGACAGCTTACCAATCGGGATACCCATCCCACCGATGCCCTGATCGCCCAGGCCCAGAATGCGCTCGCCATCGGTCACCACAATCACCTTCACATTCTGCTTGGTGGCGTTTTGCAGCATATCTTCGATGCGGTCGCGGTTAGGGTAGGAGATGAACACGCCACGCGCACGACGGTAGATTTCAGAGAAGTGTTCGCAGGCTGCGCCGACGGTGGGGGTATAGATGATGGGCATCATCTCTTCAAGATGGTTATCCAGCAGGCGGTAAAACAGCGTTTCGTTGGTGTCCTGGATGTTACGCAGGTAGACATGCTTATCGTTATTGTTTTTGAAGTCCTGGAACTGACGCCAGGCACGCTGCGCCTGCTCTTCAATCGATTCCACCGCCTCTGGCAGCAGACCGTTGAGGTTGAATTCGTTACGTTCTTCGATGCTAAAGGCGCTGCCTTTGTTCAGCAGGGGAAATTCCAGCAAAATCGGGCCAGCATAAGGAATGTACAGCGGGCGTTTACTTTCGTAGTCGAGTTCCATGCGGTAATGCTCCGGTTGCAGTGTTGTCTGGCGTCACGCCGGAAAGGTAGCGCCAGTTTTCTCATCCGTTATAGCTCAGACTGCAGGTCCGGCAGCGGCAGAGTAACCGCTGCAGAAACAGTCACGACCGTGCTGCTATCCTGCAACCTGAATTATTCAGAGTAATTTGTAATGACGTGAATTCTGGCGCCAGATCCTATGAAATTTCCCACAGAAGTACAGCGTTTGTTAATAAAAGCTCACAAAACTGTGGCCTCTCTGACAGCGGGTTATGCTTTGTTCAGCGTCACCTGTAGCAGCTCACCGCAACCAAATGTCTCAAGCGTCGCCTGCGTGGCGGCGAACTGGCTTAACGTGGCATTTTCTACTTCGGCTAAAACTGCTTTTTTTATCTGACGAACATCGCCGCCCTGCATGTTCAGCATGACCAGTGCTGCCTGAAGCGGTGGGAAGCTCGGGTTAAACGCGGCATTTTCCGCATAACGACCAGCCACAATCTTGTCATCCGTGGTGAGCAGCGCAACACCCGCATGGGACTGGCTGTAGGGCGCGTGGCTGGCATTGGCGGCGGCAACCGCAGCCTGCACCAGCTCATCACCTTCGGCCACATAGCCGTGATCCACCTCGTCCATCAGGAAGGTCGTGATGTCGAGATCGCGCGGGCCAAAGGCATCCGGCAGATAATCGGCCAGGGTGCTGATTGCACGCTGCGGCAGGCTGATGCGAATGCTGGTGCCGCTGTTCAGTTCATTCATAAACTGACGGCAGTGACCGCACGGCGTGTAGTTCACGGTGATGGTCTCAAGCTGGCGCTCACCGCGCAGCCATGCATGAGTAATGGCGCTCTGCTCAGCGTGAACCGTCTGCTGCATCGGCGTGCCGACAAATTCCATGTTAGCCCCGAAGTACCAGTTGCCGCTCACGCCACGGGCAATCGCCCCGACGTTGAAATGGGAGACGGTGGCAACGGCGCAGGACGCCGCCAGCGGCAGCAGCGTCAGCGCCAGCGTATCGGCATCCATCTGCGTCTGCTGCTGCAGTGCGGCGACCTGGTCGGCGCTGAGCACCGCGTGAAAATTGGGATCGTCCAGCAGGGGAGCGAGTGCAGTTTGCAGCGTTGACGGCAGTGCCTCAAAAGCAGAGAGGAAACGGGAATGCATGTGAGCCTCATTAAATTCAGCAGGGTGATGTGCCAGTCACCGGTTTATATGTGATCCACATCGCTCTGACAATGTAACCTGTGTTGCATGTTTCAACTTTGCGAGATCTCTCGCAAACTTTCAGCCAAACCAGTGCATCAGCAGCGGAAAAATAAAGGGTGCCAGCAGTGAGGTGATGATGCCGCAGATCACCAGCGCCAGTGAGCTGAAGGCTCCTTCCTGATAGTCAAGTTCCGCGGCACGTGCCGTGCCCAGCGCATGCGACGCATTGCCAATTGCCAGTCCGCGCGCCGCTTTCGATTTCACGCCCAGCAGATTCAGCACCGTGTGTCCGAATACCGCACCCAGTACACCCGCAATCAGCACGCAGATGGCGCTGATGGCGGGGATGCCGTGCAGCGAGCCGGAGACGGCCATCGCGATGGGCGTGGTCACGGATTTAGGCACGATGGTGGCGGCAATTTCAGGCGTGGCACCCATCCACAGGGCAATGGCGGTGCCTGAGATCATGGCGGTCAGGCTGCCGATAAAGCAGACGCCAATAATCGATTTCCAGCGGGCGCGGATCTGATGCATCTGCTCATACAGCGGCAGTGCCAGCGCCACCACCGCCGGTTGCAGCAGCTGATTAAGAATCTGGCTACCGGCGAAATAGCGCGAGTAAGGAAGCTGCAACAGCAGCAGTATCGGGATAATGATCGCCATCGCGACCAGCAGCGGATTAAGCAGCGAGATTTTCAGCCGTATCGCCAGCTTGCGCGCCAGAAAAAAAACCGCCAGGGTCAGTGGCAGTGACCACCACATGTCACTCATCGGCTGACTCTCCGGCTGGACGGCGGCTGTGAAGCTGGTGGGCGCTGACGCCGACAATAGAGAGCACCAGGAAAGTACTGACCACACAGGAGACAACAATCGGGCCAAACTGTGCGGAGAGGATATCGGTGTAGCTCATCACCCCGACGCTGATTGGCACAAACAGCAGCGCCATATAGCGAATCAGCAGATGACAGCCCGGTTTTACCCAGCTCACCGGCAGGATCTGCGATGCCAGCAGGGCGAACAGAATGAGCATTCCCAGGATGCTGCCAGGCAGCTTAATAGGCAGCAGCGAAGCGATGCCGATGCCAGCGTATAAGCAGAGATAAATGATGATAAAGGCGCGAAGATAACGTCCGCAGTCAGACAGCACGGTGAGCATGGCAGGCTCCTGTTTTCACTGAGCTTCATCATACGCATTAACCGCTTAGCGTGCTAGCGATCACATTTATGCCGCGGAGTAGCAGCAACGGGCAAAGCGTTTCAGCAGAAGGAAGCGGGGCAGTAGCGGTGAGAATGCGAAGGGGAAAAAATAACCCTTCGCGCCAGTGATACGGAGCGAAGGGTTCAGAACGGCACTGCGCTTAGCCTTTTGAGCGTCGGCAGGCGATTACTTAACCGGCATACCCGGCACAGCACCGCTGTCGACGGAGAGCACGAACAGATCTTTGCCGCCCGGACCCGCTGACAGCACCATGCCTTCAGAGATACCAAAGCGCATTTTACGCGGCGCCAGGTTGGCCACGATAATGGTCATTTTACCGACCAGCACGGCGGGATCAGGATAGGCGGCACGAATACCTGAGAAGATCTGACGCTTCTCGCCGCCCAGGTCAAGTTGCAGACGCAGCAGCTTGTCCGAACCTTCCACCAGTTCCGCCTGCTCAATTAGCGCGACGCGCATATCGACTTTGGCGAAATCATCAATGGTGATGGTTTCACCGATCGGCGCATCGGCTAGCGAGCCCGTGGCGGCCGGTGCACTGGCGGCAGCGGCATCCTCTTTCGAAGCCTCAATCAGTCCTTCGACTTTCGCCATTTCAATGCGGCTGTAGAGCGCTTTGAACGGCGCAACCTGATGATCCAGCAGCGGCTGCGCAATTGCATCCCAGCTCAGTTCACAGTTGAGGAAGCCTTCTGCACGGGCGCTCAGTGATGGCAGTACCGGCTTCAGCCAGGTCATCAGAATGCGGAACAGGTTAATACCCATTGAGCAGATAGCCTGCAGATCGGCATCGCGGCCTTCCTGCTTCGCCACCACCCACGGAGCCTGTTCATCGACATAACGGTTCGCCAGGTCAGCCAGCGCCATGATTTCACGGATAGCACGGCTGTATTCGCGTGCTGCCCACGCGTCACCAATCTTTTCTGACGCATCAACGAAGGTCTGGTAGAGCGCCGGATCGGCCAGCTCTGCTGCCAGTTTGCCGTCAAAGCGTTTGGTGATAAAGCCCGCGTTACGTGACGCCAGGTTAACCACTTTGTTAACGATGTCAGCATTCACGCGCTGGACGAAATCTTCCAGATTCAGGTCGATATCGTCGATACGTGAAGAGAGTTTTGCCGCGTAGTAGTAACGCAGGCTGTCGGCATCCAGATGCTGCAGCCAGGTGCTGGCCTTAATAAAGGTGCCGCGCGACTTCGACATCTTGGCACCGTTGACGGTGACATAGCCGTGTACAAACAGGTTGTTTGGCTTGCGGAAGTTGCTGCCTTCCAGCATCGCTGGCCAGAACAGGCTGTGGAAGTAGACGATATCTTTACCGATGAAGTGATACAGCTCGGTCGTCGAGTCTTTACGCCAGAATTCGTCAAAGTCGATGTCGCCGCGCTTGTCGCACAGGTTTTTGAACGAGCCCATGTAACCGATAGGCGCATCCAGCCAGACGTAGAAATATTTGCCTGGCGCGTCCGGAATTTCAAAGCCGAAATAGGGCGCATCGCGGGAGATATCCCACTGCTGCAGGCCCGATTCAAACCACTCCTGCATCTTGTTCGCCACCTGATCCTGCAGCGCACCGGAGCGGGTCCAGGCCTGCAGCATGGCGCTGAAAGACGGCAGATCAAAGAAGAAGTGCTCGGAGTCGCGCAGGACTGGCGTCGCACCGGATACCACTGATTTCGGATCGATCAGCTCGGTCGGGCTGTAGGTCGCGCTGCAGACTTCACAGTTGTCGCCATACTGGTCAGGCGATTTACATTTCGGGCAGGTGCCTTTCACAAAACGGTCCGGCAGGAACATCCCTTTTTCCGGATCGTAAAGCTGCGAGATGGTGCGGTTCTTAATAAAACCGTTCTCTTTCAGACGGCCGTAAATCAGTGCAGACAGCTCACGGTTTTCGTCGCCGTGAGTCGAATGATAGTTGTCATAGCTGACGTTGAAACCGGCAAAGTCGGCTTCATGCTCGCTTTTCATCTCTGCAATCATCTGCTCCGGTGCAATGCCTAGCTGCTGAGCTTTCAGCATGATCGGCGTGCCATGCGCATCATCGGCGCAGATGAAGTAAACCTGATTGCCACGCATTCGCTGATAACGCACCCAAATGTCTGCCTGGATATGCTCGAGCATGTGGCCGAGATGGATTGATCCGTTCGCGTAAGGCAGTGCGCACGTTACCAGAATTTTTTTAGCGACTTGAGTCATAGTTTGCGTAGCTTTCTGTTGATTGAAAAAACGGGCTTAGATGGTAACTGAAGGCTTCTCCTGCGTAAACACAAGGGATTCACCCCTGCCAGTCGCCGCAGATCCACGAGCATCTGATATCATTGACAATACATCGCTGAAACACAGCGTAAGCACAGCAGAAATAAGGAGCAGGGGATGACAGTACAATCCCGGGAACCGCATACGCCAGAGGGCCTGCGCGCCATCGTGGCCGGCGTATTGAGAAGCTTTGAGCATCCGACCCTTAAGCAGAATCTCACCGCCCTGAAGGCGTTGCATCATGTGGCGCTGCTGGATGGAACGCTGCATGTGGAACTGCTGATGCCGTTTGCCTGGGCCAGCGGGTTCAACGACCTTAAAGAGCAGGTCAGCGCCGACCTGCTGCGTCAGACCGGCGCCAGTGCCATCGACTGGCGGCTAAGCCACCATATTGCCACCCTGAAGCGGGTGAAAAACCAGTCGGGTGTGAACGGCGTTAAAAACATTATTGCAGTCAGCTCCGGCAAAGGCGGCGTCGGTAAATCCAGCACCGCCGTGAACATGGCGCTGGCGCTGGCAGCCGAAGGCGCACGGGTCGGGATTCTGGACGCCGATATCTATGGCCCGTCAGTGCCGAACATGCTCGGCACCCAGGATCAACGCCCGACCTCGCCGGATGGCACTCATATGGCACCGATCATGGCACACGGGCTAGCCACAAACTCCATCGGCTATCTGGTGACAGACGACAATGCGATGGTGTGGCGCGGGCCGATGGCCAGCAAAGCACTGATGCAGCTGCTCAACGAAACGCTCTGGCCGGAGCTGGATTATCTGGTGCTGGATATGCCGCCCGGCACCGGCGACATTCAGCTGACGCTGGCGCAGAACGTGCCGGTCACCGGCGCGCTGGTAGTGACCACGCCGCAGGACATCGCCCTGATTGATGCCCGCAAAGGGCTGGTGATGTTTGAAAAGGTCAATGTGCCGGTGCTGGGCGTGGTAGAAAATATGAGCCTGCATATCTGCAGTCAGTGTGGCTTCCACGAGCCCATCTTTGGCACCGGTGGCGCGCAGAAACTGGTGGAGGATTATCAGACGCAGCTGCTGGCCCAGCTGCCGCTGCACATCGATTTGCGTGAAGATCTTGATGAAGGTGAACCGACGGTAATTCGCCGTCCCGACAGCGAATTTACCGCGCTCTATCGCCAGCTGGCCGGACGCGTTGCGGCTCAGCTTTACTGGCAGGGCGACGTGATCCCCGGCGACATCGCCTTCCGCGCGCTTTAAGCCCGACCCGACCCGCTGGCATAGTGTGAGGCCAGCGGGTAGTGCATCAACACGTAGCCGCCGTGCTCGCCTTCGCCCTGTGAAATCATCTTCCAGCCATGTTGCAGATAAAAGGCCTGCGCCGCTTTGTTCTTCTGCAGGCATTTCAGCGCGCCGGTTGAGGTAAAGCGAGCTTCAACGGCTTCAAGTAAAGCGCTGCCCACGCCCCGTCCCTGCCAGTCGGGATCGACATAAAGGCTGTGCAGGAAGTTGTCGTTTTCCAGCAGCCCCGCAAATCCGACGCGCTGTCCCTCAGCTTCCGCGACCAGAACGGTTTCCCCCAGAATGACCCCATCAAAATCTTCCAGCTGCCACTCGCTGCCGTCGAGCCAGCGCCAGTTGTGTCGCCGCGCCGCCAGAAACAGCGTACGCAGGAAAGGACGATCGGCTTCCGTAAACGGACGAATCTCCACAGGTCAGCTCCCTTATCATCTTGTCTTACAAAACTAGCAGTGATTCGCGAAGACGGGCGAAAAGATAAAGCGGGTTAAATGTCACGAAAATCGCTGTACACTGCCAGCCGGGCCAGAGAGCATCAGGCTCTCAGCGTTTGATAGCTTTCGTTTATCAGATTGATAACGACCGCGTATTAGATGTTGGCCCGAAAATTATGTAACCTGCATCACATATTTTAACGGAGGCCACAGATGTCTATTATCAATACCAAAATCAAGCCGTTCAAAAACGCAGCATTCAAAAACGGCGAATTCATCGACGTAACCGAGAAAGACGTTGAAGGTAAATGGAGTGTGTTCTTCTTCTATCCAGCTGACTTCACCTTCGTCTGCCCGACCGAACTGGGCGACGTGGCTGACCACTACGAAGAATTCCAGAAACTGGGCGTAGATATCTACTCCGTTTCTACCGACACCCACTTTACCCACAAAGCCTGGCACGGTTCTTCAGACACCATCGCGAAAATTCAGTACGCGATGATTGGTGACCCGACTGGCGCGCTGACCCGTAACTTCGAAATCATGCGTGAAGACGAAGGTCTGGCTGACCGTGGTACGTTCATCGTTGACCCGCAAGGCGTTATCCAGGCTATCGAAATCACTGCTGAAGGCATTGGCCGTGACGCCTCTGACCTGCTGCGCAAAGTGAAAGCGGCTCAGTACGTGGCTTCTCACCCAGGTGAAGTGTGCCCGGCTAAATGGAAAGAAGGTGATGCAACACTGGCTCCGTCCCTGGACCTGGTTGGCAAAATCTAATTCCGCTTCGCCCTTTCGATCATTCTCCAATCGGGTGCTGCGGCACCCGATTTTTTGACCAGGATATCACTATGCTCGACACAAATTTGAAGACGCAGCTCAAGGCCTACCTTGAGAAATTAACCAAACCTGTTGAGTTGATCGCCACCCTGGATGAGGGTGCAAAATCAACCGAGATCCGTGAACTGTTGGTTGATATCGCCGGCCTGTCTGACAAAGTCAGCTTCCGCGAAGAGAACGATCGTCAGGTGCGTAAGCCTTCGTTTCTGATCACTAACCCAGGTTCGAATAGCGGCCCGCGTTTTGCCGGTTCTCCACTGGGTCACGAATTTACCTCACTGGTGCTGGCACTGTTACAGACCGGTGGGCATCCGTCGAAAGAAGCACAGAGCCTGCTGGATCAGATCGCGGCGCTGGACAGTGACTTCCATTTCGAAACTTATTATTCACTCTCCTGCCATAACTGCCCTGACGTGGTTCAGGCGCTGAACCTGATGGCGGTGATTAACCCGCGCATCAGCCATACCGCTATCGACGGTGGCCTGTTCCAGAATGAGATTCAGGAACGCAACGTGATGGGCGTGCCAGCGGTTTACCTCAACGGTAAAGAGTTTGGTCAGGGCCGCATGAGCCTGGCCGAAATCGTCAGCAAAGTAGACACCAACGCCGATAAACGCGCAGCGGAAGAGCTGAACAAGCGTGACGCCTACGAAGTCCTGATTATCGGCAGCGGCCCGGCGGGCGCAGCGGCAGCGGTCTACTCAGCACGTAAAGGTATCCGTACTGGTCTGCTGGGCGAGCGTTTTGGCGGCCAGGTGCTGGACACGGTGGATATCGAAAACTATATCTCCGTGCCGAAAACCGAAGGGGCAAAGTTGGCAGGTGCACTGCGCGCACACGTTGATGATTACAACGTGGACGTCATCGAAAGCCAGAGCGCCATCAAACTGATTCCGGCGGCGAAAGAGGGCGGACTGCACGCCATCGAGACCGCCTCCGGCGCAGTACTGAAATCACGTAGCATCATCCTGGCGACCGGCGCACGCTGGCGCAACATGGGGGTGCCGGGTGAAGAAGAGTACCGCACCAAAGGCGTCACCTACTGCCCGCACTGCGATGGCCCACTGTTCAAAGGCAAGCGCACGGCGGTAATCGGCGGCGGTAACTCCGGTGTTGAAGCGGCCATTGACCTGGCGGGTATCGTTGAACACGTTACGCTGCTGGAGTTTGCCGGTGAGATGCGTGCCGACCAGGTGCTGCAGGATAAACTGCGCAGTCTGAAGAACGTTGATGTGATCCTGAACGCGCAGACCACTGAAGTGAAAGGCGACGGCACCAAAGTGACCGGCCTGCACTATATTGACCGTACGACGCAGACCACCCACGAGCTGCCGCTCTCCGGTATCTTCGTTCAGATTGGTCTGCTGCCGAACACCCCATGGCTGGAAGGCGCGGTTGAGCGCAACAAAATGGGTGAGATCATCATCGACGGTAAATGCGAAACCAGCCTGAAAGGCGTATTCGCAGCGGGTGACTGCACCACCGTGCCGTACAAGCAGATCATCATCGCCAGCGGCGAAGGTGCCAAAGCCTCACTGAGCGCGTTTGATTATCTGATCCGCACTAAGTCTGCTGAATAACGTTTCGTCAGCCAGACAACAGCCCTTCAGCATCCATGCTGAAGGGCTTTTTTATTAATAGCCCGCCAGCGTCATCAGCATCATCCATACTGGCGTCGTCACCGCCGCAAATATCGTAGAAAAGAGCATACTCGCCGCCGCCGGGCCAGGAATGACATTGAACTTCTGCGACATCAGATAGACGTTAACTCCGACCGCCATCGAGCCCAGCAATACCACCACTTTACTCTCCAGCGGCGGCAAGCCGGTCAGCCAGGCAATCGCCCATACCGTCATCGGCTGCAGTATCAGCTTCAGCAGGCAGATGGTATAGCTCTCTTTAAGTCCGTCCCGCACCCGATAGTGCGCCAGGCTCATGCCCAGCGTGACCAGCGACAGCGGCGCGGCCAGTGAAGCCAGCATCTTTAACGGTTCCGCGGCGAGCATTGGCAAAGGACGCTGCAGAAAACTCCAGGCCGTTCCGCTGAGAATGCCGATGATGAGTGGATTTTTTACCACCCCAATCAGAGTGCGCCAGACGCCTTCCAGCGAGAAGTTGCCCTGTTTTGCCCACTCGACCGAAACGGTGAGTAAGGTCCAGAGGATCAGGCTGTTAAACACCAGCACCAGCGCCACCGGGGGCAGGGCTTCTGGCCCGAGCAGCACCGTAGCTACCGGGATCCCCAGCATCACGTTATTGGAAAAGATGCCACCCAGCGCAAAGACCGAAGCCGCCACGCCATCCAGATTAAACAGCCTTGTTGCCAGCACTCTTCCCACGATAAAAACCAGCAGGCAACTGCCGAAGAAGGCCAGGAGCAGGCGCGCATCCACCGGCGGACTTTGCGAGAAGGTGCTCATCACCCGAAACAGCATGCAGGGCAGCGCGACGTTAAACACAAAACGGTTCATCCCTTCACTGATGCTGGCGGGCCATTTTCCGAGGCGCGTCAGGCAGTATCCCAGCAAAATCAGGATAAACAGCGGAGCTGACAGATAAATTTGATGGCTAAGGCTTTCAAACAGCAGTGGCATAGGGAGAGTCTGGTCAGACGATGATTAGTTACCAGACTAACAAATTGCTAACTAACTGTTAACTATAACGGTGTCCGGATTGAGCGCAGCAGGGACGCTAGCCTAACCAGCGGCGTGCCTGCTGGTCACTGATATCGCGATAATAGACGCGATGAATGATTTCGCCGCAGCCCGCACAGTGCGCGGAAATATAGGTGGAAAGATAAGATCTGCCATTTGGCGCGATAGCACCCCGACGTTCAATAATAATATCCTGCCATCGATGGCGGTGAGGAATAAGCGCTGATAATCGCATCATACATCCTGAATAGTATGAATTTCTGCTCCAGAAGTTTATTAACTCACTGAAATAAAGTGTTTTTTACGATGATGCTGCGGGCAGGTTAATTATTATAGGGTCACCAGAATCCCTGCGGGAAATATTACCCGTCAGGGTAATAAACAGGGCTACCTAGAAAGAGGTATCCCGATAACCCGCAGCATTAAGCCTTTTTCTGTACTGCTGAGAGTTGATCGGGATCATGTGAATTGTTTCAGTTCCGATTATTTTCCCGGCTTGCTTTAACGGTACGCCTTGCCTATGCTGCAAGCCGTAACACGACTCGGGGTGCCCTTCTTTGTGAAGGCTGAGAAATACCCGTATTACCTGATCTGGATAATGCCAGCGTAGGGAAGTCTGATGCCTGACCGCATTCGCCTTCTTGTTCGCCGGTTGGGAACAACGATGACACATCAATCTCAACACCTTTCTGCCGCGCACTTCGCGCCCGTTCTGCACACTTTCCGCCGTCAGTCACCGCTGGTGCACTGCATGACCAATGACGTGGTCCAGAATTTCACTGCCAACGTCCTGCTGGCACTCAATGCCTCACCGGCAATGGTGATCGATGCTGACGAAGCGGCACAGTTCAGCCGCTTTGCCGATGCGTTGCTGATTAACGTCGGCACCTTAACCCGTGAGCGTCAGCAGGCGATGCAGGCTGCCGTCACCGCCGCCAGTGAGGCGGGAACCCCCTGGACACTCGATCCGGTCGCCGTCGGCGCGCTGACGCTGCGCAGTGACTTCTGTCAGCAGCTGCTCAGCCAGCAACCGGCGGTGATCCGCGGTAATGCGTCAGAGATTCTGGCGCTGGCGCAGCAGGCCAGTGGCGGGCGCGGTGTTGATACGCTGCATCAGGCGGATGCAGCACTCGATGCGGCACAGCAACTCGCTGAGACCTGGCATTCGCTGGTCATTGTCACCGGCGAAGTGGACTATGCCACCGACGGTCAGCGAATCCTCGCCATAACCGGTGGACGTCCGTTAATGACGCGCGTGGTCGGAACCGGCTGCGCGCTCTCTGCCGTAGTGGCGGGATTCAGTGCTCTGCCGGGCGATCGGCTGATGAATGTGGCGGCAGCCTGTCAGGTCATGGCCCTGGCGGGGGAAAAGGCAGCGGCGCAGGCAGCCGGGCCGGGCAGCTTTGCCACCGCATTTATTGATGCACTCTGGACGCTGGAGGTGGAGCATGAAGCGCATTAATGCTCTGACGATTGCCGGTACCGATCCCAGCGGTGGCGCAGGCATTCAGGCCGATCTGAAAACTTTCTCTGCCCTGGGCGCCTACGGCACCAGTGTGATTACCGCACTGGTGGCGCAGAACACGCAGGGCGTGCAGTCGGTTTATCGCATTGAACCGAGCTTTGTTGCCGCCCAGCTCGATTCGGTACTGGATGACGTGCGTATCGACAGCGCAAAAATCGGCATGCTTTCTGAAACGGCCATTGTGGAACAGGTTGCGGCCCGGCTGAGGCGTGCTGAGATCCCGTTTGTGGTGCTGGATACGGTGATGGTCGCGAAAAGTGGCGATGCGCTGCTCTCGCCAGACGCCGTGGCCAGCGTACGTGAGCAGTTATTACCGCAGGTGTCGCTCATCACGCCAAATCTGCCGGAAGCGGCGGCATTGCTGGATTGCGCTATCGCCACCGATGAGGCGGAGATGCGCGAGCAGGGACGGGCCTTGCTGGCACTTGGCTGTCAGGCGGTGCTGATGAAGGGTGGTCATCTGGCGGCGGCGGAGAGTCCGGACTGGCTGATTACTCACTCAGCAGAACAGCGATTCAGCACGCCACGCGTGCATACCCGTCATACCCATGGCACCGGCTGCACGCTGTCGGCCGCCTTAGCCGCGTTACGTCCGCGCCATGCTGACTGGGCAGAGACGATTGAGGAAGCCAAAAACTGGTTGCAGCAGGCGCTGTTAAAGGCGGATTCGCTGGAGGTCGGAAAGGGGATTGGACCGGTGCACCATTTTCACCAATGGTGGTAAAGGCGAAGGCCCGCATCGACCTGGTATTCAGGCAGTGCGGGCAGTTTCAGTTTCAGGGGGCTTCAAACCAGGCGCTGTTGCGCTCGGCAATCGGGGTGATTGAGAAGATCATCTCCTGCAGGTGACGGCGCATCGCTGCTTCGGCGGCATCGGCATCATGGCGCTTCAGCGCGGCAAAAATCTCTTCATGCTGCTCAATCAGCCTCTCCGGTGGTGAGACTTCACTCAGCGTCAGAAACCGCACCCGGTCCATGGCCGCTTTTATGTTTTCCACCGTCTCCCAGGCAAGCTTGCAGTCAATGCTTTCAGCGATCAGGCGATGAAACTCATCATCCAGAGTGAGGAAAGCCTGGCTGTCATGCCGTCCGGCGGCCATGCGCTGCAACTGCAGATTGTGTTCCAGCGCCATCAGAGCAGGATCGTCAATCTCCAACGCTGCCCGCCGCACTACCGACACTTCCACCGCCTCACGGATAAAACGGCCATCCGCGACACGCTTAGCGGAGATTTTGCGCACGAAGGTGCCGCGCTGCGGCAATACCTGTACCAGTCCGGCTTCAGCCAGCTTAATGAACGCTTCACGCACCGGCTGGCGCGAAACGTTGAAGCGTGCGGAGACCTCTTTTTCAGAGAGCAGCGAACCTGGCTGAATTGCGCAGGTGACAATATCTTTGCGCAGATAACGGTAAATCTGCTGATTTACCGGTTCGCTGGTAGTAATGGTATAGGCGATCGACATGCAGCAATATCCATATTACGGCTGGCACAGGCCAGCACGATGGGAAAGTGTCAGTCTAATCAGGGTACTGCGCCTGCGCCAGTGCTTTGTGACCGCAGCATTAGCTGCGGTTCAGGTACTGATGCACTGTAGCTCGTGCGCCCTGGGTGGTGAGTTGCTGATACCAGGCCGTCAGCCGGGCGACCACGTCGCCATTCTGCGCCAGATCCTCGCCGAAGACTTCGCGGATGGCGAGTAATGCCCGTACGCGAGCCTCACCCTCTTCGCTGGCGGCAACGCACTCTGCAAGCTGCGCTTTCATCGGATCACGGATCTCAATCGGCTGACCCTGTTCATCAACGCCACCGACATAGCGCATCCAGCCCGCTATGCCCAGCAGCAGCAAATCGCAGTCACTGCCGTGCTGCAGGTGCGAGCGCAGGCTGTCGAGCATACGCTGTGGCAGTTTCTGGGTACCGTCAGTGGCAATCTGTCCGGTGCGATGTTTAATCGCTCGGTTTTCATAACGGGCGATCAGCGAGTCGGCATAGGCATTGAGATCCACGCCCTGGGTGCGCAGTGTGGCTGCCTGCTCATCGATCATCAGGGAACGTGCGGCGGCACGGAAATGGGGATCGGCCATGCAGTCGCTGATGTACTCATAACCTGCCAGGAAGCCGAGGTAAGCCAGGAAAGAGTGGCTGCCATTCAGCATGCGCAGTTTCATCTCTTCGTAGGGCAGGACATCACTGACCAGTTCTGCGCCCGCCTTTTCCCACGCCGGACGACCATTGACGAAGTTATCTTCAATCACCCACTGGAAGAAGGGTTCCGCTTCAACCGCAACCGGGTCGCTGGAACCCAGGCGCGCGCTCAGGGCCGCAAACGCCGCATCGGTCATCGCCGGAACGATGCGATCCACCATGGTTGAGGGGAAGGTCATGTGCTGCTGAATGTACTCTGCCAGTTCCGGATCCTGCTGCCGGGCCAGTTGCACAATCACGTTACGGGTGACGTGACCATTTTCCGGCATGTTGTCACAGGACATCACGCTGAAAGCAGGTAACCCCTGGTCACGGCGGCGGCGGATCGCGGCCAGAATCAGACCCGGTAGCGAGCGCGGCGCATCCGGATGCTGCAGATCATGGACGATATCGGGATGATCGGGATTTAAATTGCCACTGGCGGGCTGATGGCAATAGCCTTTCTCGGTAACGGTCATGGAGACAATCGCCACTTCCGGCTGACTCATGGCGTTAATCACCGCCTCAATACCGTCACTTTTACCGTGCAGCGCCTGTGTGATGACACCAATCACCCGGGTATGCAGGGAATCATCGGCCATCTCTGTCAGGGTATAGAGCAGATGCTGCTCACGCAGGGCCTGAATCAGCGCGCCGCTGTTGAGGTTCACTTCGCAGTATCCCCAGTCGCTGCCCTGTTCAGCCAGCTTATCGCTGCAGAGTGCCTGATGGGCGCGATGAAATGCACCAAAACCGATATGCACCATGCGGGTTTTTAACTGGCTGCGGTCGTAAGCGGGGCGCCGGACCTCAGCGGGCAGGCGATCAATCTGTAACATAGTCCGTCCTTATGGCAAACGGGGCGCAAAGCGCCCCAAAATCATCATTCTGTTAGCGGAACAACACTCAGACCGAAACCGGTTTATCCTCAGGTTTCGGACTGCGAATCACAAACAGCACCAGGAAAGCCCCCAGCGCGGCGACACAACCCGCCAGGATAAAGGCGCTATCGAACTTACCGGTGTGCTGAACAATAAAGCCGGTGACGATCGGCCCGATGATGCCGGAGAGGCTCCCCACCAGATGGATAAAACCGCTGATGCTGCCAATACGGCTCTTGTGCACCACATCCTGAATAATCGCCCAGTAGATCGCGCCGGTGATGTAGAGAAAGAAAATGGACACCGACATCATCATCACGGCGGGAACCACCTCTTTTATCGTACCCGCCAGTGCCACACAAATTGCGGCTGCCAGCAGTGAGACCACCAGCACAATTTTGCGGGACAACAACAGTTTGCCGGTGATATTAAAGATTCTGTCAGAGATCCAGCCACCCAGCGCCAGGCCAACGAAACCGACGATCCACGGGATCATGGTGGTGATGCTCATCGATTTGATATCCAGGCCGTGCGCCTGCACCAGATAGGCCGGGAACCAGCTCAGGAAGAAGAACAGGATGTAGTTGTAGCAGAAGAAGGCAAACGCCGTGACCAGGATAATCGGCTGGCGCAGGTAGTAACCAAACGGATGCGGCGTTTCAGACAGGTCGACCTCGTCATTCGGGCTGGTGGCTTTCAGGCGATCGATCAGCAGACGCTCTTTTTCGGTGACCAGTTTGCTTTTCGCCGGATTATCAGCGGCAAAGAAGAGCCAGAACGCCATCCATACCAGACCGATACAGCAGACGATCACAAAGGCCGGACGCCAGCCGTAGGCCAGGGCCAGATAGCCGATGATCGGACCGGCTACCGCGCCGCCCAGCGGTGATCCGGCACTTAGTAAGCCCATCGCCGTGGCGGCCTGCTTCTTCGGGAACCAGCCATTAATCGCCTTGTTAGCCGAAGAGCAGATCGGGCCTTCAGCCATGCCGAACAGCACTCGCAGGATCAGCAGCGACCAGAAGCCGGTAGCCAGCGCGGTCATACCGCAGAAAATGGACCAGGCACCCACGGCCACGGCCAGCACGATTTTGGGGCCATAGCGGTCAGTGGCGAGGCCACCGACAAAGTTAAACAGGGCGTAGCCGAAGAAGAAGCTGCCGAAGATCATGCCGAACTGCTCAGCATTAATCGCCAGATCTTTTTCAACCAGCGGCACGGTCAGAGACAGGGCAACACGATCGAGGTAATTGATCATGTAAACCAGGAACAGCAGCAAAACGAGGGTCCAGCGCAGATTCTTGAACATACAAACTCCGTGATCTGTTTTATCTTTTTAATTATGCCGGCGGGTACACACCGGCAGAGGACACCTGGTGTTCAGCGGGCATTAACCCATCTGAAGGATCACTTTGCAGCAGGTGCGCGGATCTTTTTCGAACAGGGTCATCGCGCGTTCAATCTCCTGCAGCGGGAAGTAGTGGGTGACCAGCTTCTCTGGCTGGATTAACCCCTTTTCCATCCATTCAGTTACCTGCGGGAAGCGGTTGCTGTTAAGACGTGAGGTAAACAGCGACAGCTCTTTGCTGGTCAGGCTTTGCTGGGTAATGGCGCACGGTTCGCCGGAGAAGCCCAGCAGACCGATGCGCGCGGCCGGTGAGGCGAGGGCGGCGGCTTCTGCCAAAATGGAGGGATGGCAGGCCGCGTCGATAATCAGCGTGGGCTGCACGCCCTCAAGCTGAGCCGCTAACGGGATTTCGCTATTATCAAACAGCTGATCGGCACCGCTCTGCTCAGCCAGCGCCAGACGTTCCGGCAGGCGATCTACCACCATTACCTTTTTCACCTGATAGACGCCCTTCAGCACCTGAATGGCGGTGAGCCCCATCGGACCGGCACCATAAATCAGCGCCACATCATCCGGCTGCGGCTTGAGAAACGCCGTGATGTTGGCTGCGATAGTGAAAGGCTCGATCAGGCTGGCGAGCTTATCGGGAATCGCGTCCGGCAGGTGCCAGGCATTTTTTGCCGGGGCCAGCGCATACTCGCTGAAGCCGCCGTCGCGGTGCACACCAATCACCTGCAGGGTGGTACAGACATTGGGACGGCCTACCGAGCAGGGGTAGCAGTGACCGCAGCTTACCACCGGATCGACTGCGACGCGCTGGCCCAGTCGTGCCGCGTCGACACCGTCACCCACCGCATCGATCACGCCAAAAAATTCATGGCCAATCACTCGCGGATATTTCGCGAACGGGTTATGGCCGTGCCAGATATGCACGTCAGAGCCACAGATGCTGGCATAGGCCACTTTAACCCGGACTTCGCCCGCCGCGGGTTGTGGCAGTGGACGTTCAGCTAACACCAGTTCACCTGGCTGTTCAATCACTACGCTTTTCATGGGGTTCTCCTTACCAGTTCCACAGGGTGCCATCTTCAAGACGGGCGACCGGCAGATAGGCAGGTTCATAGGGATATTTCGCCGCCAGTTTCTCGTTGAATTCAATGCCGAGGCCCGGCTTGTCACCCGGATGCATGTAGCCCTGGTCAAAGGTCCAGTTAGCATCAAACAGCTCCATCATCTGTTCCGAGAAGCCCATGTACTCCTGCACGCCGAAGTTCGGTACCCAGAGGTCAAAGTGCAGCGCAGCCGCCATGCAGACAGGGGAGAGATCCGATGGGCCGTGCGAGCCGGTACGCACCTGATAGAGTGACGCAAAATCAGCAATACGACGCATCCCGGTAATGCCGCCCGCGTGGGTAATGGTGGTGCGGATATAGTCGATCAGCTGCTCTTCAATCAGCTGCTTACAATCCCAGATGCTGTTGAACACTTCGCCTACCGCAATCGGCGTGACGGTGTGCTGGCGAATCAGACGGAAGCATTCCTGATTCTCAGCAGGCGTCGGATCTTCCATCCAGAACAGACGATAATCTTCCACGCTTTTGCCGAAACGTGCCGCTTCAATCGGCGTCAGGCGATGGTGCATGTCATGCAGCAGATGCTCATCGAAACCAAACTTGTCGCGGATCGCCTCAAACAACGTTGGCGTGAAATCGAGGTATTTCTCGGTTGACCAGAGCTGCTCTTCCGGCCAGTTACCTTTGGTCGCAGGTTCATAGGCCAGGCCTTTACCTTTTGCCATGCCGTAGGTGGTTTTCATGCCCGGCACGCCGCACTGCGCACGGATCGCTTTGAACCCCAGCTCTTTGTGCTTCGCATAGTCATCCATCACTTCATCGATGGAGTGGCCGGTGGTGTGGCAATAAACCATCACGCCGGTGCGTGAAGCGCCGCCCAGCAGCTGGTAGAGCGGCATGTTGGCGGCTTTACCTTTGATATCCCACAGCGCCATATCGACAGCCGAGATCGCAGACATGGTAACCGGGCCACGACGCCAGTAAGCGCCTTTATAGAAGTATTGCCAGATGTCTTCGATCTGATGCGCATCGCGGCCAATCAGCTGCGGGCAGACGTGATCTTTCAGGTAGGAGGCGACCGGCAGTTCTCGGCCATTCAGCGTGGCATCACCCACGCCGGTCAGCCCCTGATCGGTGGTGATCTTCACGGTGACAAAGTTTCTGCCTGCGCAGGTTACAAATACTTCCGCCTTAACAATTTTCATCCTGTTTGCCTTTCAGTCAGCGTTCAATGATGAAAAAGTACGCGGTTTAATACTACCATACAAGTTAGTCTGGCAGAGTTGTGAAGCCAGTCACAGAGAGTTTTCTGGGGCGAAAGAGGGTAATGAACTGGCGTATTATTTGGCGACAAAAAGGGCGGCGTGGTAGTAAAACGACGGGCGGCCAGCGTGAAAAAGGGGCTTTCGCCCTCTTAAGATTATTGGCAGCGTCTGCCCCAGCTGGCTGTAAGACCCAGCCGACGAAGGGAACACAGTCAGATCGGAAAGTCGCAAAAGCCGCCATCCCTGGCATGCTCGGCCCACGTCGTCCCTGACGCGGGACGCTTTCCTCCTCTGCCCGTGTTCCCTACGCTTTAAGCTAATGCGTTGCTGCTAAATTCGTTCAGCTGTGAGTTTGTCAGAAATCTGAAGGGGCTTTCGCCCCCTGACCCAGACTCAGGAAAGGAGTTCACACTGCGGCGGCAGGCGACAGCTCAGCGCGCCCGCCATCACCTCAATCACGAATTCGCGTCCGGAGAGCGGTTCACCATCCAGGTTAAAGGTCATCTCGTGCGGAGAGCGAATTGTCAGCGACTCCAGCTGCGTGGTGACGATACCGGGATTGTCATCGTCGCCGGTCAGCGAGTGCAGCAGCGTCGGCAGCAGCTCCTGCGCGGTGACAATACTGACGTCAAGCCGGCCATCGTTGATCAGCGCACCAGGGCATAAGCGCTGACCGCCGCCCGCCTGACGCCCGTTACCGATACCGATAACCAGTGCATCACCCTGCCAGGCGAAATCGGGACCGCTGATCTCGCAGGTATCAGGTTTCAGCGTATCCATGCGCATCAGGCCGTGAATAAAGTAGGAGACACCGCCCAGCGCCGATTTCAGCTTTTCCGGTGTTTCTGTGGTGATGCGGGTGCCAAATCCGCCCGTCGCCATATTGATGAAGTAGTGGCTCTGGTTCACTCTGGCCAGATCGATGGCATGCGCTTTGCCCTGAATCGCCAGTCGCAATGCCGGTTCCATCTCTTCCGGAATACCGACGCTGGTGGCAAAGTCGTTGGCAGTGCCCAGCGGCAGGATGCCCAGCACCGGGCGATGATCGGCATCTGATGCCGCCAGCGCAGTGGCAACCTCATTAATGGTGCCATCGCCGCCACCGGCTACGACGGTCTCCGCCTGCAGCGCAATCGCCTCTCTGACGTACCTGTCGCCATCGCCTTTTTCAAACGTGACACGCACCGCAATGTCGAAGCCTTCTTCACGCAGGGTGGTAATGGCTTCGCGCAGATCATCATTACCCGCGCCTTTCCCATTCAGGATGAGCAGCGTAAGCGGTTTATTGTCCATTTTGCGTTCCTTGAAGATCTACAGAGTAAGAAAAGAATGTATAGCACAGCTGCCAGCAGTAAATTATTGGCGAAAGAGAGAGAAAAGAAAACCCGCACGGGGGAGCCGGGCGGGTAAATGAGGTGGTTCCTGGTAAATCTGCCGTTTGTTGTTACTCGTTAGCAGCAGGCGGGACTATAAAGCAGTGCTGCGCAGGGGTCTGTGATCCTGTTCTGATTTCCTCAAATTGTTTCCGTTAGTAAACGATTATGAGGATCACGGGTATCTTCGCCGTGATCAAAATTGCGCAACAGCAGCGCAAAACGCAGATCGATCTCTTCCGGCACACGCAGCCAGACGCGATGGCCATCGCCGGGTGCAACCTCAGTGGGTTCGCCACGCGCATTCTGCAGGGCATCCAGCTGGCCATTCAGGTTGCCTTCGGGCGTCATGATCTCCACGCTATCGTGCAGCATAAACTTGTTCTTCACAGCCACTTCCGCCCATTCGCCCCGACGCTCGCCGGTAAATTCACCGACAAACTGCTGGCGATCCGAGACCGAAAAGCCCTGCTGATAATTCTGGTAGCTGTCGTGAGTATGACGGCGCAGGAAGCCTTCGGTATAACCACGATGCGCCAGGCCTTCCAGCGTTAACAGCAGTGAGGGGTCAAACGGCTTACCGGCCGCGGCATCGTCAATCGCCCGGCGATAAACCTGAGCGGTGCGGGCGCAGTAGTAGTAGGACTTGGTGCGTCCCTCAATTTTCAGCGAATGTACGCCCATCTCGCTGAGCCGCTCCACGTGTGCCACTGCGCGCAGATCCCGCGAGTTCATGATGTAGGTGCCGTGTTCATCTTCGAACGCGCTCATCACCTCGCCGGGTTTCATCTTCTCTTCCAGCAGAAATACCTTGTCGGTGGGCTGACCGATGCCCAGCGTGGGCGTCACATCCTGTACCGGGATGGGCTCATGAATGCCGACAATATTTCCCACTTCATCCTGCTGGCCTTCCGCCACTTTATACTCCCAGCGGCAGGCGTTGGTGCAGGTGCCCTGATTCGGATCGCGTTTGTTCATATAGCCCGACAGCAGACAGCGACCGGAATAGGCCATACAGAGTGCACCATGAACAAACACTTCCAGCTCCATCTCCGGCACCTGCTGGCGGATCTCAGCGATCTCCTCCAGTGACAGCTCGCGTGACAGAATCACCCGGCTCAGCCCCATCTGCTGCCAGAATTTTACCGTGGCCCAGTTAACCGCATTGGCCTGCACTGACAGGTGAATCGGCATTGACGGGAACGCGTCGCGCACCAGCATGATCAGGCCGGGATCGGACATGATCAGTGCGTCAGGCTGCATCGCCACCACCGGCGTTAAGTCACGAATAAAGGTTTTCAGCTTGGCGTTGTGCGGCGCAATGTTTACCACCACGTAGAATTTTTTGCCCAGCGCATGCGCTTCGTTGATGCCCAGCGCGAGGTTCTCGTGGGTAAATTCGTTGTTGCGCACTCGCAGGCTGTAGCGTGGCTGGCCGGCATAGACAGCATCGGCGCCATAAGCAAAGGCATAACGCATGTTTTTCAGCGTGCCGGCGGGGGAAAGCAGTTCGGGTTTCATGATGTTCTCACTGATGTCAGGTCAGTATGCCGCCTTAAGCGGCAGGTGCAGGGCCGTTAAGAGCCTATCCCATTCGGCTATTTTATTTGTCAGTCTGAACCTGGGCAGTGCTCACAATCCTCACGTACTACGTGTACGCTCCGGTTGTTCCGCGCTGTCCGTGTCCAGACTGCCTGCAACAATTACGCCTACTAGGATAAGCTCTAAGCCCTGCAAAAGGTGCGGAATTGTAGGCAGTGAGAAAAGGGAAGTAAATTGATCGGGATCAAACTAGATCAAATGACAGGCGTCGGCTTCCCAGCGATAGCCCATGCCGTAGACCGCACGGATAAAGGGTTGCTCGCTGTCAAGATTCTCCAGCTTGCGCCGCAGATTCTTGATATGGCTGTCGATGGTGCGATCCGTGACCACGCGATAGTCATCATAGAGATGGTTGAGCAGCTGTTCGCGTGAAAAAACCTTGCCCGGCTCCAGCGACAGGGTTTTCAGCAGCCGGAACTCCGCCGGGGTAAGATCTAGCGGCTTTTCGCGCCAGCTGGCGAAGAAGCGGCTCTCATCAACCCGCAGTAACGAGGCGCTCTGCGGCTCTTCCGCTGAACGTTTTACCCGGCGCAGAATCGTTTTAACCCGCGCCACCACTTCACGTGGGCTGAAGGGTTTGCAGATGTAGTCATCCGCGCCCAGCTCCAGCCCCAGCAACCGATCAATCTCTTCGGTGCGGGCGGTGACCATAATAATCGGCAGTTCGGAATGACGACGGATTTCGCGACACAGCGTTAAGCCGTCGGTGCCCGGCAGCATCAAATCCAGCAGCATCAGGTCGGGTGGCGTCTGGCGCACATACTCCAGCACCGCATTGCCGTCGGCTATGTGATGGGTACGGTAGTTCGAGGCGTGCAGATAATCGATCATCAGCTGCGCCAGTTTCGGCTCATCTTCGACCACCAGAATCAGCGGGTCGTGGTTTTCCTGGCTCATAAGCGTCTACACAGGGGGAACATAGCGCAAGTGTAGCGCGATTTTCAATCCACCTAAATCAGAGTGCGCCGCATGAATATCGCCGCCGTGCGCATCTGCGATATTTTTACAGATGGCCAGGCCCAGGCCCGAACCGCCGCTGGCGCGATTGCGCGAGCCTTCGGTGCGGAAAAAGCGCTCAAAAATCTGCACCTGATGTTCTCTGTCTACGCCCGGTGCGCTGTCATCAAACTCAATGTGCCAGTGGGGGGCTTCATACTTCAGCGTCACTTCAACCCGTCCACCGCTGTCGGTGTAACGCAGGCTGTTTTCCAGCAGGTTAGTGAACAACTGCATCAGGCGATCGGGATCGCCGAAGAAAGGGGCATTGTCGGGCAGATTCAGCTTCAGCGTCAGGCTGTGCGCGCGATAACGTTCGGCAAAGCTGCCAGCGGTCACTTCCAGCAGCTGCACCAGATCGGTCGCCTGCTTGCGGTAGGCAAGGGCACCCACGTCCGACAGCGACAGCTGATGCAGGTCTTCTACCAGCTTGGTCAGCACCACGACTTCACTCTGCAGTGAGGCGATTGCGTCTGGCGTCAGTTTGCGTACGCCATCCTGCATCGCTTCCAATTCACCGCGGAGGATCGCCAGCGGCGTGCGCAGCTCATGGGAGATATCGGCCATAAAGGCGCGGCGCATGCTTTCGTTTTTCTCCAGCGAGCTGGCCAGCAGGTTAAAGTCACCGGCCAGCTGGCCCAGCTCATCCCGGCTGCTGACCTCAACGCGGGTGGCAAAATTGCCGGCCGCCAGATGATGCGTGCCATCGACCAGCCGCTTAACCGGCGCCAGCAGGCCCCGCGCCATCAGCCAGGTCGCCAGCGCCGCCAGCAGCGTTGACAGCCCCACGATAATCCAGCTGGTGCGCCGCTGCTGTTGATCAAAGTTAATATCGGTACTGCGCGTCAGCCGCTCCGGTGGCGAGCCGATCACCCAGCCAACCACCTTACCGGTACTGGTCGTGATATTGCGTCTTGTACCTTCCGGGGGCACCGGCCCCGGCGGTCCGACCATCACTTTATATTTCTGATCGAGGACCCAGAACTGGGTGCGCCAGCCGTGTGGCGGCAGCTGACTGCTGCTGTCAGGATTCTGCTCCAGCGAACGCAGCATGGTGAAGATCAGCCGATCGTTGTGGCGCAGAAAATCCCAGTTACCGTGTTGCTCATACTGATCGGCCAGCGCATCGCTGAGCAGATTCAGGCGCTGCTGATTACCGCGCTTGATGTAGTCGACAAAGCCATGTTCGAAACTGAGGCGAACACCCCAGTGCATGGTGATCAGCACCAGCATGCAGGTGGCGAAAATCGCCATAAACAGTTTGGCCCCGATGCCCAGGCGCAGGTTAACTCTCATTTTTTTCTCCGGCGTCGCAGATCAACGTTGGTACTCACCTGTGGCGGGACGCGCCAGAACACCAGCGCGGGCAGGATGATAATCAGCGACATGCAAAGGTAGGTATAAATAAACATCTGGTGCTCCGCTACGCTGTTTGCTGCGCTCTCCTGGGCAAACGCCCCCAGCAGCAGCCCGGCCACGGTGACGCCAATACTCATCGACAGCTGCATAATCATCGACAGCAGACTGTTGCCGCTGGAGGCCAGCTCATCCGGCAACTCCTTCAGCGTCAGGGTATTCATCGAAGAGAAGCGAATGGCGTTGACCATGCCCTGCAGAAACAGCACCAGCGGCAGCAGCCAGACCCAGCCCATGAGCGCCACCACTGGGAACAGCAGGACCACCAGCGCCAGCGCTATGGTCGATATCACCAGCACATTACGGTAGCCATAGAGATTGACGATGCGCACCACAATGCGCTTCATTCCCATATTGCCCAGCACCATCGGAATCATCATCAGACCGGCGTGAAACGGGCTGTAGCCCATGCCGAGCTGCAGAAAGATTGGCGTCATAAAGGGCAGCATGCCGCTGCCGATGCGGCCGGTAAAACTGCCGAGCAGGCCAATAGAGTAAACGCGATTATCAAACAGCTTCAGGCTGAACAGCGCGTTATCATTGCCGCGCGCATGCATCAGGTAAAACAGCAGAGAGAACATGCCAGTGAGGATCATGGCACCCAGCAGCAATGGCGAACCGCCGCTGCTGCGCTGACCATCCAGCGCCAGTGTCAGAGTAGCCATCCCGGCGGCCAGCAGGATAAAACCACCGAAATCAAAGCGGCGTGTCTGCATGCGGTAGTTGGGCATCAGCATCAGGGTGGCGATAGCGCCAGCAATGCCGACCGGGATATTAATCAGAAAGATCCAGTGCCAGCTAGCGTACTCCACCAGCACACCGCCCAGCGCCGGACCCAGCAACGGACCAATCTGGCCGGGCAGGGTCACAAAAGTCATGGCCGACATGTACTGTTCGCGCGGCACGATCTTCATTACCGTCAGACGGCCCACCGGCACCATCATGGCTCCGCCAATCCCCTGAACCACGCGCGACAGCACCAGCTGATCCAGCGTGCCGGAGATGGCGCACAGCAGCGAACCCAGGCTGAACAGCACAATCGCACAGAAGAAGATGTTGCGCACGCCAAAGCGATCCGCCAGCCAGCCGCAGACCGGCAGCATCACGGCCACCGTCAGCACGTAATAGACGATCACCGAGTGCATGTGCAGCGGGCTGACGCCCAGGTCGTGTGCCATCGACGGGATCGCGGTATTGACGATGGTGGTATCCAGCGTCTGCATAAAGAAACCGATGGCAACAATCCACAGTTGCCAGCGGACGTTAGTGCTTTGCGAAGTCATCAATCCCCCCGATCAAGGCGTCACATCCGCCGTCCGTCGCAGCCAGACCCATTACGGCTGCTGTGCGGCGGCCAGCGGGCGTTTTCTGCGCCGCAGCTTATCCATCATTAAATAGACAACCGGCGTGGTGTAGAGCGTCAGCAACTGACTCATCACCAGGCCGCCCGCGATGGTAATCCCCAGCGGCTGGCGCAGTTCAGCACCGTCGCCGCTGCTCAGCACCAGCGGCAGCGCGCCAAACAGCGCTGCCAGCGTGGTCATCATAATCGGCCGGAAGCGCAACAGGCAGGCCTGGAATATCGCCTCCCGCGCGCTGAGCTGGCCGTTGCGCTCGGCCTCCAGCGCAAAGTCGACCATCATGATGGCGTTCTTTTTCACGATACCGATCAGCAGCAGAATCCCGATTAGCGCGATCAGGCTGAAGGGCGTATCAAACAGTTCCAGCGCCAGCAGCGCCCCCACACCCGCCGAGGGCAGGGTTGAGAGAATGGTCAGCGGATGCACATAGCTCTCATAGAGGATACCCAGCACGATATAGACCGCCGCTATCGCCGCCAGCATCAGCCAGAGCTGACTGCTCTGCGACTGCTGAAATACCTGCGCGGTTCCGGCAAAGCTGCCACGCACGCTGGATGGTACGCCGATCGCCGTCATGGTGCGTTCAATCGCCTCCGACGCCTGTGACAGCGACACACCCTCTGGCAGGTTGAATGAGATGGTCGATGCCGCCGACAGCCCTTCATGATTGACCGACAGCGGCGCATTCGCTGGCTGCCAGTGGGCGAACCACGACAGCGGTATCGCTTTGCCTTCGCTGTTAATTACGAACATCTGTGACAGGGCGCTGATATCCTGGGTGTAGCGTGGATCGACCTCCATCACCACTTTGTACTGGTTAAGCGGCTGATAGATGGTAGAGATCTGACGCTGACCAAAGGCGTTATTCAGCAGGGCATTAGCCTGAGAGACGTCGATACCGAGCCGCGCCATGCTTTCGCGGTCATAGGTCAGCGCCATCTCGCTGCCTTTATCCTGCTGATCGGAGTTCACGTCCGCCAGCTGCGGCAGGGCAGAGAACGCCTCGCGGATTTTCGGTTCCCACGTTCGCAGGGCGGCGAGATCGTCCGACAGCAGTGAATACTGATAACCGGCATTCGACTCCCGGCCACCGACCCGCAGATCCTGCACCGCATTCAGGTAGAGGCTGGCACCCGGCTCTTTTGCCAGCTTTGCGCGCAGCCGCGCGATGATCTCCACGGCGCTCTCTTTGCGCTCTGACAGCGGTTTCAGGGAGATAAACATTGAGCCGCTGTTGGTACGCATGCCACCGGTAAAGCCCACTACGCTGTCAACAGCGGGATCGGCGCCGACAATCTCCATAAAATCCTGCAGCTTATTGCGCATTGCCTGAAACGAAATGCTCTGGTCAGCAGAGATAAAGCCGGAGAGTCGCCCGGTATCCTGTTCCGGCATAAAAGTTTTCGGAATATGAACAAACAGCCAGCCGGTCAGAAAGATGGTGGCGAAAAACAGCAGCATGACCCAGCGAGCATGGTTCAGCACCACGTTAAGCGAACGACCATACCCCTGCTGGATCGCCATCAGCAGCCGACCCGCGCCGCGCCGGCGGGGCTGGCTGCGTGGCCCATGCGGCTTCAGCAGATACGCGCACATCATCGGTGTCAGGGTGATGGAGATAAACAGCGAGATAACAATCGACACCGACAGCGTAATGGCAAACTCAGAGAAGAAACGGCCAATCAGCCCGCCGATCATCAGCAGCGGCAGGAACACGGCAACCAGCGACAGGCTCATCGACAGCACGGTAAAGCCGACTTCCCGTACCCCTTTCAGCGCGGCGGCCAGCGGTTTCATGCCTGCTTCGACGTGGCGGGCAATGTTCTCCAGCACCACGATCGCATCATCCACCACAAAGCCGGTGGCGATGGTCAGCGCCATCAGCGAGAGGTTATTCAGGCTGAAGCCGCACAGGTACATCGCGGCAAAGGTGCCGATCAGCGAAACCGGCACGGCGACGGCGGGGATCAGCGTGGCACGACCGGAGCGCAGGAAAACAAACACCACCAGAATCACCAGCGCCACGGCGATTAACAGAGACTGCTCCACTTCATGCAGCGAGGCGCGAATGGTGGGCGACCGATCCTGAGCAATCTGTAGATCGATGGCGGCGGGGATCACCTCATGCAGCAGGGGCATTTCGGCGCGGATCCGGTCCACCGTATCAATGACGTTGGCTTCAGGCGTTTTGCGGATCAGCAGCAGCACCGCCGGTTTACCGCGCGACATTCCGGCGTTACGTACGTCCTGCACCGAATCCTCAACGGTCGCCACATCTGACAGCTTCACCGCTGCGCCGTTGTTGTAGTGCACCACCAGCGGCTGATACTCACGGGCAGTCTGCAGCGCGTCATTGGTACGCAACTGCCAGCGCTGCTGCGCGTCGTCCAGTGCGCCCTGCGGCCGACGCTGGTTGGCGTTTGAGATCGCGGTGCGCACCGCATCCAGCGACACGCCCTGATTAAACAGCGCCTGCGGATTGAGCGCCACACGCACCGCAGGCAACGAACTGCCGCCCACGGTGACGTCGCCCACGCCCTCGATCTGTGACAGTTTTTGTGCCAACTGGGTCGAGGCGTAATCATAGAGCTGACCGGGATTGTAGGTATCCGAGGTCAGCGTCATGATCATAATCGGCGCATCGGAAGGGTTCACTTTGCGATAAGTGGGACGCGACGGCATGCCGGTGGGCAGCAGGCTTTGCGCCGCGTTGATCGCGGCCTGCACATCGCGCGCCGCGCCGTTAATGTCGCGATCAAAATCGAACACCAGAATGATGCGGGTGCTGCCCAGCGAACTGGTTGAGGTCATTTCACTGACGCCCGCGATGCGTCCCAGCGAGCGCTCCAGCGGCGTGGCCACCGACGACGCCATAATCTCCGGCGACGCGCCCGGTAGTGACGCCGAGATGACGATCACCGGGAAATCGACCTGCGGCAGCGGCGCCACTGGCAGCAGCCGGAAACCCAGCATGCCCGCCAGGGCGATGGCCAGCGTCAGCAGGGTCGTCGCGACGGGCCGGTTGATGAACAGGGCAAAGAACTTCACTCTGCGGCCTCCGTGCGGCCAAAGCGGCGACGGGTGGCGTGCGCCAGCCGATCAAACAGCAGGTAGATCACCGGTGTGGTGAACAGCGTCAGCACCTGACTCAGAATCAGTCCGCCGACCATGGCAATGCCCAGCGGATGACGCAGTTCGGCCCCGACGCCGGTGCTGAGCATCAGTGGCAACGCGCCGAGCAGGGCCGCCAGCGTGGTCATCAGAATCGGGCGGAAGCGCAGCAGGCAGGCCTGATAGATCGCATCATAAGGCTTCATACCCTGTTCACGCTCCGCCGCCAACGCAAAGTCGATCATCATGATAGCGTTCTTTTTCACGATGCCGATGAGTAGGATGATGCCGATAATCGCCACGATATCCAGCTCATTGCCGCTGAGCATGAGCGCCAGCAGCGCGCCGACGCCCGCGGTGGGCAGCGTCGAGAGAATGGTGATCGGGTGAATAAAGCTCTCATAGAGCACGCCCAGCACGATGTACATCGCCACAATGGCCGCCACAATCAGCCAGACCGTGCTGCTGAGCGCCGCCTCAAACGCCAGCGTGCTGCCCTGGAACTGGGTCATCAGCTCGGCAGGCATGCCAAGCTGCGCTTCCGCCTGGGAAACGGCTTTTACCGCATCTTCCAGCGAATAGCCGTCAGCCACGTTGAACGAGAAGGTCGCCGACGGGAACTGGTCGAGATGGTTAATGCTCAGTGGCGTGTGGCGCTGCTCGATGCGGGCAATGGCGCTCAGCGGCACGCTGCCGCTGCCGCTGCTGTTCAGGCGAATCGCATCCAGACTCGCCAGCCCCGGCGTGGCGTTATTATCCTGCTCCAGCACCACACGATACTGATTCGCCTGGGTATAGATGGTGGAGATCAGCCGCTGACCAAAGGCGTTATACAGCGCGTTATCGACGTCCGCCATGCTGATGCCGAGGCGGCTGGCACTGTCGCGGTCCACGTTGACATAAGCTTCCAGTCCCTGATCCTGCCAGTCACTGCTGACATCGCGCAGCTGTGGCAGGGTGCTGAGTCGGGTCAGCAGGGCCGGAACCCAGGTGCTGAGCGACGACAGTGAACCCGATTGCAGTGTAAACTGGTACGGTGTGCGGCTCGCCTGGGTATCAATGGTGAGATCCTGCACCGCCTGCAGCCACAGCTGCACGCCTGGCACCGCACTGACCTGCTGTTGCAGGCGCTGCTGTATAGCAGGAATCCGGTCGTCGCGCTGATCCAGCGGCTTGAGGTTGATCTGCAGCCGCGCGCTGTTCAGCGAAGCATTGGTGCCATCCACGCCGACAAACGAGGTCATGCTCTCAACCGCCGGATCTTTCATAATGATGGAGGCAACATCGCGGGTGCGCTGCGCCATACTGGCGTAGGAGACCGACTGCGGGGCCTGCAGCGTACCCTGAATAATGCTGTTGTCCTGCTGCGGGAAAAAGCCTTTCGGGATCACCATCCACAGCAGCAGCGTCAGGACCAGCGTGCCCAGCGCCACCGACAGCGTCAGCCAGGGGTGATTCAGCACCCGGCTCAGGCCACGACCGTAGGTGGCGACGATACGATCAAACATCGCTTCACTGGCCCGCGAAAAGCGGTTCTGTTTGCGCAGCGACTCTGCGCTCAGCATCCTGGCGCACATCATCGGCGTCAGGGTCAGTGACACCACCGCTGAAATCAGAATCGCTACCGCCAGCGTGACGGCAAATTCCCGGAACAGGCGGCCAATCACGTCGCCCATAAACAGCAGCGGGATCAGCACCGCAATCAGCGAGAAGGTCAGGGAGATGATGGTGAAGCCAATTTCTCCGGCCCCTTTCAGCGCGGCGGTCAGCGGCTTTTCCCCTTTCTCGATATAGCGTGAGATGTTCTCAATCACCACGATGGCATCATCGACCACGAAGCCGGTGGCGATGGTCAGCGCCATCAGCGTCAGGTTATTGATGGAAAAGCCGAGGAAGTACATCGCCGCAAAGGTGCCAATCAGCGAAAGCGGGACCGCCACCGCCGGGATCAGCGTGGCGGGCACGTTGCGCAGAAACAGATAGATGATCATCACGACCAGCGCCATCGCCAGCATCAGCTCAAACTGCGTGTCGTTCACTGAAGCGCGAATATTGGTGGTGCGGTCGGTGAGCAGTTTAACGTCTACCGACTTTGGCAGGGCGGCGGTCAGGGCGGGCAGCATGGCACGGATATTATCCGCCGTGGCGATGATATTGGCGCCAGGCTGACGCTGAACGTTGAGCACAATCGCCGCATCGCGGTTGGCCCAGGCTCCGAGCCAGCTGTTTTCGGCTCCCTGTTCGATGGTCGCGACATCACCCAGACGTACCGGCGCACCATTTTTATAGCTGATGATCAACTGGCGATAATCTTCCGCCGATTTCATCTGGTCATTGGCTGACAGGGTGACGGAGCGGGTCGGGCCATCCAGGCTGCCTTTGGCAGAATTGACGTTGGCATTGCTGATGGCAGTCCGCACCGTTTCGCTGGTCAGACCCAGCGCCGCCAGCGCCTGCGCATTCATCTTCACCCGCACCGCCGGACGCTGGCCACCCGAAAGCGTCACCAGCCCGACGCCGCTGACCTGAGAGATTTTCTGTGCGACACGCGTTTCCACCATGTCCTGCACCTGCGTCAGCGGCATGCTGCGCGTGGTAACGGCCAGCGTCATGATCGGTGGATCGGCAGGATTCACTTTGCTGTAGACCGGCGGATTAGGCAGGTCGTTGGGCAGCAGGTTGGTCGCTGAGTTGATGGCCGCCTGCACCTCCTGCTCGGCCACATCCAGCGGCAGCGTCAGCTGGAACTGCAGCGTTACGACCGAGGCACCGCCGGAGCTTTGCGACGCCATCTGTTTCAGCCCAGACATCTGACCAAACTGGCGCTCAAGCGGGGCGGTGATAGAGGAGGTGACCACATCCGGGCTGGCACCCGGATAGAGCGTGACGACCTGGATGGTCGGATAGTCGACTTCGGGCAGCGCCGAGACCGGCAGGAAGCGGTAGCCCAGTATCCCGGCCAGCAAAATCGCAATCATCAACAGCGTGGTGGCGACCGGGCGCAGAATAAACTGGCGTGACGGCCCGCCACTGTGATCGGGAGGCATGACCTGCATTACTCACGCTCTCCTTTTGACGGCAGGGTCGCGCGGGTAGCGCGCGGAGCATTGCTCTGCGGCGCGACCACCTCAACTTTCGCGCCTTCGGTCAGGCGATCCAGCCCGTCTGTCACCACGCGTTCACCCGCCTCCAGACCGGCGCTGATCACGACTTTTTCACTATCCTGCAGGCCGGCCATCACACTTTTCTTGCTGACCTTGTTGTCACTGTTCACCACCCAGACAAAGTGGCCCTCATTGCCCATCTGTAATGCGGCAGGCGGAATGACCACTGCATCCTGCAGGGTGTTGACCTTCAGTCGCACATTGACGAACTGGTTAGGGAACAGCGTGTCGTCCTGATTATCAAAACGCGCTTTGATTTTGATGGTGCCGGTAGTGACATCAATCTGGTTGTCGAGGCTCAGCAGTTTGCCGCTGGCGATCAGATTCTGATTACTGCGATCCCAGGCCTCCACCAGCAACGGCTGGCCGCTTTTCTGCGCCTGCAGAATCGAACTGATGCTGTTTTCTGCCAGGGTAAAAACCACATCAATCGGGTGCGTCTGGGTGATCACCACGATACCGGTGGTGTCGCCGCTGGTGACATAGTTGCCAACATCCACCTGTTTCAGCCCGACCCGGCCAGCAATCGGCGCGGTGATCCGGCTGTAGGTCAGATTAAGCTGTGCACTGGCAACGCCGCCCTCATCTGCTTTCAGGGTGCCGAGCGTTTCACTCACCAGTGAGCGCTGAGTGTCCAGCTCCTGTTGCGACACCAGCGAGGTTTTTGCCAGCTTCTCGAAGCGTGCCAGGTCGCGACGGGCGTTAGCCAGCGTCGCCTGATCTTTCGCCAGCTGGCCCTGAGCCTGGGTTAACGCCACCTGATAAGGCCGCGGGTCGACTTCTGCCAGCAGATCGCCTGCGTTAACCTGCTGGCCTTCGGTGAAGTGGATCGCCAGCAGGTCGCCATTGACCCGACTGCGCACCGTGGCCGTGTTAGCGGCGGTCACCGTTCCCAGTCCGCTGAGGAATTGCGGCACGCTCTGGCGGGTGGCGGTTGCCGCCTGAACCGGTGCGAGGGGACGACGCGCGCCATCACCCCCGCCTTTGCCGCCACGTGGCGCTGGCGAATCCGTCTGGCTGCTGCTCTGCGGCTGGGCATTGCGCTGCCAGGCATAGTAGCCGCCAGCGGCCACGGCTATCAGGGCCAGCACGATCAGGGTTTTCTTCATAACAGGATGTCGGGTGCTCATGATTGTTGATGCTCTCCAGCAGTGACGTAGTCCCAGGCGCAGGCATGAATGGGTAGCCTGCAAACGAAAGATTGTAGTCGCCTCTGACGGGCAGAAGTTGAAGGAAATAAGGATATCTGTCAGGGCGGGGTAATTATGCCTGTTCCTGCATTAATCGCAGCACAATCGTCATAAAGGCGTGAAATGACTTTGCTATGCTAAAAAACAGACCGTTTGTCAGGCAAATCAGGAGCAGATAATGAGTCAGAATCAAACCCGGCAGTTGGGTGACAGTGGTATTACGGTGCCGTTACTGACGTTTGGCGGCAACGTGTTTGGCTGGACAGTGGATCAAACCACCTCCTTTTCTCTGCTGGATGCGCTGGTGGATCGAGGCCTGTGGTTTATCGACACCGCCGATGTCTATTCCCGCTGGGCACCCGGTAACAAGGGCGGTGAGTCGGAAACGATTATTGGTGAGTGGCTGAAAAAAAGCGGCAAGCGCGATCGGATCGTGCTGGCAACTAAAGTCGGTATGGAACTGTCGCCGGAAAAAACCGGGCTGAAGCCGCAATATATCCGTCAGGCGGTCGAAGATTCACTGCGCCGGTTACAGACTGACTACATCGACCTCTATCAGGCGCACCGTGACGATCAGGATACGCCGCTGGCGGACACGCTGAGCACCTTTGACAGTCTGATTCGCGAGGGGAAAGTCCGGGCTATTGGCGCCTCGAACTACAGCGCGGCGCGGCTTGAGGAGGCATTGCAGATCAGTGAAACGGAGGGGCTGGCGCGTTATGAAACCCTGCAACCGGAATACAACCTTTATGACCGACAGTCCTATGAGTCGGAACTGGAGCCGGTGGTCAGGGCGCACGGTTTAGGTGTGATCAACTACTACTCACTCGCCAGCGGTTTTCTCAGTGGCAAATATCGTGATGCAGCGGATGCCAGTAAAAGCGCGCGGGGTCGGGGCGTGGTAGACAAATACCTCAACCCGCGCGGTTTGCAGATCCTTGACGCGCTGGATGCGATCAGCGATGCGCATCAGGTGACACCGACGCAGGTGGCGCTGGCCTGGCAGATTGCCCGGCCCGGTATCACCGCACCGATTGTCAGTGCTACCTCACTTAAACAGCTCGACGATCTGACTGGCGCGACGCAGCTCACGCTGACCCCGGAACAGATTGATCAACTGGACCAGGCCAGCCGCTAATCACAGGGGCGCTAGCGCCCCTTTTTACTTTGTGCCTGTTAAAAAGTGCGCACCCTGCCCGAAGAATAACCAATCAGCGATCCCGATCACAAATGCGTTAATAAACTGATGTTTCAGGAAATTATGCGCACGTATTTACAATAAATGAAGATTAGTCAGCATTATCCTCTGCCCGTCACTTTCCGTAACTTACATAAGAATAAGCAAGATGAAAAACAGACTCGCAGAACAGCGTTTTCCACTGCGCCGTGTGGCAACCGGCACCCTGATCATGGCCATGTTTTCCGCACAGGCCATCGCCGCTGATGCTTTCAGCCCGGACTCTGAATGGATGTTTGGGGACTGGGGGGGTTACCGAACGCAGTTGCAGGACGACGGCATCAAGTTTGACGTCAACTACACCATGGAAAGCGCCGCTAACTTAGGCGGCGGAGCCGATACCAATACCACCATGCGCTACAGCGATCAGTGGACGTTCGGCACCAATTTCGATTTGCAGAAGCTGCTGGACTGGCAGGATGCCGAGTTTCAGATGACCGTCACCAGCCGTAACGGGCAGAATCTTTCCGATCAGGTCGCCGATCAACGCACCGGTATGCTCTCCTCGGTGCAGGAAGTTTATGGTCGCGGTCAGACCTGGCGTCTGACGCAGTTCTGGTTGCGCAAAGGCCTGTTTAACGATGTGGTCGATATCAAAGCCGGACGGGTAACGGTGGGTGAAGATTTCGACAACTTCGATGGCAATCTTTTCCAGAACCTGGCGCTGGGCAGCGGACAGGCGGGTAACTGGCGTGGCGATCGCTGGTTCAACTGGCCGGTGTCGCAGTGGGGCGGCCGGGTGAAGTTTAATATCACGCCGGATGTCTTCTTCCAGGTCGGTTTCTATAATCAGAACCGCGCTAACTACGATCGCGGCGATGGTTTCCGTCTGGATACCAGCAACTCCGAGGGGAATCTGGTGCCGGTGGAACTGGGCTGGAAACCGACGTTCGGGCCGGAGAAATTACCGGGTAACTATCGCATCGGTTATTACTATTCGTCAGTGGATGGCGATGTCTATGGCAGCTGGCGCAACGGCGGCTATCAGGATCAGGCCCATTCCTACGGCGGCTATCTGTTATTGCAGCAACAGCTGACCGCGCAGGATGGCGATGTGAACCGCGGTCTGGGCGTGCGTGTTCAGGCGGTGATGAACGATCATAAGACCTCGAAGACCGATAACTATCAGTCTATCGCCTTTACCTGGACAGGGCCGTTCGATGCCCGTCCGCAGGATGAGATTGGTGTGGGCGCGTCGCGTATTCATGTGAACAGCGACTATACCCGCTCATTGCGTCAGCAGAATCAGGCCAATGGCGAGAGCCGCTTTGACAGCCCGACTTATCTGCCGATTCAGGAAGGTTCAGAGTACAACTATGAGGTTTACTACAACGCCAAAGTGACGAACTGGATGTCACTGCGACCTAACCTGCAGTATGTGGTGGCACCGGGTGCGGTGAGCGAAGTGAAGGATGCGTTTATCGGCGGTATCAGCGCCAATATTGCCTTCTGATAGCGGGCTAAAACGGCATCCTTAAAACCATGGCGGGGAGCTCGTGCACAGGCTCAGGGAGCATACGCCTTCCGCAAAGACGCAAAAGACGCCATCCCTGGCAGGCTCAGCGCGGGCCATCCGTGGCCCGCGCTGCTTTGCTACAGGCGTATGCTCCCATCGCTTTAAGATTCTGAGCTGTCTTTATGGAAAAGCGAGGAGCCGTTTTTACATCGATGCGCCGCATTAGCGGAACATCACTTCCGCCCAGCGGGCCAGGCCTGCGGTAACGGAGGCGAAATCATCGCCGCCCGCAATCGGCGTATCCGGCAGCGTCTGCTGCAGCGCTGCGCGCAGCAGTGGTGAACGCGCACTGCCGCCGGTCAGATAAATCACATCAGGCTTGATCTGGCTGGTGGCCAGCGCGAGCTGCACCTGTTCCAGGATTTTCTCCAGCGGCTGACTGATAGCGTCCTGCAGCTGACCCACCCCAATCTCTGTCTCTAATGCCGCGGCAATAAAGTCGAGTGAAGCGGTATGCGCCGGGCTGGCTGACAGCGCAATTTTGCTCTCTTCTGCCGCGCGCACCAGCCGGTAACTGAGTTTCTGCTGCCACACTTTCAGCAGGCGAGCCACGACGTCACCCTGTTCAGCATCCCGCACCAGATCCCGCAGCCACTTACCGCAGGCCGGACTGTAAAAGTCACTCTGCGCCGGAACATCATTGATGGCGATGGCGTTCCACCACGGCAGGGCAGGCAACGCGGTGCCTTTCAGGGTATTACCGCCCAGACCCAGCAATGGCATCAGGGTCTTAAACGTCAGCATAATATCCAGGTCGTTCCCGCCAACGCGGCAACCGCTGTGACCCAGCAGGCTTTCACGGCGGTCCGCCTTATCACGCCATTTTGGCCCCATCAGCAGCATTGAGCAGTCGGTCGTACCGCCGCCGATATCCACCACCAGAACCGTCGTTTCCTGCTTCAGCGTCGCTTCGAAATCGAGTCCGGCGGCGACCGGTTCAAACTGAAACTCCACGTCACGGAAACCGGCGCGGTGAGCGGCGCGCAGCAGAATGCCTTCTGCCTGCTGGTTAGACTCTTCGCTGCCTAAGCCCTGAAAGTTGACCGGCCGCCCGATCACCGCCTGATCGATGGCCTGATCAAGCTGGCTTTCACCCTGCTGGCGGATGTGCAGCATCATGGCGCAGACCAGATCTTCAAACAGGGCGATCTGCTGTGGCTTCAGGCCACTGGCACCGAGGAACGATTTGGGGGATTTAACGAACCAGACATCTTCGGGGTCAACCATGTAATGCTGCAGCGCGGTGAGTCCGAACTGCACGCTGTTGGGCTGGACTTCGATATCCTCTTCGCGGTTATAACGCATGGCACGCTGCAGCAGCGCCGTCGTTTCGCTGTCCGGTGTCGCCACCTGATGATGACGATAAAGCCATTCGCTGATCGACTCGCGGGTCGGCGCACAGATCATTGACGGCAGCAGGCGCTGATCATTTTCCAGCGTTAACAGACGTGGCGTCCCATTTTCGCTGACTGCAATAGAGCAGTTAGCCGTGCCGTAATCGAATCCTATGAACATTTTCGCCCCCATGCCGGAAAAAAGGGGGCGACTTTAGCGCAGCTTCAGCAGGGTGGCAAGCAGGCAGCGCGGGAATTAACGGATAGCGAAGATGCGATCTTCAGCCAGAGAACGCAACGGCTGACGCTCGGCCACGGCACTGCCCCAGACGCCATCCACATCAAGGGTCGCCAGCGTGCTGAGTACGGCGGGTACTGAAATCGGACCGGCCAGCACCGAGATATTGCGCTGCGTTGCCTGGCCCTGAATGATGGTCAGCAGCATCTCATCCATCAGATTATTATGAACGTTAGCAACCAGTTCAGGGGCCAGCACCAGATAATCAACCACTTCGTCACTCAGCAGATTGAAGGCATCCAGGTTACGGCCAAAATGCTGCAACACGACACGACAGCCACACTGCCGCAGTTGCATCAGCGCGGCATAGAGCTGATCGCCTTTGCTCAGCACGCTGGCGGCAGGGAAAGCGAAACCACAGCGGCTGTCAGAGAGTCCCTCGGCAACAAAGCGCTGACAGAGTTGCTGCACGAAGACGGCATCGTTCAGTACCTGTGCATTGAATGGCAGGATCACCGGAATGCCTTTGTTATTCAGCCTCTGCACATCGTGACGGAAAAAAGCATCCAGAATATTATTATCCAGCCGGCGACGCAGCGAATCGTCAGGCAGGTTATTGCGCAGCAGGGTTTCATCCACCAGCAGCCCGTCAGCCGTTAACAGCTGCACCTCAAGCAGCCAGATAAAGGCCGCCTGCGGTGTTTTAGGCGGCGCAACGGCCCAGGCCGGCAGTTCGATCTGCAGCGCATCAATCATTACTGCATCCATGCCCTGATGATTACCCGGCAGCGGTAAACGATGCTGTTCGTAGATGACCAGTCGTCCGCGCCCGCTGCGTTTGGCGTTGTAACAGGCGATATCCGCCTGCGAAAGCACGTCGCCGCTCTGGCAGTTATCCGCTGAAATCTGCGTGACGCCCGCGCTCGCACCCACATGATAAAGGCGGCCCAGCCACTGGAACCGGTAATCATTGACCGCGGCGACGATGCGCTGCACCACGTCATGCGCCTGAGCGACTTCGCAATCGGGCATCAGCAGCGCAAACTCGTCGCCGCCCAGCCGGGCCAGGAAATCGCTGCTGCGCAGGTGGTGCTGCATTAAATCGGAGAGCTCACGCAGTAACGCATCGCCTGCGGCATGTCCGGCGCTGTCATTCACCGCTTTAAACTTATCCAGGTCGATAAACACCAGCACATGCTGATGCTGATGTTCAGCCGCATCAAACAGCAGACGTTTAAGCTGAAGCTCGAAACTGGCACGGTTCGGCAGGCGGGTCAGGGTGTCATGCAGCGCGCTATAGCTCAGCCGCTTCATCAGTTTGCGCGACTCACTCACATCCTGAATAACCATTACGGCACCCTGTTCCAGGCCCGCCTCGGAGCGCAGCGGTGTGATGCTGTAGTGAATATCGATATGGCCGCCATCGGGCGTATGCAGCACCAGATCGTCCGCCAGACCGGGGGTGATTTTTTCCGCCGGTAGCTGGCATAACAGCAGATTCTCGACTTCGGGGCCGTTACGCCCCTGAGTGATATGCAGTAGTTCACTCAGCGGCTGACCGGCTGCCTGCTCCTGCGACAGGCCACTCATTTTCTCTGCTACCGGGTTCATAAAGGTGACGCGCATCTCTTTATCGGTGCTGATCACCGCTTCGCCGATGGAATCCAGGGTGATCGCCATGCGCTCTTTCTCCTGAAACAGCGCCTCATTAAGATTGCGTAGCGGCGTGATGTCCTGGCAGATGCCCAGCATGCGCTCAATGCGCCCCTCTTTGCTCAGTTGCCGGTTAGCCTGCGTGCGCACCCAGCGCTGTCCCTGAGCATCGACCACGCGGTACTCCATATGAAAAGCGCTGCGCAGCTCAATCGCCTGCTGCACCGTCAGCGCGGCGTACTCGCGATCGGCGGGATGGAGCAGATGGACCCAGAGGTCATAGCTGGGCGACTCATGCGGCGCAAGGCCAAACAGGGCGTACATGCGCTTGTCCCATAACATCTCGCCGGTCAGCAGGTTCCACTCCCATACGCCGATGCCGCCCGCCTCGTTGGCCAGCGTAATACGCTCCATCAGCCGGCGGTTCACCTGCTCACTCTGCTTCAGCTCTGAGATATCGATAATCTGCGCAATAAAGTAGAGCGGGGCATAGCTACTGTCGCGCACCAGCGAGACCGTCAGCCGCGCCCAGACAATTTCGCCATCTTTACGGAAATAGCGCTTCTCAAAAGTGTAGGTATCGATCTCACCCTCCAGCAACCGGGTCGCATGTTCCAGGTCGAGGCTGAGATCGTCGGGATGGGTAATCTGCTGAAAGGTCAGACGCTTCAGCTCTTCTGCCGGATAGCCCAGAATCTGACAGAGAGATCGATTCACCTGCAGCCAGTTGCCCTGTGGCGCGACGAGTGCCATACCGATGGCGGAATACTCCATGGCGTGACGAAAGCGGGTTTCGCTGTCGGTAATGTGAAGTTTTTCGCGCCGGAACGCGTCCATCACCAGCGACATAATGTGACTGGGGATTAACACCAGCAGAAACGGCAGCCAGCTGGAGACCGGGCCGAGGGCGCTGTTGTTATTGACCACGTTGACCAGATCAAAAGCCAGCAGCATCGAGATAAAACTGGCGTTCAGGAAGAACAGGACAAACGCCTGCAGCTTGGGCAGGCGAACCGCGCACCAGAACAGGATCACCACAATAAAGGTAAAAGGCCACGGCAGGAAACGCAGTGCCAGATAACTGGCACCGAGGGTAAGCACCAGCGTCAGCAGGGATTCGGCCAGCCGCAGATCGCTGAACTGCGCGCGCCGCAGCGGCCAGGGCAGCAGCATCAGCATCGGGCCTAAAACCAGCATCCCGATGATCTCGGAGATGACCCAGGTATAGAAGAAGGGAAACGAGGCATGGCCGCTGACCTGCAGCGTCCAGATCGCCAGCACGCCGCCGAGCAGCGGGGTCATGATGCCGACTGACACCACCATCCTTGCCCAGTCATTCAGCGAATTCAGCGGCGCGCGCCGATCCAGCAGGGCGCGCAGCAGCATACCACCCACGCCGGCCTGAATAAGATTAAGCAGCGCAAATTTAATATTTGAGAGGGCAGGTCCGATGATGATGGCATTCGCCCCCGCGGTGCCCAGCACACAGGCAGTCAGCAGCAGCGGCAGCTGTCTTGACGGGCAGCGGAAAACCACGACGGTCATTAAGGTGGTCGGGAACCAGAGCGGGGAAATCTTCCCACTGACAACGATCAGTTCAAGACAGAACATCGTCAGGACAAACACCACGCAGCTAAGCACCAGGGCCGAGAGCCAGCGGTTTGGCGGGTTATTTTGTGGGGACAGGATCTCTATCGTCATGCGGACTTCCGGCAGGGTGCAGGGCTCCGCAACGGCGAATCAGGCACCAGTCATTCTCTGACTGCATGCTAGCACATTCGGCAAAGAAAAAAGGGGTGAAATCAATATTGCCCGTTATTCGGCGAATTGACGGGCAGGGTAAAATTGATTGCCAGCGTGTTGATTACTGGCGGAAAAGATCGGCGCGGGTATAAGGTTTCTCCAGGCCCGCGAGGCTGGCAGAGAAGCGCTCCAGAAACTGCTGCGTTGTTGCGACGCGACCGTGACTCATCAATACAAACGGCACTAACAGCGCGGCACCTACCTGCGGCCAGCTGAAGCCTTTTAATGAGGTGCGGCGCTGCGAAATGAGAAACGCGGTGCTCAGCGTAAAGCCCAGCAGCAGACCGGTAGCGACCTCACTTTTAGAGTGAGCGTGGATCATCAGGCGTGAGAAACCGACCATCAGCGGGATCAGATAACCGACGCCAATCGCCGCGATACGCCATACGGCTTCCCAGCGCCCGGAAATCAGCCATAACATGACCGGCCATAGCGTCGCGGACATGGCACTGTGACCGCTGAAACCGGTGAAATTAAACCGGGCGCTGCCAATACCAAATCCCAGAAACAGAATTTTCGAGAGGCTGACGGTCAGGCCAGCCAGGCCAAAAGCCACAATCCAGTAAAAGACCGTAAGACGATTGTCACTCTTCCACGGCAAAATCAGCGCAATAATCACCGCTGTCGGAATCAACAGCATGCTGTCGCCAAAATAGGTCAAAGTCTTCCAGTGCATACCACTCCTGATGCATCATTCGGTCGAAACGTTTGCAGCGCGCATCGTCAGAACAGCGCGCCGCGCAGGCCATTTTATTTATAGTATGGTGTGACGTTAGTTTATCGGTGAAATGAGTGGCGTCCAAAGGAGAAAGTCTGAAAAGTCGCCGACGCCATTTTTGTGGCATCAAAAGGCCTAAATCCCTATACTTAGCGCGAACACACCCTCTCCATTTCGGCCCGTCCGCTGCCCGCGTAATGTGTGACCAGTGGCAGGCTCCAGTTATCAGGTCCTAAAATAGTATGACTGACAAGTCTCATCAGTGCGTGATTGTAGGCATTGCCGGCGCTTCCGCATCCGGTAAAAGTTTAATTGCCAGCACGCTCTATCGTGAAATCCGTGATCAGGTAGGTGACGAGCACATCGGGGTGATCCCGGAAGATGCTTATTACAAAGATCAAAGTCACCTCACCATGGAAGAGAGGGTTAAAACCAATTATGACCATCCAAGTGCGATGGATCATGATTTGCTGTTGCAGCATCTGCAGACGGTGAAAGCCGGCCAGGATATTGAGCTGCCGGTTTACAGCTATGTTGAACACACCCGCACCCAGCAAACGCATCACCTGAAGGCCAAAAAGGTCATTATTCTTGAAGGCATTCTGCTGTTGACTGACGCCCGTCTGCGCCAGGAACTCAACTTCTCTATCTTCGTGGACACGCCGCTCGACATCTGTCTGATGCGCCGCATGAAACGTGACGTCAACGAGCGTGGCCGTTCAATGGATTCGGTAATGAGTCAGTATCAGAAGACCGTGCGTCCGATGTTCCTGCAGTTTATCGAGCCATCAAAACAGTACGCCGATATTATTGTGCCGCGCGGCGGAAAAAACCGTATCGCCATCGATATCCTCAAGGCGAAAATCAACCAGTTTTTTGAATAACGCACGTCCGTCCGGACGTGGTGCAGACCGGCGGCAGGCACGCATGCCGGTTTGCTACACTTATGTTATGGAGTTACCGCAATGAGATTATGCGATCGCGATATCGAAGCCTGGCTGGACACTGGCAAACTGGCTATTGAGCCACGCCCGCCGGTCGAGCGCATTAATGGTGCCACGGTCGATGTGCGTCTGGGTAATCAGTTCCGTACTTTCAGCGGTCATACCGCGGCTTTTATCGACCTGAGCGGCCCGAAACAGGAAGTGAGTGCGGCACTGGACCGTGTGATGAGCGATGAGATCGTGCTGCCTGATGGCGAAGCCTTTTTCCTCCATCCGGGTGAACTGGCGCTGGCGGTGACGCTGGAGTCTGTAACACTGCCTGACGATCTGGTGGGCTGGCTGGATGGCCGCTCATCGCTGGCGCGCCTCGGGCTGATGGTTCACGTGACGGCTCACCGCATTGATCCAGGCTGGCAGGGTCGTATCGTGCTGGAATTCTACAATTCAGGTAAACTGCCGCTGGCGCTGCGTCCCGGCATGTTAATTGGCGCGCTAAGTTTTGAACCGCTTTCAGGTCCGGCTGCACGTCCCTACAACCGGCGTGAAGATGCAAAATATCGCGGTCAGCAGGGCGCTGATGCCAGCCGTATCGATAAAGACTGATTTGAGGATGTAATGAAAAGAGTGATAACCACGCTGGCCATCCTGTTAGTGGTGGTCGTAACGGGAATGAGCGCGCTGGTGCTGCTGGTCAATCCCAACGACTTTCGTGCCTATATGGTGCAACAGGTCGAACAACGCAGTGGTTATCGCCTTGAAGTCAGCAGCGATCTGCGCTGGCACGTCTGGCCACAGCTCAGTATCCTAGCAGGGCGGATGAGTCTCACCGCGCCGGGTGCCAGCCAGCCGCTGGTCTCGGCAGAAAACATGCGGCTTGATGTCGATCTCTGGCCACTCTTATCCCACCAGCTCAGCGTCAGTCAGGTGCTGCTGAAAAATGCGATCGTGCGGGTCACGCCAGAGAGTAGCGCGCAGCGTGCTAAAAATGCGCCCCAGGGTCCGCGCGATGCGGAGCCAGCCCCGGTGTCCAGCGGCTGGTCATTTGATATTGCTAAGCTGCGGGTAGCCGACAGTCTGCTTATCTGGCAGCAGCCGGGCGGTGACGAATATAATTTCCGCGACCTCAACATCAATATGGATCAGGACGCGAACAAGCTGGCGACCCTGTCGCTGAGCACCAGCCTGATGCGCAATCAGCGCAACGCGACTCTGAATCTCAAAGGCCAGCTCGATGCCGCGCAATATCCCCATCGTCTCAGTGGCCAGCTGCAGCAGCTTGATTACACGCTTTCCGGTGCAGATATCCCGGTTCAGGGAATTAAAGGCTCACTGAGCCTGCAGGGTGAATGGAATGGCGACCGCCAGCAGTTCTCCTTCAGCAATCTGCGGCTCACCGCCAACGACAGTACGCTGACCGGTCAGGGCAGCGGACAGGCTATTCCGCCAGAGCAGCTGGCGCTGGACTTGAAAGCCAGCACGCTGAATCTGGATAATTTACTCACCAGCACGCCGGTCTCTGAAACGCCTGGCGTGCAGCATGCCACTGTGGCCCGTTCGCCGGTGATTGCGTCCCCACGGGAGCGCAGCAACGCCGACTCTCCGCTGAATGACCTGAACCTGGCGCTGAAACTACAGGCGAACAATGTGGTATGGCGCGGCCTCACCCTGACCAGCCTTGCGGTAAACGCCAGCAATCAGCAGGGGCTGATGACGCTGAACACGCTCAGCGGCAAACTGGGTAATGGCAGCTTCTCGGTTCCCGGCAGCATCGATATTCGTCAGCCGGAAACGCAGGTCAGCCTGAAACCTCAACTCCGGTTGATTGCCATTCAGCCACTGCTTAAAGCATTTGAACTGCCGGAAAGCCTGCAGGGAAACCTGAGTCTCGACGGCGAGCTGTCGGGCAATACGCTGACGGTTGAGGCGGCAAAACGAAGCTGGCAGGGCAGAGCGACCATCAGCGCCAGTAACCTGAAGCTGGCACAGCTTAATCTGCAGCAGATGGTGCAGCGTGCCGTGGCTCGGGTCAGCGATAAAGTCAGCAGCCAGGACGCCGTCGATGAAGGCATTGAGTCGATCAGTGGTCAGGTCGCGCTGAATAAAGGCGTACTCAGCTTCAGCGATATTAATGGCAATGGTCAGAATCTGGGCCTGCAGGGCGCAGGTAAAGTCGACATGGTGCAGCAACAGCTGGACGTCACGCTGGGACTGAAAATCAGCGGCTGGCGTGGCGATGATGCGCTGGTGAAGACACTCTCCAGTCAGCCGGTTCCGCTGCGTATGTATGGTGACTGGAACAGTCTGCAATATTCCCTGCCGGTGGATGCCGTGCTGCGTGACCGTCTCCAGAGTGAAGCGAAGTCACGGCTGAATCAGTGGATCGATCGTCAGAAAGAGGGCGAGAATAAAGAGAACCTGAAGAAAATCATGCGCCCGTAGCGGGCGCATGCTGTCAAACCGGATGACGGGTTAAACCTCGTAATCGCTATCAGGCTGCAGCAGAATTTCGACTTTCTGAACCCGATGATTTTCCACCTGCAGGGTTCTCAGCCGGTAATCACCCAGCTGCAACACTTCCCCTTCCTGCGGGATATGCTGCAGCTTATCCATCAGTAAACCTGCCAGCGTATGATAGTCACGCTGCTCGTCCAGCGGCAGTTTCACATAGAGCGCCAGATCTTCCAGCGGCATATGGCCGTTGGCAATCCAGTGCCCCTCTCCCTGAATCTGAATATCGTAGCGGGCATCAATCTCTCCCGCCTCATTCGGCAGATTGCCCGCAATGGTTTCCATCACATCGCTCAGGGTTACCACGCCCTCTACTGAACCAAACTCATCCACCACAAAAGCAAAGTGAGTATGAGCCTGCCGGAACTGTTCCAGCGCCTGCAGCAGTGTCAGACGTTCAGGAAAGACCAGCGGCTGCCGAATCAGGGCGCGCAGATCGAGTGAATTATGGTGCAGCGACTGGTGCAGCAGATCGATAACGTGTACCACGCCCAGCGGTTCGCTGGAGTTGTCCGTTATCAGGATGCGCGTGTGCTGATTGCGGTCGAGGCGTGACATGATCTCTGCCGGATCGTCACTGAGGTCGATATGGTCGACGTCATGGCGCGAGGTCATGATGCTGTTGACGTGGCGCTGGCCCATGCCCAGCACCCGGGCAATCATCACCCGTTCCTGACGGTTGAACAGCATGCTGGCGTCGCTGTCAGCAATCAGGGAAGAAGTTTTCGCATCCAGTTCCGCCGGTTCCGCTGCACCCCGCAGCATGCGTAACACCGCTTCCGCCGTGCGCTGGCGCAGCGGGCGACCCGCTGACAGCACACGCCGACGATTGAAGTGAGCCAGCTGGTTCAGTGCCTCAATGATGACCGAGAAACCGATAGCCGCATAGAGATAGCCTTTAGGAATGACAAAGCCAAAGCCTTCCGCCACCAGGCTGAAGCCAATCATCAGCAGGAAGCTTAAACAGAGGATGACAATCGTAGGGTGGTTATTCACAAAGCGGGTCAGTGGCTTGCTGGCAAGCAGCATCAGCAGAATGGCGATGGTGACCGCAATCATCATGACCGGCAATTCATTCACCATGCCGACGGCGGTAATCACCGCATCCAGCGAGAAGATGGCATCCAGCACCACGATTTGCGCCACCACCGGCCAGAATTTAGCGCCGCCTTTTTGTTGACCGGCATCTTCATCATGACCTTCAAGGCGCGCATTCAACTCTGTTGTGGCTTTAAATAGCAGGAAAATCCCGCCTGACAGCAGCAGTAAGTCGCGCGCACTGAAGGGGTGGCCCCCCAGCGTAACCCAGGGTTCTTTGAGCGTAACCAGCCAGGAAAGCGAAGCCAGCAGCAATAAGCGGCACACTAACGCCAGCAGCAGTCCTATGACGCGCGCGCGGTCGCGAAGGGGGCCGGGAAGCTTCTCAACCAGGATGGCGATGAAGATCAGATTGTCGATGCCTAAAACCAGTTCCAGAACGATTAGCGTTACTAATCCCGCCCATAGCGAGGGATCTGCAATTACCTCCAGCATGCCTTGTTCACCTGAATGTCTTAAATTGGGTTTTCTCTGATGATAGTGGAGTGCGAAGCCGCGTACAAATGGCAGGGCAGGGGGGGGGTAACCGGCACAACCCGATATATTGTGCAAAATCTGAACATAACAGTGTGACGCTTTGATTAAATTTGCAGGGTTCAGGGGAGACTATTCTGAGTCATTTTGTCACGGGAAAGCGATATTCACCTGCCGGGCTTATGCGATTTATCTCATCGCGAGTATGGCATTAATCCGAATTGTACAGAAAGGATTGCACTGCCTGTCAGGCATCAATACTAATTGCTGGTAGTCTTTTTCCTAAAATAGTCCAGGGATGGCGGGACCTGCTTGTAAACAAGCCAGTAATAACTAGTATAGCAACAAGTTAGCAAACTCTGCCCCAGAGTCGTAATTTGCGTACCGATTCTACATTAATCGCAATGTAAGGAATCAGTAATTCATCTATGAACACTTGTGTGATGCGTTACGGTTACCTGTTACGGGGAGCAATATGAATGATGACAGCGATATTGGCAGCGACAGCCAAGGGCGGTAGCGTGCCCGAATCGCGTTTTTCGTTGATTTAATGAGCAATGCTGGCGGTGATTAAAGTCAGAGTAATCTGTTGGTATTCATCACAATATTATTGGTGTCATGGTTAAGATCACTGGCGTAAACGCCGCAGGAGCTCCCCTTAGAAACGGCTCAGTCTGGAAAGGTTTCATCGCTTAACGATTAAACGGGCGATAGCCGTTGCGGGTTTAAGGAAATAAAATAAAGAGTTAAATATGCGCGATACAGAATTTACGTTTAAAAGTCTTATTACCAAATTAATGCTGGCATGTTCAGATTTAATTTGTTTCAACGCAGCGTTATTTGTGGCGATGATGCTAATTAATGTTCAGTCAGGTTCGCCGCTGGCAGATATTTCTGAAAAAGAAATGAATTTAAAAATTGCCACACACATTTGTCTGTCGGTAATTTGTATTGGCTGGTTCTGGGTAAGGCTGCGTCACTACACATACCGCAAACCTTTCTGGTTCGAATTAAAAGAAGTTTTTCGTACCATTCTTATATTTTCTGTTATCGACCTGTCGATTACCGCACTGTCGCAGTGGCAGATGTCGCGTTTCGTCTGGTTACTGACCTGGGTACTGGCGCTGATTTTAATTCCGACCTGTCGCGCGCTGGCTAAACGTCTGCTGAATAAAAATGGCTTGTGGAAAAAACAGACCATTATTATCGGCAGCAGCAAAAATGCGCACGAAGCCTGGCAGGCGCTGCAAAGCGAAGAGGTTATGGGTTTTGACGTCATCGCCTTCTATGACGTTGACGGAACCTGTCCGCAGGAGATTATGAACGGTGTTCCGGTTCTGCGCGACGAGCAGGCGCTCTGGAGCCTGACTAACAGCGAAACCCAGTTTATCGTGGCAGTAGAATATGAGCAGAGTCAGTATCGTGATGTGTGGCTGAAATCGCTGGCGATGCACAACTGCCGTTCAGTCTCTGTCATCCCGACGCTGCGTGGTGTACCGCTTTACGGTACTGATATGGCCTATATCTTCAGCCACGAAGTGATGATCCTGCGGGTTCAGAATAACCTGGCAAAACGCACCTCGCGTTTCCTGAAGCGAGCCTTTGATATCGTCGGTGCACTCTCGATTATTCTGATGCTGATGCCGGCGCTGCTGGTCCTGGGCTTCCTGGTTGGCCGTGATGGCGGACCACCGATTTATGGTCACGAACGTGTCGGCATGAATGGCCGTAAATTCAAATGTCTGAAATTCCGTTCGATGGTGATTAATTCAAAAGAAGTGCTGGAAGAAGTGCTTCGTACCGATCCGATTGCGCGAGCGGAATGGGATAAAGATTTCAAACTCAAAAATGATCCACGTATTACTAAAGTGGGCCACTTCATCCGTAAAACAAGCCTCGATGAGTTACCTCAGCTCTGGAACGTGGTGCGCGGTGATATGAGTCTGGTCGGGCCTCGTCCGGTCATTGAAGATGAACTCTGTCGTTATGCTGGTGATGTTGATTATTACCTGATGGCTAAACCAGGCATGACGGGATTGTGGCAGGTCAGCGGTCGTAATGATGTTGACTATGAAACCCGCGTCTATTTCGACTCGTGGTACGTGAAAAACTGGTCACTGTGGAATGACATCGCGATTCTGTTTAAAACAGTGGGCGTGGTGTTGAAACGCGACGGTGCCTATTAATCGTGAGTCGGAATGAGCGTGCTCACGCGCGCTCCGAGGTGTTGTGCCGTTGTCAGGCGTGTCGTTAATAGCGGCCATCATCAGGGATATCGCCGTGCATCTATAGTCCGCTATGATGCAAGGCGTTTCGGGTACACCCTGGTTGATGGCCACTACTTATAACAAGTGGAGCAAGGATAATGAACGACAGGTTCAGAGCTTAAGGCTTAAGTCAGCCAGGATTTACTTTTTGTTGGACGCTTACACAGCGGCGGTTTCGCCTCTATCAATAAATAACTGATAGCGAAGATCTAAATGATTACAATCAAAATGAAATTGATACCTTTGCTGGTATCCGCCACATTCCTTGTCGGGTGTACAGTCGAACCCGGTTCTCGTCTTTCTACATCAGGAAAAGATGTTATTGAGCAACAGGATAGCAACTTTGACATCGATAAATATGTCAACGTCTTCCCGTTAACGCCTTCACTGGTTGAGAAAATGCGTCCTAAGCCTCTGGTGGCTCAGGCGAACCCTTCACTGCAGAACGAAATTCAGAACTACGAATACCGTATCGGTGTGGGCGATGTCCTGACCGTGACGGTCTGGGATCACCCGGAACTGACGACCCCTGCGGGTCAGTACCGTAGCGCCAGCGACACCGGTAACTGGGTGCATTCTGACGGCACTATCTTCTATCCCTACATTGGCCGTGTGCGTGTAGCGGGCCGTACTGTTGGCGAAGTGCGTAACGAAGTGGCACGCCGCCTGGCACAGTACATTGAAAGCCCACAGGTTGATGTGAGCATCGCCTCGTTCAAATCACAGAAAACCTATGTCACCGGTTCGGTAACGACCTCAGGTCAGCAGCCAATCACTAACGTGCCATTGACGATTCTGGACGCAATTAACGCCGCTGGCGGCCTGGCCGCTGATGCTGACTGGCGTAACGTCGTGCTGACGCACAACGGTCGTGAACAGCGCGTCTCGCTACAGGCACTGATGCAGAATGGCGACCTGAGCCAGAACCACCTCCTCTATCCGGGCGATATCCTTTACGTTCCGCGTAACGATGATCTGAAAATTTTCGTGATGGGTGAAGTGAAGCAGCAGGCGACCCTGAAAATGGACCGTAGCGGCATGACGCTGGCGGAAGCGCTGGGCAACGCGGCCGGGATGGATCAAACCACCTCTGACGCCACCGGCGTCTTCGTTATCCGTCCACTGCGCGGCACCGATCGCAATAAGATTGCCAACATCTATCAGTTGAACACCAAAGATGCGGCATCCATGGTGATGGGAACCGAATTCCAGCTTCAGCCATATGACATTGTCTATGTCACTTCAACGCCGCTGACGCGCTGGAACCGTGTGATCTCGCAATTACTGCCAACCATTGCGGGTATCAACGATGTGAGCGAGAGCGCACTGCGTATCCGCAACTGGTCGAACTAAGGTCTGACCATGATTACGTCCGTGTTAGTCGTTTGCGTTGGCAACATCTGCCGCTCTCCGACCGGAGAGCGCCTGTTTAAACGTGCGCTGCCCGATTTAGATGTTCGCTCTGCCGGCCTGGGGGCCCTTGTCGGCCACCCGGCCGACAAAATGGCATCTTCCGTTGCCGAAGCGCAGGGTCTGTCGCTGGAAGGCCATCAGGCACAGCAGTTGACGGCCGAAATGTGCCGCAACACTGACCTGATTCTGGTCATGGAGAAGCGACATATTGAACAGGTGAATCGCATCGACCCCGCCGCACGTGGCAAAACCATGTTGCTTGGGCACTGGCTCAATCAGAAAGAAATTGCGGATCCGTACCGAAAAAGCCGTGAGGCCTTTGAAGAGATTTACGGATTACTGGAAAACGCTACCCAGAAATGGGTCAACGTATTAAGCCGATAGTTGGGATTATCCATGAATATAAAAAATAAGGTCAGAACCGCGCCGGGAGAGGAGTCGAATGGATGGGATCTGGCGCATCTTGTGGGACAGCTAATTGACCATCGCTGGATCATTGTTGCCGTTACTGCTTTTTTCATGCTGGCGGGAACACTCTACACACTGTTTGCGACACCGATTTATAGCGCCGATGCGTTAGTTCAGGTTGAGCAGAAGAATGCCAGCACCGTTCTTAACGAAATCGACAGCATTCTGCCACCGACGCCTGCCTCTGATACGGAAATCGAGATTCTGGAATCCCGTATGGTCATCGGCAAAACCGTTGACGATCTGGGTCTGGATACCGTGGTTGAGCAGAACTACTTCCCGGTTATCGGCAAGGGTCTGTCGCGCCTGATGGGCAACAAACCGGCCAGTATCGCGATTTCGCGTCTGGAAATCCCACGCACTATCGACAAACGTAACGTTGAACTGGAAGTGACCGGTCCGGATAGCTACACCGTCTCGAAAGATGGCGATGAGCTGTTCAAAGGTAAAGTCGGCCAGCTGGAGTCGCACGGCGATATCAGCATGCTGGTGAGCGAGATTCACGCCGATGAAGGCACCAGCTTCACCGTGACCAAGCTGAATGACCTGCAGGCGATCCGTTCTGTGCTCTCTAACCTGACCGTGGCAGACAAAGGTAAAGATACCGGCGTGCTGGGTCTGGAATATCTGGGTGAAGATCCGGAGCAGATCAGCAAAGTGCTGAACCAGATCGTGAACAACTATCTGTTACAGAACGTTGAACGCAAGTCAGAGCAGGCCGAGAAAAGCCTGGAGTTCTTACGCACTCAGCTGCCTGCCGTTCGCAGCAAGCTGGATGAAGCGGAAAACAAGCTGAACACCTTCCGTCGTCAGAACGAATCTGTTGACCTGTCACTGGAAGCGAAATCTGCCCTGGACTCCTCTGTCAGCGTGCAGAGTCAGCTGAACGAACTGACCTTCCGTGAAGCAGAAGTCTCTCAGCTCTTTACCAAAGATCACCCGACTTACCGCGCGCTGCTGGAAAAACGCAAAACGCTGGAAGGTGAGCAGGCTCAGCTGAACAAGAAAATTTCTGGTATGCCACAGACTCAGCAGGAAATCCTGCGTCTGACCCGTGACGTTCAGTCTGGTCAGGAGATCTACATGCAGCTGCTGAATCGTCAGCAGGAGCTGGGCATCAGTAAAGCCAGCACCGTAGGTGATGTCCGCATCATCGACAACGCGCAGACGGCTAACGCGCCGGTTGCACCGAAGAAGATGCTGATCATTGCCGCAAGCCTGATTCTGGGTCTGTTCGTGTCAGTGGGTCTGGTTCTGCTGAAAGCGCTGCTGCATCACGGCATCGAAAACCCGGATCAGCTGGAAGAGCTGGGTATGAATGTCTATGCCAGCGTTCCCCTGTCTGACTGGCAGCGTAAGAAAGATACCGAAGCACTGGCGCGTCGTGGCAGCAAGGTGAAAACCGATCCGCACGAAACGCTGCTGGCGCTGGGTAATCCGACTGACCTCTCCATCGAAGCGATTCGTAGCCTGCGTACCAGCCTGCACTTCGCCATGATGGAAGCTAAAAACAACATCCTGATGATCACCGGTGCCAGCCCGGGTATTGGTAAAACCTTTATCTGTGCCAACCTGGCCACCCTGATTGCCAAAGCAGGCCAGCGTGTCCTGTTCATCGATGGTGACATGCGTCGTGGTTATACCCACGAACTGCTGGGCGCGGATAACAAATCTGGCCTGTCCAACGTGCTGTCCGGTAAAACCGAATTCAGCCCGGCGCTGATTCAGCAGGGCGTGTACGGTTTCGATTTCCTGCCACGTGGTCAGGTTCCGCCGAACCCGTCTGAGCTGCTGATGCATCGTCGCATGGGTGAGCTGCTGGATTGGGCAAGCAAGAACTACGACCTGGTGTTAATCGATACGCCGCCAATCCTGGCCGTCACCGATGCGTCAATTATCGGTAAGCTGGCCGGCACCTCACTGATGGTGGCGCGTTTCGAAGCCAACACCACTAAAGAAGTGGACGTCAGCTTCAAACGCTTTGCCCAGAACGGTATTGAGATTAAAGGTGTGATCCTCAACGCCGTGGTGCGCAAAGCCGCGAATGCCTACGGTTATGGCTATGACTACTACGCCTATGACTACGGTAAGACCAACAAAAGCTGATCATTGAGTAACAACGAGGGGGCGGTCTGACCGCCCCTTTTTATCGTCCCTTTGAATGACGACACGCATCAATTTACACAGGTTATTCTGTCCAAACCCACAAAAGCGATACCTCTATAAATCGCATGGCGAGCGTCACTCAACAGAATTCATGACCAGCAGGGTATCGCCCGCACGCATAGCCGTTATCAGGCTCGCTGAAAAGCCAGCCGGGAAGGCGAAGCGTAATTGTTGCTGGCATGAGAACTTGTGGAATTAAGGAATCACACCATGGCTCCCTATTGGTATGTATCAGGCTTTTTGCTGCTGCTTTCGCTGTTTGAAATAGCGCTGAAAAAAGACGAACGCACAAATCATATTTTGACCTGGCTGCTCTGTTTTGCTGCCGTTTTGCTGATTATCTTCGGGGGAATACGCGGTCTCGGCACCGGCATGGATGATTTTCAGTACCGGAGCTTCTTTGAGGACTTTGTAAGACGCATTGAAATTAACGGCTTCTTTAAAACCGTTGCGTTTTTCCGTTACGAACCGCTGATTTTTGCGATGGCCTGGCTCACCAGTCTGGTTTCGCACAATGCCAGCATCTTCCTGTTTGTTTTCTGTGCCACGGCTGTTTCCATCAATACCTGGTTTTTCAGGAAGATGTCACCCTATCCGGTGCTGGCACTGGTGCTCTATTCGGCCCACATCTTTATCAACAAAGACATTAACCAGATTCGTTTTGGCCTCAGTTCGGCGCTGTTCCTGGGCGTCCTGTGGTCGATCTATCTCAAGCGCTACTGGTGGGCGTTTACCTTCTTCATTCTGTCGTTCACGAGTCACAACACCGGTGTCATGGTCGTCACGCTGATACCGTTCCTGTTTATTCGTGACTGGCGCTGGTGGCCGGTCATTATCATCGTTGCCAGTCTGCCGCTGTCCGTGGTGGGCGGTTCCAGCTTCATTGCTCTGATTGCCGGTCATCTGGGGTCGCTGGGGGAGAGGGCATCGGGCTATAACAATGACCCGTCCTATGCCATGGGTGGCAGCATCCTGGCCGTGTCGAACCTGAAAAACATCATGCTGGTGTTCGTCTTCTTCTACTTCATGCTGACCGACGAGCTGAAGCGCGAAAACTACGCCCAGTATCGCCTTAACTACCTGCTTATTCTGAGCTTTGCTATCGGCGGTGCGATCAGGATCTTCCTGTACAACTTCCCGTCAGGTTCACGCCTGTCCAACTATCTGCAACAGGTCGAGCCGATCATCCTGACCTCGCTGATTTACCAGGCCAGACGATCGTGGAAGCCCGCGCTTTACGCCATGCTGGTCTTCTTCCTGCTCTATTACCTTTACTACAACACCATTTCGACCAAGCAGGCGGTTACCGGCTATGAAGTGGCGCGTGAGTTTTGGCTGGTCCACTAATTAACCCATCGATCGCCCCTGCGTGAAGAGATTCATACAGGGGCGATCGACGGTAAGCACACCGATTTTTTGTCGACCCTTGTCGATTGAACGGATTATTTTTGAACTATTTTAATGAGGTGCTGGCAATGAAGGACATTCGTTTCTCCATCGTAATTCCGGCTTATAACGCGTCAGAATCGATTGTCACGACGCTGGATTGCGTTAAAGCACAAACGTATCGTAATTTCGAAGTCATCATCGTGGATGATAAATCTGCGGATGCCGCCGCGCTGGCGGAGGTGGTTCGCAGCGACCGCTACCAGGATCTCGACATCAATCTGGTGCTCTCTGAGGTTAAGCTCAACGGGGCCGGTGCGCGTAACAAAGGCATTGAGCTGGCGACCGGTGACTATGTCAGCTTCCTTGACGCCGATGATGAGTGGGCGGCAGATAAACTGCAGCAGGTGAGTGAAAAAATTACTCAGCTGGAAGCCCAGGGCAAACAGAACTTCGTCATTTTCAGCCAGGTGAACATTTATCAGGACGGCACGTTCCTGAAAGTGATGCCAATGCAGCCACCGGGCAAAAATGAAACCGTCGCCGAGTATCTGTTCGGCTGCTACGGCTTTATCCAGACCAGCACCATTGTGCTGAAGCGCGAAGATGCGGCGAAGATTCAGTTCGATACCCGTTACATCCGTCATCAGGATTATGATTTTTGTATTCGTGCCGACCGCATGGGCTATGACTTTGTGATGATCGCCGCACCGCTGGCGAACTACCACCTGGTCACTAAGTTTGGCTCAAAACATAAAGGCGAATCGGTGAACTACTCGATGTTCTGGCTTGATAGCATGAAGCCGCATCTTACCCCGCGTGATATCCACACCTACAAAGCCTTTAAGCTGCCGCTGCGCTATAAAATGGATGGCAAGTCGCTGATGGCGAGCCTGAGCTTTGCGCGCTACTTCTTCCTCACCAACAAAGACAACCGTGCTTATTTTATGAACCGGGTTAAAGACAAGGTCAAAGCACGTTTCGGCGGTGAGAAAGCACTCTCCTGACGCGCGCCGCGCCTCGTTCTGCTCCTGACGCCAGGAGCACCTCTCTTTACGTTTAATTCAGGGTTGAAGATGAATACTTCTGTTGGAACCGTTGGCATTGTCATGCCTATGTATAATGCACGTCAGACGGTATTACGCGCTGTGCAATCGGTTATCAATCAGCACTATACCGACTGGCACCTCTATCTGGTCAACGATAAGTCCACGGATGACTCGCTGGAATTTGTGCGTGAGCATTGTCAGGATCCGCGCATTACCATTCTGGATAATGCGGTCAATATGGGCGCAGCAGAGACCCGCAACGTCGGACTGCGCGCGGCGACTGAAGAGATTATCGCTTTTCTCGACAGCGACGATGAATGGCATGCCGATAAGCTGAGCCAGCAGGTTGCGGCCATCGCGGCCGGTGATGATTTTGTGATTACCGAATATCACTATAAAACCCGCAAGGCCGAGCACGACATTACCTACAGCAAACCGTACCTGCAGCAGGAAAACTTTGTGAAGAAGCAGTATCGCGTCTGCTTTTCTTCCGTCTGTTTCCGCCGTCCACCGCAGGGGCTTTTCTTCCAGCGCAAAGGCCACGAAGATTTCCTGTTTTTGTATGAATTATTCACCCGCTATAAGCAGGCACGCGTAATTCAGACGATTCTGGTCAACTATTACGAATTAGGCGATTCCCTTTCACGTAATAAGAACAAAGCTGCCCAGTGGCACCTTGAATTATTAAGAATTATCTATAAAAACAATCCTTTAAAAATCTATTACTATTACGCCTGGTATATGGTGAATGGTGTGCTGTTTACCCTTAAGCATCGTTAAGCCTGTCGGCAGGATTGTCTTTAAAATTTGAGGTGGATAGCGTTTCATGAAAAAAATTGTCCTGGTGATCAAAGATGCTTATTCGTATGCGGGCACCGAGAACATCTGTAACTTTATGTCAGAGTGTCTTGGCGAAACGCATGACGTCACCATCTACTCGCTGGAAGGCAGCGGTAAAACCTTTTATCCGTTTGAGCATGTCAGAGAGATCGTCAGCTTCGAAGGGCAGAGCAACCCGATTAAAAGCGCGGTAGCCCGCATCAACGAAGAGGGTTTCGACACCGTTTTCCTTATCAGCATGGGTCGCCTGAGCGTGATGTTCGCCTTCTGGAATCTGCTGGCCATGAAGAAGAAGCGGGGCAAAGCCTACGCCTGCGAACATATCGCCATTAACTCCTTCAGCAAACCAATCAAGTTCCTCAAGTTTCTGCTGCTGCGCTACTACGACCGCGTGATTGTTCTGACCGAAAAAGATCATCAGGTGTTCAGCCGCTGGCGCATTCCCAGCAAGTCAATCCCCAACCCGGTGGTATACAAAGGCTATCAGCGTCAGACCCGTCATCGTCAGGCGCTGGCGGTGGGCCGTCTGGATAACCAGAAGGGTTTTGATTTGCTGCTGGATATCTGGCTCGACTTCGCCCGTACTCATGCCGACTGGACGCTGGTGATTGCCGGTGACGGCGAACTGCGTCAGCAGCTGCATGATCAGGCGGCCGTGCTGGGCATTACCGACAGCGTCAAGTTTGTCGGCAAGGTCAGCAATATCAATGACTACTATCGCGACAGCGACATGGCGCTGATGACGTCGCGCTACGAGGGCTTGCCACTGGTACTGCTGGAAGCAAAATCCTGGTCACTGCCGGTGGTGGCGTATGACTGCCCGACCGGGCCACAGGAGATCATTAACCACGGTGAAGATGGGTTCCTGGTGCCGATGAATGACAAAGCCACGTTTCTGGCCCGAATGGAGCAGCTTGCCAGCGATGACGCGCTGTTCTATGCCATGAGCGAAAAAACGAAACAAACCGCGCTGAAATTCGACGGTAACCAGATTAAGCAAAGCTGGCTGTCATTGGTTTAACCGGAGCTGGAAAAGCTCACTTGCGACGTGCCTCAGGGACACCGCCATGGCCAATGGCCTTATTGACTACGGGAATTGATGCATGAAAAGAAGAGAAGTTTTACAGACCGCCGCCTCCGCTCTGGTGGGGGCTCTCTCCGTGAGCACCTTTTCCAGCTACGCTGCAAAAAGTAACGGCATTGCCCTGAAGCCGGTTGATGCGGCGGCTATCCCTAAAGGCGACGTGCCTATCCTGACGCCTGAGAATGTCTACGCCATGCCGCCGCAGTTCTGGCAGGGCTTCGAGGGCAAACTCTGGATTGGTAAAGCGGGTGTGGATGCCAGCAAACCGGGTAATCAAATCCCGGTCTTCCTGCGTGATGCCAGCGGTAAAGTGTCTGAGATTGCTCAGCCTATCACGCTGAACAAGGGCAACTTTGCCCAGTTTATTCAGGACAACGCTGCACTGATTGCCGATCCTTCGCATTCGATGACGGTCGAGGACAACAACGGTCAGACCCTGTTTAACATCGCCGATGTCAGCCGTCCGGGCGCCGCCGATTTCAGTCAGCGTCTGGCGCAGCCGGCGGGTTATCAGCTGATTGGTGAGATCCCGTCCGTGGCGGAGTTACGCAAAACCCGCCCGCTGTTTGAAGGGGCCAAGGTTAAGCTGAAAAGCTGGCATGAAGGACGGGAAGTGGGCGGCGGCGAGTTTGTCGGCAGCTTCCAGACCGTTCCGAATGATGGCGGCGTAAATTTTGCCGGTGAGGGTTTCTCCTGGCGTCGCGTTGTCGATGATTTTAACCGCCTGACGCTGTTTGATTTCGGTGCGATTGCCGATGGTCAGACCGATACGGCACCCGCCATTATGGCGATGTTCAACTGGTCGCAGCAGGCTAACCAGCAGATCTGCGTCCAGTTCCCGGCCGGTACCTTCATGGTTTCCGCCTGTAACCTGGGCGACAAGTATCTCAACTTCTTCCGCATGTCCGGTGCGATGGTGAACTTCGGCTACTTCCCGGCGACCACGATCGTCTCGGATGGTAAGTCAGAGTTCGTCTTCCAGATGAACGCCCGTCGTGTCGAGCTTTCCAACCTGAATTTCAACGGCAACAGTGATAAGAGTCCGAACCAGCAGGGCTTTTTCCATAACAACTGTCCTGGCGGACAATATTTCCGGGGTGCCTGCCTGCGCTTTAACGCCGTTGGCGGCACGGCCATCAGCCTGCAGGATACCCTCGATTGTAAAATCGACCAGTGGTACGCCTCACGCTGCAGCGGCGATGTGATTAAATCGGGCTGGTCAGGTCAGAAGCAGGGCAAATGGGACCACAGTACCGCGATTGAGCTGTCAAACTTCAATGCGCAGTACTGCCGTGGCGGCAAAGTGCTTAACCTGCCGCGCTGCGGCCAGTCGATTATCCATAATGGCTGGATTGAACACTGTGATAATCCGGGCGACCTCTCTAACGGTCAGTGGATCGTTGATGCGCTGAGCCTGGAGGATTGTAAGAATCCGCTGATCGCGCACAACACCCGTCTGAATATGCGTCAGACCAGCCTGCAGTCGGGCAGCTGGATCGACAACTCCATGCAGGGCGACCGTCTGCTCAGCATCTGGGAGATGGGATCGACCCGCGTCGAGTCCTATGGTGTCGCGCTGGATGGCAGCCTGAAGTACAACTACATCACCTCGCGCTGGCGCTTAGAGAACAACACAAATCAGGAGACCTGGTTTGATCTCGGCAGCCTCTACTCACCGACGGTGGGTGATTCTTGGGAGATCGAAATCTTTGGTCAGTCGCAGTTCAGTAACGGCAGTGGTGACAAGCCGCTGATGAACCTGATTGGTGACAAGACCACCGGCGGTCGCGCAGTGATCCACGTACAGCGTAAGAAAGACCTGTCGGAAGCGAGCTGGTCGGCCGAAGGCAGCAGCCCTATTGTGGATGTGCGCTATGTGGCCGAGCATGACACCGATGTCCATCTCTACGTCAAACTGGCGGGCTGGACGCCGTCAGCTGCTGTGCTGGTGAAAACCACCGGTAAAGATCGCTTTGTGACCGGTCGCTGTGCGCGGGTCAATGCGGTCATGGAGAAGGGCAATCCACCGTCAGGCGACGCGGCCAAACGCGCGCCGCAGCGTTTCAGCCTGCATAACGGCAAAGCGGGCGTGGGGGCCAACGAGCAGGGCGATCTGCTGTTGGCTTCCCGTCCGCTCTCCGCCGATCAGGTCGATACCAGTAAGCCGGAAGGCTTTGTTTCCGTGGTGATCAACGGCAAACAGGTTGCGCTGCCTTACTTCGCGATTAAGTCTTAACCCCTTGTTTCAGGGCCGCCACAATGGAGGCGGCCGGTTTAACAGGAGCAGTACCTTTGGGTGCGTTATCCCGTAAAGCATTACTTTAAACAGAGTTCATTTTGCCCATTTCGGATCTGGGCGGCTTACAGAATTAAAAAAAATTCATTCGGAGTTGTTATGAAAATTTTATTGGTGGGTAACCATACGTGTGGGAATCGCGGGGATGGCGCGATTCTTCGTGGACTGATCGATTCGATGAAGTCTGCACGCAGTGATTTAGACATTGATGTTATTAGCCGTTATCCAACCAGCTCCGGTTATCTGCTCCAGCAGGATATTCAGCAGGATGCGCTGTATCTGCACAACAGCAAATCAGGTAAAGGTCTGGTCGGTTCGTTTAAGCGTAAAGTGGCGAACCGTCTGATGCCCGATATCATGATGGCACATCTGGGCAAGGGCGGGATCTTTAAGTCATTCTCTGTGCCGCCGCACCTGAAGGCCTTTACCGAAAGCCTGGCAAAATATGATGCGATTATTCAGGTTGGCGGATCCTTCTTCGTCGATCTCTATGGCGTGACTCAGTTTGACCATGCGCTCTGTGCGCTGATGGCGAAAAAGCCGATCTACCTGATCGGCCACTCAGTGGGACCTTTCCAGAACCCGCGTGTGAATGCGCTGGCGAATTTTGTCTTTGATCGGGTCGACAGCCTGGTACTGCGTGAATCAGTCAGCCTTGATCTGATGAAGCGCGACGGCGTGACCAGCTCTAAAGTGGCGTCCGGTGTGGATACTGCATTCCTGGTACGTGCGCGTGAAGTCGAAAATCCGAGCCACAACCTGCGCTACTGGCAGGGCATTATCGATGGCCGTAAAACCATCGCGATCACCGTGCGTGAACTGGCACCGTTTGATAAACGTCTGGGCGTGACGCAGAAAGAGTATGAAGCCGCCTTTGGCCGGGTAATCAATGCGATGATTGCTGAAGGCTATCAGGTTGTGGCGTTCTCCACCTGTACCGGCATCGACAGCTATGCCAAAGATGACCGCATGGTGGCACTGACGCTGCGTGACCACGTGGCGCAGCCAGAACATTACCATGTCATCATGGACGAGTTTAACGACCTGGAACTGGGCATCCTGCTGAGTCACTGCCATCTGACCATCGGTACCCGCCTGCACTCGGCGATTATCTCCATGAACTTTGGCACCCCGGCTGTGGCGATCAACTACGAACACAAGTCGATGGGTGTGATGAACCAGCTTGGTCTGCCGCAGATGGCAACCGATGTAAAAAGCCTGATGGACGGCTCGCTGATCGACAAGGTGAAAACCGTTCTTGCCGACTACGACAACATCAAGCTTAAGGTCGACACGGCCGTTGCGAATGAAAGGGAAATTGGCAACCGGATCACTGAAGAGATTCTCAAAGTATTAGGGTAATGTGATGAAACTGACTTTTTTCACCATGCGTTTCCCGGTTGCCTCTGAGACATTCGTACTAAATCAGGTGACCCATTTTATTGATGCCGGTTACGAGGTGGAGATTATTTCAGTCTTTCCCGGCGATTTAGTGAACCGGCATGCGGCGTTTGATGAGTATGGTCTGGCGGCGAAGACCCACTATCTGCTGCCGGAAGAGAAGATCTCAATTGTCGATAAGCTCAACCAGCGTATCAAGCTGGTGCTGCCAAAAGTGACGAAGCCGTCGCTGCTGCGCTCGCTGAATGTGCGCCGTTATGGCGCGCAGTCCAGCAAACTGCTGCTGCCGTCGATTGTGGCGAATGCTAAGCAGACCTTTACCGCAGATGTGTTTCTGGTGCATTTCGGCTATGCCGGTGCCCTGGCAAACAAGCTGCGTGAACTGGGTGTGCTTAAGGGTAAACAGGCGACCGTGTTTCATGGCGCTGATATTTCCCGTCGTCACATTCTGGAAGAGCACAAACTCGACTACGTGAATCTGTTCCGCCAGAGTGAGCTGATGCTGCCTATCAGCCATCTGTGGGAGAACAAGCTGATTGAAATGGGCTGCCCGCCGGAGAAAATTCACGTGACGCGTATGGGCATTGAGCCGGAGAAGTTTAACTTCCAGCCGCGCCAGGCGTTCCATACGCCGCTGCGTATCGTTTCGGTGGCGCGTCTGACTGAGAAAAAAGGGCTGGATGTGGCGGTGAAAGCCAGCGCCATCCTGAAGCAGCGTGGCGGTCAGTTTCAGTACACCATTATCGGCAACGGCGATCAGGATGAGATGATGCGTGATTTCATCGCCCGCGAGGGGATGGAAGATTGTGTCAGCATGCCGGGCTTTAAGCCGCAGGAGGAGATCCGTCGTGCGCTGAGCGAGGCTGACATCTTCCTGCTGCCGTCCAAAACTGCCGCAGATGGCGATATGGAAGGGATTCCGGTCGCCCTGATGGAGGCGATGGCGGTCGGCCTGCCGGTGGTCTCAACCTTCCACAGCGGCATTCCGGAGCTGATTGAGAACAACGTGTCTGGCTGGCTGGTGGAAGAGGACGACCCTGAAGCGCTGGCGGAGACGCTGCTGAAACTGTCTCAGGGTGAAGTGGATGTGGCGCCGGTCGTCGCAGCCGCACGTCACAAAGTTGAGACTGAATTTAATCAGCATATTGCCTATGGCGAACTGGCACAGATTCTGGAGCGACTGGTGTGAGTGGATTTAAGTCACAGGCGATTTGGCTGTTTGGCAGCACCTGCTTTTCCGCGGTGCTGCAGGTTGCACAGCTGAGCTTTCTCGCCCGCAAACTGGAAACCCACGAGCTGGGGCTGTTAGCCATCATCAACGCCATCCTGGCGGTGGCGGGTGTGCTGCAGGATATGGGGATGAGCAGTTATCTGGTGCATCGCCAGAACATTACCCGTCGTGAGCAGAGCACCATCTACTGGGTGAACGTCTCTCTCAGCCTGTGTACCGGGTTGATCATGTTGCTGATCGCCTTCCCGGTCTCCTGGTTCTATCACCTGCCGGAGCTGACCGGGCTGATCATGCTGACCAGCCTGAACTTCCTGGTGCTGGGTCATCTGTCGCAGTATCAGGCGCACTACATCAAAACCAAGCGGATGGTCTCGCTGGCGAAGATTGAGATGGGTACCAAGCTGTTTGCCTTCCTCTGTGTGGTCGCGATGCTGGAGTTCACGTCGCTGACGGTGGCGGCAGCGATTCTGGGTCTGTTCATCAACGCTTTTACCCGCATCCTCTGCATGATTGCGCTGGGTGAGAAGTCATGGCGTCCGACTTGGGAGTTCGACAAAGCGACCTTCTTCGGGGCAATTCGCTACGGTAGCTATCAGCTCGGTTCGCAGACCATTAACCAGCTGCGTACCCAGGCCGATGCGCTGGTGGTCGGTAAAGTTATGGGCGCAGAGATGCTGGGCGTTTACTCACTGGCGAAAGAGCTGGTGCTGCAACCGCTGAAGCTGGTCACGCCGGTGATTAACCGTCTGGCACTGCCGCGCTTTGCTGAGAAACAACACGATGCCGAGCAGCTGAAAAAACTGTTCCTGAAAGGTACGCTGGGGATCATGCTATTCAGCAGCGCCATGTATCTGGCTATTGGTATCTTCTCGCCGGTTATCGTGCGTGTGCTTTATGGCGCGTCACATGAGCAGGTCTATCACCTGATCCCGCTGATGCTGCTGTTTGGCATGCTGCGGCCGATGGGCGGACTGACCGGGGCGATTTCGCAGGCCAACGGACGCACTAACGTGGAGTTCTACTGGAACATCGTGGCGAGTATTGTGGTTCTGGCGGTACTGGCGACCACCTTTATCTGGCCGAACGTGCTCTACGTTGCCCTGACGCTCTCCATCTCGCAGATCCTGATCTCTGCACTGGCGCATCCATTCTTCATCAGGCCGGTGATTGGCATTCGGTTTATCCCGTATGCCCGGCAGTGGGTGGCAGTGTCGGTGGTATTTGTTGGCGTGATGATGCTGGTAAATCACTTTAATCTGTTCGTGATGCCAGAGTGGTTTGAAGGCTGGCTGTAATCACCACACAGATATATCAACGGGCGGCCTCAGGGTCGCCCGTTTTCATTTATGGCTGGTCTCAGCCCTGCAACGAAGAGTGCTCCGGATCACAGTGGCAATATTCGATTACTGATTGTCTTTGTTCAGTTTATGGTGTCGCTGGCAATGGGCAAAATGCCGAATTTCCAAGTTATGACAGAGAGTTACTGTCCGCTTTTCAGATAAAGATTATACTTGCTCTTCCGGCCGATCCTGCATAATCGACCCACATCTTCATTTTATTAAACGGAATAAATATGACCAAGCTTAAAGCAGTAATCCCGGTTGCGGGCCTCGGTATGCATATGCTCCCTGCGACTAAAGCCATTCCGAAAGAGATGCTGCCTGTCGTCGACAAACCGATGATCCAGTACATCATTGACGAGTGTGTTGCCGCAGGTATTAAAGAGATTGTGCTGGTCACGCATGCATCGAAAAATGCCGTTGAGAACCACTTCGACACCACCTATGAACTGGAAGCGCTGCTTGAAGCGCGCGTGAAGCGTCAGCTGCTGAGCGAAGTGCAGTCTATCTGCCCGCCAGGCGTCACCATCATGAACGTGCGCCAGGCGCAGCCGCTGGGTCTGGGTCACTCCATTCTCTGTGCCCGCCCGATGATCGGTGATAACCCGTTCGTGGTCGTACTGCCAGACGTCCTGCTGGATGACTCAACTGCTGACCACATGCGTTATAACCTCGCTGCGATGGTTGCCCGTTTTGAAGAGACCGGCCACAGCCAGGTCCTGGCCCAGCATATGCCAGCGTCCGATCTTTCTGAATACTCCGTGATCACCACGGAAGAGCCGATCGATCACCCAGGCGACATCAGCACCATCACCGATTTCGTTGAGAAGCCCGAAGATACAGCCGGACTGAGCTCTGACCTGGCTGCGGTAGGCCGTTATGTCCTTTCTGCGGATATCTGGGCAGAACTGGAGCGCACTGAGCCAGGCGCCTGGGGCCGTATCCAGCTGACCGATGCTATCGCCAGCCTGAGTAAACATAAAACGGTTGATGTCTCTCTGCTGACCGGTCACAGTTTCGACTGCGGTCGTAAACTCGGTTACATGCAGGCGTTCGTCTCTTACGGACTGCGCAACAATGCGCAGGGTCGCGATTTCCGCGAAGCTATCCAGACGATTCTCGCAAAACAAAAGTAATTAAATCGCCGCGTCCTGCGCGGCAGATTGAAAGGAGCTCACATGGCAATTTTAGTAACGGGCGGAGCAGGCTATATCGGCTCCCATACGGTACTGGCGCTGTTGCAGCGCGGTGATGATGTTGTGGTTCTGGATAACCTCTGCAACGCCTCACGCGAAGCGATTAACCGCGTAGAGAAACTGGCGGGTAAAAAAGCGACCTTCGTTGAAGGCGATATCCGTGACCGTGCCTGTCTGCGTGACCTGTTTGCTGCTAATAGCATTTCAGCGGTGATCCACTTTGCAGCGCTTAAAGCGGTGGGTGAGTCGACCCGCATGCCGCTGGAGTACTACGAGAACAACGTCGCGGGCACCGTGGTGCTGCTGGAAGAGATGCGTAATGCCGGCGTCTGGAACTTTATCTTCAGCTCATCAGCGACCGTCTATGGCGCAGATGCACCGGTTCCTTACGTTGAGACTACGCCAATTGGCGGCACAACCAGTCCGTACGGCACCTCAAAGCTGATGACCGAATTCGTCATGCGCGACTTCGCCAAAGCAGAACCGAAGTTCAAAGCGATTGCCCTGCGTTACTTCAATCCGGTTGGCGCCCACGAGTCTGGCGAAATCGGTGAAGACCCGACCGGCATCCCGAACAACCTGCTGCCGTACATCGCGCAGGTCGCGATTGGCCGTCTGGAGAAGTTGGGTGTGTTTGGCGGCGATTACGATACGCCAGACGGTACCTGTCTGCGTGATTACATCCATGTGGTAGACCTGGCGGAAGGCCACCTGAAAGCGCTGGACCACCTGAATAAAGTTGAAGGCTACACCGCCTTTAACCTGGGCGGCGGCAAAGGCTTCTCTGTGCTGGAAATGATCAAAGCGTTTGAGAAAGCGTCCGGCAAGGCGATTCCGTTTGAAATCAAGCCACGCCGTGACGGCGACCTGCCTGCGTTCTGGGCCGATGCGTCACTGGCGAACAGTGAGCTCGACTGGCGCGTGACGCGCGGCATCGATGAGATGATGCGCGATACGTGGAACTGGCAGAGTAAGAACCCGGATGGGTTTCGGTAGTTGAAAAGAAAGGCGAACTCAGGTTCGCCTTTCTTATATTTGATTTGAATTATCTTATCACCCCTTTCCCACTATTCTGATTGCATCATCCTGACGCATCAGCAACCATCCTCTACGCCAGAAAAGTGTTCATTAGTTGAACTAACACCTGCGACCTATACGCATTTTGTTCGTAATAGCTATACCTGAGTGATAGAATTTACGATGGTTGAATGATAAACCCACTTAAATAATTTCATTAATAAAGTGATATCAATCAATCGAATGCTGAACATCTGGCGGGTTCATGTTGTCAGCACATTCATTCGGTCAAAGATAATCAGCATCGTGGGAGCTGTAACCCAGGGGCGGTAGCGTGCTCTGAAAACGCCTATGATTGTCTGTTTTTTATTCAGGCGCCTATGCCTCAGATAGCTTGTCAGGAATAAACACGTTATGAAGATTCTTATCACTGGTGGTGCAGGTTTTATCGGTTCAGCGGTTGTGCGTCATGTTATTAATAATACGAACGATGAAGTTATAAACTTTGATAAACTGACCTATGCGGGCAATCTTGAATCGTTGAAAGAGGTGAGCAGCAATGCACGCTACACCTTTAAGCAGATCGACATCTGCGACGGGCAGGCTATTGCTGAAGCATTAAATGAGTTTCAACCGGATGCCATCATGCATCTGGCCGCCGAAAGCCACGTAGACCGTTCAATCACTGGCCCTGCTGAATTTGTTCAGACCAATGTGGTAGGTACCTACACACTACTGGAAGCGACCCGTCAATACTGGAACGCATTGTCAGAAGAACGTAAAGCAGCCTTCCGTTTTCATCATATTTCGACTGATGAGGTTTATGGTGACCTGCCGCATCCGGATGAAATGGAAGGCGATTTGCCGCTGTTTACCGAAGAAACCCCTTATGCTCCAAGTAGCCCTTACTCCTCGACTAAAGCAGCCAGCGATCATCTGGTTCGCGCCTGGGGCCGCACTTATAAATTGCCAGTCATCGTAACCAACTGCTCTAACAACTACGGTCCTTATCATTTTCCGGAAAAACTTATTCCGCTGATTATTAGCAATGCGCTGGAAGGCAAACCACTGCCAATCTATGGCAAGGGCGACCAGATTCGCGACTGGCTCTATGTCGAAGACCATGCCCGCGCGCTCTACACCGTGGTTAAAAATGCAGAGACGGGCACTACCTACAACATCGGCGGACACAACGAAAAGAAAAATATCGATGTTGTGCTTAAAGTCTGCGAACTGCTGGATCAGCTGCGTCCAAAAGCGACCTCGTACAGTGATCAGATCACCTATGTTCAGGACCGTCCGGGACACGATCGCCGCTACGCCATCGATGCCGCTAAGATTGAGAAAGATCTTGGCTGGAAACCTGAAGAGACCTTTGAAACGGGTCTGAAGAAGACCGTTGAATGGTACCTTAACAATTCAGAATGGGTTGAACATGTTAAGAGCGGTGCCTATCAGAACTGGATCAAACAAAATTACGAGAAGCGTAGCTAATGAATATTCTGCTTTTTGGTAAAAACGGACAGGTGGGCTGGGAACTTCAGCGTGCGCTGGCGCCGTTAGGCAATCTCATCGTGGTTGATCGTCATTCCCGTGACTACTGCGGCGACTTCGAAAATCCCGAAGGCGTAGCTGAAACAGTGCGGAAGATTAAACCCGCGGTAATCATTAATGCGACAGCCTACACGGCGGTGGATAAAGCCGAATCTGAACAGGATAAGGCTCGTCTGGTTAATGCCACCTCAATCGCGGCATTGGCAGAGGCCGCTGAGGAAATCGGCGCATGGTTGATTCACTACTCCACCGATTATGTGTTTGATGGTTCGGGTGACAGGCCCTGGCGCGAAGATGATGCAACCGCTCCATTAAATGTCTATGGACAGACAAAGCTGGAAGGTGAGCAGGCCATCGTCAATAACATGTCGAAATACCTCATCTTCCGCACCAGTTGGGTCTACGCTGCGAAGGGAAATAATTTCGCTAAGACAATGTTAAAGCTGGCTAAAGACAGGGACACTTTGTCCGTGATTAATGATCAATTTGGCGCACCCACTGGCGCTGAATTGATAGCAGACAGTACAGCACATGCGATAAGAGTGGCACTGAATGACAGCAGCGTTGCTGGCTTGTATCACCTTATTGCAGCGGGTGAAACCACTTGGCATGCCTACGCTACCAGTGTGATCGATTTTGCTAAACAGCAGGGTGTAGAGCTTAACGTTCAGGTGATTAATCCTGTTCCGACCAGCGCATTCCCTACACCTGCCAGACGTCCTGCAAACTCACGACTGAATACTCAGAAGTTTCAACAAACTTTTTGTTTGACGCTGCCAGACTGGCAAAAGGGTGTTGAACGTATGTTGCTTGAGACTCTTAAATAATTAGAACAGGACGTTAAAGCGTCCTGACTACGTAAGGTAAAATTGTGAAAAAGAATAAAGGTATTATTCTCGCTGGTGGTTCTGGAACCCGTCTTTACCCGGTAACAATGGCAGTAAGCAAGCAGTTGTTACCCGTTTACGATAAGCCGATGATTTACTATCCACTGAGCACGCTGATGCTTGCAGGGATCAACGATATACTCATCATCAGTACGCCGCAGGACACGCCACGCTTTGAAAGCTTACTGGGTGATGGCTCTCAATGGGGTATCTCCATTCAGTATAAAGTGCAGCCAAGCCCGGATGGCCTTGCTCAGGCGTTCATCATTGGTGAAGAGTTTATTGGTAATGATTCTGTCGCGCTCATCCTGGGTGATAATATCTTCTACGGGCATGACCTTTATAAGCAGCTTGAAACCGCATCTCTTAAGGATGATGGGGCAACCGTCTTTGCTTATCATGTTACCGATCCTGAGCGTTATGGCGTTGTGGAATTCGACAGCGAAGGCAAAGCGATTTCACTGGTAGAAAAACCTGAACATCCACGCAGCAATTATGCAGTAACCGGGCTCTATTTTTACGATAATAGCGTTGTTGAGATGGCAAAAAATCTTCAGCCATCACCACGCGGCGAACTTGAGATTACCGATATCAACCGTATCTATATGGAACAGGGCAAACTCTCAGTGTCCATTATGGGACGCGGTCACGCCTGGCTGGATACCGGTACACATCAGAGCCTTATGGAAGCCAACAACTTTATTCAGACTATCGAGTCACGTCAGGGGCTTAAAGTAGCTTGCCCGGAAGAAATTGCCTTCAGAATGGGCTTTATCGATAAAGCAAAATTACAGGAACTGGCAAAGCCGTACCTAAAAAATGAATATGGCAAATATTTGATGGCGCTGGTGGAAGGGCGTTTATAATGAAAATTATTGATACTAAAATCCCTGATGTAAAAATTTTTGAGCCTGCAGTGTTTGGCGATGAACGCGGGTTCTTTTTTGAAAGCTTCAGTCAGAAAAAGTTTGATAATGCCGTTGGCAGACATGTTGAGTTTGTTCAAGACAACCATTCAAAATCAAGTAAAGGTGTTTTGCGGGGTTTACATTATCAACTTAATCCTTTTGCACAAGGTAAACTGGTACGTTGTGTTGCAGGCGCTGTGTTCGACGTAGCAGTTGATATACGCAAACAATCTCCATTTTTTGGTCAATGGGTCGGTGTAGAACTCAGCAGTGAAAACAAAAGACAGTTGTGGATACCAGAAGGTTTTGCACATGGTTTTTTGACGCTAACTGATAATACTGAATTTGTGTATAAAACCACTAATTTTTATTCGAAAGAAAGTGAGCGCAGCATTATCTGGAACGACCCTTTAATTAACATCGATTGGCCAGAAAAAGAAGTCCTGTTGTCCGAAAAAGATAAGCTTGCATCTTTATTTTCTGAAGCCGAGGTCTTCGAATGAATTCGCTTCTTAAAATGACCTGGCAATGTATTAAATCGCCAGTTTTTAATCGAAGATTAATCTATACGTTAACACGTAGAGAGGTTATTAGTCGCTATCGGGGATCAGTATTAGGTTTATTATGGTCATTCTTTACCCCTGTCTTAATGTTAATTGTTTATACATTCATTTTCAGCGTTGTTTTCCAGGCGAAATGGAGTGAAGGCCATACATCAAAATCTTCATTTGCATTACTATTATTTTCAGGGTTAATCATATTTAACCTTTTTTCTGAATGTATTAACAGAGCACCCGGCATCATTCTTGCTAATTCGAACTATGTGAAAAAGGTTATTTTCCCATTAGAAATATTGCCGTGGGTGAATCTTTGCGCTGCGTTATTTCATTTTGCAATAAGTTGTATTGTATGGATAACATTTTACCTGTTCGAAGTTGGGATGCCTCATTTAACTATCCTGCTATTACCTTTCATTATGCTTCCTTTGCTATTAATGATAATGGGCATTAGTTGGATATTGGCTTCACTGGGTGTCTATCTACGAGATGTAAGTCAAATAGTTGGGATTTTAACAATGGTATTGATGTTCTTATCACCAATATTTTTCCCTACTTCGGCTCTGCCAGAGTCAGTAAGGCCCCTTTTATTATTAAACCCGTTAGCCCATTTCATTGAACAGACGCGGGATATTATGTATTGGGGGAAAGTACCTGAAATTATTCCTTATTTTAAAGGACTAATAGTTAATGCTATCGTGGCATGGCTTGGATACTTATGGTTCCAGAAAACACGTAAAGGATTTGCTGATGTCATCTGATAATATGATCGAAGTTGCTGGGCTGAGTAAATGTTATCAGATTTATGAATCACCTCAACATCGTCTAATGCAAATGTTCTATCGATCGCGAAAAAAAATGTATCGCGAATTTTGGGCCCTTAATGACGTTACTTTTACTCTTAAAAAAGGAGAGACCGTAGGAATTATTGGACGGAATGGGTCAGGAAAATCCACACTGTTACAAATGATCTGCGGAACATTAACGCCGACGGATGGCAGTGTAAAAGTCAACGGCCGCATTGCTGCACTTCTCGAACTTGGTGCAGGATTTAACCCTGAGTTTACAGGACATGAAAACGTATTCATGGCTGCTTCACTTTATGGGTTAACAAACGAACAGATTCGGGAAAGATATGAAAAAATATTAGCTTTTGCTGATATCGGCGATTATATCGATCAACCGGTCAAATCATATTCAAGTGGTATGTATGTACGCTTAGCATTCGCGGTTATCGCACACGTCGATGCTGACATATTAGTTATCGATGAAGCGCTTGCTGTCGGGGACGCCGTTTTTACGCAGAAATGTATGCGTTTTATTCGGAAGTTTAAGGAAAATGGTACGTTACTCTTCGTGAGCCATGATACACACTCTGTCATTAATCTGTGTGACAAAGCTATCTGGCTACATAAAGGTGAAATGATAACTTCAGGAACGGCGAAGCATGTTGCAGAAAAATACCTGCAATACACGCTTCAGGAAGTTTATGGAGATGAAACCCATCTCGAAAGTATCAAACAAGAGAGTGAAACAACCTTAGACGAAACTGATAAACATTTAACCCCTAAAGAATTAAATGATACGCCAGCTATCGATTATAAGGTTCAGTACGGAATTGCTAATAATCTTTCTGAAGCGAATGGATGGAAAACAGGTGCTGCAGAAATCACAGAAGTCTCATTTGTCGATAAAAATAATAATAGCAAAAACCTCTTTAAGGGCGGCGAAAAAGTTGAGTTATCAGTAAGGGCTAATATTTATGAGAATCTTGACTCACCCATTATTGGTTTTTTAGTTAAGGATCGCTTAGGCCAGGTGCTATTTGGTGAGAATACCTTACCTTTTACGACTGAAAAGCCGCTGAAAGCAACTGCAGATAGTAAGATTAATGCTACATTTGAGTTTACGTTACCTATGTTGCCTAATGGTGAATATGCACTTATGGTCTCGCTGGCAAATGGAGATCTGAATAATCATGTTCAACATCACTGGCTTCACGATGCTATGATTATTAATGTATCATCCAGTGAGGTGCGCTGGGGACTGGTTGGAATTAAATTTGATAAGGTTAAACTGAATCAAGAATGAAAAATTTAAAAGAACTCTATCAGGAACATCATGGTAAATCATCCGATAAATGGGATATTTACCTGGAAACTTATCATAACATCCTTTCCGTACAACAAAAAACTTTAAAGAATCTACTCGAAATTGGTGTGCAGAATGGCGGGTCTTTGGAAATATGGAGTAAATATTTTCCAAATGCTGAAAATATAGTAGGTTGTGATATTAATCCTGATTGTGCTCGCCTTGAATACGAGAACAAATCTATTAAAATTGTGATCGGTAACTCTTCTACTACAGAAATTAAAAATAAAATTAGTGAGGTTTCTCCATCATACGATTTGATAATAGATGACGGATCACATAATTCATCAGACATAATCAAGTCTTTTTTATTGTATTTCCCAATGCTGGAAAAAGATGGTGTTTACATTGTTGAAGACTTGCATTGTAGTTATTGGCAAGAGTGGGAAGGAGGGCTTTACGATCCATACTCCTCAATGGCATTTTTAAAAAAACTCGCTGATATTACTAACTTTGAACATTGGGGTATTGAACGCTCTGCTTCTGATTACCTCAGTTCTTTTAGTGAACACTATGATAGTTTAGAGCTAGACAAGGTGGATTTTTCAGAAATTCACTCCATTAGTTTTGTTAATTCATTATGTATAATTACGAAAAAAAATAGCAAAGATAATTTATTAGGCCTTCGCCACGTTGTTGGGGAGGATGAAAACGTTGTTATCGGTAATCTTGAGCTAAATGGCAGTGTTTTTCAAGCCCCCCACCAAAATGAGAACCCATGGAGTAACTTAAGTGTGTTCCCTGAAATGGAATGGGAAGAACTCGTAAAGCAAAAAAACAGCTTATCTGAGCAGTTATCTGTAAGTGCAAGACAAATTAATCTCTATAAAAGAATAGAAGATGTATTAAGGCATGAGATCGATGATCTTAAGTCACAATTGAGCAATCACACTGAACTGGCTTCAAGACTGTCATTTGAAAATAGTGCGTTGTTGAATTCCACCAGTTGGAAGATGACTGCACCGATGAGAAAAGCGGTCCTAAATTTACGACGTATTAAAAAGGCAGCAAATGTTGCCAGCAGTGTTGTTTCAAACTATGGGTTAAAAGAAAGTTTTAATCGCACTTTTTCACTATATAAAAGTAATGGGCTTAAAGGAATTATTCGTAAGCTTCATCACATCAACAGTTTGCAGGTTGTCTCTCAAACCTTGTTATCTGCGAAATCTCTCCCAGCTCTTAAATTAAATAATGAATCTTTACTCTTACCAAGAGTTCTTATTATTGCCGAAATGTCAATACCTCAGTGTAAAAAATATCGTGTTGACCAGAAAGTTGATTTATTTAAAGAGTTAGGAATTCCTGTTAAAACGCTTAATTGGACTGACTTGATTGCTTGCATGGAAGCTCTACAATACCATTCAATAGTCATTTTTTATCGCGTTCCGGCGTTTGAATCAGTAATGACGCTCTTTGATGAGTGTGAGCGTTTGAATTTAGAAACATATTGGGAAGTCGATGATCTCATATTTGATGAAGATATACTTCTCAAAAGTAAAACATTAAATGAACTTGATAAAGAAACATTTAAAGGACTTATTGATGGTGCAAGACTATACCATCATGCAATGATGCGTTGTAAAAGTGTGATTGCATCCACTGAGCCGTTAGCGAAAGCTATGGAAAAATCCGGAGCAATTAGATCAATCGTTATTGAAAATGCTTTAGATCCTGAAACAATTGAAACGGCAGAATCTATACCAGAAAAAAGAAAAAGTGAAAGTGATGGTATAATTCGTATTGTTTATGGTTCTGGAACAAGCACGCATAATGTTGATTTTTTAGAAGCTTCAGATGCAATCTATAATATTCTTGTTTCATCGCCTAATGTTTACTTGCGTTTAGCTGGTGTTTTAGAATTACCTAAAAAGTTTGATAAAGTAAAAGATCAGATAGAAAGAATTGAGTTCTGTCCTTATGCAGATTATTTAAGAATTCTTTCTGAATGCGATATTAGTATTGCGCCACTAGAGGACTATATATTTAATGACTCAAAGTCTAATATAAAGTACCTTGAGGCTTCTATTCTGGGATTGCCAAGTGTATGCTCTCCTCGTCCTAATTTTGTTTCTGTTATCGAAAATGGAGTAAATGGATTTCTCTGCCACAACACAGATGATTGGGAGTCAGCCTTCAAGACGTTGATTGAAGATCCTTTACTCAGAAGGAATGTTGGTGCAAACGCTAAAAACTCTGTTTTGAAACATTATTCGCCTGAAAGTATTGCTCGCGAACAAGCTTCTTTAATTATCGAAGATTTTGGACGGTTGAGTAATAATAAAGTTAAGCACGTTCTATCTGTCAATTGCTACTATAATCCACGTTCTTTCGGTGGGGCGACCGTTGTAGCAGAAGCTTTAAATAAATATTTTGTCGATGATAGTGAATTTAATATTCATGTTTTAACGTCCTTACCAGAAGAGTACGGGGCTATAAATACTCTCCGCCGTTATGAAGCCTACGGTCAGGATTGTTACGGCATCGTTTTACCAAACCTACTTTCTGAAAACCGACAGGTTATCAATCCTGATATAGATAAAGCATTTACAGATGTACTGGACCTGGTTCATCCGGATATTGTACATTTCCACTCTATTCAGGGGCTGGGCATTACTATGCTTCGCATATGTGCAGAGCGAAATATTCCAATTGTTGTTACAACCCATGATTATTGGTGGTTGTATGAGCATCAGTTTATCTTGAGCTTTAAAGAGGAACACAAATATCGTGGGATTAATGATGATCTTAATAGCAACCTTTCGGTTAAAATGGATTATTTAGAAATTAAGAAGCGCGATGCACTCTCTCTTGCAACAAAGATAATTTCTCCAAGTATGTTTACAACTGACCTTTATCGTAAAGAAGGATTTGCTGGAGCTCTTCTTAACAAGAATGGAGTTACATATCCTCAGAACATTTCCACTAAGACCCCTGGGCGACCCTTAAGATTCGGATATGCTGGTGGTAATACAGATATTAAAGGTTATCATTTAATTAAATATGCATTTAGCCATATCGCAGAAAATGAAGCTAAATTGATTATCGTTGATAATGCAATTAATCTGGGCTTCAAATCTTTCCATGAGAATGATTTGGCCGGATTGAAAAATGTTGAAGTGGTTCCTGCTTTCACTCAGGAAAATATGGATGAATTTTTCAATTCTATAGACGTTTTGCTGTACCCAACGCAGTCTAAAGAAAGCTTTGGTCTTACTGTGCGTGAGGCTCTAATCAGAAACGTCTGGGTTATTACCTCAGATGCGGGGGGTGCTGTAGAAGATATCCTTCCTGGCGAAAATGGCTTTATCATTCCTTTCAATAATGATGGCGGGACACTCCTGGAATCTGTAAAAGAGACGATAGCGCATTTCTCTTATCTGCCACAAACTGAAGAAGTACAGTTACCTCATTCACATATACGAACATTTAGCGAGCAATACGAAGAGCTTAAAGATATATATCGCAGTTGTATCAAATAAGGGCCTCTGGCCCTTTTATTAGATAAAATTATGCAAAAAAACACTCTCGCAATTATTGTTACTTATCACCCTCAGTCTGAACAATTAACTGCTCAACTGGATATATTATCTCAGAATGATATTGACATAGTTATTGTTGATAATGCTTCTGACAATAACCAGTTACTTAAAGATATGGTTGAAGAGCATTACTCGCACATTAAATTAATCTTATGTGATAGTAATCTGGGTATAGCTGCGGCTCATAATATAGGGATAAATTACGCCATTGAAAATAGTTACGACTATGTTTTATTAATGGATCAGGATAGTTTGCCAGCAAAAAACATGCTTTCTGTTTTACAGGAAGCCATGAAAAAATGCCCAAAAGCTGCAGCTGTCGGTCCGCAGTTCTTAGATGCTAATAATAATGTGCGTTCCCGATTTATCCAAATCAGAGGTTTGATAGTAGATAAGAAATTGCAGCCGGATGTCAATGGATGCGTAATTGTAGATCATTTAATTTCTTCAGGTTCCTTAATCGCCATTGAGAATTTTAAAAAAATTGGCTTAATGGAAGAGGAACTATTTATTGACTATGTAGATGTTGAATGGGCATTAAGAGCCAGAAGTAAAGGTTTCATTAACTACGGGGTCTGCAATGCCCACATGATACATTCATTAGGTGACGACAGAGTTGACTTCTTAAGTAACTCAATTGCTATCCATTCTCCCTTAAGACACTACTATCAGGCTCGAAACGCTTTGCTATTATACAAGCGTAATTACATCCCTTTAAACTGGAAGGTTGTTGACGCATTTAAATTATTAGTGAAGATGTCCATTTATATTATTGCATCTCGACATAAGTCGCTCGAGTTAAAGATGATTTTTAGGGGAGTAATGCATGGTTTACGTGGCATTCACGGAAGATTCAGTCAATAATATTCACGAAAATAAAAAAAGCTTAATTGATTCTGAGCGAAAACTTTCGTTGCGAGTTTCAATAGTTTGTTACTTTATCGATAATGATATAATTGAATTGCTTGATTCATTCAAAAAAGCTGCTTCCGATATTAGTGATTTGCGCTATGATTTTGTAATAGTTGAGAACGGTTACAAAGAAATTAAACCTTTGCATGATACGTTGGTTCAACAGTTTCCCTTTTGCAAGGTGATTATAAGTGGTGAAAACCTTGGTTATGGACGCGGCCATAATTTAACTTTATCTGCTGATTACGATTACCATCTTGTTCTTAATCCAGATGTTATTTTTACAGAGTTATCTTTAATTAATGCTCTTTTGTTTATGGAAAAAAATAAAGAATGTGGATTGCTTTCCCCACAGGCTTTCTGGCGGAATGGAGACAGGCAATATCTTTGCAAGCGTTATCCGAATGTTTTCACACTCTTTCTTCGGGCTTTCCTTCCCAAATCATTACATTATTTATTTAAAAACAAACTCGAAACATACTGCATGATGAAAGAAACGCAGTCTGAGACAGTTTTGTGGCAACCAGATAGTGTTAGTGGTTGTTTTATGTTTTTCAGAAACAAAGTTCTTCTGCAACTGAATGGTTTTGATAAACAATTTTTTCTCTATTTTGAAGATACTGATCTGAGTTTACGTGCTCGTCAGGTAACTAAAGTTGCTTATGTCCCTGATGTGAAAATAATCCATCACGGTGGGAATGTTTCCCGGAAAGGTCTTAAGCATATAATTCTTTTCTCACATTCGATGTTTAAGTTCTTTAATAAGCACGGATGGAAATTTTTTTAAATGCTTTAGCTGTCAGCCTATAGTTCAAATCTTTAACTAATGGCACCAAATGCTATTTATTTTCTGAATCGTTAAGTTATTATCCTCTATGTGATATATAGTTCTAAACGTATTCATTACGTTTTATATAACAGGAGCAAAAGATGTCCAAGCAACAGATCGGCGTTGTAGGTATGGCAGTGATGGGCCGCAACCTGGCTCTTAACATTGAGAGCCGCGGTTACACTGTTTCAATCTTCAACCGTTCACGCGAAAAGACTGACGAAGTCATCGCCGAGAACCAGGGCAAGAAGCTTGCTCCTTTTTACACCGTTGAAGAGTTTGTTGAATCGCTGGAAAAACCTCGTCGTATCCTGCTGATGGTTCAGGCGGGTGAAGCGACTGACAAGACTATCGCCTCACTGACTCCACACCTGGATAAAGGTGACATCCTGATCGATGGCGGTAACACCTTCTACAAAGACACCATTCGTCGTAACAAAGAACTTTCTGATCAGGGCTTCAACTTCATCGGTACCGGTGTTTCCGGTGGTGAAGAGGGCGCACTGAAAGGCCCATCGATCATGCCTGGTGGCCAGAAAGAAGCGTATGAGCTGGTTGCGCCAATCCTGGATAAGATTGCAGCACGTGCCGAAGATGGCGAAGCCTGTGTGGCTTACATCGGTCCAAATGGCGCGGGTCACTATGTGAAGATGGTTCACAACGGCATCGAATATGGCGACATGCAGCTGATTGCTGAAGCTTACGCACTGCTGAAAGGTGCGCTGGGTCTTAACAATGAAGAGCTGGCTGAAACCTTCACCGAGTGGAACAATGGCGAGCTGAGCAGCTACCTGATCGACATCACCAAAGATATCTTCACCAAGAAAGACGAAGACGGTAAATATCTGGTTGATGTGATTCTGGATGAAGCGGCTAACAAAGGCACCGGTAAATGGACCAGCCAGAGCTCACTGGATCTTGGCGAACCGCTGTCACTGATCACCGAGTCTGTCTTCGCTCGTTACCTGTCCTCACTGAAAACGCAGCGTGTTGCGGCCTCTAAAGTACTGAGCGGTCCACAGGCTAAAGCTTTCACTGGTGACAAAGCAGAGTTCATCGAGAAAGTCCGTCGCGCGCTGTACCTGGGTAAAATCGTCTCTTATGCGCAGGGCTTCTCACAGCTGCGTGCAGCGTCAGAAGAGAACAACTGGGATTTGCACTACGGGGAAATCGCGAAGATCTTCCGCGCTGGCTGCATCATCCGTGCCCAGTTCCTGCAGAAGATCACCGATGCTTATGAAGCCGATGCAGGCATCGCTAACCTGTTGCTGGCTCCGTACTTCAAAGATATCGCGGATCAGTATCAGCAGGCGCTGCGTGATGTCGTTTCTTACGCGATTCAGAACGGTATCCCAACGCCAACCTTCTCTGCGGCGATCGCTTATTACGACAGCTACCGTTCAGAAGTGCTGCCTGCCAACCTGATTCAGGCGCAGCGTGACTACTTCGGTGCGCATACCTATAAGCGTATTGATAAAGACGGTGTGTTCCACACCGAGTGGTTAGATTAATCACTAAAAGGGCTTCCCTCGGGAAGCCCTTTTTTTACCCTACCAGCAAATCCCCGCTCCGAATCTCCCGCTCTCCCGCCAGCCGCACAACCAGCATGCCTGCCGTCGCAAACCTTACCCAGTGTCTCGCATAGAGAATTCCGCCATACTCTGCCACCAATGGGGTGATATGGTCGGTCAGCGGATCGACAATCTCAGCGACCACTTCTCCCGGACGAATCAGTGCGCCCAGTGGTTTACGATGGAGAATCAGACCTGACACCGGCGAATGAATGTATTCACATCCCGCTAACGGCGTAGGTGGATTTTTCAGGACTGGGGAGGCCGCCGCCGATCCTTCGCTATGACGCTCTTTGATTACGCCCGTTTCTCCCGGTGCTTCAGCGAGGTCTGGCACGTTTAAACCAATCGGACCGTCATTGATTGCCACGATATCGTCACCGCCCGCGCTCGCCGTGACCAGCTCATCGCCGCCAATGACGGGCGCGGCCACTTCCACGGAAATCGACGGTTCGCTGTAGCCGATATAGCCGCCTTCCTGTAGCGCCGAAATAATCGCATCCGCATCTTTCTCCGCCTGTTCAGGCGAAACATCACGCATGCCACGCAGCTCAAGCGTCACCGGCAGCAATCCGCGCGGCATCGGGTAATCTTTACCGAACCGCTCTGCCAGCGTCAGCCAGGGTTCACAGCAGGCTTCATCAAACGGTTCACCGCCAGAGATCTGCGCCAGCAGCTGGACTTCACTGCCTAACCAGCGCGCCAGCGGCTCAATGTCCGGCCAGGCATGCGGCGTGGTATAGAGATGCGGCACGGCTTCCCAGTCACAGTGCAGGTCAATCATCAGGTCTGCCTGGCTTGCCATCCGCATCAGCGTGTAGCGTTGCGCATCCAGCTCCGTTTTTGGCACGGTATCGCGATAGTGACGATCGATCGCCTCTCGGATCAGGCTCCGGTTCTGCGATTCACTCTGGGTCAGACTGTCAGCCAGCCCGGCCGCCAGCGTGTTGCCCAGTGACGGGAAACGACGGTTAAAATCCTGACCGGAGAGCGTATGGAAGCGACCCAGATGCGTGCCGTGCCAGTGCTGTCCCAGCGCCAGAGGATTCGCAACCGGAACCAGGGTAAAGGCGGCTTTGAGTTGTCCGGCCGACTCCAGCGCCTGCAGTCTTTGTTTAAGAAACCATGCCACAGCCATACCGGGCAGTTCGTCGCCATGCAGCGCAGCCTGGATATAAACCTGCCGCTCGTTGTCCGAAGCAAAATGGAAACTGATGATTTCACGCTGGGTGCCTAAAGAGGCGCTTAACAGTGGATGATGTTGTTGATGCATACCGTGTTAATGTCCTTTAATCGGCAAAGGACGACAGCGCGCCGTCCCGAAAAAGTTAGAGTATAGTGCCGGATCGCGGTGAGGACGAAAAAGGGCGACCGCGAGGTTACTGCTGGATAGAGATATCGGTGGCGAAGTAGCGCTTCTGAATCTGGTCAAAGGTGCCGTTCTTTTTGATTTCCGCAAAGGCGTTATCCAGCGCTGTTTTCAGCTCGGTATCGCCTTTGCGCAGGCCAATGGCCGTGCCGGGGCCGATAATCGGATCCTGAATAATCGGGCCAGCCAGTTCAAAATCTTTGCCCTGTGGATGCTTCAGGAAGCCAATCGCTGCCTGTGCCGCGTCGGTAAAGACGGCATCCAGTCGGCCTGAAACCAGATCGCTTTCAACCTGTGCCTGATCGCCATAAGGTACCACGGTTACACCGTAGGGCTGCCATTTCGCCAGCGCATAACGCTCCTGAACCGTTCCCTGTTCCACGCCAACCGTTTTACCTTTCAGAGACTCGACGGTGGGCAGGATGCCGGCGCCTTTACGGGCGATGAGCTGGGTGTGGGTGTCATACAGCGGCACGGTAAAGTCGATCTGCTTCAGGCGCTCTTCTGTAATGCCCATGTCAGACAGAATGGCATCAAATTTACGTGCTTTCAGCGCCGGGATCATGCCGTCAAACTGGCTTTCAACCCAGACACATTTCGCCTGCATCTGCGTGCAGAGCGCATTACCCAGATCGATATCAAAGCCGACCAGCTTACCCTGCGGGGTTTTCGATTCAAACGGCGGATAGGTCGGATCGACTGCAAAACGCACCTGTTCGATTTTCGCCTGAGCTGCAAACGCGCAGCCTGCCATAACCGCCACAGCCAGCGTCTGACGCAGGCATTGAGTGAAAATGTTCATGATTTTGCTCTTATTTTGTCGTGATGAGTGATTATGCAGAGTATCGCCGGGCTGCCGGGATGGCAATTACTGCGTTATCTCTATCACGTCAGCCTTGCACAGCGCCCGGTAGTCTTCGGTGTTCAGGATCACCGAGCGCTCCAGCAGACCGGCGTTAAATGCGATCTCCGGATAACGTTCAAACAGCGCGGGGTCCACAATCAGTCGGAGGTCGGGATGAAAGCTGAACGGCGGGATCGCTCCGAATACGCAGCCGGTCAGCAGATCGGTCTCCGCCGGGCTGGCGAGTGAGGCGCGTCGTCCACCGACCGCCGCGGCGACTTTGCCCAGATCGGCTTGCCGATCGGCCGGTAACACCGCCAGCACATGCTGTTTAACGCCGTTGCCTTTTACATGGCAGACCAGCGCTTTTGCGCCCTGACCGATTTTGGTGCCGCGTATTGCCGCGACGGCTTCACATTTACCGGTGGCCTCATGCTCCATCAGGCGATAGCGCCCCTGGTGCTGGTCGAGCAGGGCGATTAATTTTTCATGGGTTGTCACGGTTCTCTCCCTGAGGTTTGAGTCGCCGTTACTGTGCGGGATTGAGATGAAGATTGAGAAGGATTCTGCTCAGAATCTGCATAAAAACGAAATTCTGAGCAGGTTATTGCACAATTACTTATGGCGGGCGCGCAGGTTATTAATCACGGCGCTGAAGTCGAGATTTTGATCCTGCAACAGCACCATCAGGTGATAGACCAGGTCTGACGCTTCATTGGTCAGCTCATCCCGATCGTTGACGGTCGCCGCAAGCGCAGTCTCCACGCCTTCTTCGCCCACTTTCTGTGCGATGCGCTTGGTGCCGCTGGCGTAGAGCCGTGCCGTGTAAGAGCTTTCAGGGTCAGCTGATTTGCGTGACGCCAGCAGCTCTTCCAGCTGATAAAGGAAGGTCCACTCAGGTACGGCCGGCGAGAAGCAGCTGGTGGTGCCCAGATGGCAGGTCGGGCCAATCGGATTCGCCAGCACCAGCAGCGTGTCATTGTCGCAATCAGGCGTAATGCTCACTACCTGCAGAAAGTTGCCGGACGTTTCGCCTTTGGTCCACAGACGGTTTTTAGTGCGCGAGAAAAAGGTGACATTGCCCTCTGCCAGCGTTTTTTCCAGCGCTTCCGGGTTCATGTAGCCATGCATCAGCACTTCGCCTGAGACGTTGTGCTGAACGATGACCGGCATCATGCCCTCTGTTTTGTCCCAGTCGAGAAGAGCCTGTTGTTGTTGAGTTAGCACGCGCGAATCTCCACTCCGTTGTCGATCAGAAAGCTCTTCAGCTCACCAATATTAATAATCTGCTTATGGAATACCGAGGCGGCTAAGGCGCCATCGACGTTAGCCTCAGTAAACGCCTCCAGGAAGTGCTGCATGGTGCCTGCGCCGCCCGAGGCGATCAGGGGCACCTTGCAGACTTCACGCATTTTCTTCAGCTGAACCAGATCATAGCCGTTACGCACGCCATCCTGATTCATCATGTTCAGCACGATCTCGCCTGCGCCCAGCTTCTGCACTTCCAGTACCCACTCCAGCGTTTCCCACTGTGTTACGCGGGTACGCGCTTCGTCGCCGGTATACTGATTCACCTGATATTTGCCGCTGGCTTCGTCAAACCAGGTATCGATGCCGACCACGATACACTGCACGCCAAACCGGTCCGCGAGGCGGGTGATGAGCGTAGGATCGGCCAGCGCTGGCGAGTTAATTGAAATCTTATCTGCGCCAAACTCCAGAATGCGTGCCGCGTCTTCCGGGGTTTTAATGCCGCCCGCGACGCAGAACGGAATATCGATCACTTCCGCAACGCGTGACACCCAGCTTTTGTCAACGACCCGGCCATCGGATGAGGCGGTGATGTCATAGAACACCAGTTCGTCGGCACCTTCAGCGGCGTAGCGCTGCGCCAGCGGCACGATGTCGCCGATGATCTCGTGATTACGAAACTGTACGCCTTTTACGACCTGGCCGTCACGTACGTCCAGGCAGGGAATTATCCGTTTTGCCAGCATGAGATCGCCTCCGAAACTGTGAATTTATCTTCCAGCAGCGCACGTCCGACAATCACACCCTGAACACCGCTGCCGCGCAGTGCGGCGATATCATTCAGGTCGCCAATGCCACCGGAGGACTGGAAAGCAATCGTCGGGAAGCGCGCCGTCACTTCCTGATAGAGCGCGACGTTGGAACCGCTCAGGGTGCCGTCACGGGAAATGTCGGTACAGAGCACGTGTTTCAGGCCCACCTGCTGAAAATCGGTAATTACCTCTTCCAGAGTGACGCCCGCCGCTTCCTGCCAGCCACTGATCGCCACTTCTTTGCGGTTACTGGCATCAATGCGCACATCTAACGCGAGCACAATCGCCTCTGCGCCAAACTCCGCGAACCACCGTTTGACCTCTTCAGGCTCTTTCACAGCAGTGGAACCGACCACCACACGACTCGCACCCGCTTCAAGCAGCGCGTACACATCGTTACGGCTGCGAATGCCGCCACCGACCTGCACCGTGACCTCAACGCCGTCGAGCAGGGTTTTCAGCAGCGCGATCTGGCGTTTCGCCGGATCTTTCGCACCGGTTAAATCCACCAGATGCAGCACGGTCGCGCCCTGGCTGACGTAATCCTGCAGACGTGGCAGCGGATCGCTGCCGTAATCACGCTGCTGGCCATAATCGCCCTGATGCAGACGAACCACTTTGCCGTCAATTAAATCTAACGCGGGGATAATCATTACATCTCCAGGAAGTTTTTCAGCAACTGCGCGCCCGCTTTGCCCGAGCGTTCCGGATGGAACTGGACGCCGAAGAAGTTATCTTTCTGCACTGCGGCGGTGAAGGCTTCACCGTAGTGACACTGAGCGATGGTGCTGGCGTTGACCGGCATAGCATAGCTGTGGACGAAGTAGAAATAAGAACCTTCATCAATGCCGCGGAACAGATGATTGCCCGCCTGCGCGGTAATCTGGTTCCAGCCCATATGCGGCAGCGGCAGGCCGTGGGTGTCCATGAGTGACACCGGCTCATCAATAATGCCCAGCGTCGGTACGCCGCCGTTTTCATCGCTGCCGCGTCCCAGCAGCTGCATACCCAGACAGATGCCCAGCACCGGCTGGGTACAGGCTTTTACCAGATCGATCAGGTCACGCTCTTCCAGCTGATTCATTGCCGCCTGCGCAGTACCGACGCCCGGCAGAAACAGTTTGTCGGCGCGCAGCACCACATCGGAATCGCGGCTCACTTCAGGGGTATAGCCCAGACGTTCAATCGCCCATTTCACCGAGGAAAGGTTGGCGCAACCGGTATCCATGATCACCACGTTCATCACAGCACTCCCTTCGAGCTCGGCAGAGTATTACCCTCAACGCGGATCGCCTGACGAAGCGTACGGCCAAAGGCTTTAAACAGGCTTTCGACACGATGATGGTCATTCTTGCCTTTGGTTTTCAGATGCAGGGTGCTCATCATGGCGTAAGAGAGTGAGCTGAAGAAGTGCTCGACCATCTCAGTACTGAGGTCGCCCACGCGCTGATAGTTGAATTCGGCTTTGAACTCGATGTGCGGACGGCCGGAGATATCCAGCGCGCAGCGCGCCAGGCATTCATCCATTGGCAGCACAAAGCCAAAGCGTCCAATACCGCGTTTGTCGCCCAGCGCTTTCAGCAATGCTTCGCCCAGCGCCAGACCGGTATCTTCCACCGTGTGGTGATCGTCAATATAGAGATCGCCTTTCACTTCAATGTTCATGCGGAAGCCGCCGTGCACCGCAATCTGGTCCAGCATATGGTCGAAGAAACCCACGCCGGTATTAATCTTGCTGCCGCCTTCGCGGTCCAGCCACAGTTCGACCCGAACCTGCGTCTCTTTGGTATCACGCTGCACCAGCGCATGGCGGTCACGCTGAGTCAGACGCTGCTGGATGGTCTGCCAGTTCTCGCCGTCAGCACCGTAGCGGATAGGCTGAATGCCCATGTTCTCCGCCAGCTGCACGTCGGTCAGACGATCGCCAATCACATAACTGTTGGCGGTATCCAGCGCGCCTTCGGCCAGCCAGGCTTCTACCATTCTGGTTTTCGGCTTGCGGCAGTCGCAGTGATCGTCCGGCATGTGCGGGCAAATCAGCACATCGTCAAACGCAATGCCCTGTGAGGTCAGGACCTGCATCATCAGATTGTGTGGACCATCGAAATCCGCCTGCGGGAAACTGGCGGTGCCAAGCCCATCCTGGTTGGTGATCATCACCAGGCGATAACCGGCGGCCTGCAGCGCCAGCAGCGCCGGGATGACGTCTGGCTCAAACGCCAGCTTATCCATACGGTCGACCTGATAATCCTCAGGCGGCTCAGAGATTAACGTCCCGTCGCGGTCAATAAAAAGGGTCTTCTGACTCATGCTTGCTCCAGAGAAAAGGCTTGCAGCGCGGCGATCGCTCGTTCGCACTCTTCACGCGTGCCGATGGAGATGCGCAGGCATCCCGACAGGCCCGGATTTTTGTTCTGATCACGCAGGATAATGCCCTGATCCCATAAGGTTTTGAAGACTTTTGGAGAATCGGTAAAGCGCGCCAGCACATAGTTGGTTTCGCTGGGGAAAACCTGCTCAACGCAGGCCAGCTGCGCCAGTTCAGCCAGCAGCCAGCCGCGATTGTCATTCAGCTGGGTCACGTGTTCACGCATCAATGCAATGCCTTGCTCGCTGAGCGCCTGTCCGGCGACGTCGGCAACCGGTGTCGCCAGCGGGTAGGGCGCAATCACCTTCATCAGCAGGTCGATCACTTGCGGGTTCGCCAGCGCAAAGCCGCAGCGCAGGCCTGCCAGCGCAAAGGCTTTAGAAAGGGTACGCAGGATCACCAGATGCGGATAATCCTTTAGCCAGCCGGTCAGCGTCGCCTGCGGGCAGAACTCAATATAGGCCTCATCGGCCACCACCAGCGCTTTACCGGCGGTCATCGCCAGCAGCTGACGGATGTCATCCTGATCGATCAGGTTGCCGGTCGGGTTGTTCGGGCTGCAAAGATAAACGACTTTGACGCCATCCAGCTGTTCCGCGATAGCAGGCAGGTTCAGCTGCCAGTCGGTCAGCGCCGGCGCGGTACGGTATTCAATGCCGATGGTTTCGGCGCTGACGCTGTACATACCATAGGTCGGCGGGCAGAACAGAATGGCATCCTGCCCCGGCTCACAGAAGGCGCGCATGATCAGTTCGATGGCTTCATCCGCGCCACGGCTGACCAGCACCTGTTCTGGCGTTAAACCCGCGTAAGCCGCGTAGCGCTCAATCACTACTTTAGGCTGACACTCCGGATAGCGGTTCAGCGTCTGCTGCGACAGCTCAAACGGCACCGGCAGCGGGAATTCGTTGGCATTGAGCCAGACATCTCCGTTGCCACCCAGACGACGCGCCGACATATAGGGCGTCAGGGCACGCACATTCGCGCGCGCCAGCTGCTCAATATTCTGACTCATGCTTGCTCCTTCAGTGCGGCAACGCGCAGGGTGACGGCATTTTTGTGGGCATCCAGCTGCTCGGCGGCGGCCAGGGTTTCAATCGTGGCGGCCAGATTCAGGAAGCCCTGCGGCGTCAGCTCCTGCACCGTCATACGTTTCTGGAAATCGGCCAGGCCCAGGCTGGAACAGGTCGAGGTATAACCGTAGGTCGGTAACACGTGATTGGTGCCCGAGGCGTAATCGCCCGCAGACTCCGGAGACCAGTCACCTAAGAATACCGAACCGGCGCTGGTGATCGACTCCACCAGATCGCGCGGCTGACGGGTCTGCAGAATCAGGTGCTCCGGGCCGTAGAGATTGGAAATCTCAACGCATTGCTCAAGGTCGCGCGCCACGATCAGGCGGCTGCTCTCCAGCGCCTGACGCGCCGTGGCCGCACGCGGCAACTGATCCAGCTGCTGTTCAACCGCAACCGCAACCGCCTCTGCCAGCGTCAGTGAAGGCGTCAGCAGAATGACCTGCGAGTCGGGGCCGTGCTCGGCCTGTGAAAGCAGATCGGAGGCGACAAACGCGGGCGTGGCACCTTCATCGGCAATCACCAGCACTTCGGACGGCCCGGCAGGCATATCAATGGCTGCGCCATCGAGTCGCTGACTCACCTGACGTTTCGCTTCGGTCACCCAGGCGTTGCCCGGCCCAAAAATCTTATCCACGCGCGGCACGGTTTCAGTGCCGAAGGCCAGCGCGGCAATAGCCTGCGCGCCGCCCACCTGGAACACTTCTTCTACGCCACACAGCTGCGCAGCATAAAGGATCTCATCGGCAATCGGCGGGGGTGAACAGAGCACCACGCGGCCACAACCGGCGATGCGGGCAGGCGTCGCCAGCATCAGCACGGTAGAGAAGAGCGGGGCGGAACCGCCAGGAATGTAGAGCCCGACCGACTTCACCGGGCGAGTGATCTGCTGGCAGCGCACGCCAGGCTGCGTTTCCACATCTACCGGCGGCAGAATCTGCGCGTTGTGGAAGGTTTCAATATTCCCCACCGCGACGGCCATCGCCTGCTTCAGCTCGTCACTCAGACGGGCGCTGGCTTCTGCAATCTGCTGCGGCGTCACGCGCAGGTTTTGCACCTGCGCTTTGTCGAAGCGGGCGCTGAACTCGCGCAGCGCGTCATCACCGTTCAGCTTTACCTGCTCCAGCACGTTACGCACCGTCAGCGTGACGTTTTCAGAGGCGGCGATGGCAGGACGTAACAGTAACGCCTGCTGCTGTTCGGGGGTGCACTGCTGCCACTCAATCGGGGTAGAAAAGGCCATGGCTTACTCCATCATCTTCTCAATAGGCAGCACCAGAATCGAACTGGCACCCAGCGCTTTCAGTTTTTCCATGGTTTCCCAGAACAGGGTTTCACTGCTGACCATGTGCATCGCCACGCGGCTCACATCGCCTGCCAGCGGCAGAACGGTCGGACGCTCAGCGCCAGGCAGCAGGCTGATTACCTCTTCCAGCCGCTCACTCGGCGCGTGCAACATGATGTACTTCGATTCACGCGCTTTAATCACGCCCTGAATACGGGTCATCATCTTGTCGATCAGCTCCTGCTTGGCGGCGGGCATCTCGCCGTCACGCTGGATCAGGACGGCTTTTGAACGATAGATGACCTCAACTTCACGCAGGCCATTCGCTTCCAGCGTGGCACCGGTAGAGACCAGATCGCAGATGGCATCTGCCAGACCGGCGCGGGTCGCCACTTCTACTGAACCGTTCAGTAAACAGGTTTTGAAGCTGACGCCTTTTTTGTCGAGGTACTGTTTGAGCAGGTGCGGATAAGAGGTGGCGATACGGGATTTATCAAGGCATTCCGGGCCGGTGTACTCGGCGTCGGTCGCCATCGCCAGTGAGAGACGGCAACCGCCGAAATCCAGGCGACGTAGCGTAAAGTAGCGCGGGTCTTCGCCCTGAGCGCGGCGTGAGAGTAACTCCTCTTCCAGCACGTTTTCACCGATGATGCCGAGATCGACCACACCGTCCATCACCAGGCCAGGGATATCGTCATCGCGCACACGCAGGATGTCGATCGGCATGTTCTCCGCAAACGCAATCAGGCGCTGTTGCTGAAGATTGATTTTAACGCCGCAGCGTGCCAGCAGTTCGCGTGAATCATCACTTAAACGGCCAGATTTCTGCATAGCTATGCGTAAACGGGTGTTATCTAACATGGTTCCTGTCCTCTTAATCCTGTCCTGAAAGTGTGGTTGCGCCAGCCCATAAAAAAACCCCCGGAAGACGATCTTCCGGGGGTTCTCTTGCGTTAACACCACTGGAAGATCTTAAAAGTCTTCCAGCACCAATCGCCTGAAAGACTAGTCAGGATGATGGTGGTGATGATGGTTGAACTGAACGCGTGTCATATTAATCTCGTCGATGAATGAGTATTCATTTGTGGGGATTAACCTAGCGAAGATGGCAGCACTTGGCAACACTTTTTTAAACAGGCGGTTCAGAAAGCGCTGAAACAGGTTGTTCTGGTTTGCAATCCGGGGGCAAACTACGGTGAAGTCAGGGTTGATGTTTCACGTCAGGAGTCAAAATGAAGAAGGTCGCGATTGTGGGACTGGGCTGGCTGGGTATGCCGCTGGCCACGGCGTTAACGGCGCGAGGCTGGCAGGTTACCGGCAGCAAAACCACGCCAGACGGAGTTGAAGCCGCACGCCGCTGCGGCATTGAGGCGTTCCAGCTGGAGCTGACACCGGAACTGCTGTGTGATGCTGCCGATATCGAGCCGCTCTTTAACGTCGATGCATTAATTGTCACGTTACCTGCCAGCCGTACTGCGGAAGGCGGCGAAGCTTATCTGCAGGCGGTGCAGAATGTGGTCGATACCGCGCTGGTGTATAAAGTGCCGCGCATCATCTTTACCAGCTCAACGTCAGTCTATGGCGGCAGCTCTGGCATTAAACGGGAAAACAGCCCGCTGACCGCCGAAACGGTAGCCGGTAAAACGCTGGTTAAGCTGGAGAGCTGGCTGCACGATCTGCCGGGAACCAGCGTGGATATTGTGCGTCTGTCCGGTCTGGTCGGGCCAAAGCGCCACCCGGGACGCTTCCTGGCGGGCAAGCAGGATGTGGCGAATGGCTCGCAGGGCGTGAATCTGGTGCATCTGGATGACGTGGTCGAGGCGATTACGCTGCTGCTGCAGTCGCCCAAAGGGGGCCGGGTGTATAACCTCAGTGCGCCGAAACATCCGACGCGCGACACCTTCTATCCCGCAGTTACGCGCCAGCTTGGTCTGCAGCCGCCGCAGTTCGCGCCAGAGGTCGTAAAAGACAGCGGCAAGCTGATAGATGGGTCGCGCATCTGTAGCGAGCTTGGTTTTGAGTATCGCTATGACGATCCGGTGAAGATGCCGCTGGAGTGACAGGCGGCTGACGTTGATGTGGGGGGCAGGGCGCCCCCGCTGAAACGCCTCTGTTTTGCTACCTTCATAGTTACAACATACTTACTTATCTTATTCTGCAGGGCAGAATGTGCCCCGCAGAAAGACCGTTATCCGGCTGGCCAGACGCAATGCCTGGCCCTTAGTCTTACACCCCCAGCCTATCCCTCAACGCATACCACACCGCGCCCATTGCCGTCAGCGGCACCTTAAAGCGTCGGCCACCCGGGAACGGCAGGTGAGGCAGGCGGGCAAAGGCGTCAAACCGCTCGGCATCGCCGCGTAATACTTCGCTGATCAGCTTGCCGGAAAGATGGGTACTGGTGACGCCATGACCGCTGTCGCCCTGCATAAAATAGACATTCTTCTCCATCCGGCCAAACTGCGGCATACGCGACAGCGTCAGCAGGAAATTGCCGCTCCAGCTGAAGTCCAGCTTCACGTTCTGCAACTGCGGGAAAGTGCGGCGCAGTTTGGGCCGGATTAGCGCTTCAATGTCAGCCGGTTCCCGCGCGCCGTAGACCACACCGCCGCCATAGAGCAGCCGGTTGTCGGCGGTCAGACGGAAGTAATCCAGCAGATAGTTACAATCTTCCACACAGTAATTATTCGGCATCAGCGACAGTGCCTGGTCGGGTGTCAGCGGCTCGGTCGCCACAATCTGCGATCCGCACGGCATGCTTTTCCTGCTCAGGCGCGGCTCCAGTTGCGGTGAGAGATAGGCATTACCGGCGAAGACCACAAACGTCGCACTGACCTCGCCGTGAGCGGTTTTCACCCGGTTAGGTGTGCCATAAACCACATCTGTCGCTGCGGACTGCTCATAAATGCGTCCACCATGTCGACGAATTGCTTCTGCTTCTCCCAGCGCCAGGTTCAGCGGATGCAGATGGCCGCCACGTCGATCCAGCAGTCCGCCGATGTAACGTTCGGTAGCGACTTCGCGGCGAATAGCGCGTTCGTCCAGCAGTTCCAGATCGTGATTGCCATACTGCTGCCACAGGCTTTTCTGCTTTTGCAGATGTGCCATCTGTCTCGCATTCAGCGCTGCAAAAATGCCGCCGGGCCGGTAGTCGCAGTCAATCGCATACCGCTTAATGCGATCGCGGATAATCTCAGCGCCTTCAAACATCATGCTGCCCAGCATGCGGGCGCTCTCTTTACCGTAGCGTTGTTCAATCACATCCACGTCGCGGCTGTAGGAGTTCACCACCTGACCGCCGTTTCGCCCGCTGGCACCAAAGCCGACGCGCGCCGCTTCCAGCACGACCACGTCGTAGCCGACCTCGGTCAGATGCAGCGCCGCCGAAAGACCGGTGAAACCGCCGCCAATGATGCAGACGTCGCACTGAATGCTCTCCTGCAGGGTCGGCCAGGGCGCATGCGGATTGGCGGTCGCTGCGTAATAACTCTCCACATAATTCATAACAACCTCCGGGAAGCGCCTAAAAATTGGCTGGCGTGTGGGCACTGACAATGCGGCAGGGGATTTCAGCCCTGTTGGTAAAGCTGTGCGGTAAGCCGGTATCAATTACATAGCTCTCTCCGGCAGAGAGATGAAACTGCTGACCGTTAATGACCAGCGTAATTTCACCTTCCAGCAGCGTGCCTGTCTCTTCGCCCGGATGACGCAGTTTTTCGCCGGTGCTGGCGCCGGGTTGATAGGTTTCCAGCAGCATGCCCAGCATGCGCTGCGCACGGCCATTGTCGATGAGCTTCAGCGATACACCCTGGCTGCCTATCTCCAGCAGATCGCTGGCGCGGACGATTACCTTTGGCTCTGCGTGGGGTTTGGGTTCCGAAAAGAATTCCGACAGTGACAGCCCATAGACTTTCAGCAGCTTCTGCAGGGTGCTGACCGCCGGGCTGACCTTGTCCTGCTCAATGGTGCTGATGGCGCTGTGGGTCAGTCCGGCCAGTTCGGCAACGCGACGTTGCGACAATCCCATAGTCTGCCGGATCTGCGCCAGCCGTCGTCCCGGTGCCAGCGTGACATCACTCATCTGCTTTTCCCCTGTGATAGCGAATGGCGGCCTGAATAAAGCCGCTGAACAATGCCTGCGATCCCGCCGTACTTTCCGGCTGCCACTCGGGATGCCACTGCACCGCAAGTGCAAAAGGATGATGACGCAGACTCACCGCCTCAATCAGGCCATCCGGCGCGCGCGCCTCAACGCGCAGCTGTGGCCCCGGTTCGCGTACGCCCTGATGATGCAGAGAATTGACCGCAAGCGGTTTGCTGCTGTCCAGCAGCGTTGCCAGCAGGCCATCCGGTTCGATAGCGATCGGATGCGCTGTCGCATACTGCTGATCCAGTGGCAGCATCTCATCTTCATGATGACGCTGAAATTCTGACTGCCCACTGAGATCCCGGCATAGCGCGCCACCATTGGCCACCGCCAGCTCTTGCAGTCCACGGCAGATACCAAACATCGGCATTTTGTGGCTGGTGGCCCAGGTGATGAGCTGAAAGGCGAGACGGTCGCGGCCCGGATCGGCGTGCGGCTCTTCACCGGCTTCACCATAATGCCAGGGTTCGATATTGCTGGGACTGCCGGTGAACAGCAGACCATCCAGCACAGCCATAGCGTTTTCTGATAGATGAGGCGCATTAATAAGACTATGGGGCAGGGCGAGGGGCACGCCGCCCGCCAGAACAACCGCATCAATATATTTGTTATGCACCGTCTGAGTCGCATGGCCGCCCAGATTTTTCTGGCACATCACTACGCCAATCAACGGTTTGTCAAAAATAATGCCCATCTTACGTCCTCGCGTCACTGGTCGAAATATCTACCGAAAGGGCATGTCTGGCGGTTAAGTGTGCAATATTTTTTCAATCTAGCAATCTGCTGTTTGTTCTTCAAACAGATTTGTTACATTTGCACACTTTTTATGTTGGCGCTATGTTAGTGGTGTGGCTGTTATTTTGAGCATTACGCAAACCTAATAGGGGCGGGTGAGATCATGACTAACCTGGTAGAAGTGGAAGACTTCACGCTTCACAGTGAAGAGAAACGAACCAGCGCGTTCCAGCTTGAGGTGAAAGCCTGGCTGGAGCGCCATCCTGAAACGCAGTATGTCGACATCCTGTTAAATGATTTAAATGGTGTGTTCCGCGGCAAGCGCATTCCGGTCTCTGCGCTGCCTAAGCTGGAAAAAGGCTGTTATTTCCCCGCCTCAGTGTTTGCCATGGATATCCTCGGCAATACGGTGGAAGAAGCGGGACTCGGCCAGTCTCTTGGTGAACCCGATAATCTCTGTCTGCCCGTTAGCGGCACTTTAGTTCCCTCCGCCTCTGACCCTCAACACATCGCGCAGCTGCTGTTAACCATGTGCAACCAAGATGGCACTCCCTTTGACGTTGAACCCCGAAATGTCCTCAACCGGCTGTGGCAACAGTTGCGCAACCGAGGTCTGTTTCCGGTGGTAGCGGTAGAGCTGGAGTTCTATCTGGTAGACAAAAAGCGCGATGCTGAAGGCTTTATCCAGCCGCCCTGTTCGCCCGGCAGCGATGAACGCAATATGCAGAGCCAGGTCTACTCGGTCGATAATCTCGATCACTTTGCCGACGTGCTGCGCGATATTGACGATCTGGCCCGTCGGCAGGGCATACCGGCTGATGGTGCGCTGGCGGAAGCCTCGCCCGGACAGTTTGAGATCAACCTGCATCATACCCGCGACGTGCTGCGTGCCTGCGACCATGCGGTGCAGCTGAAGCGCCTGATTCGTCAGGTCGCGGAAAATCACGGCATGACCGCCACCTTTATGGCGAAGCCTTACGAGGAGTATGCGGGCAGCGGGATGCATGTGCATATCAGCATGCTGGATGCCGCCGATCACAACGCCTTTGCCTGCGATGACGGCAGTGATTCACCGCTGATGAAGCGTGCGCTGGCGGGCATGATCGACCTGATGCCCGCGTCAATGGCGCTGCTGGCACCCAACGTGAATGCCTATCGCCGCTTTGTCCCTGAAGCCTATGTGCCGTTGCAGGCTTCGTGGGGTCATAACAACCGGACCGTCGCGCTGCGCGTGCCGTGCGGAGATATCGACAATCATCGTATTGAGTATCGGGTGGCGGGCGCTGATGCCAATCCCTATCTGGTCGTCTCGGCTATCCTGGCCGGGATGCTGCATGGACTGGATACGCAGCTGCCATTGCCGAGTCCGGTCACCGGCAACGGACACCATGCCGAAGGGCTGGCCCTGCCGATCCGGCAGAGCGATGCGCTGTATGAGTTTGACAGCAGCTATCCGCTGCAGAAGTTACTGGGCGAACGCTTTGCCAGCGTCTGGCACAGCTGCAAAAACTATGAACTGATGCAGTTTGAACGACTGATTACGTCTACGGAAATAGACTGGATGCTGAAAAACGCCTGATGAGCTTCTCAGCGTGACTCTGTCCCGCTTTTTTTTGCATAAGGTGCCCCAACGGCTTGTATTACTGCCACGGGTTAGGGCAGAATACGCGGCCTGCAAAATCAGATGATAACCGACGCTTAACGCGCCGGTTATTTTTTTGCATCCAGTTTTAACAGAGCGTTTTTGCTGACTTAACCGAGGCCGGGCACGCACCCGGATAGATAAACACTGAAAACACGCGTAAGCGTGAGATTGAGGATTACAAAGATGGGGATGTTTTTCACTCTGCCAGCCAACGCTGGTACGCGTTTTCGTGATGACTACGGCGCCGCGTCAACCGCTAACCTTACTCCCTGTCGCTTAATGCGCAGTTGCCCTGTGACCCAGCCCAGCCAGGCTGTCGCACATGGGGGACTGAAGCATGTCGCTTAATACCTCCGCCGCACCGCAGCGTGCGCAACTCAAAAAGACGCTTACGTTACTTCCGGTCGTCATGATGGGCTTAGCCTACATGCAGCCTATGACCCTGTTCGATACTTTTGGCATCGTTTCCGGGTTGACCGATGGTCACGTCGCCACCGCTTATGCTTTCGCGCTGATTGCGATTCTGTTTACTGCCGTGAGTTACGGTAAGCTGGTACGCCGCTTCCCCTCTGCGGGCTCCGCTTATACCTACGCTCAGAAGGCGATCAGTCCGCACGTCGGCTTTATGGTCGGCTGGTCATCACTGCTGGACTACCTGTTCATGCCGATGATCAACATCCTGCTGGCTAAAAACTATTTCGAATCGCTGGTGCCGGGCATCCCGTCGTGGATTTTCGTGGTGTTGCTGGTCGGCTTTATGACGCTCTCTAACCTCAAGGGCATCAAAACCGTCGCCAACTTCAACAGTGTGATTGTGGTGCTGCAGGTGGTTGTCATGGTCGGGATTACGGCGATGGTGATCTACGGTGTGGCAAGTGGTGTCGGTTCCGGCACGCTGGTGAGCAGCCGTCCGTTCTGGTCTGAGAATGCGCATGTGGTGCCGATGATTACCGGTGCTACCATACTCTGCTTCTCGTTCCTCGGCTTTGATGGCATCAGTTCGCTGTCGGAAGAGACTAAAGATGCAGAACGTACTATTCCACGCGCTATTTTCCTGACGGCGTTGATTGGTGGTGTGATCTTTATCGCGGCGTCTTACTTCCTGCAGCTCTACTTCCCGGACATCACCCGCTTCCAGCACCCGGACTCCTCACAGCCTGAGATCATGCTGTTCGTGGCCGGTAAAGCGCTGCAGGTCGGTATCCTGATCTTCTCGGTGGTCACGGTACTGGCATCCGGTATGGCGGCGCACGCAGGCGTATCGCGTCTGATGTATGTGATGGGCCGTGATGGTGTGTTCCCGGAGCGTTTCTTCGGTTACGTCCATCCAAAATGGCGTACCCCGTCGCTCAACGTGCTGCTGGTCGGTGCGATTGCGCTGATGGCGATTAACTTTGACCTGGTGACGGCTACCGCGCTGATTAACTTTGGTGCGCTGGTGGCGTTTACCTTCGTTAACCTGTCGGTAATCGCGCAGTTCTGGGTCCGTGAGAAGCGTAACCGCACGCTGAAAGATCACGTTCAGTATCTGCTGCTGCCGCTGCTGGGTGCACTGACTGTCGGTGCGCTGTGGGTAAACCTGGAAGCGAGTTCTATGGAGCTGGGCCTGATCTGGGCTGCCATCGGAATTATCTACCTGGCATTCGTAACCCGCAGCTTCCGTAATCCGGTGCCGCAGTTCAGCGAAGAAGTTTAATTGCGCTAACGTTGCCGCCTTCCGGCTTTATCAGGAAGGCGGCAACAGCTTAACCGGCCAGCACCAGTTCCCAGCTGCCCGCACTCAACAGTTCCCGCCCCGCATCACTCAGTTTGTTGTCTGTCACCACCTGATCAAACCTCTCCAGCGGTAACGCCAGGAACGTCGCTATTCTGTTGTACTTCGAACTGTCACTCAGTAAAACCCGCTTGCTGCTCACGTCGCACACTGCCTGCTTCACCATCACTTTATCTTCATCCGGTGTAAACAAGCCGCGTGGCCCCCAGCAGGAGGCGGAGATAAAGGCGATATCAATGGCCAGATTGCGCAGGCTGCGTGCTGCCGACTCGCCGACGCAGGAGCGGTTCTCCCGGCATACGGTGCCGCCCGTGTGGATAACCCGGCACTGACTCGCCTCCATCAGCAGATTCGCCACCATGAAATCATTGGTCACCACCAGTAAATCATCACGATCCACCACTTCCTGTGCCAGCGCTAACGTCGTAGTCCCGGCATCCAGATAGATGCAGCTATTACGGGGGATGTGACGGGCAGCGGTGCGGCCAATGGCGCGCTTCTCATCGTTGTAGAGGGTGCTTTTCGTCAGATGGGACGGTTCGGCCGCCAGTCGATCGGCGGAGCGCACGCCGCCGGAAACCGACAGCACGGCGCCTTGTTCTTCCAGTTTCTGCACATCCCGGCGTATGGTCATGTGCGATACGCCCAGCCGCTCAGTTAACTCTGCAATGCTCACCACGCCCCGATCGGCCACCAGTGCCAGAATCTGTTGATGACGTTCAACCGGAATCATATCTGCTCCCTGATAATTACCATTTTTTCACATTATAAGGTATCTGCCGGTCAACCAGAACAAAAAATAACAGCTGATACAGGGCGGGCAGCTGCACTCACCGGGCTAACGCAAAGTGAGGCCGATAAAACAGGCAGTGTTAAAAATTGTTCCCGTTCACACTGGTGATGTTTTTTTGTGAGGAGTGACACATTTTTACCGACAGGAAGCTGGCAGGATTAACAGTAACAAACAAATAATCACTTAATTTAACAGTGGAGGCGTAACGTGCCAGCTGAAAACATCTGCGTTATCGGGTTAGGTTCCATGGGTATGGGTGCGGCGAAATCCTGTCTGCGCGCCGGTCTCAACACCTGGGGGGTCGATTTGAATCCTGCGGCCCTGGAGAGCTTACGTCAGGCCGGCGCACGTGATGCGCAGTCATCCGCCTCAGCCTTTGCAGATCAGCTCGATGCCGTTTTGCTGCTGGTGGTCAATGCAAAGCAGGTTAACGCCATTCTGTTCGGTGAAGATGGCCTGGCCGCAAAACTGCGTCCGGGCACGGTGGTGATGGTCTCATCCACACTCTCAGCGCAGGATGCGCAGCAGATTGAACAGCGGCTGGCTGAACATCAGTTGCTGATGCTGGATGCCCCGGTGTCGGGCGGCGCGGCCAAAGCAGCCAGCGGTGAAATGACGGTAATGGCATCCGGCAGTGATACGGCTTTTGCACAGCTGCAGCCGGTGCTGGATGCGGTGGCTGCCAAAGTCTATCGCGTGGGCAATGAAATTGGCCTCGGGTCAACCGTCAAAATTATTCATCAGCTGCTGGCGGGCGTTCATATCGCGGTGGGCGCAGAGGCGATGGCGCTGGCGGCGCGAGCAGGTATTCCGCTTGAAACCATGTATGAAGTGGTCACCAATGCCGCGGGCAACTCGTGGATGTTCGGGGACCGTATGAAGCATGTGGTAGATGGCGACTACAGCCCGAAATCGGCCGTCGATATCTTCGTGAAAGATCTCAACCTGGTGGCCGATACCGCAAAATCGCTGCACTTCCCGCTGCCGCTGGCTTCAACCGCCCTCAACATGTTTACCGAAGCGAGCAACGCCGGTTATGGCCGGGAAGATGACAGTGCGGTAATTAAAATCTTCAGCGGCATCACGCTGCCGCAGGCAGGGGAGAACAGCTGATGCGTCTTGGCGTAATAGCGGACGATTTTACCGGCGCAACGGATATCGCCAGTTTTCTGGTGCAGAACGGCCTGACCACCATTCAGTTCAACGGCATCCCCGCCAGCGAAGAGAGGACCGAGGCGCAGGCGATTGTGGTCAGCCTGAAGAGCCGTTCCTGTCCGGCAGATCAGGCAGTTGCGCAGTCGCTGGCCGCGCTGGCGTGGCTGCAGAAGCAGGGCTGTGAACGCTTCTACTTCAAATATTGCTCCACCTTCGACAGTACTGCGCAGGGCAATATCGGTCCGGTGACCGATGCGCTGCTGAATGCGCTGGGCGAGACGCAGACGGTCATCTGTCCGGCGCTGCCGGTGAACGGGCGCACCGTCTATCAGGGCTATCTGTTTGTCGGCGATCAGCTGCTGTCCGATTCCGGCATGCGGCACCATCCGGTCACCCCGATGCATGACAGCAACCTGATGCGTCTGATGATGTCGCAGGCAACCGGCAAAGCCGGGTTGATCGCGGCGGCACAGGTCGATCAGGGCGCAGCGTCAGTGCGTCAGGCGCTGGACCAGTTGGCGGAGCAGGGCATTAATTACGTCGTCACTGACACCCTGCATCAGGCGCATCTGTTGACGCTGGGTGAAGCACTTAGTGACAGGCGACTGGTGACCGGCGGTTCCGGGCTGGCCATCGGTCTGGCGCGGCAGTGGGCGACGGCTGAGACGGATGCAGAGGCAGAGCAGGCAGGCCGTCCGCGCGGCGATCGCGCCGTGGTGCTGTCCGGATCCTGTTCGCAGATGACCAATCGTCAGGTTGCCGCGTACCGCCAGCTGGCACCGGCCTGCGAAGTAGAGATTGAGCATTGTCTGGAAGATGCAGAAGGGTATGCCCGGCAGCTGTGCGACTGGGTGGAAGCTAACAGCCATCAGACGCTGGCCCCGCTGCTGTTTGCCACCGCTGACGCGCAGCAACTGCAGGTGATTCAGCAGCGCTATGGCGCGCAGCGCAGCAGCGAAGCCGTTGAGCAGCTGTTCGCCGCTGTCACCCGCGAGCTGAAAGGGCGCGGCTGGCAGCGCTTTATTGTGGCGGGAGGGGAAACCTCCGGCGTAGTGGCGCAGAGCCTGGGTGTAACCGCCTTTCACATCGGCCCGACCATTTCGCCCGGTGTGCCCTGGGTGCGTGACATCCATCAGCCGCTCTCGCTGGCACTGAAATCGGGCAATTTTGGCGACGAAGATTTCTTCCGCCGCGCGCAAACGGAGTTTACCTATGTCTGAATCTTCCCTGTTAGCGGAACAGCAGGCGCGTGACGAAATGGTCCGTCTCGGCGCCTCGTTCTTTCAGCGCGGCTATGCCACCGGCTCTGCGGGCAACCTCTCCATGTTGCTGGCGGATGGCAATCTGCTGGCGACCCCTACCGGTTCCTGCCTCGGGGAATTGCAGGGTGACCGGCTATCGAAAGTGACGCCTGAGGGGGAATGGCTCTCCGGTGATAAACCCTCAAAAGAGATTGCGTTTCACCGCGCGCTCTACCTGAATAACCCCGACTGCCGCGCAGTGGTGCATCTGCATAGCCACTACCTGACGGCGCTCTCCTGTTTACAGGGGCTGGATACGGACAACTGCATCCGTCCGTTTACCCCCTATGTGGTCATGCGCGTCGGTGATGTGCCGGTCGTGCCTTACTACAAGCCGGGCGATGGGCGTCTGGCCGATGATCTGGCGGCGCTGGCGCCGCGTTACCGCGCCTTTTTACTGGCGAATCACGGCCCGGTGGTGGTGGGGAAATCCTTACAGGAAGCGGCGGATAACACGGAAGAGCTGGAAGAGACCGCCCGTCTGATCTTTACCCTGGGTGACCGCCCGATCCGTTATCTCAGCGATGCCGAAGTGGCGGAATTAAGGAGCCGATAATGCCGAAGTTTGCTGCTAACCTTTCGACGCAGTTTAATGAATATCCCTTTGCCGAACGCTTCGCTGCAGCGGCGAAAGCCGGTTTTACAGCGGTCGAATTTCTGTTTCCTTATGACTATCCCGCCACGCAGATAAAACAGTGGCTCGATGATAACCAGCTGCAACTGGTGCTGTTCAATACCGCGCCGGGCAATGTCGCAGCGGGTGAGTGGGGCGTCTCCGCCATTCCCGGACGGGAAGCAGAAGCAAAGGCAGATATTGACCGCGCCCTGAGCTATGCGCTGGCGCTGAACTGCCCGCAGGTTCATATCATGGCGGCGACGGTGCCGCCCGATGCCGATCGTCAGCGCTACGTTGAGACCTTTATCAGCAACATGCGCTATGCGGCTGAGCGCTTTGCGCCGCACGGCATCAGCCTGCTGATAGAAGCGCTTAATCCGGTAACCAAGCCCAACTATCTCTACGCCAGCCAATATCAGACGCTGGAGATGGTAGAACAGATCGACCGGCCGAACGTGTTCACTCAGCTCGACCTGTTTCACGCACAGCGGGTGGACGGCAACCTCAGCCATCTGATTCGACACTATGCGGGACGTTATCGACACGTACAGATTGCGTCAGCACCGGATCGTCATGAGCCGGATGAGGGGGAAGTTAATTATCCGTACCTCTTCTCGCTGCTGGATGAGGTTGGCTATTCCGGCTGGGTCGGCTGCGAATATATCCCGCGAGGCAGCACGACCGAGGGCCTTGGCTGGTTTGCACCCTGGGCGCAAAAAACCTGATTGAACAGGCTGAAAAACCGGTGTTTCAGCACCGGTCGGGAGCGGCTTGCCCTTTTTCTGACTCTGCACCTGCTATTTCTGTACGCCTGAAACCCAAAAAAATATAACAATTTCTGAGGTTTACTATGTCCACCGCACTGCTGTTAGCCATAGCGACCGCCAGCATCGTGATCCTGCTGCTGCTGGTCATCAAAGCCAAAGTTCATCCGTTTGTCGCCCTGCTGATTGTCAGCCTGCTGGTGGCGATTGCGACCGGCATTCCGGCTGAAAAAATCATGGAGACGATTATCACCGGGATGGGTGGGCTGCTCGGTCACATCACTATCATCATCGTGCTGGGTGCCATGCTTGGGGCGATTATTGAAGCCTCCGGCGGGGCTGAATCACTGGCGCAACGCTTCAGTAAAACGCTGGGGCTGAAGCGAACCGTTGCGGCATTGACCATGGCAGCCTTTATCCTGGGCATTCCGGTCTTTTTCGAAGTGGGCTTTATCATCGTCATCCCGTTGATTTATGGCTTCACTAAGGTGGCGCGGGTCTCACCACTGAAGTTTGGCCTGCCGATGGCGGGCGTGATGCTGACGGTGCACGTGGCGCTGCCAACCCATCCGGGTGCGGCGGCGGCGGCCGGGATCCTGCACACCGATATGGGCTGGCTGATGATGCTGGGTATCGCGATTTCCGTGCCGGTCGGGATCATTGGCTACTACGTGGCGAAAGTGATGAACCGTCGCCATTACCATCTGTCGGTCGAGGTGCTGGAGCAGTTGCAGATGGCGAAGCCAGAGGGGCAGGAAAAGAAAAATGAACCGGCCCCGCCTGGCGCGCTGACTATCAGCGGTCTGATTGTGGTCCCGATTGTATTGATCGTGCTGGGAACGCTGTCCCACACCCTGCTGGCGGAAGGCAGTCTGCTGCGTAACGTCATGACCGTGATCGGCACGCCGCCGATTGCCCTGCTGATTGCCTTAGGACTGGCGGCCTGGCTGCTGGGCGTGCGGCGTGGCTGGAGCAAAGATAAGCTGGAAGATCTCACCGGGCGTGCCATTCCCACCTCTGCCAGCGTAATTCTGGTGGCCGGTGCGGGTGGGGCCTTCGGTAAAGTGCTGGTGGAGTCAGGGGTCGGCAAAGCGCTGGCGGTCACGCTGGAAACGCTGCATCTGCCGCTGGTGCCGGCTGCCTTTATCCTGTCGCTGGCGCTGCGCGCGTCACAGGGGTCCGCCACGGTAGCCATCCTGACCACCAGCGGTCTGCTGACGCAGGCGGTGACCGGCGTAACGGATATGCAACGGGTACTGGTGACGCTGGCAGCCTGTTTCGGCGGGCTGGGGTTGTCACACGTCAATGATGCGGGATTCTGGGTAGTGACGCGCTATCTGGGGCTTTCCGTGGCGGACGGTTTACGCACCTGGACGGTGCTGACGACGATAATGGGATTAAGCGGTTTTGTGCTGACCTGGCTGGCGTGGACGGTGCTCTGATTCAGCAAGACAGGAAAGCCTGACCCGGCAGGGTCAGGCTTTCATATTGGTTCAGGAGACCAGTTCCTGCGCATAAAGATAGAGCGCTTTGAGCTGCCCAACCTTTTCTGCATCCGCTTCATGCAGATTAGCCAGTCCCTCCAGCTCCTGCATAAATGCCTGCACCCGATCACTATTCAATACTTCACGGCGATGCTGCAACCAGCGCTGCTGCTCGGCATCATCCAGCGTGCCGGGGAAGTTACGCGCCCGGTAGCGGAACAGCAGTTTCGCCACCCGCGCACTCTCAAAGCTCAGGTCCAGCGCAGGCAGATTGGCGGGCGCGGTCTGGCGGATAATATTCATTCCGGCACGGTCGGCATCACTGAAGAACCCATCATAGAGCTGCGTATCCACGTCGTCTGACGGCGTAAACGGCTCGGCTTCGGCAAACAGCGTGACCAGTTTTTCCCGCACGTCAGGCTGCTGACGCAGCAGCGCCAGATTCGCCAGGCAGTGCTGACGATCAATGCCCAGCCGGGCCGCATCTTCCGGACGCAGCGTACTGGCAGGTGCCAGCACCGGACACTTGTTGATATGTACCAGTTTAACCGGCACCGCAGGCAGATCGCCCAGGTCGTTTTTCGGCGTGTAAAGACGCTCACGCAGGGTATCGGCATCCAGTTGCAGCAGCGGCGACATATCGCCTGCCAGATCCACCACGATCAGCGCATTACGGTTATCGGGATGCCAGGCCAGTGGCACAATCCAGCTGGTGTTGCCGCGCGCCGCGCCAAACATGCCGGAGACATGGACCAGCGGTTTCATCTGCGGGATGTCGATCAGGTTCATCAGCTTGTTTTTGTTACGGTGGGTAAACAAAAAATCAAACAGTTTTGGCTGCTTCTCTTTTACCAGCTTCGCCATCGCCAGCGTGGCGTAAACATCGGACATCGCATCGTGCGCATTTTCATGGGCCACGCCGTTGGCTTTGGTCAGATGCTCCAGCCGGAAGCTCGGAAAGCCTTCTTCATTTTCCGGCCAGTTGATTCCGTCGGGCCTCAGCGCATAGCAGGCACGCATCACATCGAGCAGGTCCCAGCGTGAGTTGCCGTTTTGCCAGGCCCAGCCGTAAGGATCGTAAAAGTTGCGATAGAAGATATTACGCGTCACTTCATCATCGAAACGCACGTTGTTGTAGCCGACCACGCAGGTTTGTTCGGTGGTGAACAGCTTATGAATGCGTTCGGCAAACTCTGCTTCGATTACGCCGCGGCTCATCGCTATCTGCGGGGTAATGCCGGTAATCATCACCGCTTCGGGCTGTGGCAGATAGTCATCAGGCGGACGGCAATAGAACACTTCTGGCTCGCCAACAGGATTGAACTCACCGTCGGTGCGCAGGCCGGCGAACTGGGCGGGCCGGTCACGAGAGGGGCTGGTGCCGAAGGTCTCGTAATCGTGGAACAGAAAAGTGGGCTGTACGCGGTCGTTATTCAAATTTCATATCCGTTCATTGCGTTCACTGACTTTATGAACAGAGCGTGCTGAATCGGCTCTGCTCGCTCTGTAACTTTCTGCGCGCAGCAGGATGAGATGTGATCGTTATGTCTGATGCGCGGGCGCAGGGTTCAGCCGTACAGTGCCATTATAGCGGCTCATGGCTGCGGCTGGCGCTCGTCACGTATGGTAAACCATATTCCTGCGCGTCTGAAGTTAAGGGTAAAGCCTGCCTGATGACTCTTTTTGACAACCAGCCATTGGCGACCGCCGCAACAGACTCAGCCGCCCGTTTTGGCGGATGTCCAGAACCGGGGGCCGTTGCACATTTTCTCACTACGTCTGTATGCCACTTTCAGGCCTTTTCGTGGCCTCAAACCTGCACCGCATCTTTTCTGTCGCGGTCAGCCGACGGACGGATTCACTTACCCGGTTCATCCGGTCATTGCCAGTTCATACTTTTTTTCAATTTATTCAAACCTTCACAACGCTTTTGCCGTACAACGTGCGGCTGTTTCCGTTTCGTTTTAGAAATTTTCTCTCCCGTGCAATTAAGGATGAAGTGTTGAAAAGGCGTCTGTTGTTCACCGTTACCGCTACTGTTTTTTGGGCCTCGCTGGCGCAGGCTGATGCGATTCCCTTTCCTGTGACGCCTCCGGCGATTGATGCGGCTTCCTGGGTTTTGATGGATGCCACCACCGGGCAGGTGCTGACCGCGGGCAATCCCGATGAACGCCGCAATCCTGCCAGCCTGACCAAACTGATGACCGGCTACGTAGTCGACCGCGCTATCGACCAGAAGAAAATCAGCCGTGACGACATGGTCACGGTCGGCAAAGATGCCTGGGCGGCGGGAAATCCGGTGTTTAAAGGCTCCTCACTGATGTTCCTGAAGCCAGGCGATAAGCTGAGCGTCCGGGATCTAAGCCGCGGCGTGATTATCGATTCCGGCAATGACGCCTGTGTTGCACTGGCGGATTACGTGGCGGGCAGCGAAGCGAACTTCGTTGGCATGATGAATCATTATGTTGAGAAGCTCGGCCTGCAGAATACCCACTTTGAAACCGTTCATGGTCTGGATGCGCCGGGTCAGTACTCCAGCGCGCTGGATATGGCAAAGCTGTCACGCGCGATTATCGATGGTGAGCCTGACTTCTATGCCATGTACAGTGAGAAAACCCTGAGCTGGAACGGTATTACCCAGAACAACCGTAATGGCCTGCTATGGGATAACAATCTGCACGTTGATGGGCTGAAAACCGGTCACACGGAAACCGCGGGCTTTAACATCATCGCGTCAAATGTGGTGGGTAAACATCGCCTGATCGCCGTCGTGATGGGCGGTAAAAGCCCGAAAGGACGCGAAGAGCAGGCGCGTAAACTGCTGGTCTGGGGCCAGAACACCTTTGATACCGTTCAGCTGTTCCATGCCGGTAAGAAGATTGGCAGCGAAAACGTCTGGTACGGCAATCCACATCAGGTAGAGGTGGGAACGGCAGAAGATGTCTATCTGTCACTGCCGCGCAGTGAAGTGCAGAACGTGAAGGCGAAGTACGTTATCGATCGCAAAGATCTGGAAGCGCCGCTGAAAGCCAATGAAGTGATTGGTGAAATTCAGGTGATGGATAAAGATCAGCAGATTGCTCACTATCCGCTGGTGGCGCTGAGTGCGGTAGAGCCAGCAGGTGTGATTACCCGTCTGACGGACTATCTTAAACAGAAATTCTGATTAATCGCCGGGCAGTACAGAAACGGGCAGCCTGCGGGCTGCCCGTTTTCACATTTACACCCTGAGCCTGTTACTGATTCCTGAGAAAGGTTAAAAAGCCGTATTCAGTTGTTCATGACTTCCGGTCAGGTATGTGAGTCGGATGTTGATAATTGTAAGCGAACGTCAAAACTGTTTTGAAATATCTGGCCCGTGCTAAGCCCGAGCCGCGTTCAGGGTTAAGATAGCCCCATCATGTTCCCGTAACCGGAAAGTCACTTTGCGTCCTGACAAGCCCATCTCGAAACTGGAGTTCTGGTTTTATCGCCATTACCGATCCGTCCACGGCGTGCGCATTGCCATCGCCTTTTTACTCTGCTTTATCTTTGTCCGGGCAACCGGTATTCCGGAAGGCACCTGGCCGCTGATCACGCTGGTGGTGGTGATGGGGCCCATTTCCACCTGGGGAAATGTTTTTCCGCGAGCCCTGCAGCGCATCTGCGGCACGGTGGCGGGGTCGATTTCCGGGCTGATTGCCCTGAAGCTGGAGCTGATCTCCATGCCGGTGATGCTGGCCTGGTGCGGCATCATCATGGTAATCAGCGGCTACCTGACGCTGGGCAAACATCCCTATATGGCACTGTTGATCGGGATTACCCTAAGCGTGGTTGTGGGTGCGCCAACTGGCGATTTCACCGTGGCGCTGTGGCGCGGCGGAGATGTGATTCTGGGATCGCTGATGGCGCTGCTGTTTACCGCGATCTGGGCGCAGCGCGCCTATACACACTGGCGCATTCAGCTCTCCGACACGCTGGCGGGCATGGCAAAAATCTATCACGCTGGTTTCTCGCCCAACCTGGTTGAAAAGCCACGCCTCAACAAGCCGCTGGGCAAATTGCTGACCAGCGTGATCAAAATGCGTGCGCTGCTGGAACCGTCGAGCAAAGAGACGCGCATCCCGAAGTCGGTGCTTGAAGCGATTCAGACCATAAACCGTAATATGGTTTACACCATTGAGATGCAGATTAATGCCTGGTGGGCCTCGCGTGAGAGTCACCTGATTATGCTCAATGCGCCCGCACTCCGCCGCACACAGCAGATGACAGAGAACACGCTACGGGCGCTCTCGGTAATGGCGATTGAGGGCGAAACAGAAGAGGTGATTGCCAACAGTCATGAGCTGACCGAAATCAGCGGCGAACTGCGCAGACTGATCGCCGAAGCGGGCAGCGACGGGCTGGAAGAGACGCCAATCTATGGCTACGTCTGGCTGACGCTGGAACTGGCGAAACAGCTGGAGCGCATGACCGATCTGATGCGGATGGCGCTGCGCAAATAATCACCTCAGACAATGACTTAATGTGAAACCGGGTTTCTTTGCGCTAAGATAAGAGCCAGTCTGAATTTAGCTGTGAAAATTGCTTACCTGGCGGGCTAGCCGCTAAGCTGATCGTTTTGACTCTCTCCCTGCGTCAGCAGGCTTAAAGAAAGGTGCCATCATGGAAAATGCCAAGCAGTCATTTCAGGACGTACTGGAGTTCGTGCGTATGTTCCGCCGCAAAAACAAACTGCAGCGTGAAATTGTCGATAACGAGAAGAAAATCCGCGATAACCAGAAGCGCGTTCTGCTGCTCGACAACCTGAGCGAATATATCAAACCCGGCATGAGCGTTGAGGCTATTCAGGAAATCATCGCCAGCATGCGTGTGGATTATGAAGACCGCGTGGATGAGTACATCATCAAAAACGCCGACCTGTCGAAAGAGCGTCGCGAGCTGTCGAAAAAAATCAAAGCGATGGGCGTGGGCGAACACCCGAAAGCATAAGAACAGGGCGCTTATGCGTTTTGCGTTCCATGCGAACCCGCATTCACGTCGGTGATGCGGGTTTTTTATTGCCTGTCTCAGCGCAGAATTATTTACCCGCCAGCCTGCGGGCAATCTCCTGTAGCTGACGGGAGAGCGCCACTACATCGACCCGCTCATCCGCGGGCGGGGCGGTGGTCTCACGGATCACCAGCATGGTTTCCAGCGCGTTGTCTGGTGCCTCTTCATCCTGAAGCCGCGCCAGCATCCGCTCAACACTCTGTGCGCCAAGATAGTGTAAATCCTGCCGCACCGTGGTCAGCGGCGGCTGATACCACGCGCTCTCGGCGGTATCGTCATAACCAATCACGGAGATCTCGCCAGGAATGGCGACACCATACTGATGCAGCGCCCGCATCGCACCCAGCGCCATCTGATCGTTGGCAACCAGCAGCGCCTGCGGCAGGTCATCGGGCAACTGCGTCAGCAGCGCCTGATAACCCGATTGCGCGCTCCAGTCACCGCGCAGCGCGCAATGCGGCGTTAGCTGATGATCGGCCAGCGCCTGACGCCATGCGTTTTCGCGCTGACGGGCTGACACCGAGCGCAGCGGCCCGCTTAACAGGCCAATCTGACGATGCCCCAGCGCCACCAGATGTTCAACGGCGGCACGTGCCCCGGACTCATTGGGATACTGACACTGCGCCACCGCCGCCTGCGGTTCGACATCCAGAAACAGCACCGGCTTGCCGCCGCACAGCAGCTGAATCTGCTGCGCCTCATCGGCATCCAGCGGCAGGTTAATCAGCAGCCCATCGACCCGCTGAGCCAGCAGTTCATTCACGGTGGCGGCCGCATCGTGGCCGCTGTCCATCGCAATCACCAGATGATAACCCGCCCGTGCAGCACGCTGTTGAATCGCCGAGGCGATCTGCGCCGGTGCCATCAGGGCCAGGTCGCTGGTCGCGAGACCTAACGTGCGCGTTGCTTTGCCCGCCAGCTGCTGCGCCACCCGATTGGGCACATAATTGAGCTGCTGCATCGCCGCCTCAACCCTTTCCCGCGTGCGGGCTGACACCTGTTCAGAACGATTTAAAACACGTGAAACGGTTTGATATGAGACGCCGGCCAGTTGAGCGACATCATCAAGGGTCACGGAGCGGGAAGTCATTGAACTCTCCAATAGATGAAGCGACGAGTGTAACAAATTTTCATGCTGTACTGCTGCTGCCAGCCACACGTTTACCGCCACGCCAGCGGGAAACGTGGCGGCAGCCGACCCGCGAACGCTGCCGGTTGTTAACGCTGCTGCAGATAGACCTGCAGGTTTACATCCACCGCATTCAGCAGCGGCGTGGCAAGCCCGTTTCGTTTCGCCCGCAGCAGCAGGTCGCCGATGATCTGATCGGCTTCAATATCATAACCCTGGGTGAGATCGCGGTACATTGAGGAGGTCATCGGGGTCGCGGGATTGTTTAACAGTTCAAAAATGCGGGCCGTCACCGCCGGGCGCGGCTGATAGCCTTCGGCAGTTATGACAGACAGGATCTCCGTAAAGATCCCCTGAAGCAGCGCTTCGCCGCCGCGCGCGGTGAGGATCTGCCGGGTATCGCCGCGTGCCAGGCAGCAGACTGCGCCGAGGGTGCTGAGCAGCAGCCACTTTTCCCACAGCTCATCCATAATGTTATCGCTGAACAGGGTATCAACCTGACAGTCGCGCAGCGCAGCATCAACCCGCTGCAGCCGTTCATCATTGTTGCCGTCCAGCGCGCCGTATAAGAGCTGGTGCAGTGGCGTCATCTGGATGACTTCGCCCTGATCACCCAGCGTGGCGTTGATTTTGCACAGGCCACCAATCACCTTATCTTCGCCGAAACGCTGTTGCAGCGTTGCGATATGCCGCATTCCGTTGAGAATTGGCATGATCAGCGTGTCCGGGCCGACGGCCGGCGCAATGTCCTCCATCACCTGATCAAGGGTAAAGCTTTTTACCGTCACAATAATCAGATCAAAGTGACCTGTCAGGGTGCTGGCCTGCGTCAGCTGCGGCTGTAACTTTTCGGTGCCCTGCGGCGTCTGCAACACCAGCCCATTGTTTTGCAGCTGCTGATAACGGCGTTCACGCACCAGAAAAGTCACGTCCTGACCCGCCTGAGCCAGTCGTGCACCAAAGTATCCACCGGTCGCGCCGGCGCCTGCCATCAGAATCCGCATTCCACTCTTCCTTTGCTGAAAACCTTTACCTTAGAACGCCGTGAGCGCGCTTACCAGCGTTAGCCTCCGGCGCAGCGTATCGGGGTGCGTGAAAAAACAGGCAGGGAAAGCGTGAGCAGTGAGGCGAGGATGCAGAAAAATCAGATTTTCCCGGTCAGAAGGGCGAATCAGCGTGCGGCGTTAAAGCCGGGTGACGCCCAGCGCGGCGGCCTGCTGTTCCCACGCCAGCACGTCCTGATAATCGTCTCGCTGCACCGGGCTGAATCCACTGATGAGATTGTCGTCGCAGACGCCGCGCCAGGCGGGATCGCTTACCAGCTGATGCAGCGCCGTGCGTAATGTCGCCAGCCGGGCCGCTGACGTTGAGGCGGCCGTGATCAGCGGCAAACCGGGTGCGGCGGGCGTCTCACCGATGATATGCAGGCCGCGCAGTTCATCCGGCACATAGCGCGCCAGCAGCGCCCAGCTCACACAGTCGATAGCGGCGATATCTGCCTGTGAATCACGCAGCGCCGCCAGCGACTGACGGTGTCCGCCGCTCAGCAGCAGCTGTGAAAAGGTCACGCCCTGAAGCGCCGCCACAAACCGCAGCGCGTTATAGCCGGATTGCGAGTCCGGGCTGTTAGCCACGGCCCGCTGACCGTTGAAATCGGCAAGCGTCGCCTGTTTATCCCGCGCCACCAGCCAGCTGCGATAATCGCGCCCGCTGCAGCCCAAAGCCTGATAGTGAAAGGTGCCGACCAGCTGAACCGCTGGTAACTGGCTGACCAGCGGATAGCCGCAGGTCTGGCTCAGCAGCAACCGCTCATCCCGCCAGTGAGCCAGCAGATCATCAGGCCAGACCGGCTGCGCGTCGGTGTCATGCTGCGCCAGCAGCGTAACCACAGCCTGCATCAATGCCCGCGTGGCAGGCGGATGGAGGGCATACATGGGCAAAGCGAGCAGATTATTCATGGGTTTTCTCCCCTGAGCGGCCCGGATGGGCATTGACGCTAACCGGTCTGGCCCAGAACTGACGCAGCCAGACCCGATAGCCCGCCACCCGAAAACCGTGGTTGCGCTGATAGTAATGCTCGCGGTCGCGCAGATAGAGCGGGCGCAGGCCATACCAGGGAACGCCAGGCAGATCGTGATGCACTGAATGGTAGTTCAGATTCAGGAACAGTATGCGCCAGGGCCAGGCCGCTTCATTATTCACCGAACGTGCCAGCGGGTCGTCCGCTGCACGATGCTCGTAAAAGGATCGTATCTTGGTCAGCGCCAGCGCCGGATAACTTACCGCCAGCAGATACCACAGCGGCGAAAACCCGAGCTCCGCCATCCAGTAAAACAGCAGAGCCAGCAGCGCGCCATGCAGCAGCCACATGCCCGTCGCATAGCGATCACCACGTCGCAACGCCTGCCACATCCCGCCAACGGTCGACGCGATATCCAGTAGCGGGCCAAGCAGCAACCGTCCCGGAAACGTGTTGCGCAGATGAATCAGCCGCTGCTGCCAGCGCGGCAACTGCGCCCAGCGGGCAGCGGAAAAATAGTAGGTTTCCGGGTCTTCGTCCGGCTCGGTCAGGGTGTGATTGCGATGATGGGCAAGATGAGAGTCACGATAGAGCCCATAGGGATACCAGACCGCCAGCGGCAGGGTGCCGAACAGCTGATTCACCCGCGGCCAGCGTGTGGGATGACCGTGGATCAGCTCATGCTGCAGTGACATATACCAGGTGGTGAAAACGATCAGCAGCAGGGTAGCGGGCATTTGTCCCAGCGTCTGCCAGTTCAGCATTACCGAGAACCAGCCACCGTAAATCACGGCCATCAGCAGCCAGGTCGGCAGTTCGCTGCGCCAGAGCCAGCTGCGCGCGCGCTGTTTCAGCCAGGCGCGCTGCTGTAAAGAGAGATAACCGTTGTGCATCGTTCACCTGACAGCAGAAGCGGGAGTCTGGAGAGTGAAAGAAAGCGCGGACAAAGACAAAGTGGATAATCTGCTTAGCTATGTCGAAATTCCTGAATATGGCGCTTAAAGATATTGACTATCAGTGGCGGCGCGGAGGGCGTAACCTTTCCCTATCAAAAATCGACTCATGCCCACAGGCGTTTATCGCCTGTCAGGAGAAATACAGATGAAAAATATCGGCTTCTTATCCTTTGGTCACTGGACGCCTTCGTCGCAGTCCGCCACCCGCACCGCGCAGGATGTGTTACTGCAATCGATCGACTTAGCGGTCGCCGCCGAAGAGCTGGGCGCAGATGGCGCTTATTTCCGTGTCCACCATTTTGCCCGCCAGCTCAGCTCGCCGTTTCCGTTGCTGGCTGCCGTGGCAGCACGCACCAAAACGATTGAGATCGGCACCGGTGTCATCGACATGCGCTACGAAAACCCGCTCTACATGGTGGAAGACGCCAGCGCGGCAGACCTCATTTCCAACGGTCGTCTGCAGCTGGGTCTGAGCCGCGGTTCCCCTGAGCAGGTGATCGATGGCTGGCGCTACTTTGGCTTTGAACCGAAAGCGGGTGAAAGCGATGCGGATATGGGCCGTCGCCATACCGAAGAGTTTCTGGAGGTGCTGCGCGGCGAAGGCTTTGCTAAGCCGAATCCACAGCCGATGTTTCCGAATCCGCCAGGTCTGCTGCGCCCTGAGCCGCTTTCGGAAGGGCTGCGTGACCGTATCTGGTGGGGATCCGGCTCCAACGCTACCGCAGAATGGGCGGCGAAAATGGGCATGAACCTGCAAAGCTCAACCCTGAAAGATGATGAGACCGGCGAGCCGTTCCACATTCAGCAGGCGAAACAGATCCGCGCCTACCGCGAGGCCTGGAAAGCGGCGGGGCATCAGCATGCACCACGCGTTTCCGTCAGTCGCAGCATCTTTGCGCTGGTAAATGATATGGACCGCGCCTACTTTGGCCGCAGCGGTAACGATCAGGATTCCGTTGGTTTCCTGGATGAGAAAACCCGCGCCATCTTTGGCCGCAGCTATGCCGCAGAGCCAGAAGTACTGATTAAGCAGCTGGCGCAGGATGAGGCGATTGCCGAAGCGGACACGCTGCTGCTGACCGTGCCTAATCAGCTTGGTGTCGCCTACAACGCCCATGTGATTGAGGCGATTCTGAAGTACGTCGCCCCGGAACTCGGCTGGCGTTAAGTCTGAAGTCGAGCGCCCGCGTAAGCCGGGCGCTCTGTTGTTTCTTCATAAAGCGGTATTACCTGCCATTCACCTCTGCGATCGTTAACGCTTTTTAATCATTTTCTCTTCTCGTATTTCTGCCGTTTCTGCTTCGCATCAGTTCCGTCTATCCCTGCAACTACACCGGTTTAGCCAGCGAACGCGGCCATATCAGGTCTGGCCGCTGCTCTGCCAGCAGTGAATAAGACGGTTGTGTAACCGGTTGTGCCGGAATAGTCTGATGAGCATCGATGCCGCTTCGTTGATGATTCCGGATAGCTACATCCGTTGCGCCATTGCTGGAAGCTGTTGAAACAAACCTTATTCAAAGGGATAAGCTATCAATCTTATAGGATGAGACAGGTGTGAGTTCCTGAAAATCCTCTATAGAGTAGCGATGAAAATACAAAAAGAGGTGTGACCATGAGCAATTCCATTGATGAAGATGCAAAAGATGCAAAGCCTATTGTTGAAGCCGATCGCGAAGCGCCTGAAAGCAAATGCCCCTTTCATGCGGGCAAGCCAGCGCAGCCCAATCAGGCGCCGGGTGGCGGCACAACCAACCGCGACTGGTGGCCTAACCAGCTCCGCGTTGACCTGCTGAACCAGCACTCATCCCGTTCGAACCCGCTTGATGAATCCTTCGACTACCGTAAAGAATTTGCCAAATTAGATTACTCTGCGCTGAAAGCTGATATTAAAGGGTTGCTCACCGAGTCACAGGCGTGGTGGCCCGCTGACTGGGGCAGCTATATCGGCCTGTTCATCCGCATGGCCTGGCACAGCGCCGGAACCTATCGCTCCGTAGACGGACGCGGTGGTTCAGGCCGTGGTCAGCAACGCTTTGCGCCGTTAAACTCCTGGCCGGACAACGTCAGCCTGGATAAAGCGCGCCGCCTGCTGTGGCCGATTAAACAGAAATATGGTCAGAAAATCTCCTGGGCTGACCTCTACATCCTGGCGGGTAACGTTGCGCTGGAAAACTCCGGCTTCCGTACCTTTGGCTTTGGTGCCGGACGTGACGACGTCTGGGAACCGGATATGGATGTGAACTGGGGCGAAGAAGCCGCCTGGCTGGAACACCGTCACCCGGAATCCCTGGCACAGTCGCCACTGGGCGCGACTGAAATGGGTCTGATCTACGTGAACCCGGAAGGCCCGGAACACAGCGGCGATCCTGCCTCTGCTGCCCCGGCAATTCGTGCCACCTTTGGCAACATGGGCATGAACGACGAAGAGATTGTGGCACTGATCGCGGGTGGCCATACGCTGGGTAAAACCCACGGTGCCGCACCAGCCAGCCACGTGGGTGTCGATCCGGAAACCGCACCGATTGAAGCGCAGGGCCTGGGCTGGGTTAACAGCCACGGCACGGGCGTCGGCGCAGATGCGATTACCTCTGGCCTGGAAGTCATCTGGTCGCAGACACCGACCCAGTGGAGCAACTACTTCTTCGAGAACCTGTTCAAATATGAGTGGGTTCAGACACGCAGCCCGGCGGGTGCCATTCAGTTCGTGGCAGCTGATGCGCCGGATATCATCCCGGATGCGTTTGATTCCACTAAGAAACACAAGCCGACCATGCTGGTCACCGACCTGACGCTGCGTTTTGACCCGGAGTTTGAAAAAATTTCGCGTCGTTTCCACAACGATCCGCAGGCGTTCAACGAAGCGTTTGCGCGTGCGTGGTTTAAGCTGACGCACCGTGATATGGGACCGAAAGCGCGCTACATCGGACCTGAAGTGCCACAGGAAGATCTGATCTGGCAGGATCCGCTGCCTGCACCGGTTTATCACCCAACCGTGGCAGACATCGCCCAGCTGAAAGAGAAGATTGCCGCATCCGGCCTCAGCGTCAGCGAGCTGGTCTCTGTTGCCTGGGCTTCGGCATCAACGTTCCGTGGTGGCGACAAGCGTGGTGGTGCCAACGGTGCCCGACTGGCACTGCTGCCGCAGCGTGAGTGGGACATCAATGCCGTCGCAGCAGGCGTCCTGCCAGCGCTGGAAGCCATTCAGCGCGAAGCCCACAAGGCTTCACTGGCGGATGTGATCGTGCTGGCGGGTGTTGTCGGTGTTGAGCAGGCGGCGAAAGCGGCTGGCGTCTCGATCGACGTACCCTTTACCCCGGGCCGTGTCGATGCGCGTCAGGATCAGACCGACATTGAGTCGTTCGATCTGCTTAAACCGCGTGCGGATGGTTTCCGTAACTACGGCACCGGCTTCGGCAAAACCACCACCGAAAGCCTGCTGATCGATAAAGCGCAGCAGCTGACCCTGACCGTGCCGGAGTTAACGGTGCTGGTGGGCGGGATGCGTGCCCTGGGCGCTAATTTCGATGGCAGCCAGCACGGTATCTTCACCCACCATGTGGGATCGCTGAACACAGACTTCTTCGTGAATCTGCTGGATATGCGTACCGAGTGGAAAGCGACTGATGGCAGCAATGAGAAATTCATCGGACGCGATCGCGTGAGTGGTGAAACCCGTTTCACCGCCACCCGCGCCGATCTGGTCTTTGGTTCCAATGCGGTGTTGCGCGCCTCGGCGGAAGTCTATGCCAGCAGCGACGCCCGTGAAAAATTCGTAAAAGACTTTGTCGCCGCCTGGACCAAAGTGATGAATCTGGACCGGTTCGATATCTGATTGCTGTTGACGTTTTAAAAACCAGAAACCCGCTGATGTCAGCGGGTTTTTTTGCGTGTCTGAAAGCCTCAAGGGTGTAAAGGCATGTTCAGAAAATCTGTTCCTGTCGGGTATTAAAGCTCAATTACCTCTTCAGCGATGACGCTTAAAACATAAATGTTATTGCTTAATTGGCATTTCGGATGCGCTCTGTCGCCAGATAAAGTCATTTTATTATTCTGACTGACGGACTGGCTATGATGATCAGATTCTCTTTTTTATGGCCCCTTTTTACGCTCGATTTCATATTACATTTCAGCAGAGCACTCACTTTCACGTTCTTTCCCATCTACCTTTCACAGACACTGCAGTTTAATCCGCTGATGACAGGTTATGCGCTGGGAGGCAGCCTGGTGATAGCAACGGTGGCGGGTGTCTGGTGTGGCGTGTTAATTGATCGCTTCACTCCTCAGCGGTCCCTTTTTCTGGCGATTCTCCTCTCGGTTGTTGTCTATGGCTTATTAACACACGTCCAACACTTCATTCAGGTTTTGGTTTTACTTATCATGATTGAGGTCGCTTTCACCACCATGCACCTCGCAGTAAAATCGCTTCTGTCAGGCTTGTTGCCTGCTGACCAACGAGGGGCCGCCTTTTCGGTTACCTATACCCTGATTAATATCGCTTTTTGCAGCGCGCCGATTCTCGGTATTCTCGCCAGTCACTATGCCGTACATGCGCCGATGTGGTTGTCCGCAGGATTAAGTTTTATTTCACTCTGCATACTCAGCCTGTACTACCGACGTTACGATGCTCATCTGCAGGTAAACTCTCCCGTTAACGGGCCGAAAACCAGCCTGAAACAGACGTTCAGCGTATTAATCAGCGATTATCGGTTGCAGCTTTTTACCCTTGGGGGGTTGTTCAGCGCGCTGGTCTATGCCCGTTTTGCGACGTATTTATCGCAGTATCTGGGATATGTGGTCAGCGAGTCAGAAGCACTGAGGTTGATTACGTTGATTGTCAGTATCAACGCAGCAACGGTCATTCTGTTGCAGTACGTTGTTGGCAAAAGGATCACCCAGAAAAATAGGGTGCTCAGTGTGATGGCCGGAACCGGATTACTGGTGATGGGATTATATTTCTACCATGTCTCTGAACTGACCCTGTTCTGGATTATCGCCACCATACTCTTCTCGTTAGGCGAGGTCATTCTTGTTCCGTCGGAGTTTCTTTTTATCGATTCTATTGCCCGTGATGATATGAAAGGGGCCTACTTCGGTGTGCAGAATATTGCGATGTCAGGCGGTGGAGCCAACGCTATTCTCTTCGGCTACCTGCTTAACAGCCATCTTATCCCGCCATCCGCCATCTTCTATTTACTGATTCTGTTTGCCCTGCTGGGATGTGTTTTATATCTTATTGGCATTCGCCAGAAAAACAGGGTGGTGCCGGCCAGAGAGTCCTGAGCGCTGCCCGGACGGGATAAGAGAAGTGAAATAATACCCAACAAAAAACCCGCTCAGGTTTCCCTGAGCGGGTTTACGAATCTGGCTCATCTGACCGGGCACGTCTTTGCCAGTAACTGACTACTCATCACGCTAAACCTGAATGATATCTCTGTCAGGACCGCCCTGATGACCACCAATAGTTGCGGGTTTCACAAATCTGGTTGCTCTGTCTGGTGAAACTCCCACTCTGTTTTGCTGGACCAAATGACACGCTACATGGTGCCCTGGCGACGCTTCACGTAATTCCGGTACTGCCTCGCGGCACTGCGTTTCCGCCAGCGGGCAGCGTGACGAGAAGCGGCAGCCGGATGGCGGGTGCGACGGATCCGGAATCTCCCCCTTGATCACCTCGGTGGGTTCATGTTGTGGGTCGAGCGTCGGAACGGCGGCCAGTAGCGCCTGCGTGTAGGGATGCAGTGGCTGACTGAACAGGGCGTCGCAGCTGGCAGTTTCCACCAGTTGCCCGAGATACATCACCGCCACGTCATCGCAAAGATGTTCCACCACGCCGAGGTCATGCGAAATAAACAGGAAGGTGACGCCGAGATCATCACGTAGGTCGGAAAACAGGTTGATGATCTGCGCCTGAATGGAGACATCCAGCGCCGAGATGGGCTCATCGGCGACAATAAAGTCCGGATTGAGAATCAATGCCCGGGCAATGCCAATGCGCTGGCGTTGTCCCCCCGAGAATTCGTGCGGGAAACGCGGGTAATGCTGCGGAGCCAGCCCACAAATCTTCATTACCGCGATTACCCTGTCGTACAACTCCGCTCGGGTGCAGAGTTTGTGTGCCAGTAACGCCTCACCAATCGCATCGCCGATACGCATACGCGGATTGAGAGAGCTGTAGGGATCCTGAAACACCAGCTGGATTTTGGGACGCAGCGCCTGCATTTCCCGCGCCGTCAGCGTCGACAGGTCCTGTCCCCGATACTTAATCGTGCCAGCGGTTTTATCATATAACCCCAGCAGTGTTCGGCCTACGGTGGTTTTGCCGCTGCCGGATTCGCCCACCAGGCCGAAGATGGTGCCCGGACGGATGCGAAAGCTGACACCGTCAACGGCACGAAGCTGCCCGGTTTCCTGACCAAACAGGCCGTCGCGTATCGGGAAGTGCTTCTTCAGCGCGTCCACTTCAATGATGTATTCAGAACTCATGCGAAAGATTCCACTTTTTCACGGTGAAAACAGGCGGCCTGTCGCGTTGTACCCACCAGCGGCGGTATGCCTGACCGGCAGATTTCGCTGGCGCGTTCGCAGCGGTCGAAAAAAGCGCAGAATGTGGGCAGCGCGGCAAGGTCTGGCACCTGACCGGGGATGGAGTAGAGCCGACGTCGCCGCTCGCCGGGAACCGGTCGGGAGGCGATCAACCCCTGGGTATAGGGATGCAGCGGATTACGCAGTACCTCTGCGGTGGGGCCGTATTCAACAACCCGCCCGGCATACATCACGACTACCTGCTCCGCCATCCGGGCAATGACGCCCAGATCATGGGTGATCAGCATCAGCGCCATCTGGCTGGCACGGGCCTGATCGCGCAGCAGACGCAGAATCTGGGCCTGAACTGTGACGTCCAGCGCCGTGGTTGGCTCGTCGGCAATCAGCAGTTTCGGCTGGCAGCTGAGTGCCATCGCAATCATGATGCGTTGCAGCATGCCGCCTGAAAGCTGGTGCGGGTAGCTGGTCATCAGACTCTCCGCGCGCGCCAGCCCGACCTGGCTAATCAGCACGATCGCCTGCTGCCAGGCAGCTTTAGGTGATTCTCCCCGATGGCGAATCAATGGCTCACACAGCTGTTCGCCAATGGTCAGCACCGGATTCAGGGCGCTCATCGGTTCCTGAAAAATCATCGCCAGCTGGTTGCCTCGCAGGTCGGCCATCCTGGCGGGATTGAGTGTCAGCAGATCCTGCCCCTGGAAGCGGATGGCTCCGCCGTCAATACGCGCGGCTTGCGGCGGCAACAGTCCCATCAACGACATGGCGGTAACGCTTTTGCCACAGCCGGATTCGCCGACAATACCCAGGGTCTTTCCGGCATGAATAGTAAAGGAGACCTCCTGCACGGCCTGCACACGCCCCTGTTCGGCGGCAAAGGAGACGGATAACTGTTCAAAGGTGATTAGTGGCTGGCTCATTTCTGGCTCCGTTTCATGCGGGGATCGAGCGCATCACGCAAGCCGTCGCCCAGTACATTAATGGCAACCACGGTGATAAAGATGGCGATGCCCGGTGGCATCCACAGCCACGGGCGACGCTGGAAGTCGATCAGGCTATTGGCGGCATCCATCATATTGCCCCAGGAGGGGGTCGGCGGGACGACGCCAAGACCCAGATAGCTCAGCGCCGACTCGCTCAGAATGGCGTTCGCCACAGCCATCGTCGCCATCACCACCAGAATCGGGATGGTATTGGGCAGCAGATGACCAAACAGGCGGCGACGTGATGACAGGCCCAGTACCTGCGTTGCCAGCATAAAATCGCGCTCGCGCAGCGAAAGGATTTGCCCGCGCACCAGCCGCGCCAGTTTAGGCCACTCCAGCAGGCTCAGCATGATGACCACCATATAGATGCGCGCATCCGCTGAAAAATCGAGCTCCGACAGCATGGCACCGGCGACAATCAGCAGCGGCAGGCTGGGAATGGTCATGACCAGATCGGCCAGACGCATAATCAGCTTGTCGGTCAGGCCACCCGCGTAGCCCGACACGGCACCGAGCAGATAACCCAGCGCCACCGACAGCAACATCGTCATCAGACCAATGGTCAGCGAAATGCGCCCGGCAAGGAGCAAACGGGTGTAGACGTCCCGCCCCAGAAAATCGGTTCCCAGCCAGTGCTGTGCCCCTGGCGGTTTGTTGATCATCAGGGCATCCGTGGCGTCATCCTGCCACGGCGACCAGATTGGCCCCAGCGCGCACCAGATCGCCATGACAATCAGTAAAACCAGGCACACCATCGCCAGTGGATTGCGCCGTAATGCCTGCCACGCCTGACGCCACGGTGAGGGCGTGGCCTGGGCAAGCGCCGGGATCACCGCTTTGCGCAGGCGGCGTTGCGTAGAAAAAAGTGAACTGATCATCATGAACTCACCCGAATACGCGGGTCAGCCCACGCGTAAAGCACGTCGGCCAGCAGATTGCCGAGGATAGTTAATACCGCCAGAAACAGCGTGAAACCCATCAGCACCGGATAGTCACGGGCAGCGAGCGAATCGATGTGGATATGTCCTGCACCCGGCCAGTTGAAGACTTTTTCGGTGATGAGGGCACCCGAGAACAGGCCCGGCAGCTCAAAGCCGAGCAGGGTAATGATCGGCAGCAGCGCATTGCGCAATGCATGTTTCATGATCACTGTGCGTTCGCGTAAACCTTTTGCCCGGGCAGTGCGGATGAAATCCATTTTGATGACGTCGAGCATGCTGGCGCGAAAATAGCGCGTCAGGCTGCCCGCCTGCAACATTACCAGTGCCAGCACCGGCAGCATCAGGTGGGCCGCCACCTGGACAATATAGGCCCAGCCACTGTCATCACTGCCGGTGTTGGTCATGCCGCCGACCGGCAACCAGTGCAGATCTACCGCGAACCATTTGATTAACAGCAGGCAGAGAAAAAAGGTTGGAAAAGACATTGCGGCAAACACCAGCACGCTGACCAGATGATCGAACCACGAGTTGGGTTTGATTGCCGACGCGATACCGGCGGCAAGGCCAATTCCCCAGTAAAATACCAGCGCGACACTGGCGAGCAGGAAGGAATTCCAGACGTACTGGTTAAGCAACTGAGTGACAGGAATCTGGTATTGCAGTGAGAAACCCAAATCACCCCGCAACAGCTGGCCGAGCCAGTGCAGATAGCGGGTGAGCAGCGGCTGATCAAGGCCGTAAATCGCCTTCAGTTCAGCTGCGCGCGCGGCAGTCAGCGTCACGTTGCCGTCGATAAAGTCACCGGGTGTCTTTGCAAACAACATAAAAATGATAAAAGAGGCAAACAGCAGCATGGGCAGGGTGTTCAGCAGCCGCCGCAGGATAAAATTTCTCATGGTCTTCTCATATCAGCCGTCAGGAAGTCCCGACGGCTGAACAGTGGGCAAGGTTACTTAACGATTTTGACGTCCGGCAGACTGCCGGTCAGGCCGTTATAGATATCCGGTTTAAAGCCGGTCACGCGGCCGCTGCTGGCGGAGAGGATCTGGCGATAACCGAGCAGGATCACCGGTGGGTCATCTGCCAGCACTTTATACAGCTGGTGGTAAATCGGTTTGCGCTGTGCCACATCCAGCACGGCATTGCCTTCGTTAATCAGCTTATCCACCTGAGGATTGTTATAACCGGACTCCTTGGCCTCGGTGCTGTAGTAATCCCATACCCCGTCATGCGGATCGTTTAACGTGCTGGTACTAAAGGACGCCAGGTCGTAATTGCCCGCTTTGCGCTGCGCCATCAGCGCATTGAAGTCCACCACCTGGGGTTTCAGCAGCACACCAATTTTCTGCCAGTCCTCTTTGGCGATCGGGATAAGCGCGTCGTTCAGCACTTTTTTGCTTGCCAGTAAGGTCAGTTCAAGACGTTTGCCGTCCTTTACGCGAATACCATCGGCTCCGGGTTTCCAGCCCGCCTCATCAAGCAATTTTTTCGCCTGTGCCGGATCGTATTTGTAGGGATTCACGCCATCCGGGTTATACGCCCAGGAGATAGGCGCGATAGGTTCGACAGCAACCCTGCCATACCCCTGGTACACCACATCGATTAGCTTCTGACGATCCAGCCCGTAAATCAGCGCCTGACGTACCTTCGCGTCCTGCAACGCCGGGCGGCGAACGTTGAACTCGACTTTGCTGTAATCACTGGACCCGTAGAGATTGATATTGGCAAAGCCGAGCAGTTTCAGCTGCTCAATATCATCCGGTCGTGAAGTGAAGGCGTCGTAATCCGTTTCACCGGTCTGGAACAACTGGAAATTGGTTGAGGGGTTAGTGACGCGATAAATAAAACGAGGCGTTGGCGGTGTGCCACGATAAAAGTGGCTATTGGCATGAAAACGAATTTCCTGCCCCGGGATGTATTTGTCATAGACATAGGGGCCATTGCCCAGCGGTTTGCCATGCAGGGTGCGCAGATAGTCAAGATTGCCACGCTTATAGCCTTTGCCGTAATAAGCTTCCGACAGCACCGGCCCGCCAATTTTTGCCAGTGTGGTTGCGCCAGGTTGTGTGGTGGTGATCTGGAGCGTGAGTGGATCGATCACTTTCAGGCCACTGACGCTGTCGGCTTTACCTGCTTTATATTCCGCACCCCCGGCAATATTCGCGAGCGTGATGTCGGTGTCGCCATCATATTTCGGGTCGTACAGGACGGTAAGGGTAAAGGCGACGTCTTTAGCGGTGAGTGGGGAGCCGTCGCTGAACGTCAGATTGGGGCGCAGCTTAATGGTATAAACTTTGTAATCCGGGCTTACCGTCCAGCTTTCCGCCAGACCCGGCACCAGATTGCCGTGGCTGTCCCAGTCAATCAGGCGTGAAAAAATGACGTTGGTGACATTTTCATCCCAGCCGTTGACAAAAAAGTAAGGGTTAAAAATTCCCTGAGGTTCAGAAATGCCCGCCACCACCGTATCTTTGCGCAATTTCGCCGCTGCCGGAATCTGGCTGGAATCGGTGGCCGGGGTGATACCTTCTTTAAGGGCATCGTCGGCAAACGTCATAGAGCTGAAGGCTGCAAGGCTGCTGAAGAGTGCTATTTTAAGTCTGAACTGCATGCTTTGTTTGTTTATTAAACTGACCAAAAGAGATCCCTCAAAAATATAATGACAATGTTCATTTACAAAAAATGAAAATTAATCTTCCCCTGATCCGGTGTCTAACAATCAAACGCTATAACAAATAACGAAATGTCCTTATGTTATTTATGGATAAGCTTGGGAATAATTGTCTTTATTATAAGAATGCGACTCAGATCAACGTTACGGCACATTAAAAAGATCGGTTACGAATCCGGACGTCTGCGCTATTTTTAACGCGCTAAGCCGGAATGCCGCGGTAAGGACATTTGCCGCTGACTGTCATTGTGGATTTCATTCGGGCTCAACGGGCGAGACATGTGTGAGTTCTGAGATTGAAGGGACGTAATTATCGGGATTGATCAAAAGATAGAGATCATGTGATTTGGAAACTCAGAATGCTTAAGCGAAGGGTGTAAAGCAGGGGGATTTGGTGTCATTCACGGAGAAGGCTCTCACCATGACTTAATGAACATTTGTTTTAGACAACTTGAACAGACGTCAGAAAAGCAAAAAGCCCGCTCAGTTTCCCTGAGCGGGCTTCTCGAATTTGGCTCCTCTGACTGGACTCGAACCAGTGACATACGGATTAACAGTCCGCCGTTCTACCGACTGAACTACAGAGGAATCGTTTGAACGGGGCGCATAGTAACGGCCACGCCGGATCATGTCAAAGCTCTTTTTCACAAATCTGTGCGACTGCTGAAATAGTCACCACAATAGCGATTCGGGCCATGAATGAATGGTCATCTCAGCGGCTTCCTGCGCTAAAAAGAGGCACGTCAGACTGAGGTGTTTATGAGGTGTTATGATGCGGCAAAGCCCTTGTCAGACCGCACTACGCATGATTTAGCCGAATAGTTTTTTACAGGCGTCACAAAGTCTCAATTCTGACTTTGTCAGCAACAAATATGAAACGTAGATTCCATTTCAACCCTGAACTGAATATCCGGAGTTGAAATGAACAAAGTCAGAATCGGCATGATTGGCAGCGGCTATATCGGGCGCTGCCACGCAATAGCCTATGCCCAGGCCCCCACTGTATTCGCGCTGAAAGGCGAAATCGTGCGGGAGATGCTGGCCGAAGTGAATCCTGAGCTGGCGGCGCGTCAGGCGGCGACCTTTGGTTTTGCGCGCTCCACCGGTGACTGGCGCGCGCTGGTCAGCGATCCGGCGATTGATGTAGTAGATATCTGCGCACCTAATTTTCTGCACAAAGAGATGGCGCTGGAGGCGATACGCCACGGCAAGCACGTCTATTCAGAAAAGCCGCTGTCGTTAAGCGTGGCGGATGCGCAGGAGATGGTGGCAGCTGCTGAGGCGGCAGGGGTGAAAACCCTGGTTGGCTTCAACTACATGAAAAACCCGACCAGCCAGCTGGCAAAAGAGATTATTGCCAGAGGCGAGATTGGCGACGTAGTGCATTTCTACGGCACCCATAACGAGGATTACCTCGCCAGACCGGAGACGCCGCTCGACTGGCACTGCCAGAAAGCGCTGGCAGGCCTTGGCGCGCTGGGCGATCTGGCAGCGCACATCGTCAATATGGCGCACTACCTGGTCGGCGATATCGCTGAGGTGAGTGGCGATATGATGACGGTCATCACCTCACGGCCTGATCCAAAAGAACCTGCGCGGCAGTTAGCGGTTGAAAACGAAGATCAGGCCAGTGCGCTGCTGCGCTTCCGTAATGGTGCACACGGCGTGATTGAAACCTCACGCATTGCCTGTGGCGCAAAAATGGGCCTGACCTATGTTGTCACCGGCACCAAAGGCACGCTGCGTTACACCCAGGAGCGCATGGCGGAACTGGAGCTTTATCTGCATGACGAACCTGCCGGGCGACAGGGATTTAAAACGATCCTGACCGGACCGGCCCATCCTGACTACGCGAACTTCTGTGTCTCTGCCGGGCACGGCATCGGGTTTAACGATCAAAAAACGGTGGAGATCCGCGACCTGATTAACGGCATCGCAGCCGGCGATCGCATGTGGCCCGATTTTGCCGAGGGATTGCAGGTGCAGAAGGTGCTGGAAGCGATTGCACACTCCGCTGAGCAGCGCCGCTGGGTCGAGGTGTAAGACAGAATCTGAGTAAGAGAGGATTTGGCGAAGTGGCAGGTTACAAGGTTGAATGAACAGGCGGGAAGGGCGGGAGTATCCCGCCCGTATACAGTCAGATCAGACCGCTTTTTTCCCACCACAGCTTATCCAGCGCATAGAAGCGATCGCGATCACTTTCGGGTTGGTTGAGATCGCGCTTCCACGGCTTCGCCAGAATATAGTGCAGATTCTTCACCTCATCACCCTGCCACAGGCCGCTGTGCTGGAACGGCAGCGTTTTTAACGCATTGTAGATATAAGAGAGCGGCTTCCAGCGTTCGGCAAACACTTCATTCAGCAGATCCTGCTCGGAGAAGGGATAGGCGCTGAGATCATCAATCGCGGCAATGCGCTTCTCAAGCATATCGAACACCGTATTGTCAGGCTTCAGTACCAGAAAACCGCCGTTCAGGTAGTAGTCAACGCTCTCCGGAGCCTGCTCACCGCGTGCCTGCCAGGTATAGTGACACTGCTCTGGCTGCCACTCCGGCGGATAAGAGGCGATCTGGTTGGGATTACAGCGGCAGGCGTGACAGGCCGCCAGCGGATTATCGCCCAGATCCAGGGTGAATAGCTCATCCATGTTCTGCAGCACCAGCATATCGGCATCCAGAAACACTACGCGCTCATAATCGGTAAGCTGCCAGGCACGCAGCTTGGTCCAGACCTCGCCAAACTGCGCCGAGGCGTAATGCTGAGCCAGATCGGCGCGCGGATAGAGTGGGTCGACCGGTTTAATCACACAGCCTTCATCCTGCAAAATCTGACAGTCAGCATCAGAAATGGCTGGCGTGGTCATCACCACCAGCGGCCACTGGCTGTGGCTCTCCTGCAGCGAACGGTGCAGCGCTTTGACGCCCACAAGATAGTCGGGTTGTGTTAACAGTGTTACCCAGGCAAACATAGCGTTCCTCAATCAGTCAAAAAGTGGCGTGATGTAGTCGTTCCCCAACCGGCCCTGCGGGTCGAGCTGGTGGCGCAGGGCGCGGAAGGCGTCCCACTGCGGATAGATCTCACGCCAGTTGTAGCGTTCTTCATCGTAATACTTGCCCCAGTGCGGGCGTCCACCCTCTTCAGCCAGCAGTTTCTCCACTTCGGTCAGGAAGTGCAGGCCTTCCTGTGACAGCGAGCCATCGTCGGCGTAATAGACCACAAAGCCGAAGAAGCAGGTTGGCTGGTCAGCGGCCGGACTGAGCCAGGCTGAGGACGCGCCGGTGCAGCGCAGGATAATCGGGTAGTGCATATGCGGACGGTTCTCTGCATACCACGCCTTAATCCGGCGGATGATGGCCGGGGTTTTTGCCAGCGGCACGCCGATTTCCACATTAATCTGTGGCACCGCAATGCCGCGACAGAAGAGCTGGTAGATGTCACCGGTAACATCGGTGAAGTCGCGAAAGCGGGTGACGGTACGAAACTGCTTGCCGCCTTTGCCCTGAATCTGCGTGTCGCGATGCATATGCGCCAGCGTCTGGTCGATGGTGTCATTGAGACTGTCGTCAGCTTCACCTTCATGCTCCACCACCTGACGCCCCTGCGCTTCGTAACGCTGACGCTCTTCGTCACTCGCCTCATGGGCGTTCCAGACGTGCATCAGATTGTCATCAACAAACCACCAGGCTTTGCTCAGCGGATAGTCGTTGTTCCAGCGCAGTAGGTCTTCTTCCAGCGTATCGGCAGAAACAGCATTTTTGTGGCACGTGAAGATCTTAAACGGCTGGGTACGCAGGGTGACGGCGGTGACAATGCCCAGCGCACCCAAAGAGACCTGCGCCGCCGGAAAGTCAGCGTCGCCGCGGACAAACTCACGCACGCTGCCGTCGGCCAGCACCATGCGTATCGCCAGCGCTTCATCGGCAATCGAACTCTGCTGCAAACCCTGACCGTGCGTGCCGGTCGCCATTGCGCCCGCCAGCGTCTGAATCGCAATCACGCCTGGCGAGGAGGCCAGCATGCGATTCATGTCGGTCAGACTGTGATAAACCTGCTCAAGCGGGGTCGCGCCACCAAAGGTTACGCTCTGCTCATCACTGGCTATCAGACCGCGCAGAGCGCTGAGATCCAGCAACAGATCGTCTTCAGCGACATGCAGCATCCGGCCAGGTGACAGCTTGCTGCCGATCACCCGGATCCTGCCGCGTGATTCGCGGATCAGTTTCTGCAATTCCGCTTCACTGGCGGGACGCTGAACCTGCTGACGGCTGCCGATTTGCGCGTTCTGCGCCCAGTTCCACAGCGCATCATCATCGGGTTCAATATGGGTCTGGCGAAGCGGATAGAGGCGTGCGTCTCTGCTCACAACAGCATTCCTTTTATAGCGGTTTTATGACAAATGTTTACTAAGCGTAGACCATGAGTAAGCGGAGCCCGGATTGCGGGCATTTATTTGCGGATGTAGCGTAACGTTGCAGTAACAGCGAGCTGACGATTGCGGCGGATACTCTCGGCTTCACTGTTGTCAGGACTGAACAGGGCGTTGAAGGTGTAGCGGTTTGAGACGTGATGAACGCAGATACTGCTGATCAGGCGATGAACATCGATGGTCTGTACATCGCCAGTAAACACCCCCTGCTGCTGACCGCGCGCCAGAATGTCATCCAGCAGATCAAGCGCGCTGCGGTTCAGCGCTTTAATCTGTGGCGACTGGGTGATGTAGCGACCGCGCAGCAGGTTCTCACTGCAGACCAGCCGGATAAAATCGGGATGCTCGACATGGTAATCAAAGCTGGCTTCCACCAGTCGGGTCATGGCCAGTTCGGGCGCCATCGACGCCAGGTTCAGGCCGGTTTCATGCTGACGTATCTGCTGATAAACCCGCTCAAGCACGGCGATATAAAGCTGCTCTTTACTGCCAAAGTGATAGACCACCATGCGTTTCGTGGTTTGCGCATGCTCAGCAATCTGCTCCAGCCTGGCACCCTGCATACCAAATTCAGCGAAGGTTTTCAGTGCGCCTGCGATGATGCGTTTTTTCAGCCCTTCAGGGTCATTTTTACGTTTTGTTAGCTCTGACATGGTGCTCAATAAGGTGATTTTGACCGGGGAATGTTAGCACAGTGTTGAGGCGTAACCCGCAATCGCGGCGTCAGCCTGGCACAGCCTGAAAGATTACAGGTATAATCCCGGACAAAATTTCATAGGTTCAGAGACGACAATGACAAAACTTACCTTGCAAGAGCAGATGCTGAAAGCGGGCTTAGTATCCAGCAAAAAAATGGATAAGGTTCAGCGTACCGCGAAGAAATCCCGGGTTCAGGCGCGCGAAGCCAGAGCGGCGGTAGAGGACAATAAAAAAGCGCAGCTTGAGCGGGATAAGCAGCTGAATGAGCAGCAGAAGCTGGCTGTGCTGTCGAAAGAGTACAAAGCGCAGGTCAAACAGCTGATTGAAATGAACAAAATCGACGTGGCGCGAGGCGACATCAGCTTCAACTTCACCGACAACAACCTGATTAAAAAAATCATGGTGGATAAGCCGACGCAGGCTCAGCTGATCAATGGTCGTCTTGCCATTGCCCGCCTGACTGCTGACAAAAGTGGCGAGAGCCAGTACGCCATCATCCCGGCCAGCGTGGCGGATAAAATTGCCCAGCGTGATGCCAGCGCCATTGTCTTAAACAGCGCGCTGAGCGAAGAAGCGCAGGACGAAGATGATCCTTATGCAGACTTCAAAGTGCCGGATGATCTGATGTGGTAACCGCGTGCTGATGCAGTCAGAAGGGACTGGCGGCAGAGAGGTGCAGTGTCTCGCCGCTGACAGGATGAACAAACGTTAATCCGCTGGCGTGCAGCATCAGCCTCTCTGCCTGCTCAGCGCCCGGCAGCACCAGCCCGCCGTAAAGATCACAGCCCAGAATCGGGTGACCCAGTTGCTGACAGTGAATGCGTAGCTGATGGGTGCGTCCGGTTTCTGGTGTCAGCTCAACCCGCGTAACCGGCAATTCCTTTCCCTCTTTTCTCCGGTAAAAACTGCGCTCAGTGACCCGATAGCGTGAGCGTGCGGGCTTGCCCTGAGTGGCGCATATCACCATCCGGGGAAACAGCGCCGGATCTTTGGCTATCGCGGCGTCAATCACGCCTTCATCATCGGCAAGGTGTCCGCACAGCAGTGCCTGATAGGTTTTGCTCACCGTGCGCTGGCTGAACTGCTGACAAAGTGCGGCGTTTATGGCTTTGTTACGAGCCACTACCATCAGCCCGGAGGTGCCAAAATCGAGCCGATGAACCAGCGTGCAGCCTGGAAAACGTTTTACCAGCCGATGATGCACTGAATCGAGGTTTTGCGGATTTTTACCTGACAGGCTCAGCAGCCCGCCGGGTTTGTTGATTACCAGCAGATGATCGTCCTGAAACAGGAGAGTGATCTTATCAAAGCAGGGCGGGGCGATAAATGTATCGATAATGGCAGACATCGGGCAACCGGCAGCAGAATGGCAGGGGATCATAACCGATTGCCGGTGCACTGACGACGCCGGACTTGCCCCTTATTCTTCCGTAACCGTTTCACCGCTTTGACTGGAAAGCGACAAACTGGCCTGATGCGTGCCGAATCCACCATGGGCAGCAAACACCAGGCATACCGTTGCGGCTAACAACGTGAGAAGAACAGAGAGTTTCATAGGTGCATCCGTTGCTGATAAGGCCAGCCAGTCTGGCAGGATGGACGGCAGAGACAAACAGAACAATCCGGAAAAAAACATTAAGCGTATTCGATCAGCAGGTTGCGAGATTTTTAGTGATTTATTCGGGCAGGTCTTGCTTTTACGACTACAGTCTCTGGTGAGGTTGTCATCAATTCGTACTAATGGAGGATTTTCTGTGTTAATTCAAAACGACGAGAAAGGCCACGTCATTATTGGCGAAGCGGCACTAAGCCTTGCCCTGGGTGAAAAAGAAATCAGTATCGCATCACTCTTTACTCAGCTGGGTTGCATGGCGAAATCTGAAAGCAACACCGATCGGCTGACGCAAATCTCCGAAGCCAGGAGCTGGCTGAGTAGTTTTAAGTCACCGTCGGTTGCCCAACAGCAGGTGCCGTACCTGCAGACTCTGGCAAGCCTGAACGAAGAACTGAACTAGCAGTAACTGAACTGACGCCAGTGGACGTAGTCCGGCTCCGGCCGGAAAACGACGAAGCGGACGACCTCATCGGTTACGCGAAAGCGTATACCGGCCGGAGAAACTGTCATGGACGACACTTCTCCTGCCACCGCGATTTGATACCCATCTTAAAAGCCTTCTAAGCCACAACACTGCCGGACCCGAAACAATAACAGACCCGGGTGAATATGCTCCCGCACCTGCTTTTTCTGTGATTACTCTGATGCCTTGTCTGTGGCGAATGTCTACTTCAGCCAGCCTCATTAAATCAGGCTGGCTGTATCAGCATGACGCTTATATAAAAGCAGCGCGGTGTATCAGAAGCTTTCCCAGCTGGATTCTGCTGATGCTTTAACCGGCATCGCAGGCACTAAACGCGGTGCCAGTGCATGTGCTGTCCGGCTGGTACCGTTTTGCCCGTCTGATAAGCGGAATACCGCCACCGTTTTTTCCAGCTCGTCTGCCTGCGCTTCCAGAGAACTGGCTGCGGCAGAAGACTCTTCAACCAGCGCGGCGTTCTGCTGCGTGGTGGTATCCATTTCGGCCATTGCTGTCGCAATCTGGGAAATACCGCGATTCTGCTCGTCGGATGCGGCAGCAATCTCGCCCATGATGTCCTTAACCTGACTGACCGAGCGAACGATATCATCCATGGTGCTGCCTGCGCGTTCCACAAACTCCGAACCATCATGAACCCGATCCAGTGATTCGCGAATCAGCGTTTCAATCTCTTTGGCAGCCAGCGAACTGCGCTGGGCCAGGTTTCTGACTTCCCCGGCCACCACCGCAAAGCCGCGACCCTGTTCACCGGCGCGTGCCGCTTCAACTGCGGCATTTAATGCCAGAATATTGGTCTGGAAGGAGATGCTGTTGATGACGTGAATGATTTCGCCGATTTTGCCTGAACTCTGGCTGATGTTATTCATGGTGACGATAACGTCACGGATAATCTCACCACCGCGTCCGGCATTTACCGACGCATCGGTTGCCAGCTGGCTGGCATGGTGAGCATTTTCCGCATTCTGTTTCACCGTTGAGGAGAGCTCTTCCATGCTGGCCGCCGTCTGAACCACGGCGGCAGACTGCTGTTCGGTGCGGGAGGAAAGATCGGTATTACCTGCTGCAATCTCCGCCGAGGCACGCGCCACGCTGCTGACGCCATCGCGCACATTGGTAATGATATTCTGCAGGCTGAGATTCATTGCATCGACGGCCTGCATCAGCTGGCCCAGCTCATCACCCCGGGTGGTATTCAGTGAGGTGGTTAAATCACCGCTGGCAATACGCTGCGCTGCATTCAGCGTCTCTTTCAATGGCAGCGTAATGTTGCGAGTAATCCGCCAGGCAATCAGCAGGCTCAGGACGACACAGATCAGTGCAGCAAAGGCGATGCGCCACTCTGCCTGTTTGATAAATTCAGCCGACAGACGGGACTGGAAGGCAAAGGTATCAGAAACGGCCGCATTGAGCCGCTCTGCGGCTGCGGTCAGGCCCGAAGATTCGCTCTTTTCTTTCTCTGAAGCATCAACATACTGCGTCAAAGCCTGACGCTGCTGCGCAAGGGTCGTGATGACATTTTGCGTAACGGCATTGATCGCTGGCTGATTAAAACTGTCCAGTTGCTCACTCAGCGTGTTGATGGCGGTGTACTCCTCAATAACCGCATCTCTGCTGGCTGCTGTTGGCTTATCAAGAAACGCTTTTTCAATATTTGCGGCATCAAACAGCGCGGCGGCCAGTTTCATGACCGGCAGCGCGGCGTCGGGTGCCACAGCCATATCGAGTAATTCAGACTGATGAGCAAGACCGATCAGCGCGCCCGGTTTAATGGCAGCAAAGGCGGCAGATGTTACCTCCGCAGATGCCACAAACTTCTGGCGCTGACTCTGATAATCATTAAGTAACTGGCCCATCAGCGTAATTTTCTGCTGACCTTCATCATCCCACTTAAATCCACTCAGTCTTTGATAAAGGGTATCCAGCTCCTTAAGTGCCTGAACGTTCTTCGCGGCAAATTCAGGATTTTTGGTGTACTGGTAAAGCGTGCGATTAAGACGTGCCTTGCTTAACGTATTTACCATTTCTACGGTTGTCGTGCGGCGTGCAGAGTTGTCTTTAATACTGCGGAAACAGTCAAAAGCGATAAAGGTTATGGCGAGAGACGCCGCGATGACGACGATAAAACCGACGCCAAGTTTTTTCCCGATTTTAATACTGGAAATGCGTTGAGCAAGGCCCATGAGGTTCACCTTTATTGAGATTCAAAAGCAGACAAAAGAAATTCAAATAATTCAATCCTGATCTTTTTATCGTCAGCTTCTGATAATACTTTAAGGCTATTTATTATTTATTCAGTATCCTTATTAATTGGAACTCCATTGTTTTACGATGTAATTATCTGTCTGCTAAGTGATATATTTTTAATTTAAATTATTGATTAATATATATAATTAAAAGAATTAAGTTGTGGTAAAGAGTCTTTACACTACCTGAATAAATATTTATTGATTTTGATCAATTAAATGACTGATGAAAATTAGCCTGAAAACATTCCAGCAATTTTAAAGATAAACTTATCAATAAAATGACACTTTCAGAGGTTGTTCGGCCGTTAACGAACCGCTGCGGAAATTACTATTATTTCGCCAGCGCCTGCAGACCTGCCCCATGTTCTTGCTCTGCAACATCTCACTCCCCGACTAAAAAGCGGAGAAAACTCTCCATTGCCATATTCCGGCTAAATAATCCCGGTTTTAGCATTTGTGATCGCCGTCGGTCTTCACTGAGAATGACAACAGAACGTTACGAGGATGATAAAAGCACTGAAGCCCGCTGCTTCTCTGGCTTCCGGTGCTGACAACAGATCGCGATAACTTTTCCCTCTGGGGGGAACATTTTAACTATCAGGAGAAAGGTTCCAGTGAAATATATAAAAGGAATGACCCTTTTTGCCCTCGCGCTTAGTGCGCACGCCAGTTTTGCAGCCGAACCTTCAGTGCCTGCTGAAAGCAGCTTACATGTCAAAGCCGATCCGGCGCTGAAAAGCCTGATACCCGCGGATATCCTTAAGCGTGGCTATATTGTGGCGGGTACTAACCCGAATACGCCGCCCACCACCTTCTATAAAGAAGACAACAAAACGCTGGCTGGTCGGGAAATCGACATCATGAATGCGGTTGGTGAGCGTCTGGGCATCACCATTCAGTGGCGCGACACCGGCGGCTTCGACAATATTATTCCTGGCCTGAAGACCGGACGTTACGACGTGGCGCTGTCAAACATCAATGCTACACCGACCCGCCTGAAACAGATCGACTTTGTCGGTTACTACAACGCCAGCCTGCTGGGCATTATTTCCCGCAAAGACGCTGATATCGCCCCCTTCAAATCCCTCAGCGATGTGTGTGGCAAAGAGGTGGGCGCCGGCTCTGGTACGACTCAGGTGACGCGGCTGGAAGAGGCCAGCAAAGCCTGTGAAGCCGCCGGTAAACAACCGATCAAGGTAGCGATATTCCCGGATCGTCCGGCGGGCGTGCAGGCCGTGGTCAGCGGTCGTGTTCCCTTGTTCCTCGGTCCTTATGAAGGGCTGTTGTGGCAGACCAAAGTGATCAAACCGCTGACCATGAGCGGTGAAATCACCGTGAATGATGCACCGGTCTCTGTTGCGTTCCCGAAAGACTCGCCGCTAGAGCCAGTCGTACAGGCGGCACTGAATTCGTTAATCAAAGATGGCAGCTACCGGAAAATCCTCGATAACTGGGGAATCGGTTTTGGTGCCGTGACCGAAGCCCGACGCAACGAAGAGATCTTTAAATGAGAGAAACTCCGGACCACACCGACGACCTGAAAATCGTCGGTAAACGCTACTACGGACGCTGGCTGAGTGCGCTGGTGGTGCTGTTATGCGTGGTGGCGATGGCGCATTCGATGATTAACAATCCGCGCTTTGAATGGCAGGTGATTGCAGAGAACTTCACTGCGCCCTCCATTCTGCAGGGTGTGTTAATGACGCTGCAGCTCACGGCCATCTCGGTGGTGCTGGGATTCGCTTTTGGCACGGTGCTGGCGCTGATGCGCCTCTCTTCTAACCCGGTGCTGGTAGCGGTGAGCTGGGCGTACACCTGGTTTTTCCGCGGTGTGCCGATGCTGGTGCAGCTGTTTCTCTGGTACAACATCGCCGCGCTCTATCCCCGCATCGCGCTGTCGATCCCCGGATTGGGCGAACTCTGGAGCGCGCAGTCCAATGCGCTGGTGAGTCCGTTTAGCGCGGCGGTGATCGCGCTGGTGATGCATCAGTCTGCCTATGCCGCAGAAATCGTACGCGCTGGTATCCAGAGCGTGGGCAATGGACAGATTGAAGCGGCTCGCGCCCTGGGATATCGCCCGGCGCAGATTTTCCGTCACACCGTTTTACCGCAGGCGATGCGCGCCATTATGCCGCCAGCGGGCAATGAGATTATCGGCCAGCTGAAAACCACCGCAGTGGTGTCGGTGATCTCTCTGCAGGATGTGCTGTTTTCGGCGCAGATTATTTATCAGCGCACCTATGAAGTGATCCCGCTGCTGCTGGTCGCAACCTTGTGGTATCTGCTGATGACCTCCGTGCTCTCTGTCGGCCAGTACTATGTCGAACGCTATTTTGGTCGCGGTGTGACGCGGCGAGAAAAGCGCAGCCTGCTGTCATCACTACCGCGCTTTTCGCTGCCGAAAACGCAAAGGAGCGTGAGCAATGGCTGAAGCAATCGCACTGCGCAAAGTCACCAAGCGCTTCTCCGGTGTCACCATTCTCGACGAGGTTAATCTCGATATTCCTGCCGGATCGGTGACCGTAATCCTGGGGCCATCGGGTTCCGGTAAATCCACGCTGCTGCGCTGTATTAATCATCTTGAAAAGCTGGATGGCGGTACGATCCGCATCGGCGGCCAGATGGTGGGATACCGGCAAAAAGGCCATGCGCTGCACGAACTCAGCAGCAGTGCCATTGCCCGCCAGCGGGCGGAAATAGGCATGGTGTTTCAGCAGTTCAACCTGTTTCCGCACCGCACCGTGCTGCAGAACATTACGGATGCACCGATGCGGGTAAAAAAGCAGAGCCGTCATCAGGCCACGACCAAAGCGCTGGCGCTGCTGAAGCAGGTGGGGCTGTCTGGCCGCGAAGATGAGTGGCCGCAGAACCTCTCCGGTGGTCAGCAGCAGCGGGTGGCCATTGCCCGCGCGCTGGCGATGGATCCCGGCGTCATGCTGTTTGATGAACCGACCTCGGCACTTGATCCGGAGCTGGTGGGGGAAGTGCTGCAGGTGATTAAGCAGCTGGCGCACTCCGGTATCACCATGGTGGTGGTCACGCATGAGATCGGCTTTGCCCGCGAGGTTGCCGACAACATCGTGTTTATGGAGAGCGGCAGAATTGTGGCAGCGGGCCCGACGCAGCAGGTCCTTGACGATCCGGACAACGGACGTGTCAGAAACTTTATTGCAACGGTGCTTTAGGCACCGTTTTTTTCTGTAACCAGGAATCAGCATGACCCAGAAACCGGTAATGCACAGCGCCCACTGGGGCGCTTTTCACGTCCAGCACAGGGACGATCAACTGCTGATTGAGCCGTTCCACCGCGATCCCGATCCCAGCCCGCTATTGCAAAACTTCCGTCATGCACTCAATCATCCGGCGCGCGTCGCGCAGCCGATGATACGGCGTGGCTGGCTGGAAAACGGGCCAGGCCCGGATCAGCGTCGTGGTGCTGATGAGTATGTCGCGGTCAGCTGGGAAGAGGCCAGTCAGCGGGTGGCGCAGGAACTCAAGCGGGTTGGTGAAGCATACGGCCCGCAAGGCATCTTTGGCGGATCGTACGGCTGGTCAAGCGCAGGCCGTTTTCATCATGCGCAAAGCCAGGTGCACCGATTTCTGAACACCACGCTGGGCGGTTATGTCCGTTCGGTCAACAGCTACAGTTCCGGCGCGGCATCTGTCCTGCTGCCACACATTGTCGGTGACATGAACGAGATCGCCCGACGCGGCGTGAGCTGGGAGGAAATCGCCGCGCATAGCGAGGTGGTGCTGGCGTTTGGCGGCCTGGCGCTGAAAAATGCACAGGTGGCCAGCGGCGGCCTGAGCGAACACACCGAGCGCGGTTTTATGCAGCGAGCGGCAAAGCGCGGTACCCGTTTTATCTCAGTGAGCCCGCTGAAAAGCGATCTGCCTGAGGAGGCGCAGGGCGAGTGGCTGGCGCTGCGGCCCGGCACGGATGCGGCGTTTATGCTGGGTCTGCTGGCGGTGCTGATTGCGGAAGCGTTAACCGACGAGGCGTTTCTGGCGCGTTACTGTATCGGCTGGCCACAGATGGTCGCTTACATTCGCGGTGAAGAGGATGGCGTAGTCCGTGACGCGCACTGGGCCGCTGGGATCTGCGGCGTCAGCAGCGATCTGATCGGTCAGTTTGCACGGCAGTTGCACGGTAAGCGGGTACTGGTGACCGTGGCTCATGCTTTGCAGCGTGCCGAGCATGGCGAACAGCCGGTGTGGCTCGGCCTGGTGCTGGCGGCGGCGCTCGGACAGCCAGGGCTGCCCGGCGGTGGATATACTTATGCACTGGGTGCGCTGGGCCATTATGGCAAGCATCATAATCTGGTCAGCTTTCCGGCCCTGCCGCAGGGTAAAAATGGCATTGACCGCTTTATTCCGGTGGCGCGTATCGCCGACATGCTGCTCAATCCCGGCACAAAGTTTGACTACAATGGCCGCCAGCTGACCTATCCCCATATCCGTCTGGCTTACTGGGCGGGAGGCAATCCGTTCCACCATCATCAGGATCTGGCGCGGCTGCGTCAGGCTTTCTGCCAGCTGGATACGCTGATCGTGCATGAAAGCGCCTGGACCGCCACGGCGCGTCATGCGGATATTGTCCTGCCCGCTACCATGACGCTGGAACGTGAGGATATCGGCGGTGCGCCGACCGATCGCCATTTAATCGCCATGCAGCCGGTGGCTGCGCCTTACGCCGAAGCCCGGGATGATTATACGATTTTTCGTGACCTGGCCCGGCGGCTGGGCAGGGAAGCGGCATTCAGCGAAGGGCGTGATGCGCGTGGCTGGTTGCAGCATCTTTACGGCCAGCTGCAGGAAAAACTGGCCGCTCATCAGGTGCAGACACCCGATTTCAGTCAGTTCTGGCAGGAGGGTGTGCTGGCGCTGCCGCAGTTAAAGGATGGTGGCCGGATGATCAATGCGTTTCGGGCCGACCCCGACGCCGCGCCACTGCCGACGCCAGGCGGAAAAATTGAGATTTTCTCCGCTACTATCGCCAGCTTTGGCTATGAAAATTGCCCCGGCCATCCGGTATGGCGTGAACCGCAGCAAATACCCAGCGCCGACTATCCGTTCTGGCTGATTGCCAATCAGCCCGCGACGCGTCTGCACAGCCAGCTCGATTTTGGTGATTACAGCCAGCGCAGCAAGCGGGACGGACGCGAAGTCTGTAGCCTGAACCGGGACGATGCGGCAGCACAGGCGATCGCGGATGGCGACATCATCGAACTCTTTAACGCGCGCGGCCATGTGCTCGCCAGCGCGCGTCTCACGGACACCATCATGCCTGGCGTAGTTCAGCTGCCAACCGGTGCCTGGTACGATCCGGTCGAGCCCACTGCCGCCCGTCCGTTATGCCGCCACGGTAATCCCAATGTGCTGACCATGGATATAGGCACTTCGTCGCTGACGCAGGGCTGCAGCGGCCAGATTACGGTAGTGCAGGTGCGGAAATTTGCCGGTGAGGTTACGCCTGTTCAGGCCTTCGTTCCGCCGCGCTAAGCCACTATCAGGTCAGCGCCCCGGTCAGCATCTGCAATTCTGCCGTGGAATGCAGCGCAGTGGCTGCAAGCAGTTCTGGCGACGCGTCACCCAGCGCCTGATGAAGCTTACTGCTGACATTCACGCCCTCCGCCAGCGATTGCTGGCGCGTACGGCGCTGATGCAGTGCTGTGCCATCCGCAAGCGTCAGCGTAACGACGTGAAAGCGCAGAGCGGGATTGAGCGCATCGGGCGGCGCACTCTGATCCGGCGTGCGACGTACGCGGGCGGCCAGCGGCATAACCTGATGATTGAGATCGCCTTCCGCAAAATCCTGCAGGCGCAGATCGCCATACATCAGCATGGCGGCAATCACATATTCCAGGCTGAAGCGCGCTTCAGTACCGTTAACCGGCACCCGTATCGAGGCGGCGATGTCACCGCCTGGCGGGAAGGCGACGGTGATATCAACAATCTGGCTCAGCAGCGCATCCAGCGGTTTACCCGCAGCCAGCCACTGCTGGCGCAGGCTGCGGGCCGCTTCTGCCGCACTATGCGTACCGGCGCAGGTCGGGAAGGGTTTGAATTCCAGTCCCGGCGTGCTGATCCGACACGGGCTGCCCCAGTTTTCCAGCAATTTCTCCGGCCGAGCCTGGCCCGCGCTGCTGGCGGCAACAAAGGCTTCAATGACCCCCTGCTGGCGGCCATCGATTCCGGCCAGGGTCAGCTGAGCCGCTGTCACGGCCCGTTCGGCGGCAAAACCCGCGTGCAGCGGTTTTACCGCCGAACCAAACTGAGCGCGTAATCCGCTGGCCTGGGTCGCCGCAATGCCCAGCAGGGTGGCCGTGGCATCACTCTTCATCTCCAGCAGACGCGCCAGCGCCGCCGCCGCCGCAAGGGTCCCCAGCGTCGCCGTGTTGTGATAGCCCAGTGCGTAATGTTGCTGGCTGACCGCCAGCCCCAGACGACCGGCCATCTCTACCCCCGTGACGTAAGCATCCAGAAAATGCTCCAGGCTTCTGGGCTGAACCCGTTGCCAGGCGAAAAGTGCAGGCAGGATCACGACGCTGGGATGACCGCGAAAATCGGCATGAAAGTCGTCGTAGTCCAGCGCATGTCCTGCATAGCCCAGCAGCAGCGCCTGTGAACGCACGCTGCCATCGCTGTAAAGGGTGCGCAGAGCCGGTAAGCCGCTATCCGGTACCGTGCCCTGCAGCACCGGCCAGCTCACCGCCAGGAAATCCCGAATGCCTTCGCGCGCTTGCTCATGTGCTGCGGCATCCGGCTGGCCGCTGAGAATCGCATCCGCCAGCGCGGCAGTCAGGCTCATTATGGCTGCTCCGGAGAAAGAAGTGCCGCCCGTGCAAGGTCGGCCAGATAGTGCGCCGTTGGCAGCAGCACCTCATCATTGATGCGAAAAGCAGGGTGATGCAGTGCATAGGGTTCACCGGTGCCCACCATCATAAAGGCACCAGGCAACTGTTGCTGATAGAAGGCAAAATCTTCACCAATCGGACTTGCCTCGACCACGCGTGCTTCCAGTCCGCTGTTCTCAGCCTGCTGCAAAGCAAAGTCCGACCAGTGCGCATCATTTACTACCGATGGCGGCCCGGCGTGCCAGGTAAAGCTCACCTGCGCATCAAAGGCTGCCGCGATGCCCGCCACAATCGCCCGGAAGCGCTGCTCAAGACGCTGGCGGGTGGATGATGAAAACGAGCGTACCGTGCCCTCCAGCCAGGCGCTGTCCGGGATGACGTTCCATGTGCTGCCGCTGTGGATCTGGGTGATAGAGACCACCGCGTTATCGGCAGAAGGGGCATTGCGGCTGATCAGCGTCTGCGCCGCCGAGACAATCTGTGCCGCGATGACAATCGGATCGTTGCCCTGCTCGGGTTTGGCGGCATGGCTGCCGATACCGGTAATCGCAATTTCAAAACGGTCGACGGCGGCAGTGAGCGGCCCGGCTTTGGAACCGATGACGCCAGCAGGCAGTGAAGGATCGTTGTGGATACCGAAAATCGCCAGCGCGTCAGTCAATGCGCCGCTGGCAATCACCTCCGGCGCGCCCTGGCCGGTCTCTTCTGCGGCCTGAAACAGAATCCGTACCCGGCCTGGCAGGTTCGCTTCCTGCTGCTTTAACAGGATCGCCGCGCCCAGTGCCGCTGCGCTGTGAAAATCATGGCCGCAGGCGTGCATCACGCCCGGACGCTGCGAGCGAAAGCTGACGCCAGACTGCTCTTCAATCGGAAGCGCGTCGATATCGGCCCGCAGTACAATCAGCGGCCCCGCTGACGCCCCGATTTCCGCCACCAGGCCGGTTTTCAGCGGCAGATCGAGAATGCGTATCTGATGCTGTTCCAGCTGATCGCGCAGTCGGCGCGTGGTCTCAAACTCCTGATTCGACAGCTCCGGAAACTGGTGCAGTTCGTGACGGAAGGCGATCAGCGGTTCGCCTAATGTCGGGGGGATAGTGATGCTCATTGTGGGTTTCCTTGTGCTGCTGTCTGGCGGCTCAGCCAGGCATCGTGTGCCACCGGGTCCAGTACTTTCTTCATATAGAGGGTGATATGACCCTTGCCGAGGTCGCGGGTATGCATTGGCAGGAAGCCGCGCTTCAGGTACATCGCCTGCAGCCAGGGGTGACTGGTGGCGGTTCCCAGCGAGACCGCAGGAGCACGCAGCTGATCGATCAGAATCGCCTGTTCGACCCGTTCCAGCACCTGACGACCAAACTGCTGGCCGGGATAGTCAGGGTGCGCGCCGAACCAGCCAATATGCGGCAGACCAAACGGGCCGGGCAGCGGCCCCCAGGGATAGCGGACGGTCACTGACGAGACCATCTTCTCATCAGCATAGAGCGCATACACCCCATGGCTCTGCAGGTGGCGCAGAGCCATAGCACGGTCTGCGGTGGCGGCATCAAACTTAATGCCCAGCGCTTTCACCGGCGCATAGGCCGCATGCATCAGCGCCAGATAAACATCTGTTTCATCTTCTCTGACCTGACGAAAATCGAGTTGCATATTCTTTCCCGGAACACTGCCTGATAAGCAGTTAATTAATTCAGCCAGAGGGGCAGGTTAACAGTAAAAAGCCGGGTCGCTATATGTGAAAAATAACTAACCTCATGCAGATTTGTGAATAAACAATGGCCGGTTTTCAATTGCTTAAATTGCTGGTTGTCGTAGTATTTAAAAAAAGAAATAACACTACCCTCTCGTTAATAAATAAATGTAATTAAAGCCTTTTTGGCCTAATTCTTATAATCAGGATGCCGCTGTGTTAGCGATTACTTCTCCGCGAGCTTATGCACATGAGGCGGGCCTGCGTGCACGCGTCGGTGAGTTTATTAAACCCTACGCCAGCCATATCCGGATATTGACCTCGCCGCACGCGTGGCAGGCGGTTAATCCGGAATTAAGCCAGAGTCTTGAGGCATCGGGCATTCACTGGCAGCTGGATTATTTAGCGGGTGAATGTACTGAAGAGGCGATTGCCCGCGTAAAACAGCAAACCGAACAGCAGGGCGCAGAGTTGCTGCTGGCGATTGGCGGTGGACGGGTGCTGGATGCTGCCAAAGCCGCCGCCAGCCAGTTACCTGCACTTACGCTGGTTAACTTTGCTACTCAGGCAGCGACCTGTGCCGCCTGGTCACCGATTGCCATCATCTATAACGAAGCGGGCGGGCATCTGCGCAGCCAGCCTCTGGGCAAAATGCCGGAACTGTTGCTGGTGGATAGCGAGGTCATTGCCCGAAGCGACGTGCGCTTTCTGAAAGCGGGCATTGTGGATGCGCTGGCAAAATATTACGAATTCCGCCCTTACCAGCGGCATAACCCCGACGATCTGGCGCTGGATTTAAAGGTGATGACCGCGCGGCAGGCGGCAGATGTGTTTCAGCAATATGGCGAGGCCGCGATAGCTGCCTGCCAGCAGCAGCGGGTCACACCCGAACTGGTCAAAGTCATCGATGCCAGTATCGTGCTGGCCGGGCTGGCGAACAGCGTGCGCGACGTGCTGCCGACGCCAGGGCTGGCGCATGCCATCCATAATCGTCTGACCCACCAGCCGGAACTCCATCACTGGCTGCACGGCGAAAAAGTGGGCTTCAGCCTGCTGGTGCAGTCGCTGATTGAGCATGGCGGGGAGCCGGATGCAGAACTGCTAGCGCTGCTGCGCTATTACGGCATGCCACTAAAGCTTCCTGCATTGCCGGGCGATCGTGAGACCGCGCTGGGTAACATTGCGCAGCAGATTAAATTTCCCAAAGCCTGCGCAGAACGCCTGCCGTTTACCGTCTCTGCCAGCACGCTGGAACAGGCCCTGCTGGCGACCGACACCCTTCTTTAAGCGCGCTGCGGCGCGCTTTTTCATCTTTCAGACCAGGAATCGTTTATGAACTCTGCTACTTCACCACGTCGCCTGCGGCTCGGCCTGTTTGTTCAACCTGTGGGTCAGCACGTCAGTGGCTGGCGTCTGACCGAACAACTGGGCGATCCCACCGATATTGACTGGCTGATTACCCTGGCGAAAAAAGCCGAAGCGGGTAAGTTCGACCTCTTTTTTGTGGGTGATGCCCTGGCAACCAGCATGTATCGTCTGCCGTCCACCATGGCCCGTCTTGAACCCCTGACGATGCTGGCGGCGCTGGCAGTCAATACCCGGCACATTGGCCTGGCCGCGACCGCCTCCACCACTTTCAGCGATCCCTTTACGCTGGCGCGCAGCTTCTCATCGCTGGATCACATCAGCCGGGGCCGTGCCGCGTGGAACGTCGTCACCTCGTTTTCCACAGACGTTGCACGTAACTTCAGCCGCAGCGACATGCCCGATCATGCTTCACGCTACGCCCGTGCGCGTGAATTCCTTGAGGTAGCCTGTAAACTGTGGGCGGGCTGGGAAGAGGGCGCCGTGCAGCCGGATAAAACGACCGGAAACTATTTTGTTGATGAGAAGATCCAGCCGATTAATCATCAGGGTGAACATTTTCAGGTGCAGGGTCCACTGAATATCACCCGTTCGCCGCAGGGCCGTCCGGTGATTATCGAAGCGGGTTCATCGGCGGATGGTCAGAAGCTGGCGGCGGAGACGGCGGAAGTGATCTTTACCGCCTCTGCCAGTCTGGAGGAAGCGCAATCCTTCTATCGTGCGCAGAAGGCGCAGGTGGTGGCTGCCGGACGTAACCCGGATCAGGTGGTGATCATGCCTGGCGTCATGCCGATTATTGGCCGCACGCGCGAAGACGCTAAGGCGCTGTGGAAAGCGCTGAATACGCTGGTGGATATTGAGAATGGGCTGCGTCAGCTCTCACTGCGGTTCAGTATGGATCTCAGTCAGTATCCGCTGGATGGCCCGGTGCCGGAGGTGCCGCTGGGCGAAGGGAACCAGAGCCGCGTTAAGCTGATGACCGATATGGCAAAACGCGAAAACCTGACGCTGCGCGAACTGGCCGCCGTCGCCGCCGGTTCACGCGGGCACCGCGTGATTGTCGGTACGGCTGAGGATATCGCCGATGATTTCCAGCTGTGGCTGGAGCAGGGCGGTGCGGATGGCTTCAACATCATGCCCGCCATCATGCCGGAACAGCTCGATCTGTTTGTGGAACGGGTGATCCCGGAACTGCGCCGTCGCGGGCTGTTTCGTGAGGAGTATGAGTTTGCCACGCTGCGGGAGAATCTGGGACTGGACGTGATTTAACAGCCGGGCTCACTCTCATCGCGTGGAATGTTGTCGCCTGTATCGCACGGAATCTGCCAGAAGATGACGTGCGGTTAGTTTAACCAGCACGAAATCTGTATCGTGCCTCACGCTTTACCAAAACCGTTTTGCAAATCACTGCCTGCCCGATATAACAGACATTCACTCTACTGACCGCGAGCTCACTGAATGTCAGACTACAGATTCTATTCCAGAGGCAAACACACCGTTGCATTGAAAAGATCAGACGTAAACCGGGCTTCAGATCTGACAGAGCAGGGGTATAAAAAAGAGTTTGAGGAAGTGCGTGCATCAGATGAAACACAGGCGCTGGCACGCTTCGCGGATATCCGCAGGAACCAGCATATCGACCAGCACAACTTCCTGGCGGGCGCAGCGACCATGCCACTGATTGGCGTGCTGACAGCCGTAGCTACTCTTCTCTTCTGGCGTAAAAGAGCAGGAAAGTAGGGCTAACCTGATGCAGAGAGTCAGCGTTGAGCTGTTTGGATTTCCCGCTTCACCAGGGCACAGATTCCGTCGCCTCTTCACTTAAAAGGACTTATCCATGAAAACGGTCATCGCTATTTTCTGCTGCATTCTGTCAGCTGGTTGTTCGCCTCTCACACCACATGAATGTATTAAAAAAAGCGCACTTGATAGCTGTAGCTATAAAAATTCAGGAAAAGTCAGTGACAAAGATATCTATGGCCAGCAGGCATCGGGTATTAAAAAATCACTGGATGCCGCGCTGTCAGCACCGCACGCCTGGAATGGGAAACGCTGTAATGTGCATCTGGATTTTAAAAAGGATGGCACTCTGGAGAACTTTATTATTAAAAGGGGCGATAAAGATTACTGCCAGGCATTAGCCGAGGCAGCAAAACGCGCCAGATTCCCGGCGTTTACCGATCAGCATGTTTTTGACGTAATGGGATCGGCGCGCTGGAATATGGAAGGGCAACCCTGACACGCATTAAACCGTTAATTCCGAACGCCCGCCCGGTTAAGCCCAGGCGGGCTTCTTTATTTGCAGCCACATTCCTCATCCCGCAGCAAATCCGTTACCGCTCGCAAATCATTGCAAATTTTATGCGCAGAACACAGACAGAATAGAACCCCTCTCTGCTATTTGATTAAAGACCGCTGCCTTCCACATTCCGCTACATCACACTCGGTTATCGCTTTACACCTATATAGTATCTGACCTATATTGATAAGGAGATCGCGTGTGGATGATTAAAACGACAGAGCGGTTTGATCGCTGGTTTACGTTGCTTAATGACAGCGATCGCGCCTGCGTGCTGGCTGCATTGATGGTGCTGCGGGAAAAGGGGCCGGGATTAAGCCGACCCTATGCGGATACGATTAAATGTTCCGCTTATAGCAACATGAAAGAGTTACGTATCCAGAGCCGCGGCGACCCAATAAGGGCTTTCTTTGCTTTTGACCCGAACCGCACGGCAATTGTGCTGTGTGCCGGTAATAAGGCGGGCAATGAAAAGCGATTTTATCGGGAGATGCTTCCGGTTGCCGATCGGGAATTCACACACTGGCTAAAAAGCTTTAACCATAAGGAGTAGCGTGATGGGCAGAACGCTGGAACAGCTTATTGCGGATGAAAAACCGGAAGTCGTTGCCGACGCACAGGCTATGGCGACCGAAATCCTGCTCAACATTCACCTTGCCGAGCTGCGTGAGAAAGTGCAGAAAACGCAGGTGGAAATGGCGCAGGCGCTGGGCATCACACAGCCGACCGTGGCGGGTATGGAAAAGCCGGGGCGTGACCTGAAGCTTTCCACGCTCAAACGCTACGTCGATGCGGCGGGGGGGAAACTGCGGCTGGTGGTGGAGCTGCCGGATGGTTCCCACTTCGGGTTCGTGGTGTAAGCCTCTGGCGTGAAAACCATGCCGCCGTGATTAAAAACATCAATGCAAAAAGCCCGCTCAGGTTTCACTGAGCGGGCTTTTCTAATTCTGGCTCCTCTGACTGGACTCGAACCAGTGACATACGGATTAACAGTCCGCCGTTCTACCGACTGAACTACAGAGGAATCGCTTGAACGGGGCGAATATTAGCGGCGCTGATCCCGCTTGTCAAAGCCCTGTTTACTGAATTGCGTTCAGATGCTCGTAAAAGCAGCGGATTGGCGGTTTTTACGCAAATCTGCTGGCTTTTCAAACTGCCAACAGGATCTCACTTTGCGGGCATTTCTCGGCAGATGTTAGAGGCATGTCAAAGTTTTGTTGTTTGCCGATGTTAAAACAACCGTTTCAGTGCTTTTATGATAAAAATTTCAAAAAGACATTATATGGAACAAATAAACTGCTTATCATCACGGTCGTGATTATCATCCGGAAATGAAACGGCATTTTTAAACTAACTGTTTGCAGATCAAGTGATTGTGAAAAGGAGTGGTCGATCACAAAAATAGCCATAACCTGAAGTCTTACCTCAAATTTCCTGAAACAGACGCCAGACAGGCTGGGTGAATGTAAAAGATATTTTTCATTCGCGGGTACAGCCGCTGAGCAAGTTAACAAATAAGAAGGGTCCCTATGAACATTAAAAAAACGATTGTCGCCTCACTGTTAGCCTGCATGTTACCTGCCGCGGTTATGGCAAAAGATATCTCAGTGGGCGTCTCGATGGCGCTGTTTGATGACAACTTCCTGACGATTCTGCGTACTTCAATGCAGAAGGAGATGCAGAAGGATGGTGTTAAAGGCCAGGTTGAGGATGCAAAGGGTGACGTTTCACAACAGCTTCAGCAGGTTCAGAACTTCATCGGCCAGGGTGTTGATGCCCTGATCGTTAACCCGGTCGACACCAACGCGGTGAAACCGATTATGGATCAGGCAAGCAAAGCGGGCATTCCGCTTGTCTTTGTTAACCGCCGTCCAGGGGCTGAACTCACCGGCAAAATGGCCTATGTGGGTTCCGATTCAGAACTGGCCGGGCGGTTACAGATGGAAGCGCTGGCGAAAGCAATGAACGGCAAAGGCAACGTCGCCATTCTGATGGGTGACCTGGCGAATGAATCGACCCGCGACCGTACCAAAGGTGTGGAAGAAGTGGCCGCTAAATATCCTGGCATCAAAATTGTTCAGAAGCAGACCGCCAAATTTACCCGTAACGACGCGGTGGATGTGGTCAGTAACTGGATGACGGCCGGTGATGAAATCAATGCTATTGCGTCGAACAACGATGAAATGGCAATTGGTGCGCTGCAGGCACTGGGTAAAAACCCGAACAAAATCCTGATTGCTGGCGTCGATGGTACACCTGATGCGCTGCAGATGCTGAAGCAGGGCAAGATGGTCGCCACCGTATTCCAGGATGCGAAGGGCCAGGGTGAAGGCTCGGTACAGACGGCGATCAAACTGGTGAAAGGCGAACAAGTCCAGAAAATTATCAACATCCCTTACCAGCTGATTACTAAAGAAAATATGGAACAGTTTACCCAGCGTAACCTGAAATAATCGTTCCCGACCCAGCTGTACGGAGGTGATGTATGAACGCGTTTGCGCTTGAAGCCGAAGGCATCAGCAAGTTCTTCCCCGGCGTCAAAGCCCTCGACAACGTGTCGTTGCGGGTGCGTCCGGGAACGGTACATGCCTTGATGGGCGAAAATGGCGCGGGCAAATCCACTTTAATGAAGTGCCTTATCGGGATGTATCGTCCCGATAAGGGCACCATCAAAATTAAAGGGGAGCCGGTGCAGTTTCAGGACACCATGGACGCGTTGCGTTCCGGCATTTCAATGATCCACCAGGAACTCAATCTGGTGCCTTACATGACCGTCGCCGAGAATATCTGGCTGGGCCGTGAGCCGATGAAGTTTGGCTTTGTCGACCAAGCCCGACTTAATCAGAAGACACAGGAACTGCTCAACCGCCTGAATATCCGCCTGAAAGCCGAGCGGATGGTGGGCGAGCTGAGCATTGCGTCGCAGCAGATGGTCGAGATTGCCAAAGCGGTCTCCTGGGATTCAGACATCGTCATTATGGATGAGCCGACCTCCGCGCTGACGGAAACCGAAGTGGCGCATCTGTTTACCATCATTCGCGATCTGCGGGAGCAGGGTAAAGCCATCATCTACATCAGCCACAAGATGGATGAGATTTTCAACATCACCGATGAAGTCAGTATTTTTCGCGACGGCAGCTGGATCGCCAGCGATCAGACGGCGAAATATACCCGTCAGTCGCTGATTACACAGATGGTAGGACGCGAGCTGACGCAGTTGTTCCCGAAATTCAACAGTGCCATCGGGGAAGAGGTGCTGACGGTGCGTAACCTCACCTGCAAAGATCGTTTCACCGATGTCAGTTTCAGCGTGCGCCGGGGTGAAATCCTCGGCGTCGCCGGACTGGTGGGGGCCGGTCGCAGCGAGGTGATGGAGAGCCTGTTCGGCATGGAGAGTTTCGATAGCGGTGAGATCCTGATTGATGGCGTACCGGTGACGATCGACTCACCCTCAACCGCGATTGAAAAGGGCATGGCGTTCCTGACCGAGGACCGTAAAAAGTCCGGCCTGTTTCTGGTGCTGTCGGTGATGGAGAACATGAGCATCGTCAACATGCCGGAGTACAGCGGCAAAAGCGGTTTTGTCAGTCATGTGAAGATGGCGCAGGACTGCATGGAGCAAATCCGTCGGCTCAACATCAAAACGCCGACCATGGATCAGATCATCAATAACCTCAGCGGCGGTAATCAGCAGAAGGTTCTGATTGCCCGCTGGCTGCTGGCACAACCGAAGATTCTGATTCTGGACGAACCGACGCGCGGTATAGACGTCGGTGCAAAAGCGGAGATTTACCGCTTAATCAGTGAACTCGCCAACCGTGGCGTGGCTATCATCATGGTCTCCTCTGAACTGCCGGAAATCCTTGGCATGAGCGACCGGGTGATGGTGATGCACGGCGGGCGTATAACCGGCATCCTCGATAAAGAAGAAGCCGATCAGGAAACCATTCTGTCGTTGGCATCCGAGTGAGGCGCGAGACCACTATGAGCAATATGAAAGCTACTGCTACCCCGGCAGCCCCGCAGCAACCCTCTTTTTTTGCCAGCCTGCGCCATAAACTGCCGAAAGATACCGGCATTTTTGTGGTGATGGTGGGGATTGCATTGATTTTTGAAATGTTTGGCTGGTACGTGCGTGACCAGTCTTTCCTGCTCAACACCAACCGTCTGATCCTGATTGTCCTGCAGGTGGCGATTATCGGGATTATCGCCGTTGGCGTGACCCAGGTCATTATCACCACCGGTATCGATCTCTCGTCCGGTTCCGTCATCGCCCTGGCGGCGGTGGTCGCCGCCAGTCTGGCGCAGACCTCTGACAGCCTGTCGCCGATGTATCCGTCGCTGGTTAATATGCCTGCGGTGATCCCTATCGCGGCCGGTATCGGTGTTGGTCTGCTGGCGGGGGCGGTCAATGGTGTACTGATTACCCGCACCGGCATTCCGCCCTTCATTGCCACGCTGGGCATGATGGTGTCGGCACGCGGTCTGGCGCAGTATTACACTCAGGGTAATCCCATCAGCTTCCTTTCCGATGGCTTTACCTCAATCGGTCAGGGTGCCATGCCGGTCGTGATTTTCCTGGTGGTGGCACTGCTGTTTCACATCGCCCTGAAACATACCCGCTACGGTAAATATGTTTACGCCATCGGCGGCAACATGACCTCGGCAAAAGTCTCCGGTATCAACGTTAATAAGTATCTGATCATCGTCTACACCATTGCCGGCGCGCTCTCTGGCCTGGCGGGTGTGGTACTGGCGGCGCGCGTCAGCAGCGGCCAGTCGAGTATGGGGATGTCCTACGAGCTGGATGCGATTGCCGCAGCCGTTATCGGCGGCAGCAGCCTGATGGGCGGTGTCGGCCGTATCACCGGCACATTAATCGGTGCCGTTATCCTTGGCCTGATTAAAAGCGGATTCACCTTCGTGGGTGTCGATGCCTATATTCAGGACATCATCAAAGGGGTGATCATCGTCGCTGCGGTCTCTATCGACATGCACCGTAACCGTAAAAAACGTTAATCAGCAGGCGTTGCCTTCTTCCGCAACGGGAGAGGGCAACGGTTGCTTTTTTGTCTTCAGGAAGCGTCAGCGATAAGAAATCCCGCTGATAACGGTTACATTCTCAGTCTGTTGGTTAATGCTTTCCTGTAAGCCCGGCAAGCCTTCATCAGGTGCAATACGTTTCCACTGCACTAAAACTGTACAGCCCGTCATCACTTTTCTGCACGTCTGACTCGCAGCATCTGCACTGCCACAGTGCGTCCGCTCGACTCCTCTGTTGCTATTACGCATTCCTGATCCTTATTAACCCTTAAGAGGTAATCAGAAACGCTTATTTTCCGGGCCGTTAGGAAAAATCTGGCTGACGGGCAAGGCGCAGGATTTAAACCTGGCCTGCATCTTGCAAAATCTCTGTCATCAGAGCGATGGGCCAGACACCTTTCGCTATTCAGGGTAAGTGACGGAGGCAAGATGAATTTAAGACGACTGAAGTACTTTGTGAAAATCGTCGATATCGGCAGTCTGACGCAGGCAGCGGAAGTGCTGCACATCGCGCAGCCTGCACTCAGTCAGCAGGTGGCAACGCTGGAGAATGAGCTGGATCAGCAACTCCTGATCCGCACCAAGCGCGGCGTCACGCCAACGGAAGCCGGAAAGATTCTCTATGGTCATGCGCGTACTATTCTGCGCCAGTGCGAGCAGGCCCAGACGGCGGTCATTAATGCCGGTCAGGTGCTGAGCGGCCAGGTATCAATTGGTCTGGCACCCGGCACAGCAGCCTCCTCGCTGACCATGCCGCTGCTGCAAACCGTTCGCGATCAGTTTCCTGAAGTACTGGTCTACCTGCACGAAAACAGCGGCAGCGTGTTGAATGAGAAAGTGATGAACGGTCAGCTGGATATGGCGGTACTGTACGATCGCGCTCCGACTGCCGGCATCAACAGCATGCCGCTGATGAAAGAAGATCTCTTCCTGGTCGGCGCTACCGACTACCCAGGAGCCAGCGTCGATCTGGCCGATGTAGCGCAGATGAGCCTGTTTTTACCCCGCGACTACAGCGCAGTGCGCAAACGGGTTGATGAGGCATTTTCACTGCGTCGCCTGAGTGCGCGCATCATTGGTGAAATCGAATCGATTTCAACCCTGACCGCAGCCATTTCCAGCGGCATGGGTGTCACCGTATTACCTGAATCGGCCGCCCGTGCGCTGGTAGGTTCAACCGATGCCTGGATGTCACGCATCAACAGCCCGTCACTGAGTCTTCCGCTGTCGCTGAACATCTCAGCCCGTCTGCCGTTGTCGCCTTCTGCACAGGCCGTGAAAAATATCCTGCTGTCGCTGCTGAATAAGCCGCTGAATGAGGAGCGGGAGTTGATGTTAGTGGGGTAGGGGTGCTTGCAGCGGACCTTTAGCTAAGCTTTGCAGCGCGTTCATACTGAGCAGGTTACGCCTGCCAGGCGGTGGGGAGTTTCAGGTTGCCTGTGCAGGCGGGCGCGTCAAGGGGCGGACGCCCGCCCCTTAACAATCCCGGCGTTCGGGTGCCCCTCCTGAAATCCCTGCCGGTTGGCGAATTTCGCTTTGCAGCGGGCTAACACTGATGGGGTTTCGCCCGTCAGGCGGTGGGGAGTTTCAGGTTCTCCATGCAGGCGGACGCGTCAAGGGGCGGACGCCCGCCCCTTAACAATCCCGGCGTCCGGCAGCCTGCGCGCCCCACTTCGCGGGGTCCCTTCGTCACGCCCTGCGGCCAGCGGACCGTCCGGACGCGCCATCCCTGGCGCGAACCGTCCTTTCGCCGACGTCCTGTCGGCTCATCCTCGCCTCCGGTTGTTCCTCAGCGCTTCGGACGCCTCTGACAAACCCCCCGCCTGCAAAATTTTTATGTTTTTTGGGTGCAGCGTTGTCTGCTGTCGAATGACAACTCCGGAAACATAAAGCGATGAGATACCCCACACAAAAAGAAGAGATAACAGCGAGGGGGTTGGGGAGGCCGTCAGAACCGCTGAGCGGATGAGGGATTTCAGGACGAGCGACAGGGATGTCGCGAAGAGGCGGGTTCGCGCCAGGGATGGCGCGTCCCGGCGGTCCCTGAGAAATCCGGAAGAGGCGAAGGGACCGCGAAGCGGCGGTGAAGCAGGCCGGAGCCCGGGGTCAAGAGGGCGCGGCGACTGGCGCCCCCTTGTTGGTCGCCTGCAGAGGCGATACTGAAACTGCCCGGCTCACCAGGCGAACGAAACCCCTCTCATAGCCCGTTCGCGCAGCGAACACCCAGAGATGCCAATCCGCCAGGCGAACGAAACCTTCTCATAGCCCGTTCGCGCAGCGAACAAACACCAGCTTCAGCTCCGCACCCAGCCCCGTTCGCGCAGCGAACACCTCAGCGCATCCGCGTAACCTCCCCCTTTATTCCCTAAAGTCATAAAGCCAAATTTTTTAGTATTTCCTGTTATCAATAATAGTTCTTAACATCAGGTAATCAGATTATGTAAAGAGAGGTAAATGTCGTGAATTTCCAGCAGCTTAAAATCATCCGCGAGGCGGCCCGCTGTGAGTTTAACTTAACGGAAGTCGCTAACACGCTGTTTACCTCCCAGTCAGGTGTCAGTCGGCACATTCGTGACCTGGAAGATGAACTGGGTGTTGAGATCTTTATTCGTCGCGGTAAGCGCCTGCTGGGAATGACCGAACCGGGTAAAGCGCTGCTGACCATCGCCGAACGCATCCTCGATGAAGCAGGGAAGGTACGACGTCTGGCCGATGTCTTTACTAATGAAACCAGCGGCATTCTGACAATTGCAACGACCCATACTCAGGCGCGCTACAGTCTGCCGAAAATCATTAAAGCGTTTCGTCAGCTCTATCCCAACGTTCGTCTGGAACTCAACCAGGGATCGCCGCAGGAAATTGTCACCATGCTGCTGGCGGGTGAAGCGGACATCGGCATCGCCAGTGAAATGCTGGTCAATAACAGCAGCCTGGCGGCATTCCCCTGGTTCAGCTGGCATCATGCGTTGCTGGTGCCGAAAGATCATGAGCTGGTACAGAATCAACCGGTTTCACTGAGCACCCTTAGCCGTTATCCCCTCATTACTTACCGCCAAGGTATCACCGGTCGTTCGCGGGTTGACCGTGCCTTCCAGTCGGCGGGTTTAAAACCGGACATCGTGCTCAGCGCCCAGGACTCCGACGTGGTGAAAACCTACGTTAAACTTGGTCTGGGCGTCGGGATACTGGCCGATCAGGCGTGTGAAACGGAAGAGAGTGAAGAGCTGGTACGCATCGACGCCACGCATCTGTTTGATGCCAGCACCGTCTGGCTCGGCCTCAAGCGGGGACAGCTGCAGCGCAATTATGTCTGGCAGTTCCTGGAACTCTGTAACGCTAATCTGTCGCTGGAGGAGATCAAACGCCAGGCGCTCTCCTACAGTAATGACGACGAACCGGTCATCGACTTCCAGATTTAAAGCGCGTGCGCATCCCACCGGATGCGCGCACATTTCCGCACAGCATAAAATTTCAAATCCCCGCGAAAAACTCGCTTAGCGACCTTTCTGACCCCGCACAACAACATCCTGCGCTGACCCGGCGCGATAAAGTGGAATCAGCTGACCACAAGGGGATGTTATGTCGCGATTACAACTTAAAGACAGCGATCTGCTGCGCCAGCAGGCGTTATTTGCCGGACGCTGGCAGGATGCACATCAGGGTGCCACGCTGCCGGTTACCGATCCCGCCACGGGCGAAACGCTGGCGACCATACCGGCGCTGGGCCGTGCGGAAACAGAGCAGGCGATAGCCTATGCGGAAACGGTTCGCATCAGCTGGGGAAAAACCACTAACGCCAGCCGTGCCGCGCTGCTGGAAAAATGGCATCAACTGATTATTGAACATGCTGACGACCTGGCGATCATCATGACCGCAGAGCAGGGCAAACCGCTGGCGGAAGCCAGAGGCGAAGTGCTCTACGGGGCCAGCTTTGTGAAATGGTTCGCGGAAGAGGCGCGCCGTATCTATGGCGACACCATTCCCGCGCCCAGTGACGACCGTCGCATTCTGGTGCTGAAACAGCCGGTAGGCGTTGCCGCCGCCATCACACCCTGGAACTTCCCGATTGCGATGATCACCCGCAAGGTGGCCCCCGCGCTGGCCGCCGGATGCCCGATTATCGTCAAACCCTCTGAATTAACGCCGCTCTCGGCGCTGGCCCTCGCGGTGCTGGCAGAACGTGCCGGTTTCCCGTCAGGTGTGTTACAGGTGCTGACCGGCCTGCCCATAGAGATTGGCGCGGCACTGACTGGTAGCCGTACGGTGCGTAAAATCTCCTTCACCGGCTCAACCCGCATTGGGCAGTTATTGATGCAGCAGAGCGCTGACAGCATCAAACGTCTGAGCCTGGAGCTGGGCGGCAACGCGCCGCTGATCGTGTTCGATGATGCCGACATTGAGATTGCGGTCGCGGGCGTCATGCTCAGCAAGTTCCGCAACGCCGGGCAGACCTGCGTCTGCGCCAACCGCATCCTGGTGCAGCGCAACATCTATCCACGCTTCACCGCGCGACTGCTGGAGGCGGTCGCCACCCTGAAAGTGGGGGATGGCTTTGCGCCCGACAGCACCATGGGTCCGCTGATTAACCCACGTGCGGTAGAGAAGGTGAATGGTCACATCGATGATGCGCTCAGCCAGGGTGCCACGCTGCTGACCGGCGGCATCAGCCAGGATAATGGTACTTTTGTTCAGCCTACGGTGCTCGGCGAGGTCACGTCCAGCATGCGCATTGCTCATGAGGAGACATTCGGTCCGGTCGCGCCGCTGTTTATCTTTGATGATGAGGATGAGGCCATCGCAATGGCGAATGACACGCCCTACGGACTGGGCGCCTACTTCTTTACCGAAAATATCCGGCGTGCCTGGCGGGTGGCGGAAGCGTTGGAGTTTGGCATGGTCGGCTTTAATACCGGCGCGATTTCTCTTGAAGTTGCCCCCTTTGGAGGCGTGAAACTTTCCGGTATTGGTCGGGAAGGATCCCGCTACGGAATTGATGAATATCTGGAACAGAAAACTTTTCACATCGGCAGTCTGTAATTAAATATGACCAAAACGCCAGCCGGACGATCCGGCTGGCGTTTTTTTATGCCTGACGCACAGAATTATTTCCACGGCGTCAAATAATCCTCTTTAAAAAGTAAAGAATTTATCAGGGATGTGAGGCCGGTCGGTAAATCGGTGTGTCATGAGTGCAGAAGTGAGCAGCCTGAGCCGGAATATCCGCTTTGGTGCAATTTCCGTGCAGGTTGCACCAGCAGGGCGCATAAATTTTGTGAAGTAAATCATCTGTTTAATTGTTCGGCAAATCCGCAAAAATTACCCCGGCAATACGGCAGAAAATTTTTTTGCGCTGTTTTAAACGCATTTTTATTTTTTGCCCGGCTGGCATACTTTCTGCATTAGCTTATTAACAGCGCAGAAATCGCCAGTTAAAAACGCTATTAAGCCAGCAACTGATGGGTGTTACAAATAAGGAATTCTTCCATGTTAAGTTTCGACCCTGAAAAAGTTTCTCTTCCGGCTGGCCATTATATTGGCGGCCAGCACTGCCAGAGCCAGGGCGCAGCCTTTGAGGTTAAACGGCCCTCTGATGGCAGGGTCTATGCCACGCTGCAGGACGCCACGCCGCAGGATGTTGATCGTGCCGTCACCGTGGCGCATCAGGCGCTGAAAACCAGCGGCTGGTCTGGCTGTCCACCGCGTGAACGCGGACGGGTATTGCGTCGCTGGGCCGATCTGATTGAGCAGGACGCGCTGCTGGCACAGCTGGAAGCGCTGGGCTCAACCCGGCCCATCAGCGACGTGGTGCTGCACGAAATTCCGTTTACCGCCGAAGCAATTCGCTTTTACGCCGAATGCGCAGACAAATACAGCGGCGATCTCTTTCCCACCCGCGACAGCAGCCTCGGCATGCTGATTGCGGAACCCTATGGCGTCATCGCCGCGATTACCCCGTGGAATTTTCCGCTGTCGATGGCGTCGTGGAAATGCGGACCCGCGCTGGCAGCAGGCAATGCGGTGGTGCTGAAACCCTCTGAACTGACCCCGTTTTCGACGGTGCGCATGGCCGAACTGGCGATTCAGGCGGGCCTGCCGGCGGGCGTGCTGAACATAGTGCAGGGCAGTGGCGCGGTGACCGGCAGTGCGCTGGTGAAACATCCACTGGTGCGCAAAGTCTCGTTTACCGGCTCGACCCTGACCGGTGCGCGCATCATGAGCGATGCCGCGCAGCACGGCATGAAACCGGTAACGCTGGAGCTGGGCGGCAAAAGCCCGCAGCTGGTATTTGATGATGCGGGTGACCTTGAGGTGCTGGCTCAGCGCATTCTGCGCGGCTTCACCGCCAACGGCGGTCAGGCGTGCGTGGCGGGCACCCGTCTTATTGTGCAGCGCAACATTGCCGATCCGCTGGTTGAGCGGCTGGCCCAGCTTTGCCGGGAAGTGAAACCGGGCGTTACCTGGCAGGAGGGCAGCCGCTACGCGCCGCTGATCGATGAACGCCAGGGCAACAAAGTCTGCTCGGTCATTGAAGCCGCAAAAGCGCAGGGCGCAGAGGTGCTGGTGGGCGGAGAGCGCTTTGCCGACACGGACAACGGCTGGTTCTGGCAGCCGACGCTGCTGAGCCATGTGGCGCAGGATAACCCGGCGGTTCAGCAGGAAATTTTTGGTCCGGTGCTGACGGTACAGACGTTTGATGATGAAGAGCAGGGGCTGGCGATGGCTGCACACGACACCTATGGCCTCTGCGCCGGTGTCCATACCCTGAGCCTGCCACGCGCGCTGCGGGCGATGCGGGCGATTGACGCAGGCACCGTCTGGATTAACCGCTATGGCCGCTCCGGCGACTTCATCATTCCTACCGGCGGTTTTCTCGGCTCCGGCATTGGCAAAGATTTAGGGCGTCAGGCGTTTCAGGCCTGCCAGCGCCAGAAGAGCGTACTCATCGATTTCTAAGCGCAACTGACAAGACGAGGGTGTTACATGGCACTGTTTAAACCGAAATTCATCACGTTTGACTGTTACGGCACGCTGATTCGCTTCGATATGGCCGGTGCGGCAGAACGCTGTTTCAGCGACCGCGTCGACCCTGAGGCCATGCACGCCTTCACCGCTGATTTTGCCAGTTACCGGCTGGATGAGGTGCTCGGCGCATGGAAACCTTATTACGACGTGGTCAGCAATGCCATCCAGCGCACCTGCAAAAAGTGGGGCGTTGAGTGGGATAAAGCCGACAGCGACTTCATTTACACCGATTGCGCAAGCTGGGGTCCGCATCCCGACGTGCCGGCCGGGCTGGCGAAAGTCGCAAAAGAGTTTCCGCTGGTGCTGCTGACTAACTCCATGAAAGACCTGATCCCGCACCATATACCGCGTCTGGGCGCACCGATCCACATGACCATCACGGCGGAAGAGGCGGGTGCCTACAAACCGCAGATGAAGGGCTTCGAGTACATGCTGGATAAGCTTGGCTGCGGCCCGGAAGAGATCCTGCACGTCTCCTCCAGCTTCCGCTATGACCTGATGACCGCCTACGATCTCGGCATCAAAAACAAAGTCTGGGTCAATCGCGGTCATGAACCGGCGAACCCGTACTACCAGTACACCGAAATCAAAGATATCGGCGGCCTGCCTGGCGTCGTCGGACTCTGAGGAACCCCCCATGAAACTGGAATCGTTCTGGCAGGCTACGGCTCCGGCCTTTGCCGGTGCTGCCCGCGAACCGCTGCCCGCCCAGGCGGACGTGGTGGTGATTGGCGGCGGCTTCACCGGCGTCTCGGCAGCCCTTAACCTGGCGCGCAGCGGCATCAGCGTGGTGCTGCTGGAGAGTGGCGACGTCATGAGCCAGGCATCGGCGCGCAACGGCGGTCACTGCAATACCGGTGTGGCGCAGAACTTCGCCTCGCTGGTGGCGAGTCAGGGTCTGGAACAGGCCAGCCGCTTCTACCGGGCATTTGACGACGCCGTGAGCTACGTACAGCAACTGATTCAGGATGAAGCGATCAACTGCGACTTCCGGCTGTGCGGCAAACTCAAGCTCGCCAGCAAAGCCTCGCATGTCGCCGGGCTGCGGGAGGCGTATGAACTGATGCGCCGCACCGTGGACCCGGAGATCGAACTGCTCGACAAAACGGCGGTGCGCGACGAGATCGCCAGCGACAAGTTCCACGGCGGCCTGCTGCAGAAGCGTGGCGGTCAGATGCACATGGGCAAATTTGGCATCGGGCTGGCTGAAGCCGCCGCGCGCAGCGGGGCGAAGATTTATCCGCATCATGCCGTGACGAAGTTAGAGCGACTGAAGGGCTATCAGCACCGGATTCACACTGCAAACGGCACCCTTCTGGCGGATAAGGTGCTGATGGCGACCGGCTGCTCCAACGTCGGCCCTTTTCCCTGGTTTCAGCGCCGCATCGTGCCGGTCGGCAGCTTTATCGTGGTGACCGAAGCACTCGACCCGGCGCTGCTGCGCCAGGTGCTGCCCAACAATCGGACCTACGTGACGTCGCTGAATATCGGCAACTACTTCCGCACCACTGCCGACAGCCGGCTGGTGTTTGGCGGCCGGGCGCGGTTTGCGGTCAGCAACCCGACCTCTGATTCGCGCAGCGGCGAGATCCTGCGCCACGCGATGACGCAGATGCTGCCGCAACTCGGCCAGGCAGCGCTGGATTACTGCTGGGGCGGCATGGTCGATATGACCGCCGACCGTCTGCCGCATGCGGGTGAACAGGATGGCCTCTTCTATTCGCTGGGCTACAGCGGCCACGGCACGCAGATGTCGGTGTGGATGGGACGGGTAATGGCCGATCTGCTGGCCGAAAAGCGCACTGAAAATCCCTGGCAGCGCGACGCATGGCCCGCGCTGCCCGGTTATCACGGCAAGCCATGGTTTTTACCGCTCGCAGGACTCTATTACAAAGCAAAGGATCGCCTTTCTTAACGTCCCGTCGGGTGCTGGCCGCCAGGTTGCCAGCACCGCCAGAACATGATCCCGGTTCGCCTGACTATTGAGGGTAGAGAGATGAGTAAATTTGATAATAACGACGCTGATGCGGTAAATCCGGCACTGACGCGCATGATCACCGAAGGCTCGCTGTCACGCCGCAGCCTGATGAAGATTCTTTCCGCCGGTGCGGTGATGAGCAGCGGGCTGGTGGGCTTTTCCGGGGCGGCACTGGCGGACGACAAGCCGGTCAAAGGCGGTAAACTGCGGGCGGCAATGTCGAATGCCTCCGCTACCGACACACTCGATCCGGCGAAAAGTAACAACAGCGCGGACTATACCCGTCAGTTTATGTTCTACAGCGGCCTGACCGAACTGGACAAAAACCTGATGGCGCAACCGGCGCTGGCCGAATCAGTGGAATCCAGCGACGGCATCACCTGGCATATTAAACTGCGGAAGGGCGTCACCTTCCATGATGGCAAACCGCTGACCGCTAGAGACGTGATCTTCTCGCTCAGCCGACACAAAGATCCAGCCATCGCCTCAATCGCCTTTAAGCTGGCCGATCAGTTTAAAACCTTCAGCGCGGTCAATGATAATGAGGTGCAGCTGGAGCTGAACAACGCCAACTTTGACGTCCCTTACATGCTGGCGACGCCGCCGTTTTTGATTGTCAAAGACGGCACCACCGACTTCAGTAAAGGCATCGGCACCGGTCCGTTTGTCTGCAAAACCTTTATGCCAGGCACGCGCACCATTGGTACCAAAAATCCCAACTACTACAAGCCCGGTCTGCCGCATCTGGATGAGGTGGAGCTGATTGGCGTCACTGACAACGCGGCGCGTGTCAATGCCCTGATGTCGGGCGATCTGCAGATGGTCTCCACCCTGAGCGCCGCGGACTGCAAACGCATCAAAGCCAGCAGCGAGTTTGGCATACTGGAAAGCAAATCAGGCATGTACACCAACCTGATTATCCGTACCGACGTGAAGCCAGGTAACAACGAAGATTTCGTGCTGGCGATGAAATATCTGCAGCCGCGCGAAATGCTGGTGAAAACGGTACTGCAGGGTTACGGCGACGTCAGTAATGACACCCCGGTTCCGCCATGGCATCCGCTTTACAACGCCGACCTCAAACCGCGTCCGCTCGATATAGAAAAAGCGAAGTTCCACATTAAAAAAGCGGGCATGGCTGGCGCTACGGTAGAGATCATCACGACGCCCAACATTGAAGGGGCGAACGAAGGCGGGCAGATGATCCAGCAGATGGCGCGCGGGGCAGGGCTGAACATCAAAGTGCGACGCGTGCCGTATGACGGTTACTGGTCTTCGCACTGGATGAAAGATCCGGTGGGATATGGCTCGATAAATCCGCGTCCGACGCTCGACATGCTTTTCTCACAGTTTTATCTCTCTACCGCACCGAATAACGAGTCGGGCTGGAAAAATCCGCAGTTTGATCAGCTGGTGGTCGCCGCGCGCGGAGAACGCGATCAGGCAAAGCGCAAGCAGATGTATGGCGACATGCAGACGCTGATTTATGACCACTGCGGCACGATCATCCCGACCTTTATCAGCTCCACCGATGGCTACAACAAAAAGGTCAAAGGGGTCGAAGCCTGGCCGTCAGGCATGATGATGGGCTACCGCTTCCATGAGTTTGCCTGGCTGACCGCCTGATCTCAGCCTGTCCCATCAGGCTATTCATAAGGAGTTCGCCGATGAACCGATACATGCTGTTCCTGATTGCCCGGCGCATTGGCGCCGGCATCCTGACGTTGCTTATCGTCTCGGCGGTGGTGTTTTTCATCACCAGCCTGTTGCCGGGTGACGCGGCGCAGATGATCCTCGGCCAGAACGCCACGCCGGAAACGGTGGCGGCGTTACGGCAGCAGCTGGGTCTCGATCAGCCTCTACTGGTCCGCTATCTCCACTGGCTGACGGGTATGGTGCAGGGTGACTTTGGCATCTCGTTTGCCAGCCATCTGCCGGTCTCGCAGCTGGTGGCGCAGCGCATACCCGCCACCTTCGAACTGGCGGGCATCACCACGCTGATCTGCGTGCCGCTGGCGCTGATTATCGGCATTATCGCGGCGATGAACCGCGGTTCAAGGCTCGATCGGGCGCTGGTTATCGGCACCATGGCGACGGTGGCCGTGCCGGAGTTCCTGGTCGCGACCGTGGCGGTGTTGATTTTCGCCGTCAAACTGCACTGGGTGTCGGCGATGTCGTTCGGCAGTCCGGACAGCGACCTGCTGAGCTACCTCAAAGCCTATGCGCTGCCGGTGCTGACGCTATGCTGCGTGCTGGTGGCGCAGATGGCCCGCATGACGCGGGCCGCCATTATCAATCAGCTCGACAGCCCCTACCTGGAGATGGCGCTGCTTAAAGGGGTGTCGCCGCTCCGCGCCGTGCTGCGTCACGCGCTGCCCAACGCGGTCGGACCCATCGCCAATGCGATCTCTCTCAGTCTCTCCTACCTGTTTGGCGGGGTGATCATCATCGAAACCATCTTCAGCTATCCCGGTCTGGCCAGCCAGCTGGTGGATGCGGTCAGCAACCGCGACCTGCCGGTGGTGCAGCTCTGCGTGATGCTGTTCGCCGCCTGCTACCTGGTTCTGCTGCTGGCGGCCGACATTCTGACTATCGCCTTTAACCCGAAATGGAGAAGCGCATGAATACACTCTTGTTGCCCTGGCGTTTCTTACAGTCGCTCTCCTGGTCGGGCCGGCTGGGTCTGATCATGTCGCTGTTCTGGCTGCTGATGGCGGTGTTTGGCACGCCACTGGCCCCGCACAGCATTGATGACATCGGCGGCGGCCCGCTGATGGGCGGCATGACGGCCGATAACCTGCTGGGGACCGACTACCTGGGGCGCGACATGCTGAGCCGTATCCTCTACGGCGCGAAGTTCTCCATCGGCCTGGCGCTGAGCGCGGCGCTGCTGGCCAGCCTGATCGGCACGCTGCTGGCCCTGCTGGCGGCGGTAACGGGACGCTGGCTGGAGGAGCTGCTGGGCCGCGTCAACGATGCCCTGCTGGTGCTGCCGGGCAAGGTACTGTCGCTGATGATTGTCGCGGTGTTTGGCTCCTCGCTGCCCATGCTGATCCTGACGGCGGTGTTCACCTACTGGCCGGGCGCATTCCGCATTGCTTTTGCCATGGCCAGCTCGCTGCGCAGCATGGACTACGTCCGGGCGTCACGGCTGCGGGGCGAAAGCCGCTGGTATATCGCCATTCACGATATCCTGCCTAACATGGTGCACCCGATGCTGACGGACTTTGGCCTGCGCTTTGTCTACATCGTGCTGCTGCTGAGCGGCCTGAGCTTCCTCGGCCTGGGGGTACAGCCGCCGTACGCCGACTGGGGCACGCTGGTACGTGAAAATATGCAGGGGCTGTTTGATGGCTCGCCCGCGGTACTGATGCCCGCACTGGCGATTGCCAGCCTGACCATTGGTGCCAACCTGTTTATTGACAGCCTGCAGGCGATGCGTCCGATGACGCTGGCGAAGGAGGGAGCATGAACGTGACACCACATACCGCTATGCCGGTGATTTCGGTAGATAAACTGCGCGTCACCGCGCAGACCGATCGCGGTGAAGAGCTCGACCTTGTGTCGGACATTCACTTCACGGTGCAGAAGGGCGAGGTGCTGGCGCTGATTGGCGAATCCGGCTCCGGAAAAACCACCATCGCCATGGCACTGATGGGCTATGCCCGCAACGGCTGCCGCATCGCTGAGGGCAATATTCACGTTGCCGGCACCGATGTGAACAGTCTGTCACCGGGCCAGCTGCGCGCGTTTCGCGGCAACAAGGTCGCCTATATCGCCCAGAGCGCCGCGGCGTCATTTAATCCGGGGATGAAGATCCTCGACCAGGTGATTGAGCCGGTGGTTATTCACGGCACGATGACCCGCAAAGACGCGAAAGCCAAAGCGATTGGCCTGTTCCGTGAGCTGGCGCTGCCCAATCCCGAGACCATTGGCGACCGGTTCCCGCACCAGGTATCGGGCGGTCAGTTACAGCGCCTGATGACGGCAATGGCGCTGATTGGCGATCCCGACGTCGTGATCCTGGATGAGCCCACGACCGCGCTGGATGTCACCACGCAGGTGGAAGTGTTGAAGGCGTTTCGCCGCGTGGTGGTGCAGCGCGGCGTCACCGCGATTTACGTCAGTCACGATCTGGCCGTGGTGGCACAGATGGCTGACCGGATTCTGGTGCTGCTGCGCGGTAAAATGGCGGAGTATGGCAGTACTGCGCACCTGATTGGCGCGCCGCAGGCGGAATACACGCGACTGCTGATGGAAGCGGCACGGCATAAAGAGCGGCCCAGCAACTGGTGTCCGGCCGCCGCCGATATTCAGCCGCTGCTGGAAGTGCGCGATCTCAATGCCGGTTACGGCCCGCGTGACAGCGACGGCCAGCCGAAAATACGCATTCTGGAGGAGATTAACCTTAAGCTGTGGAAAGGGCAGGCGATTGGCATCATCGGCGAGTCAGGCTCCGGCAAAACGACGCTGGCTCATGCGATTGCCGGTCTCAACGCGCCAAGCCACGGGCATATCCTGTTTGACGGCCACTATATTGCCGGCGATATGCAGAAACGTCCTGACAATGAGCTGCGGCGCATTCAGTATGTATTCCAGATGGCAGATACCGCGCTGAATCCGGCCCATAGCGTTGAGCGCATCCTGTCGCGACCGCTGACGCTGTTTCATGGCCTGAGCGGGGCAGCCCGGCAGCAGCGACTTTATCAGCTGCTGGATCTGGTGCAGCTGCCGCGCAGCGTGCTGTGGCGGCGCCCCTGGGCGCTCTCCGGCGGTCAGAAGCAGCGCGTCAATCTGGCGCGTGCGCTGGCAGCGGAGCCGGATCTGATTTTGTGCGATGAAGTGACCTCGGCGCTGGATACTGTGGTCGCCGCCGCCGTCCTCGACTTAATCAGCGAACTGCGTCGCGAACTGGGGCTTTCCGTGATCTTCATCAGCCACGACATGCATGCGGTGCGCGCGGTGTGCGACGAAATTGTGGTGATGAAAAGCGGTCGCATCGTCACCCAGCTGACACGCAACGATTACGACAAGCCGACCAGCGAGTTGTATTTCGAGCGGCTGAAACGCGCGGTGCCGGAGCTGCGGCAGGGCTGGCTGGATGAACATGAAGAGATTTTAAAAGCGGAGTGAGTGGCCGCTGAGCCTTACGGGCAACTGAATTTATCCGTCTGCGCAGTACTGATGTGCAAGGCAGGCGGCGTGGGTCAGCGTACAGCGGCGATGTCGCCGTGCGCCAGACCCGATACTGACAACAGAGGTCATCTTGTTATGCCCGCACCGATTCGTTATGTACAGGACAGTGCTGACTTTCCCGATTCCGCCGATGTGGTGGTGATTGGCGCCGGTATCGCCGGTGCCGCCGCCACCTGGGAGCTGGCGAAGCAGGGAGTGAAGGTGGTGCTGATTGAAAAAGGGCTGGTTGGCGCTGAGCAGTCGAGCCGCAATTGGGGCTGGTGCCGCCAGCAAAACCGCGATGAGCGTGAATTGCCGCTGATTATCTATGCGCTGCAACGCTGGGGTGAGCTAAGTGAAGAAACCGGTGAAGAGCTGGGTTTCCGCCGCAGCGGGCTGGTCTACGCCACCCAGGAAGAGTCGGATATCGCGGCCTGGGATAAGTGGAACCAGATGGCGAAAGGCTATGGCATGCGCAGTTCGATTCTCACCGCAGAGCAGGCTAAAGCAATGACGCCCGGCAGCACCACAAACTGGCTGGGCGGTCTCTCGTCGCCGACCGATGGTCACGCCGAGCCGCGCCTGGCCGCACCGGGGCTGGTGGCGGGCGCGCAGAAAAAGGGTGCACTGCTGTTTCAGCAGTGCGCAGTCCGCGGGCTGGATATTGCCGCCGGACGGGTCAGCGGCGTCTGGACCGAGCGCGGTTTGATCAAAACCAGCCGGGTTATCTGTGCCGCCGGGGCCTGGACCTCCATGTTCTGCCGTCGTCACGGCATCGACCTGCCGCTGGGCAACGTGATTGGCACTGCCTTCCGCACGCAGCCTATTGAGCAGGCGATCGCCATGCCGCTCTACACACCGGGCTTTGCCTGTCGCCCACAAATGGATGGCAGCTATACCGTCTCAGTCTCAGGCCGCGGACGTCTTGAGCCGGGCGCTCAGGGGCTGCGCTATGCCCGTCAGTTCTATCCGACCTTTAAAAGCCGCCGCAAGAATCTGACCCTGAATCTCGGCCTGTCACCGTTCTTCAATGGCCCTGAAGCGATGGGGGGCTGGTCATTCGACCGCGAGTCGCCGTTTGAGCGGATGCGCATTCTCGATCCGGCAGCGGATGCAAAAATCGTGGAAGAGGGCCTGGCGGCAATGCGGCGTGAATATCCGGCGCTGGCGAATCTCCGGCTGGCGCAGTCTTGGGGCGGCATGATTGACAGCACCCCGGACGCGATTCCGGTGATCTCAACCGTGGCGAAACTGCCGGGGCTGGTGCTCTCGGCGGGTTACAGCGCCCACGGCTTCGGTATCGGACCCGGTGCCGGACGACTGGCTGCCGACCTGGCGACCGACGCCACACCCATCGTTGATCCTCAGCCGTACCGCTACAGCCGTCTGGTTGACGGCAGCGGACTTGACACGCCAGGCATGATGTAAGGAGAACGCGAATGAGCCTGACAATACGCGCAATGACGCCAGATGATATTGAAACGTGTTTCACCTTAACCCAGGTGCTGAAATGGCCCCATCGCCGTGAAGACTGGCAGCTGGCGCTGCAGCTGGGCGAGGGCACGGTAATAGAAGAGCAGGGCAAACTGATTGGCAGCGCAGTACTCTGGCGCTGGGGTGACCATGCCGCTACGGTGGGACTGGTGATTATCGATAACCAGCAGCAGGGACGCGGCCTGGGCAAGCAGCTGATGCTGGCGCAGCTGGAAAAAGTGCCCGACGTTAACGTGCGTCTGCACGCCACCGAAATGGGCAAAGGGCTGTATGAAAAGCTCGGCTTTGTCAGCTGTGGTGAGATCCGCCAGCACCAGACGCGTGCCGTGACCACGCTGCCAGAGGTGGTGATCCCCGCGGGGCTGAAACTGCGCCCGGCGACGGCTGCCGATCATGGCATGCTGGTGACGCTGGATCAGCTGGCACACGGCATGCATCGCCCGGCGCTGATCGACCACCTGCTTCGCGACAGCCAGACAGTGATTTTAGAGGATGCGCAGCAGCAGATTCAGGGCTTCGCCAGCCTGCGCCGCTTTGGTCACGGCTGGGCAATTGGCCCGGTGATCGCAGCAGACTTTCCGGCCGCTCAGGCACTGGTCGCCTCGCTGATGCAGTCGCTGCAGGGTGAATTTCTGCGCATCGATACCGACGCCGCGCTGCCGATGGCGGCCTGGCTTGAAAGTCTTGGTATTCCTCAGGTCGATGCGCCCACCACCATGGTGCGCGGCACGCCCTGGACGCCGCAGAGTATGCAGGCATTTGGACTGATGACGCAGGCGATGGCCTGATGCATATCGTCTATAAATCGGAGCCGGAACGAGGCCGGATCTGGCAGCGCTGGCTGGCCGAGCATGCGCCTGACATTCAGCTGCATCTCTGGCCGGAGACCGGTGATCCGGAGCAGGTTGAAGCGCTGGTCGCCTGGCAGCCACCCGAAGACATTCCGGCGCTGTTTCCCCGGCTGAAACTGCTGTTCTCGGTGGGGGCGGGTGCCGACCAGTTTGACTTCAGCGCGCTGCCGCCAGACCTGCCTGTGATAAGAATGATCGAGCCGGGCCTGACGCAGGGCATGGTGGAATATGTCACCTTCGCGGTGCTCGGTCTGCATCGCGACATGCCGCGCTATTTTCATCAGCAACGGCAGCAGCAGTGGCAGCCTCATGCAGCCATACCTGCCGGGCAGCGTCGGGTCGGCGTGATGGGGCTGGGCGAACTGGGGCAGGCCGCGTTAGCGCAGCTGGTGGCGCTGGGCTTTGACTGCGCAGGCTGGAGCCGCACACCGCGCGAGTGCCCCGGCGTGCGCTGCTGGTACGGCAATGATCAACTCGCTGACTTCCTGGCACACAGCGAGATTCTGGTCTGCCTGCTTCCGCTGACCGACACCACCCAGGGTTTACTGAATCAGTCGCTGTTCAGCCAGCTACCGCACGGCGCGGCGCTGGTGCAGGCCGGGCGCGGCCCGCAGCTGAATGATGATGATCTGCTGAGGGCACTGGAGAGCGGTCAGCTGCGTGCCGCCGTCGTTGACGTCACCGATCCGGAGCCGTTACCGCCGGGCCATCCCTTCTGGCACCATCCCGCCATCTGGCTGACGCCGCACATTGCCAGCCAGACGCAGAATGAGAGCGCCATTGCGGCCCTGCTGGAGAACCTGCGGCGCTACCAGCGTGGCGAGCCGCTGCACGGTGAGATTGACCGTTCGCGAGGATATTAAGATGGAACATTTAGTCGCACTGCGCCGCGACCTGCATGCGCACCCGGAACTGGGTTTTCAGGAGCAGCGCACCAGCGACATCGTGGCGAACTTCCTGCACCAGCTGGGCATTGAGGTGCATCGCGGCATCGGTAAAACCGGCGTGGTCGGGATACTGAAGAAGGGCAGCAGTGAACGCATGATTGGCCTGCGCGCCGACATGGATGCGCTGCCGATGCAGGACCAGAGCGGCACGGAATGGCAAAGTCAGGCAGAGCAGGTGAGTCATGCCTGTGGCCACGACGGCCATATGGTGATGCTGCTGGGTGCCGCTGAAAAACTGGCGCGGGACGTCAGCTTTGACGGCAGCGTCTGCTTTATCTTCCAGCCAGCCGAAGAGGGACTGGCGGGTGCAAAAGCGATGATCGACGACGGTCTGTTCAGCCGCTTTCCCTGTGAGGCGGTCTACGCCATTCACAACTGGCCGGAACTGCCGCTCGGTCAGGTAGAGACCCGCCCTGGCCCGATTATGGCAGCAGCCGACCGCTTTGATATCCGGGTGCTGGGTGGCGGCGGTCACGCCGCGCAGCCTCACCTGACGCGTGACACTTTGCTGGCGACCAGTGAACTGGTGGTACAGCTCAATACGCTGGTTTCACGCGCTTTGGATCCGTGCGAAACCGCGCTGCTTACCGTCACACGGATGCAGGGCGGCTTTTCACACAACATGATCCCGGCCGAGGCGAGTATCACCGGCACGGTGCGTACCTTCAGCCCGGCGGCGCAGGATACGATTGAAGCACGGCTGCGCCAGATGGCGGAGCACGTCGCGGCGGCTCATGGGTTGCACGCAGAAGTGAGCTATCAGCGTTACTACCCGGCGACGGTGAACAGCGCGACGGAAGCGCAGTTTTGCCTGGAAGCGCTGACGCAGGCAGATATCCCGGCTGACACCGCGGCCAGACCCGCGCTCACCTCGGAAGATTTCGCTTTTATGCTGCAGGCGCGTCCCGGAGCCTATCTGTGGCTGGGATCGGCACCCTGTAAGCCATTGCACCATGCCGCATATGACTTCAACGATGCGCTGATCCCGTATGGCGTTAACGTTTTTGTCGCGCTGGTGCGTCAGGCGCTGGCAGAGAAATTTCCCTGCTGAATGCAGCGGGATTTTGACAGGAAATGCCGCTGCCTGGGGAATTACGGCAGCGTGAGAAACCAGCGGGTTGCGATACTTGAGCCAACCGAACGTTACGTGGATGAGGGTTTAAAATGCAGAATGTCATGGCAGAGCAGCAAGCATACTCCGATAACAGCCTGTTACTGGATGCACGCGAGCAGAACGTGCCGCGCGGTGTAGTGACCGCCCATCCGCTGGTGATTGAACGCGCCAGAGGCAGTGAAGTGTGGGACGTTGAGGGCAATCGCTATCTCGACTTTGTTGGCGGCATCGGCGTGCTGAATGTCGGCCACAATCACCCGGCGGTAGTCAATGCGGTGACCCGCCAGCTTGGTCTGGTGTCACACGCCTGTTTTCAGGTGGTGGCCTATCCGGGCTACATTGAGCTGGCGCAGCGGCTGAACAAACTGGTGGGCGGCGATGAGGCGTACAAAAGTGTCTTCTTCACCAGCGGCGCGGAAGCGGTGGAAAATGCGGTGAAGATTGCCCGCTCTCACACCCAGCGGCCCGGCATTATCGCGTTTGATGGCGCGTTTCATGGCCGCACCCTGCTGGGCATTACCCTGACCGGCATGTCCGCGCCATACAAACAGAATTTTGGCCCGTTCCCCGGCGACATCTATCGTCTGCCCTTCCCGAATCCACTGCACGGCGTGACGGAAGCGGACTGTCTGAAGGCGCTGGATCAGCTGTTCGCGGTACAGATCCTGCCTGAGCGTGTGGCGGCGATTATCATCGAGCCGGTTCAGGGCGATGGCGGCTTCCTGCCCGCCGGACCAGCCTTTATGCAGGCGCTGCGTCGCATTACCAGCCAGCACGGCATTCTGCTGATTTGTGATGAAGTGCAGTCCGGCTTCGGACGTACCGGCACGATGTTCGCCTTCCAGCAACTGGGTATCAAACCGGATTTGATCACTCTGGCAAAAAGCCTGGGCGGCGGTCTGCCGATTTCCGGCGTGGTGGGACGGGCGGCGATCATGGATGCGCCTACGCCTGGCGGCTTAGGCGGCACCTACGGCGGCAACGCACTGGGCTGTGCGGCAGCGCTGGCGGTGCTGGATCTGTTTGAACAGGAGAACCTGCTGCAGCGTTCCTGTCAGCTCGGCGAACAGCTCAATGCCCGTCTGCGACAGCTGGCGGATAAATATGCCTGCATCGGTGACGTGCGCGGCGTGGGCTTCATGCAGGCGGTGGAGATTCTCGATTTCGAAACCGGTCGTCCCGATGCGGCGCTGACTCAGAAGATCCTCGACAGCGCCTGTCAGGAAGGCCTGCTGCTGATCAAGTGCGGCCTGCATCGCAACACTATCCGTTTCCTGGCACCGCTGGTCACCACCGACTCACAGCTGGAAGAGGCGCTGCATATTTTCGATATTGCGCTGGCCCGTGCCACCGGTCGGCTGGGTTAAGCCGCATTCCTCATTGATTTTGTTAGAGTAATTTGAAAATCTCCCGCTGGTATAACCACTGCGAAGCGCTGGCGCGTTTACGGTAAAGCATGTTATATCTTCGGGAGGTTCTGAACATTTGATTGAGCGCCTGGCCCAACAGGCTCTGACAATGAGGGGGGTGCTATGAACGGCTTAATGAAACTCGACCGCATCGACATCAACATCCTGGTGCAACTCCAGAAAGATGGCCGTATCAGCAACGTTAACCTCGCCGACGCCGTAGGCCTCTCGCCCAGCCCCTGTCTGCAACGGGTCAAACGTCTGGAACAGGCCGGTTTTATCACCGGTTATGAAGCGCACATTAATCTCACCCGCATCACCGATTCAGTAACCGTCTTTACCGAAGTCACCCTGTCCGGCCATCGCCGCGAAGACTTTATGAAATTTGAAAGTGCGATGCGCGACGTCGATGAACTGATGGAGTGCCATCTGATCACCGGCGGCTATGACTATCTGCTGCGCTTTATTACCCGCAGCATTGAACATTACCAGGAAGTGATTGAGAAGATGCTCGACGCGCAGATCGGCATTGATAAGTACTTCAGCTATATCGTCATCAAATCCCCCATCATGAAAAGCAGCGTGCCGTTACGATCGCTCATCGGCAAACATAACTCAGTCGAATTCGGCGTATAACGGGTGGTCGCCCCTCGCCACCTCCCCGGTGGAGAGGGCGGCCACACGCATTGTCTCTGTCTGCTGTTCACCACATCCGCCTTTGCTCACAGACCGGCTTCCTGCCCCTTTAACCTTTGCGATTTTTCCCTCAGCATAAAATTTTTCCCCTGCCCAAAATTCAGTCGCTCTGTCCGGTTTTGTCGCGTGCTACGGCCTCAATCGTTGAGCGAACCCTTTTACACTGAATTCAACCGATACAAGGAGTTGTCATGGACTCATTACAGATTGCTGACCAGCAGTGGCAGCGCGATACGTTCACTGTTTCTACCGATCGCCAGCGACTCGATCTGGCCTGGATCCACATTCAGCTGGCGGAGAAGTCCTACTGGGCTAAAGGCCAGCCGGAAGCGAAAACCCGGCGGGCGATTGCCGGTTCGCTGCCGTTTGGCCTCTATCACCAGCAGGAACAGATTGGCTTTGCCCGACTGATCACCGACTACACCCGCTTTGGCTGGCTGTGCGACGTGATGATTGATGAACACTGGCGTGGTCACGGGCTGGGCAGCTGGCTGGCGACCTGCGTCCGGAAACACCCGGAGCTGCAAACGGTGCATCGCTGGATGCTCTCGACCCAGGATGCGCATCAGGTCTACCAGCGGCTCGGCTGGCGTGTGGTGCAACATCCCGAGACGCTGATGGAATTTCCCCCTTCCTGACACTGGAGTTAACCCGATATGCGATACCGCGTTGGCGTGGATATTGGTGGTTCCTTTACCGATTTCGCCGTGCTCGATCAGCAAACGAACCAGATCCACACCCTGAAGGTCCTGTCGCGACCGGATAAGCCTGGCAGCGAAATCTTAACCGGACTGGCGCAGTTTCAGCAGCAGCAGGGCATCGATCCCGCTGAAATTGGCTACTTCACTCACGGCACTACGGTAGGCATCAACGCGGTGATCCAGCGGCGCGGCGTGCGGCTGGCGCTGTTTGCCACCGAGGGCTTCTGCGATGTGCTGGAGCTGGCCCGGCTGAAAATCCCGCATATCCATGACCTTTTCTCACGGCGTGCAGCACCGCTGATTACCCGCGACAGGGTATTTGCCATCCGCGAACGCAGCGACGCGCAGGGCAACATACTGCAACCCGTGGATCGCCAGAGCGTGCTCGATGCTATCGAACAGGCACGTGCCGCCGGCTGTCAGGGCATCGTGGTCTCGCTGCTGCACAGCTATCGCAACCGGCACAATGAAACGGCGGTAAAAGCGATTATCGATGAGGTGGCACCTGAACTGCTGACCTCCTGTTCCGCCGACATCTGGCCGATTATCCGCGAATATGAACGCACCATTACCGCCACCATCAACGCCTACGTGCAGCCGATGGTGATCCACTACCTGGAATCCTTTGAGCAGGCGCTGAAACGGCTTGGCGTGAAGCCGCCGCCGCGCATTACCAAATCCAACGGCGGGGTGATGGGCGTTGACCAGGCGAAGCGCGAATGCGTGCAGATGGTGCTCTCCGGCACCGCCTCAGGCGTGATTGGCGCCAGCTATCTCGCCAGCACCTGCGGTTTTGACAAAATTCTCAGCCTGGATATCGGCGGCACCAGCGCCGACGTGGCGGTGATCATCGACGGCAGGGTGGCGCAGGGCAACGGCGAGATCATCGGGGATTTCCCGATCTTTATTCCTTCCGTCGCTGTGACCTCGGTGGGTCAGGGCGGCGGCTCGCTGGCGTGGATTGATGGGCAGGGCGTATTGCAGATGGGGCCGGACAGCGCCGGTTCGCTGCCGGGCCCGGTCTGCTTCCAGCGCGGCGGCACGCAGCCGACCGCCACCGATGCCTTTGCCGCCTGCGGCATGATGGGCCACGGCGCACTGGGTTATGACGCGGTGACGGTGGATGTCGCCGCCGCCTGTGCGGCCTGGCAGCCGCTGGCGGATGCGCTCGCTATTTCGGTCGAAGAAACCGCCGAAACCGCTATCCAGCTGGCCATTTCCAGCATGTACAGCGACACCAGCGGCCTGCTGTCGCGCTTTGGCCTCGACCCGCGTGAATTCTGGTTCCTGGCCTTTGGCGGCGCCGGGCCGATGATGGGCTGTTTTCTCGCCCGCGAACTGAACATGAAAGGGGTGATCGTGCCGCCGACGCCGGGCGTGCTCTCCGCGCTGGGCGGGCTGGTGGCGGACATCCGCAACGACTTTATCCGTACGCTCTACGGCGATCTGACGCCTGGGCTGGCCGACACCTTAGCCAGTGAAGCCGAAGGCTTGCAGCAGCGCGCCTGCGGCTGGCTGGCGCAGGAGCACGGCAGCGACATGTCATACAGCCTGCAGTTCAGCGCGGATATGCGCTATCGCGGTCAGTCGTTTGAGATCGACGTGCCGCTGGAGGCGAGCTGGCTGACGCAGGCGGACTTCGCTGCGCTGCATGATGCCTTTGATCGCCAGCATCAACAGCTGTTTGGTCATTGTGACCCGCAGGCACCGGTGCAGTTGATCAACCTGCGGCTGGTCATCGCCTCGCCGACGCCGAAACCGGTGATCAACACACTTCCCCCCGCCACAGCACCCGTACCGGTGCTGAAACAGACCCGAGCCTGGATCGACGGCGGCTGGCATCAGGTCGATTTAGTGCTGCGTTCGGTGCTGCGCGCCGGACATCAGCTCAGTGGGCCGGTCATCATCGCCCAGGACGATTGCACCACCTGCGTGCCGCCCGGCATGGGCGTCACGGTCGATTCATTCGGTAACCTGCTGATCACGGCGGACGAGGCATAACATGGCGATTGATGGACGTAACTTACAGATTCTGGCGAACTACTGCGCCGCTGCGGCCGATGCGATGGCCTTTACGCTGATGCGCACCGCGCACTCCACCTTTGTGAAAGAGACGGAAGATTTCTCCTGTCAGATTGTCAGCCGCAGCGGGCTGGCGTTTGCCTCGCCGCGCAGCTTTGGCGCGCCCTGGTACAGCGGCATCGACTATGCGCCGGTGCTGGCGCTGATAGAAGAGTACGCCGAGGGCGATATCTGCATTACCAACGACGCCTATGCTGGCAACGTGGCGACTCACTCGCCCGATATCCACATCTGGAAGCCGGTGTTCCATCAGGGCGAAATCGTCTGTTTCGTGGTGGGCCACATTCATAACACTGACGTCGGCGGCGCAGTGCCTGCCTCGCTGTCGCGCTCGCTGACCGATATCGTGCAGGAGGGGATCCGCATCCCGCCGCTGAAGATCATGCAACAGGGGCAGCTTAATGAAGAGATCGCCAGCATTATGCGGCTCAACGTGCGGGTGCCGGACCAGAACTGGGGCGATTTCAAGGCGCAGCTGGCCTCGGTGAACGTCGGAGAGCGCAAAATCCACGACATCATTGCCCGCTTTGGCATTGATGATTTTTTGCAGGGCATTGAGGGCATTCTCGATTATGCTGAAGCGCAGGCGCGCACGATTATCAGTACCATTCCTGACGGTGAATACTTTTATGCCGACTACGCCGATGAAGATGGCGAGGGCGGCTATCCCTGTCGCATCGCCATTACGCTGCGGGTGCAGGGCGATCGGCTGGAGCTGGACTACACCGGCAGCGACCCGCAGCTGGCGTCGTCGCTGAACATGCCGACCGGCGGGCGCGAGCGGCATCCGCTGGCGCTGGTGGGCGTTACCTATGTGCTTTCTACATTGGATCGTTCACTGCTGCTCAACGCCGGAACGCTGCGGCCGACCCGGGCGATTCTGCCGCCTGGCACGGTGATGAACTGCGAAGCGCCCGCAGCGGTAGGGATGCGCTCGCTGACCTGTGCGCTGTCGCAGATTGCGACGATTGGCGTCTTCTCGCTGGCGATGCCGGACCGCCTGCCTGCGAATTCACCGGGCGGCAACTCGATCATGAACATCCGTACCCAGACGCACAACCGCAGTGTGGTCGCCTCACTGGGGCCCGTGGGCGGTGGCGCGGGCGGCACGCCGCGTCATGACGGACCCGACGGTTCCGGCGGCCTGTCTGCTTTCCTGAAAAATACCCCGATTGAGATCAACGAAGCGGAAGTGCCGATTCGCTTCCATCGCTACGGACTGGCGCAGGACAGCGCCGGCGCCGGTCGCTATCGCGGCGGCTTAGCCACCGAAATGGCGTTCGAGATTTTCTCGCCCAACACCATCATTACCGCGCGCAACCGTAACCGGTCGGTGTTTGCCTCGGCGGGTGTAGTGGGCGGGCAGAGCGGCGCGCTGTCGATCTTCCGTACCCGGCGCAACGGTGAAGTTATTAATCACGGTAACACCGATGTCATCCACTGTCAGCCGGGTGACGTGGTCGACGTACGCGGCCCCGGCGCGGGCGGTTACGGCCTGCCATCGCAGCGCGATAGTGAGGCAGTCATGCAGGATGTGCGCTGTGGCTATCTCAGCGTGGCGGCGGCCAGAGCGCAGTATGGCGTGGTGGTGACAGATAACCGCGTGGATCGTGAAGCCACAGAACGCCTGCGCGCTGACATGCCACAGCATCCAGTGCATCATTTTGAGCACGGCGAAGCACGCCAGCGCTTCGAAACGCTCTGGACGCCACAGCGTTATCAGTTGCTGACCGCCTTTCTGGCCAGCGCGCCGGTGAGCTGGCGTCACTTCCTGAAAACCCAGGTATTCCGGGCGGTGGAGGAGACAGGCGAAACGGCGGATATGAATCAAATATTCAGTGATTTGCGTCAGCGATACCCGGCAATGGCGAACAGTTGATGGCGATGGCTCATCGTCTACTACGCTTTAAGTCTGTAAGGACAACGAGGGGAAACGCGACGATGAGCATGAAAACCAGTGATTTTTTTGTCCAGCGCCTGAAAGAGTGGGGCGTCACACGCATTTACGGCTACCCGGGAGACGGGATTAACGGCGTGCTGGGGGCGATTCAGCGTGCGAATGCCAAAGGCGACGGCATCGAATTTATTCAGGTGCGCCATGAAGAGATGGCGGCCTTTATGGCGGCCGGACACGCGAAATTTACCGGCGAGCTGGGCGTCTGCCTGTCGACTGGCGGACCGGGTGCAACCCACCTGCTGACCGGACTCTATGACGCCAAAATGGACCATGCCCCGGTGCTGGCAATTGCCGGACAGGCAGAAGCGACCGCGCGGGGTGCCAGCTATCAGCAGGAGATGAATCTGGATCGCATCTTCTCGGACGTCGCCAACTTCGTTCAGGAAGCCTCGACCACGACGCAGGTGCGCCATCTGCTGGACCGTGGCGTGCGCATTGCCAAAGCGCAAAACGGCGTTGCGGTGATCATCATCCCTAAAGATATTCAGGATGAAGAGTGGCAGCCGCCGCAGCATCTGCACGGCTTTACCCATTCCGGCAGCGGCTATCAGCGTCCTAAAGTCATTCCTTACGAAGCGGACCTGCAACGCGCCGCCGATGTGCTTAACGCCGGTAAAAAAGTGGCGATTCTGATTGGCGCAGGCGCACGCGACGCCGCCGTTGAGGTGGTGCAGGTCGCCAATGTGCTGGGTGCAGGCGTGGCGAAAGCGCTGCTTGGCAAAGATGTGCTGCCGGACGATGCGCCTTTTGTTACCGGCTCGATTGGCCTGCTCGGTACCAAACCTTCATCCGATTTAATGCAGAACTGTGACACGCTGCTGATGATCGGCAGCGGCTTCCCGTGGACGGAATTTCTGCCGGAAGAGGGCAAGGCGCGTGCGGTTCAGATAGACATCGATCCCGCTATGCTTGGCCTGCGCTATCCCAGCGAAGTCAATCTGCATGGCGATGCGGCTGAAACCCTGCGTGCGCTACTGCCGCTGCTCACCCACAAAGAGGATCGCAGCTGGCAGGAGGATATTGCGGTTCAGGTGCGTGACTGGTGGACGCTGATGGAAGAGCGCGCCATGGCACCCGCTAATCCGGTCAATCCGCAGCGGGTGGTGTGGGAGATGTCACCTCAGTTGCCGGACAACGCGATTGTCACGTCGGATTCCGGCTCCTGCGCCAACTGGTTCGCCCGCGACTATCGGGTGAAACAGGGTCAGCGTGCCTCGCTCTCCGGCGGCCTGGCCTGTATGGGCGCGGCGGTGCCTTACGCGATTGCGGCGAAATTTGCTCACCCGGAGAAACCGGTGGTAGCGCTGGTGGGTGACGGCGCGATGCAGATGAACAACATGGCCGAGCTGATCACCATCCAGAAATACTGGCAGCAGTGGACCGATCCGCGCCTGATCGTCTGCGTGTTCAATAACCAGGATCTTAATCAGGTCACCTGGGAGCAGCGCGTGATGGAGGGTAATCCGCGCTTCGACGCCTCGCAGCAGCTGCCGGACGTGAAGTATGCCGAGTTTGCGCAGTCGCTGGGGATGGTCGGAATTTTTGTCGATAACCCGGACGATCTGGCCGGTGCCTGGCAGCGTGCGCTCAGTGCCGATCGCCCTGTCTTGCTGGAGGTGAAAACCGATCCGGAGGTCGCGCCGTTACCGCCGCACATCACCCTTAAGCAGGCAAAAGCCTTTATGGCGTCGATGGTGAAGGGCGATCGCGGGGCCGCGCAGATCATCAGCGACACCGCCAGTCAGCTGTTTCATAAAAAGCATTAAGGGCTAAGTGAGGCGGTCGCGCCTCGCTAACCTTGATCCCCGGATGCACTCGCGTCCGGGTCTTAAACCACATCATCAAACTTATCGGGAGTCTTAACATGACTGCTCATTCCAGCCCTGTCTGGTTTATCTCGGGATGTTCGACCGGTTTTGGTCGTGAACTGGCGCAGCAGACCATCGCGCGTGGTTTTAAGGTCGTCGTGACGGCGCGTGAGATGTCGTCGATTGCCGATCTGGTTGAAGGACACGACAACGCACTGGCGGTGGCGCTGGATGTGACCCGTCAGGCGAGTATCGACCAGGCCGTCAGCGCAGCACTGGACACGTTCGGCACCATTGATGTGCTGGTAAACAACGCCGGTTACGGCTATCAGAGTTCGGTGGAAGAGGGTGTGGAAAGTGAAATCCGCGCCCAGTTTGATGCCAATGTTTTTGGCCTGTTCGCCCTGACGCGCGCCGTACTGCCTGCGATGCGCAAGGCGCGCAGCGGTCATGTCATCAACATTACCTCCGTGGCAGGCCTGATTGGCTTTGCCAGCTCAGGCTACTACTCTGCCAGCAAACATGCGGTGGAAGGCTGGTCCGATTCACTGGCGCTGGAAGCGGGGCCGCTGGGCATTCACGTGACCTGCGTAGAGCCCGGTCCGTTCCGCACCGACTGGGCCGGACGCTCACTGCATCAGACGCCGAGTAAATTGCCGGAATATGCAGAGACCGCGGCTGCGCGGATGAAAGCGACGTCCGAATACAGCGGTACTCAGAAAGGCGATCCGGCACGGGCCGCCACGGCAATGATCGCCATCACCGAACATGACAACCCGCCACGCCATCTGGTGATGGGGGCCTGGGGCCATGACGCCGTGACCAGCAAGCTCAAAGAGCGCCTGGCTGAGATCGAAGCGTGGAAACAGACGTCAGTGGAGACGGATTTTCCGGAATAAGAGACAAGGCACGGATGCCATTTTTGCAGGCAAACCGCAAAACCAGGTTGAGCACAGACCATCCTTAAATGGCAACTGTGCTTTTTTGCCTGGCTCGGGGAGTAATTCCAATTCCGGGCAAAGCATTGCAGAACACTAAAACCCGGAAAGCAGAATCAGCGCCATCTCATTCGCCAGAGCGCTGAGTTCACGTTCCACATCTGCTGACTCTGAAGCGGACTGAGCATCAAGCGTAATGTCCAGATCTTCAGTACAGATACGATCGCCAAAAAGCATTAATGCCTTATCGCCATGCTGCTTCGAAGACCACTGAATTCCCTGTGCCTCCGGGTTAGAGTGATGTATCTGCTCAGCCCATTGTCGGGTTTCCGGGTAGTGATCGGCCGTTGAACCCAGCAGGTCGCCTTGCGTAATGCCATGTTTTTTCATAAAGCGTGGATTGAGATCCACCAGCTTTATCTCTTCTTTAGGGGTGAGCTGACTGTGTGCCAGCTTATTCAGCACCGTCAGGTCTACGGGCGCATTCTCACAGGGCACAGGAAGATCGTGTAATACCGTCTCCATCAGGGCAACAGCCAGCGTTTTACCGCCATAAAGCGTCGGTATGATGCGACCTGCACGATCAGCAATTGGGCTGAAACGTCCAACGCCTTTTCCCGGATTGAACTCCGCAGCGCCATACTGCGACCAGTGAATGCGGTCAATCGTTTTACCTTTCGGCCAGGTGACCATAGAGACCGATAAATCATCATCTTTGCCGGGCGTTTTGATCTTTTTAGCCATGAACCGGACCGTCCTTTGCCCGCTGTGCCGCCTCCAGTACTTTTGCCGGTTCCGACGTCATCAGATTCTTAGGTTTTTCATTACCGAGCCAGCTATTTGGTGTGCCAAACCATACGGCCAGGGTCCATGGTGTTTTTGATTCTCCAAACAGCGCGATAATTTTTTTCATCAGCGGCAACGGCTGCCCGCCAACATCCACCCCATAGGCCGGATAAAGATCCCTGCCTTCGGAGGAAAGTGCAAAAATCTTACCGGCTCGCTTCCACCGGTTAGGTAATCCACTGGGATTTTTCACACTGGCACTGCTACCAGCGCGGCGTGAAACTTCCTGCGCAGGCAACCACTCGCTGTCGTCCAGAATATGCTTCCTGAGTTGTTCCAGCTTTGTAGTGTTACTCACTGTGACCGGCGGCCTGGTCTGTTCTGCTGTCGCCATTTCCCCAGCGCTGAAAGATGACTTATCGTGACTGGCGAGCTGACTGATGCCTGATACCGCCAGGAACGCGGCATCCAGTGCGATTTTAAAGGCGGCTTCATCCACAGCGTCGGGACGCTTCACCACATAGTATTGCGCTGGCTCATCATTGCAGTGCGGGACTGATACTGTGATCTCTGCTTGTCCATCCTGGGAGCGGGAAGAGGAAATACTGCCTGCCGGCACGGGTATGACGTCGAAGCCAGTGGTTTTATCAGACCTGATCATGATTTTACTCCTGCTGGCAAAATGCAAATATCGAATATCAACAATATATCGTATATAGCGAGAGTCCTCCACGTAAACTGATCAAAAACCACCCAGCAACAGACTGAGCTTTGGCATGACAAGCGCTGAGGAACAGCTCGCCCCCTTATCGCGCAGTCCTGCGCCATCATCGTGCTGAAAAAATAAACAGCCACCCATCCCCGACATCATAAGAATTCGATCTTGTATCCCAGGCCGTATTCCATCTGGCATCCCTGTCTCAGACCGCTGGCGTCACGGCTATCTGGCACGCTTCATGCACTCGCTGACAGGTACAATTCTGGCGAGGTTACTCATGTTTGACTCCTTATTAGACGAAGATGCCACCACGATGGCCGCACTGGTCCGCAGCGGGGAAGTCTCGGCCTGCGAGCTGACCGGGGCAGCACTTGCGCGGATGGAGCGGCGGGAACCGGTGATACAGGCTTTTTGTACGCCGACACCGGAACTGGCGCTGGCACAGGCCAGAGAAGTGGATGCCCGACGGGCGCGTGGAGAAAAGCTGGGCGCGCTGGCAGGCGTGCCGCTGGCGGTGAAAGATTTAATCTGCACCGCTAATGTCAGAACCACCTCCGGTTCGGCGGCGTACAAAGATTTCGTACCGGAAGATGACGACATCACGGTGGAGCGATTGCTGGCCGCCGACGCCATTCTGCTGGGCAAAACCACCGCGCCTGAGTTTGGTTACAGCGGTGTCGGACACAATCCGCTGTTCCCGTCGCCGCGCAATCCCTGGGATCTGGCGATGACGCCCGGCGGTTCCAGCGCCGGATCGGGTGCGGCGGTGGCGGCGCGGCTCTGCCCGATTGCACTGGGCAGCGACGGCGGCGGTTCGGTACGCATTCCGGCGGCGCACTGCGGCATTTTTGGCTTTAAGGCGTCAATGGGCCGGGTGCCGTTGTGGCCCGGCTGTCGTGATGAACGTTATCCCGGCGTGTCGAGCTGGGAGTCGCTGGAACACATCGGGCCGATGACGCGCAGCGTGCGCGATGCCGCCCTGATGATGTCACTGATGGCGGGACCGGATATGCGTGACCGCCACTCGATCCCCTGTAGCGACGTTGACTGGCTGGGTGCACCAGAGCATCTGCCCGGCAAACTGCGCATCGCCTTCAGCGCAGATTTTGGCTATGTGGCGGTTGACCCGGAAGTGCGGGCGGTGGTCAGCGCGGCGGTGCAACGCTTTGCCGCTGAAATCGGTGCGGAGCTGGAACTGGCCGATCCCGGTTTCCCGGATCCGGCTGCCGCCTTTGGCGCGCTGGTGGCGATGGAGAGCGATCTTACCGGCATGCGCCAGATGATGGCGGAGCAGGGCAGCGCGATGTCGCCGCATCTGGTCGCCATGCTGCAGCGCGACTGGCGGGCGGAAAACTTTACCGATGCCATCGCCACCCGCAAAGCGGTCAGCAACAGCCTGTGGCGCTTTATGCAGCGCTTTGATCTGCTGATCACGCCGACGCTGGCAGTGCCGCCATTTCCGTTGGGGATGCAGGGACCGGAGATCATCGATGGCCGTATGGTCCGCAACGATCACTGGCTCTCGTTCTGTTACCCGTTCAACTTCACCGGACAGCCCGCCGCGTCCGTGCCCGCCGGTTTTACCGCCAGCGGCCTGCCCGTCGGGATGCAGATTGTCGGACGTCATCTTGATGATGCGTTAGTGCTGGCTGCCAGTGCCGCTTTCGAGCGCATTCAGCCGTGGAATCACCTTCAACCCGGAATCGCCCAATGAAAAAATCTGATACACCTGCGCTGGAGCAGGAGTTTGAACATGAGCCGGTGCCGCTGTCGCATCGCCATTCCACCCGCTCCGTCTCGGCGGTCTGGTTTGGATTCCCGATGATCCTCACCAACGCGCTGTTTGGCGGCATTATCACCTGGCACCTGGGCTTCTGGCCCGCGCTGATTGCTATTCTGCTGGGCAACCTGGTGCTGTTCGCCTATGTCGGTGCGCTGAGCTGGTTCGCCGGTAACACCGGGATGAACTTTGCTTTACAGGCCAGGCGCACCTTTGGCAGCAAAGGCTACATTCTGGTCTCGGGTTTTCTCTCGACGGTGGTGATCGGCTGGTATGCTTTCCAGACGGGTCTTACCGGTACGGTCATTAACCAGACCTTTGGCTGGAATGCGCTGGCGGTGACGGCTTTTGCCATGATCCTCTATACCGGTATCACGTTCCTGGGCGTGCGGGCACTGTCGGTGCTGGGGATGATTGCCGCGCCGCTGTTTGTGGTGCTGGGGATAGTAGCGCTATGGCTGATCGGCAAACAGCACGACTTCTCCATCGTGACGCAGTGGAAGGGCAGCGCCAGCGCCGCCGGTGCGATGAGCATGGGCACCGCTGTCACTATGGTGGTGGCCGGCTTTGCCGACTCCGGCACCATGACCGCTGACTTTACCCGCTGGTCGAAGAACGGCCGCTCGGCGGTGATCGCCGCGTTCTCTGCGTTCCCGGTCGCCAATGTGATCTCCTATCTGTTCGGCGTGGTGATTGTGGCGGTGGGCGCGGCGGTTGATCCGCTGACCAACGGCGGGAACTTCCTGCCGATGCTGATGGGACATAGCGCCTTCCTGTCGGTGGTGGCCTGTCTGTTTGTCTTTATCAACCTGGGATCGGTCTGCACCCACTGTCTCTACAACGGCGCGGTGGGTTTCAGTCATCTGTTCAGCAGCAAAATGCGACTCTGGACGCTGATCCTCGGTGCCATTGGCGGTGTGCTGGCGCTGGCGGGGGTCTGGTCTTACTTCCTGGAGTGGCTCAGCCTGCTGGGGATTGTGGTGCCACCGTTTGGTGCGGTGATGATTGTGGACTTGATTTTCATGGCGCGCATCAGCGAGCAGCGTCCGGCGCAGCGTTTCCGTGGCACCGCGTTTGCCGCCTGGGCGATTGGCAGCCTGTGTGCGGTCATCGCCCATGTGGCTTTCCCGCAGTTTGGCGAAGCGGTAATCGGTCTGGTGACCGCCGCCATCAGCTACACCCTGATCACTAAAATGCGCATGCCGCGCCCGGTAATGGAGAACAGCAATGCCCGATTACAGCGTTAATTCGACCCCCTACGCCTGGCCGTTTGACGGCAGCTTTACCCCGGCTGACACGGCGCTGATCGTGATTGATATGCAGACCGATTTCTGTGGCGTCGGCGGCTATGTCGACAGCATGGGCTATGACGTGAGCCTGACCCGCGCGCCTATCGCCCCACTGCAACAGGTGCTGGCGGCGATGCGCGTCCGGCAGTTTCCGATTATTCATACCCGTGAAGGGCACCGGCCAGACCTCAGCGATCTGCCCGCTAACAAACGCTGGCGCTCGCGACGGATGAACGCCGGGATAGGCGATGTGGGACCCTGTGGCCGTATTCTGGTGCGCGGGGAACCAGGCTGGGAGATTATCCCGGAGCTGGCGCCATTGCCGGATGAAGTGGTGATTGATAAACCGGGGAAGGGATCGTTTTACGCCACCGATCTGGAGCTGATTCTGCGCAGTCGCGGTATCCGTAACCTGATCCTCACCGGCATTACCACCGACGTCTGCGTCCACACCACGCTGCGCGAAGCCAACGATCGCGGCTTTGAATGCCTGGTGCTCGCCGATTGCTGTGCCGCAACGGAGCGGCGTCATCATGAGGCGGCGCTGAGCATGATCCATATGCAGGGCGGCATCTTTGGCGCGGTCGCTACGTCGGCCGCGCTGCTGGATAGCCTGGGCGTGTAGCGTATTGCATCCCATAGCAAGAGGTGCTGCCCTGATTCTCAGGATGGTTCCGCATAGCCTGAGCGCCGTTATCCGCTCAGGCTATGCGCAGCACTATTCCCGCTGCGTCTCCTCTGGCGCAGGTAATGTCATCAGCGCGGCGAGCTGATCGGCGGGCACTGCCTGACTGAACAGATAGCCCTGTAACTGATTACAGCCTGCATCTGCCAGTGCAGACATCTGCCCTGCGGTCTCCACACCTTCTGCCGTCACCATCAGGCCCATGGCGTGACCCAGTTTCACCACGGACTCGACAATCGCCACGGAATTTTCCGCCACGCCCAGCGACTGGGTGAACGAGCGGTCGATTTTGATTTTGTCCACCGGGAAGGTGCTGAGGTAGTTGAGGCTGGAGTAGCCGGTGCCGAAGTCATCCAGCGCGATGCGGAAGCCCGCCTCACGCAGCGACACAATAATCTCGCGTGCTTCGCGTTCATCCTCGATTAACACGCCTTCGGTGATTTCCAGCTCCAGCCGCTTTGGGTCACCGCCGTGCTGGCTGACAATCGTCATCACATGGTCAACAAAGCCGGTAGAGCGGAACTGCACGGGCGAGACATTGACCGCCACCAGCAAATCGGGAAAGCGCTGCTGAGTGGCACAGGCTTCAGCCAGCACCCATTCGCCCAGCGGGATAATCAGGCCGGTCTCTTCGGCAATCGCGATAAATTCACCGGGTGCGATCAGGCCGCGTGTCGGGTGATGCCAGCGCAGCAGCGCCTCGATGCCGACCATCTGCTGACCGCCAACGTCCATCAGGGGCTGATACCACACTTCCAGTCCCTGTCGGGTTTGCAGTGCCGTACGCAGATCGGCGGCAATGGTCTGCCGCGTCTGCACTGACTCATCCATCGCCCGTTCAAACTGACGAAACCGGCCACGTCCGCCACTTTTGGCTTCATACAGCGCAATATCGGCTTTGCGCATCAGCTCCAGCCGATCGATGCCGTCTTTAGGTGCCAGCGCCAGTCCGATACTGGCCCCGCTCCAGACATCGCTGCCGAACAGGGTAAACGGCTGAGCCAGCTCGTCAATCATGCGCTGCGCCAGGCTGTTCACCTGACCGATGTTATCGACCTCCGGCATCACCACGATAAATTCATCGCCGCCGATGCGTCCCACGGTATCGCTGGCACGCACGATACGGTTCAGGCGCTGTGCTACGGCGATAATCAGCTCATCGCCAGCATGATGACCGTGGGTATCGTTGACGGCCTTAAAGCGGTCGAGATCGATCAGCAGCAGCGCTACCCGCTGATCGTTGCGCGTCGCCAGGGCCAGCGCCTGGGTCAGCCGGTCTTCCACCAGCGCGCGGTTCGGCAGTCCGGTCAGCACATCATGAAATGCCAGATGCTGCGCCTGCGCTTCTGACGCGCCAAGCCGGAGCATCGATTGCGAGAGGTTAACCGATGAGTTCCAGAGTCGCCGCACCATATACAGGCAGAGCAGCGATATCGCCAGCACCGCCAGCCCGGTAGACGGCCCGATAGTACGCAGCATCTGCGCGCCCGGACGGGAGGGGATCCAGTTGAGATAGCCGACCGGCTCGCCCGCCTGGGCGATCAGCAGATAGCGCGCGCTGGTGCCGGACTGAGACGAACCGTCGGAGAAGTGCAGTCCCTCCAGCTGATTGCGCTCCGCCAGGCTAGCCAGATAACCGTCATCGAGAAATTTCAGGCTCACCAGCCGGAAGCGCGGCAGGTCATCGCTATCCCGCTGGATGTTACCCACGGCAAGTGCCGCAGCACGCTGGGTGATACGGGCATAATCGGCGTTATCCTGGCGCCTGGGATCCTGGATCAGCGTGTTTTGCAGCACATCACCAATCAGCGGATCACTCTCTGCTGCGGAGACGGTCTGGCCTTCACGCCAGACTCTGACGATCTGGTTTTGCGCATCCAGCACCATAATCAGCTGATGACCGAACATCTCATAGAGCCACTGCCCGATGTTCTCATCCAGCCACCTGTCGCTGTTGCCCTCTGCCAGATGCTCCTCAAAGGGACGCCAGCGTGACAGGCTATGCAGCTGGCGCAGATGCTCATTCAGACTTTGCGAAAAAGAGGCCTCAATCATCCGCTGTTGCTGATGCCGGGCCTCAGTATTGGTCAGTGATGTGCCAATAAACAGTGCCGTACCTGCACCGGCAAATGTCAGCACAAGGATAGCCACCAGCGGCACCAGCACTTCACACAGGAAACTGCGGCGAAAATCAGAGGAAAGTTTAAGGGTGTTAATCATATTGTTGTTTTTCTCTGCAGCAGGGGAACAGCTTAAAAATTAGCAGATAGCAACTGATCGTCCATGAAAAGCGTGATGGATAGTGAACAGGCGAGCGTTTTTCTGTTAACGGGTGGCCGGGGAGGGCTGAAAGTGAGGATAAGAAAGTCAGCGCGTTTTATCAGTTATTTTAATGAGGATGGCAGTAATGCCGGGAGCATTCAGGTCAGGATGGTAGATCCTGACCTGATGCGGTAAGGCTGAAGGCCTCAGCAATCCCATCACCGCGCATTTCCTGCCAACTTCGCTGCTATGGTTCATACTCATGAGCGCTAATTGTGTTACAGACGGATAACCGTGCAGACAACGGTTACTGAGTGGGTCACTTATCTGACAGCTTTAGCCTGTCAGCTAACAAAAAGGGAAAATAATGCCATTGTTATTCGGTGAGTTATCTGGTTTCCCGTCATGGGTGCCTGTTGTATTACTCGTCTCGCTTTCATTTGTGCTGGGTTTTCTGGCTCGCCTTATCCTGCTCGCGTTTATCCGCTACTGGCAGGGCCGTGACAGAAAACTATTCAAATCCCTGGAAAAGCACCTCAGCGGTTCGATGTTCTTTTTCGTGCCGTTATTAATGATCAATGTCGGGATTAACTACATTGATTTTCATCCTGAATCACTCGATCTCATCACCAATATCATCAACGTCTTTATTATCATGTCATTCTGCTCGGTCTTAATCCGGCTGACCAACGTGGCGCAGGATATGCTTTATATCCGCTATGACATTAATATTTCCAATAACCTGCGTGCGCGTAAAATCCGTACGCAGATTATCTATGTTAAGAAAGTCGTTATTGTCATCCTGGTGCTATTCTGCGTTTCGCTGATTCTGCTGAGTTTCCCCGGCGTGCGTAAATTCGGCACTACCATTCTGGCCGGTGCCGGTGTCGCCGGTATCATTATCGGTTTTGCCTTACAGAAGTCGCTGGTTAACCTGTTTGCCGGTATTCAGATTGCCTTTACCCAGCCCATCAAGATTGATGATGCGGTGGTGGTGGAAAAGGAGTGGGGCTGGATTGAAGAGATCAACCTGACCTATGTGGTGGTGCGCATCTGGGATCTGCGTCGTCTGGTGCTGCCGATTACCTACTTCACCGAGAATCCGTTTCAGAACTGGACGCGCAACAACGCCCAGATTTTAGGCTCAGTGTTTCTCTACGTGGATTACTCGATGCCGCTGGAGCCACTGCGCAAGCATTTCGAGAAGGTGTTGAGTGAAACCAAACTCTGGGATCAGGAAACCTCAGTGCTTCAGGTAACCGACACCACCGAGAAAACCATGACCATCAGGATGCTGATGACTGCCCAGAACTCGCCGATCGCCTTTGATTTACGCTGTTATGTGCGTGAGAAGATGATTGAGTTTATTCAGCAGAATTACCCGGAAAGCCTGCCACAGGTGAGAGCGTCGCTGACGGATAGCGGGTCGGAGAAGGTTGGGAGAGCAGTAGTGGAATAGTCTTTTTGAGGAGTATGAGTGGGGAGTGAGTAATAGTCTCAGAGGTGTGTAAGTATCCTGATGGCTATTGCTCCGTTGTCTTTCAGGGGAGATGAAGCATTGGTATGTATGTCCGCTTTGTGTCAGTAGCAGACGTCGTTAACAGCGTGATGGGTTCATTGATAGCGAGTTTGACATCCAGTGAAAACCTTACAGGAGAAAGGATTGTCAGAAAAATTTATAAACTGCGCGTTTAAGGCACGTTGGGAGAAATCCGGATTTTCGTGGTGGGCTATCAATTAAAGGTTCTCTGTCGGCGCCATCGTTGGTGCAGCATGCCTCTGACAGGATGATTAAAGCATTCTTATTAAGAGGTCCTTAACTTTCCCAGCTCATGAGTGTCCTGTTCTTATGGAGTTTTGCGCCGGAACCCCATATGATTGATTAATAATGGTCAAGTAAAGGACGCTCTGATGCAACTCATAAAAACTGAATATGCCCTTAATTCCGGTTATCCGATTGTCAGGCGCACGCTGGAAGACAAAAAGAAATTAGTGAAACAGCCAGGGTTCGGTCCTGAGTCCTGCTGTGCAGTAGTCGAGTACAGGCTCCGGGGTAACATTCGCTATGCGTTTGGAAACAGTCAGATGCATGTAAGCATGCCGCCAGGCATCTATACCCATAACTGGGTCAAACTGCATGGTGAAATGGCCGCACTGGTTGCCGCGATAAACCGCATAGAACGCTTTTCCACGGATGATGTCATACCCATCACGGGTGCCTATATTGAATTGCGGCCCTGTGAGGCCAACTGCCTGCAGGCACTGCATAATATTCTGCCTGAGGACGCTAACGTCTATTACTCTTTTGACCACCCCACTCAGCTTGACGAATGGAAATTACGTGCCCACGAGCTTTGTCACGTTTGAAATATTTCACCACACCCTTTTCCCGGATAAATTAAAAAGGATATCCCTAAAAATTCAGGTGATGGGATGCATGAATGGAAACGCAGACTTTCCCTTAAACGTTACCCCGCGGATTACTCTCAGCGTATATTTCACTGCGTTCATCTCCGTTACGTGCCAGGCGCGGACGTTGAAGCCATAATGCCATCTTTGCATGATGTAACAGATGACGGTAGGGGTATTTTAAGAGAGATAAAACCTGACCAGAAGTTTGTCTATTAAAGGATCATTGCCCATGCGAATCCCCACGCTTACAACCGATCGGTTGATATTAAAACCATTAGTTGCCGAAGATGCTCAACAGATCCAGAAGCTTTATCCTCGCTGGGAAATCGTTCGTTATATGGTGGCGTCGGTCCCCTGGCCTTATCCAGAGAATGGTGCTGAGAATTATGTCAATAACGTTGCGTTGCCTGACATGGCCAAAGGAATTGCATGGTGCTGGACGATCAGACATTGTGAAACACCGGACAAACTCATGGGCTTGATCTGCCTTTACGATGTAGAAGATAACAATCGCGGATTCTGGCTCGCACCGGAATATCAGGGGCACGGCTTTATGCGTGAGGCGAGTATTGCGGCTACGGATTACTGGTTTAATGTGTTGAATAAGGCGGTATTACGCGCACCTAAAGCCGCCGCTAACAGCCGCTCTCAGCGTATTTCAGTCAGTAGCGGAATGCGGCTTATTAAAACTGTTAAGAAGGAATATGTCAGCGGCCTTCTGGATTCTGAGCTTTGGGAAATTACCCGCGCTGAGTGGAATGCGCAATGTCGTCAGCGAGCGGCCTCATTAACTAAGTTGAGATAGCGTGAGCCAGATATATTTCTGCCGCTTACGACGCAGACAACCTTACGCCCGCTCAGCTCCTTCGCATAACGAAGGGCTGCTGCAACCGCAGGTACGCCGGAAGGCTCTGTGACATGGCTGTGCTGATTTAGCATGAACAGCATTGCTGCTTTAATTTCGGCTTCTGAAACAAGTAGAACACGGTCAACGCGGTCACGTATCAGTGGCCAGGTCATCGCTTCAGGCTCTATATAGCCACTGATGCCTTCGGCGATTGACGCCGATAATTCGACAGGAATCGTTTCCCCTGCCTCTGTCCAGTTGGCAAAAGTCGGGCTAGCTTCACTTTGCACAGCCCATACTTCGGTAGCCGGGTTTATGGCTTTGATGGCCGTTGCAATGCCTGAGGCCAGCCCGCCGCCGCCAATGTTGACGAGAATAACGTCGGCATCTGCCCATTCCTCCATGATTTCCAGACCGACGGTGCCGGCCCCGACAATCATCTGCTCATTATTGTAGGCTGAGACGAATGTCGCCCCGGACTGTTCCGCTGTGACAAGGGCGGCCTGCCTTGCTTCTTCAATGTCTTCAAAAAAAGTTATCTGAGCACCATAACTTTTCATTGCCGAGACCTTTATAGGGTCTGCGGAATAGGGCAGGAATATGGATACAGGTATGCCAGCTGCATGACCTGCACAGGCGAGTCCTAAGCCATGGTTTCCCGCGGTGGGGGCGATGACACCTGCACTTCGCTGATCCGCATCGAGACTGGCAAGAACGTTTACGGCGCCCCTCAGTTTAAAGCTACCCGTATGCTGGAGATTTTCCATCTTAAGCCTGACCTCCGCTCCGACAAGGGCAGACAACGTCTGCGCAGGCTCCAGTGGGGTTCTGCATATGGTTTGCCTGATTCGCCCTGCGGCTGCATAGATAGCTTTCAGCGTGACACCGTCCATTGGCCTTTGAGTCTGAGTTGTCATAATATGCCCGATTAATTTATATAAGAAAATAACTATATAGGAGATTGGCTATATGAACAACGCAAAGACATCGATGGCCGATATTTTCCGCGCTCTGGGTAACGAGCATCGGCTCGTCATTGTTGAATGGCTTTCCGATCCCAGATCACATTTTCCGGAGCAGCAGGACGGCGATCTGGTTGAGGATGGTGTGTGTGTCGGGTTCATCACTGAAAAAATTGGTCTGAGTCAGCCTGCTGTAACAAGTCATCTACAGATTCTTGCTAAAGCGGGAATTATGACCTCGAAACGCATCAAGAACTGGGTATTCTATAAACTGGATCGTCAGCGGATGGATGATGCTACTGAAATGTTGTCGGGCTATGGGAAGCTGGCGACGCGTCCACCTGCAGAGTCATAGTTAAGTATGGCGCACTTCAGGCGAACAAAGCCGGTATGCGTGTTCATCTCGCGCATCATGTGCTCGACTGGCAGACTGATTTATTGCAATGTCCTGATTAACTATCATCTTTTGCCAACCCGCCGTGTCACCCTTTAAGCACTTAGCTTATCTTCAAGGTTGTTCACATTGCGTATGCTTTAGCCTGTGAACCACTGCACGCAATGTGACTTGCTTCCTGACAATTATCACCTGTCACTTCAGTGATCCTTTTTTAATAACAGACAGTTACGTCTGCTATCCCTTATAGCGCGATGTGTGCTGTCACGGCGGCGTTATGCCAGCAGCAGACTGGATAAGAATCGAATTCAGCTTGCTCATAACTTGTTTATCTGCGTATTATATGATTATGTATTCAATTTTAATGCATATAAATTCAATTTGATGAGGTTGCCATGTCTGTAGATTCGCCAGTAAAGGCGCAGTTTGAAGCCTACAATGCCCATGATATTGACGCGTTCATCGCTTGCTTTTCAGAGGATTTCAAAGGTTATAGGATGCCAGGTGAAAGTCCTGCTACCACCGGGAAGGAGTCCTTACGTGAATTTTACGTGAATAACCGTTTTAATAATCCGAATCTTAAAGCAGAACTTATTTCCAGAATCGTAATGGGGAATAAAATTTTCGATCATGAGTTAATACACGGTTTATCTGATCAACCGTTGGAAAGTGTTGCTGTTTTTGAAATTAAAAACGACCTTATTGCTACTGCCTGGTTCTATTTTCCCTGATTAAACGTCTTTAAATAAGCACCCGAGAATTTTAGTTATAGATTTTTTAATGCTGGAAAGTAAAGTTTCGCCTGGAACACACAGGCTCCTGATCTGACCCGGAGTGCTTCTTCTATCCTCGCAGAAATCATACTGATATCGTCGCTCTGACCTGAGCGAAGTGAGTGACGATAACTTTTTTAATTGGCTTCAACCCTGAGAGCCGGACGCGATGCTCCGCTCAGTTCAACACATTCAGCGCAGTCAATAGTTCGGGCCAAAGGCGCTCAGGTGTGACAGCTGACCTTAAGAATCTCCTCAACGCACTCAGCAGGCGATAATCCCGCCGTATCCAGCTTCAGATGTTCTCTTTTCCATGGCTCATAAACACGCTCCACAACGGCCTGCCAGTCGGGCACTTTTAAGCCGGGAATATCAGAGATTCTGCTCTCTACACGCGCACGGTGCTGTTCGGGATCCGAACAGATGATTTCAATTTCCAGAAAGGGAACACCTGAAGATATTGCGATATCCCGAAAACTATCACGCACCAGATTAAGATCATTCACCGAGTCAGTGACAACCGGTAATCCCAGTTTGAGGTTGTCCCGCGCAAGCCCATAAAGGATGAAATAGCCTTCCGGGCCAATGTCCCCCGAAGCCGCTGAACCATTACGCAATGCCTGTTCGATCGTATCGACGCGTAAATACACTGCTTTTAATTTTTCAGATAACAGTTTCGCGATAGTGCTTTTTCCGCAGCCAGGAAGGCCACTAAAAATGTAGAGCATAACGACTCCTGTTTAAATCCGCGCTCCAGTGGTAAAGCAGACACGTGCACATCAGTTTGCGCGAACGTATCCCAACGCATTACGGATGAATGCCACCGCTTGCCCGCAGGGAACGGTGATGTTTCTGCACAGCTAGTCGTCTGGCAAGGCTTCAAGGTCTGCTGAGATAATTGCCGGAAGGTGTTGGGTAATCTTTTCTACGGGCCAGTCCCACCAGGCCAGCTTCTCCAGTGTCGAAATGGTTTCATTGTCGAAACGCTGTTTGATAACTCTGGCCGGATTGCCACCCACAACCGACCAGGCCGGGACATCTGACGTGACGACAGAGCGTGACGAAATAATCGCGCCGTTGCCGATTTTTACGCCTGGCATAATCAGCGCCTGATAACCCATCCAGACGTCATTACCAATCACCGTATCACCTTTGTAGGGCAAATCGCCGGGCTGAGGCTGACCGGCTTCCCATCCGTTTCCGAAGATGTAGAACGGATAAGTCGAGAAACCCGCCATGCTGTGGTTAGCCCCATTCATGATGAACTGAACATCTTTTGCGATAGCGCAGAATTTGCCGATGATGAGTTTGTCGCCAATAAAGGGGAAGTGATAAAGGACATTGCGCTCGAAGTTTTCTGAGTCTTCAGGGTCATCATAATAAGTAAAATCACCGATGATGATATTGGGGTTCTTCACCGTGTTTTTAATAAAACAAACCTGTGGGAAGCCTTCCATTGGATGGGGATTGGCCGGATCCGGTCCGTACATATTCTCTCCTTAAACGCTGAATGAGTTTGTGCCAGTGTACACCATGAAGGCCGTCGTCCCTTGCGCCTAAGCCCGGCCTTTGTCACCCGCTCAACGCGCACCTGTCCCGGCTGTATTACCCGCTTCGATTTCCTGTTTCAGACGTAATTCCGGCAAAGAGTCAGCCGATATACAACCGGTTCTTAATTCTCTTTGTGTGCAAAGAAATCTAAATCCTATAAATTAAATTCTTCTGCATTCTGATAAAGAGTTTTACATGCTGACAGGACTTAATCACATCACCCTCGCAGTAAGCAACCTGACCAGTAGCCTGAGATTTTATACTGGCACTCCTGGCTTCATCCCCAAAGCTGCATGGGATCATGGCGCTTATCTGTCGCTGGGCGAACTCTGGCTCTGTCTCTCTTTGGATACCGTCTCTGCTGGAAATGATTACACCCACTATGCATTCACTATTGCGGGTGACGAATTCGAGCCGTTCGTTGAGCGATTGAGAGCGGCGGGGGTAACAGAATGGAAACGCAACAAAAGCGAGGGGAAATCCTTCTACTTTCTGGACCCCGATGGCCACAGGCTGGAGATCCATGATGGCGATCTGGAGAGCCGTATCAGAGCCTGCCTGACTCAGCCTTATCAGGGAATGACGTTCTTCTGATGGCTTTGCGCCCCGCCTGGCGGGGAAAATGACTCGCTCGCAGGAGCCATAACCTCCTGCGTGACGGCTTGCAGCCTCATCACTCACACTAACAAACACCCGCACTCTCCAGCCCCCACATTCAACTCTCCTTCACCCCTGCGTCACCGTTCTGTCATCTGCTTCCTTCAGGCTAACCCCATCTCTCAGGCTAACCCCATCCCGCAGCGTCTTATCACTGCGTTCCCACTCTGCAACCCGTGAGGATTTCATCGGGATGGCGTTATTTAGGCATCCGACCATTGTCTATCAGGCTGTTGCCGCAAAGCTGGAGCAGACGCTGAAAGAGTGCTACCGCTGCGGCGACTATCTCCCTTCCGCGCAACTGCTGGCAGAACCCACCGCAGAATGTCAGTATTACCCTGCTTAAGAGATTATTCTCTCTGTGAAAAGCCTCAGTTTACGCATTTACCCCTTAAAAGCGTTCGGGTATTTAATATGCGAAATTTTTTATTTTTTTCATCACTTTATTATCTCTCTCAGAGAATAAGAATGGGTTTTATTGATGTTGTTTCAACTTTATGAGAGATCGCACCACATCATTCTCATAGCGTGCAGTTTTAAATTTACCATTAAAAAATAAAATTATTGCAATTTTTTTAGCTTGTGCAAAGGCCAGGGTTTGCGGCTTGTATGTCATTTTTTTGATATTAAAATCAATTGGTTAGGGTGGTGTTGTGTATTATCTGCTCATAAAGATTTGGTAGGGAAGCGAAACGCTGAGAAACACAACTTTACATTGGTTTTTATATCGACTGCTTAAAAGGCTCACAAAAGACGTTAATTTAACTTTATTATTTTAAATTAAAAGGCGTGATTTTCTCCCAGCAAGCACAATAAAAATATCGTCATATACTGTCAGCATATTCTTTGAATGAATATAAATGGTTTTTAACGATAATTCATCACTGCATTGCTGGCCCGATTCGGGCGTCTTAGTACAGGAGAGAGATAAATGGATCAAACCGCATTCATGATTGGGTTTTCGGTGATGGCAATCGCATCACTGATTATCTACGCGACGGGCGACAAGAAATATCCCTTTGGTCACCATACACTCGTGCACGCATCCGTCCCGTTTATTGCTGCCACTGCCTATCTGGCTATGGCGTTCGGGTTAGGCAACCTCACGCTGGACAATGGTACGGTAGTGTATCTGGCACGTTATGCTGACTGGTCAGTGACAACACCTCTCTTGCTGGCGGGGCTGGTCATGCTGGCTTTCCATGAACAGGGTAAGCCGGGAGAAATGGGCGGCTTTCTGACGGCCATTATTGTGCTGGATGTGATGATGATCATCACCGGCCTGGTCTCTTCTCTGGCGGAAACCTCTGTCGCGAAATGGGTCTGGTATCTGTGGTCATGCGCGGCATTTCTGGGCGTTGTTTATTTGCTCTGGGGACCGCTGCGTGCCATAGCCGCTACGCGGGGTAACGCGCTGGCAGGCGCCTACAACAAAAATGTGGCCTTGCTGACCATCGTATGGTTTATCTATCCGATCGTTTTTCTGGTCGGTCCGGAAGGACTCAGGATCATCACTGATGCAACATCGGTCTGGGCATTCCTGATTCTGGATATCATCGCAAAAGTTTTCTATGCCTTCTACGCCGCGGCTAACATGAAGAAAGCCCTTTCTCATGCCGTGCCTGTTGGTGCAGTACGGAGATGACAGGCCAGGGGCGGTTCGGATGGGCAGGACTCTGGGGGGCAGCGCTGGCTGCCTCTTTCAGTCCCCTTGCGGGCCAGGTACTGTTTGCAATCGTCGCCATTGGCCTTATCGGCATGGCGCACGGTGCCAGCGATCTTGACGTCGTTAAACGCGAGCGTCAGTTCCCGTTCCTTGCCGCCTATGGGCTGGTAATTGTCCTCTGTCTGTTCTGGTGGCACGGTGCGCCGGCACTGGCGCTGCCCATTTTTCTCCTGGCCTCTGCCATACATTTTGCACTTGAGGATGCCCCTCATGGATGCAGCATTGAACGCCTGGCGCGGGGAATAAGCATGATAGCGACGCCAGCAACACTCCATTTGCAGGCGTTCAGCACAATTCTGCATGAGGCGGGGCTGGGATTTTCATTGCCAGACTCTTTTGCTATGGGTATTGCCCTCACAGGGGGACTCTGTGCAGCAGGCCTTATTTTTGTGGGCTTACTCCGCCGGGACAGGCGTCTTCTGGCCGGTACACTGGCGTTATTACTCCTTCCGCCTTTCGTCGGTTTTTCAATGGGCTTTCTGATTTTGCATGCGCTCCCGCAAACCCGGCAGCGGCGCGATCGGCTGGGGTGCAACAGTACCATCCGCTACCTGCAAGCGACATGGCCGATACTGACAGCAGCAATCCTGTTGGCGGCGGGCACCATTGTGCTAATGCATCCCACGGACAAAGCGGGTATTCAGTCACTCTTTACTGCGCTAGCCGCACTGGCAATTCCACATATGCTTATTACGCCCTGGTTTGAATCCCGGCATCAGGTGTGAAGCCATTGTGCTGCACTCTGACTACGTTATCGGGAGAGCAGGGCCGATTGCTTCATGCTGAACACTATTTTCATAAACCTCTGAGCCTTAACGTCCCTCTATCCTGACTCTCACATTCACCTCTCCTTCACCCCCGCGTCACCGTTCTGTCATCTGCTTCCCTCAGGCTAACCCCATCCCGCAGCGTCTTATCACTGCGTTCCCACTCTGTAACCCGTGAGGATTTCATCGTGATGGAGTTATCCAGACATCCGACCACTGTCTATCAGGCTGTCGCCGCACAACTGGAGCAGGCGCTGAAAGAGCGCTACCGCTGCGGCGACTATCTTCCTTCCGAACAACAACTGGCCGATCACTATGAGGTGAACCGCCATACGCTGCGTCGGGCTGTCGATGAGCTGGTGCACAAAGGGCTGCTGCAGCGCCGTCATGGCGTTGGCATTCTGGTGCTGATGCGCCCGTATGACTATCCGCTGCATGCCCAGGCGCGCTTCAGTCAGAACCTGATGGAGCAGGGCAGTCACCCAACCAGCGAACGGCTGCTGGCGGTGCTGCGTCCGGCCAGCAACGACGTTGCCAATGCGTTAGGCGTAAAAGAGGGCGACAACGTCATTCATCTGCGCACCCTGCGCCGCGCCAACGGCGTGCCGCTCTGCCTGATCAACCATTTCCTCGCCGACCTTAGCTGGTGGCCACAGCTGCAGCAATTTAACAGTGGATCGCTACACGACTTCTTAGTCGAGCACACCGGCAAGCAGCTGGTGCGCACCCAGACGCGTATCAGCACCCGCCGGGCGCAGGCCAAAGAGTGCCGTCAGCTGGATATCGCGCTGCATGCGCCACTGCTCTGCGTGCGGACCCTGAACAAAACCAGTGATGGCGCACTGGCGGAATACTCCGTCAGCCTGACGCGCGGCGACATGATCGAACTGACTCTGGAGCACTAATGGAACAGCAAACGGATCGTCAGCGCTGGCTGTCGGTGCTGGCGCACAGCAGCGCCGCCCTGCTTGAACAGCACTGGCAGGCGCTTAACCTCCAGCCCGAATTCACCCTGATTCGTCCGGCAGAGATCGGGCTGACGCGGTTACAGGCGCGGATGGGGGCCACCGGTAAACGCTTTGTGATGGGCGATGCCACGGTGACGCGCGCAGTGGTGCAGCTGGGCGACGGCACCCTGGGCTACAGCTATCTGCTGGGGCGTGACAAAGCCCATGCCGAACGCTGCGCTCTGCTGGATGCGCTGTTGCAGCAGCCGGAAACCCGGCCACTGCTGGAAGAGAAGATTATTACCCCGCTGGCGGCGTGGCGCGATGAGCAGCGACAGCTGCGCGCCCGTGAAATCGCCAGCAGCAAAGTGGATTTCTTTACGCTGGTTCGCGGAGATAACTGATGACATTACTGGCAAGTTTTAACCATCCGGTCGCGGATGCACAGCGCGCGTTTCGCCGCATTCTGAAAGCGATGAGCGAGCCGGGCGTGATGGTCTCGCTGCCGCTGCAACAGGGCTGGGGCGCACTGTCACCGGCGGCCACAGCGCTGCTGCTGACGCTGGTCGATCAGGAAAGCCCGGTCTGGCTGGATGCGCAAATCGACAACGAACAGCTGCGCAACAATCTGCGCTTCCATACCGGCGCGCCCATCACCACGCAGCAGGATGCCCCGTTCGCGCTGAGCCATGCGGCGGCGCAGCCGGATCCCACGCAGTTCGCGGCGGGTGATAACCTGTCGCCGGAAAAAAGCACCACGCTGATCATCGAAGTACCGTCGCTGAATGGCGGATTAACGCTGCGTCTCTCCGGTCCCGGCCTGCGGGAAACCCGCGCCATTGCGCCACAGCTACCGGAAAGCGTACTGCACTATTTGCGCACCCGTCCGCATCCCTTCCCGCAGGGCGTGGATCTGATCTTCACCTGTGGCGAAGCGATCATGGCCGTGCCGCGCACCACCGTTGTGGAGGTGTGCTGATGTATGTCGCGGTGAAAGGGGGCGAAAAAGCCATCTCAAATGCCCACCAGCTGCAGGCCGATCTGCGACGCGGCGACAGGGCAGTGGCCGAACTTGGCTGCGATCAGGTGGCGCAGCAGCTGGGTCTGGCGGTGGATCGAGTGATGACCGAAGGCGGAATATACGATCCGGAACTGGCGGCGCTGGCGATTAAGCAGGCCAGCGGCGATCTGGTCGAGGCGATCTTTCTGCTGCGCGCCTATCGCACCACATTGCCACGCCTGGCGGAGAGCACGCCGCTGACGACCGGTGCGATGCGTATCGAACGCCGCATCTCGGCAGTCTACAAAGATCTGCCGGGCGGCCAGGTGCTGGGTCCAACCTATGACTACAGCCACCGGCTGCTCGACTTCACCCTGCTGGCTAACGGTGAAACGCCCGCTGCGCCGCGTGACGATCGATCGGTGCCTGACCAGTGTCCGCACATGTTCAGCATGATGACTGAGGAAGGGCTGGCCGCTGGCGAGGTGGATGACGGCAGCGAGCCGGTTGATATCACCCGTGAACCAGTGAGCTTTCCCGCCTCACGCGCCGCGCGGCTGCAACAGCTGGTACGCGGCGACGAAGGTTTTCTGCTGGCGCTGGGCTATTCAACCCAGCGCGGCTATGGCCGTACCCATCCGTTTGCTGGCGAGATCCGCACCGGATATCTCAGCGTCAGCATCTGTCCCGAAGAGCTGGGTTTTGATCTGGAGATCGGGGAACTGCTGCTGACGGAGTGTGAAATGGTCAACGGCGTCGCCCACAGCGATGACGCTGCGCCGCAGTTTACCCGTGGCTACGGGCTGGTGTTTGGCCGCGCCGAACGCAAAGCGATGGCGATGGCGCTGGTGGACCGGGCACTGCAAAGCCGCGAGCAGAATGAGCGCGTGACCAGCCCGGCGCAGGACGAAGAGTTTGTGCTGTCACATGCCGACAACGTCGAAGCCGCAGGTTTTGTCTCGCACCTCAAGCTGCCGCATTACGTCGATTTTCAGGCCGAGCTGGAATTGCTGAAACAGCTGCAGCACGATTATCAGGAGCGCAACCATGGCTGAACTCACGGGCTATAACAACGGCTATCTCGACGAGCAGACCAAACGCACCATCCGTCGCGCCATCCTCAAAGCGGTGGCGATCCCCGGCTACCAGGTGCCGTTCGCCGGACGCGAGATGCCAATGCCTTACGGCTGGGGCACCGGCGGCATTCAGATCACCGCCAGCGTCATTGGCGATCAGGATGTGCTTAAGGTGATCGATCAGGGCGCAGATGACACCACCAATGCGGTGTCGATCCGCCAGTTCTTTAAGCGGGTCAGCGGTGCGGCGACCACCGAACGCACCGCCGATGCCACGCTGATCCAGACCCGGCACCGCATTCCGGAAACGCCGCTGGAAGAGGATCAGATCCTGATTTTTCAGGTGCCGATCCCGGAGCCGCTGCGCTTTATCGAACCACGCGAAACCGAGACCCGCACCATGCATGCGCTGGAGGAGTACGGCATCATGCAGGTGAAGCTGTATGAAGACATCGCCCGCTACGGTCATATAGCCACCACCTACGCCTATCCGGTCCGGGTCAACGATCGCTACGTGATGGATCCGTCGCCCATCCCCAAATTCGACAACCCGAAAATGCACATGATGCCCGCGCTGCAGCTGTTTGGTGCCGGGCGCGAAAAGCGCATCTACGCCTTGCCGCCTTACACCCGCGTGGATAGCCTCGACTTCGACGACCACCCGTTCACGGTGCAGCAGTGGGATGAACCCTGCGCGCTGTGTGGCTCGCGTCACAGCTACCTCGATGAGGTGGTGATGGACGATCAGGGAACGCGGATGTTTGTCTGCTCCGACACCGACTTTTGCCATCAGCAGCAGGAACAGCAACATGCACAGTGAACAGCCGCTGCTTGCGGTGAACCAGCTCACCCATCTTTACGCGCCGGGCAAAGGGTTTGAGCAGGTCAGTTTTGATCTCTGGCCCGGCGAAGTGCTGGGGATTGTCGGCGAGTCCGGCTCCGGTAAAACCACGCTGCTGCAGAGCCTGTCGGCGCGTCTGACACCGCAGCAGGGCAGCATTCTTTATCAGAATCGCGACCTTTATCAGATGAGTGAAAGCGACCGCCGTCGTCTGCTGCGCACCGAGTGGGGCGTGGTGCATCAGCATCCGATGGACGGGCTGCGTTCGCAGGTCAGCGCGGGCGGTAACATCGGCGAACGGCTTATGGCAACCGGACAGCGCCACTATGGCGACATCCGCGCTGAGGCGAGCCGCTGGTTACAGGCGGTAGAGATAGACGCCGGGCGCATCGACGATCTGCCGACCACCTTTTCCGGCGGGATGCAGCAGCGTCTGCAGATTGCCCGCAACCTGGTGACGCAGCCGCAGCTGATGTTTATGGATGAGCCGACCGGCGGGCTGGATGTGTCGGTGCAGGCGCGTCTGCTGGATCTGCTGCGAACGCTGGTGCGCGAGCTGAATCTGGCGGTGGTAATAGTCACCCACGATCTCGGCGTGGCGCGACTGCTGGCGCATCGCCTGCTGGTGATGAAACAGGGGCGGGTGGTGGAGAGCGGTCTGACCGACCGCGTGCTGGACGATCCTCATCATCCTTACACTCAACTGCTGGTCTCTTCGGTGCTTAATTAAATGACGAATCACACTCCGCGCCTGCGGGTCGAAAATCTGTGTAAAACCTTTGTGCTGCACAACCAGAACGGCGCGGCGCTGCCGGTGCTGCACAACGCCAGCCTGACGGTAGGCGAGGGCGAATGCGTGGTGCTGCACGGTCACTCCGGCAGCGGCAAATCCACGCTGCTGCGCGCGCTTTATGGCAACTATCAGCCCGACAGCGGCCACATCCGGGTTGCCCATCAGGGCGAGTGGATCGATATGGCGCAGGCATCAGCGCGCCAGATTATCGCCCTGCGCCGCGACACGCTGGGTTGGGTGAGCCAGTTTCTGCGGGTGATCCCGCGCGTGCCGACACTGGAAATTGTGATGCAGCCGCTGCTGGAGCGCGCCGTGGATCGCGAAATCTGTGAAGCGCGGGCCGCTGAGCTACTGACCCGGCTGAATGTGCCGCAGCGTCTCTGGTCGCTGGCCCCGTCCACCTTTTCCGGCGGTGAGCAGCAGCGGGTGAATATCGCACGCGGCTTTATCGCCGACTATCCGGTGCTGCTGCTGGATGAACCCACCGCCTCGCTCGACAGCGTCAACAGCGCGGCGGTCGTGGACTTGATTGAACAGGCGCGCGCCCGGGGTGCCGCCATCGTCGGTATTTTTCACGATCGGGCGGTGCGCGAGCGGGTAGCCGACCGGCTGCACCTGATGCATCCGATCGACACAGGAGTGCAGGCATGATTATCAATAACGTCAGACTGGTGCTGGAAAACGAGGTGGTGACCGGATCGCTGGAGTTTCGCGACGAGCGCATCACCAGCTTCAGCGAAACCACCAGCCAGCAGCCGGGTGCGCTGGACGGCGAAGGGGCCTGGCTGCTACCGGGGCTGGTGGAACTGCACACCGATAACCTCGACAAGTTTTTCACCCCACGCCCGAAAGTGGACTGGCCCGCGCACTCGGCGATGAGCAGCCACGATGCACTGATGGTCTCAAGTGGGATTACCACCGTGCTGGACGCGATTGGCGTGGGTGATGTGCGCGACGGTGGGCACCGGCTGGATAACCTCAGCAAGATGATCGACGCCATCCGCGACAGCAACCGCAAAGGGCTGAACCGCGCCGAGCATCTGCTGCATCTGCGCTGTGAACTGCCGCATCCCACCACCGCGCCGCTGTTTGAAGCGCTGATGGGCACGCCGGAGCTGGCGCTGGTGTCGCTGATGGACCATTCGCCGGGCCAGCGTCAGTACGCCTCGCTGATCAAATATCGCGAATATTATCAGGGCAAATATCAGCTCAACGACGCCGAAATGGATCAGTTCGAGCATGACCAGCTCACCCTGGCGGCGGAGTGGTCGCAGCCCAATCGTCAGGCGATTGCCGGACTGTGCCGGGAGCATGGCATCGCCATCGCCAGCCACGATGATGCTACCGCGGCGCACGTGGAAGAGTCTCACGCGGCAGGCAGCCGCATTGCGGAGTTTCCAACCACGCTGGAGGCGGCGCGTGCCTCGCGCTATCGCAACATGCAGGTGCTGATGGGCGCGCCCAACATCGTGCGCGGCGGCTCGCACTCCGGCAACGTTGCCGCCTGGGAACTGGCGTCACACGGCCTGCTGAATATTCTCTCATCCGACTACTACCCGGCCAGCCTGCTGGATGCGGCGTTCCGGCTGGCGGCTGATGAGCGCAACAGCCTCGGTATGGCGCAGGCCATCGCGCTGGTGACCTGTAACCCGGCCCGCGCGTTAGGTCTATTTGATCGCGGCGTCATCGCCGAAGGCTGCCGCGCCGACCTGGTGCTGGCGCACACCGCCCACGGCTACCCGCACGTGCGGCACGTCTGGAGCAAAGGCCGGCAGGTGTACTGATGGCGCGGCTGATCTGGCTCACCGGTCCCTCCGGCTCCGGCAAGGACAGCCTGCTGGATGCGCTGCGGGCGGCACCGCCGCCACGGCTGCTGATCGCCCATCGTTACATCACCCGCGCCGCCGATGCGGGTGGTGAAAATCATGTGGCGCTGACTGAGACGGAGTTTGACCGGCGCGCAGCACTCGGTCTGTTTGCGGTGAGCTGGGAGGCGCACGGCTTCCGCTACGGTATTGGCTGCGAGGCGGAACAGTGGCTGTTGCGCGGGCAGAATGTGGTGGTGAACGGGTCGCGGCTGCATCTGGCCCAGGCCCAGGCGCGGTTTGGATCGCAGCTGCTGCCGGTTTGTCTGCAGGTGACGCCCGCGGTGCTGGTGGCGCGGCTGCGTCAGCGCGGGCGCGAAGATGAGGCGGAGATCGCCCGGCGGCTGGCGCGCGCTGCCCAGCCACAGCCCGATGGCTGCCTGATTCTTAACAACGACGGCGCGCTGGCGGAAACCGTCTGCCAGCTACGCCAGATACTGGAGGCGCATCAATGACACCTGGCACCCGCGGAAACCGTCCTGCAGCGACATCCGTAACCGGAGACGCATCCATGAAACTCACTTTTCTCGGCACCGGCGGGGTGACGGCCGCGCCACTGCCGGGCTGCGACTGTCCTGCCTGCCAGCGGGCGCAGCGCAATAGCGCTCATGCGCGTGCGCCCTGCAGCGCGCTGATCGCGTTCGGCCACGAGCGCATCCTGCTGGATGCCGGTCTGCCGCTGCTGGCGTCGCGCTTTCCGCCCGGCACGCTGACGCGCATTCTGCTGACCCATTACCACATGGATCATGTGCAGGGCCTGTTTGCGCTGCGCTGGGGAAAGGGTGGTCCGATTCCGGTCTGGGGGCCGCCCGATCCGCGCGGCTGTGACGACCTCTACAAACACCCCGGCCTGCTCGATTTCCGTCCCGCCTTAACGCCGTTTGTGGCGCACGCCTTTGGTGAACTGCAGGTCACGCCGCTGCTGCTGCAGCACTCGAAGCTGACACACGGCTATCTGTTCGACTGGCACGACACCCGGCTCGCCTGGCTGTGCGACACCTGCGGACTGCCACCCGACACCGCCGATTTCCTGCGCGGCCAGCCGCTGGATCAGCTGGTGATTGACTGCAACGACCCGCCGCGTGCAGAGGCGGGCAACCACAATGATGTGACCCGGGCGCTGGCGATTGCGGCGCTGCTTCAGCCGCGTCAGACCTGGCTGACCCATCTCAGTCATGAGATGGATAACTGGTTAGCAGAAAATCCGTTGCCGGAGGGTGTGCAGCCAGCCCGGGATGGCCAGACGCTGCTGTGCGGTGCGCACTGGCCTGTCACGGTTTGATCATCTCGCTGTCATCCCGCGTTCATCGCGTCACGCCTTAATAACCGGCAGACGCAATCAGCGATGACGGAGAACAGCATGGCACAGGCACTTCTGAAAACGGTGGTCGATAACGATGCACCACCGGCCAGCCTCAGCGGACAAAAAGTGTTGTCGGTGCAGAAATTGAGCAAAGCCTATGGCGACACCCAGGTGCTGGATCAGGTCAGTTTCGACCTGCACGCCGGTGAGCTGGTGGCGGTGATTGGCCGCTCGGGCGCGGGTAAATCAACCCTGCTGCATATGCTCAACGGCACGATTAACGCCACGTCCGGCGCGATTATCAGCCTGCATGAAGGCGAAGCCGATCGTAACGTGGTCACGCTCAGCAGCCGCCAGATGCGCGAATGGCGCAGCCAGTGCGGCATGATCTTTCAGGATTTCTGTCTGGTGCCGCGCCTCGACGTGCTGACCAACGTGCTGCTGGGCCGTCTGAGCCAGACCGCGACGCTGAAGTCCTTCTTTAAAATCTTCTCTGACGAGGACCGGGCGCACGCCATTGAACTGCTGCAGTGGATGAACATGCTGCCGCAGGCGCTGCAGCGGGCGGAAAACCTCTCAGGCGGGCAGATGCAGCGCGTGGCGATCTGCCGCGCCCTGATGCAGAACCCGAAAATTCTGCTGGCCGATGAGCCGGTGGCGTCACTCGACCCTAAAAATACCAAACGCATCATGGATGTGTTGCGTCAGGTCAGCGAGCAGGGGATCAGCGTGATGGTCAACCTGCACTCGATTGAGCTGGTGAAAAGCTACTGCACCCGGGTGATTGGCATTCAGCGTGGCGTGGTGCTGTTTGACGGACATCCTTCCCGACTCACCGACAGCCTGCTTCACCAGCTGTACGGCGATGAACTTAACCAAATCCATTAACGTCCACAGCAAGAGAATAATTCCGAATGAAACTGACTTCTTTAGCACTTCTGACCAGTGTCATGGCGTTGGGTGTCAGCGCAGCGGATGCGCCAAAACAGCTTAATCTGGGGATTCTGGGTGGGCAGAACGCCACCCAGCAGATCGGCGACAATCAGTGTGTGAAGACCTTCTTTGATAAAGAGCTGGGTGTGGATACCCAGATGCGCAACGCCTCAGACTATTCGGGCGTGATCCAGGGCCTGCTGGGCGGCAAGATCGATATGGTACTGAGCATGTCACCAGCCTCGTTTGCCTCGGTCTACCTTCAGGACCCGAAAGCGGTGGATGTGGTCGGCATCGTAGTCGATGACAAAGATCAGTCACGCGGCTACCACTCTGTCGTCATCGTTAAAGCCGACAGCCCGTACAAAAAACTGGAAGACCTGAAAGGCAAATCGTTCGGGATGGCCGATCCCGACTCGACGTCCGGCTTCCTGATGCCCAACCAGGCGTTTAAGAAGATGTTCGGCGGCTCGGTGGATGACAAATATAACAACACCTTCTCCAGCGTGACCTTCTCCGGCGGCCATGAGCAGGACATTCTGGGCGTGCTGAACAACCAGTTTGATGGCGCGGTCACCTGGACTTCACTGGTCGGTGACTACAACAGCGGCTACACCTCTGGCGCGTTTGGCCGCCTGATCCGCATGGACCATCCGGACCTGATGAAGCAGATCCGCATCATCTGGCAGTCGCCGCTGATCCCCAACGGGCCGGTGCTGGTCAGCAACAAGCTGCCCGCTGACTTCAAAGCGAAAGTGGTGTCGGCAATTAAAAAGCTGGATAAGGAAGATCACGCCTGCTTCGTGAAAGCGGTGGGTGGCCAGCAGCATATCGGTGAGGCGACGGTCGCTGACTATAAAAGCATTATCGATATGAAGCGTGACCTGATGAAAGGCAGCCGCGGCTAAGCCGACGATGCCCTGACTTTCCCCGCCCAGGCGGGGAAGGCGGGACGCGGCAACCCCGCCTGCGTCCCGCTGCTTTAGCGCCGGAGAACCCCCCTTGACCGACTTCGAACACTATTACCAACGCATCCGCCGCCAGCAGAAACGTGACACGCTGCTCTGGTCACTGCTGCTGGTGGCGCTCTATCTGGCGGCCGGGAGAGTGGCAGAATTTAATCTGCTCACCGTCTGGCAGTCACTGCCGCACTTCTTCGACTATCTGCACGAAATCCTGCCGGTGCTGCATCTGCCGCTGCTGTTTGCCGACGGTAAGACCGAAGGCTCGCTGGCTTACTGGGGCTACCGTCTGCCGATTCAGCTGCCGCTGATCTGGGAAACGCTGCAGCTGGCGCTGGCTTCGACGCTGGTGGCCGTCGCCCTGGCAGCGGTACTGGCCTTTTTTGCCGCCGATAATACCCAGACGCCGGTCAGCGTGCGAATAACGATTCGCGCCTTTGTTGCCTTTCTGCGCACCATGCCGGAACTGGCGTGGGCGGTGATGTTTGTCATGGCGTTTGGCATCGGGGCGATCCCCGGCTTTCTGGCGCTGGCGCTGCACACCGTGGGCAGCCTGACCAAGCTGTTTTACGAGGCGATTGAGTCGGCGTCGGATAAGCCGGTGCGTGGCCTGGCCGCCTGCGGTGCCAGTAAGCTGCAGCGGATGCGCTTCGCCTTCTGGCCGCAGGTGAAACCGATTTTTCTCTCCTACAGCTTTATGCGGCTGGAGATTAATTTTCGCTCCTCCACCATCCTCGGACTGGTCGGCGCGGGCGGCATCGGCCAGGAGCTGATGACCAACATCAAACTGGACCGCTACGATCAGGTGAGTATTACGCTGCTGCTGATTCTGATCGTGGTGTCGCTGCTGGACACGCTATCCGGCCAGCTTCGTCGCCGTGTCACAGGAGATCGGACATGATAAGCCACGTACCGGATGTCGCACTGCTGAAGCAGCAGCATCGTGAACTGTTCGCCGCGCAGCCGCGCTATCTGCGCCGCATCGGGCTGATGGCGCTGGCGGTGCTGCTCTATTACCTCTTTTTCTTCTCGGTATTTGGCCTGGAGTGGTCGCGCCTGCTGATGGGCTGCCAGCAGCTGGGGCGCTATTTCCTGCGGATGTTTGTCTGGCACGACTTCCTGAACTGGCCGTTTGGCTACTATTTTTCACAGGTGGGGATCACTTTAGGGATTGTCTTTGCCGGGACGCTGACGGCCTCGCTGCTGGCGCTGCCGCTGTCGTTTCTGGCGGCGCGCAATGTGATGCACGATCGCGCCGCGAAGCCGCTGGCGTTCCTTGTGCGGCGTCTGTTCGATGTGCTGCGCGGTATCGATATGGCGATCTGGGGACTGATATTCGTGCGTGCGGTGGGGATGGGGCCGCTGGCCGGGGTACTGGCGATTATCCTGCAGGATGTGGGACTGCTCGGTAAGCTTTATGCCGAAGGGCACGAAGCGGTGGAGCGCTCACCCAGTCGCGGGCTGGGTGCGGTCGGCGCCAACAGCCTGCAGAAACACCGGTTCGGCATCTTCACCCAGTCATTCCCGCAGTTCCTGGCACTGAGCCTTTACCAGATTGAGTCCAATACCCGCTCTGCGGCGGTGCTGGGCTTTGTCGGTGCGGGTGGCGTCGGCCTGGTCTACGCCGAGAACATGCGGCTGTGGAACTGGGACGTGGTGATGTTCCTGACGCTGATCCTGGTGGTGGTGGTCATGGTGATGGATGTGATCTCCAGCCGCCTGCGTAAGCGCTACATCAGCGGCAAGCCGGTGCCGCTGTGGCAGCCTGCTGCGCGCGATTAAGCCGTTCACTGCGCTGCCAGGCGCGCTGGAGCGCCTGCACCAGCTGGACCTGCTGCCAGGGCTTCGCCAGTCGCTCACACAGCGGCAGCGTCACCGGCTGGTGACGCAGATCCTGACCGCTGATCAGCAGCGTCGCCAGCTGCGGCCAGCTCTGCTGCGCCTGGCGGATCACTTCCGCGCCATTTATCTCGCCGGGCAGCATCAGGTCGCTGATCAGCAGGTCGATATCGGGCGTCTGGCGCAGCAGCGCCAGCGCCGCTTCACCGTCGCCACACTCCAGCGTCAGATACCCCAGCTGGTGCAGATGCTCACACAGCGTCTGGCGCACCGCCGGTTCATCATCCAGCACCAGTATCAGCCGGTTGTTCGCTGCCTCTGCCTCGGCGGGCTTTGGCGGTGGCGGGGCGATGACGGCAGTGGCAGCGGCTTCCGCTGCGCGCGGCAACAGCAGACGCACCGTAGTGCCCTGGCCCGGCGCAGTTTCCAGTTCAATCTGCCCACCTGACTGCCGCACAAAGCCGTAAACCATCGACAGCCCCAGTCCGCTGCCGCTGCCGGTGGCTTTGGTAGTGAAGAAGGGCTCGAAAACCTGCTCGCGAACGTCGGCGGACATGCCGCAGCCGCGATCAATCACCTCAATTGTGACCCGGTCACGTTTTTCATTCCCTTGCGGCTGGTGCTGATTCCGGATACGCAGCCGGATTTCGCCGCTTTGCTGATGCATCGCATCACGCGCGTTTACCACCAGATTCATCAGCGCATTCTCCAGCTGGCTGGCATCAATCCAGGCCAGCCAGCCGGGACGCTGCGCATCTATGATCAGCTGCTGTCCCGGCAGCAGCGAGTGCTGCAGCAGCCCCTGCAGGTTATCCACCAGCGTGACCACCGACACCGCGCGCGGATAGAGCGCCTGCTTACGTGAAAACGCCAGCAGGCGCTGCGTCAGCTGGGCCGCACGGTCGGCCGCCTGCCGCGCCCGTTCTATCCGGGTGGCCAGCGGGCCGGGCATCAGCTGGCCTTCGGTCAGCGCCAGACTGCCGATAATCACCGCCAGCAGATTGTTGAAGTCGTGCGCCAGGCCGCCGGTCAGCTGGCCGACTGCCTTCATCTTCTGGCTGTGCTGTAGCGCCTCCTCCAGCGTTTTACGTGAGGTCCGGTCCAGCACGGTATTGACCATGCCGCGCCGCGGGATCGGGCTGAAGCGCAGCTCCAGCGTCCGGCCATCGGCCAGCCGGATCTCCTGGGGTTCACCGGGATCGTGCAGATCGACCGCCAGCGGGGCCAGCAGTTGCTGATAGTGGACGCCGCGATGCAGCTCACGCGGCGCGATACCCAGCAGCTCCGCATACTGCGCGTTCCACACCACCAGCTGGCCGTTGTTATCGAACAGGGCAAAGCCGTCGCGCATCGCCAGAAACGTGGACTCAAGCTGGTTGCTCTTCTCTTTCAGCAGACGTGAGGTGTGGGCCAGCGAGGCGGTATTGCGGGCAAAGACGTTAAACGCCCGCGCTAGCTCGCCCAGCTCATCGCGCCGTTGCAGTCCAGGCACGCTGACGTTCTGCTCACCCTGTGCCAGCCGCGTCATCGCCCCGGCAATCGCCGTCAGGCTCGACCCAAGATTGCGATAAATATAGATACCGGCATAGCCGGTGATCGCCAGCGCCAGCAGCACAAACAGCGCGATAAAGCCGATGATCGAATCGAGTTCGTGATGGGTGGCCTGGGTGCGCGCCTCGCTCTGCAACGCGACCTGCTGCACCGACGCATTGATATCGTCGTTCAGCATCGCCACCAGCGCTTTAATCCGGTAGGTGGCGTAGGCGATCGCCAGGTCACTCTGCTCCAGTGCCTCCGCCAGCGGCAACAGGCGCTGCTGAGTCACCAGCAGCCGCTGTACCTGCTCGCCGGTGACACCCGTCAGCGGCACCGTGCGCCACTGCGTCATGATCTGCTGAAGCTGCTCAATCACGGCGATGGGCGAGGGCGTACGGATGGCGATGGTGATCAGTCGTTCGGTCTGCTCGCGCAGTGCGGCATCCGGCCGCGTCCGCTGTTCCCGCTGCACCCGCTGGTCGATATGACTGAGCAGAATCTGCGTTTGCCACAGATCGCTCAGCATGTTGTTGCGCTGCAGATGCCGCTGATGGCTGTTCAGCAGCAGGCTGTTAATCGTCTGCTCCAGCATCAGGCTGCGGGCGCGGATCCGGGCGATGCGCTCCGGCTGACGAGCCGCCAGCGGCGCACTCGCCAGCAGGCTCAGCGACTGCTGTAACGCCTGCTGATTCTGCTGCAGCCGCTGTGATTCGCTCTGATACTCCAGCGCCCCGACCACCTGCGACAGCCGCACGGCCGCCGTCGCGACGTTAGCGGTGTCGCGTGCCAGCGCCAGGCTGCCGTTCATATCTGCCAGCGTCTGCGCCTGTGCCTGCTCCTGAATCGCCCCGGCATGACGAAAGCCGACGATCGCTACCACGCTCACCATCAGCGTGACCAACACCACCAGCAGATTGAACATCAACAGGCGGCCACGCGCCCCGGTCTGCCACGGATAACTGTGCTGCATCCCACGACCTCTTCTTCACGGCAACCGTGGGCCGAGTATAGGAGCGTGACGTCGGGCATTTATGACAAATATGAATGGCCGCTGACATTTTCCGTTTATCTGGCGTTGCTTAACTGGCGGCTATCCACAGTCCGCAGGAGCAGGGCGATGACAGCCACACCGATACTGGAAATGCGGGGCATTACCCGACGCTTCGGCAATTTTTATGCCCTGAAGGGCGTCGATCTCACGGTGTATCCCGGTGAGGTTCACGCGCTGATGGGAGAGAACGGCGCGGGTAAAAGCACACTGATGAAGATTCTGGCCGGTGCCTATACCGCCAGCAGCGGGGAAATTCTCATTGAAGGCAAGCCCTATACGATTAAGGGGCCGAAAGAGGCGCTGGCTGCCGGGATCACCCTGATTTATCAGGAGATCAACCTGGCACCCAACCTGACGGTGGCGGAGAACATTTTTCTGGGTAGTGAAATCGCGCCCGGCGGGCTGGTGAAGCGGCGGCAGATGGCCGAAGAGGCGCAGCGGGTGATTGACCGGCTCGGCGCGCAGTTCAGCGCCTGGGATCTTGTCAGTCGTCTGAGCATCGCCGAGCAACAGCAGGTCGAGATCGCCCGCGCACTGCAGCGCAACAGCCGCATCCTGGTGATGGATGAGCCGACCGCCGCGCTCTCAAACCGTGAAACTGAACAGCTCTTCGCGCTGATTAAACGGCTGCGCAGCGAAGGGATGGCGATCATCTACATTAGTCACCGCATGGCGGAGGTCTATGAGCTGTCCGACCGCGTCAGCGTGCTGCGTGACGGGGAGTATGTCGGCAGCCTGACGCGTGACCAGCTCAACGCCAGCGAACTGGTGCGGATGATGGTCGGGCGGCCGCTCAGCGACCTGTTTAACAAAGACCGCGCTATCCCGCTGGGCGACATCCGGCTGGCGGTGAATCATCTGACCGACGGCGGCAAAGTGCATCCCAGCAGTCTGGCTGTGCGGGCAGGGGAAATTGTCGGGCTGGCCGGGCTGGTGGGTGCGGGGCGCAGCGAACTGGCGCAGCTGATCTTTGGCGTGCATAAGCCGAAAGAGGGCGAGATCTGGATCGACGGCGAGAAGGTCACCATTCATTCGCCGCGCGATGCGATTGCGCGCGGCATCGGTTTCCTCACCGAGAACCGCAAAGAGCAGGGGCTGTTTCTGGAGATGGCGGCGCAGGAGAACATCGTGATGGCGACGCTGGAGCGCGACGCCAGTTACGGGATGCTCAACCGCCGCAAAGGGCAGACCATCGCTACGGAGGCGATCGCCTCCCTCAATATTCGTGTACCGCACGCTCAGGTCCGGGCGGGCGGCCTGTCAGGTGGCAACCAGCAGAAGCTGCTGATCTCGCGCTGGGTGGCGATTGGTCCGCGCATTCTGATCCTTGATGAGCCGACGCGCGGCGTCGATGTCGGCGCGAAAAGCGAGATTTACCGCATGATGCAGGAGATGGCGCGGCAGGGCGTGGCGATTTTAATGATCTCCAGCGAACTGCCGGAAGTGGTCGGCATGAGCGACCGCGTTTACGTGATGCACGAAGGCACCATCGTCGGTGAACTGGAGGGCAGCCACATCAGTCAGGAAAATATTATGACGCTGGCAACCGGTGCGCACAGCACGTCAGCAGGCGAAATCTGAGGAGACCACCATGTCACAACTGGCCCGCACTAACGCGCCGACGCTGAAACGCGCCCTGATGGGTGATCTGCTGCAAACGGTAGGTATCCTGCCGATTCTGATCCTGATCGTGGCGGTGTTTGGTTTCGTTACGCCGAACTTCTTTACCGAAGCGAACCTGCTGAATATCACCCGCCAGGCGTCGATCAATATCGTGCTGGCGGCGGGCATGACCTTTGTCATTCTGACCGGCGGTATCGACCTGTCGGTAGGGTCAATGCTGGGCACCACGGCGGTAGTGGCGCTGGTGGCGTCGCTGGATCCGATGCTTGCCTCGCTGACCATTCCGATGGCGCTGGGCGCGGGTCTGGTGATGGGGCTGTTCAACGGTATCCTGGTCGCCTGGGCCGGATTGCCTCCCTTTATCGTCACGCTCGGCACCTACACCGCGCTGCGCGGGGCGGCTTATCTGCTGGCGAACGGCACCACGGTGATTAACTCCGATATTAACTTTGAGTGGATTGGTAACGGCTATCTCGGGCCGGTGCCGTGGCTGATTGTGATTGCCTTTGCGGTGATCGCCATCTGCTGGTTCATCCTGCGCCGCACCACGCTGGGCGTTCATATCTACGCGGTCGGCGGCAACATCCAGGCGGCACGTCTTACCGGCATCAAGGTTGGCGTGGTGCTGCTGTTTGTCTACGGCATGAGCGGCCTGCTGTCGGGACTGGGCGGCTTAATGAGCGCCTCGCGGCTCTACAGCGCCAACGGCAACCTCGGCGTCGGCTACGAGCTGGATGCGATTGCGGCGGTGATCCTCGGCGGCACCAGCTTTGTCGGCGGCATCGGCACCATCACCGGCACCCTGATTGGCGCACTGATTATCGCCACGCTGAATAACGGCATGACGCTGATGGGCGTCTCCTATTTCTGGCAGCTGGTGATCAAGGGCGCGGTCATCATCATCGCAGTCCTGATCGACAAATACCGCACCCGTCATCATGTGAGCTGAGGCTTAAAAGGGCGGATGCGCCGTGTCGCCGCCGCCACCCAAAAACGCCATTAAGCGGTTGGCACCTTGAAAACAGCAGGAGAAGGTCTATGCGTTTTAATCCGATTGTAACCGGGCTGCTGGCGGCAACGCTGTTCAGCACCGGCCTGGCTCAGGCAAAAGAACTCAAATCTATCGGCGTCACGGTCGGCGACCTGGCTAACCCCTTCTTCGTGCAGATCACTAAAGGCGCAGAGATGAAGGCGCGTCAGCTGGCGGGCGATAAGGTCAATGTCACGCTGGTCTCCAGCGGCTACGACCTCGGTCAGCAGGTCGGCCAGATTGATAACTTTATTGCGGCCAAAGTCGACATGATTATCCTCAACGCCGCGGACTCCAAAGGGATCGCCCCGGCGGTGAAGCGGGCGCGTGACGCCGGTATCGTGGTGGTGGCGGTTGACGTGGCCGCCGATGGCGCCAATGCGACCATCACCTCCGATAACACCGAGGCGGGCGCAATGGCCTGTAAATATATTTCTGACCGCCTGAAGAACAAAGGCAACGTGGTTATCATCAACGGACCGCCGGTTTCAGCCGTACAGAACCGTGTTGAAGGCTGCATGAACGAGCTGAAAACCCATCCGGACATCAAGCTGCTCTCGTACAACCAGAACGCCAAAGGCAGTCGTGAAGGCGGACTGGAAGTGATGACCGGTCTGCTCTCGGCTAACCCGAAAATTGACGCCGTGTTTGCCATCAACGACCCGACAGCGATTGGCGCGGACTTAGCCGCGAAACAGGCGCAGCGCAGCGAATTCTTCATCGTGGGCGTCGATGGATCGCCGGACGGGGAAGAGGCGCTGAAGCGTAAAAACTCGCTGTTTGTCGCCACCCCAGCCCAGGATCCGCAGGTCATGGCGGCCAAAGCGGTCGAGATTGGTTATGACATCCTGCAGGGCAAACCCGCGCCGGATAAACCGGTGCTGATCCCGGTGAAACTGATCGATCGTAATAATATCGGCAGCTATCAGGGCTGGACGGTGAAATAAGCGTCAGGGCGGCACCTTCGGGTGCCGCTCTCAGGAGGCCACCATGCAACGTTCAGAGGTTAATGACTACCTGCAGCATACACGCGAGTTTTTCCGCCAGCAGGATGTGCATCTGCCGCCGTGGGCCGATTACAGCGTCAGCCAGTGGCGTGCGCAGGATCGCGACGTGATACAGGAGATTCTGGCGCTACGGCTGGGCTGGGATCTCACCAGCTTTGACGCGGCAGATTTTATGCAGACTGGCCTGACGCTGTTTACGCTGCGTAACGGCTCGCCAGGCGGACAGCCGTGGCATAAATCCTACGCCGAGAAGATGATGCACGTGCGCGAAGGGCAGCTGACGCCGATGCACTATCATCCGCGCAAGATGGAAGACATTATCAATCGCGGCGGCGGCAACCTGATTGTCGAACTGCATAACCGCGACGGCGACGGGCTGGCTGACACGCCAGTGGCGGTGTCGCTGGATGGCCTGCGCCAGATCCATGCTGCCGGAACACAGCTGCGACTCTCTCCGGGTGAAAGCGTGACGCTGGAGGCGGGCGTCTGGCACAGTTTCTGGGGCGAAAACGGCTTCGGCGACGTGCTGGTGGGTGAGGTATCGATGCCCAACGATGATGAAAATGACAACGTGTTTCTGACGCCGCTGGCCCGTTTCAACCCGCTGAATGAAGATGAAGCGCCGCGCTGGCTGCTGTGTAATGACTATGCGAACGGCTTTCTGTGAGTTGCCCTCCACTGAGCGCAGAATGGCAGGGCGCATCAAGTTCGCTTACCTGTCATGTTTCAGTGCCGGTCAGCCTGAGTTTTCTGATGCTGCGTGCGGGCGGTTCACCGAACAGGCGCGCATATTCCCGGGTAAACTGCGTCAGACTCTCGTAGCCCACATCTGCCGCGACGGCGGCGACATTGCCGGGCCGCAGCACCAGCGCTTTGCGCGCCTCATAGAGCCGGAGATGTTTTTGATACTGCAGCGGCGAAAGCCCGGTGCTGGCCCGAAAGCCACGATGGAAGGCCGACAGACTCATGCCCGCCATCGCTGCCAGCGTCTCAATGCGAAACGCGGTAGCATAGTGCGCGCGCAGCCAGACCAGCGCCTTTCTGATCTTCGCAAAATGCCCGTTTAACTCTGCTGCCTGACGCAGCACGCCGCCCTGCGGACCCAGCAACAGCCGGTAAAGCATCTCGCGCTCCACCAGCGGCGCCATCACCGCGATCTCCTCCGGTTTTGTCAGCAGGCGCACAATCCGCAGCCAGACATCCGCCAGCGCATCATCCACCCTGTTAACCGAAATGCCTTTGTTCGTAGCGGGAAGAGCGGTCACAGGCATCTGATGCAGCAGATCGCTGATGGCGGCGAAATCGAGCGTCAGACGTACGGCGAGATAGGGCGAGGCTTCGCTGGCTTCAGTGATGTCGCCAGTGGCGGGCAGATCGAACGACGCGGTAAACATTTCACCTGCGGAATAGCGGATGGATTGTGCGCCCACCTGCAGCCTTTTTTCTCCCTGCAGGATCAGGCTGACGAACGGTAGATAGATTTCTGGCGGCAGAGCCATCGGCTGGCTGACGCGATAGAGATCCACGCGCGGAATCGTCGTCGCAGTGAGGTCGTCTGCCGCGCACGCCAGCACTTCATCTCTTAACGCTTCAAGGCCTTTCATATTGCGTGACTCCGGCGGATTCAGCGCCTGACAGAAGAAAAGCAGGAATGGGCAAATTTTAGGCAGGATTGCAGCCGCCGCGCAACCGGCTGAGGATTATTCTCGCTCTCTGGTCTTTGAGCAGGATGGTATGAAATGAAAATTGAAGAAGCAGTGATCATGATTACTGGAGCATCGTCGGGGATCGGTGAAGCCACGGCGCGTGCGGCGCTGCAGGCGGGTGCGCGGGTTATCTTACTGGCACGACGCAAAGACCGACTGGATGCTCTCGCGGATGGATCAGGCAAAGCGCTGGCAGTAGCCTGCGATGTGACTCAGCCTGGCCAGATTGCAAACGCCGTCAGACAGGGGCTGGCACGCTTTGGCCAGATTGATGTGCTCATCAATAATGCTGGTCAGCGGCTGTACGCGGCGGTTGAGGAAATAGAGGCGGCGGATTTCAGGGCGCTGCTTGAGCTGAACCTGATTGCCCCGCTGATGATGATGCAGGCGGTGATCCCACCAATGCGGCGGCAGGGCGCAGGGCGCATTATCAACGTCAGCTCCGGGGCGACGCTGGCAACGTATCCAGGGTCGGCGGCCTATACCAGCTCCAAAGCGGGGCTGAATATGCTCTCCGGCGTGGCGCGGCTGGAACTGGCTGAGGCCGGGATTACGGTTTCCACGGTGTATCCGTTTATGACCCGCTCAGAATTTTATCAGTCGGTGAAGTTGGGACAGGAAGCCGCGATTGCGCAGGCTGAGCAGAGCGCCGCATTCGCGCACGCGCCTGAGCGCGTGGCGGAAAAAATTCTGGCAATGGTTGAAAGCGGAGAGGCACAGGGGGATCTGGTGCCGCGTGCCTGGGGCGGAACGTATGACGACTGAGGTGAGCACGCCTGTCACTGGCAGGCCGCTCAGAATGACTCAGGCGATCTGGCTGGCGCGCGGCGCGATTTCCGGTTTCATTACGTCAGCGGAAAAGACGTAACCCAGCCCGCGAATGGTGCGGATCAGGTCAGGCTGATGCGGGTTGGTTTCAATTTTGCGGCGCAGTCGCATAATCAGCACGTCGATGGTGCGGTCAAACACATCGAGACTTTCACTGTGGGTCAGCTCCAGCAGCTGATCGCGGGTCAGCACCTTACGGGCGTGACGCACCAGCGCGCGCAGCAGGCTGTATTCTCCCTGGGTCAGCGGCACCAGTTCGCGCTGCGGATTAAACAGCTGGCAGCGGCCATCGTCCAGTTGCCAGCCGCCAAACCGCCAGCCCGCCGGTTCAGGATCGGCCTGTGCAATACGCCCGCTGCGACGCAAAGCGGCACGGGCGCGGGCCACCACCACGCGGGGATTAAAAGGCTTGGCGATGTAGTCGTCTGCGCCCATCTCCAGACCCACCACCATCTCCGCTTCGGACCCCATACCGGTCAGCATAATCACCAGTACCTCGGGTCGCTGACGCTGGAGCTGCTGCAACACCAGCAGCCCGTTGGTATCGGGCAGCATCATATCCAGCATCACCAGCGATATCTCCGGGTGCTCGCTGAGTATCGATAGCGCCTCGCGTCCCTGATGACAGCGGTAGACCGTTAACAGATGTTCACTTAACGCATCCTGCAGGACGTCGCAGACAGCAGGATCATCATCCACCACCAAAATCGCTGGCTTCATGGCGCGGCCTCAATGTTACGAAAGAGTTAATTCTGGAGTCTACACAGGCCAGAGAAGGTTGCTGAAGCAGCATGCTGAAACGTGACCCGCTTCGCCTGTGAGAGTCTGGAAGCGTGCGCTGGCGCAGAGTTTTTGGCGGTTGCTGATTTGCCGCAGGAAAACGATTGCGCGGGATCGGTGCATTGCACCATAATCGCGCCCTGTTTTGATTCGGAATCTTCTTAGGCGTGTCCGGCTCTGCCAGGTAATCGATTGCGTCGGCAGATGGCATGGCAATTGCTTTGGGCAGTGGGTAACGCAGGGATTTCAGGCGGTTCTGGCACGCAAGTATGCTGCGGCCGGTAACCCTGTCCCGGAAACAGAATAATCAGCATACAAACCCCTTTGGCAAGAGAGACGGCTGTCTCCTGTATCGAGAGATGATGATGTTAGAAAAACTATTCAAACTCAAAGCGCATAACACCACGGTTCGTACCGAGATTATCGCCGGGATCACCACCTTCCTGGCGATGGCCTATATTCTGTTTGTGAACCCGAGCATTCTGGGCGCAACCGGCATGGATAAAGGCGCGGTGTTTGTCGCGACCTGTCTGGCGGCGGCGATTGGCTGCGTGCTGATGGGGCTGATCGCTAACTACCCGATCGCGCTGGCACCCGGCATGGGACTGAACGCCTTCTTCACCTATACCGTGGTGCTGCACATGGGCTACACGTGGCAGGTTGCGCTGGGCGCGGTGTTTCTCTCGGCGGTAATTTTCTTCGCGATGTCGCTGTTTAAAATCCGCGAGTGGATTATTGCCAGTATCCCGCTGCCGCTGCGCGCCGGGATTGGTGCAGGTATCGGGCTGTTCCTGGCGATTATTGCCCTGGAAGGGGCGGGCATCGTGGTCGATAACCCGGCGACGCTGGTGGGCATTGGCGATCTGACCAAACCGGGTCCGCTGCTGGCGATGCTTGGCTTTGTGGTGATCGTGGTACTGGAAGCGCGTCGCGTGACCGGTGCGGTGCTGATCGGCATCCTGCTGGTGACCTTTATCTCGATGGGCATCGGTCTGTCGCCGTTCGCGGGCGTCTTCTCTGCGCCGCCGTCGATTGCACCGACCTTCCTGCAGCTGGATATCGCCGGGGCATTTAACGTCGGCCTGATCAGCGTGATCTTTGCCTTCCTGTTTGTCGATGTGTTTGATAACACCGGCACGCTGCTGGGCGTGACTAAACGTGCCGGTCTGGCGGATGAGCAGGGCAATGTGCCCAAGATGGGGCGTGCGCTGATTGCCGACAGTGCGGCTGCACTGTTTGGTTCACTGCTCGGCACCTCGACCACCACCAGTTATGTGGAATCGGCGGCGGGCGTGAGTGCCGGTGGCCGTACCGGACTGACAGCGATCGTGGTGGGTGTGCTGTTCCTGCTGGCACTGTTCTTCTCGCCGCTGGCCTCCAGCGTGCCGGTTTACGCGACTGCGCCTGCGCTGCTGTTTGTGGCGGTATTGATGGCATCGGGACTGGCAGATATCGACTGGAAAGATATCACCACGGCCGCGCCGGTTACCGTGACTGCGCTGACCATGCCGCTGACCTATTCTATTGCTAACGGCATCGCGTTTGGTTTTATTACCTGGACGCTGGTGAAGCTGCTGAGCGGTCGTGCGAAAGAGGTGAATGCGGCGCTGGTGATCCTGTCGATTCTGTTTGTGATTAAGCTTGGGTGGTTAAGTGCCTGATGGGTGCCTGGCGGCGGGGTGAGTTTCGCCTCGCGACGGGCAGGTATGAGCGGGGTACGCGTTGCAGCGGGCTGGCTTTGAGCAGGTTTCGCCCGCCAGGCGATGGGGAGTTTCAGGTTGCCCATGCAGGCGGACGCGTCAAGGGGCGGACGCCCGCCCCTTAACAATCCCGGCGTCCGGCAGCCTGCGCGCCCCGCTGTGCGGGGTGCCTTCGTCACGCCCTGCGGCCGACGGACCGTCCGGACGCGCCATCCCTGGCGCGAACCGTCCTTTCGCCGACGTCCTG